>Ga0210039_1000028_pt1 | contig 197081 bp, 171 predicted proteins | sample CryGeyCG2114_250_3_FD_185460 | JGI IMG/M metagenome (GOLD analysis project Ga0210039, IMG submission 185460) | Groundwater microbial communities from aquifer - Crystal Geyser CG17_big_fil_post_rev_8/21/14_2.50 (SPAdes) (version 2) | ecosystem: Environmental > Aquatic > Deep subsurface >...
CTCAGCTCAAGTTCTTTCAAAATGCCTGCCACCACTCCCAAATGATCTAACCGTTCAATCTTCATTTGCATTGGGCCAAACTCCTTGCTAAAACTTGGTTGCATTGAGTTTAGCATTTAATTCAACATGATGGCCCCTTACCCCTGCTCAATGTCGGCTGTAACTGCTTGAGTCATTAAAAAAGCCATCTGACTCAAGCATGGGGCTGATCAGAGGGCTCTTATTTTAAGGGGATATCAGTTTAGGTTATCGGGTATATTATTTCTGGATGTATAGAAACGACCAACTTCAAGCAACATAACCAGAGATATGGCGAAAAAACCAGCTACTAAAATGTTTGAACTTTGTATAGCTTTATATACAAGGAACAACAAAAACGCTAACATGCCAGACACAACAGAAATAGACGCATTGGTTAATCGAAAGGGAAGAGAGTCAATTGCACTTTCTAACGTACTAATGTTCAAAATACCACTGGGCATGCCCAATATTGTTCCTTTTAGAACGGGCTCTGTTGGTAATGTATGAATAAATTCTATTTTTGCCCCATCATTGGGCTCAAGATATTCAAATTCGAAATAAACTTGATATTGTTCACCTTTTTCAAAATTCAAAAGAGTGTTATTTTGCGGTGTTGAAGTTTTGACAAAACCGTTTCTTAAAACTTCGTCTTTTTCGCTAAATACAAAAACAAGGGGATCACTATCTAAAACATCAGACTTTTTAATCGTTGTATTTCCAGAATTCCAGACAGTAACTTCAGATTTATAAAGTTTTGAAACATCACGATCATGAAAACTAATAGTTATTTCATCTTTTATGCTGCTATTGACATCAATCAACTCAATAGTATTTATTTGACAAGTCAAAGAAGTCACTTGTTTTGATCGAAAATAAAAGTAAACGGATAATATAAGCCCTAAAATACCGAACTCGAAGCCAATCCAACCCTGATTAAGAAGAATTATAAAATTCTGTAAGATATCTATCAGACTATTGAGAAAATCCAAGCATGTTCCCCATCAAAATTGATTTTGAAATTTCATATTCAGAAATTAAGCATGCCAATCATAACACGCACAGATTACAGGACTCAATTAATCGCAACCCCAGTCGCCCGATCATCCCAGCCACGGCCAGACAAGAACTTCATTTCATAGTCCCAGGGTGTCTCAATGCCCTGAGCCTCAAACTCTGCCCAGGTGATCGGTCGGCTGGGTTAGATTTGCGCACTGGACCAGCTGACACCCCGCGTACTCTGCTCACTTTCACGCAGGCGCGCGCGCATCCAGAAGGCATGATCTCTGATTATGGCAGTATGCCTGACGGAATCGTAGATTAGCGAGATTTTGCCTGGCGTTTTGTCCTTGATCGAGCTGAAACTTTCACCAGTTTCTTCTCCGACGATTCCAGCGCGTTTGAACCAGCGGTACCAGTGTCTAACTCTCCTCCACAGTTCGACAGGGCTGATTGGATTTCCATCGGCATCTGTGCAATATAGCCCCTCAGCCTGCTGCTCAGCGTCTCTATCGTTTCGATAGATGTCAAATAGAGCAAGGTAACTTGATTCTTGAGGTGGAGGGGTACGCGCCCCCAGAACCTGAAAAAATTTCGCTCATTAATCTCAACAAACTTCCAGCAGGCTTCGAGCAATTCATCGGGTGGACAGACATAGAGAAAACTGGGGGTGATTGGTTGAACTGGTGTGCTGAAGGTATAGGCCAGAGTTTCAAGCAAACTGACCTTGAGCCAGTCGCGCCGGGACCGGTCGAGAATGAGGGCAACCATCTTCAAGATAAACTACTGCGGCCTCATAGTTTCGAGCATGGTTATGGCTTCTTGCTCATAGAGCGCAAAAGCGTATTCAGTCACCCGTGGCAGCAGATATTCGTAATAGTCGAAGCCAAGAATCTTGAGCCGGACGGTCTGTGCCCGGTCTGTACCATCAGCAAAGGTAAACTCATGATCTGAGAGTAACGGGGCCTCTGACTCAATATACGCTGCTTGGTCTTTCTTCTCTCTCAGCTCATCCAGTTGCTCCAGCCCCTAACGCGAGAATCGGCCAGATGCACTGGCTACCTCAAGCATTTTGGAATAGGTTTCGGGGTTAAGTTTTGTAATATCCATGTTCTTACCTCTTTGGTAAGCATGGCAGAAAGAGGAATAAAATTATTTTGTGGGTTTTAAATCAAATAGAGTTTAGGGGGCATGCTCCAGATTATAGACCTCTGTGAAAGATTTTTCATCTTCATAGGATGGTGAGAACTCGAATGAGCCATCAGAATTTAGGTTAAAAACCGCTTGATACCATTTCTTTTCACCAACAGCTTGATTTTCCCAAATCTGCAGAAATAAACTTCCAGTATCTCGCTCTAGAGTCATCCAGAAAATAAACTTCAAAAGCCTGAGAGTCAGTTTTGTTGCGGTTTAAGAGCAGACAAACGCCCCCAAAAAGAGATAAAGTTCATCAGTCCCACCGGTAAAGGAGGTCCCAATGAACACAATAACTCTGAATCAGGATAGCCGAAAAAAGGTCAAACGTGAAATGAAAGCAGCCCAGGTCAAGGGTGAAATGAGATATTACAACCGTCTTCAAGCCTTTTTATTGCTGGATTTACGTCTTTCTTTGGCAGAAGTAGCCGAATTTCTGAGGCATACCCTGCGCACCTTGTATACCTGGCTGCAACTGTTCATCACAAAAGGCATCAAAGGCTTAAAACCCAAATCTCCCAAAGGCCGAAAAGCCAAGTTAAGCAAACGCCAAAAGCAAGAACTGAAGCTGAAAATTGTGGCTGGCCCTGAATCCAATGGATACCCATCAGGCCGCTGGACAGCGGCTATGATTCAATCCCTTATTCTCCAGCACTGGGGCAAAGAATATGCAACAAAATACATATCTGAACTCTTGAATGGCCTGGGTTTGAGCCACAAAAAAATGGAACTTTTCAGTCACAGAGAGGACATTGCTGCCAGAGAAAAATTGAAAAACGAGACTTGGCCTGAACTGGTCAGAAAAGCGCAAAAAGAAGGTGCCGTCATCCTTTACGAAGATGAGAGCACGTAGCAGTGCTGTCGCCATCCGTAAGGCTCGTAAGCTCGCCTACGGCTGCCGCTCCGAATGTGGTCTCGAAATGCCTATTCCTGGGGAGAAAAAGGCATTCCACTGAAAGGTTCTGCCTACATGAACAACGTGCTTCAGAAGGTTTTCGGTGCTCTGGAGCTGAAATCGGGCCGTTTTATTTTCCGGCAGGCAGAGTCTCTCAAAGCAACAGAATTTGCTAAATTTCTCAAATATTTGTTAACTCGCTACAATTGCAAGATTTATCTGGTTGTAGACAATGGTTCTTCACATAAGGGGCAAATTATCCGAGATTTTCTGACAAAAAATGAACGGATTGAGTTGGTCAGATTACCTGTTTACAGCCCACAGTTGAACCCCATAGAAAAACTTTGGAAACAGGTCAAGCAGGAGCGTTTACACAATCGCTTCTTCGCTTCTGAGAAAGTCTTTCGCAAGGAATTACTCAAGGCATTGAGGTTATTTCAGGACGAGCCATCACGGGTTGACGGCATTCTCAAGAAATGGAGGGACAGAGCATTGCTTTTGCAAAACAACTATTAGGTCAAAAGGATTGCTATTAAACGATTTGAAGCACTGAAAATCTTTTTCTGGAAAACTCTAGTGCGTTTGCTATGCGATGAATATTGACCAGGGAAGGGTTTTTCTTCCCGCGATCTATTGCCGATATATACGTCCTGTCGATTCCCGATAAAAGAGCCAGCTTCTCTTGCTATATTCCGCGCCGCTCACGAACAAGACGCAACCTGCGTCCAAAGGTTTTTTGTATCTCATCTTGACTGTCCATTCCTTCAGTGTTAAGTTGCTAACCTTTGCCGTCCAGTGATTATAAACCAACGGTTTATATGCATACTTTTTTATAAAAGTGAGGGATAGCCTTATGGTGGCTGTTAACGGATTTGACAGAGAGAATCAATATGGTGAAGCAACTATACATGTTGAATTGTTGAAAAATTATTCAAGCTGTATTAACCCAAGCACTTATGAAGTGATTTCTTATCTATTTCGTTTTGCGGGTTCTTTTAATGGTCAAGAAATAGAGTTAGCTGCATTTCTTGAAAAAAATGACCAAAAAAGTTTTCACATATTCTCATTTGAAAATGGTTTTTCACCAAAATCAAAAGATCAGAATAATGATTTATTTCAATATTGTGAAAACTTAGTTAAAAATCATAAAGGAGAAGTATAATTATGAAAACAAAGTTATTTGTTATTCTTTTTTTACTAATAATGTTTAATGGTTGTTCGGATAGCGCCAAAAGGCAGGAAGAACAAAATGCTGCCATAATGGACTTATGTTCACGATTTGAAGGGACTGCCCGCGCCAACTGTATTAGAGATGCTAATATAACAGCCAATGGCGGCAAACTTTAGGCTTCAACCAGCTCTTTATAAGTCAAGCGTTTACCCGCAAGTCTTGAGCTGACAGATTTAACTGTAGTTTCGGAGAATTAAGCCGCTGCACATCGCATGAAATCTTCCAATGAAGTATTTTTGTTGAGGAGACCGTTTTGAAATACCCCCTGAAAAATTCGTTGAGCTTGAAAATGCTGGGATAGAACCTGTTGAACCCTGGCCGGAGAAGCGAACCCCTTAGGGGTATACCAATCTGTCGTTTGAGGGAGAATCTCGCCTTGAATCGCCAGGTATTTGATCAGCGCATAAGCCAGAAAGGAAATCTGTAAATACCTGCTGAAGCCAAGTTGGGAGTTCAATCGGTAATTAAAGGCTCCCAGGTCTTGTTTTAATTCTCTGAAAGTGATCTCAATTTGAAACCTGGCGGCATAATACTCAAGTATTTGCTCATCGGTCATGGCCAAATCTGTTGTAAACAGCAAGAAATGTTCTTTGCGCATACCTTTCACCAAAACAATTTTCACAGGTCGCTTATGCCCTCTGAGTAAGCCTTCAAAGGAAGCCATTTCAACGGTTTTCTCCTGGCCATAAATGACCAGGGTATGGGTTTTCAGGCTTTGAGGATTGTCCAGATACGTAATGAGTTGAACTTTGTCACCGTAAATTTTGGGTCGGCCCCGTCCTTGATTGCAAGGAGGTTCAGGATACTGGTAAGCCACGGCAGTGTTCTTGAGATGGCTTAAAACATGTTCAGAAAGTTCATTGACCAATCTTGCAGCTCCATAAAAGTTATCTCCCACGAGCAAAGTGTTCTCGGGGAGTTTCAGGCTATTCATCAGCCTGCTGGCGATCTGAAGTTTATCCTCAAAATGTTCTGGGCAATATTTCTTGCGCACAAACAGCCCTGCCCGCAGAGGAAAACAACACCAATGACCAGGATTCACATGATGCAAAAGACCCAGCACGACCCAACTATGGCCTTTTTGCCCCACCACGCCAGTAGCCTTCAGTTCTTCTCCTGATTCGGTTTTCACTTTGGTTTGAACCAGGCGATGATGCTCTGCATGCCAACAGAGACCTTCAATATGCTGGGCATGGGGCTTGAACTTCTTGGTGTACCCATAAAGGGTAGATCTCATCAATAACCAGAATGGTGCGCTGGCCAGGTTGAACTTTTGTCAAAAGCCAATTCAGAAGTGTGTCTGCCAGGTCTTGAGAAAGCCAAGCATAACGGTTTAGAAAATCGTAGATAGAGCTGAAATGCTCTTGGGGTGGCTTCTCACGATTCAGCTCTGTTATGGCTTTTGGCCCAGGCACTTCTAAAAATCCTTTCATCAAGCGTACAAAATACTTGAAAGCGTGACGTGTGAAATTTCCGGCAAACTGATTCAAAAATTCGGGTATAATTTCCATTGGGCGTTCTCCAATAGTTTAGTCACTTTACAGAGTACGCCCACTTCTTTGGAATTTCAAAATCTCCGAAACTACAGTTTTTCTATCGAAAGAGAGGTGGTTCAAAAGGGAAAGCAGAGTTACCAGAAGGTCTATGGTCTGACTAACTTATCCCCTCAAGAAGCTGATGCGCAAAAGATTTTATCGCTAAATCGAGGCCATTGGAGTGTGGAAAACAAATCTCATTGGGTCAGAGATGTCGTGTATCGAGAAGATCATAGCCAAATTCGTGTAGGGGTTTTGCCTCAAGTGATGGCTATTTTCAGAAATTTGGCTATTGCCCTCATCAAAACCTCTGGACAGTCCGTTACAAAGGCAAATCGATTGTATGCCACCAATCACTGCCTTTCTCTTGAACTTTTATTCCAGAGAATTAAATAGCCCGTCTTTTCCTTATGATATTCAGAACCTTGTTTAAATAAAATATAATCTCGTCTCAATAGATTTTGAATCTTAGGTGGAAAAACACTCAGAAATCTTTCAATCTCATTGGGGGAAACCGAACTGCCCCAAAGCAAGCTCATTTTCCAAAATCCAACTTCTTGAAAATTTACAAAAGGAAATACAGGCTCCATTTGAGCAAGCGATAATTCCAAATTAAGATGGTATTTCATTTCGTCTGAAAAAGGGATGCCCCTTGAAATGAGAAACTGAAGAGGAGAATTAGAATGACTAAAAAAAGCTTCAGAATACAACAAAAAAATATCTAAATCAGTAAGGGAATTTTGAAAAAAAATAAAATAGTCTTCAAAACTATCGGGAGCAGAATGAATGGTTTTAAATAGAAAATCGTAGTGTAGTTTACGCTCAGAAGTTTTTTTTGGAAATTGATGGGCATCAAACTCCTTTTTAAGATCTTCTAAATAAACCTGTTTTAAACTTTTTTTAGAATTTGAAACATCTGAAGCTTGAGTTTGACCGCTTGGTATGAGTGAAAGTAAACTATTGGATAAATAGGGAAGATCATCACCACAGGCACTGAGCAGAAAAATAGTAAAACCAAGAAGTGTTTTTTTCATAATTTCTCCTGAAAAAACTTGAATTTTCATGGCGTCCTATTTTCAGTTTTGATACGACCATAACGAATAGTATTCTTTGTAAAATCTGGGATAAAAAAATAAGGAAAACTCAACAATTGCTCATTAAGGTTTAGCCAAAAATGATGTACAAGCTGAGGAAACTTAGGATTCGAAATATCCAGCTCGTAATAAATTCCACCATAATGGTTAGAATCCACTGATAAAACAAAAAGTTTTTGATTAAAAAATTGAATTTTTGCAGAAAAATATTTATTTGTTGACTTTTCTTTTTTATCTCTTAGAGTAAAGTTCTCGATCGACCATCGGGAAAGTAATTTTGGATTTGAGTAATTTTCAAGCGAATAAATTTCGAGAAAACCTTGGTTGATATTGTATAATAAATTCGAATAAATTATAGCAGCTTGGCTTTTAATTTTTTTATCAAACTTTATAAATTGATTATTTTTAAGCAATGCTATCAAATATGGAACCGCATATCTTGTCTCATATTCTTCTAATAAAACCGCCTCTTTAGCATTTATTAAAACTAAATTATTTGATTTTTGCGTAAGATTAAATTCTTGAGTGGGTTCATTGGTCTCAATATTTTGAAAGGACAGCTTATCTTCTGAGATTATCCGATACAAGTAAGGATAGAAAAAAATTGAGTCACCCTGAATATCCCAACTGAAAATATACATATTCGTATCAAATTCTTTGATAGAATCCAGTTGATTAGCATTTATCTTATATAAATTGATTTTTTTTTGATTCTTAATCGTCAAAAGATAGGGTTTACTCCAATAAAGTGCATCAACGCTTTCTGAAAAATGATGTTTAAGGTATAGAGAAGGAGAAGGGCTCTCAGGAGATAAGGAATAAAACTGAACTTGCTTATCTGAAAGAAGAATGAGATCATCATCATATAGAATGCGCTTAAAGGGTTCATCCTGATAAACCACAAAGGGCTCAGTTTCCCCTGGCTTTTGATGATTCAACAGAACCGCTTTCATCTGATTCTCAGGGGTAATATAATAAAAGCCATTTGGCAAAGAAAAACTATCAATCCCAAAATCTTTTTGAGGAATCGTCTGCTCCCATAAAATTTTATCCTCAAAGGAATCCACCTTAAGAAAAACACGCTTATCATCTTCATTTCTTGAAACCAGTAATGAATGATTGTTTAATTTCATTCGAAGGGGAGATTTCAGTGGAATTGAACTTTTCTTAATATAATTTGAGTTCGCATTGAGATCACTCTTTACATAGATAGAGAGTTCCGTATCCCCAAGTTGAAATATATGATCTTGATCCACTAGAACGTTATATTTCCAATCATTCGCAAACTCTTTACCACCATCATTAGAATTACCACCATTTTCAAAACGAATAATTTCTTGAGGAGAATTACCAAAAATATCAAAAAAATTTGCTTTATCTGAATATTTAAAATTATTTTTCCAAAGTTCGAGCTTATTATCTAAGTAATAAAAGAAAACAAATTGTTCATTTACACTGAGATATAGACAATTTTGAGCAGGAAATTCATCAACAAAACGCAATTTTCCCGAAACAAAAATAGAAAGATATTGTTTACTATCAATAATATGCAAAACATAGACGGTTTTATCATAGGCTGCCCAAGAAAGCGTAGAAGTAGGAAGCGCTTGCTGCATTTCAAGTTCAAGTTTTCCAGACGCATTTTTATGATAGCTGGAAATAAATTCCTGTTTGTCAACTCCAGTTTTAAGTCGAACATAAATATTTTGATTCAAAATACGAATTTCAACAGGTTCACCAGATAAGGAATGTATCTCTTTCGGAAGCTTTTCAAACTCAAGTACGTCACGCTGAAATGCATCGACAGGAAAAACCCACAATTTATTGTTTCGATCACCCAGATACAAATGCGTATCATCTACAGCAGAAGTTGAAAATCTGGGTGACAATGAAACAAATTCCAAAGTACTGGATTCATCTAAAGAACTAAAATTTGTTTGAAAATGAACTGTGCAAGCCAGCAAAAAACAAAATAACAGGAGTAAAAAAAAGACATATTTTGTTTTTTTGATTAAATTAAATAGATTTATATTCATTATTATCAGGTATAAATTCAAAAATGAATTATTAAATATATTTCGTAAAAATAATTTCAGCAGCGAATATCTAGTAGAACAAAAAGGAAATAAGCGTCCCTTTCTTGTGGGCCAAAAACGGCTTCTGGACTTGCTAAAGGAGCCTGCATATCTGGACGGGAACTTCCACCGTATTGTACTAGCTTATAGGCATCAGCCCCTATAGTTTCTCATTCTTCTGAAAAAATGGCAATCAAAAGATCGGCTATATATTGGGCTTAACACGACTGACCGGTTTCCAACGGCGCAGGAGCAAGGCATTGCTGACCACACTCACACTGCTGAAAGCCATCGCCGCTCCCGCCAGCATGGGGTTGAGCAACCCGAGGGCGGCAAGTGGAATTCCCAGCAGATTATAGAAAAAGGCCCAGAAAAGATTCTGGCGAATTTTGGCATAGGTGCGCCGTGAAATATCCAAGGCATCGGGAATCAGAAGGGGCTCCCCACGCATCAGGGTCATGCCTGCGGTCTGCATCGCCACATCGGTGCCCGTTGCCATCGCCAGGGCAATATCGGCCTGGGCCAATGCCGGTGCATCGTTAATGCCATCGCCCACCATGGCCACCACTTCTTTTTGAGCTTGCAGGGCCTGAAGAATTTCAGACTTCTGACCAGGCAGCACCCCGGCATAAAACGTACTGATCCCCAGACTATCAGCCAGACTTTTCGCCGCTCCGGCATTGTCTCCGGTAATCAAGACCGTTTTGATGCCCAAACGCTTCAATTCAGCCAAGGTTTGGGCCGAACTGGGACGGGCCAAATCGGCAAAGCCCAAAATAGCAAAAACTTCACGCTGGCCTTCACAGGCCAGACCAGAGGTGCTCAACCCCTCAGCCTGCCAGCTTTCTAACTGGGTCTGAAAAGAGGAAAGCTCAAAACCAGATTCTTCAAGCCAGGCAGGATTGCCTAAAAACCAGTTCTGGCCCTTGATCTGACCGGATAAGCCTTTGCCGGCCTGGGTGCGAATCTGCTCAGCCTGGGGCAGATCCAACCCTTCAGCCCTGGCGCGCACGGCCTCGGCCAGCGGATGGGCGCTGCCCTGTTGCAAAGCTGCAGCCAGAGCCAAAATTTCAGATTCAGGTGCCTGGCCTGCAATCTGCGTCAATTGTGGGCGGCCTTCGGTCAGGGTGCCCGTTTTATCAAAGGCCATGACCGTGGCTTTGTGGGCGATTTCAAGGGCTTCAGCGTCTTTGATCAAAATTCCGGCTTGGGCCGCCAACCCCGTCCCCACCATGATCGCGGTGGGGGTTGCCAAGCCCAATGAACAGGGACAGGCAATCACCAAAACAGAAACTGCGTGGATCATCGCCGTTTCAAAGGGAGCTCCCAAAAACAACCAGACCCCAAAGGTCAAGCCCGCTATGGCAAGCACAACCGGCACAAAAACAGCACTGATTTTATCCACCAAACGTTGAATCGGCGGTTTCACGGCCTGGGCATGCTCCACCATGGCAATAATTTTCGAGAGCAGGGTATCCTGGCCCAAAGCCGTGGTTCGGATCTCCAATAGCCCATCTAAATTCATGGCCCCCCCTGTCAGCTTCTCTTCAGGGCCACGGGCCACAGGCATGGACTCGCCGGTAATCAAAGATTCATCGACCAGACTTTCCCCTTTGAGAATCACGCCATCCACCGGAATCCGCTCGCCAGGGCGAACCAAAACGGCATCTCCCAAACGCACTTCGGCCAAAGGAATCACCGTTTCCACCCCCTTGCGCAAGACCCGTGCGGTATCTGGTCGCAAAGACTCAAGCGCCCGAATTGCATCGGTAGTTTGGCGTTTGGCTCGGGCTTCAAGGTGTTTTCCCAAGAGAATCAGGGTAATTACCACCGCCGAACTTTCAAAATAGAGATGATCCAGCTTGCCCTGCAAGAGTTCATACAGGCTCAAGCCCCAGGCGGCGGAGGTGCCCAAAGCCACCAGCAGGTCCATATTGCCGGTACGGGATTTGAGCGCTTTATAGGCTCCCCGGTAAAAACGGGCCCCCAACCAGAATTGCACAGGGCTGGCCAAAAGCAATTGCAGCCAACCGGGCAGCATCCAGTGTATCCCCAGCGGCATCAGCAGCATGGGCAGCATCAAAGGCAGACTGAAGGCGACCGCCAGCCAAAAGTGTAAGAAGGTGGGATCTTTTTTTTCGCTTCTGGGAACCGGCTTTTCAGGGTTCAAGCGTTGGGCGTCAAAGCCTGCGTCTTCTACGGCTTCAATCAAGAGAGCAGGGTCGAGCACCTGCGAGGTCATTACACGGGCTTTTTCAGTCGCCAGATTGACTTCCACGCTGACCACGCCCGGCACGCGCAAAATAGCTTTTTCGACATTGAGGACACAGGAAGCACAGGTCATGCCCTCGATCGCAAGTTGGGTTTCAGACATCGTTTCCAGCTCAGACATCGTTTCCTCCAGAATTCAGTCCCCATCCAATTATACCCTTGCGGGTATAAAGTCTGTCACCCATCCTATCGGCAGACACGCCCGCCTGTGCGAAAATAGGAACAGGGATGCGAACCATGCATTTCGATTTCAAATCAGGAGCCTTACTCACATGAACGATTTGACTTTTGCCGTCAGTGGACTGACCTGTCAGGGTTGCGTGCGCTCGGTCACCAAAGCCATTCAGAAATCTGATCCCCAAGCCCAAGTCGAGGTCAATCTTGACGAAATGAAACTGAAAGCCCAGACCCAATTGAGTGCCGCCGAACTGCAGGCCCGGATCGAAGCAGCGGGTTTCAGCGGCCACGAGATTGCGGTTTAAACAGAATTTTTTTAGTCTCATTCAAAATCCTCAATCTGGTTGAGTAAACTATCCAGTTCAATCCGCGCTTGCTGGTAAAAATACCAAGCCTCGAGCTGTTTCAATTGTCCCGCCTGAAAACGGGCGAGCGCATCCAGGGTTTCAAGCAGAATGCCCTTTCCATGGGCCAGACGCAGGCGCGAAATATCCACTTCTTCCTGCAGATTGGCAAGCATCTTGCCTGCCAGTTGCAAGTTCTCTGTCTGGGTGATCAGTTTTTGGCGCAACTGCAGCGCCTGAGCCCGCAAACGGTTTTGTAAGTCTGTATATTCTGCCAGACGTTGTCGGGCCTCTGCTTGGTAATTCTGAACCTGGGCATCGCGCTTAAAGCCATCAAAAACAGGCAGGGCAATCAAGAGATCCAGGGCCCCACCCGACGTCATCTGCATGGCAGGGTTTTCAGGAATCCGCTGTTCATAGACAGCCGCCAGATAGACAAAGGGAAAATAACTGGCCTGGGCCAAGCTGACGCGGGTCTCTGCTTCCTTGAGACGGGTTGCACGCATGGCCAGCTCAGGGGCATGTTCAAAGACCCAGCTCACCAAAACTTCAGCCTCTGGGGCTGGTGGAATTTTTTGTGGCAAGGCCAGCCCAGTCTCTGGAAGAGAGTCGGCTCCCGGCAAAATTCTTTGCAATTCCAAATTCAATTGAATCCTGCGCTCCTGCAATTGATTCAACTCCATTTCCAGCCCCTGAAGATCGCTTTGGCTGCGCAAAAGCAGATAGCGGGGAATTTTACCCAGTCTGAACTGCTCCTCGCTGAGCTGGTGCATTTCATCATGCCAATTGAAAAAACGCCTCAAGACCGCTTGCTGGGAATGGTTCCAAGCCAATTCCAAGAGATTCTGACGGGCTTCTTTCCACAGTTGCAGTTTTTGCTGCTGTAGTTGAAGATCTGCATTGCGTAGCGCAATCCGGGCCAATTCTACTTCTGCCTGAATCTGGCCACCAGTATAGACCGGATAAAGCGCGGTCAGATTGAGATTGGCGCTGGCACCACTGGGACGCATACTCATATTCATGGGGTCAACCCCTGGTACGGGCAGAGACATGCGCTGCACATTGCTGGCTGTCAGTTGACTGTTGAGACTGAGCTGAGGCCAAAGCCGGGCTTCACTGAGCTTTAAACGGGCCTGGGCAGCTTGAACCTGCTCTTGGGCCGCCAGCCATTCAGGATTCCGCGCCAGGTAAGCAAGCAATTTTTCAGGATTAAATACCGGCGTATCGGGTGCCTGTACAGGGCTGGAATGTCCTGTATGGGCTGGGGCAGCTTCTTCAGGCAGAGTCTGTACTGAAACGGGCAAAGCCAAACCCAAACAAAGCAGAACTGTCAAAACTTTCATGATTTTCTCCTTTGCCAGCGGCTGTGCAAATCATCCACCAGGGTATGCATCATGGGAATATCCCAAAGACTGAGCAGGGTACCCGCTAAAAGCCCGCCAATCACAACGGTAGCCAAGGGGCTGTAAGCATCCAGCCCTGTAGGCGGGGCCAGCGCAATGCGGGTCATGACCGCAATCGTAATCAGAGAGGTCATCAAAATCGGGCGCAGACGTTCGGGACAGGCCTGAATAACCGCCTGATCGCGAGGAAGACCTGTCTGCCGGGTGCGCAAAATATGGTCAATCAACAAAATCGCAGTGGTAATATCCATGCCCGTTAAAACGATCACCGCCATAATCGAGACCGAGGAAAAAGCCTGATGGGCCAGAAAAAGCGCAAGAAAAACACCACTCAATTCCAAAGGCAGCGAAAAAACCATCTGCAATGGCTGCAAAAAGCCTTTAAACTGTGCCACCAGAATTAAGAAAATCAAGAGCAGCGAAAGCGCCAAGCCCTGAAAGAGACGGGCAAAACTGTCCATCATCTGGGTCATGTCGCCACGCATTTCAATGCCGTAGCCCGGAGGCCAGTTGAGTTGCCCCATGGCTTTCATCAGCACTTCCATAGAGGCATCCATCGAAGGTTTTTCACCGGGTCGGTAATAGGCAAGCACGGTATTGCTGCGGCGAATACCGTCATGTTCAATCAACGTGGGAGTTTGACTGGGAGCGAGACGGGCCAGGCTTTTCAAAGGTACCGGGCCAGAAGGGGTTGAAATTTCAAGATTTTCAAGGTCACCCAAACTGCGCCGTTGATCGGCTTGCAAACGCAATTGCAGCGTATCCTGCCTTTGATTGCTGAGATAAAAATCTTCTTCGCTCAAACTGCCGCGCAACAAACTGTCGAGTTGCTCGCCCAAATCTTTGAGACTGATCCCCACTTCCTGCAAACGGCGTAAATCGGGGGTGAGTTCCCAGGTCGGTACGCCCAGCGTCCAGGAGGTTCCCACCTGGTACAAACCTTCTGTTTTTTTGGCAATTTCAGCCACTTCACGGGTCAGTTGATCGATAATTTTTAAATCTTTGCCTGTCACCAGAATCGAAATCGGGGCCTGAGAAGAGGCCATGACATCGGAACCCATTTCTTTGATCTGCAAACGGCGAATGCCTGGCACGGTCGCGAGTGCCCGTTCTTGAACCTCATCCATAATCTGCCAGATACTGCGCTGGCGCGTATCCTTATCGCTGAAGGTCAACATGATTGACGCGCCATTGACCCGGTTCATGGCATAGCCTGTAAAAAAGGTGCCTCCCGGTTCAGCCCCCAATTCCACAGAGGCTTTTTCAATTTCAGGATACTCCGCCAGAATTTCCTCAAAGGCCCGCACGATTTGCTCAGTACGTTCAAAAGAGGTTCCTGGCTGGGTTTCAAGCACCCCATAGGCCTGCCCCACATCTGCCAGTGGCATCATTTCACCGCCGATAAAAAAGAAAAAACCAAAACCGATCACGAGTGTTGCCAGCACGCGAATCAGATTGGAAAAACGGTGTTTGAGCAACCAGGCAATCCAAACAGCATAGCGTTTTTCTAAGCCATTCAGAAAACGGTCAAAGGGATAGACCCCATAGCGATAAACAGGATGACGGGAAGGCGTCTCGGGTTCAGGTTTTAGCAGCTTATCGGCAAGAACCGCTGTCAGCGTCATGGATACCAGAAATGAAATACTGACCCCGGTGACAATCGGCCAGACCAGCCCCTCAAACATGATCTGGACAATGCCCCCACAAAAAAGCAGGGGCAAAAGCCCGACAATCAAAACCAGGGTTGAAGCAGCCACAGACAAACGCACTTCGGAAATGCCATCAATCGTCGCTTCGCGCACGTTTTTGCCCAAGCGCAGGTGTTTCTGAATGGCATGGATATCAATGATCGCATCGTCTACCAGGCGGCCAATCGCCACCAAAAATCCGATCAGGGTTGAACTGTTCAGACTCATGCCCATGGGCACCATCACCAGAATCGAAAAGGCCAGCGAAATGGGCAGGGTGAGTATCGCAATGCCTGTGGCCTGTAAATTGCCATGCAGGAAAAAAAACACGGCAAGCGCTGTCAGCAGAATCCCAAGGATCAGTTCTTCCCCCATATTCTCCATCAGGATATTCACGAAATGGGCATTGTCATAGGCGGTTTCAAAACGCAGACTGGGATACTCCTGCTGCATAAGCTTCAGTTCTTTTTCAACCGCTGCAATCACCTTTGGCGAGCTGGCAGCAGGGTTTTGCACAATCTGAAGGGCCACTGCATCTTCATAACGCTGGCCATTTTTAAGGAAATGAAAGGCACTGCGCTGCTCTCGCGCCGTATCTTTGACCTCTGCCAGATCTGCCAAAGTCAGCATTTGCTCGCCTTGCCCTTTGATCGGAAGTTTTAAGAGATCTTCTGGGCGCGAAACATGGTTTTGAATGCGAATCGGCGTTTCATGGGTGGGGGTATTGATTCGCCCCCCCGAAAGGGAAAGATTGTTGCGATCCAGAATAGCTTTCAATTCAGGGGCAGAGAGTTGGGCTGCCGCCAGTTTATGGCGGTCCAGCACAATCTGCATCTGGCGTTTTTTTCCCCCATAGGGATAAACCGATTGAATATCGGGGAGGCGTTTAAGGCGGTTGACCATTTCATTTTCAGCAAATTCACGCAGTGCAACGGCATTCCAGTCGGGAGCCCGTATCGCCACGGTCAACACGGGAATATTCAAAGGGTCAATCGGAACGACCCAAGAGGGCTTGCGATTGGCCCCCGTGCCCGGTAAATCGGCCTGAACCACCTGCATTAAAGCCTGTACATCTGTCAGGGCTTTCTGCATATTCGTCCCATAGGGAAACTCCAAGGATACGATTGAAAACCCCTCCTGCGAACTTGAGCGGATATAGCGCACTTTGGGGATCACGGTCATGCGCTCTTCAATCGGTTTGGAGTAATACTGTTCGATTTCAAGCGCAGATAAGCCTGGGGCTTCAGTCACAATCCCCAAAATCGGACTTTCGATATAGGGCATCATGCGGCGGGGCAGAACCTGGGTCAGGGCAATTCCACAGGCCAAAAGAATCGCCAGATAAAAACTGATCACCAAATAAGGGTGCCGAATTGACCAGGCGGGTAAATTCCAGACAGAGGCTTTTTCTTCAGTTTTCACGGCAGATTAAACTCGAAACTGATCGGTTTCAAACGTTTGCCCTGGGTCTCGACCTGAAGACGAACACGCCACAAACCGCTCATACCGTTGAATTCTGCAGAATATTTGCCCTGCCCCAGATTTTTTGCTGTCAAAGCAGGGCCGGCCATATTCATGGCGGGCATCGAGGTTTCAAGTGAAAGTTTCACAGAATCCTGCGTTTGACCGGCCTGCAGCCATTTGAATTCAAGCTTGACGTGATCATTTTGGGGAGGTTTGGGAAAGAGGTTTATTTCAAGCACCTGATTTTCGGGTTGTTTGAGGCTTAAATGCCATTGATTTGAAGCTGCCAGACGTTGCTCACCCCCGGGCTCAGGCAAACGTTCAGGGCCCTCCGCTCCCCATTGAACAGGAACCACCGCCATGCCCTCTTGCAGATCGGCATAGCCCTCGGTAATCACAGGATCTTCCGTGGGCAGATCTTCCAGGCTGACCTCTTCGGCATTTTGCGCCAAAACTTCAACGGCCTGATGATGGGCCCGTTTCGCACGCATCACCCAGACATAATCCTGCCCCTTGAGCTGGTGCAAAGCCTGCACAGGAACGGTGGGATGGGGCAGGGAATCACCGGGAACCTGAAGTCGGGCTTTGACATATTGGCCGGGCAGTAATTGACCGTCTGGATTGGGCAAAAGCGCTTCCAGAAGCTGAGTCCGGGTTCCTGCTTTGACCTGGGGCGTTACCGAGCTGATCCGTGCTTCAATTTCATCATCAGGAGCGGCCCCCGTGGAGAAGGTCAAAAGGGTGCCACGGGGAAAGCGATGGGCCTCCTGTTCTGGCACAGGAATTTGAACCCGAATCGGATCAATCGCCAATAATTTAAGCAGGGGGGTTCCGGCAGGGATCACGGATCCCGGTGCCATCAGCCGTTCACTGATCAGGCCCGAAAAGGGGGCTCTGATTTCGGTAAAACTTTGAATGATCTGATTTTCACGCACTTCAGCCTGAGATTTACTGACCCCCGACTGTGAAATTCCCTGACGAATCCGGTTCTCATTCAAAAGCGCTCTGCGGGCCTGGCTGTTCCGCCGCGAGCCAAGCAAACGGGCCTGGGCACTTTTGAAAGCCTGTTCCGCCGAACGGGCATCTGCCTGATAGCGCTGAAGTTCTTCAAGTGCGATCGCACCGGCTTCATAGAGTGCTTTTTCGCGCGGCAACCGTTCCTGCCAAACGCCCCAATCGGCCTGGGCCGATTTGACTTCAGCCTGGGCGCTTGCAATTTCAGCCTCGCTGGACTCTGCTTCAGCCTTGAGCCGAACCGACTCCGCCTGCATCAAGCGAAGTTCTTGCTGTGCCTGGTTCTGGCTGCGTCGCGTGATCTCGGTGCGGGCTTGAAGTTCAGGCGCAGAAATCTGAGCCAATAATTGGCCTTTGCTTACCCGTGAACCATTGTAAACAGAAACCGAACTGAGTGTGCCATCTACACGGGAGGCTATCATAATTTCATTTTCGGCCTGAAGCGACCCGGTGAAACTCATCTCTGAAGAGATGGTTTTCAAAAGCACAGCTTGGGTCGCCACAGGAACAGCACCGGGTTCAGGTTTCATGGCATTCATATCCATCGCCAGAGACTCGATCAAATTGGATTGCCCTGCTTTGCGAAAATGGGCAACCCCCCAGCCTGTCAGGCCGATCACGCCCAGCAGAAAGAGCAGGCCAGGAATTTTAGACGCAAATTTCATTGCCACAGCCCTTAGTGGGAGTGCCCGCCAGCCACTTTCAGCTCAAAAGCAAGCTCTGCTTTAAAGGGGGCTGACTGTTGAAGTTTGAGCTGCCAATCCCCGCCCATTTTAAAATGGGCTTCCAGGTCATATTCACCCGTTTTCAGGGGCGTGATTTTAACCGTTTCTTTCATGCCATCTGACATGCTGATTTCAGCTTTCAGTTTCGCTCCAGCAACCCCTTGACCCGCTTTCATGATTTTTAAATTCAGGTGTTGCTTACCCATCATCAACGACTTGGGCAAGGTCAGTTTATAGCTCGCACCGGCTGCGGATTTGGTCATGCTGCGCATACTTCCAGCCAGGCAAGGCAAGGCAATAAGAGAAGCACCCAAGGCCCATACGATCGAAAGTTTAGAAACCTTTTGCATAAAAAAATCCTCCGTAGACTGATATTCTCAGCCTAACAGAGGATTCTTTGAATTTCCTTTGAAACGAAAGTTTACTGAACTTTCTGCCAGGTCATGGTCTGTCCATTGGCTGTGGAAACAATGCGTATCATCCGACCGCTGCCTGGATCTACCTGGCAGGTATACACATCGCTGATACTGGGGATATTAAACGTAAAGGCATGTTGTGCAAGCCAATATCCGCCCCCATCATACATCGTGCCATCAGCCGTCTGAATTTTGACAAAAATCTGACTGCCCTGAATTGAAATGCGGGCATGGGTTCCAGACCCATCTGTCCACAGACCATTCAGATTCCAATGCTGAGGAGTCTGCTGCTGAGGGGGGGGCTGTTGCGGCGCCTGTTGTTGGTACATGGGTTGTTGCTGCTGGGGCGCGCGGGGAAGTTTTCCGCGCACCCAAACGGTCACCCCTCCTTTTGCATCACGTACCAAAATTTTATTGGGGTCTGAAAAACTGACCTGGTAAGAACCATAACCAGGCACACTGTAGACAAAAGCGTCACTGAAACGGGTCCAATACCCTTGATATTTCTTGGGTTGGCCCTGACGGGGATGAACGGTTACAAAAACCTGTTCCATATTGGCCCACAATTGAATATAAGAGCCTGTTGACGAGGTCCACCAGCCATTGGGATCACTTGCAAAAGCAGGAAAAACCATGCCAAAAGCAAGCATTAAAGCCAGAAAAATTTGGCGCATTCAAAAATTTCCCTTCATATGATTTCAAAACTTAAAACAGGATTGATTATAGCAAAATTATTATCAATCTGTAGAAAAAAATTGAATTCTAACCAGCCCATGGCTGCCCTGAAATTCTGCTAAAGTAGAGGCCATGCAAACAGATGTTTTTAAGTCTCACCGCTCGTTTATTCTGGAACTGACGCTCCGCTATTGCCTGTCATTTACCGTCCTGCTGCTTCTTTTGGGGGGCTTAAGCTATTTCAGCCTGCGTCGGGTTCTCTATGAAAATCTGGATCAGGGTCTGCAGGTCATCGGACGCAGCGAGGCTGATTTTGCAAGCAAAGGCCAGCATTTACACCTGCACCCCACTGCCAATGTGAATCCGGGCTCAGATACGCATACCCTGCCCCGCTATGTTCAGATCGTAAACCCAGAGGGGCAGATCCTGGCAGTAAACTTCGCACACCAAACAGCCCCACTCCCACTCGAATTGAAACGTTTGCATTCCAACAACAAACAAGCACAATACCTAACTGTTCATTATCAAAAGGCCGACTTTCGCCAGCTTTATCTTCCCTTTTCATACCAAAATCAAGTTTATTTTTTGATCGTGGTCAGCCCCTTGAGGCCCTTACAAAGCACCTTAGACTCTGTCTTCAATGCCTATTTCTGGCTTTCAACCCTGCTGCTCTGTCTGGCAGGCATCATGGGCTGGCTTTTGGCCCATGATGCTGTCAAACCTTTGCATCGCATCACCCTGACGGCCCAGGCAATTGGCGTGGGTCAACTTTCCGAACGCATTCCCATCGCCCCCGATACGCCACGAGAATTTGCAGAATTAACAGCAGTGCTCAATCAAATGTTGGCACGTCTCGAAAACGCCGTACAAAATTTAAAACAATTCAGTGCAGATGCTTCTCACGAACTCAAAACACCGCTCAGTGTTTTAAAAGGGGAATTACAGGTGGCCCTGCGCAGAGAACGCAATCCCCAGGAATACCAAGCCCTTTTAAACAGCAATCTTGAAGAGGTGAACCGCTTAATTGCGCTCACCGAAGGTCTATTGGCACTCAGTCGCTGGGAACAGGAAGAACCTCAAAAAGGGGAAAGCAATCTTCAGGCACTTTTCAAAGAGCTTCAGGCACGTTACGCGGATCTTGCCCAGAAACAGAAAATTGACTTGAAAATCGAAGTTCCTGAAAAAAATCTCCATTGCCCAGTGGCCCGACTGTATCTGAGCCAAATTCTCAGCAATCTGCTCGACAATGCTCTGCGTTTTTCTCAAGCCCAACAAACAGTATGGCTGCGGGCCGGAGAAACAAAGGAGCAGGTCTGGATTCAAGTTCAGGATCAGGGGCCCGGCATTGCCCCTGATGAACAGAAAAAGATTTTTGAGCGTTTCTACCAGATTGAAGCTTCACGCAGCGAAAATCGCAGCCACTTCGGCATCGGTTTGAGTTTGTCCAAAGCCATTACCGAAGCACACCAGGGCCAAATCAAGGTGGTTTCAAGCCCTCGCCAAGGCGCGTGTTTTGAAGTGCGCTTTCCCAAAAGCTAACGAGCACCGCGACAAACGATCTGCACGCCCCATCGAACATTAGCTCCCGCTCTCTCGCAGCAATTTTATTCTTTGTTTGACTTTGATTTGAATATATTTAAATCTCAATTAAATCAGTACCGATTAATTAATTCATTTATATTAATATATATAATAATAAAGATATTAATATTTAAATAAATGGGAGCCCTCTATGAGAATGCTTCAACCCCAGTTTTTATTCAGGTCACTTGGTTTTCTTCTCAGTGCTTTCATTCTCAACGCCTGTCAAATCACTTCGCCGTTTGAAAAATCTGCCTTGCCAGTCCAAACGCAGGCCGTTAAATCAGGGCAAATACTGAACCTCAAACTTCGCTTTGATAAAGGTTTTCAAACCCAATGCAGCCAATGTCGGGCAGAATACGTCAAACTTGAAATCAAAGGGCCCGGTCATGTCAGCACGCCGCTCTATGCCTACGGTGCAGACGCCAATGGTTTTATCAAAGTCCTGAATGAAAATCCTCAACTCTCAGCGCAGGTACCAGCAGGCTCCAATTGGACGGCCATTGCAGGGCTTTATGCCAACAATAACCCAGATGCTGAACCGATACTGAAAGTAGGCGCGGCCTTCCATGTTCCCAATACGGATCCCCAGATCGAAATGGATCTTCGGGCCCTGCAAAGTGCAGAACTGATCAAAGCCCTGCATGAAATTGGCTCGAACAAGGTCTTGACCCCACTTGACCTTGAAAAATACCAGGCCTTCAGCGACGCACTTTTGGGCGTGGTTCAAAACCCCGATGGTACCTATCAAATGAATCGGGTTCCAGCGGGTCAGGATCCAAGCAATTTTCTCGATGCCCGCAAAATTGCGGGTTTAATCGCACAGGACACCCTCTCAGAAATCAGTGAAAACGCAGGTCAAACACTCAATCCCAATCTACTCAGCTCGCTTCCCCAAGCCTTTCATACCTATCGTGCCAAAGAACTGACAGCCGGATTGACCCCCTTGAGCATGAATCCTGCGACAGGCCATCTTTTCAGTTTTGATATTCTGCAAAACACCAAACGGATCTATGGCCTCAGTTCTGCACTCGCAAATTTGCCCTTAAAGCCCGTCTTCAATCCCGTCGAAGTCGGACGTCTTCAGAATATTTACCTTTCGCTCGGGCATGCCAATCCCAGTGGTACCCAACCCATACCTGTTATCTATTTGATGGAGTATACAGGCCTGAACCGCATGAGCTTAAAAGCCCTGGATCAGCGATCCGGTGCCTTGGTCTGGAATTATAACTTTAACCAGACAGACAGTCTTGAAACACGCTTTGTACCTGTCAGCCAGACTGACAAGCGGGGAACAGCAAGCCCAGCTGATGATACGGATATTGTGTATACCACGCTTTTGGCCGATCACTGGAGTTTTCCAGGAACCCGTGGCGTCTATGCCCTCAGAGAGGGTCAGTTGGTTTGGCGCTATTCAGAGGACAGAGAATTCACGGGTTCGGGTGCGCTCTCCCCCGGGGGAGACAAGCTCTATCTGGTCACCCGTTCTGATCCCTTTAGCTCGGCGAAATTAATCGCCGTAAAAACACAACCGGCTGCGCCCCCCCAGGGGGAAAAAGCCTGGCTTCAGGAAGTGGATCTGGGAGAAGAAGCCTTTGATACAGCCACCCCTGTGGTGGGCACAGATGGCACAGTCTATGTCAATACGGTCAATACCGCCAATCAACGACACTTTGTACAAATGCCAGGCCATTTACAAGCCATAGCAGCCAATGGCCAGCGCAAGTGGAAGGCTGCTTTGGCTGTTGCCTCATTTTTCCCACCTGTGATTGGTCATCAAGGGGGTGAAGACATTCTTTACACCTCAACCGAAGGCGCAAAACTACATGCCATTCGTCAAAATGGCAGCGAAAAATGGCAGGTCACATTGCCTGGCACAGTGGGAGAAGGGCCCAGTGGCTCCCCCACTTTGGGTTTGAATCTGGCAGGAGAAACAGTTATTTATGTGCCCTGGGGCAATGGTCTGATCTATGCCATTCGGGATCAGGGGACAGAAGGAAAAGTACTCTGGGCACAAGCCCCCGGCGGTAAAAACAATCGTACCGTTTTACTGAAAGATGGCGTGCTCTATGCCACCACAATGGATGGTGGCGAAGGCCAATTTGTTCAAATTCGCTCCTTAAAAGTGAATACCCCCAATATGCCTCCCCAGGCTCCCTGGCCCATGCTGGGTGGAAATCTCATGGCCTCTGGCCGCAGTCAACTTCACGAATAATCAGGAGAAAGGTTTTATTTCATGAGTAGTATTTTCAGCAGCCGTCTCTATAGCCATCTGACTCAGGATCTGAATCAAACCCGTCTCGAAAATTATCAGGTCAATCGCTTTCAACGAACGGTTGAACAACAGGCCGCACAAGGCGAACGAGAAAAACTCCTGCGTGAAGGACTCGAATACCATCAAGCCAAAATGGCGGATATGCAAACCCGTCTGAATGAGGTGCTTGAAAAACTGAACAATGCCTATCGCAGATATGTCGACAATAAAACCATGTACCGCAAGGTTGCCCAAGAAGAAAAGTATATGGGCACCAGCCAATTGCTCAATGATTTGCCCAATATTGACAACCCCTCAGGACTGCCTGGGGTGTATCCCACAGGCCCGGCAGGAATTTTGCCCTTTGATGATCCAGGGAGAATCCGCAACTACAGCTACAACCCATTTTTTGGTTCAAAAGCAATTGATGAAAGCGATAAAACCCTGAATCGAACACATTGGCAGGTTCCCAATGAAATACTTGAAAAATCCTATACCGAAAATGGAGCTTTTTGGTCAAGTATCGCCTATCTCTGGGGTTGGGATCTTGATCGCATCAATGCGGCCTATGCCACCACCAGCAATGCCAATAACCTTCAGGTCAATGTCACCGCTCTGCAGCCCAATAAGCCGCAATACCCCCCGCTGCGTCCGGGGGATCGTTTTCCTTTGAATTGGAGTGATGGGCCCAGTGGCACCCTCCAGGATTATCCAGCCATCAATATTCGCGGGCTGCGGCCGGGGGGCGTTGATTATAGCCATGCCACCGATTCGCTGGGAACAGGGGGCGATGAACTGACGTATACAGCCAATATCATCGGCCCTCCCAGCGGCAATGGAGCAGGCACTCCCCCTTCGGGAGGCAATCCTTTTTACGTGGACAATGGCACCTTTCTGGCAGCCGGAGATACGGTCACCATCAATAAGTCAGGCGGCGGAGACCCCAATCAGACCCTTTCGGCTGTGGTGCCCCTGGCACCAGGCGATCCCTTTTACGATCCCGCATTCCCCAACCGACGCAAAATCTATACCAATGGTCCGGCTTATGGCTCCCCGGTGGACTCTGGCAGCATTCAAAAAAGTGTTCCCAGCAGCACAGCCCATATGAATGTGGTCGGAAAAAACAGCGTAAATTGGGGCTGGGAATTTGATGATCTCCCCCTTTCACTTGAAGTCACTTCTGTTTCTACCCAACCGGATGGAAATACGATTCCGACGGGCTATAAGGTCGTTTACGATATTCCGCCAACGCATCCCTTCTATGAAGAATTCAAGGTACTGAATGGAACTGAACCCAAAATAACCGATGCGCCCACAGAAATGGTCAAAGAACGCTTAAATAACGCAGGCTTTGATTATACGGGCTCGGTCTATTTTCCGGGCTCCAATGTGGTGGGGTTTCAGGTCGGCCCGCTGTTTCGAACCAGCCGGGGGGCATGGGTGGTTTCACAACCCGGTGAAAATGAATACGCGGCCCCCGGTCACTATACCTTTGCAGATGGCCCGATTGCAGCCTTTGATTTGATCACCTGTCTGCCTGGACTGAGTCTGACAGATGCGACCCAAGTTTCTTTCCGTTACCGCTACCGCGTGCACCAAAACTCTGCCCAATTTGGTTCTACCTGGGATGACAGTGGGCCAGGCGTGCCCTCTCGCTTTGGCTTTAGTCGCCACGACTGGTCAAGCAACCCGGCCCAGCCCGATGTCTACGGAGGGGGCAATACCTTTGGCACGCCCATGCCCTCGACCTATCGCACCATTACCAATGAATCGATTCAAACCGCAGGAGGGGCCCCGATCAATATCAGCTTGGGCAGCCCCAAGAACCCAAATACCTTTGGTTCAGATTACTTAAAAACCAGCGGTTATGAAGAATTGGTTGCCCAAATTGTTCCTGTTCCAGGACGTGATGATGCCGTTCGGGTTCAATTTCTGTTTGAAGGGGATTTAAATGCACTAGAAATTGAAATCACAGATTTTCAGATTGTCAGCTATGATGGCACGCTGAATACCTGGGAACAGGGCAAATATACGCCCGGCAACGTCAACCCGGTGATCTGGGAAGGGGATCCGCAAATTACCCAGGCCGATAGTCCTGAAGAAGTGATTAGCAAATATGTTCCCAATACCTATCAATTTACCCAGTTCAACGATCAATATACGAATGCCTTCAATATCGCCGATCGCAATGATATTGTCCGCAGCCCCTGGGAATTTGGTCTGCTCAATATGGACTCTGGCTCAGGCCTGAGTGGAGAACTCTGGCTGGACTTGAACGGACGCAGACTGAATTTGGATCACGATGCCGTCGTGGATCAGATCAAAGTCTGGGATGAGAGCATCGCAGCCCCTGTTCAAGCCAATACCGATATTCTTGAATCCGCAGCCATCGCGAAAGCCTATGCCTTTATTCCAGTTGAACACCCTGATGACGATTGTGGCCCCAATCCGGAGATGGAAGTCATTGCAGGTTCGGGCCCAGGCAACCCCTTCAATGCAGATGCGCCCACAGGGGGCATCCGCGTCGATTCTGTGGCCGGATTTACAGTGGGTGATGCCATTCTGATCGGAGGAGCAGGCCCCTATACCATCACGGGTCTGGTCAATGATGCAGGTTCACCTGCCACGTTGACAACAGATCCTGTCTTTGACAATCCCGCCATCCCCAGCTATGAATACCGCCCCCCCTTTGATAGCTTGCCCGCAGGCGATCGACTCGGAACGTCTCTGCCCGTGGATCCTTCCAGTGATTTCCCGCTGACCCTGGGCGGTACGACCTATACGACCTATGGGGAGTTGGCTGCCGCCTTCCCGCCTCCCGCCTGGCACCCGGCTGCAGGCAACCCTTTGGATCCCCTCTATTGGGTAGAATATACCCAGTCTACTTCGCCCGCAGTGCCTGGGAGACAGGAAGTTTATATCCATACCCCCATTGCTCCCCCAAGCGCAGGCACCCTTATTACCCCCTTTGTCGTCACTCCGGCCCCCCCCCATGTGGCCCAATTTGCAGATTCTGATCCCCTCAGCAGTTTTGCGCAACGCGAGGAACTGATGGGAGATGAAATCTTGATCGGTGAATTGCCACGTGATCCCGCCAGCATTGGCATTGCCCCCTTGGATCCGGGCCGAACAGCCAATCCAACCGCCACTGACCCCAATAACAACGGTTTTACCTGGGCAGATGCAGATTTTTATGCGAACTTTGGGGTCTCCACTGAACATTCACCCTTTCCAAGTGAAGCCTATACCGTCAACAATCCCAGTAATTTTATTACAGGGGTTTCCAATGATCGGGGGGTCACCACCAATCCCGATACGGCAGCAGCGGGCATAGTGGGAACCGTGGATCGTGTCATGGGTTCAGATATGGATATTGAATACCGAATTTCGATACCCACCCATGATGTCAACGTCTTGAGAAAAGAAAATAATTTATTGTTTAATTTGGGTTCGATCGACGAAAGGGATTGGGGCCTGGCAGTTCGAAATCCCTATATGGAATTCAGAACCTCACCGGGATATACCACAGTGCCCCGCTATCGGGTCGATGCAGGTGGAAATATCTACGATCTTTTTGGCAAAGGCCATTATGAAGACGATGCTGCCCGAACTGAATTCAGTGCCCTCGATCAGGATTCGGTTCAAAGAGTTTATACCACGGCAGGCGGGGCCACGCTCAATAACCAGGTCAGCAACAGTGACAAAAGCTATGATTACAGCAATTATGCGGCCTATAATGCCGGTGCAGCCAATTTTGAAGACTATATCACCGGCCACAACCGACTGTCATTAAATGGAGACGACTACAATCTCTTTGACTATGTGCCCGATCTGAATCTGGTTCCCGGTGATACAGAAGGCCGCCGCTTTGGTGAAACCTATATCGGGGCACTGCCCAGTAATTTTTACTATTACCGCGAAAATCTCGATCAGGGGGTTTCAGGCAGTGGCACGCCCTTTACGGTCGATCCTGAACGCGATGGGGCTTTGGCACGCCTCAATGGCGACAGCATGGCCGCCTTGAATTTTAATGGCCGTTTACAAAATCCTTCTGGCCGTTATGACATCGCCGACACAACGGTGGTACACAATCCCAATATGCCAGCCTGGTCAAGTGTGGTGATTGGCATTGCAGAGCAGGATGCAAAATTGCACAATGCCGAAAGAACCACCTCCAGCGCTTTTTGGCGGGGATTTAAGGCAGATGTACCACTGGCTTATGCCAAAAATGTCAATTTGGGGCAGACCCAAAATGTTCTGGGGCCAGAAAGGGCTGTCGGCGCCTCCAATTCAGTCTTCGCCACGATGCAGGCCGGGGGTTCCAGTATCAGTTTGGAAATGGGCTCTGAAATCAATCGCTCGGGCCATTTGCTCATGAATGAGTGGGTCAATGGAAACATGCAACCCCATGCCATTCCCCTGCCGCTTTTCGATACCAGTACCTTTCCGCTGAACACCCCAAGCAACTATACTTTTTCTGCCTATGGGCCGGAAACAGTAACCCGAACGGGCAGCCAATATATAGCCAATTTTCAGACAGATGTGCTCGATGCCGTGGATGGGCGCAAAGACAGCGTCATAGATCCCAGCTGGGCAGGCACCTTGCTCACGAATGCAGGAGGAACCGTCTCCGTCAGCCATCCCCCTGCGACCTGGAACAACGGCCTGATTTTGCATGTCGATGACGCAGCCGCTTTCGATGTTGAAGGCCCCCGCAATGAAGTCACGCTGGGCACAGATACCGCCACCCGGTACCGGGTGGTGTATAAAAACCCCACGGCCAGCCCGCAAACCTTGTTTTTGGTTCCCATCGCAGGGAGCGTACCCGCAGCCTATCAGAATTTTGTGCATACCGATCTACAGGTACGTCAGATCGTCGGCGAATATACGGTCAGTGTCACAGATCCAGCGGGTATTCCCAGCGCTTCAGGCACGCATCTGAAAATCGACTATGATGATCGGGGAACGCAAACTCCCGGTCAATTGGTCTCTGTTGCACTTTCTGCCGAGATGGATCGGGTCGGCAGATTTGCGCTCGATGATCCACGGGTGCCTGGGGTAGAAAGCGATGATCCCGCCACCCCCAGCGTGAATGAAGGGCAGAGAATTGCCCCTGAAATTTTCAACTCCCCCCGAGGCTATGTTCAAAGCGACGCCCAACTCAGTTTAAACCTGGTCAGTCAAGACAAAGACGGCAATCTGCGTCCGCGAAAACTGAAGTCTGTGCGGGTTGAAATAGAGCATGGGGAACAGCTGATTCCCCATCAGGTGGCACAAGCCTATACCACCACAGGCCCCTTTGATATCAACGGAGAATGGCCGATTGCGATTTTTGAAGGTGATACCCAACTCAATCCCTATGTCAGCACAGATCTGGGGATTTTAGTCGGTCATTATCAGGGCATCAGCGATGGCAGCAATGCCATGAACAGTGTCTCCCCTTCGCTTGAGCTGATCTCCACAGAGGGCTTTGCGGTCGGGCAGGAAATTTCAGTCAACGGCGAAAAACGCCTGGTTGCTGGCATTTCAGGCAATACCCTGAGCTTGGACAGCCCCTTGAGCACCCTTCCCCAACCAGGGGATCGTCTCAATTTGGGCAATGGTCTGGGAACCCGTGAACTCTCACTTTTTCTCAACAAATCCTATGCTATGTCAGCCGGTGCCCCAATCCGTATCCATCTGGAATATGATGAATACGATGTGATCGGATTTCCTCCCCGAATAGATACCTCGGCTCCTGTACGCAGTACCCAGGAGACGATCGGATTCAGCGATCCCAATACCGCTCAGCGGATGCAGATTCTGGAATCCAATACCGGCGATGGAAGTGCAGGCAGTCCCATCGCTGTTCAATCGACCCTGGGATTCAATCCCGGTGATGTGGTGAATATCAACAGTGTGACACGGCGAATTACAGCCCTTGATAATGTGGGCAATACCCTGACCCTGGATCGCCCCTTGACCACCTCACTGGGTCAAACCCTGAGCAGTGGCACCATTTACCGCAGCGACTACGAAGACTTCGTACAGGTCGGTCCTGGCCGTTCAGGGGGAAGTTTTGAAAACGACTTGACCCAAGAACTCAAACGGATCATCGACAATCCTGAATACCAGGAACTCTTACGTTACGGTCTGATGAAAAATCTCTTTATCAGTGCAGCCAGCAATGATCCCTTCGGCAATCTGATCAGTTCAAAACTCTTTTTAAACTGGATGCGCAATAAACGTCAGATGGAAATCAGCCAAACATCTTTTATGGCCTATTATAAGTCCATTTGAGTTTCGGGGCTGACCAGACGGTAGCCCAAGCCCCGAACGGTTTGAATCAGATGGGTACCAAAAGGTTTGTCTATTTTTTGACGCAGATACGAAATATAGACATCAATCGTCGCAGGCGCAACCTCGGGATCTTCCCACACCCTTTCAGCCAGTTGCAGTCGGCTGAGTATCTGCCCCTGGTGTTGAAGCAGATATTCCAATAAGCGGTACTCCTGTTGGGTAAGCGGGATTTCAACCCCTTCATGCGTCAGGCGATGGGCCTGTAAATCCAATTTCAAAGTGCCCGTTTGCAGGGCCGTGCTTTTGGCTTTGCTCTGGCGTCTGAGCAAGGCCCTGACCCGCGCCAGCAGTTCATCAAACTCAAAGGGTTTGGCCAAATAATCATCTGCGCCTAAATTCAAGCCCTGGACACGATCCTGAACCTGCCCACGCGCACTGAGCATCAGAATGGGCGTTTCCAACTTGGCTTCACGCAGTTTCCGACAGATTTGCAAGCCATCCAGGCCCGGCAGCATCAAATCGAGCAAAATCAAATCATGCTCACCCATCAAGGCAGCATGGAATCCAGCCTTGCCGTCTTTAACGATTTCTACCCAATAGGACTCTTCTTCCAGGCCTTGGGCAATCAGGCGCGCAAGTTTCGGTTCATCTTCAATTAAGAGAATTCGCATGCATCCTATCCTAACATTCCCTTGCGCTCAGTAAACTTTAAGTTTTCCTCAAGAAAGTATCAAGCTTGATTGCTGTTTAAGCATGCCCCTTATCTAGTTTGTATCAATTTAAAGCCCTCGCCCAGGACGGAGACTCCCTCTGCGCGAACAATCACTCAGTTCCCACAGCCCTTTTCTTGCTAGAATTTTCAGGTTAAACTAAACATATACTTCAGAATTCAATAATATCTGGCTATAACAATAACTCAATAACTTTGAGTCCAAAGGAAAATTTCGAGCATGTCCGAATTGTCCATCCATCCCGCCATGATGGCCCTCAGCTACGACAGCAACCGCAACGGCAAGGTCAGCGACGAACTTAAGGTCAAGCAAAACGCCGAGACCCTGCGCGCCATCGGTGGCGATGCCGAAGTTACCGTCATGGAGCTCGCCACCGCCCTCAGAAACGACAAGGTCGTCATCAATAACGGTGAGATTCAGGCCAAGTCCGGCCCCGTCCCGCGCGTCGCCCTATTCAACAACTACGGCAGTATCCAGGCTGAGGTTCAGAATATTCGTGACCAGCTGAGTAGCTCAGCCACAGCTCCCAAGGAACTCCCCCTTGAACCAGACTCAGATTCTGATCGTTTCAACCAGGAGCTCAGTGCTCTCGATAGCGATTACGAAAAGGTCTTTCAGGCCGCCAACGAGGGACATCTCAAACTTAAACAAAGCGCAGACAGCCTCAATGATCCTACCCTCAAGAGTCTGATCGCCAAAGGTGATCTCCTTTTCCGCTTCATGCCCAGCTTTCAGATTACCGAAGATCACGACTTCAGCCGTCTGATGTACGCCAAGCAGCAAGAACGCTTCATCCACTCGACGCAAGACTATTTCAAGGCCATCGCCGATCATCTCAGCGAAGCCAATAAGTCCTGAAATCAGCAATGACAAAAAAACGGGGGGCATGGGGCACTGGGATGGCTTCTAAAGCAAGGCTTCGGCGGCTTGTATTTCAGCCAACATGCCCAAACGTTTGGCCAATTTGATACTTTTTTTCCAATGGCTTCGGGCTGAACTCAGTTGTTCCTGAAACTGCGCAATTTTTCCCTGATAGAGTTCAAAACGTGGGCCCGCCATGGGAAAACGATGGGCAAATTCCTGAAAGGCTTCCCGCAGTTCCAATACGCTTTGGGGCAAACAGGCCATTTCTCCTGCACCTTCACAGTGCAAAAGATATTCCATTTCGGCGGTAAAGACTTCAAGATCCGTCGCTGAAATCGCTTCCTGGCTATTGTCCTTCAGATCGACCAATTCCTGGGCCAGTCGATGGGCCTGTTGGAGATCTCCTGCTTTTAAAGCCAGGCGCAAGAGGATGGCCTGAGATTGCACCCTCAACCGGCCCCCCAGACTCTCCGCCAGGGCGCGCGATTGTTTGGCAAGAGAAAGTGCCAATTGAATTCTGTCCTGGAGCAAATGCACGCGGGCCTGGGTTTCAAGTGAACGGGATTCCAACTCCTTGTCCCCCCTTTGGCGCGCCAATTGCGAAGATTGTTGTGAGAGTTCAAGGGCCCGCTCTATTTGGCCCTGATAAAAACGAACCTGCGCCAAAAGTCCCATGCTTTCATTGCAGTGGCGTAAATCCTTCTGGCGACGGTAGAGTTCGGTGGATTGAAACAATCCGTACTCAGCCTGCTCCCATTGGGCCTGACCCAAACTGTATAAACCTGTCAGCTGAAAAACCCAGGCCCGGCTGGAAAGATCGTCCAAAACTTCGGCCTGTTGCAAGGCTTTGCGCGCAAAATATTCAGCAATCGGACGCTGCCCCAAAAAACCACAGATCAAGGCGATATTGGCATAGGCCCGCGCCAATTGGGGAGAGGGGCCAGCCTCTTCACAGAGATTGACAATCAAAAGTGCATTGTAAAGGCCCAAGGTCTTTTCGCCATTCAAATAATAAATTTGCCCCAGGCGCTCACAGGTCTGAGCGGCTGCCAGAAGGCGCTTTTTTTCATCGGGATCAATCCAAACCTGTCCGGGTCGAATGCGGTGACGCAATTGCGTTAAAATCTGAGGCAAAAGTTGACGGGGAGCCAAATCTGCCGGAGGAGGCGGCCAACCGGAAAGCGTCAGAGATTTTTGCAGATGCCTTTGACTTTCGGTCAATTGACCCAATCCATAATGGGCTTCGCCCAGACCTTGATGCACCGTCGCCATCCAGTCGTGGCTCATTTCAAAACCGGCATGCTGCAAACTTTGCAAGAGAAAGAAAATCGCCTGCTGGTACAAACCATCCTCCAAAGCTGACTGACCTGAAATCAAAAGATATTGACAAGACTTGACGGCAACACGGGCCTGGGTCCAGTGATAGGCCAAAAGCGTGGCATGGGCTGTGAGATCATCTTCAAATTCTTGCTCCAGCCAGGCCGCTACCTGCTGGTGAAGCTCCCGTCTCTGCTCTGAGAGCAAAAGACTGTAGATGGCCTGGTGAGTCAAATTGTGGCGAAAAACATAGGAAAGGCTCGGAAAAACCCCCACCAATTGAATCATATTGATATTTTCAAGTGCTCTGAGCGAATCCAAGAGGCCTTCGCGATCCTGAACCAGGGGGTAAATATCATAGAGGGCCTTGAAATCAAATTGCCGGCCAATGACACTGGCGATTTTCATGGCCAACTGCTGAGTCGGTAAAAGCCGATCAAGACGGCTGACAATCGCCCCTTCGATTGAATTTGGCAATTGCAGCTGTCGCAGCTCTTCCGGACTCAAGGAGAGTTCACATTGGCCCTGGTTGACCTTTAAATGTCCATTTTCACGCAAACTCAACGCCAATTCCTGGCTGAAAAAAGGGTGGCCTTCGGCACGTGAAGCAATCAAATCCAAAACTGCTGCGGGCACGCTGTGAACCCCCAGCTTACTGGCCACCAGGGTCTCAATTTCTGCAGCAGGCATGCGACCCAAAATCATATGCTCTGCCAGAGGCGATTTCTGTAAATTTTCCCAGGCTCTCAGGCAGATCTGGGGAGTCTTATCGTCGGCATTGGCCAAAGGGCGACAAACGAGCACAACCATCAATCCGGGTACTTCATAGCGTACCTGTTCCACCAATTGCCACGACAGACTGTCTAACCACTGGCTGTCATCCAAGACCACGATCAAGGGTTCAACACTCACGGCATCCTGCAAGACTGCCGTCAAAATATCCAAGGTGTTCTGAATCCGTGCTTCCCCCCGAAAAGAGAGGGTGGTGGCATTATCAGGAATTTCAAGATCTAAAACCGGCCCCAAGAGCGGAATATATTCACTTAAATGGGGATAAAAACTCATATGTCCCCGCAACTGTTCAAGTCGCAGACGCGAAGGCAGATGAACAGAAATCCCCAAAAGATCGCAAAACACACGCTGCCAGGCATACCAGGGCGTATGTTGCTGCAGGGCATCGGCCTCGGTCATCAGCAAGGCCGAACCTAAGCGCGCTGCTTCAGTCTGAAGATGGCGCACCAGCGTGGTTTTACCTACCCCCGCTTCACCCTCCAGAAAAACCAGGCTTGAACTGCGGTATTGACTGAGTTGGCGGGCTATCTCTAAAAGCTTCTCAGTTTCTGCCAAACGTCCGACTTGCGAATCATAGTGAAAATGGCGGGCCAGCGCCATGCGGGGAGAATAGATCTCAAGTGGCGTATTCTTGCCTTTGAGCAGAACAGGCGCCAGTTCATCAAATTCAAATTGGGACTGCGTTAAACTCCAAGTTTGACGATCGACGACAATCTTTTCTTTTGCAAACTGCATCAAACGTGCAGCCGTATTGACCGTATCCCCCAAAAGTGTATATTCCCGTCGCCAGTCGGAGCCCACTTCACCACAAAAAACACGACCACTGGTAATGCCCATCGAGGCGGTTAACGAAAAACCTGCAAGCAAAGACTCCAATTCCAAGGCTGCAGTGACTGCGCGTTGTGCATTGTTTTCATGCGAAGCAGGCGGCAAGCCGAAGACAGACAGCAAGGAAAGCCCTTTTTCATCCAGATTGATTTTATTGACGGTTCCACCATGAAAGGAAATTTTTTCTTGAATCAAAGAAAGCCAACGGGGAAGTTGCTCTGGCGTTAAGGCTGGCAGTAAAAGGAAAAGTACTGAAACTGTGCGCAATTCAGCCAGCCAGTTTTGCTGCCCTGCAGCAAGCCGGTAGCGCACCACCTCAGGTAAATAATTTAAGAGCCAGGCATCGGGCAAGGCTGTTTCTTGAAAATAGGGCTCATTGGGTCGTGAAATATCGGGTAAGGTATGAAGAATGCCATAGTGTTCAGCTATCGCTTGATACCCAGTTTCCGGCGGGCACCAACTCAAGGCCTGGGGCCCCAAAACCACTTGGCCAGGCTGGGCCATACCTTCAGCGGCAAAAGCACTCGAAACCCCTGCGCCGGAAAGAATCAGCTCCCAGTGTTGGTGGCGGTTCTGTAAATGCAAAAAGAGCAAATCACCCCATTCCAAACCAATCCGAATCTGAAGTGGCATGGGCATTTTCGTGCGCAAGCCCTGACTGAGCACCTGCATTTCAAGCGCACAGGCAGCGGCCCGAGAGATCAGCATGGCATTGGATTCAGGCACCAGCGATCGGCTCCAGACAGCCAGCAGCGCATCACCTGCAAACTTTATTACATCGCCATCCCAGGCGCGGATACGCTCTAAAAGACCGCCAAAATACAAATTCAAGGTTTGACTCAGGGTTTCTATTCCCTCAGAACCTTCTTGTCCCAATTGTTCTGCAAGTCGTGTAAATCCGGAAATATCCGCGAAAAGCACGATTCCTTGATCACTCCAAAGAAAAGGCAGCTGATCAGGCCCACGACTAAGACGTTGCCTGACAACCCGGGGAACATAACCAGAAAACAGAGATTCCAAGCTTGTTTGCATAATTTTTTACTGTCTGTTCTTAATTGTATCAAGAGCGTCTCAGCCCTGCGTGAATTATTTTGAAAATGAAAGGTTTTGCGAGAAAGTCGACATGGGCGGTCTGGGCATAAAATTAAGAAAAGTTTAAATTTTTTTGAGATTCACCCTCCTCAGCCTCTCTGCTTTCAGGTAAAATGAGAAACAGTGTGCTCATCTAGAGCATCTAATTGAACCCAGAAAGGTTACTACATGAGTCGTTATACAGGACCCAAAGAGCGGATCTCCCGTGCTCTGGGCCTCAACCTGTTTCTCAAAGGCAAACGCTATGAAGCAGGCAAGAGCGCCTTCCACAAGGGCCGGGGCCGTCCCGGACAGCATGGCCAAAGCCGGATTAAAGTTTCGGAATATGGTATGCGTCTGAAAGAAAAACAGAAACTTCGTTTTATGTACGGTGTTTCTGAAAAACAATTCCGTCGCTATTATGATTTTGCAAACCAAAGCAAAGGCAGTACCGATGAGCGTTTCCTTCAATTCCTGGAAACCCGTCTGGACAACGTCGTCTATCGCATGAAATTTGCGACGACCCGTGCCCAAGCCCGTCAGTTCGTAAGCCACGGTCATATTCTCGTCAATGGCAAACGTGTCAACGTTGCTTCTTATAAAGTCAGAGCCAACGACAAAATTGAAGTTTTGGAAGCCAGCAAGAACTTTGTTCGCAACGCTGTCGAAGGTTTCGTAGGCGAAGTTGTTCCTGAGTGGATGACCTCTGATACCGAAGCCATGACCGGTGAAGTTCTGCGCACACCTCTGCTCGACCAGATTGATACTGGCAAATTGATTCAAATCAACCTGATCATCGAGTTTTATTCTAAATAGAGTGGTGCGATGGGATTCAAAATCCCATGCCTGCGTGCTGGTTACAAGAATCAGGCACCATTCACAGGTACCCTCCAGATCCTTTCTGGAGGGTTCTTTGTATCAAATTCAGGAGCCCATCATGTCACTACAGCAATACGAATTTCTCGAAAAGATCGAGCACTATACGGGCCAGCAGGATCCCTATTCACTGCCTGACGATGTTCAAAACTGGATTGTTCAGGAACTCGAAAAGCGCCTGCAGGTCATGCTGGAAAAATATCCTGAACTTCCGCTTGAAATATTTCGCACCCTGCGAACCTGGCAAAATCTCCCAATTTTTATCATTGGGTTTCGTAAAGAGGATCAAACCTGGATCAAAGAAGCTTGGCATTACGGAATCAAGCCTGCTCCTGAAGGTGCAGCAGGTATTCAATTGGTTTTGGATCGTGTACCCGTCAAACATTTTCAAGAGAACCCAGGTCATGTCTGAGGCTCAGGAACCCAGTCGCAGCAAAAAACTGATCGCAGCTGGGCTTGGCATCTTGGCCTTGACCTATTTGCTCAACCCTGGAGCAGGTATTTTTGAAATCATTCCAGATAATCTACCGGTCTTGGGAAATCTGGATGAAGCAACAGCAGTGACCTTGCTCTTGACCTGCCTGCGTGTCTATGGATGGGATTTGACCGCCTGGTTGCCTGGCAAGAGGCAGAGACTTAAGGATTCTGAAACTGACAAGAAAAGCGCCCCCTAAAAGGCAGGGGCCCAAACAGCCTCTGTGCGCTTCAAATCAATCAGACCTCTTCCCCCAATAAGGAAGTAAGACCTTCCCCCAGATTCAGTTGAATGGGTGCATCGTCGTTCCCAAAAAGCGAGGTCAACCCTTCTCCTAAATTGAGGTTCAGAGGCTGCTCTTCATCGCCAAACAGCGAGGTCAATCCCTCTGCGGAGTTTTCTAAAGGTGAAGGCTCTGGCGTGTCTTTGACAGGCAGGAAACGGGCAGCGCGAATCATCAGTTTATGGGGTTGGATCTCAGACAGGGTATCTTTTGGAGGATCAAAGGAAGGATCTTCAAAGAAATCGCCATTTTCAATTGAAATAATCTTATAAAAAGCTTCTTCACCTTCCAAATCTTTGTACATTGCGTGCACAAAGCGTCCTCTGTCAATATATATTTTGGCATCGATATGGGTAGCCAAATCACGGATATGCAGTTTCTTGCGATCCAGGGCTGAAAGATTGAGTTGCACGAAATCAAAGACCCCAATCTGACTGAGAAATCCTTTGAAGCCCATTTGACTGATTTCAGCCAGCAATTGTTTGAGCTTACGCAGATTGATCGGCTTTGCCAAGAGACGAATCTTACCAATATTGCCCATTTCTTCAAGCTCGTCTTCACTGACATTGACAATTGCCACAACCGGAGATTGAGGGTAATGCTGTTGAAGCCATTTTAAAAAGCTCTGCTGACTGAGGGTATCGGTAATGACCAGATCGACAGGCTCATCGTCCAAGGCCGCCATCGCTTCTTGAGGGGTTTTTAAAGAAATACAATTGAAACCCTCCGTAAACAGGGTTCGCTGAATAATCATCCGACTCATCGGATCGGTATCCACCAACAGAATATTGCGAACCGAAACCGGTCCCTGACTGGCAAAAGGATCCTGAGGATTGAGCAATTCGTCCATGGAGGTAGCGGCATTCATGGAGAGATTATCAAAAGGCATTTGAATGCTAATTTTACTGGGTTCCTGCCAGTTTTTCTCTTGAAATTCGCCATTTTTAAACTGAACAATTCGATTAAAAGCCTCGGCCCCTTCAGATTTCAACTCACGTTCAAGCGTACGGGCATTGGTGACATAGAGTTCAGCATGAATGACTTCCCCCCCACGCAAATAGAGAATACCTTCTGTTCGCGTAAATTGGTCATTAAACGTCACTAGGCACTGCGGCTTATTCATGCGCATGACTTGCAAAAGGTCAATTACGTTCATGCGTTGCACTTGGCCCACCAACCCCGTGTCCTGTTGATCGAGCATTTCCAAAAGTCTGCGGGTGGGCAAGGGCTTCGGCAAAAAACCCAAGACTGATTTGTGTTGTCTCAAATCATCAAGAACAGCCGAGAAATCCTCATCGGGATTGGCGATTAAAATGACTTTTCGTTTGGGATAATTTTCACAGACCCACAGGGCCAGTTCTTCCCCTTCTTCATCAGGCATGTCCAAACAGGCAATCACAAAGTCGAAGGGTCGGTTTTTGAAGCGTTGCGTGGCTTGGTAGAGTTCATCTTCAAAGACCAACTCCCATTCATCCGACGCAAGCATCTGCTGCAAATGCCTGCGGTGTGAAGGGTCTTCATCAAAAATTAGAATTCGCTTGCTCTTGGGGGACATGAAAATAGCATACCTCTCTCAAAATGCATGAAACGAAGAGGCTGCTCAAAGCCTGATCAAAACCTAAAGTTTCATACCCAATAAACTAATTTTAACATAATAAGGCCCCAGAATGCGGCAGGGTTCAAGCACAGTAAAATACTAAATTTCTCCGGATTATAGCGTATTTTGTTGACTAGGGTTTGAGTGGTTTGGCTTCAAAACTTCCATTGGGTTGAACAAAAATAACCCGTTTTAACCGTTCTGCCTGAAACTCAAAGCGCACCTGGTAGCCCTCAAGATCTTTCAATTTGAAAAGATCACGCTTGACCGCTTCCAGCACAAACGCAGGTTGGCCACTTGCACGGACCTGAAGATGCTCCCCTTTCAAGGAGATCTCAACCCGTATACCCGCCAGATCAAAAGCACCTTGATAGCGTTTGAGAAATGCTGGATTCAGCATTTCTGGAGGGGCCTGGCGTTCAAAGCGAATCGCTTCGGCCAGATTATCCAATTTAAGCTCTACACTTTGAATATCCCCCTCAAGATTGTTCAAAAAATGCACCCAAAGTTTATCCAAAATGGCATCGGGCTCTTTCACAACAAAGGTATCGTAATGCCAATGTTCGATTTTCCCCCCCAAATCCCGGTAGCCCAGTCTGAGCTTGCCCGCTTGAGATTCGAGTTTCAGTTCGCCATACGCAGGGTGATGATAAGTCCCCAGATAGTCCTGCAGTGGATGCGAAGGGTGGGTATTGGGAACACGCGTTCTTAAATCCTGACCCTTCACAATTTTTTCAGCCATTTCCATGCCCGGCTTGATGCGCGCACTCCAATCCAAAGGCTCAAGTTCCAGCAGCAAATCACTGAGTTCCATGCTCAAAAGTGAGGGCAAGGGATCATGTTCTTGATTGCTTAAAATGACCAAGCCTATTTTCTTTTCAGGCAAAAGGCTCACCAAGGCTGAATAGCCATCAATATTGCCACCGTGAGAGATCATCTGGTGTCCCCGGTAGGGGTGAATCATCCAACCCATGCCATAAAGCGTATAGGGAATTTCAGGATAACTGGCATGGCTGTTCATGATCACCTGGGGGCTGTGGAGTTCCTTTAAACTGCTTTCAGAAAGCAGGGGCTTCTCCTGCCAGTTGCCCTTGCCCAGGTTAAAAATGAGCCATTGCGCCATATCCCGCGCACTGGAATGGATTGCTCCCGCAGGCGCAGCCCCTGCCAAGCTGCGGTAGGGAATCCTTTTGATTTGATTCTGACGTTTGGCATAGGGCAGAGCATGATCGGGTTCCTGCTGAAAAGCAGACAATGAAGTCAAACTGCGCTTCATGCCCAAAGGCTCAAACAATTCAGTCTGAATTTGCTCCTCCCAGGAGTGTGCACCCAATTTTTCGGCCAAATACCCCGCTGTCATATACATCAGATTCTGATACTGAAATTGATTGCGAAAGTCCGCTGTAAAATCCAAATATTTCAAACGCTGGTAGAGAGCTTCCCGATCCAGTTCTGCTCCATACCAGACCAAATCATGGCGCGGCAGTCCTGAACGGTGAGTCAGCAGATCACGGGTTGTTAAATGCTCACTGGCAAAGCTTTGTTTCAAACGAAAATCCGGCAGATAGGTTTGAATCGGGGCATCCCAATCCAGCTTTCCCTGATCCACCAAAATGCCCAAGAGTGAAGCTGTAAAGGCTTTGGTACAGGAGCCAATCGCAAAGAGCGTATCAGGCCCGACAGGCAGTTTTTTTTCAAGATTGCGTTGTCCAAAGCCCTCTGCAATTAATACCCGATCCCCTTTTACCAAGGCAACCCCCAAACCAGGGGTTTTCCACTCTTTGCGGCGCTGCTCAATTTTTTCACGCAAGGAGTCGATCAGGGCCTCTTCCTTGGCTGCGGCTTGAAGCTGAGCTTCGGCATTGGGGCGTTTCAGCGCAAACGCAAAAGTTTGCCCGCCCTGCGAAAATTGACCCTTCAGCTCGGATTCTTCAGGATTCAATTCCCCGTCAAAACTGGGGTTTCCAGGAATCCCGGCAATGCTGAAACGCATTTTCTGTTTATCCAGAACAATCGCAGACAGGGGAAGATTTTTTGAGTTTTGCGCGGGGATATCAATACTGCCTTGCCAAACGCCTTCAGCATTCTGGCGAAGATGTACGACCACCTCAAGGGCTTGTCCTGGGATCTGTATTGTCCCCTGCCATTCCCCTGTAGGCAGCGCAAATACGGGAGTAACCCACAGACAGGAACTCAAGCAAAATCCCACTAAAATGCTGCGCAAAATCTGGCTTTTTCTCATCAGTCAAGAAACTCCCATAGTAAATTGCCTCTAATATAGCAAATCTCAACCTGGATTGCAGATTGTGGTCAATCAGCCTAAACTGAAAAGGTCAGACCAAGCAAAGGACACCGCACAATGGATCGCATGACCGTTCTCTTCTGGTGTGTGATGAGCCTGCTGATTGGCTCTTCAGTTTTCTATGGGGTTTCAGCAGAAAAACAACGACACACCCAATCAGCTAACGCTTCACCTTTAATCAGTGGCGATCTGGTCAAGCTTGAAAAACTAATCGATGGAGACTCACTCCTAGTTTCAAAAGCAGATCAGACGGGACTTCCTATCCGCCTGTTGGGTATCAAAGCATTCGATGCAAAAATTGAAAAGGCAGTTTACTCCTCTGTTGCAAGAGCGGGCCTGAAACATCTTGAAAGTTTAACCTCAGGTAAATTATTGCGTGTGCAGTTAAACACCCAAGCAGAAAAAGATAAACATGATCGCTATCTTGCAACGCTCTACGCTGAAGATGAAGACGTTGCGCTCAACCTGATTCGGGAGGGATGGGTTCTGGTCTATACGGTCTATCCGTTTGGTGCTATGCAACTCTATCTCCATGAGCAAACCCTTGCAAAGCAGGCCAAACGGGGTCTTTGGGCAGATCCTCAGACGCAGGCCTATGCGCAGTCATTGATTCGATCCTGGCGCAACCAGACAGAATAGGAGTTTTCTATGCTGCAATACATGATGCAAATCTTTGACCGCAAGCTTTTGAGAAACCCGCCTCCCACGCTCCGGGTTTTGGGACTGATGGTGGCGATTTTGCTCTATGGAACCACCGGTTATCTTTATTTCGAGTTGCCAGCAAACCCTGATTTAAATTGGTTCGATGCCTTCTGGTATACCCTCGTCACCATGACCACAGTAGGATACGGTGACTTCTTCCCCAAAAGCTTGGGCGGCCGATTTTTGGTAGGGGGGCCGATTATGATCTTTGGCATTGGTCTCTTGGGCTATGCCTTATCGCTGATCGCAGCCGCACTGATCACGTCTAAAACAAAGGAAATCAAGGGAATGTCAACTTTTAAATTTAAAGAGCATTTAATTGTCTTCAACTATGCAGGTTTAGCAAAAATCATCCGTGTCTTGGACGAATTGGCCATCGATCCCTCCGTGGGTGAAATGCCCGTGATTTTAGTCGATGAATTTCTCGATGAATTGCCTGAAGAGCTGCAAAGAAAAGGTGTACATTATATCAAAGGCAATCCTACTCGGGATCAGACCTTATCGCGGGCCAATATTGACTTCGCAAAGCACGCCATTGTGCTCACACGCAATTCCAATGATCCTGCTTCTGATCATCTCAATGTTTCGATTGCGCTTGCCGTTGAAGGTCGCAACCGGGCCGTCAACAGTGTGGTCGAGTGTATCGATCCCAGTTTTGAAGAACTTTTGCGTAAAGCAGGCAGCGATCGGATCGTCTGCAGCAGCCGTTTTGATGCCCATTTCTTAAGCCAGGAACTGCTAAACCCCGGAATTCAGGAAGTCTTGGGCCAATTACTCACCCTGACACGGGGCCAACAGTTTTATTTAATCCCAGCTTCAAATAATGCAAATTTTTCTGAGTTTGCAAACAGAGGCCAACGCCAGGGGCATATTGTACTGGGCATCTGTGATCTCCAAAATCAGATTCTGCTCAATCCCCCCGCTGAACAAAGCGTATTGGCAGGCGATCGTGTGATTACGATTGGCGCAAATCGCCTGGAAAAGCTTTAACAAGCAAGAATCAATAGTATCCGCCCGTATCAGGGGGTTGGCTTGAAAAAGTCACTCCCACGGCAGTGACACACAGCAAAATAGCGCAAACCAGGGAAAGCCCCAGCCTCAAAACAGGTGATTTGTTTTTGAGTCCGGGCAGATAGCCGAGCCAGACAGTATGCGGTGCAAGCAGAGGGAGCAAAGCCCAAGCCGAGAGATCTGCGAAAAAATAGCCACTGGCCAAAAGCAAACTTAAAACCAGACTGGCAAAGCCCCAAATACCCCGCCTTGAAAGCACCGGAAAAATAAGCCGCAAAACAAAAACCGCTCCCAAGAGTACGGCCAAAATCAAAGCCTGCTGGCTTAAAACCACACTGTGCCCCAGCATCAACAGGGCACCTGAGGCTGCACTCACGCCAGAAAAGATCAGCAAAGAACTTTCATTATTTGCATCAAAGGCATCCAAATGGTCAAGCAATGACCATTGGATCAGCGCAAAACAAGCCAAAACCAAAGCCCACACAAGCCAAGCTTTTTGTCCCATACTCTCGCGCAAAGGGGTAAGTAAAAGCAAGAAACCCAGGCCAGACAAGAGCAAGCGAATTCCCATCTGCAAAAACCGGGGCAGCTGAAATTGGGCTTGAAGCGCCCCCACCAAGATCAGCGGCAAGACCCCAAAATAGATCCATTGCGTGCTGTCTGATGGGGGAAAATCGGGCCAAGCTTTTTCAAACAAGCGGGCCCAACCCAGCAAAAACCCAAAACCCAAAGCCAAAGGGGGCAAAAAGGCTGGATAAGCTTTCTTTTTCCCCCTCAAGACAAGGGGTAAAATCAAAAGGCCAGTGCTCAGCACAAGCGCAAAACTCAAAGACCAGAAGAGAGCTTGAACAATGGCCATAGTGAGTGCTTACTTCTTGATGCCTTCAAAACTGAGAATCAGCGTCACCTCATCGCTGAGGCCACCTTCTTTGATATAGGTGGTCATGCCAAATTGACTCCGTTTAAGCGTAATCATCGCTTCCCCGCCCATGCGGTATTCTCCCTGCATGCCCTTGCCTTCACCTGTCTTTTTAAAGGTAAAGCTGAGCGGTTTGCTAACACCGTGCAGGGTCAAAATACCACTTACTTTGTATTGACCAGCGCCAGCACGTTCTACTTTACTGCTTTTAAAACTGAGCTGAGGAAACTGTTTGACATTGAAAAAATCAGGACTGCGCAAATGGTCATCACGTTTGCTGGCATTGGTATCCACGCTGGCAGCTTCTGCCTTAATTTCAACTTTGCTTTGAGCAGGATTTTTCTCATCTACCACCACCGTTCCGCTAAAACGGTTAAAACGACCATATTGGTAGCCGATATTCAAATGCTTGATTTTAAAAATCAGATGTGAATGGACAGGATCAATTTCATAGGTATTGGCAGCCAAAACAGGCTGGGCAAATCCTGCCAACAAGGCCAGGGAAAGAGTTGATTTCAGAAGATTTTTAAACAGGATCATCGCAGTGAACTCCAATTAATTTAATATTATATGTTTCGATATTAAACTATTAATGCGATTCTGACAAGCAATAAAAGCTCAGCTTAATGATTAAAGAACTTTGAGCAGATTGGTATAGACCCAGTCTGCCACCAAATTATGGGGCAATACTCCCCAGGCATAAATATAGGCCAGAATCACCAGGCCCAAACTTGCAAATTTAAAAGCCTTGGTGCGCAGGATCTGATCGTAGCCGATGACCAGGGCAAAAGGCGCTATCGGTAAAAGATAGCGGCTGAGATCCTCATGAAAAACAAAGAGATTAAAACCATAAAAAACGGCTGCATACCAAAAGAAGAGGGGGTACTGCCAGAGCAGCAAGACCCCCAGACCATAGAGCAAATACATTCCCAAATAAAACTCAGCAGCATGGGCATTGCCTGAACCGGCATAGCTTAAAAAGATATCCAGGGGACGGGCATGTATTAGCTTATTATTCCAATGAAAATACGCAAGAAAATCGCCATATTGAAAATGGTAAAAGCTGAAGGTTGCCAGCAAGGGCAGCGCAATCAACGCCAAAAGAGGAATGCGCAGCCAATTGCGTTCTCGCACCAGCAGGATCAGATAAACCAAACCCAAAAGAATCCCTGTGATTCGGGTAATTCCCGCCAAGCCGGCCACCACAAAAGCCCAGGTATAGTGTTTGCGTAAATACAAGAGCAGCGAGAGGCAAATCAGAAACAGAAAGGGGGCTTCAGTGGCACCTACACTGTGATAAATCAACCACCGGGCGGGCAAAAACAAAGAGATCAAAGCTGACCAAAAAGGGCTGGCAACAGCGCCACTTTCTTTCACAAGCTGATAAAACGTGAGCGTCGCCAAAACCGAAAACAAGACGGTCGTAAACAGCATGGCAACGGGATAGCCCATAAAAGAAAAAGCCCTGATGGCCAACGGGTAAAAAGGCAAATGACAGGCAAAATAGGCAGGCGTGGTTTTATAGGGAACAAAGGGGTGATCGACAGGAATCTGGTAGAGGGTTTTGGCAACATACATATAATTCGGCCCATCCCAAAAACGGGTAAGCACCGTTGCGTCACCCAAAAGAAAAGGCAGGTAAAGCAGCAATGAAGAAAGAACCGCAGCACTACCCAGTAAAAGGAGATGGACGCGCGTCAAATTATAGCGTTGAACCAAATTGGAAAAGGAATTCATCTTGACTGCTCATTTCCCTCCGTTAAATCATCATTCGAAAATCTTACTCAGGATACCTGATTTCTTGAATGAATGCGGAATCTTAGCGTACGCCACTATCCGCCTTTTGATTCCACTGATGCCAAGCGTCTTCTGAAGCCATTTTATGCGGGTCAAAATGCATGCATTCAGTTTTGCCCTGGGCATCATTCAAACGAGAGAAATGCTTAGCATAAATGCCATCAGGTGCTTGCTTAATTGATTAAAATATATTAATATATAAACAATTGACCCATTTGAAATGGTTTCACAAGACCCTTCAAATATCAACTACCCCTGAGTCTGGAGAGATCCAGACTTTTTTTCTTTTGAGACTACCCGTTCCCGGCACAACTTCACCAAGCGGCTTCAACTCAGATTAAAATGAAGTTTATGTCTGAAATGAATCTCACCGAAGAACAAAGGGCCGTGGTCTGTCATGAAGAAGGCCCTGCCCTGGTCTTTGCTGTTGCGGGCGCAGGCAAAACCACCGCCATGGTTCACCGAATTGAACGTTTGGTCAGTCAAAAAGTATTTCCTGCCGAGCAAATTCTTGCCACCTCTTTCAGTCGTGCCACAGTCAATGATTTGCGGCAGGCCCTGCGCGTCTGGCCTGCCTGTCGCAGTGTACAAACCGCCACCCTTCATGCCGTGGGCTTTCGCATTGTACAAAAAGCGGTACGTGAAGGTTTAATCCCCGAAATCAGACTGCCCTCAGAAAATGGCCAAAGCCCCGATCGGATGCTTTTACAAAGAGCCTTGGGGCGCGCCCGCCAAGCACGACTTGAGATTCCACCCCATTTTGATGAAACAGATTTTCTCAGTTATCTCAGTCTTTGCAAGGGGAATTTTCTCTATCCAGATACCTTTCCCGCCAAACTTCCAGCCCAGGCTTTGGCCTTGCTCAAATCAGCAGAAGCGCCCAGTGACTGGCCAGTCTATCTGGATTTATACCGGATTTATGAAGAACTCAGACAGGAAATGGGCATTCTGACCTTTGACGATATGTTGCTCTCTGCCTGGGAACTCTTGCAAATACATCCCGCTCTTCTGCGCTCAGTTCAAAACCGTTACCAGGCAGTTTTGGTCGACGAATTTCAGGATATCAACCATGTACAGAGTGAAATTCTGGATCTCTTGGTAGCCCCCCACCACAATTATATGGCGATCGGGGATGATGATCAGACCATTTACGAATGGCGGGGAGCCAACCCACGCTTTATTCTTGAATTTGCCCAACGCTACCAGGCAAAGAAATACCTGCTTCGGGATAATTTTCGTTCCCGCGCTTCTCATTTGGCTTTGGCCAATGCAGTGATTTGCCACAACAGCAAACGGGAACCCAAGGCCTTACAGCTCACCCAAGGTTTTTCAGGGCTTACCCGCATTCACCGCAGTGTCAATGCCGAAAATCTAGCACGTGATTTGGTCAAAGAAGTACAGGCCGCTCAAGAGCGAGGCTATGGGCTCACACAAATGGCAGTATTGCTTCGTATTTATGCCCAAACTGCGTTTATTGAACAAGCCTTGCATGAAGCGGGCATTGCCTACCGAATCGATGGTTCTGTGCCCTTTTTTCAACGTTCTGAGGTTCAGGTCTTGCTGGCTTATCTGCGGCTGGCCCAATTGGAACTGCATCTCCAGCAGGGCCTTCAACCCACAGAATCAGAATATGCAGGCTTTGTGCAGGATTGGCGCCTGATCGTCAACCGGCCACTGCGCTATATCTCCGCCCAACAAAATGAAGACTTGATCCAGCGGGTTTATGCTGGTGAAAGTGTAACGGCAGCCCTACATGCAGTCGCAGCCGAAGCTGAAAGAGTCTATATTGCACGCAATCTGGAAAAGCTTGCAGATCTGCTGACCTGGTTGGGCATTCAAATTCAATTGGACCCCGCCGATTCCGTGCTCTGTTCCTTGGAACAAAAACTGGATTATTGTGCCTGGCTGAGAAAAAGCAGTGGTTTTCCTGAAAACGGAGAAGCCAAAGCCTCTACAGTAGAAGCACTTCTGGACTATGCCCAAGGGCGGGGACACGTACAACCCTTTTTAAATTATCTCGAAACCCTGGGCAGAGATACCGGGCAAAATAATCAAAGCCTGATTTTGACCACGATTTACCGCGCCAAAGGATTGGAATGGCCCGTTGTTTTTGTGCCGCACTGTAACCAAGGGTTTTTACCCTATGGGCGCGGTGATGAACGCCTGGAAGAAGAACGCAGGCTGTTCTATGTGGCCGTCACCCGCCCCCGTGAAGAGCTGCATCTATTTTTGATGGAATCCTCCCCTGTTTCACGTTTTCTGAGAGAAGCAGGCTATCTGGAAACCCTTGAGGGGGTTCAAGAAATTCGCAAAACCCTGGCCCAAAAACCTGAAACCTGGAAAACCGCAGAGGTACTCGCCTTGGCACGCCATGCCAGCAGGCTGCATTTTGAACGCTATCTGCTGCATTGGTGGGATGCCCCCTCCAGCCGACAAATCGCAGCCCAACGAATTGCCAGCCTCTTGCATGCTGCTGAACAACAAGCACTCTTACAGGAGTTGGCACTGGACGCAGAGCCCTTAAAGCGTTGGAAAGGGGCGATCTCTCTCCCGCTTGAACCCGAGTTATTTGCAGATTTGGGTCAATTTTCAACAGAAAAATCCAGCACCAAGCGCAAATCCCTGCGCCAAACAGAAACCACTTTTTCAATTGGGCAAAGGGTGCGCAACCCCCAATTTGGCGAAGGGGAAATCGTACGCTTGGAACCCAATCTGCGCCAAGGGCTCATGCTTGAGATAGATTTTGACAAGGTCGGACGAAAACGCCTGCTCTCCCGTTATGCCGACTTGCAAAGGGTTTAAACTTAGACTAAATTCAGGCAATCTCGGTTCAGTTCTGCACGCGAAAAGACCATAATTTGAAAAGAACCAATCAACTTGAGGATGTACATGGAGATTCAACCCACCCCCTTGAGTCAACCCCAAGTGGGCAGAACTCAACAAATACCTGCGGGTCTGCGCGTGGGCTCAGCTCCAGCCACTACACAAACACCTCAACCCCCTCAAGATCGACACACTGCAGCCTCAGTTTTACCCGGACAGGCAGCCCCCCAACTTTCTTTTATTGAAAATACAGATCCCCCCAGTCGCGAAGAACTCAATTGGGCCTTGGAACTTGAGCAAAAAATCAAGCAGGGTTATGCCCCAAACAGCACAGAAACCACACGTTATACTGAAATTTCAAATCGTTTACAAACCAGCCAGGATGCCTCAGATCCCAATTCAGTGACACAGGCAGAAGTCAATTGGGCGCTTGAACTTGAAAGCAAAACTCGCTCAGGACACCCCCCTTCAGCTCAGGAATTGAATTATTATCAGAGTATTGCCCAAAAGCGATTTCAAGCTGACCAAGAACCCAAAATACCTGAATTAAAAACCGTTTCACCTCAAGAGCTGGATTGGGCTCAAGCCTTGATGAAACGAGTCAGCCAGATCGGCTATAAACCCAGTCAGCAAGAGATTGAGCACTATACCGATATCTATAACCGCTACCAGGCAGAACAAGCCCATTCCACCAGCAACGCTCCCAGCGCTGAAGAAATCCAATGGGCGCAAAGCCTGGCTCAAAAAATTCAAGCGGGTTATCCCCCCCTTGAAGCAGAAACTTCAAAATACATTGAGATTCAAACCCGTTTTGAAACCAACAAAGGTCAAGACAGCTTGTCCAAGTCTGAGATTCAATGGATGCTTGACTTCCGCCAAAAAGTAGCAGATAGTTATCAACCTTTAGAGGCTGAACTTGATAAATACAGTCAACTGCTCGATCAGGCGATGGCCCAAGACGCCACACTGATTGATCCCGCCGAAGCTCCACTTACCCAGCATGAAATTGACTGGGCCAATCGGTTACAGGAAAAAGTCAAAGCAGGCTATGCACCACAACCTGGTGAAGAAGCGCGTTATCAGGAAATTTATTCACGCTTTGCTAAATGATCCTTGCTTGAGCCTGTCTTTGAAATTGCAATGAAAATCAGAACAAAGTAATGCCTGATGGGGGAATCTCTCTACAGGAATATCACCGAAGCACTCATTTTCAGAAAATGTGCTATCTGATTCAAGTAAACTTGCACAAACCCCAAGAAGTTGCTTAAGCTACTATTCTCATGGCATTCCTATTGCAATAAAATCAAGGAAACAAATTAAGCATTGAATGCAAAATCAAAATAGCTTTCAAATCGAACTCCAAATCGGGTTGAAATTTTTAAAAAATTTTTTCTTGCATCTATGTTCTGAAATATTTCTCATCATTTTTTTGCAAATACTTATTTGTATCGGTCTAAGTGGCTATTATTTCTTACTTGGAAGCTATTTTCATGAAGCATTTTTAAGCTATCTTCCCTTCGGAAATAGCTATTTGCTTGGATTCATTGTTTTTTTAAGCCTGATAAGCAGCTTTTTACTTTCAGGTTGGCTCAGCCTTCGCTATATAGATCCCGAGCAGAGTCTGAAGCAACTCTACCAAACCTTGCCTTTAAAAAATTATTTCCTGATCGCAGGGCTTATTGCCAGTTCCTGCGCAGCATTTTCAGAGTTCTTATTAAAAATTCCAGTTTTCAGAGAGAGCGTGTGGACACTGCTCTCTCTTTCTCCCAAAAGTATTTCTGCTTATATTATTGGGCTTATGGTCTGCTTGAATGCCATAAGTTGGGCTCTCATTCCTGGCTACACACTCGAACTCAGCTTTGAAGAGTTTCAATTTAAAAGTCAAATTTGGAAAAACAAAGAAAAACTCTTGATTTTGCTGCTGACTTACACTTTGCTCAATCTGGGTCTCTTTTTTTGTTTCAGTCTTTGGAAAAGTCTTTTACTCACACAGTTAATAAGTTTATTGGTCAGTGCCGTTTGCTTACTTTTGTTCAGTATTTTTTGGATTCAGATCCTGAAGCCAAATTCTCTGACACTGAAGCGTTCCCATCATCCTCGGCAATTTCTGAGTGTTCTGGTTCTCAGCAGCTTGGGCATTGGATGCTTCTTTTGGGCCCAGAGACATAACCAAGATCTCTTTGTTCAATACCAGAAACAGTATCTTGAGCAGGTAAAAATATGGGCTGATATGCGTATGCATAGAAAAGCACTTTGGGGAAAGAGTCAGAAAGGGGATGGAAGAGATTATTACCAAGGTCTCATTCTAGAACCAATTCATGAACAAAATAAAATAGATTTTTCAGATATAAATAAAATTTTTCAACAAAATAAAATAGTTTCAAATAATTTATTTGATTTTGAAAACATTTACTCAGATAATCAAGAGGTGATTGCCAAATATGCCCCACTTGTTTCCACGATTGAAAATGCTGTCAATAGTGAGACACTGAGTCCCTTACAAACTGAATTTCATCTCAAAGCACAACAACCTGTTTTTGCAAATATACAAAATCTAATGCGCATCTTGATCGTGACCACACACCATCAATTTGAGACCGGTCAAACACAGAAAGGTTTTACCAATCTCATCCTGTTGATGCGTTTTGCACAGGATATTCGATACAATGGAACTTTGGTGTCAGATATGGTTGCTCTGGTGATGCAATCCACTGCTACTCAGGAATATTTGCGCGTAGCCAATCCCCAAACACTTGGTAAGCCCCTCTCAGAGAAGCTTCTTTTACAATGGCACTTGCTCTCAATAGATCAAAATCTTTTAGAAGGTACCTTTCTGAGAGAAATTCTATTCTTAAATGGAGTCTTGCTCGATGCAGATGATCTAAAAGACGAATTTGGAGAAGGCATTCTGCCTTCTCTGCTCAAACAAATAACTTTGCCCTATTTACTCTACACCCTTGAGCTCAGTCAACCATTGGCAAAAGAAATGGATCGAGTCATTCAAACCATGCCCTATAAGCTCTCCCATCAACTTTTGAAAAAACTTAAATCAGAATTGCCTCAAAAAAATATCATATTGAGATTAAGTTTGCCGACCATGTTAGGCGCTGAAGAAAAAAAATGGCTCAATAAAATCCGTTGGGATATGGCCTATTTAAAAACAGCTTTGATTGCTTGGAAACACAACCACAAAAACTACCCTGACAAACTTCAGGATTTGGTACCCGCAATCATTCCCAGCCTCCCTATCGACCCCTACTCAGGCAAATCTTATGGTTATACGCTTAGCAAAGATCGCTATGAACTTAAAAGCCAATACCAAGAATACATGGAAAAAGAAAATGCCGACACGAATGCTTCCCTCAGCATTTATAGACAGAAATTTTAGTCAAAAAGATGAACCTATTTAGATTTCTCAATCTTTAATTTCAAACTGGGCGGTTCGGTATTGCCTTTACCCGGATAGGGTTGAACTTCCAACAAAAACAAGCGATAGCGCCCCTCCAGAAAGGCAAGCCCCTCCTCATTTTTAGGCGGAAGTTTAAGCGCAAGGATCTCTTTTTTTGAGCCCAGGCGCAACTCCAGTTCAAGATTGACTTCTCCAGCCCAAACACAGACAACATCAGCAGGACAACGAGAATCTTGGGCTGGTTTTTCCCAAAGAATGAGAAAGTCTTCACCCTCCAGCGTAAATTGGCCCTGAAAGGGCAAGCTAAAAGTCTGACCCAGACTGACTTTTTGCGGAAGCGAGGCAGAAGATTCACGCACTTGAGGACTGGCAGAAAACTCCGAGCGAGGAGATTGCTCCGCCAAGGAGCCAAAACAAGCTGTAAACAAACATAAAGAGAACCCCATCCAGTATCCTTTTTTGAGTATCACTGGCCTGTTCTCACTTTCTCAACCACAGCAGTGGTCTGTTTTTTTCGCATGCGCCTGATTTTTTGAGCCAAAGTTTTTAAGCCTCTTTTATGCTGTGCAATCTCTTCGGGTAGATTTGCCCCCACTCCCTCAAGAGAGGCTCCAGCATCCAAAAGTTCTTCGAGAAATGCCGTTGAAATTTTTGGCGGGGCAGCTCGTTCATAGAGGTAACCGTCTTGAACCCCCAAAGCATATAGCAAAACAGTGCCATATTGATCGCGCGCAGAAAGATTGGCTCCTCTTTCAATCAAACGCCTGGCCAGCGCATATTGTCTGCGACTTAAGGCTTCCATCAAAGGGGTTGGCGTTTGATTCTTTTTTTCAGGCAAAGCACCCGCCTGAAGCAAATACTCAGCGAGTTCGGGATGTCCCGAACAAATGGCGGCCATCAAAGGCGAAAAACCTGCTACCGAAAGTCCATTGGGATCAGCCCCTGCTTTTAAGAGTGTTTTTAAAATTTCCAAATGACCGTTTTGTGCTGCCAAAGCCAATAATCCAAATTGATAACGATCTCGTTCATTTAAATTTGAACCAGCCTCAATCAAAGCTTGAACCAGTTCGGCCTGGTCCGAATATCCCTTACAGGCCAAAACCAAGGCTGTTTCTCCAGATTGGTTCCGCAGCTCAGGCAAGGCTCCAGCAGCCAATAAACGCTGGGTAATTCCCAAATGACCGCCTTGAGCAGCTCGCATCAACAAGCTCATTTTCCAGGGACCTGTATAATTGGGATCTGCCCCCTGGGCAAGAAACAGAGCCAAAATCGCTTCACTGCTCGGGTGATAAACCCCCGAAACGACCCGCAACAAAGGACTCTCCCCACTGTCATTGCAGGCGAGAAAGTTTGCTCCTTGATTCAATAACCATTCCACAACGGCATAATGCCCTGCACAGACGGCCCAGAACAGGGGAGTTGCTCCAAATTGATCGCGCACCTGAATTTTCGCTCCAGCGTTTACCAAAAGCTTGGCTATTTCAAGATGGCCAAAAAAACAAGCTTGAGAAAAGGCTGTTTTCCCCCCTTTGCCATGCCGATCAATATTGGCACCTTGCTCAATTAAAAGCCTTACAATTTCTGTATAACCCCTTTCGGCAGCAATCATTAAGGGGAATTCATCGTTCTCAGGCCGGGTGAGTTCAGGGTCAGCACCCTTTTGAATTAAATCACGGGCCCTGTTCAGCGCTTTTCTTTTCAAAGCAGTGAGAAGATCCATTTCACTCGCTTTCACAAACACCCCCTTTTTTGAACACCGATGATTGAATCTGTGTCTTTATCATAGTTTATAAAGGAGTGATTGAGACAGCCTGATATTTGAATTTCAAACACTTCAATTCCTGATAAACTTAATTCAAATAAAACATATTAAAGGCTATAAATTATGGATATAGAATTAATTTTAGCAAATTTATTAAGTTTTAAAGGCCCCTGGACCCAAACTACACTGAATGATTATTTAACTCAGATAGGCGCTGAAAAATCAGAACCAGCTGAGGCTTCTGATGATGAAGAAATTTGGTTTTTAAATGGCTTACGCTTACATTTGAGTAGCGAAAATTCAGATCGAGGACTGCAACTGACGAGCTTGCTCAAATCCATTGAAGTGGAAAATCTTGATGAAGAGGAATTTGATGCTGCAGATACTGAACTGGCAGATCAATACACGGCATTGATTGATGAGTTAAGCACGCGTTTGGATTCCCCCGTCTTTTCTGGTATCGTTTCCCAAAGCCCATTCACCCAAGAACAATACGGAGATCTGGGGGCCTGTTGGCTTCTTCCCGAGGCTCGTCTGATGCTCATCAGTGGGCAACAGGACACAGAATTGCCTCTGCAAATTCAATTGGTGATAGCCCCACTTCAAAGCCAAGTAAAACGTGAAGAACAAAATCGGTCTTGACAAGTAAATATAAAATGTATAATATACACTTATAAAGCTTCCTAAAAGGAGAAAGTCCCATGGGTGAATCAAGTAGAGAACGCGATCTGGTTCTGGCGCCAAATGAATATGCCTTTATCTCAGACCAAACCAAAGGCAATATCAATGTCTATGTGGGGCCCTATAAAACCTCTCTTGCCAATACCGACCAACCGGTGATCTTCAATGCCGATAACAAACGCTTTGAAAGGGTTTTGCTTGAGCAATCGATAGCGATTTTCGCCACAGCCCCCGAAGGCTGGTATTTGGTCATGAAAAATCCTCCCAAAGACGGCAATCAACCCAAAAATGGGACCGTCAGCAACTTAACCGAGCTTGAAATTGGGCACAAGGTCAATACCCCAGGACCGATCTCCTTTGCGCTCTGGCCCGGCCAAATGAGCCGGGTCATCAAGGGGCATCACCTGCGTTCCAATCAATATTTACTGGTCAGGGTTTACGATGAAGAATCTGCACGTAAACATTGGAACAAAGCCGTGATCAAACCTCAGTCAGGCAGCGAAGAAGTTCCACTGACAGAACAGGAAATACCCGACTTGACCCTTGGAAATCTGCTCGTCATCAAAGGAACCGAAATCTCATTTTATATTCCCCCTACAGGCATGGAGGTGGTAAGGGATAACCAAGGGCATTATGTGCGCGAAGCGGTTACCTTGGAAAGACTTGAGTACTGTATTCTGCTGGACGAAGATGGAAACAAGCGTTTTATTCAAGGGCCAGACGTGGTTTTCCCGAAACCAACTGAGACCTTTGTCGAGAAGCAGGGCACACGCAAATTCCGTGCCATCGAGATGAATGAGAACAGTGGCATCTATCTCAAAGTCATTGCCCCCTATGAAGAAAATGGCAAAAGCCATAAGGTCGGTGATGAAATCTTTGTCACCGGCAAAGAGCAGATGATTTATTTTCCCAGACCCGAACATGCGATTATCAAATACGGGGAACAGGAAATCCACTATGCCGTCGCCTTGCCTGCCGGTGAGGGTCGTTATGTCTTGGATCGCGCCAATGGCCAGGTCTTTCTTCAAAAAGGCCCCAGTATGTTTCTCCCGGATCCGCGTCACCAAGTAATTGTGCGTCGGGTTTTGGAACCCAATCAGGTTCAACTCTGGTTCCCTGGCAATCAAGAAGCTTTGGAATACAATCTACATCTCAAGGAAATGCTGCGTCAGGAGCGGGGAGAATACGCAACTGAGGCCCAGGTCATGCAACTCAAAGCTGAGAAAAGAACATTGCCGGCTCCTGCTCCAGCTCTTGCCGCAGAAGGATTTGCAGGGGATGATTTTTCACGCAAAACCAAGTATACGCCCCCGCGAACAATTACCCTGGATACCAAATATGATGGAGCCGTGGCCATCGCCATTTGGACAGGCTATGCCGTACTGGTGGTGAGCAAAACGGGTGAGCGCAAAGTGATTGTTGGGCCCGCTACACATTTATTGGAATACGATGAATTTCTTGAACCCATGACTCTCTCAACAGGCACCCCCAAAACAGATTTAAAACCCCTTAAAACTGTCTATTTACGGGTCTTGCACAATAAAGTTTCGGATCAGGTCAGAGTGGAAACCTCGGATTTCTGTGAAGTGACCCTTGATCTCTCTTACCGCGTGAATTTCGAAGGCAATCCTGCGCTGTGGTTCAATGTAGAAAACTATGTCAAGTTTTTAACTGAACATCTGCGTTCGGTTTTGCGCAATGCGATCAAGCAATTGGGAATCGAGGCTTTTTACGCAGACTCCATTCGCCTGATTCGCGATACGATTCTGGGCCTGCCTGAAGAAGGCAAACGTCCCGGAAGGCATTTCGAAGAAAATGGCATGCAAATCTACGATGTTGAGGTTCTCAATGTGCGCATCACCGATGCCGAAATCGAGAAAATGTTGATCAATGCCCAGCGCAAAGTGGTTGAACAGACGCTCGCACTTTCTTCTGAGCGCCGCAAACTCGAATTTGTAAGAGAAAATGAAGAAATTAAACGCCAGATCTCACGCTCACAGGCCGAAACACGCAAAGAAGAATTGCGGCTTCAAATTGAAGAACTGAGTACTGAACTGGAACTGAAACTGGCACGCCTGAGCAGCGAAATTGAAACCGAACAAGCCAAACTTGAGGCCAAAATGGCCTCTCAGACCACACTGGGTAAAATAAACGCGGCAGAATTGGAACGTCAAAAAGCCAGCGCAGAATTGGAGCTCGAAACTGCACGCCTGAGAATGGAACAAAGAATTTCCAATCTGCGTGCAGAAGTAGAAGCCATGGTTGCCAAAGCAGAAGCCATTTCACCCGATCTGATTGCCGCCCTACAAGCCTTTGGAGACAAGGCATTGGCAGAGCGCATGGCAGAATCCATGGCGCCTCTGGCTATTTTAGGTGGGCGCAGTGTAGCAGAAGTTCTCTCAGGGCTTCTGAAAGGCACCAAATTGGAAAATGTATTGCTCAAACAACCCCCAATGAATTAAAGCTTAAAACCCAGAGAGAAGTCAGGCCTTTCAACCTGACTTCTCTTCAGTTGAAAGCGCACTTTATTCACTGACAATAAGCAATACTTTCATTTGAAATAGATCGGAGGACAATGAACTACATCCCTCCAACCCGCATGGGTATGGAGGGAGTTTCGTGCTTCACAGAGAAAAGTTTCTCTCCACACAGGGCCGGTTCCCGACCCTTCATACTCTCTAATGCCCAGTTTAAGATCACACGTGCAGCATTCTGATCGCGACTCAAGGTTAAGCCACATGGACATGCGTGTTGCCTTTCGGATAAAGGCTTCTTTGCTTGATTGCCACAACCACTGCAAGTCTGACTGGGCTTAACCTTGCGCGTCGGCACTTCGATGTATCTCGTACCAGCTTCTGCCGCTTTGTACTTCAACATCGCGTGAAATGCCCCTGGAGCTGTGCTCAATATTTCTCGGTTGAGTCCCTTTTTTCTCTGACCGCCGTTGGCTGTCATTCCTTTGGTATTCAGCTTCTCGACAGCAATTAACCCATTTGCTTTGACCACCAAGGCACTGCTCTGATGCAGAAACTCATGGCGCTTGCGGGCTATTTTGCTGTGTAATGCCGCAACCTTTTTTTTCGCTTTGTACCAATTGCGTGAGCCCCGCTTTTTATGGGACATCTCTCGCTGCAATTGAGCCAGCTTTTGCAATTCAAGCCTTAAATGCCGTTCGTTTTTAATCCGGCTGTAATCACCGCTATCATGGGCCAAAGTGGCAAAGCTCTCTACTCCCCAATCCAGACCCACAGCTCCTTTGACCAGAGGGGGCTCATGATCCTTGGGTTTGCGTTCAGGTTCACAAACCAAGACTACCGAGGCATACCATTTTCCCCCTTTGTACAAAATATCCAAAGTTTTCGGTGTACCAGGCATTCTGGCTTGTCCCCGCATCCGAATATAGCCCACTCCTGAAAGTTTGAGCAGGCCATGTTTCTTTTCTTGAGGGAACAATCGCCAGCCGTCTCCATGGGTTTTATAGCCCCAACCAGAATAGCGCTGGAGTGGCTTGAAGCGCGGGAAACCCACTTTTTCAGCGTTTTCTTTGACCCGTCTGAAGAAGTGTTGAAAAGCATGTTCAAGCCGCTTGAGGGTCACCTGACAGGATTGGGCGTTGAGGGCATCATATTCAGGCATGGTTTGACGCAAGTCTGTCAGATCTTTGCACTGTTGAGCAAAATGAAGTGAGACGCCACGCCTGCGATAAGCAGTAATCCGTTGTTCGAGGGCTGCGTTGTAAAGTTGCTGATGCAAAGCACGGATTTTAAGCATTTCAGCTTCTTGCGCTTGGTTGGGATATAAGCGGAAGGTGACCCTGCGATTTTGGCTTTGAGAAAATTCCATACAGATAGTATACCACTGTTTTATTGGGGGCGTATTATAATTAGTTATGCTCAAAAAACAAAACTTAAAAACGCTTTATCACTGTACATACAATCTAAATTATCATTTGGTTATTGTTACAAAATACCGTCGCAAATGTATCAGCAAACCCATGCTTGATTCCTTAAAAAGAATCTTTACGAATCTGTGCAAGCAATGGGAGTGTGAATTACTTGAGTTTAATGGCGAAAAAGACCATGTACATTTGTTGCTTTCTCTCAATCCGAAGGTACAACCCAGTAAGTTTGTCAATAACCTGAAAACAGTTTCTTCTCGCTTGATTCGTAAGGAATTTGCGGAAGAAATAAATAAAGTTTACACCAAGGCAGTATTTTGGAGCCGTTCGTACTGTATCTTGACATGTGGCGGTGCGCCATTGTCTGTGATTAAACAGTATATTGAGCAACAAAAGCTGGAATGAGCGGCGGAATGCCGCTATCGCAATTCACCCCCCACCAAGCCTGTCGGCTATGGCAGGAGCACTATGCGATGGTTTGGTAGAACATCTGCTCCCCTATGGCAGTCAGCCCTGTGATGCTCGAATTGAAACAGCCCTACTAACACTTCAGGCCTGGGTTCAGGGAACCCAAGGGGTGAGCGAAGCAAGAAAAGCGTCTGTTGCAGCACATGCTGCAGCAAGAGAAGCCCTTGAAGCAAAAGACAAGTGGATTGCACGAGCCGCTGGACATGCGGTTGCTACAGCACATATGGCCGATCATGCACCTGGAGCAGCCTATTACGCTCTCAAGGCCCTTCAGGTACTAAACCTTGATCAGGCAAGCATTCAGGCAGAATTTGACTGGCAGAAATCACAGCTGCCCATAGAAATCCGATTCCTGGTCGAATCAACCTTCAAAACAAAATTTGCACGCTTGAATTTAAAATACCCCCCCAACAAGGAGGCCTCTTCCCACTTGTTGCAGCGATGAATTCGCTATAATAAGAAAATGAAGACTTCAAAAACTTTTCAAAAAATAATCCTGAGTGGCCTTTTGCTTTGGACGATAACGCCTGTCTCAGCACAGGCTGCACTCAGTAAACATGAAGTTTCAAGTATGGAACAATTGGTCAAAGCCGTAGGTTCTAACCGCATTATTAAAATGAAACCCGGCATCTACCATGTGGATCCGCGCTTAAAAACCACTCCCTATGTCAAATGGAAATCAGCGCAAAGCCCCACCTTGGTGATGCATCATGTTAAAAATCTCAGTATTCAGGGCAGTGGAGCCAAGCAAACCAAACTTGTCAGCAGCAGTTGCAACGCAGAAATTCTAGAATTTGAATCTGCCAGTTCCATCCGCTTACAAGGCGTGGGCTTTGGGCGCATGTTGCCAGGTAAAGCACAGGAATTGGATTGCAGCCCTGATCTCAGAGGTGAAATTCTTGAGCAATCCTTGCCCCCTTTTACCCCCCGTCCAGAGAAGATTTTGAATTGGCAACAGGTCGCCAGTCAGATCGGCCTGCATCAATCTCAAGGCATTCAATTGCCTGAATACACTGAGCCTCTCTATCCAAACCTGATTGAACAGGTCAAAGGGCAAACTTTTCCGATTCAGCCTGAGCAAGACGCAATCTTCATGCGGGTGCATTCTTTGCGTCCGCACCTGGGTGTTGACTACCAACTCAAAGGCAAACAAATCTTCAAAGCCCATCAAATGGCACAAGCCGCGGCCATGATTTTTGACAGAGACCACAATATTTTGGCCGTAATGGACGCTCAAGCCCAAGTCATATACGCCGTTGAAGCGCGCAATAATACGCGACAGAGCTGGAACCACCCGCCCGATTGGCTCATGCAAAATTCCATGGTGATGAACTCCAATGCACCGGCCCCCAATGGGGTCTACGCTTTTGGCACCCTGATTCAAGACAATCCACGTGCAAGTTTCAATTTTGGTTCTTTCCGAATTGTTTTGGAAGGCGGGGTTTTGACCCAACGTGAAATCCTCTTTCACTCTCGGGATCATAAACTCAACCAGGAAATTCCCTGGCATCAGGATTTAAACGATGAAGAAATTCGCACCCTGGGCTGCTTCCTTTTTCAAGACCCCGATCTTCAAGTGCTGGCACAATTGCTGCTCAATGCCAATCGGCCGGTAGCCTTGGTGATTCAGGGCTCTTATACAAAAAACATCCATTCGCCCTCCTTGTAATCCGAAAGGTCTCCCCTAAGGTTAAAGCTTTGGGATAAATCGTGACAGGCTTAAACTCTGTTCAAGCCTCGTCAGACTCACGCACCTTAATGCCCAGGATGCTGATCAGACTGAGGGCCTGCTCAGGATCCAGGATCAGGCCTTTCAATTCTGTTGGCTGTGCTTGAAAACCAGAAATTTTAGACCCCCTTAAATCCAAACCCTGGTGTTTGACTCCGGCCAAATCAAACCCCTTCAATTCACAGTTTTTAAACCGAACCTGCTTCCATTGGCAACTGTTTAACTGAACCTCATTCAAGCGACAGTTCTCAAACCAAACCTGTTGAAAACGCGCGCGACTAAAATCTGCAAGTTGAAAATTACAATCCTCAAATCGCACATCGCGCAAATGAATCTGCCGAGCATTCAAACCGACAAATTTTGAATGGTCGCACACCACGCGTGTAAAACTGCTGCGTTCCATATTCGCATTTGAAAAATCAGAATGCTTGATTTCAGAATCCAATATTTCAAGTTTGACAAGCTGGGCCTCTCGCAAGGCAAGCCCCAACAAACGCATTTCAATCAAACTCAACGACTCTGCGCTTAAGCCATCAAAGATCTGATGCTGAATTTCCCCGCCCTCCAGCAAGGTCAAGCCCGAAAGGATCTCAAGGCTGAGACTCAAAGACTCAAGTTTTTCAGCTAAACGGGGAGCTTGAATTAAAAAGTCATTTTGTTTTTTTTTCATGGGACTGCCATTTCTGATGTTTCAGTTCTTTTTCAATCGATGGGTAGAGCGCGAGTCATTCAAATACACCCCATAATGCCAGCCCTCACGAATATTGCTGTTAAACTCCAGCCCGGCTGAATGGGGGGGGCGGAAGGATTTGAGCTTGCTTAGATTTGATAGCCAGAAGGTATCTTTTGGAAGCCCCCCATGATCCAGTGCGGGCTCGATTGACTGAGTTTTTGTTCAAGGAACAGACGCCAGACGATTGCGCCGAAAGACAAAGGGATCAAGGGTGGAAAAAACAGTTGCAGCGTCAAGATCAATTACCTGCCCTTCAAAAACTGGATAAAATGCTTAGACCCACGCAAAGCAAGGCCCCCAAAAGACACTTCTGTACAGTGTAATACAGAATAATCGAAGATTATTATTAAAGAGGAACTATGATTCGTACCGTTTTAATCGGCTTTGGACTCTCAGCAAAGGTTTTTCACTTGCCCTTTCTTCAGACCCTACCGGCCTTTGAACTCATCGCTCTCAGCACACGGCAAACCTTCGAAGCTCAAAAACTGGGTCCGGGTATTCAGATTTTTGCTCAACCAGAGGAGTTGCTGGCCCAAACGGAAGCTGATTTGGCGATCATCGCCACTCCCAATGCCTCTCATTTTGCTTTGGCTGAAAAAGCACTGCAAAATGGCATGCATGTCGTGCTTGAAAAACCCTTTGTGAATACACTCGCAGAAGGGAAGGCCCTCATCCGGCTGGCAGAAGAAAAAGGGCGCTCACTCAGTGTTTATCATAACCGCAGATGGGATGGTGATTTTCTAACCTTGCAAAATTTACTGCAGCAAAAGCGTCTGGGCGAGATTCATTTTTTCCACTCCCATTTCGACCGTTTTCGCCCCCATGTGCAGGACCGCTGGAGAGAAAATCCTGGCCCCGGAACAGGCAGTTGGTTCGATTTGGGCTCTCATTTATTAGACCAGGCACTGCTTTTGTTTGGTTGGCCAGAAGCAGTCAATGCCCGAATTTTGCCCACCCGAAAAAACGCCAAAGTCGCTGATTATTTTCATGTGCAATTGCATTATCCTGGTTTAGAAGTTCTTTTAACAGGCAGTGCCTTTGTCGCCGGCCCCAAGCTGAGATTTGAACTTCAAGGAGAGCTGGGAACCTACCGAAAATTCGGAATGGACCCCCAGGAAGAGCGTTTAAAGCAGGGTATTCAACCGCTTGGGGACACTTGGGCGGCAGAAGCTGAAACTGCCCACGGTACACTCTGGTTTGAAAACAGTCACGAAACCCTCCCCACATGGACAGGAGGTTACCAAAACTACTACCAGGCTCTGGCCCAGGCCCTTGAAAATCAGGGAGAACTCCCTGTCACAGCCCAGGAAGCCCTGAATGTCATTTATCTGCTCGAATTGGCAGAGCAAAGTGCCCAATTAAACAAAACCTTGGAAGTAGCGCCGGCCTGTTAAAGTGCTAAGGGCTCAAGCGAACCCGGAGGGACAATCGCCTGAAAAGCCTGGCTTTCACTTTGATGAAGGAGCGGGCGTATGCATCCAATTTTTAAATACATAGTCCTGGGATTTCACGCGGCTGTGACAGGCACTGCAATTTTGCATTTTGCCTGATTCCAAAGCCCCCTGGTTGGTACGGTAAAAATATTCCCAATCCCCATTTTCGGGGTCGTATCCCGCTTCACGTTTGATCATTCCCCCAATGCTGGAAGGAATTTGCTCTTTTGAGGGCAGACTTTGATAGAAATGTGGGTGTTTTTCTTTGATGATGACGCTGCCTGGTGGATAGATTCTGGCTTGAGCTTTCAAAGCTTTTTCTGCAAGCGGATTGGCATAGATCATGACTGAGGTTTGCGCATGCGGGCCATTCTGGGCCTTGGCACGCTCCAAATCTTTTTGAACAATGCCTCGGCATAGCATGCTGATATGCGCATCGACCTGATGCGGTTTCGGTGTCATGAGCTGCAAGGATTGGTAATGTATAGCCCAATATTCAGCATTGCGGGGCAAATCTTTGGCCTGCAAAGCACCTGCAAATACCCCCATCAAAACCAATGATGCCCCTAAGCGTTTCAGCATATTCCCTCTTTACTCCAGTTAGAACTTCTATTCAGAATATCTGAAGCTGAATCATTTGAAAACAGAGCCCCCCCTGAAAAATCAGCTCTTTTCAGGAGAAGAGCAAAGCTCAAATTTGAAATTTCACAATCTTCATGTAAGCTGAGAGCTAAATTCATGCCAGAGCACAAAGGGCCCGACGATGCAAAACCGAGCTCCTCCTCCCCCGTAAACGCTCTTTGGGAGTGATCGCAAAAGTACTGTTCAAGGCATGGTCCTTTTAAGCCAGCGGAACCTGTTTGACCCCTTGAAAATCAAGTGAGAGGCGAAGCGGTTGAATAGCTGAGGCTTTCCAGCAATTCTCAAGTTCAGAAATCGCAGCGGGATCCCCCACCGCAACGCCACAATCGCCGCCACCGGCCCCAGAAGATTTGGCTCCCAAGCCAAGCGACTCTGCCGCCTGACACAAAGCTTTTAAAGCCGGAGTTTCAATCGGTTCGATAAATTCAGCCTCTAACTCCTGTATCAGGCGGCGATACTGAGACAAGCTCTGAATCAGGGCTTCACGGTTCTGATGAATCAATGCTTCACGGGCGGTCGCCGTGGCGGCATTGGCACTGAACAAAAATCGCTGAAACAGTTCTTCAGCATGATTTTTAACATAGGTAAACTCAGCCAGATAATCAACCGTTGCCGCAGGAACCCCCGTCCAACCAACAGCAAAGGCCCAGTCTTGAGGCCAATTCAATTTTTCCAACCCCAACAGGGCCCAATCCGTATCGATCAGACGCAAGAGCGGAATTTGCATGGCCTGAAGCCAGCGGGGATCAAAACGTCGGTAGCAGGTAACTGAGCCAAAAATGGCCGCAGCGAGATCCGCGCCACTGCCCCCCCCTTGAACTGCGCCATGGGCCAGGATTCCCAATTTAAACAGTTTGACACGGGTGGCGTGATCTTCAAGCGAAAAACCATGGGCCACCAAAATACCAGCCACAATGGCAACTGTCACAGCGGCACTGCTGCCCAAGCCCAGTTTTAAAGAGCCTTCTTGAAGCTCTGAACGTAAAACAATCTTTTGGGGCAAAAGCGGCAGTTCCAAAGCCTGAAGATACTGCACTGCAATTTCGAGTGCGGCTTGGGCAAAGGGCAGTTTTTTTGCTTCAGGGCCTTGCCACTGCGCAGATTCTGGCAGATACGTAAAAATATGATCTGGTTCCAGATTCGATTGAAGCTGCCACTCAGCAGCCGCAAGAAAATCCGCAGAGAGATAGCGATCTACTGCCAGAAGCAAAGCCTGACTGCCAGGTTCAAGAATCGCATACTCGCCCAGCAGAAAGAGTTTACCGGGCACCCGAATTCGGAATGAATTTTGAATCGTCATCAAAAGGGCTCACAGAGAAAAGCTGCAGGGCCAGGACGGGCCGGAATCACTTGTTTTATTTCGGGCAAATCTCTGAGCTGCGCCTGAAATTGAGGCCAGTCTTTTTCCTGCATCAAAACTTTGAGATTGGGGCCCGCATCAATGGTCAAATAGCATTCCAAACCAGAGGCCCGGATTTTCTCGACTCTCGCAATCAGCGCCAAGGTCACAGGCTGCCAGTAAATCACACTCGGGCGTGCAGCAAGAGCAGTGGCATGCATTTTCAGAGCATTGTGTTCCATCAGACTGCCCAAGGCCGTAAAATCTTTCGCTTGAATCGCTGCACGCATCTGCGCCAAATCGCTTTCAATCGAAGCCAACCAGGCCGGATAGAGGGGTGAAGTGGCAACGGTCTGGGCCATGCCATCTCCTGAAGAAAGGGCCTTGGGGCTGTCGTTCAGTACCAAGACCGCCATCAGCAGAGGCCAATCTGGTTTTTCATCCAAAGGAACAGCAAATGAATCCTGCCCCAACTCACTTTCTCCCCGCTGCCACTCTACAAAGCCACCATAAATTGAACGGCAGGCAGAACCTGAGCCTTGACGGGCCAAACGGGAGAGTTCTTCCTGAGAGAGGTGCAAACCCGCAGCGGAAGTGGCAGCCAAAGCAAGGGCAGCAAAACCTGACGCTGAGCTGGCCAAACCTGCACCGGTTGGGAAATTGTTCTCAGTTTGAATTTGAGCAGCCAGGCTCAAACCATAGGTCTGGCGTATGAGATTGAGAAACTTATGAACTTTTAGCGTCTGCAAGGCAGAAGCCCGTTCTCCGTTCAACCAGAGTTGATCGGTTTCTAAGTTTTCATCGAAGCTGACACGGGTCCGCGTCCAAAGCGCATCCAGGGTCAAAGAAATACTTCCATTTTGAGGTAGTTTTAAGCTTTCCTGTCGTTTTCCCCAATATTTGATCAGGGCAATATTGCTATGCGCTTGGGCAAGTGCAGATTTCAAGATTAATCTGTTTCCTTTGTCTCTGAATCTTTGGCTTTGGGAGGTCTTCCGCGCTTACGCGGAGTGAGCTTACGTGCGTGCTTATTTTGAAGCCGCTTGAAGCAGCGGCTCATGGTGGGCACACTGAGTTGAATCCCTGTTACCTGGGCAAAGTATTCGCAGAGTTCCTGCAAAGTTGCTTTGGGATGATCCTGAATGATCTGGGAGAGCTGATCCATGCCTCCTTCATCCACCCGCAATTTTTGCCCCCCTCCGCGAGGACGGGGCTGGATATTGCCACTTTCACGGTATTGCTTGACCAAAGCCAGCACAAAGCTCAGGCTCACATCAAAACGCTCTGCGATATTTCGCATCGAGCCCTGTTTGCTGAGATAGGCCTGCAAAACACGGATACGTAGATCTTCTGAATAGGGTTTCATGGGCTGGTTTGACCTCAAATCACGTTTTCAGAATAACACAAATTCTCCTACTCAAGAGCCTGCTCAAAGCCTCGCCCGGTTTAAGGCTTCTGTGGTATTCTGACTGCACGGGGACCACCCCGAAATCTCAAGGACATGAAAGCCATGCAAATTTCAAAAGTCTTTGTGGCCGGCAGCGGTTTGATGGGGGGCGGAATTGCCCATGCCGTCAGTGCAGTAGCTGGTCTGCCTGTCACCGTTTACGATATTTCTGATGAGGTTCTGGCAAAAAGCCGGGCCAGCCATGAAAAACTGTTGCAAAAAATGGCCGAAAAAGGCAAACTCGAAGCGGATCAGATTGCAAATATCCTGGAACGCGTGAGTTATACCACCTCTTTACAAGCCGCTTCAGAAGCCCAATTGGTAATTGAAGCCATCCCCGAAAAACTGGAACTGAAAAAAGCCCTGTTCGCGCAACTTGAAAGCATTTGCCCTGCTGAAACGCTTTTTGCAAGCAATACCTCCTCTTTGCCGATCACGAGCTTGGCCAGTGCCACACAGCGTGGAGATCGCTTTATCGGCATGCATTTTTTCTCACCGGTTCATCTCATGAAACTGCTTGAGTTGATTCGCGGTTTAGAAACCTCTGAGGAAACATTCCAAACCCTCAAAGCCTTTGGTGAAAAACTTGGCAAACAGGTCATTGTCGCCAATGACTTCCCCGGCTTTATTACCACCCGCCTGGGCATGGTTCTGCTCAATGAAGCCATGTATGCCCTGATGGAAGGCGTGGGCAGCCCTGAAGACATCGATGCAGGCATGAAACTGGGCTTTAATCATCCCATGGGCCCATTGGCACTGGCCGATGCCGTTGGCTTGGATGTTTGCCTCAATGCCATGAATACCTTACAGGAAGGTTTTGGAAACCCCAAATACGCCCCCTGCCCCCTGCTCAAACGACTGGTTCAGGCGGGCCATCTCGGCAAAAAAACCGGACGGGGCTTTTATACCTATGCCTGAAAATGCTGATGATCAAGAAATGCTGCTTCTGCACGAACAGTTTATGGCGCGCGCACTTAAGTTGGCGCGCAATGGCTTTATAAAAATTGCGCCCTCCCCCTTTCGGGGAGCCCTGATTGCCCAAGGAGATACCGTCGTCGGAAAAGGCTATCTCGCCAATCGGGATGCCCTCGATGGGGAGATGCACGCCCTGAAAGCGGCCGGTGAAAGAGCCAAAGGAGCCACGCTCTATGTCAATCTTGAACCCGCCTTTGGTACCAGCAAAGGCATTAATCTGGTAGATGCAATCATTCAAGCAGGAATCGCCCGTGTGGTGGTGGCCGTCAGAGACTCCAATCCTGTCGTGAGTGGGAAAACCTTGGATGCACTGGCTGCCGCTGGGATTGAAATTATTGAGGGAATTCTCGCTGACGAAGCGCGCTCCCTGAATGAAATCTACCTGAAAGAGGCAAGCACCCGCCGTCCCTTTGTCAATTTGCTAACCGCCATGTCACTGGATGGCAAAATTGCCACCCGTCTGCAGGATACGGATGGCATTACCGGGCCAGAAGCCCGTGAATTTGTGCAAAACCTGCGGGCACGCTATGATGCGGTCATGATTGGGGTCAACACCATTTTGCAGGACAATCCCATGTTGAATTGCAAAATTTTACGGGGTTGCGATCCCTGGCGCATTGTGATTGACACAGAGGCCAAAACCCCTGTCAATTCAAAATTGTTTTTACGTTCAGATCCAGACGAAACACGTGCCCCGGTTCTGATTGCGATCAGTTACGGCGCCCATGAGGATCGTCTGCGTTCGCTGCGTCTGGCGGGGGCAGAAATTTTGCATTGCCCCGATGAAAACAGTGATGAACCCCGTGTGGATTTGGGAAGACTGATGCAAATGCTGAACAAAAGAGGCATTACCTCTGTTTTGATCGAAGGGGGTTCCACCTTGAGAGCCGCCGCACTTGAAGCCGGAATCGTAGATAAGGTCAGCTTTTTGGTAGCCCCCAAACTGATTGGCGGCAGCGACGCTCTTTCAGCAGTGGGTGGTGAAGGGGTAGGTTTCGTTCATGACGCATGGCCCGTTCAAAAGATGCAAACCCGCCAACTCGGTCAAGATTTGCTGATCGAAGGCTATTTGAGCTGATCCGGTGAGAGATGCGCTGAAGCCTCCCCTGCTGGAAGCCAGCCTGAGCCTGGATTTGAATGATTCCAATGGGTTTACCCAACCCGGCTATCAGGATATTCAAGGTCAATTGAATGGGGTCCTGCAAATGGATCGCCACTTTCTCTCCAATTGGTTTATTTCCCAACAGGGGCGCCAATTGGCAAGTTCGCCCTTTTATGATTTTCGCCTTCTGGATGTGCAATTCAACCAGGATGGTTTTTTCAAATTTCATGGGCAAGCCCATGCCTTGGGGTTGATCAGCAGCCACTTCGAACTGAACCTGGGCATCGACGAAAGCGGCGCCCTGGTACTCAGCTTAAGCCGCCATTTTTTACCTGCCCCGCTTTTGCGAAAAGCGCTGGAAATGCTCCTCAGCCATTTGCTTGAAACCCGCATCAATCGACGGATTCCCTATTTCAATCTGGGACTTTTATTTCAGCATCGAGGCCAAGAACTGCTGATCTTGCCCTGTTTACACAGCATTTCCATTCCGATTCGCGAAGGCAATGCAATCAGCATTCATGGTCTTGAAGATATTCACTGTGTCTTTCGCCGGGATGCGCACCGCAACCTGCAATTGGTCTTTGATCAGGTTTCATTTTTAGGCAGCTCAGATCCCCATGGCAAAAGGGGAATCCATTGGGAAACCTCAGACCAATTGCATTTAGAGGCCGAAGTACAGGGCTGGGCCGATGGGCAGATGGATTTTCAGGCCCAAGGCCGAATTGAATTGAGTTTGAATGAGGAAGAAACACAAAGAATTGTCCTGCAGGGCCACCATCTTTCTGAAATGATACAAAAGGTCAACTTGGGAGTTGATATTGATACACGGGTCAGACTGACCGCTGAACGCCAGTTGGAAATACAATCCCGCAATTCCTGGCAATTCAGAGATATCTCCATTTTGGGAAAAAACTACAAAGTAGAACCCACCGATCTTTCGATCTCGTTTGATCCAGGCAAAGGCCTTGAAATAACGATTGGCCCCCAAAACCTCCATCCCGCTGAATTTCAGCCCGAGACCAGCTCAAACGCTCTGGAACTGCTGATTGATGGCCCCACTTATTTTCAAGAGCTGCTCAAACAAATTCGCTGGGCACGCCGCAATATTGAACTCGAAACATTTCTCTATTTCCCAGGTAAAACCACCCGTCATTTAACCCATGAACTGGCGCTTAAAGCAGCAGGACTGCTCCATGATGCAAACGGCTTGAAGATCAATCCTTTGACCGCCAGGGGCATTCCCGTGCGGGTTCTGTTCAGCAATTTAGAACTTTTACCAGCCTCTTCCCAACCCATCCTGGATATGTTTCAGGAAACCATTCAAGTGCTCGAAAACCTGATTCACAACCAAAGTGGTTGGAATGAATACCAGCGACAGCGCCATCTTCGGGCGCTGAAACGAAACTTTCATTTTCACTCCTATGTGGAGGGGGTTGCCCGGGCAGATCACCGCAAACTCTTGGTGATTGACGGTCTGAAAGCCTGGACAGGTGGAATCAATCTGGGCGATAAATTCCTGGCTGAGGACAGTTTTCACGATCTGATGGTCGCCTTCCAGGGGCCCGCAGTCAGACAGGCCCAGGAAGCTTTTTTTGACAATTGGTGGCGAGTCAATCACACCTCACCGGCCCTCGGTACAGGCCTGAGAAGCCTGCGCAGATTGGAAAAAGAGGCCCGCAAAGGCGCACATATTTTAAAAAAGCCGCTTTCAAACGCCGAAGTTTTACTGACCGATGTGCACAGTACGCGCATCTATGAAGCCTTGATTGGCCTGATTCACAAAGCGCAAAGCACGATCTGGTTAGAACATGCCTATTTTTATCATCTTCCCACCCTTGAGGCCTTGAAGAAAGCCCTGGCCCGCGATGTCCAACTCAAACTGATTTTTCCTGAAAACAGCAATATAGAAATCTTCAACCTTACCAATACCGAAAACCTGAGAATCCTCATGGAAACCCAAGCAGAACTGGGCACAGGAAAGATAGAGGCCTGGCTCTACCAGGGACGACCGGGAAAATTTTCAGGCATGGCGCATACCAAAGCCCTCAGTGTCGATGGCCGTTACGCTCTGCTTGGTTCGGCCAATTTAACCCCCCGATCCTTACATTCTCCCTTTCTCGAAGCCCTCAGCGGCGGAGATCAAAATCCCATCTTTTATAACCAGGAACTCAATCTTTTCATTGAAGATCCCCATTTTGTAAACGAACTTGAAAAAAACTTGTTTCTGAGAGATATTCAGTCCTTCGCAAAACCCATCAGCTATACCGAGGTACTCAGCCGTTTACAGGCCTTGGGGGGCGAACGGGCCCTGCAAGCAGCGCAGTTTCAGGCCAAATTGGCATGACGGCAACACTCGCCGAATTGGAACAGCTTTGCAACGAGTTTCAAAATCTCCTCTGCGCTAAAAAAATCCGCAAAATTCGTGCCCATGTCGCTGGAATCAGCCTTGAAACCCCAGATCCGCGTTTCTGGATCTGGGAACAATGGGAGAACCAGGTGGCCTGCTTTCTAAGTTCGGAAAAACCTGCAGCTATTCCCCCCACAGCCTTTGTCATGCTTTTGCGAAAATATCTCAACGGGGCTCGAATCATCAGCATTCAAATCCTCAACCAGGATCGGATTTTAGAATTCAAAATCGAACAAGGCTCTCAGACGTATTTTCTGATCGCAGAAATGAGTGGTCGCTACCGCAACCTGATTTTACTGAATGCCCAGCAACGGGTACTGGGCAGCCTGCGCCAGGATTCTTCAAGACAAAGTCCCTTGCGCACAGGTCAACCCTATGGCCCGCCCTCTCCCTACCAGGGAAAAAGAACCCCTCTGTCGCAAGCATTCCAAAGGCTTGAATTGCAGGGAGAAACCTCGGCTTGGATTCAAGCCCACTGGGAAAAGACAAAAACCGAAAAGGCACTGAATACACTCAAAAATGAGATTGCCAGCGGCTTGGAGCAGCAAAAAAATGCAGTTCACAGAAAAATAAGAACCGCTGAATTGGGTTTAGAAGAGAGCCAATCCTGGCCAGAATGGAAAAAAAGAGCAGAACTTCTGCAAGGGGCTTGGGGAAAAGTCAAACCCGGTGCAAGCCAAGTCAAGCTCCCCGATTATTTTGACCCTGAACTGAAAGAAATCGAAATTGAGCTAGACCCCGCTCTGGATTTGCAAGCCAATCTGAGCCGGTGCTTTAAGCAGGCCCGTCGCTTAAAACGCAGGCAAGCATTTCTCGAAAACGAGCTCCTCAAGCATTGGGAAAAAGAAGCCACCCTGCAAGCTCTTCTCAAGGATTGGCAAAATTGTCTTCTCGTCTCAGAAAGCCTGACACCTTCAGAACAGCTTCAAGCCTATCAAGGGTTTAAAGAAAAACATCAGACTTGGTTTTTCAAGCTTCCCCCCCCGCTCGCGAAGGCTAAATCGGCACAGGGCCGCTCCCTCTGGCGCAGCTTCTTTTCAAGCAAACAAACTCTGATTCGGGTGGGAAAAACAGACAAAGGCAATGAAGCCTTACTGAAACAGGGAAAAGGCAACGATATCTGGCTGCACACCCGAAATTGGCCTGGAGCCCATGTCTTAATTTCTAAACCGAAGGATCAAAGTTTAGACAGCGAAGATTTATTGGATGGAGCAGCACTTGCGCTCTTTTATTCTTCACAGCCAGAAGAATCCCCTGCTGAAATCAGCTGGACAGAACTGAAATATCTTCGCAGAATCAAAGCAAGCAAAGCAGGTGAAGTTTTGATTTCAAAGCAAAACACCCTGATCTACAGAATTCAACCGGAACGATTGAAGCGGCTCAAAAACCCGGATTAAGAAACCTGCTCTTGCAATTGCAGGCTTTGATCAATTTTGCTGGCGCGCTTGATTTTTTTCAGCGCATTTTTCTCTTTATAAACAGTGACCACATTGCCCTCATGTGAGGCCAAAACCACGAGATGGCGAACCGACTCGCCCCGTAAGCGGGCAATTTTATCAATCATGACGTAAAAAACGAGCCCCTGTTTATAGATCTTTTTGCCGTGGCGCATGGTAAATTCAACATCTGCCAGTTTTATCCCGCGTTGAACCAAGCGGGCAGTCGCATGACGGGTAAACTGAGGGCCGATCTCCTGCGGCACAGAAACTTGCATACCCGTGATTCCTTTCTCTTAAACTATGATTTATGCTGATGTTTCTATCATAAGCAAAGAAAACATCTCTTTCCAGCAAGCCCTTTTTAAAAGCTTATTAAATAGCTGTTAGGTCTGTTGAGGTCGTCTGGGCTTGAAAAAGGTTTAAAAGATGGGCTTCAACTTCACGTGCAAAACGGGGCCCATCACAGATCGTGGAAGCTTCAAGCAATGCTCTGAGGGTCTGCCTGTATGTTCTCAATCCCTCACGATCCTTGGCGAGTGCAATTGCCCTCTGTACGTATTCCTGACGCGAAAAAGCGATGAATTGGGGAAGATTCAATTGATGCATAAGACTCGCACCCACAGCGCGGTGACGGAAACGCGGGTCTGAAAGCGTGAGTACAGGAACCCCCATCCACAGGGCATCTAAGCTTGTAACGCCCCCCGTAAAGGGAAAGGGATCCAGGGCCAGATCAATTTGTGAATAAAACCAGGTGAGATGATCCTGCTCTTGGAGGGCCCCATACAAAATGATCCTTTCGCGTTGAATACCCAATACTTCAAACTGTTGCCAGAGCATTTCCTGACTGTAGGAATCATTCAGCGCCAAAGTTTTCAGACAAAGCCGTGCTTCCGGCAATTCCTGAAGAATCCTTGCCCAGGTTTCAATTACTTCTGGCCCCAGTTTCGCCAAATAATTTGCAGACCCCAGGGTCAAAGGCTGGCCCGCTTCACAGGGGGGCAGCCCCAAACTCCGCGTGGACTCAGGAGGCTGCCAATGCAGAATAGAACTCAGGTAGAGAAAGGGTTCTGGGCAAATCATTTGCGTATAAGGAGGCCACAGCACAGGATCGCAAAAAAACCCGTCAAAATGGGGCAGGGCAGTGGGCCAGCCAAACCCCAAACCCGTCAGTTGAATTGGAGCAGGACGCAGCGCAAACACGGCCTGTCGCGTGCTGTGTATCAAACCCGATAAGTCAATCAGAATATCGAGTTGATCTTCACGAATCAAAGCGTCCAATTCAGCGTTCGTCAAACTGGCGACAGAACGCCAGTTTTCAAATAAGGCTTTAAAGCGCTCTACTTTTTCACCCTGCTCTGCCAAATCTGAATAGGCAAAGAGTTCAAAACGTGTGCGGTCATGGTATTTGAAGAGCGGCAGAACCGTTTCAGCAGAAGAAAAAGAGCCCAATTCCCGTGAAAGATACCCCAAACGCACGCGTTGAAACTTTCGCAACTGAGGGTTTTGCCTTTGCTTGGGGGGCTTGTCAAACCCCCACTCCCCAACCAGTTCACGCATCTGGCGCAAAAGCAGCAAATCATCAACGCGGGAGTCGGCGTATAGCGCCAATAAATACTGCCCGAGAAACAGGGGCAAAGCCTCCAGAAGTACAGAATCCACGTTCTGGGTTTTGAGCTTGACCAGCAAGTGGGCCAAAAAAGCTGACTGTTTATGAATCTGACCACTCATATGCAGAGCAAAAGGCAATTGAATCAAGCTTTGCGTATGTTGAGGTTCATTTTTTAAGATCCGTTCAAGATGTGCTGAGGCAAAAAAATAATGGCAAAGCTGCGTATAGGCGGCGGAAAGATAAAAATGAGCATTCAGGTGCTCAACTTCAAACACCAGACATTTTCTCAGCAAGGCAATGGCCTTGTGCCAATCCTGCTTAAAAAAATAGAGCATGCCGAGATTGAACCAGGCTTCAGCATGTTCAGGAGCACATGCAAGCGCCCTTTCATGCCAAACAATCGCCTGTTCAAAATCTCCCCGCTGGTAGCAGAGCACCCCTTTGAGAATCCAAGCTTCGGCGTCATCAGGGTGAAGCAACAGGTAGTTTTCCAATTCCACAAAAGCTGATTCAGGCTTCTGCTGAGATAAATGCTCGGAAATCGTGTGCCAGAGGCTCTTGGCCGGTAAACTCATGCCTGAAAGTATATCTGGGGGGCTGCAAGCTGTCCAGTCAGACGGGTACAATAGAACTATTCAGTTCATGAGGAACATTATGCCTAAAATTTCTCTTTCAATATGCGTCGCCCTGCTGATCATGAGCCCCAGCTTTCAGAGCCAGGCCTGTGAAGATGCCCCCTGTCCCAATGCCTCACCCAGTATGCAAACAGAGACTGAGAATTGTGAGGGCTCAGACTGCCCATCAGCAGAAGATCCTCCCCCAGCACCTGAAACACCCCCCAGCCATACGGATCTGCTTCTGAGTGAAGATTTTGATTTTCCTTTGGATATGTCAATTTATATGCTTGGAGGTTGGCAACGCCCTGATCTGAATGCAATCAATCAAAAATTAAACGATCAGGGCTTTCAGGCCTTTGCGCAAGACCAGTTTTCAGTGGGGGGCGGACTGCAACTCAGTTTCGCAAATCTCTTAACTGAATTTCAAGGCTGGGTCAATATTTCGCTTCCGGCTTTGAATTCAGACTATATTACCTGGCAATATGCGGGCGCGGGTCTGTTTAATCTGGGCTATATTTTCCATCCCACCCGCGATTTGCGCATTTATCCCGTCTTGGGTGTGGGCATGGGCACGCTCGATTTGCATTTCACCCAGCGTAACCAGATACAGGATTTTGACAGTTTTCTAAAAAACCCAGGACGACAGGGCCAGATTTCAGCGATTGCTTTGGTGCTCAATGCAGGCCTGGGGCTGGATTATCGGCTGCGCGTTTTCGACGACTGGGGGTTCAGAGTGGGCCTGCGGGGCGGATGGCTTTGGACCCCCGTTCCTGGCAATTTCTGGCAAGCCACAGATTTGTTCAGAAATGATCAGAGCAATAACACTATCGCCGTGCCGGGTGGGCCCAATGTGGGACTGACGGGGCCCTATCTTCATATGACCCTGGGATTCTAGTGACGGTTTGGTTTGAACTTTTTGAGCGTTCGCTGCGCGCTGAAGAAAAACAGAATTACAGAAATATCAAAGGACGGGAGTATTTCTTCGCAGATTTTATTCTGCACCACCTGACTGTTTTTTCAGCCCAACCTCAGCATGCCAAAATTTTAGCCCGATTGCAGAATATCTATACCCTTTATCCCCTCTGCTCTGTCGCCGAAAGACGTGAAATGCTTGAAGAAAGCAAACGGCTACTTGAGGGACTGCGCGATCCACGTGAAATTCGCAAAGTGGTTGCCGCCCAGGTTCAGCGCCAGGCCCAGGCAGAAGCTGCCTCAGATTGGCGGGATGTGCCTGTACAGTTTGTAAAAGGTGTAGGCCCCAAACTGGGTGAAATTTTCGCCAAAGTGGGTATCGGAACCGTCGGCGAACTTCTGCACTATTATCCCCGGCAGCATCTTGATTTTTCAAAATGTACCCGAATTCGTGATTTACGCAAAGGTGAATTGGTAACGGTTTGGGGCATGATTCATTCCGTCTCTCTGTTCAGCCCGCCCGCAAAAAAACAAATGACGATTGTCAAAGTGGTGGTCAGAGATGGAACAGGCCGTCTGATTCTCAGTTTTTTTCACCAGGGCAAACAACAGTGGATCCGGGCCCAAGCCGCACAACGTTTTCCTGAGGGGGCGCAGATCATTCTGAGTGGCACTGTGCAGTGGGACAGTTACAACCGTTCTCTGACCCTTGACAAGCCCGAACTTCAGATTCTTGAAAATAGCGAGGAATTGGAGAGCCTTGAAGAACAAAACCTGATTCATCTGGCACGGATTGTGCCCGTCTATCCACTCAGTGAAGGCCTGAATATGAAATGGGTACGGCGCGCCATCAAAGCGGGCTTAGAAGCCTTTGCTCCCAAAATTCCAGAGCCCCTGCCCCCAGAACTCTTAAAAACCCTGCCCCTGCCAGGCTATGCCCAGGCCCTGAGTGAGTTTCATTTTCCAAGCTCTCAAGAATCCTTACAGGCAGCGCGGGAACGCCTGGTCTTTCAAGAATTGCTTTTGACCCAACTCGGCTTGCAATTCAGACGCAAGCAGCGGGAACGCTATGAATCAGGGCTGGTTTTTGCCCCTCCTGGCGAACTCTCTCAAGCCTTTCTGAAAAGCCTGCCCTTTGAACTGACGGGGGCACAAAAACGCGTACACCAGGAAATTCTCGCAGATTTACAACGCAGCGAACCCATGTCACGTCTGGTACAGGGAGATGTCGGATCAGGCAAAACGGTTGTGGCGGTGCTGGCCATGTTGCAGGGCGTTGAGAATCATTACCAAGCCGCCCTGATGGCCCCCACAGAAATCCTGGCAGAACAACATTTCCACAAGATCTTTGAATGGCTGCTGCCCTTAGGCGTTCAGGCTGAGTTGCTAACAGGCAGTCAGGGGGCCCGTTCCCGCCGTGAAGCGCTTGCCCGTCTGGCCAGCGGAGAAGCCCAGATTGCGATTGGCACCCATGCCTTGATTCAGGAAGGAGTCGAGTTTAAACGCTTGGGGCTTGCCATTATCGATGAACAACACCGTTTTGGGGTCAAACAACGCGCCCTCTTGCGAGAAAAAGGTCTCAATCCTGAAATTCTGACCATGACAGCCACGCCCATCCCGCGCACGCTGGCTTTGACTCTGTATGGCGATCTCGATGTTTCAATTCTCGATGAGCTTCCCCCTGGGCGCAAACCTGTTCAAACCCAATTGGTCAAAGAAAGTCAGCGCCAACGGGTTTGGGATTTGATTCTTTACGAAATTGAAGCCGGTCGTCAGGCCTATGTGGTTTTGCCCTTGGTCGAAGAATCAGAGAAATCCGAACTGAAAGCAGCAACAAGTGAATTTGAAGCTTACCAGGCTTATTTTCCAAGTTTAAGAATTGGCCTGCTGCATGGGCAAATGAAAGGCCAGGAAAAAGATCTGGTCATGCGTGCTTTTTCAGCACACGAGCTGGATATTCTGATTGCCACCACCGTGATTGAAGTCGGGGTTGATGTTCCCAATGCAAGTGTGATGGTGATTGAACACGCCGAGCGCTTTGGGCTGGCCCAATTGCACCAATTGCGAGGACGCGTCGGCAGAGGCTCAGACAAAGCCTATTGCCTGCTGGTCACAGATAAACTTTCTCAAATTGCCCGTGAGCGGCTCGAAGTCTTTGTTTCAACCAATGACGGTTTTATCATTGCCGAACACGATTTGCGACTGCGCGGGCCGGGGGAATTTTTGGGTACACGCCAAAGTGGGCTGCCTGATTTGATTCTCACCAATCTGGCCGAAGATGGTGAACTGCTGGACTTGGCCCGCAGCAGTGCACAAACCCTTCTCCAGGCAGACCCTGAACTGAAATCCAGAGAAAATCTTCAACTCAAGCAAGAACTTTATCGTTTTTTCAGGCGGCATTTGAGCGTACTGGAAGCGTGATTAATCGGGATTCAAACCCGTTTTTCGCTCGAGAATCCCCAAGACGGTTTCATGTTCTTCAGGGGTCAAAACGACTTTGATCAACTCCCCCAGATCCAGCACGATCTGACGCTTCTTCTGCGGACGTTCCGTATCCAAATGGAACCAATGGGGGCTCAAACCCATGCCCCAGATACGCCAGGCGCCATTGATCAGGTTCATCTCTTTGTCCTGAATCCCTTTAATGCTGCTGTAGAGGATACGCCGACTGCCCACAGGAAAAAAATACTGCTTGATGGTCAAGGCCTGATCATCACACACCACGGTTTTGTCTTCATACAAAATAGGCATTGCTTCAGTGACTTCCTTTATTTTATAAAACTTGCCAAAAAGACAAGAACTTTTTCAATAACTTTACGTCTTTGTAAATATCTTCGCGAGGCATCCACAAGGATCCCTCTATAGCGTATCCCAAGCTAGAAAGGTTGCGCAAATGAGCTTGAAAAACAAAGTTGGACGTCACGGCACGATCATGCTCTGCTGGCAAGAGGGCATTTACCTTGTACTTTTAAACAATATGGAGTTTGAGCGGTATCACAACCTGCTGGCTGCCATTCGCTGCTATGAAACCCTCGAACGTCGGATTGGCTAATATAGGCCCAAGATCTGACGGGCTTCTGCTGGAGAGGCAACCGAGCGACCGGCCATTTCGGCCACGCGGGCCAAGGCAGCAATCAAAGCGCCATTGGAATCCGTTTTTTGGCCCTCTGGCAAATAAAAGGTATCTTCAAGCCCCGTACGTAAATTGCCCCCCTGTTCAGCAGCTGCGCGATGCATCGGCCAAACCTCTTCACGCCCAATCGCGATCACCTGCCAAGGCGCATCCGCAGGCACAAGTTCGCGCAAAAGTGGCAACCAACGGGGATCTGCGGGCATGCCACTGGCCACCCCCATCACCAAGGAAACACTGAAAGGGGGAGTGAGCATGCCATTTTCAAGAAACATGCTCAAACTGCGCAAAATCCCGGTATCAAAGCACTCACACTCTGGCAAAGTTCCCAGAGAGCGCATGGTATCGAGAAAAGCTTTGACCTTCTCAACCGGGTTATCAAAAAGCAGAGGAGGCCAGGCCCACTGCCCATCGGCACGGGTTTTCAAATAATTCAGTGAGCCCGAATTTAAGGCTGCCATCTCTGGCTTGACCCGTTCCAGACAGGCCAAAGGCCCTGAAATATCCGGGCCGGCTATGCCAGTAGACAGATTCAAGATCAAATCAGGGACACGCTCACGGATGGCCTGGCAAATTTCGGCGACCACTTCTGGGTTCCAAGTGGGGAGTGCGCCTTTGCCAGGCCTTTGATCGCGAAAATGGCAATGCACAATACTGGCCCCTGCATTCCAGGCCTGATAAGCCGCTTCTGCCATTTCAGCAGGGGTCACGGGTACGGCATGGCGATGGGGATCGGTCAAAACCCCCGTTAAGGCACAGGTCAATATTGCTTTTTGCATCCTTAGAACAGACGCGCAGGCAATTCGCTTAAATGCTCGATATCGATGCTGAAAACAAACCCCACACGGAACACATCACTGAGCAGATTGCTCGATGAAATCGTGCGTCCACTGAGAGATTGCTCTTGGGTATTGCCTGCATAAAGTGTCAAGACATGCGGTGTACCGCCCAAGACTTTTTTAATCCCCGTTGACCAGAGCACACTGCGTTTCTGAAGAATTTCGGAATCAATCGGAACCACCACATCTCCAAACAGGTGCCAGTCTTTCCAAACCCGCACCATGGTATTAAAACCGACGGCAGCAAGCGACCGATCAAAGCTGTCAGATTTTGCAGTGCTTAAATAGCGGGCATCGAGCCCCACCTGCCAGATATCATCCACCAAAAACTTATTGGCGGCCAGTTCAACCCCAAAGAGATTGCCGCGGGTATTGTAGGCCACGCGGGGCATCAGGTTCAGCCAATCTCCACTTTTCTCGCTGAAGATCTGATACGCCAGACCCAGTTCCCCTTCGGCTGGCGTTTCACGCAGTGCCACCAAACCATCGATCTGAAGCCGATCGAGCGGGCTGTATTTCAGCCAAAAAGCTGGATTGCTGCTGCGCGGAAAACTTGCACTGAAAAAATTATGGGAATAAATCAAATGCAGTGAATCAGCATTGACGGCCACTGGAGAAAAAAGATTCGGTGTGCCCTCATAAAAGCCACGTTTGGTGGGTTTGGAATGCCCATGATGATGCTCTTCATGAGAATCTTCGTCGTCGTCATCCTCATCTTCGTCATCCTCATCTTCGTCATCCTCATTCTCTAAATCGGCACCATTATCGCCCTCAAGATCCACCTGGGCGGCCGCCTCACTGACAGGTTTCAGTGAAGTTTGCTCAGCAGATTGAGCAGTTTCTGCCTGCACAGGTGCAGATAGATTCAGAATAAGACCCATTAAAACAGAAAAAAGTACAAGACGTTGCATGACGTAGTTCTCCGCAATTTGAAATTTCAGTAATTATAACCCAGGGCAAGCTAAATTCAAGAACGCAGACCCAGTTCAAATTTTTATGCTTTTCTGATTTTATGACATGTTAAGTTAATAGGGTCAGGAAAAACCTATCTCAATCCCCTGATCCTTTCCCGCAAATTTTAAGGAGTTCTGTACATGAAAAAATCCATTTTACTTAGTTTCGCTGCAATACTTACCAGTTCTATGCTGTTTGCCTGCTCAAGTTCCCAAATAGGCACCCCCAGTACACCCAGTACAGAGACAGGAAGTGGCAGTGGAACCACCACAGGCACAACCGTCGCCTTTGCAAAAATTCAGAGCATCGTTGAAAACCGCTGCGTTACCTGCCATGGAGGCGGACGCACCGAAGCAGGGATAAACTTGTCTTCACCAGAGAGCATCAAAGCCTATGCCAATCAAATTCGCCGTACCACCGTCAGTTCTCGCTCAATGCCCGAAGGCAATTCCACGGGCATGACCCAGGATGAGCGCGATCTGCTTGGACAGTGGATTGCAGCAGGAGCCAGTCTGCAATGAAAATAAACCCTCTCATTTTGGCCTGTGCCCTGATGTTTGGTGGTTTTAGTCCCGCTTTGACGCAGGTTCAGGCGCAACAACCTATTCTTCAGCCCGGCTCAAATTGTGTCGCCTACCGCACCCACAAAACCCTCGCAATGGTCTCAAACCAGAATGTCGTGGGAATTAACTGTGGCATAAGCGTAAAAGCGGTGAAAGAAGGAGAGAAACTGGCAGCTGAAGTACTGATCCCCATTTCGGCTTTTGACAGCAAAGAGCGGGATCGCGACAAAGAGGTCGCCAAACTTCTGAAAGCAGCTCAACAACCTGTCATGGTCTTTCGCAGCCAGGCGCTGAGCGCTGAAGACTGGAAATCGATGCTTCAACGAGGAAATGGCTCGATTCGCGGGAAACTGACGATTGGAAACAAACCCTTTCCCGTTTCTTCGCAGTTCACACTTTTGAAACGGGGCGCCAAGATTGAAGCCTATGGCCGTATTTTGACCAAGTTTACGGCATTTGGCATTCAGCCCCCCGAAGTAGGCCCAGGTGGAATCATTGCCAAAGCACCTGATTATCTTGAATTGCACTTTAATCTGAGTTCAGACAAAGTGCAGAACAAAGCCCTGGTACCGGGGCTCTAATTGCCCATAGGCATTCTGAACAGGACTAATAGCCAGACTCGCTTTCCCAGTCCTGTTCAGTTCGCTGTTTTTTGAGCCCACCCCTCAGTTTTTTACCCACAACCCGCCTTCTTTGCGAGGCCCGTGTGGGTCGGGTAGGTATCCGTTCAGGTGGAATTTCAAGGGCTTCCTGCAAAAGCTGAATCAATTGCTGAATCACGGCTTTGCGATTGGCCAATTGCGAGCGTAAACTTTGTGCGCTGAGATGCAAAACCCCCTCATGGGTAATGCGACTGGCTAATTTCTGCCGAATCAACCAACGCTCCTCATCATTCAGAACACGGGAGTTTATCAGGTCAAAACGTAAAATGACCTTGCTCGCGACTTTATTCACATTTTGACCTCCTGGCCCGCCACTGCGGGCAAAACTGAACTCGATTTCAGAATCAGGAATCGTCAGGGTATCGCTGATGATTAAATCCATTTTCAAATAGCTGCGTTTTTTTGACTATCATAGCACCCTGAGATTCCCACTCACCACTGAAACAGGGAAAGTCCCTGAAAAGCTTCACTTTGTCATACGCTCCATCCTGGTTAAAACACGCTCCCAGCAAGATTAAAAACGCAATCTCAAAGGCGAAAATTTCGCATTAAGACAAAAACTAAACTTCAAAGCTTGCAGAAAAACGAACGGTCGTTCTATAATAAATCTATGCGAAAAGGAAATCTTACACGAAACAATATTCTTGAAAAAGCCAGCTCCCTGGCTACCCGTGTTGGCCTGGACGGTCTCAGCATTGGCCAGCTAGCAGGTGAATTGCAAATGTCAAAAAGCGGTTTATTTGCCCATTTTGGTTCCAAAGAAGAACTTCAGATTCAAGTCTTGCAAGCCGCATCTGAACGCTTTACAGATTCTGTGGTCAAGCCGGCTTTAAAGCGCGAGCGGGGCAAACCCCGTTTACAGGCTCTGTTTGAAAATTGGCTGGAATGGGGCCTGTCTGAACCCCAAACCCGCAGTGGTTGTCTGTTTGTGGCTGCTGCGATTGAATTGGATGATCAACCTGGCCCCGTGCGAGATGAGCTGGTCAAAATTCAAGCCCGTTGGATCGAAACCCTGGAACGCACCCTGGAACTGGGGCAAATTTCAGGTCAGTTTCAAGCCGCTCTCAATCCTGCAGAAGCGGTACAAGAGCTTTATGGAATTTTGCTTTCTGCCCATTTTTATGTTCGCCTGATGGGCCAGCCAGAAGCCCTGAAACGTGCCCGTCATTTGTTTTATGCCTTTTTAGAGCGAATTCAGATTTAAACAAAGAGGAGTATTTGAGCGATGAAAACATTCACCAAAAAAGCACGAACGTTCGCTTTTATAGCGCGGGTTCTTGCCGAAAAATCCCGTCTCAGCCTTCAAGCCCTGATCTCTCCTGAACTGGCCGCCAGCCATGCCGAGAAGCTATTTTCAAGCCCCCCGCGTTACCCGAGACCCTATCCTGAAAACAAAGTTTTGCAAACGGGCCAGGCTTTTACAGTACACACACCGCAGGGACCGATTCAGGCCTGGCGATGGGGCCAGACTGAAAAGCTGATTGGATTGGTACATGGTTGGGCGGGTCGTGGAGGACAATACCACGCCTGGATAGCCCCCTTGCTGAAAGCAGGTTTTTCAGTGATCACCTATGACGCACCCAGCCACGGCGAAAGCCCAGGCGAACGCTCCTCTCTGCCAGAACTCACCTGGGCTTTGCGCGAGGTGCAGAAACAGACCGGCCCCTGGGCTGCTGTAGTGGGCCACTCCTTAGGCGCAGCAGCTGTCCTGGCAGGCTTGGATCAGGGGCTACAAGCCGAAAAAGCGATTTTACTGGCACCACCTGCCGATACTCCCCGCATGATTCGCCTGTTTGGAAACCGGATGGGTCTCAAGCCTCAGGTTCAAAGCGCTTTGATCTCAAAAATTGAAAACCGCTTGGGCATTCGCCTTGAGGAATTCTCTCTGCCTGAAATGGCATCAAGACGCACCGAAAAAGCCCTGATCTTTCATGATCTCGACGACCGCGAAGTCAATTGGGGCAGTGGCGAACGACTCTCTCAAGCCTGGCCGAATGCCGAACTGATCAGCAGCAAAGGCTTGGGCCATAACCGCATTCTGCGGGCAGAACAAATCATCTCCCCAGCGATTGAATTTCTCACCAATCAGCCCCTGCCGGGGCCCATTAGCCCAGCCATGCACCTGCTCCTGGCTTAGGGACTGGCGAAGCCTCATATTTTTACTAAATTGTAAATATTTATCTTTACATGGACAGGCCTTCGTTCTATACTTAAGCTTGGAAAGCTAGAATACCGAACGAAAAGGACTCCCGCCATGCATAAGAAAGCACTTATTCTTCTCAGTTGTCTCTTGCCCGTCGCCTGTGGCCCAGCGCCCACAGCCACCCCCTCACCCAGCCCCAGTGCCAGCTCCACGCCCAGCGCCAGTGCGGCTCCTTCTGCAGCCCCCACCGCCAGTGCGGCTCCTTCTGCAGCCCCCACCGCCAGCGCTGCACCCACGGCAGCCCCCAGCGCTGAACCCACGGTAACTCCGACTGCAGCCCCCTCGGCGGCCCCTAGCTCAGCTCCTTCAGCTCTTCCCAGTGGAACCCCCAGCCCCAGCCCCACGCCCAGTGCGGATATCTACAATTATCGGGATAATTTCTTTCAAAATTACGGTGTCAATCCCTTTGTAGAAACAGCCACCGATCACCTTTCCACCTTTGCTGCAGATGTAGATACCGCCTCGTATACCCTGATGCGTAAATTTTTAGAGCAAAATCAGCTGCCCGACCCCGCTTCCGTCCGCACCGAAGAATACCTGAATTTTTTCAACTACCATTATGCCCAACCCGCCAGTGGCAAATTTGCGATCCAAACCGAAATCGCCCCGGCATATTTTGGCGCAGTGGATAGCAAACTCCTGCAAATTGGCATTCAGGGCCAGGAGATTTTAGCCCGCAACCGCAAACAGGCTGTCCTGACCTTCGTGATTGACGTATCGGGCTCGATGAATCTGCAAAACCGTCTTGATCTGGTACGCCAAAGTCTTTCGCTGCTGGTCAATCAACTCAATCCCAACGACCGTGTCGCCATCGTCGCCTATGGAAGCGAAGCGCGAACCGTTTTAACGGCCACGCCCGGCTCGCAAAAAGACACGATTTTAAATGCCATCAATACCCTGCGACCCGAAGGTTCCACCAATGCTGAAGCCGGTTTGGTCAAAGGTTTTGAAGAGGCCAGTAAAGCGTTTATCAGTGGGGCTTCCAACCGTGTGATTCTCTGCTCTGACGGGGTCGCCAATGTTGGCGCAAATGGACCTGAGGCGATTCTGGCCCGGATTCAAACCGAAAAAGACAAAGGCATTGCACTTTCTACGATTGGCTTCGGCATGGGCAATTTTAACGATACCCTGATGGAACAACTCGCCAACCAGGGCGATGGCATCTATGCCTATGTTGACAATTTAAAAGAAGCCCAACGCATTTTCGTGCAAAACCTGACAGGTACTTTGCAGACCATTGCCAAAGATGTCAAAATTCAAGTGGATTTCAACCCCAATGTGGTCGCTCAATACCGCTTGCTGGGCTATGAAAACCGCGATATTGCCGATCAAGATTTTCGCAATGATGCAATTGACGCCGGTGAAGTGGGTTCCAGCCACAGCGTAACCGCCCTCTACGAAGTGCGTTTTCAGGAAAATCTGAGTGAAAACCAAATCGCGAAAGTCACCGTCCGTTATAAAGATGTCGATGCCCAGGATCAGGTCAAAGAAACCAGCCGACTTGTTTCTACAAGCGAATTGAAAGCCTTCAGTGATGCCTCAGCCTCCTTTAAACTGGCAACGTCTGTGGCAGAATTTGCAGAAATTCTGCGTCACAGTATTTTTGCCCAGGACGGACAACTCAAAGATGTCAGTGCACTGGCGCGCACAGCCAGCGAAAGCCTAAGTGGCGATGAAAAAGTCACAGAGTTTGTCAGCCTTTCACAAAAGGCCGAGAATCTCTTTACACCCCCCCAGGTTCAAACCATTGCCTCTTTGCAGGAAACCAGTAAAAATCCTCAAAAGCTGAAAAGTTGGGGTGAGTTTCTCTATCAGCAGCTGCTGGGTGGCAAACCCCTCAAACCATGAGAAAAGAGTTACTCGGTGCATTCTTTGCCGGAAGCCTGACCTTTTGCGGGGGGCTTCCGGCCCAGGCCGAACCATTTGCCTCAGAGTCTGAAGTTCCTACGATACAGAGCTTCGCTTCAGCAGAGAATGTTTCGGAGGCCTCTTCTCAAGCGCTCAATACCTGGCAGCAAAAGCTGGATATTCAGCCTTGGGCTGTGGAGTTGGGGGCGTATTTTCCATTAAAAGATTCAAAAATTCCAGCCCTTCCCTTTGTGCGTTTGGAATACCAGTTTTCAAAAATGCTGATGCCATTTGCTGATCTCAATCAGGACCCAGCTTCTTTCTCTCAAAGTGTTTTTGTTGACGGTTCAACCCTTTCGATTGAGCAAAAATACTATTATCCATATTCAAGCTGGGAATACCTATTTAATTCTGAACAACAGGGCTTTGCAAGTTTGGGATACCGTTTTAGTTTGGATTTCATCCGTTTTTGGCAGTTTTATTTTACTGGCTATCTAGGAGTTGGGAGCATTGTTGGGAGGGAGAACTCAAATATATCTCCTATATCTCCCCATTCTTTTTGGAACTGGAATATTGGGGTGGGTTATGGCGTATTTTGGCACCCGAATATAGGTTTTGGGGAGCGTTTTGGTGTTCGGTTTGGAATTTTTGTAGAAACACTTCGCTTGGGAGGGCTTGAAATCACCTCCCGCCTGAGCTTTTAAACCCTTTCTACTTACACAAATGCGCTAAAAACCTGATATTTTCAAGTTTATTTGCCTTTTTGGCATAGTCCAGCGCGGTCTTCCCCTGCGTATCTTTCAAATCGGGCTGGGCTCCTTTTTCAAGCAAATACTTAAGTACTGCAGGTGTTTCCCATTCAGCGGCCCGCATCAAAGCCGTTTCTCCCTGGGCCGATTGGGCATTGGGATCCGCTCCCCGCTCTAGAAAAACTTGTATCAATTCAAGTGAATTTTCAAGATAAGCATTGCCCAAAAGTGTCAAAAGCAAAGGTTCACCTTGGGGAGTCCGGCCTTTTGCAACGGCCCCCTTGTCAAGCAAAAGCTGTGTCAGTGGCAGATAGCCATGGCTGGCCGCGCAAACCAAAGCCGCTTGCAAATTGGCAGACTCAAAGGCTGAAGTTTCCAAAAGCCAGGTGGTCAAACCGAGGCGATTGCGCAGCACATCGGGTTCTTCTATTTCTGGATTTCCATCCTGACAGCCACAGGCCAAGAACAAAACTTTTTCTTTAATTGAGTTAGGCTGAGGTTCAGATTGAAGGAAAAGTTTGAAGATCTCCCCATGCCCCAAGAGGGCCGCCGTTTCAATCAGGCTGGCACCGGCAGGATTCACGGCCTGCGGATCGGCTCCCTTTGCCAAAAGTATTTTCACAATCTCTGTCTGCCCCATGGCTGTGGCCAGCATCAGCGGAGAAACCGCGCGTGAATCCCTGGGGTTTAATTCAGCACCGGCCTCAAGCAGTACTTGAACACTCTCGATCTTTCCACTTTGAATACTCATATTCAGAGCTGACTTGCCTGTCGCGTCCTGAGCATGGGGAGAGGCCCCCTGCGCCAAAGCAGCCTGAAGAGCCGGAATATTCCCAGTTTTCACAGCTTGCAGCAAATTTTCGTTTGCGCTTTGGGGGCTGGCAGCTTCAGATTGTGAGTTAAGGAATTGAAGGATTTCTGTATTTTGATAGGTTTGCGCATATTTCAGAGCTTTGGAGCGAGCCTGGGGATCCTTTGCAAAGCGCAGATAGTAGCTCACAACTTCGAGATGGTTTCCCCAGATAGCTTCGGTTAAAACACTTCTGCCCAGACGATCCTGATAGGCCAGATCACTGCCTTGGTGAATAAAATACTCGAGCACTTCCATATGTCCATAACGGGCGGCAGAGAGCAGGGCATTGTATCCTTCATCCGTCTGGGCCTGAAGCTTAGCCCCTTTTTCAATTAAGAATTTGACAATTTCCAGATTGCCCCCCATGGCCGCAGACATCAAAGGCGTATAGCCTTCTGCATCTGCAAGATTGATATCTGCCCCATTTTTCACTAAGAATTCTAAAACCTCGATCTGGTCTGAAAAGGCAACAGCCCATTTGATCGGCGTATAACCGGCAAGATCCCGCGCATTGGGATCGGCCCCCTTGTCGATTAAAAGCTGCATCAAGTGCAGATTTCCCCAACGGGAAGCCCAAGAGAGGATACGGATCTGGGTCGTGCCATAGGGAATCAATTGATTGGGATCGGCCCCCACCAAGAGCGCTTTTTCAACCCCTGCAGAATTGCCGCGAAGAGCCTCTAAAACCAGATCTTGCGCTGGGTTCGCCCAGACAGAAGGGGGAGAGAGCAAGACACTGCCAGCAAGAACCAAGGCAAAAATAGCATGTTTCATGATTTCAACTCAAACTTTCTAGAATCTGCAAAGATTGATTTAAACAAAAAGGCAAGGAATAAGTTGGATAGTAACAGATCTTGAAATATTAAAAAACATTCAAAAAAAGTGCGAACCGCAAATACAATCCATATTTTCTCTCAAACAGAGTACAGAAATACGCTAAAATTAAAAAAACTAAATTTACGGAGCCCATCCATGCACAGACTCAGCAAATTGCTCAGCATCTGCGCTCTTGCGCTTTCACTCTGGGGAGGTCACAGCATGAACAGTCACGCAGAAAATTTACCTGATTTTGATAAACTCTGGAATTACAGCCAACCTGCCCAAACAGAAAAGACCTTTCGCGAGCTTTTAGCTCAAGGCCAGTCCAATCGTGCCTGGAGCCTTGAATTGCTAACCCAAATTGCCCGAACCCAAGGCCTACAGCGTCAGTTCGATGCAGCCCACGCCACCCTGGACCAGGTAGAAAAAGAATTAAACACAGAAAACACACAACTTGAAGTTCGTTATCTTTTGGAACGCGGCCGCGTGTATAATTCAGCAGGTCAAGCCCCCCAAGCGCTGCCTTATTTTCAAAAGGCCTGGGAAAAAGCGCTGGCTGCGCAATTGGATTTTTATGCCATAGATGCTGCCCATATGCTGGCGATTGCCGAGAAACCAGAAAACCAGCTGGCTTGGAACCTCAAAGCCCTGGAACAGGTAGAAAAAACCACAGACCCACGCGCTCAGAAATGGGCAGGCTCTCTCTATAACAATATCGGCTGGACTTACCATGATCAGCAAAAATACACAGAAGCCCTGGGCTATTTTGAAAAAGCACTGAAATGGCATGAGCAAAAACAAACAGGAGAAGGACTCTTGATTGCCCGCTGGACAGTCGCCCGCTGCCTGCGTTCACTGCAACGTGCAGAAGAAGCCCTTGCACTGCAAATGGCTCTGCTCCAGGATCGCGAAGCACAGAATAAACCAGAAGACGGTTATGTCTCTGAAGAAATTGCAGAATGCCTGCTGGTTTTAAAGCGCGAAAAGGAAGCCAAAGTCTATTTTGCCAAAGCCTATGCCCTACTCAGTCGGGAAGACTGGCTGAAAGCGTCTGAACCGCAACGCTTGGAACGACTCAAAACCTTAGCCCAAAAGCCTTGATTGATTTGTCGTCTGCCTGACAGTTTTCCCAGCTCCTGTCTGTCAAAGTAAAAGTGAAGCTACAGAGCATTGATTCTGTTCATGATAGAAAAGGAGCATACGTGATGAAAGCAAAACATTTGCTGTTGACAGCTGCCTTGGCGGGCGTAACCCTGGCAGGAACAGGATGCGCAACTCAGGGAGCACAGGCTGAAACAGGGCAATGCCACGGGGTAAACGCCTGCAAAGGCCAAGGAGATTGCTCGGGTAAAGGCCATAACTGTGGGGGACATAATTCCTGCAAGGGACAGGGTTGGCTGAAAACAAATGCCAAGGAATGCCAGGCAAAGGGCGGTCAATTCCTCGATAAAGACGGCAAACCGGTTCAGACGGAACAGGATGCCCCTCAACAGTAGCTCCCCTCAGGCGCTTTTTGGCGCAGGATTAAGATCGGCTTTTTTTCCCCGGCTGGAAACGAATCTGAAGACCCGCTTGGATTGGTTTGAGGTGATCAGTGAAAACGTGATCTTCAGCCGGGGAAGGCCCCGTCAAATCCTGGATCTTGTCGCTCAGCACTACCCCATCTCTTTGCATGGGGTTTCGTTAAATCTTGCCTCTTGTGAGGCCCTTGATTATACCTATCTCTGGGCTTTACGTAAATTGATTTGGGAATACCGTCCCTTGCATATCTCGGATCACCTGTGCTGGACAGGCTTGGCCCATCAAAATTTACATAATCTCCTGCCCTTGCCCTATACCCCGACCCTATTGGACTATCTCTGTCCGCGTATCGAACAGGTTCAGGACTATCTGGGCTGTCCTTTGCTGCTTGAAAATCTCTCGGCTTATCTGGATTTTAAGGAGTCCAGCCTCAGCGAAGCAGATTTTTTGACTGAATTGAGTCGTCGCACGGGCTGTTTGATATTGTTGGATATCAATAACGTCTATGTCAACAGCCAAAACCAGGGCTTTGACCCGCTGACTTTTATTGATGCCCTGCCGTCGGAAGCCATCGCCCAATATCATCTGGCTGGCTATAGCGAAGCTCAGGGGTTTCTCTTTGATACCCATTCGCAGCCTGTTTACCCTGAAGTTTGGGAACTCTACCGCTATGCCCTGAAGATTCATGGGATTCGCCCAACCCTGTTGGAATGGGATGACCAGATTCCCGAGTTAGAACGGGTAGAGGCGGAGGTAGAAAAGGCGCGCCTGATTTGGGCTGAACTCGCTATGACAAAGCGAGTTTCAAAGCCAGAAGTGCGGCAGGGTAGTGCATCTCTCAGCCATAATACAAGCAAGTCGCCCCTGCTTCCGGCCCCTGAAAGCTGGATCAAGTTTCAGCACCTGTTTGTTTCAGCGATAGGTTTGGGATCATGGGAACAGCCTGAACTCTTGAACTGTTTTCGCACGATTCCGGCCTTAAGTCCTGAACAGGCCCTGGAAACCTATCGAGGGGATTACCTTGCCCGTTTAAAAGAGGCTTTGCTGGATACCTATGCGCAAACTGAGGCTTGGCTGGGAAAAGATCTGTTTCATCAGCTTTACTTGGATTATTTGGAGATTGGCGTTTCCCGGCAACCTGACCTGGGCGCCTTTGGGGCAGATTTTTCACGTTTTGTAGCAGGCCATCCTTGCACGAGCGCTTTTCCGGCCTTACCCAAACTGTGTCGTTTAGAATGGGCTTTTCGGGAACTCTTTCACAGCGCCCACGAACCGCCTGCCGACTGGGAGATCATGGAAGTCTGTGCTGAACCCGAAAATCTCAATTTTTGGCTGACTCCAGCGCTTGCGCTGTTTGTTTCCGATTTTCAACTCTACACATTGTGGAAAGAAGGGGTAACCCCATCCTCCTTGCCCGAGGGAGAGCAAGAATTTCTTTTGCTGTATAAGAATCAAATGGGGTTGCGCTCGAAAATACTCAGCCCAGTGCATGCGCAAATCGTTCAGGGCCTGCAAGCGGGATTGAACTTGGGGACCGTACTTTCTGATATTCCCGAAAGCTGTGCAGATCAGGTCTCCTCAGCGTTTGCCTTTCTGCGTCAGGAAGAACTGGTGGTCAGAATTCAGCTCTAAGCGGCAGTTTCGTAGGGCATTTGGTATAGTGAACGCAGCAGTTTATTCTTGAGGAGCCCGCTATGCCAACCTGTTTTGCCTGGGGCTTTGGCCTGCGCCGCAGCCGGAGCGCCACCCCCCTTGATGTTCTCTATCCCCACATGTTTTCTAACTCTGGCCCCTTGCTGGAAGCACTCGTGACGCGTTTTTTGCTGCAGAACGATGCCTTTACCGTTCTGTCCCAGACCGATCTGGAGGCGCTCAGCGCCTTGCTGGCCGATCATCCTGAGGCACCTGAAGCGCAGGCTCTGCAAGCTGTCGTGGCCCAAGTTCAGAAAACACCCCCGCAGCATCAGAGCTATAGCCATTTAGACTGCGGTTTCTTTCTGCTTTCTGCCCCGGATCAGCCTGTACAGAGCCCTGAAGAGGCCTATTTCAAACTGCAACTGATTTCACAGCGCAAGGTCAAACCCCACGGCGTTTTGCTCGATGGCGCTTTTCGGGTGCTCAGCAATCTGGCCTGGACCAACCAAGGCCCGATTTTGCCTGAAGATCTCGAAGAAGTCAGAATTCAAGCCCTGCTTTCAGGTCAGCCCCTGCAAGTCAGTCATGTGGATAAATTTCCCTATCTCGTCAATTACCATCTGCCCTCTGGCGTTCGGATCGCCTCAGGCGCACAAGTTCGTTTGGGAGCCTATCTGGGAGAAGGCACCACCATTATGCAGGCTGGTTTTGTGAATTTCAATGCCGGCACAGAAGGCCAGGCCATGGTGGAAGGCCGAATTTCAGCAGGGGTCTTTGTGGGCGATAAAACAGATATTGGCGGAGGCGCCTCGATCATGGGCACACTTTCCGGCGGCAATACCCATGTGATTGAAATCGGCAGCCAGTGCCTTTTGGGCGCCAATGCGGGAACCGGTATCTCACTGGGAGACGGCTGTACACTGGCAGCAGGTTTGTATTTAACGGCAGGCACCAAGGTCAGCCTCTACAACCAAACCGGCCAACCCCTCAACTTAGCGGGAGAAGTGGTAGAACACGGGCAAAACCGTGTGCATGCCCGTGAACTTTCAGGCCGCGGCTTTCTGCTCTTTTATCAGGATTCCGTCAGCGGAGAAGTGGTCTGTAAGCCCAATCCCCGCACCATTGCCCTCAATCCTGAATTGCACAGCCACAACTGATGGGCCGCGTTGTTTTGCACGATAAGCACGAGATTGCGGCTTTTCTCAGTCGCAATCCTGGGCTGCACCTCTACAGTTTTGGCGATCTGGATGATTTTTTCTGGCCCCAGACCCTCTGGTATGGCTGGAAAAACGAATCTGCGCTGGAAGCTCTGATTCTGGTCTATCTGGGGCAGGAAACGCCTGCGGTTCTGGCCTTCAGTGAAAGCCCCGAACCCATGTGCCAACTCTTGGAAAGTCTGCAGCCTTGTTTGCCGCCACGTTTTTATACCCACCTCAGTCCCGGGCTGCAGCCTGTTTTAGAGCAAACTTATACCCTGACCAGCCATGGCATTCACAGCCGCATGGTGCTGACCCAGCCAGAAGCGCTGGCATCATGGGCGTCTGAAAGAGTGATTTCGCTGAGTACAACAGACCTGCCCGCAATTGAGGCGCTTTACCAGCGGGCTTACCCCCAAAACTGGTTTGACCGGCGTATGCTTGAAACGGGGCAGTACCGAGGTATTTTTCAAGGCGCTCAACTGATCAGTATTGCAGGCATCCATGTCTATTCTCCAGAGTGGAAAGTCGCTGCCTTGGGCAATATCACCACGGATCCGGTCTTTCGCGGACAGGGCTTGGGCACACTCACCACAGGCAGTCTTTGCCAGGATCTTCTGCAAACAGTAGCTTTAATCGGATTAAATGTGAAATCTGACAATGCGGCAGCTATTCGCACCTATACCAAATTGGGCTTTGAGGAGATTGCACGCTACGAAGAGTTTGAGGCGTGTTTCAGGTCTTAAAAGCCAACAGGCAGTTTTGCATGCCATAGGTCTCTTGGCGGACCTGCAAAACCTTGGCCAAACGGGATTTTGAATAGACGATATTCTCGCCATCAGAACGGCCGGGGTCATCCACCAGCAGAGAACCATCCGCTCTGACTTCTTTCACCACCACATAGTGCCCCTGAGAAAGAGAACGAAAACCTGAGGTCAGCAGGATCAACTTTTCCCCCCGCGCCAGCCGGTTGCGCATTTCACTGATTGCGACATCGACATTGCGAGTTAAAATGCGCGTTTCTGTGCTGATATAACGCCCTTTTTGAGAGGCTGATTTTTTCACGGCTGTGATCACCTGCTCCGTGCTCAGGGCAAAAGGACGGCTGCCACTGCCAATCGGAGCCCCTACCATCAGGCGCATTTGCTGCATGGTTGGGGGGTAAACACCCAACTGTTTCAGAATCATGCTGGCCGAAGCAGGGCCACAGTTTGACTCCGCTTCGCGCTCAGTGCCAAAACGTCCTGCTTCTTCAAATTGAAACGTAAAGGTATCTTTCAGGGCCTGCCAGCCTTTTTCAAGGCCATTCATGATCTGGCCAGGAACGGCTTTCAGGGGGGCCAGGCTGATATTTTCAAAGGGACTGAGCAGGCGAGAAACCAAGCTGAAACGGGTGGTATCTGGCTTGAGGGCCGGAGCAGCGGGGGTCTGTTGAATTTGGGCAGAAACCGCGCCCAGGTTGGAAGACAGGGGCAAAGAAGCCGCTTGCTTCTGAAAGAGCTGGCCAGGGGCGGGCAATGGATTTGAAGATTGATAGAGCGAAAATGTCATGGGGTTTACCTGAAAAGATTATAGCCCCTTTACTTTAAAATCATGTTTAGAAATAGGTTAAGCTTCACTCAAAATTCAGCTTCGGTTTCATGAAAACGACGGTAATCGACAAAACGACGCCCCTCCTCAGACCAGCCAATAATGTCTGTCAGCCGTCTGCCAAAATGAATATCTCCACTGTTATAGGCATGCCGAGTATGCAGGGTTTGCACAAGATGATCGTCAATACCACTGAAGCTGACCAAAAGCACCGAGGCTTCGTTTTGGATATCTTCAGCATTTTTGCCAAAAAGGGGGCTGCTCTCATCAATCACATGGTAAATATTCCAGACCAAGGCAAAGAGCGGTGAGGTATCTCGTTCCAATTTCAAATCATAAAAACGCCGTAAAAAATAGCCCTCAGCGGTTTGCTCATCTCGGGTCAAGGCGACCTTGATCGATGCATCGACAATTTCTGCATGGCGTTGATTGGCTGCTCGAAAACTCAATACTTTCTTGCCATTCAGGGTATGTATCACTGCCACTTGGCTGAAAAGCACACGGGCCCTGACCCGTGAGAATTTGGCAAAAATCAGGCCGGTAGCCACGGCCGTAAGCAAAAATCCAAAGACCGATTCTATCACCATAATCAGATTGATATACAAACTTTGGGGCGCAAGATAACCATAGCCCACTGTCGACATGGTCTGCACACTGAAGAAAAAGGCATCGGCAAAGGAGCCTGAGCGGGCATTGGCCAAACCCGCTAGGCCGGGCAGATAGAGCAATGCAAAGACCAGATTCGCAAGAATATAGAGCAGGCTTAAAAGAGCAATCAACCGGGCCCAGCTGGCTGCCTGCAGAAAATGGTAGAGGTCGTGGCGTAAGGAAGCATGAATCCCACGCCGATCGACATTAAAACTGCCATCCGGGTTAATTTGTGCACGTTGTTTGGCTGACATCAGAGGCTCCAGAATCATTCAGGGATCTAAACAGAATACCTCGAAACAAAGGTTTCTGACGGTCTTTACAAATCATTTACAAAAAAGCATACCGATTTCACATTTCCTGTTTAAACTGTACTCAGTAATGCGTAAAGGAATGAAGACTATGATTCAGGTGCATATGATTGATGACGATGAAGATATGCACGATTTACTCAGTGATTATTTTGCCGATGAAAATATTGCCTTCAGTGCCTCTTCTACCCCTTCCAAGGGTTTGGAATATGTCAAATCCCATGCGGTGGATCTCGTCATTCTGGACTTTATGATGCCCGAAATGGATGGGTTTGAAACCTGTCGTTTACTCAGAACTCAAAATCCACTGCTGCCCATTATCATGTTAACGGCAAAAAAAGACGACTATAACCGCATTATTGGACTGGAACTGGGGGCTGACGATTATATTTCAAAGCCCTTCAACCCCCGTGAACTTTTGGCACGGATAAAAACCATCATGCGCCGCTTTGAACGCAGCCTACAGTTTCAACAACAGGCCCCCCCTGAAAACAAACTTTTCTCAGAGAACCATGAATTGGTCCTCAATCTGGATGCACGAGAAGCAATGCACCAGGGACAACCCATGGAATTGACGACCACGGAGTTTGATATGCTGCATTGTTTGCTTGAAAACGCCGGAATTGTGCTTACACGGGATGCCTTGATGAGCAAAGTCAGGGGGCTTGAATTTGATGCCTTCGACCGCACCATTGATGTTTTTGTTTCCCGTTTGCGCCAAAAATTGGGCGATAACCCACGCAAGCCTGAAATTATTAAAACCATCCGAGGCGTGGGGTATTTGTTTACAAAATGATTCAACCCCTGTTTCGCAAACTCTATCTTTATGCCGTTCTGAGTGTCTTTATTGCCATGGTATTGACGGTTTCAGTCATGAACCTGCTCTTCAGGCACAATGAAAGGCATATGCATCGTGTTTTTTTAGAAGACCAAGTGCATTTTGTACAGTTTGTGCTCCAGCAATCCTCTCAAAGCCAACCTGAGTTGCTGCAACTTCAAGTGGAAGAAATTGGAAGCTATCTGGATTGGCGTATTTCCTATTGGAAAAAAAATCAAATGTTGTTTTCAAAAGGGATTCCCCAACCTCCTCTTAGCGTTTCACAATTAAATGAACTTGAAAAGAAACGTGATTTACTGATTCTGGATCAGCAAAAGCCAATCCGTGTGGCCTCATTGCTCGACCCCAACCGTCCAGAGCTGGGATATTTGCAATATACCCCCGCTTTTACTGAGAATCCCCCGCCAGGCCCCCCCCCGCAAAAACTGTTTCCAGAGGCTCCCCACAAAGGTGGCCCACCTCCCAGAGGGGCCATGATGCCTCCCCCCGGAAGAAGAGGCCCCCCCCCTAACCGGCCAATGGGTGATCCGCGCCTGATCTACACACTGATCATCTTACTCAGTTTAGGGGTTCTGCTAATTCCTCTGGTTTTATATATCACCCGTCCCTTTAAAGAACTGAGCGCCTCGATCGCAAAAGTCACTGAAGGGGATTTTACCCGCCCGATCAATGTGGGCAAACAAAAAGAGTTTCAAGAAATTGCCAATGGATTTAACCATATGATGAGCAGGATTCAGGAAATGCTTCAGGAAAAACAACGCCTGATCGCCGATGTTTCACATGAATTGCGCTCTCCTTTGGCCCGGATGCGCGTCAGCCTTGAATTACTCGCCAAAGAAGGCAAGGGCAAACCCAAATATATTGAACGTTCGATTTTTGAGCTGGAAGAACTTGACCGCTTAATCAACGATCTGTTGGATATTTCAGCTTTGGAACTGAATGCCGAAAATTATCCACTGGAACGTCTTGAACTGGGACATTTGCTCAGAGAAAGCCTTGAGATGCATCAGTATATTCTGGCTGAAAAAGAACTTGAAGTCATCACCGACTATACCACCGAAACCATCTTGATCAATGGTCGCAGGGATTTGCTTCACCGGGCCTTGAACAATCTCTTTTCAAATCTGCTTAAATACGCCCCACCTGGCTCAAGAGTCGATATTTCGGTCTACTGCAATGCTGAAAAAGCGGGCATTCGCTTCCGGGATCGGGGCCCCGGTCTGCCCCAGGAAGAACTTGAGGAGATTTTAAAACCCTTTTATCGCCCCGACAGTTCCCGCACCCGAAAAACAGGGGGCAACGGACTGGGTTTGGCGATTGTGGATAAAATCATGCGTTTACACAAGGGCTTTGTGCGTTTTGAATTGCCCAGTGATGAGGCGGGTGGTTTAATCGCCTGTCTGGAATGGCCGCTCCAGCGCAATCCACGCACTGATCGGCTTGAAACACCACTTTCTGAAGCCTAAGACTTAAAAACATCCAAGCGAAGCGCTCTTGAATACTCTCCAAGAGCGCTTCGGCTTCGTTTAAAGACTGAACACAGGTGTTTGTCACGTCAATCCAATAGCCTAAACATGCGAGAATCCCCCCAAAAGACGTCTCCCCAAAACGACAAGAAGGAACCTTGGCTATTCATAGAGAGAGAGGTATCCCCCCTCATGCCAATCGCTTGAATGAAGCACAAAAAGACTTCACTGAAAAGGCTCTGCAAACACCCGGCAAAATCTTGAAAGCCCCGAAACAATAACGTTTATGACCAGTCATCATCAGGGCTCAAAAAACTTGCCAATTAGACAAGTGAATTATTACAATTATTTACAAGCCGTTTACAATCCCAAGAAATCCCATTCACATCAACCTGCGAAGATAGAGTCATCAAAGGCAAAGCGCCTCAATCAGAAAGGTTACGAAAATGAAAATCAATACACTTCTCAAAACCACCCTTGGCAGCTTGATGGCTCTCAGCTTGATGACTGCGTGCGGCAATATCTCAGGAACCCTCAGCTCAGCGCTGGACAGCAGCAATCTCCAAATACAAGGTTTTGCCCAAGGCCAGGCACGTCAGGGTCGCCCTGAAATGGGAGCGCATGGTAAAGGTGGGGAAAAGGGAGTCCATCAGGAATTCGCTTTTGCAAACCTGAACCTCAGCAGCGAACAAAAAGCCCAGCTCGACAGCCTGCGCGAAGAATACAAACCTGCTCAACCGAGCCCTCCTGATACCACGCAGCGGGAGGCGATCAAAACCCTGATCGAAACCGCCTTCGTTTCAGATAATTTTGATATTGACAGCATCAAAACACAATGGGTTGCCAATGCTCCTGATCGCAGCGCAGAACTGACAAAACGTGCTGAGTTCATGGTCAAAAGCTGGCAAATTCTGACGGATGAACAAAAAACACAGTTCAAAACCCAGGAAGCAGAACGCGTGGCCAAGATGGCTGAAATCGAAGCCAATCGCCCAGAGCCTCCAGTAGGCGCTCAAGCGCGCCCCTTGCCAGGCTTGGATAAGCTCAACGCCCTGCAACTGAGCGATGAGCAAAAAACAGCGCTGCAAACTGCGCTGGAAGCCAATAGACCCGATTTTACAGCAGAAAAAACAGCAAGAGAGGCCAATCGCCAGGCCATTCAAGCTGAATTGGATGCCAGCAGCCCCAGCATTGAAAAAATTGCAGAACTGCTGAAAGCGAATAAACCTGAAAAAGACTTCGGCCAACTCAATCACTTGGTTGTGCTGCACGATATTCTCACAGCTGAACAAAGACAAGCCTTTGTCACTGCGGGTCTGGCAGTTGGATCGGGTGGAGAAATGGGCAGAGGCCCTGGCGGTCATGGGGGCCCAGGTGGTGAAATGGGCAAAGGCCCTGGCGGACACGGAGGCCCAGGTGGACACGGAGGCCCTGGACAAGGCGTCAATTTTGGTGCTCCCCCGACAGTTAATGTCGCCACCTCTCTCTAATTGTTAATAATCTATCCGGTACAGTTCAGAATTCTTGAACTGTACCGGATAATCCTATAGAGAAACTGAGGCCATACGAAAGAATCATGTACACGAAAATACAAAAATTGCTGATTTTAAGTTTTACCACCCAATGGCTGCTTTCCTGCTCCCCTCCTGTGGTTCCCGTACAACAAACACAGGTAACCCGTTCAGGCAATTTAAGCACAAGCAGTAACCGTTTGAGCCGTTTTAATCTGCAACAGAGCGCTGTCAACTTTAAAAACGGTAAAAAACTACTTGTTTCTGCCAATGGCAATATCTATCTTTCACCGGTGCCCTTTGTCACCCAGGGCAATGACAATACCTGTGCCCAAGCCGTGATGACCATGCTCTTACAATATTGGGGCCAGGAGATTGATTACCAGACCGTGGTCAATGAAAACAATCCGCTCAATTTGGGCACGACCTATGACAAAATTCAGGAATATCTCGCCCAAAAAGGCCTGCAGGCAGAAGCCTTCCGGGAAGGCAGCCTGGAGGTGCTCTTAAACGAAATTCAAAAAGGCTCCCCTGTGATGGTCCTGCTGAATTTTGGTGCCTTGGACCGCGAACACTATGTTTTGGTAGTTGGTTACAATGCCAAACGCAATACCTTGATTCTTCACGAATCCCGTTCTGGCCCCTATGTTGAATTGGAAGCCAATCAATTCATGGACTATTGGAACAATTTACCTGTCGTAACCCTTCCGATTTTTGGCGGAAGCAACTATTTTCGTTTGATGTTCAAGGTTTCAGGCCCCGTCAGCACAAGCAATTGATTAGAATTTCTAATTTTTACGTCATTTTTAGCCAGCAAAGGCTATAATAGAACTATCCACACGGACTGGAGTGTTTCTCATGAGTTTTAAGATTTTTGGCCAAAATCATACCCCTTCCATTCAACCCGCTTCGGGAGCGAAAACGGCTCCTGTTGAGAAACCAGCAAGTCCAGCTCCAAATCTTCAATCCAAAGATCAGATCAAAACCCATGATTTGCCAATTGGCCAAGGTTTAAGTCATATTTCCCTGAGTGAAGGCAGCGACCCCCTCTTAGAAGTGCGCCTCAAAAAAATTGAGCATTTACTCGCAACCAGTAAAAAACCCTCGCTCAGTCTGCCCCAGAAAGAACAGGTCATTCGCCTTCTGAAAGAAAGCCAGGCCGATGGAAATTTGCCCGAACTCGCCAAGCGCTTAAATTCAGAAGATAAACTGGTTCCTCTTTATCACAAAATGGGTTCTTTGCTCAATCGCTCCCCTGAAGCGTCTACCCTCTTGGGTTTGGTTACGCTGGGTCTCTCTCTCGGAGAAGAGGCCAAAACCAACCGCGCCTTTGAAATGAAAGAGATTCTCACAAATGCGGGCGTTTCTCCTGAAATTTTAAAAAAGCTGCATGATTAATCCAGCAAAAACGAAGATATTCTATACGTTATGGCAAAGCTGTTAAGCCCCCTGGTCTATAATGCCTCACTGGCTCCGATCCACCATTTGGTGGTTCGACAAAAACAGGGAACGATTCAGGAACACTTTGTTCATCAAAAATCTCACCCCCAACTCTATGATTTCATTACACGGCTTTTAGAGAAAAAGTGCTTTGATACTGAAATGGCAGCTCGTCTGCAAACGCTCAGTCTTGAAGATCAAAGCTGGCTGCAAGAAAGCCAGCTCTTGCTCCCGCCCGATCAAGTCCCCGAACAGGTTTTTTTTCATTGCCCTCTGGATCTCCATTTCCCAGATCTAATGCCTCACCACAGCAAAGCAGCGGCTCAGCGCCTCCCAATACAGAGCAAGCAGCTCACGATCAATCCACGCATGGTGCTTCAGACAGAAGCAGAGCTGGATCCCGTCTATGCTGAAAGAGTTCCCTTTCGCGAAGTGTTTTCAGCGGCAAGACCGATCCTGTGGGTAAGAGAAACCCGCTATGAAACCCTGGTGCCCTATTGGCCTACAGCAGCCATGCTGCCGATCATTCACAGTTTGATGCAAGGGCAAATTCCCCAGAATCTGAGCGAAGAGACCCTGCAAGTCTTAATCTTGGCACGAATCTTATTACCCGGCTCTCTACAAGAAAACTTGGAACAACAGGCCCAAGTCGCAGAAGAGACCAAGGCTTTTTTAGCTGAAAAACATTATGCTGAATTTCCCGAACTGCTCAATCCGATCCAACTGGCTGCGATGCGCAAATATTACCGTGAAATACAAAATGAAGGCTATATGCATGCCGAAAACTCAGCAGACGTAAACCGCGTATTTGCCCACAATGATCCCCTGACCTGTTATTTGCATTTTCAAATCTCAGCCTGGATTAACAAAATCACACCAGAACCCGTGATTCCCACCTATACCTTCGTTTCCTATTATGAAAAAACCGGCATGGGGCGTCATATCGACTGGGAGCAATGTGCCTGGAATATCTCCTTGATGGTAGACCCCCAACCCGAAGAAGAACCCACCCAAACTTGGCCTCTGTGTATTGAATTTCCTGAACAGACACTTGAAACACGCCTGCTGTCTGGAGATGCTGTCATTTATCAAGGGACAGATTATTATCATTGGCGCGACCCCTTGCCTGAGGGCCACAAAGCCACGGTCAGCCTTTTTCATTTTATGCCCAACCCTGAGAACAAAACCTAGCAACTTAAGTCAGAAATAAAGCAGTCGTTATTCTGTCTTGGTAGCTTTAAGTTCTTTTTTTGTGAGGTCTTGAAACTGTTTGGGCAAAGGTTTCACTGGCTTGAGAAGAAAATGCCGCTCACGAATCATGGCTTTGAGCCGCTCAATCCGTTCTCTGGGATGCGGATGGGTAGAGAGATAACTTAGAAATTTTGAATTTTCCTGCTGAGATTCCAAACGTCTGAAGAAGTCCTGAGAGCCCCCGGCATGGCCATAGGTTTTGACCAAGAGTTCTAACCCCAGTCGATCCGCTTCCAACTCTTGCTCTCGGGAAAATTTTAATTCGAGTGTTTTCAGTGAATTTTCGGCAAAGCCGCTGATAAAATTGTCGGGGCCTAAGAGCATGGTCGCCAATGAATACATCACCAAACTGCGGCCCATTGCACGCAAATGATCGCGATGCACCAAATGCCCCAATTCATGCCCCAAGACAAAAATGAGTTCGTTCTCTGATTCAGCCTGTTTCAAAAAACCACTCAAAATCAGAATATGTCCCCCCGGTAAGGCCAAAGCATTGATCGTGGAATCGGCAAGTAAATGTGCCTGGTAATCCGGCCGAAGTTTGGGATCGGGGAACTGAAGCGCATTCAAGTCGGCAAGATATTTTTGCAAACGCAGGCTGCCGTCTCCTTCTTCAGTCTGCGCTAAAACCGAAGCATAAAGACCCGCCAAGCGTGTTTCATTGCGCGCATCAATTTTGGGAACCACCCAATCAACGGCCAGCCCCAAAAGCCACCAAACCGCCAAAATGATCGCAAACATCCCTCCCAAAAGAATCAAAAGCTCGTGAAGCGGGTGAGAGGGACTGATATTTATATTTTCAGAAGACTCAGGCGGCTCTTGAATGACAAAGCTCATTAGCGACGGTAACGAATGGCCGTGCCATAGGCCAGCGATTCAATGCTGGGCATGCCATTTTTCTGGCCCGCAGTTCCTTTGCCAATTGGAGCCGTTTCTAAACGCAGATTGATAATCACATCGGCCCCTTGTTGTTTGGCCATGGTCTTCATGCGCAGGGTGGCTTCACGACGTGCTCTGTCCAGCAGAGATTCATAGGCCGTAACGCGCCCGCCAAAGAGATTGCGCAGATTCGCAACAAAAACCTTGAAATAATCCACAGCGATGACGGCATTTCCATAGACCAAATTGACAGATTCCACCTCACGGGGATCTTCAGGAAGCTTCTTCAAAGAACTCACTGGCAACTGAAAGAGTTCTTTTTCACGCGCTTCAATCGAAGCATAGTGGTTCTTTTCTGCCCGGGTACCGGCAAAATAGCCAATCGTTACCAGAATGGCCAGTACAATCAGTGTATCCATGGCTTAGTCTACCTTTACTGCCGTGCCATAGACATAAATTTCTGCAGCCCCTTGGGCCACAGAAGAAGTTGAATAGCGGATATTGACAATCGCATTGGCGCCCAAACGACGGGCTTCAGAAATCATGCGCTGGGTTGCTTCATCCCGGGCTTCTTGCAAAAGTTCGGTATAGCCCTTTAACTCGCCCCCAATCATATTCTTGAAGGAAGCCATTATGTCTCGGCCCACGTGTTTGGCCCGAACGGTACTGCCATTGACCACGCCATAGATTTCAAGAATGTTTTTGCCTGGAATGGTTTCAATATTTGTCATGATCATATGCTTAAAATTTACCCATGCTCTCTCATCGATATTGATTAAATTCAGTTCATTGTCTCATTGAGCCCCAAGTACGTCAATTCAGCGGGTTTTCTTTTTCAGATAAACCACCTTATCCACTTCTGCCACAGTCATTAAATCTGCATCCAGAACGCGCAGGGTTTTCTCAAAATCAACTCGACCTGTGCGAGCCAATTCTGTCTGAAGCGCTGCTACTTCGTGTGGTGAAATTTGAAAAAGGGCACTGACACGACCCTTGCCAGGACGGCGAAAACGGATATTCGCCGCCTTGTCCCAAACAATCGTGTCTGGACCCAATAATTGAATCAACATCAACATATAAAAAGGATCGGTCATGGCATACAGCGAGCCGCCAAAATGGGTGCCCACATAATTGCGGTTATACCAATGCAAAGCCATGGAGACATGGACTCGGGAATAATCCCGTTGAATATAATCCACATGCACTCCTGCAGCCAGATAAGGAGGCCAGAGGTTGAGCAGGTTTTTGAGCACAACAGCCGGCACCCGGCCGCGCGGAACGAGTGGATTCATTTGCCCTGAAAAAGCTTGTGGATCACGCGGTCAAAAACCCGGTCTGGCAAGAGACGTGGAACCACCACCTCTTGCAGGGGTTGACCCGAGACCACCACGCGGGGAGGGTTGTTCTGACGGGTCAGGATCTCAAGCACTGCTTGGGCTACGGATTCTGGTCGTGCGCGCTTCCCCTCAGCATTCTGGGTACGTTTCAGCATAAAATTGCCAAGCGCTTCATAGCTTGTGCCCTGATAGGTTTCAGGATCAAAAGAGGTCTGGGTTTTTTCCCAGATGGGCGTTTCAATCGTACCGGGCTGAACCACAACCAGTTCAAGCTTCTTGCCCACCACCTGCCACTCCCTGCGTAAAGCATCAGAAAGTGCTTCCACAGCATGCTTTGAAGCTGAATAGGCACCGGCAAAGGGAATCGTGGTTTGCCCCGCGACAGAAGAAATTTGAATCACTTTGCCTTGCGTTGCCATGAGGGGCAAAAAAGTTTGTGTGGTTTCAATCAAGCCAAAGACATTGACCTCGAATTGTTTTCGCAGGGCTTCCCGAGCAATCATTTCGACTGGGCCCACAACCCCGATGCCGGCATTGTTGATCAAGGCATAAAGCGGTTGCCCTGCTAAAAGCACTGCTACTTCTGGCAAAGCCATGGCAATACTGTCAGATTCAGCCACGTCCATGAGGATCGGGTGTATGGCCGCTGAAACTGACTGCAGACTTTCGGCATCCTGTTCTTTTCTGACAGTCGCAATGATTTGGAAACCCTTTTGTGCCAAAGTTTCAGCCAAAATCCGGCCGATACCCGTTGAGGCCCCTGTAATCATGACCCAACGCCCCTCAGGTTTGATTCTTTTCTGAGGGAGATTTTTCAGAGCCAGCAGAAGTCCGCCACAAGCCAATGAGAATATGATTTTATATGTAGTTTTTGCCATGCCCTCATCATAACCGGCTCAAAGGCGGGAATCAACCCTGAAAAGCACAGCCTCAGGTATAATGGACTGAATCTCATGTATTTGAACAGGACACCCTCATGACCTTGCCTAAAGTAAAACTTTTCAATACCCTTCACCGCGAAAAAGAAATCTTTACTCCCCTTCAAGCAGGGCAAGTCAAAATGTATACCTGCGGACCCACCGTCTATAATTACGCGCATATTGGCAATCTGCGCAGCTATATTTTTCCAGATCTGCTCAAAAAGCTGCTCGGGTTTTTAGGCTATGAAGTCACACAAATCATGAATTTTACAGATGTTGGTCATTTAACCTCAGATGCTGATGCCGGTGACGATAAAATCGAAAAAGCAGCAGCGGCAGAGGGCAAAAGCGCCTGGGACATCTCTCGCTATTATGCAGAGGCCTTTAAACATGACATCGCAGCCTTGAACATCGCCTTCCCTACCCGTTTTACCTATGCCACCGACTATATTCCAGAGCAGATTCAATTGGTCAAAGACCTTGAAAACGGGGGGCTGACCTATGTTCTTGAAGACGGGGTCTATTACGATACTGCACGTTTTCCAGATTACGGAAAAATGGCCCGCTTGGATGTTGAAGGCCTACAGGAAGGCGCCCGTATCGATACCGAAGGCAAGCGCAACAAAACAGATTTTGCGCTCTGGAAATTCAGCCCCAAGGACGCACAACGACAAATGGAGTGGGAAAGCCCCTGGGGAAAAGGTTTTCCAGGTTGGCACCTGGAATGCACCGCCATGATCTTCGCTGAACTGGGTGCTACGATTGATATTCATACCGGCGGAACCGATCATATTCCCGTTCACCATACCAACGAGATTGCCCAGGCTGAAGGCGCAACCCATCAACCCTTTGTCAATTATTGGCTGCATGGTGAATTTCTGGTTTTGGATCAAAACCAGCGCATGGGCAAATCCGTAGGTAATTTTGTGACCTTAAAAACACTAATAGACGCTGGCTTTTCTCCCCGAGCCTACCGCTATCTCTGCCTGACCAGTCATTACCGCCATTTTCTGACTTTTTCACAGGAAATTCTGAAATCCGCCCAGACTGCCTATTATAAACTGAAACGCCTGATATCCCATTTGCATGCCCAGGATCAGCGTGCGCCAGAGCGCCTTGCAGATTTTCGGGAACAGATCTTGAATGCCCTGTGCGATGATTTGAATGCTCCGAAAGTGATCGGTTTGCTCTGGGATTTGGTTCAAGATAAAGAAATGGGCGATGCTCATAAATTGGATTTGATCCGCGAAATTGACAGCATTTTGAGCTTGGACTTACTTGATTTTACCGATTTCCCTGAATTAAACATCGAAATACCCGAAAATATCCAGGTTTTAGCCAACCAACGCTGGGAGGCACGCCAAAACAAAAACTGGGCAGAATCAGATCGTCTGCGCGATTTGATTCAGGCAGCGGGTTTCCAAATGCGTGACGGCAAAGATCATTTTGAATTGGTGCCTTTGGATCTTTAAGGCCTTTCATCCAAGGTTTCAATTGAATGCATGAGAGTCTGGATATCCTGCTCAAATCCGTGCAATTGAAACGTTATATGGGGCAGGCGGTTTCCCTCGCGGGGGAAGACTGATGCGGTCTTGTATTTAATCGGGGTTTGGTTGCGAGCTGTCGGAAAGGCTTTCGCATAAAGATCGTGAGAACACAGGACATAGGCTCCAAATTTGGGATGCAGAAAGGCTTCCTCTTTCTGATCTTTTTGGCAGTGAAAATTCTTCTTGACCACACGGCTTTCAGAATGATGGGTAACCGTTGAAGAAAAATGCAGGGTAATATCCTGCTCATAAAACGGAACCGCCTTATGATAAATAAAAGTGAGCGTGGGCTTCTGTTTTTTAGGCAGCCAGACCAGTTGGCTACCCGTCATTTTAAAACCCTCTGCAGAGATTCTTGCCATTTTATCGGGTGGATAATAGGTCGAATAGAGCTTACGCAAACCGACTGAATCAACGCGGGTGGGAAAAAAGCAGAAAATAACGATCAGCAATCCAAGCCATGGTTTTTTCATGGACGTTCTCCATAGGGGCACAGAGAATCCAAAACCTGAAATAAATCCTGTTTTGTACCCGTATAGGTCAAACTGAACTTGGGATTCAGGTTCCCAGGCAAGGGATAAACCCACACCCCAATCAGGGAATTCTGCTTATGAGGATTTGTAAAACAGAGCATCAGGGGCCCCAATCTTGAATGACGATAATCACTGCGTTTGAGCCCTTTGGGGCAAAGCGCATTCAAAGCATGTTCTTGTGAAAGCGCATGATGCTCAATTTCAAAGTGAAAAATCTGCTTTTTTGAGGAGCCAGCAAGCTTGACACCTTTAGAAAATTGAAATTTCAAAATACTGTCTGATTTACGCAGATCGTGCGTCAGCGTGATACTGCCTTTCTGGTACTCGGCAAGATCTGGCAAAAGCAGTTCCTCAGGGGAGAAGAGCTGAAAAATAGTCTGTGACTGTTCTGGATCCAAGAAAGCAGCCTTGACCGGTTTTTGAAGCAAAACCCCAGACAAAACGACTAAAAATACAAAAAATTTCAGACTGAATCTCATTTCTTCACCCCCTATCTTTCACTTTATTCGCTAAATACCCCAAATGAAAGCGATCACTGAAACAAACACACCCGCTACCAGGGAGATCAAACTTGCTTTTTGCATCCAGGTTGTTTTTAAAGCCAAAAGCAAACCTGAAAGGTAAGATCCCAAAAGTAAAATCGCAAATCCGGTCGTCAAGCTGTTCAAAAGCGTTCCCCCTTTGCCCTTATGAATGGCCATGAGGCGTCCAAAAAAAGTAGGTTGCGAGAGTTTGATCGTAGCGGATTGAGGATTGCTTTCAGAAGGCTGATACTGAACTTGTACCCCAGATTTTTTTCCCCAAAGAAATCGATTGCCTTTTTGAGTCAGCTCTCCCTGTGGAGCTGAAATTTTGTGAGATTTCAATTCATTCAGCACTAAATCTTTAACCAATTCAGGGGTCACAGGTGCAATCGGAGTCAGAGCACTGAGTTCAAAGGTCTGTTTGCTAGTTTCCTGCGGTTCAATCCACATATAAAGTGTGCCAGAAAGTGCAAACAGACAGGCCAGAGGCAGAAAGAAAATACTGAGATAGCCGTGGATCTGCATCCACAGCTTGCGATCAAACTTTTTCATAAGATTATACCCAAAGAGTCTTGATACACTCATTATTACCGACGCAAGGGGCATTCAGAAAGTCATTCCATGAGATAAATGAAACTGAAAAATTCAGGGTTTGGGAACTTGAGGGGGAGGCAGTTCGCTGCCTGGATTTCTATCAAAGGGATTGCCTACCGTCATAACCCACCACAATCCAAAGACAGAAACAGCGGCCCCAATCGCGCCACCAATCACACCGCCCATGGCTCCCGTGCCACGCGCCAGACCGATTCCCGCCCCCACGGCCACAGGCGCAGACATCAGCGCAATTTTCATAGCGGGTGTCCAGGGGCTTGAAGTAAGCCCCGATAAAGTGACTTGATCAGCTTGCCAAGCCGGGGCGGCCTTTACAGGGCGGCTCACCGGAGAATAAATGGACTGAACCTGATAGGAAACAGAGCGGAAGCAAAGCATATCCTATGGAAATGTTATACTCTAAAAAATGAAGGACATCAGCACCCAGATATGAAAAAATGGCATCCGCGACGGAAAACCGGCCTTGCAGTTTGTTTGTTCTCAATGGCCCTTTGGCTCCAAAATTCTGTTACCATACCAGCCATGGCCACAACACCCGATCCACTACCTTACCAACAGGCTCCGCCTCCTCTGGATAAATTGCTGAATGCCCCCCTTTTACCTGGGTTTTCCCTTTCGCCCGATCGCAAGCGCTATCTCCTCATGGATTTTCAGACCTGGCCTGAAATCGAAGATTTGGCAGGCCCTGAACTCAAACTGGCGGGCTTGCGCTTTAACCCTGAAAACTATGCTCCCAGTCGCAATTGGGTCTATACCCAGCTCCATCTCCATCAGCTTGAAAATGGCAAAGAAATACCCGTTCAAGGCCTACCTGAGCAAGGACATTTCGCCAATCTGATTTGGTCGCCAAATAGTAAATTTCTAAGTTTTACACATACACTTCAAGATCGTGTTGAACTGTGGATCTTGAATATTGACAAAGCCCAGGCCCAGCGTCTGAGCCCTCTCAGCCTGAACAAGACCTTTGGTCCCCCCTGCGTTTGGATGCCCAATTCCCAGGCTTTGCTCTGTAAAAGCCCTGTTTCAAACCTTTCTCAACCCAATAGCCAAGGGGAACTTCCCAAGGGCCCCCTGGTCATGGAAAACACAGGCAAAGCAGCACCAGGACGTACCTTTCAGGATCTGCTCAAGTCCCCCCAAGATGAAGACCTTTTTGACTATTATCTGAAGGGTCAACTCTGGAGGGTTCAACTGGATGGAAAAGCAGAAAAAATTGGCAGCCCTGCACTTTATACTGACTTTCAGCCATCACCCAATGGGGAATGGCTTTTGGTGAAACAGATTCACCGTCCCTATTCCTATCTGTTTCCTGCCTCGCGTTTTCCGCTAAAAACTGAGCTGTGGGATAGCAAAGGAACCCCCTTGCTGACAGTGGCTGATTTGCCGCTCGCCAATCGAATCCCAATCGCGAGGGATGCCGTGCGCACGGGCCGCCGTCGCATTGAATGGCGAGAAGACCAACCTGCCAGCTTGTTTTGGGTTGAAGCTCAGGATCAAGGCGATCCCAGTCACCCCAGTCAAATACGGGATCGCCTATTTGATTGGAAAGCCCCTTTTCAGAGCCCACCACGTCCCCTCTTGGATCTCCCCGATCGTTTTGACGGTGTGTTTTGGAAAAATGAATCGCTGGCCTTGGTCTATAGCAAATGGCATCTTCAGCGCAGACAGGAAGTCTGGCATCTGAGCACAGGTAAAACCATTGCAGCCCGGAAAATAGCGCATTATTCAAGTGAAGACCGCTATGCTGATCCCGGCTGGCCCTTGCTTGAAAGAAGCCCTCAAGGCGGAATGCTGCTGCAAACCACAGCAGATGGAAAATCGGTTTTTTTAAGTGGCGAAGGGGCCTCCCCTGAAGGAGATCGCCCCTTTTTAGACAGTTGGAATCCACTCAGTGGAGAAAAAAAACGTCTCTGGCAATCACAGGCTCCCACCTACGAACAAATGGTGGGTGTGCTCGATCCTAAGAAGATGCAGTTTCTGACACGGAGAGAAACGCAGCAAACGCCTCCCAATTATATCCTTCATCACAGGGAACAAGAGTTGGCTCTTACCCACCTGAAACACCCTTTGCCTGAGCTGGCCCTGATTCAGAAAGAAATGATCAGCTATACCCGTTCAGATGGTGTTAAACTCAACGCCATTCTCTATTTGCCACCCGGTTATCACAAAGAACAGGGGCCATTGCCCACTGTATTTTGGGCCTATCCCCGTGAGTTTAAAAACGCTGAAGCCGCAGGCCAGGTCAAAGGCTCCCCCTATTCGTATATTCGCATTCTGCCCACTTCGCCTTTGGTTTTTTTAACCCAAGGCTATGCTGTGGTGGATCACCCGGCCATGCCCATTATTGGGGAAGGCACATCAGAACCCAATGATACCTATTTAAAACAATTGGTAGCCTCTGCCCAGGCAGCTATAGATAAGGTGGTCAGCATGGGAATTGCTGACCCCAAACGGTTGGCGATTGGCGGGCATTCCTATGGAGCGTTCATGACCGTGAACTTATTGGCCCACAGCTCCCTTTTTAAAACAGGTATTGCCCGCAGTGGTGCCTATAATCGAACCCTTACTCCCTTTGGTTTTCAATCAGAAGAACGTAATTTCTGGCAGGCCCCTGAGGTCTATTTGCAAATGTCACCGCTGATGCATGCCGATAAAATTCAAGCCCCCCTGCTTTTGATTCATGGTCAAAGCGATAATAATTCGGGGACGTATCCCATGCAAAGTGAAAGTCTGTATCAGGCACTCAAAGGCTTGGGAAAGCCTGTGCGTCTTGTACTTTTTCCCTTTGAAAGCCACAGCTATCAAGCCAAAGAGTCACTGGAACATATGCTCTGGGAGATGGTTCATTGGTTAGATCATCAGCTTAAAAATACGGATTAACTCTGTGCCCTTAAATTTTCAAGCCCATTTCCTTTAAAATTTCGTATTTATTGCGAATTAAATAGTGAAAGCAAGGCTCTTGTTTCAGCCTGCGTTCAAGCAGTGAAGGTGTTTGAACTTCTTGTATGAATTGCTTTATATACAACAGCGATTTTTCTAAGATTTCAGGATTGTCTAGTTTTTCTGCCTGAATGACATAATTACGCACAAAAGCAATCAGCAATTCGGATGCATTCGGAAGAGATATTCTGCCCAAACCAAGCACCAACTCAGACAATTCAAATTTTTCAGCATTCTGTGCCGCTATAGCCATATTCAAACAGGCTTCAGCAAGCAAATCAGGGTTCAATTGTTTCGTTTGAGGAGAAGAGATAACCTGATGATAGAGCTGAATCACAGGCTCCCATTTTTCAATTCCCTGAGATTGTGCCAGTAAGAGTGCGTATTCATAGCGGGTACGGGCATATTCATTCAGGATAAAAATATTCATTTGTGAATAGGCAAGCGATTTTTGATAGTTCGCATACATCTCTGTCTGCAAGCCTAAAACGGTGCCCAGATCCATTTTATTTTCTAAAATATGAAATTTAATCGCATTAAACTGAAAATAAGCCAAGTAAAGGTATAAATAACCGAGAGTCTCTTCTTCTGCATTTTTTCTCATTTGAAAATATTCTATCGCAAGATTTTGCGCCAATTCAGCAGAAGTAAAATCTGATTTTTGAAGTTCACGAAAAGCCAATAAGACCTGCAACTGCCAAGGCACAGAGAACCGCTGCAAACCTTCGAGAATTCTATGCTGTGCCAAATCAAGCAATTCCTGCTCAAGATAGTATTTGATCAGAGAGCTAAAGGCAATAAAATGATCAGACTTTGACGCCAAGGCCCGTTCAAGCAATCTGGGATAGCTCAAAGTAAAGCAAGCAGGAGAACTGAACTCAGGACTGAAACCAGCAAGGATCAATACTTCATCCATGCCCAAAGTATCCTCTGATCCCAAAAGAGTTTCTGCCAAATTTTTCACGATTTGACGAGACGGAATGCGATCCCCCGATTCAAGCAAAGAAATATACGAAGGGCTAACCCCCAACTGGCGACTCATTTCGGTCATGGTCCATCCCTTTTGCTTACGCAGGCCAACGATCCGTTCTGTAAAAGGAGTTGTTGTTTTTGCTTTCTTTTTTAAGCGCGCCAAGCAGCTCACTCCATTCTCTGTTTAAATTAATATTCCACTTATAATTAAACACAGAATGAGATCGAATTGCAGATCTAAGCGTGCAATAAAAAATTGCCCCCACCTTTCAAGCGATGGGGGCAGGCTTTATCCCGTTAAAAATTTAAGCGAAGGAATAGGCCTCTTTATCAAGCAAGAGCTGAAGGTAGACATCTTCGCCCTGCGCTTTGAGCCAAGTCTGAAGCTCAGTGGGAATCTCCTGCATGACGAGATTCACGGGATCTTGGCCTTGCAAAAGCCCTGAAATTTGTAAAGTTTTAAGCGTATTGCCCCAAAATTTCCGCCAAGTCGTATCTGACCATTCTTTGAGCACAGCACTGGCCTCACGCTTGCTTTCGAAAAAATTCTCAATCAATTGTTTCGAAACGACAGGTTCGCCATCTAATACTGAGTCACGAATGGCTTCTTCAACCAATTCACGGAGCAAACGGTTTTTATGTAAAAGAATATACAGCAAGGTTAATTGGGCTGTGCCTTCATCTTCGCTGGCCAGAAATGATATCAGTTTGGGGGGAACATCTTCCAAACGGTGCCGGATGGCACGCAAATAGCTCTGAGCAGTAGAGGGGCTCAAGGCCTGAAGAATCGGGTCTTGAAGGGCTGCTTGGTTAAAATCGTCCCAACCAGAATCTTTCAAGATACGGGCGCAAGCCAGAGTCTCCTGGAGCAGATAAGGGTGATTGGCCACATTTACTTCGTAGGATAGATTTAACACTTCAATTTTTCCTGTCTTGTTTGACGCATGATTCCGTAACGGGTTCTTCACGACCTGAGAAAAAGCAATTTTGGGAAGTGTTGTGCACAGCACGAAAACCAGTATCGTTATTTATGAGGTCGGAATCATACCACTCTATTCACAAGAGTACAGTAGCCCCCCCTGTGCGTCAAGAGTAAGCCTGATGGGCAGGTCAGGCCTGCAAATCTCAAGATTCTTCGTGAGGATAAGTCACAACTTTAATTCAAAAAACGAGACACTGCCCCATCCATTTCTCCTGAGTGCAGATCTAATTCTCTTACGCCAAGAACTTTCAATGTTCTGGCTTCTGAACCCATTGGGAGGCTATAATTCAATCTGTTGTAGAATCAAGGAGATCCGTGCCCCATGCCCACGACACTTACCCCAAAACAAGTACATATTGAAACCTTTGGCTGTCAGATGAATAAATCTGACTCTGAAAAAATGCTCGGCCTCTTGGCCCAGAAAGGCTATGCCTGGACAGACAGCCCAGAGGATGCAGACCTGATTTTGATCAATTCCTGCAGCATTCGCGAAAATGCAGTCAACCGTTTAATTGGTCACTTGGGTCGTTTTAAAACCCTGAAACGCTCTAAACCCGACCTGATTTTAGGCGTTGGGGGTTGCGTTCCCCAACATGAAAAAGAAGCACTGTTGAAACGCGTACCACACCTCGATCTGGTTTTTGGCACCCAGACTTACCACCGCCTGCCCGAACTGCTCGACGAGTTCCAACAGAACCAACGCCCAATCGTTTCGATTGTTCGTCAGGTAGATGAATACCCTGAAGAAATTCCTGTTATTCGTGAAGGCAAGCACCATGCCTGGATTACGGTTCAGCATGGATGCTCTGCTTTTTGTACTTTCTGTATTGTGCCCTATACCCGTGGCCAGCAGCAAAGCCGCACCCCTGAAGCCATTGCCGATGAAATCAGAAAAGTGGCTGCTGAAGGCTATACTGAAATTACCCTGCTCGGTCAAAATATCAATACCTATGGCTGGGATCTTGAGCCTGGAACTTCATTGGGCCAACTCCTGCACTATATCCATGATATTGAGGGCATTCAACGCATTCGCTTTTTAACCTCTCACCCCATCAATATGCGGGATGATTTGATCGATGCCATGGCAGAACTGCCCAAGGTCTGTGAATTCTTACATTTACCCCTTCAAGCAGGTGACGATGAACTCTTGAAAAGAATGCGTCGTAACCATACTGTCGAATTTTATGCTGAGTTGGTCGATAAAATTCGCTCAAAAATCCCCAATATCGTCTTAACTTCAGATTTTATTGTCGGTTTTCCTGGCGAAACTGAAGAACAATTCCTGAACACAGTCGAATCTGTTCGTCGTTTCGCCTTTGACACAGCCAATACCGCCGCTTACTCACCTCGCCCCAAGACACCCGCTGCGAGGTTTGAGGATCAACTTTCTGAAGAAGAAAAAAGCCGTCGCTTGAACCATCTCAACCAGGTGGTAAGAGAGGTTGCCCTGAAACAAAACCGACGTCACCTGGGTGAAATCCAAGAAGTCATGGTTGAAACCTACGATGCAGAACGCAAAAATTTAAAGGGTCGTTCACGCGGCAATAAAATTGTTCACTTTGAAGGCATGGAACGACTGGTGGGTCAGATTGTTCCGGTCAAAATCTTCGATGTGACCCCCAATACCCTGCGTGGACGGATGGTGGTATCCTGAATAGGTTCCACCCCCTAATCACGATGACGCTTGTGAAAGGCAATTCAATGATGCACATTCGTTTATTATCTCTGGCTCTGACCTTGGGAACAGTTCTATTTCTCAATGGCTGTTCAGAGCGCAGAAACGAACCATCCGATCCTGCTGCCTCTGAGCAGCATTCAACAAACAAAGGAGACTCTACCGTGTCAGCAGATGTACAGGCTGTCCTCAATGGAGGCAGCGAAAAACAGGTCAAAGAAATGACCGCCAATTTTGATACCAGCATGGGCATGATTAAAATCCGACTGTTCTTCAAACAGGCTCCTAAAACCGTCGCCAATTTTGTAGGCTTGGCTGAAGGGCTGAAAGAATATACGGATCCCAAAACAGGCAATAAAACCAAAAGCCATTTTTACGATGGACTGATTTTTCACCGCGTCATCCCTCAGTTTATGATCCAAGGGGGCGATCCCCTGGGAACAGGTACAGGCGGCCCAGGCTACCAGTTTGAAGATGAGTTTCACCCTGAATTGAAACACAGCAAACCGGGCATTCTTTCCATGGCCAACGCCGGCCCCAATACCAATGGCAGCCAATTCTTCATTACAGAAGCGCCCACTCCGCATCTCGACAACCGTCACAGTGTATTTGGCGAAGTGATTGAAGGCATGGATGTGGTGAAAAATATTGCCCGCGTCAAAACCAATGCCATGGACAAACCCATGGAACCCGTGGTGATCAAAAAATTGACCATTGATCGGGTCTTTGAATAGGATCAAGCAAACCATGCCCGACTTCACCCATGAGCAAGCCTATTGGCAGCAGCAAAAGCTGTTGGTAGCTGGTGTGGATGAAGCTGGGCGTGGCCCCTTGGCTGGCCCGGTTGTGGCAGCAGCCGTCATATTCCCCCCTGAGCCCAAGCTACTCGTCAAACTGAAAGATTTAAACGATTCGAAAAAACTCAGTGAAGCCAAGAGAGAAGCCCTCTTTCCACTGATTCAGGAACTGGCACTCGATTATGGGATCGGGGTTGTCAATGCGCCCTTGATCGATCATCTCAATATTCTTCAGGCCACCTATCTGGCCATGTGGAAAGCCTTAAACAGCCTCGAACAGATCCAAGCCTGTCTGATCGATGGAAACCGCACCATTCCCTTCTGGAAGGGCCCCCAAACAGCCCTTGTCAAAGGAGACAGTCTCTCACTCTCAATTGCAGCCGCTTCTGTTTTGGCAAAAGTTACCCGTGATCGCATCATGTTGGCATTGGAAGAGACCTGGCCTGGCTATGAATTTGCACGCCATAAGGGTTATCCCACCACAGTCCACACACAAAACTTGAAGGCATTGGGCCCCAGCCCCCAACACAGACTCAGCTTCTGTCAAAAATTTTTGGAGCCCGTGACCCCATGAATCATGAGGAATCGCCAAGCCCTATCTCAGGCTCAGGAAATTCAGAAAAACCGAACCCATCCAACCGCAAACCTGCGGAGCTCACCTCGCAGGGAAAAGCCCTCCCTCCCCGCCCCCCTCAAACCATGCGGAAAGCACCCCCGCCTCCTAAACCCCCGCGTCAAAACCACCGAACAGGTCCTTTGCCAGCAGACATGCCGATCTTTGATCCGACCCAACCCAGTTTTTGGCAAAGAATCAAATACCCCTTGCGCTGGCTGGCCATTGCTGGCATCCTGATCGTTCTGATTATTCTGTTTAAACGCTATGAATTGGGAAGTTTTTTCAATCAAAAACAGATCCAGGCCTGGTTAACACCCTTTGGTATCTGGGCACCGCTGGTTTTTATGGGACTTTTTGTGGTCTCCATGCTCTTAATGGTGATTCCCTATTCTTTGATGTGTGGCGTGGGCGCCCTTTTATTTGGCGTGGCCTGGGGAACGCTTTGGAGTGTCTTGGGCGGCACTTTGGCTGCGCTCGCCGTGTATGGCGCCTCACGCATCGTGGGTCAAAAAATGATTCGCAAACAAACAGGCAACCCACGTTGGGAAAACCTCAACCGAAGGCTTGAAAAAGACGGGTTTTACTATTTATTGCTGATGCGAACAATCGCCATTCTGCCCTTTAACCTCTTGAATTTTGCCTGTGCCTTTACAGCCATCAAACTGCGACATTTTATTTTTGCAAATCTGATTGGACTGATCCCTTTTTCTTTTATCTGCGGATATGGCACCACAATCCTTTTAGATACCAAAATCTCAAAAACGCAGATTGCGATTCTGATTGGCATTGTACTGCTGGTTTTGGTTCCACCTCTGATATTCCGTCAGGCCCGCAAAGCCAAACGCAAAGAGCATAAGGAGCGGATACAGAAAGCCTATGACTAGGCTTGGTTCGCTTCTGACTGGAATTGAATCGAGACCGAATTGATGCAGTAGCGCAAACCAGTGGGTTGGGGGCCATCTTCAAAGACATGCCCCAAATGCCCATTGCATTTGGCACAATGCACTTCAGTTCTTAGCATTCCATGGCTGGTATCACGTTCTTCCTCAATCGCTTCAGATTGCAAAGGTTGAAAAAAACTGGGCCAGCCACAACCTGCGTCAAACTTGGTTTGAGACTCAAACAAGGGTTCTCCGCAGCCCCGGCAGTGGTAGGTTCCTGACTGTGTAAAATCCCAGTATTCACCCGTAAAAGGACGCTCAGTCCCTTTCTGACGCAAGACCCGGTATTGCTCTGGCGTCAGTTCCGATTGCCATTCCTGTTCAGATTTGTTTAATTTTGACATCTCAGTCTTTACATTCCCACCGCTTCTCGGATAATACCTTCAAGATCCTCAGGCGTAAATTCCTGATCATGCCCCAGATTAAAGGTCAGTTGGCGCTTATCTTGCCCCATGGAATCGGCAACCCAGCCCCCAAAGCCTCGGTTGCGTTTATCAATCACAACCATCGCTTCTGCTTGTTCGGCATCAGCCGCCAAGAGAATTTCAAGTTCTTCAACCAATCCCCCCAAACGACCCGTGCCTTGGAAAACAAAACTCTGAATAAAAGGCGCACCATAGGGATTTTCCATTTGAAAGCATTGGCCACTGTCCCCTGCGTGCTGAAAACCCAAATCCTCTGCTGCAGCCAAGATCCGATCAGAAGCGGGATCGGCCAATACCTTGACCAGGTCATTGTCTTTGGGGTCCCAGGCCCAAGACACATCCAAACCTGTTTTGAGCCAGACATTGTCAAAGTCCATGGTAATGGGCGTAAACAGGGGCACTTCGATTTCAAAATCCCAAACGGCTTCTTCGCCTGCTTCAAGTGTAAAGGCCTCTGCGATGTTCAAACGGTGCAAAACATAGGAGGTACTCATTTCCTCTCCTGAGCTGGGGTTAAGATAGAAATAGTGAGTATAGAGCTCAAGATAGACCTGATTGATCTTTTGAGCAGATTTTCCACCTGTCATACGGATTTCACCAGTGAGAAATTCACCCCGCATCACTTCTGGGGAATTCAGCACCGTATCCACTTTAGCCGCACCAATGCCTACTTTTGAAAGGAATTTATCAAACATACCTTTTACCTCTGCTTTCGCACCGTTCTAGACGGGACATTCTCAGGGTAACACAGGGTTCAAGATATACAAGGGCTAAAATCAATATGCTTTTTTTTGAATAAAATCAGCAACAATCACCCAAAAGCTGCGCAAGACAATCTGCAGGTCCAATTTCAATGACCAATTTTCAATATATTCAAGATCATGGCTGACCCGCGCTTCGATCGAAGTATCTCCACGCAGTCCTTTAATTTGAGCCAAACCCGTCATACCTGCTTTGACCTGATGCCGATCGGCATAGCCAGGAATTTCCTGGGAAAACTTTTCAACAAAATAAGGCCGTTCTGGCCGAGGCCCAACAAAACTCATGCTGCCTTCCAGCACATTGAAAAGTTGGGGCAATTCATCCAGGCTGGAGCGACGCAAGACGCCTCCCAAAGGGGTTGGACGCGGGTCATGGGCGGTAGCCCAAATCGGGCCGCTTTTCGCCTCTGTATCGACGGGCATGGTACGAAACTTATACATGCGAAAGGATTTTCCAGCCAAAGAAATGCGCTCCTGCTTATAAATAGCGGGCCCTGGCGTTGTCAGGCGAACCAAAACAGCAATAAAGAGCAGCAAAGGCCAAAGCAAGACAAGGGCCAGAGAGGCAATCAAGATATCGGAACATCGCTTCATGAGTCGATTTTCCCAGGCCTTCAGGGGATGGACAGATTGAGTGGGTCGGATAAGTGTGGGTTGGTACGAATTCATCACTGATCTTTATTTAAGACTGGGGTTACAATATTAACCAAGCATACCTGAGAGAAGGTCTGTATGTGAAGGAGCAATATTGCAGTTCATGACCCCAGAAGAAATAAACGAAGAAAATCTTGAAGCCCTGATCGCAGGTTGCAACGACCCTGAAATGCTGAAAGAGCTGATTGCCTATGCAATGCAATTTAAGCGCGAAGACCTGCTCGAAGGAATTGTTGAAAAATCAATCCAGCTCAATAAACTGGTAGAAAAACTACAGGACTTTCAGATTACACCGCCGCAGATACGGCTCGACTTTTCGAGTGATTAGGCTCAGTTCAGCACTGCGCAAACCCGAACATAGGCCTCCCAGGCCGGTAAATAGGAGGGATCAATTTCCATGGCACGGGCATAACAATCCCGTGCCTGCAGATGATCATAGCTCCATTCCGCAACGCGCCCCAGATTAAACCAAGGAAAGACCTTGCTGGCATAACGAGAGGCCTGAAGCGCTTTTTGAAACCAAGGGACAGAATCTTTGAGCTGATTGAGTTCAATCAGATAGGAACCAATATCATTATAGGGATTGCCATAATCTGGATCCAGCTCGATTGCGCGCAGGCATTCATCAATCGCTTCATAGTAGCGTTCCTGAAAACTATAGGTCCAGCCCAAAAAAGTATGCGCCTCCGCAGTTGGAAAAACTGAAATTGAGCGCTTATACAATTGAATCGCGGAGGCCAAATCTCCCTTCATCTGACTGGCATAGGCTTTTTGAAACAGTCGCTGGCTTTCTACCTGCCGCGATTCCTGGCTAAAAAGCAACATAGACGTGAGAACCCCATTATTCAGACATTTCCATTAGTATAACCGATTCTTGAAGAAACTTGCGAAAGGGCTTTAAATTCTCTGCTTGCCCGGATTGGGACGGATGAAAGCATCTGGTAAGATAGAAAGATGCAAGCCGCTATCCAAGAACCGCTTTTTCAACGTATCTTTACCTTACTGACTGGCGCACGCTCAGGTGAAAGAGCAAAATCACTCTTTAGTTTTGCTGCTTTGTTTTTTTTATTGGCATCTTATTATTTGGTCAAGCCCCTGCGTTCTTCTCAATTTTTAAAAGAATTTGACCCCAATTTAATGCCTGTTTTCTTTTTGCTGATTGCACTGCTCTCATTTGGCCTGACCAAGGCCTTTAATTTTTTCTATGATCGTATCAATACCTATCGCTTAATCGGTTATACCTTTGCCTTGATGATGGGGCTCAAAATCTGTTTTTTACTGAGTTTGCCCAAAGGTGGCAAACTCGCCAGTCTGCTCTTTTATCTCTGGGCTGCTGTTTATTTTTTGCTCTGCAACGCTGTCTTATGGGGCTGCATCAATTCCCTCTACCACTCAGAATCAGCAGAACGCTGCTTTGGCTTTGTCTCGATCGGCGCGGCAGCAGGCGGAATCATCGGGTCGATGGTTTCAGAATGGCTGGCCAGCAGTAGCTATACGGGCTATAGCCTGTTTATTTCAGCGCTCTTAATGGGCCTTTCGCTTTTGTTCATGTACCGGGCCATCAACGTTTCAGAGACTGCAAGCGAGTCAAAAAAAGAAAAAAAAGTCCCCTCAAAAAGTCCATTCTGGACAGATGTGCTTCACCTCTGGCAACACCGCTATATCCGCGCCATTGCCACCATGGTTTTTGCGCTGGCAGTTCTGAATACGGTCTTGGAATTTCAAGGGCTGAAGCTGATTGATTCTCAATTGTCTCAACAACAATACCTGGTCGATTTTCAGGAATTGAATCAGGCTTTGAACCGGGTTCAAAAACTGCCAGGTCAAAGCCTGAATCCAGAGGGCTACCAATTCATTCGAGAACTGAAACACAGCTCCGATTCGGATAAGTTGAAGACCGTTTCGGCTTTCCTCAAACAAGAAAATGTGAAGCTTTCTGCCCAGAAGATCTTAAGCGATCAAAAAAATTTCCAGAACAATCTTGAAAGCCGCACGCGTGAATTGCTGTCTAAGATCTATAAAAACCAAGGCTTTATTGGGGTCTTTTTACTCTTTGTTGCGGCCCGTCCGCTGTATAAATGGATCGGTTTACGCTGGGTCATGCTGCTGCTGCCCATTTTATTTGGAACGGTTTGTCTTGCCATGTTTTTCCCGATTGAACTCCTCACCCTGGAATGGATGCTGACCTCGACCTATGCCCTAAATTATTCTCTCTACCGAACGTCCAAAGAATTGCTCTATACCCAAACCGACAATGAGGCACGGTTTAAGCTCAAGCCCTTAATCGAAGGGCCTATCATGCGCTTGGGAGACGTGACAGCTTCAGTCTTAAAATTAAGCCTGATGGGAATCATGGTACTGTTTCTGGGTCAACCAGAAGCACGCATGGACCAGGTCTATTTACTCTGTGCCTTGATAATTCTCGTTTATTGGCTCTATGAAGCCTGGTTTGTGGGTGGGCGCTACGAAAGCCTGCGCAAAGCGTCCGAAGGCCCTGCTGCTGAAAGCCAAGCAGAAACAGCTTAAGCTTTTCCCAGTTGGCGGATCACCCGCCACTTGAGCAGCTCTTCAATATTTTTAAAAACTTTGATACCGCTGGCTTCAAACAAATGGCGTCTTTTTTCAGCTTCATAGCCCCCAACCGCGACTGGAAAATGCTTAACCAAACCGGCCTGTAAGCGCTCCACCAGGTGCTGCGCTTCACGGTCACGCAAAGGAGCCACCACAGACAAAACAATCGCTGAAGGTTTTGATTTTTGAGCATATAATTCGAGTTCGGAATGGGGCAAATTGGCACCGAAATAAAGAGTGGGGATCATGCGTTGGGTTAATTCCATCATGGCACAGAGCAAACCAATCTCATGGTATTCATTTGGCACACAGGCCAAAAGAACGGGTTGGGCATGCTCATAAACCCCCAGATTTTGCAAATGCGAAAGAATTCTGCGGCGGATAATCGCAGAGGCCAAATGCGAAGCTGCAATATTGACAGCTCCCAGTATAGTTAACTCTCCAATGCGTGCCAAGACAGGCAGGTCAACTGTTCGCAATGCATTCGCAAAGCTTTGACCCGCCTGGGCCTGAACCAGCATACGCTCAAACTTGACAGCATCGGCATCCTGAACAGCCTGAATCAACTGCTCAAGATTGGGAACGAGAAAGGCATCATCAGGATTGACTTTCACGGGTTGCGATTTTTTCTTTTGGCGCGCTTTTTCAATAATTTGGGCTCGGTGGGCGCGGACCTGTTCGGAAACGACCTGAATCGTTACACCGCGCTGCGTTTCGCGCAAGGCATATTTCAAAATATCCAGGTCATCCTGCGAGTAAAGACGGTATCCATTTTCTGCACGTTGCGGATCGATCAGTTGGTAGCGTCTTTCCCAAAGACGAACTTGATTTAAGCTCAGACCTGTCAGTTCAGCTGCTTGTTTTACCGAATATCGGGGGGTTTCTGCTGAGAATTCAAGAGTTGTCGGCATTTTTATTTACCTTCATTCCGTCTGACTTTGACATATCTTTGACATATGTCATTTCATCAGCATAAAGGCACAGAGAAGAACCGTCAAGACAGCCGATCATGGGAAGCTCAAAAAATCAGATAAAAAAGTAGGAATTATTTTCCAGAAGCCAAAAGCACACAGGCTTCGTCAGGTGAAAAGCTCCGGGTTTCAATTTCAAACAAGGCAAGAATCTGGCCCTCATTCAGCAAACCACTGAGATCGATAATGCGTGGCCCAGCCAAAAGATACAGATCCGGCAAAAGCCCCCCCGCATCACCGTAACTTGTCATTTCTTCAAGTACCGTACGTATTTGCCCCACCACCTGGGCCAGACTGAGGGAAAAAACCTGAGCATCCTGCAATTGCAGGCGGATCGTACCTTCATTGTCGACCACACGGATCCGATGGGTATTGCGCTTATAAAGCCCAAACAGACGCTTGTCTTCCCAGGCTTGGCCCATGGCATACAAATGGCGTGAAGCACCGTAGTTTTGAATTTCCTGAGGTTGAACCTGAAGGGCTTGGGCCACCTTTTCGATCAGTTCTTGTTCTGAAAGAATTTTCGCTTCTGCTTCACGGCTGCGCATATCGCTTGAGCCCATGGCAATCGCTCTGACTTTGCGATTTTGACTGTCAATTTCAATCGAAACCTCAACGGTTTCAGGAATTGCCCCCATTGCAACCACAGAGTCCAGCGCCTGTTGACGCAGGCTGAGAATCTCTTCGTTGCTGGGATTGAGTAAATTTCGCTCGACTGAGTCACGAATCATTCCCAAAGCAGCGCCAATCGCAGAGATAACCTCTGCATGCTCTGCAATAAAGTGAGGCAATTGCATGGCTTGGGCTGTAAAAGGAACCAAAGCAGAGGCACCTCCACCCCCTCCCACCAATTGGGTTAAAGCAGGCGTCAATTTGTATTCACGCATCAGTTGTTTTAAAACCGGGCGAATTTTTTCTGCGGCATGGCTCAAAATAGACCGGGCCAAGGCTTCTCCCGAGATTCCCCATTTTTGAGCCAGGGTCTCGATCACTGAATTCACAGCCGCTTGATTGGCTTCACCATGCCCCGCCTCCTTGACAAGCTTCAGATACCACGAGGCCTCGGTAGGGGTGAGGGTATAACGCTCTTCGCCCCGTTTGAGCACCAGATAATCTGAAGGGTCACCAGATTTGGGCTGAATCAGCTCTATTTCCAAGAGGCTGAAATCTGGATTTTGGGCATAGGCGGGATAGGCCAAGGCAGCGATATGCGCGCTTCGAGGCCCTACATCATGCACCGTTTGATGTTTGATACGGGGAATGGAGCCTCCGGCGATCCCCAGGGTACGTACGTCAAGGGTTTGCACATAGAGTCTTTGGCCTGCGATTTGCGCAGACTTGATTTGGGGTTTGCCATTGCGAATCACGGAGATGTCACTCGAGGTGCCGCCCACTTCAATAAAAATACCATCTGAAACTCTTGCAAACATCAAGGCTGCAGCTACACCCGCAGCAGGACCTGAGAGCATGGTTAAGATCGGGCGCTTACGCATTTCGGCAATATCCATAATGCCGCCATCGGAGCGCATCACCATCAGCGGAGCCTGAATGCCACTTTCACGTATGGCTTTTTCTGTCATATTGGCGGTTTCCAGCATTTTGGGCATCATACTGGCGTTGAGTACAGCGGTACGTGTGCGCACCCGCAAACCATAGAGACGTGAAATACGACTGGCGGCAGTGGCTAAAAACCCCATACTTTCAGCAATCTGAACAATCCGATCTTCCCGCTCAGGTTGATCCACACCAAACGCCTCTGAAGCCACAAAGACTTCTGCGCCTTCAACTGCCAAATCACGAATCAAGGCCCGGATACTGGTGTCATTCAGTTCCTGTTTGCCGGTATCAATAAAACGGAAATGGGTGGGTAAAAATTTACCCGGTGCGAGTTCAATTTGATTTAAATGGGTTTCCTGACGAGCACGCAGGCCTTCTAAGCCCGAACCCAGGCCAATAATTCCCACCTTGGCCACATCCCCTTCTAAAAGAGCATTGGTCGCCTGGGTCGTAGAATGCGCGATCAAGATGACTTCTTCAGGGGCAATATCTGAGGCCTTCAAAAGACTGTGAAGTGAATCAACCACGCCTTTGGCAACCCCTTCTGCTGCGCCATGGGTGGTGGGAACACAGGCTTTACCCACCAGGCTATGTTGGTGAATATCAATGGCCACTGCATGCGTAAAGGTTCCTCCCACATCAATGCCAATTTTGAGTTTGCGCATGTTTAACCCCGCAGATAGAGCAGAGCAGCGGCCATCAAGCCCAAACTGGCTGCTCCCCAGGCATAGGGCAAGGTATTCCAGAGCACTTTTTGTACGTCCACACGCATTTCATTGGCCAGCCAAACATTTTGCGTATTGGTAGGGTCACTGATGCCCTGAACCTGCCCCACTGACATCAAAAGCCCCATCACAGCCGCAGGCGGCAGACCTGAAGCCAGAAAAACTGTGGCCAGACCAAACCCCATGCCCCACAGATTGAGCGGGCCGCGGTACAGCGCCAAAGGTGCCATCAGGGTAAAAAGCAGCACATAGGCCAAGGGGTGGGTCGGAATTACGGCTTTGACCAAGGGTTGAATCAGGCTGAGAACAGGCCAGCCATTGGGAAAAACTTCTTTGGGCAAATCACCGCCAGGCCCCATGATCGCAATCAAAATCATGCCAATGCCAAACATCAGAATCACTGCCGGCATGACCATGCCCGCCCCTTCAAGACAGGATTGAATCAGCACATTCAAATGCCCCTTGCGCCAGGTAGACGCAAAGGCATAAAGCAAACCGATCACAAACGCAGCGACAAAATTCACGTTATAGAGCAAAATCAAGACCAGGGGCAAAATCGGAGAGAAAAAGGCACTCCAGTGAACTTCGCCCCGCTTATTCAAACCATGAATCGCACGGTTGATCACCAGCCCCAAAAGTGCCAAAAGCAAAATACCCACCACCCACTTCAGGCCCAACATGCAGTAACCCAGTCCTTGCATAACCAGGGCACGTGAAGCCTCACTCATGCCCATGCCCCAGAAAACCGTTCCCCCAGCGCCACAACCGAGTACCAGCAGACTGTTGCGGGCCAGTTTTTTCCAATTCAGGTCATGGCCATCCCGCCAGAGCTGCAGGGTGATATAGAGCAAGGAGATCGAAAAAACAATCGCAAACATGATCAAGGCAAAGGGACGAACCTGCTCAGGCTTTAAGCCCATTGCACCGGTATACAAGGCCCAATTGCCCACATTCAGGGTGCCGCCAATTGAAATTCCCAAGAGAAAAATGCCCACGGTTGTCAAAGGCCCAACCCCGACTGAAACCAGCACGGGCAAAACAATGGTTGCGACCATGATAATCGCCCCCAAGCCCCCCAGGGTCGTAAAAAGTAGAATGATCAGGCTCAACATGGTGACAGAAATCAACCAGGGGTTGTCCCCTGATAATTCTGCACCTTTTTTAATAAAATTTTCGGCCACTCCGGTTTTTTGCAGAATGGCCCCCAACATGCCACCAAACATCGCCACCACATAGGCACCAGAAAGCTTCGCTGGCCCGGCCCCCACCACATATTCAAGCACATAGGGCAAGGGAACGCCGCCAGCCAAGGCCAATAAGACAGCCAAGAGGGGAAGCGCCAGAAGCGCAGGCATCAGACGGGTTACCATTAAGAGTGTCATGCCTGCAAAGCTTAAAAATATCAGGATGATTTGAAGAGTTTGCATAGAATTTTGTATCTCTGAAGGATTATACCCAACTCTTTCAGAATGATCTATGCGCAGGATTACAATTCGCGCCCCTGGTTCCGTAAAGAGACAAATAGGTTTGAATCAGCTACAATAGGAAACACCACTGCCTAAATTTTAAGAATTCTAAGAGCATAGACCCATCTGGTATGGATACAGATAAACTCAACCCAGACATCCTCGCAAAATATATGGCCCAATCTCCTCTCGATACACAAGATTGGGATGAAGAGGCAACCATCATTGGGGGCTTATCATTTGACGAAGAACCGCTTGAAGAAGAAGGCCTGCTTCTTGAAGGAATGGGTTTTCGCCATGTTTTGGGCCTTGCACCAGTTCTGCTGGGGCGTGATGCAGGTTGTACCCTCAGTCTCAATTCCAAAACCGTCTCACGCTACCATCTCGCCATTTACAAATTTGGCAAACACTACTGGATGCGTGATTTACATTCCACCAACGGAATTCTGCATAATCAGGTCAAAACGCTGCATGCCGTAATTCGCGCGGGAGATCAGCTACAACTGGGAGACCAAGCCTTTCAAGTGCTGGGGGCTCCGCCCTTACAGGAAGAATATGCCAAGCAGTGCATTGTCGTGTTTTTAGACCTGGCTGACTCAACACGGCTGTCGGAAAAAGAAGGCAAGGCTTTTACACAAGCCATTCAAACTGAAATATCAAAACTCGAAGACCGGATCTTGGTCTATCGTGGCTTGCCACTTAAACAATTGGGAGATGGCCTAATGTGTGCCTTTGGACTCTATGCTCTGCCAGCAGGGGGTTTGAGTGTCGCAGATCAGGCCCTGGCCTTTGCCTGGGAAGCCGTGCGCGCCTTTCGAACCATTCCAGATTATCCACATCTTCGCTTGCGCGTAGGTCTGCACATGGGCGAGATAACCCTCAGGCATGAAGAAGCCGCCATTGATATTTTTGGTGACACCGTCAATTTGGCCTCTCGCCTGGAATACACCAATAAAGAATACGGCACACAAATCATGATCAGCGAAGCACTCTATCATGAAGCCTCACGTACCCGCCCTTTTTTGCGTGAAGTCGATACCGTCAGGGTTGCAGGCAAAGAAGAACCCGTCAAAATTTATGCCTGGGATGAAAACAGCCAAGCACCGGGTTCAGACTCCATTCTGAGCGCTTACCACCAAGCCTTAACGCTCTACCGTCAAGGTAAATTCCCGCAAGCACGCGCCTGTTTACAGGCTCCCAATCTACACAAAGACACCGTCGCCCAAACACTGGCCCGCCGTTTGCACACCTTACCCGAAAACGCACCCGAAGATTGGGATGGGATTTGGCAACTTGAAAAAATCACCTAATATTCTGGAGTCGCCCAGCCAGCTTGGGCTAGAATACAGATATTCGAACAGAGGAGCCCATCGGCATGCCATTTGATCAGGAACTGATCGCCAGTTTACGCAAAGCCCTAGAAGCCACTCCCGACAACCCGCATTTACGCAAACATCTGGGAGATATCCTCATGGCCCAGGGCGACTTGGAAGCGGCTGAAACAGAGTACAGACAGGCCCTGCGTCTGCAAAGCCATGATCCGGCGATACGTTTGGCCTTGGCTGAAGTTTTTTTTAAACAGGAAAAACGTTCAGCAGCCCAAGTTCTGCTTGAAGACTTGCTCTCAGAGCCCCGTCCCCCCGTGGGTGCGTATCTACTCAGCGCGCACCTGATGGCGCAAAAAGGGGATATAGGTGCAGCCACCCACCACTACCTCAAAGCCCGTGAACTGCAACCCGGTTTGCAGGACAACCAACTGGAAAGCATGATCCCCTTTTACGAACCGCCAGACGAAATGCCCACACTTTATGAAATAGCCCCCCCAGAACTGCCCTTGGAAAAGGTTCCGGCACAAGACTTTAATGCAGTTCAAGGCCCCCTTCCGTTGGAAAAACCCGATTTGGATTTTTCAGATATTGGGGGCATGCAAACGATCAAAGAAGAAATTGAAATCAAGATCATTCATCCCCTCAAACACCCTGAACTCTATGCCGCCTATGGAAAGTCTGCTGGGGGAGGAATCTTGATGTATGGCCCGCCAGGCTGTGGCAAAACCCATTTGGCCCGTGCCACGGCAGGTGAAGTACAGGCTTCGTTTCTCTCAGTGGGCATCAACGATATTCTCGATATGTGGCTAGGCCAAAGCGAAAAAAATCTGCATGAAATCTTTGAACAAGCCCGCAAAGCCACTCCCTGTGTTCTGTTCTTTGATGAAGTAGACGCCTTGGGGGCCAGTCGCAGCGATATGCGTCAAAGCGCAGGCCGACACCTGATCAACCAGTTTTTAACCGAACTGGATGGCATTCAGGCTCAAAATGAAGGGGTTCTGATTCTGGCTGCGACCAATGCGCCCTGGCATCTCGACACAGCTTTCCGCCGTCCCGGCCGCTTTGACAGGGTCTTGTTTGTTCCTCCTCCCGATCTTGAAAGCCGTGAAGCGATTTTAAATCTGCTTTTGGCAGGTAAACCTATTGAAAAAATCAACGCTTCTGAACTCGCCAAAAAAACTGAGGGTTTTTCAGGCGCAGACCTCAAAGCCTTGGTCGATCGGGCGATTGAAACCCGTCTGCGCGAAGCGATCAAAACAGGAACCCCAACTCCCCTGCGCCAGAAAGATTTACTGACAGCCCTGAAGCAAACCCGCTCAACCGTCAAGGAATGGCTAACCAGTGCCCGCAATTACGCACTGTATGCCAATCAAAGTGGCTTTTATGACGATGTGCTGGAATATCTGAAGCTGTGATTCGCCCCTCTTTTGATCGGATCCATTTGCTGATTCAACAATCCCGCTACCGCCAAGCCGAGCAGGAATTGCGAGAGAGTCTGTTTCACAGCCCAGAGGAACCAATTGTACATGCCCTTCTGGCGCTTTGCCTGTCTGAACAGGACAAACTTGAAGAAGCCCTTCCTGCCGCCCATACGGCAGTCGCACTGGCCCCCGATTCGCCTTGGTGCCGCTATATTCTGGCAACAGTGCTGGGCCGTCAGGGCAAGCTGATTGCAGCCCGCGAGGTGATCCAGGAAGCCATCAGCCAAAATCCCAGTGATCCTGACTATTTTGCGCTCCTGGGCAGCCTGTATTTACAGGAAAGCCGCTGGCAGGAAGCGCTTAACTGTGCAGAACAGGGCCTGAGTCTTGAACCTGAACACGTCGTCAGCAGCAATTTACGCAGTATGGCCCTGATCAAACTGGGCAAGGGAGATGCTGCCTTAGCAGGGTTGGATTCAGCCCTGCATCAGGAGCCTGACAATGCGATAACCCATGCCAATCGGGGTTGGACTTTGCTTGAAAGGGGTCAGAATGAAGCAGCCCTTGAAGCCTTTCAAGAAGCCTTGAACTTGGATCCCAATCTGGATTGGGCGCGGGAAGGCCTGGTAGAAGCCCTAAAGGCCCGCTATTTGCTCTATCGTCTGATGCTCAAATATTTTTTTATGATGGGCCGTTTAAGACGTCGCAACCAGTTTTTTGTGATGATTGGCCTGCTTTTGGGGCTGCGTCTGCTGCGCTTTATTTTTCCACCGGCCTCACATCCCCTGGTCGGTGGCAGCCTGGTGCTTCTGTATTTGGGGTTTGTGCTCCTGACCTGGTTGGCAGATCCCCTGTTTAATCTGGTTCTGCGTCTGAATCGCTACGGGCGCTTGGCACTCAGCCAAGACCAAGTAGTCGCAAGTAATTGGTTGGGATCTCAAATCTGTCTGGGACTACTGCTTGGCGTGGCTGGCATTTTCATGAAATCCTGGCTCCTGATCGGAGCGGCTGGTTACAGCCTGGCCATGATGATTCCTGTGGCAGGAAGCTTTGCTGCCTCAGACACCCGTTCACGCCAATTTCTCAGTTATTATTCAATACTTTTGGCAGTATTGGGAGGCCTGGGTTTGGGAGCCTGGGCGTTTCATCTTAGCTCAGTCGCTACCGTATTGCTTTTGGCCTTCCTACTTGGTTGGGTGGGCTTCTCCTGGACAGCCAACCTATTGCCCTGGCGCTAGATCAATTGACCTTTTTCAAAAAACAGGTTTTTAAAACCAGGGTGGTATTGTTGATCCGGCCTTCTACGTGCTCAGAATTATCTGTCAGGCGAATATTTTTTACAGTGGTTCCCCGTTTGGCAACAAAAGAGGTTCCTTTCACATCCAAATCTTTGATCAGGCTAACCGTATCCCCCTCTGCAAGAGGCGTTCCATTGCTATCTCGAAAAATCAGGGCATTTCCACCCGATATCGCCTGAGCCCACTCCAGTACAGCCTCGTCCAGATACACCTGTTCGAGCAGATCCTGGGCCCAACCCTGCTCCTGTAAATTTTGCAATTGTCGCCAGGCCAAAACCTGTACGGCTGGAGTTTCACTCCAAACAGCCTCATTCAAACAACGCCAATGGTTGGGCTCAATTGCTTCAGGATTTTCAAGTTGCTCAAGACAGGTCTCACAAATCATCACGCATTTTTCAAACTCAGGATCTTTTACAGGTGGAACCTCATAGATCTCAAGCGAAGTGCTGGCCTGACAGATTTCACAACGGGACTTTGCGCGCTTTGCTAAATCTTTGCCAAAAGCCTGGAGTTCAGCTTTACGGGCTTCATGAATTTCTCGTTTACTGGCCATATTTACCTCTGAATTTACACCTCATGCCCTCTTTTGGACAGGTAAACTCAGCCTAGCATAGCAAGACCTGATTTGGGGGAGAAACGCCCCTCAACGCTCAAGCAGTTGAACGGCAAACTTGCACTGCTGCTATCTGCGACGCCGGAACAACCACCCCAAAAGTAAAAATCCGACAGCAACCAGCCCCATTCCAGTTGAAACCCGCTGTCGAATAACCTGCAGACTGGGCTTTGTGCGGGGCAGAGGTTGGATCGGCAAAACCCTGAAATGATCCTGATTGAGCACAAATTGGGTAATGATATCTTCAATCTGTGCGGCATGGGTCGGCAGCATATCGTGCCCGGCCCGCAAAAGCTCGATCACAGAAACCTGGGGATGCCGCAAAGCAGCTTCTAGACGGCGTGCGTGTTGAGGGGCATTCAAATGATCCTCAAGCGGAATGAGCAGACGAACAGGCACTTGATACTGTTGAATATGGCGCAAGGCCCTGCGAGAGGTATACCCCAAATAAGCCATGATTTGCCCCAAAATATTACGCGCCCCATAGGCTTTTAAATCCTGTTCAAGATTGGCACGCCAGCGTTGGTAGAGCAAGGGTTCTGTCTCCGCCAGATTCTGGCCTGATGCGGTCTTGCTGCCCAAAAGATAAAGAACGGTTTGCAGACGTTTATCGGGCTTTGCGCCCAAGGCTTTCGCCAATCTCAAGAACCCGTCACGGCTCAGTCGGGCCAGCCCTGTGCCGGCATGCCCAGGTGCAAGCAGAACCAAACCACGCAAGACTTCTCGGGGCAGGCGCTGGCTCAGTTCAATGGCCACCAAGGCGCCTAAACTGTGTCCCACTAAAAAAACAGAGGGGTGCTTGAGCGCCCAGAGCACCTCGCGGATACGTTCCGCCAAAACGGGCACTTGCCAGGATATTTTTTCATTTTCAGCAATCCCCGCCCCAGGCCAATCGAAACAGAGAATATCAAAGCGTTGAGAAAGGGCAAGCCCCAAATCCAACCAGGCGCGATGTGTCCGCGCCAATCCAGGCAAAAGAACCAGTAATTCACGCCCGGTGGGTTCAAACCGGTTGTGAATTTCCTGGCCATTGCGCAGAACTAAAAAAGGCAGCATGGAAAGCGTTTATTGGGGTTCAAAGGCGCGCGCCTTGCCCCCACCGTAATGTGATTGCATTTGTGGGGCAAGATGGTCACTGGCCTCAAGGCCTTTGCCAAGACAGACTGAAATATGGCCACTGGGACTGTTTCCCTTCGCCCAAACGACGATGGTTCCGGGCTTTAATTTGCTTAAATCATGGGGCACAGAAACTTCGCGAAAGCGAGGGTGTGCAGCCAGTTGTTCAGCCGCCATCCAGGCATGCATTCCCGAAAGAAAGGCGGGCACCTGATTTTCAATCGCTTCAGCTACAGCATTATAGCATTGCCCCACCGTTCCACGGGCAGAAGCAATCTTTTCGGCTTCCTTGGCAATTCTTTTGGCCAAAGGAGAGCCTTCAGTCTGTGCTTTTTCTAAAGCCTTGAGCGTCGTCGGGCCGACGACGCCGTTGGTTTGAATTTCCCATGCCTTTTGAAAGGCTTTCACTTGGTCAGCTGTTGTCTTGCCATAAATACCGGTTGAAGCAACGCCAAAACCCACCTGGGTTAAAAGCTTCTGAACGGTTTTTACACTTTCACCCTCTTCTCCTGACGTCAGGATCCGGCCCGCATAAATTTCAGCAAAACTCGGCGCTTGCACTGATTCTTCCAAAAAGGCCAGTTGCGCTTGGGCCTTGGCCAAGGGCGGCGGGTTAAAAATCTGTTTGGGGGCCAGCAAAACAGGGGGTTCTGTCGCTTTTGCTTGAGGAACATCAGGGCGAATCAGCCATTCTGGGCGGGATTGATACTGAAAGACCGAAAAATCAGAAGAAAGCGCTGTAGACATGGTGGGTTGACTCCTCGAATGAGATAAGGCGCATATCCCCTCTTTCCTGCACGTGAATACCCAGACTAAAGATTTAAAAACACAATGTTAATCTAATTTTTACTTTTAAAGCCCTAAATACCATATTCTTAACCAAAACAAAAAACTTGATAAACAATACTTAAATATAAATAATATTTAAATCGAATAATCTCCTGCTTCTGCGTGAATCCAAGTCCATTTCTGCTGTCTGCTCATTTTTTTCAGGCGACATTCCAATTGCGCCGCTGTGCGGCGGTCAGGCAAAGCCTGGCTAAGCCAGACTTGCACCACAGGCAGGCGGGAACGGGTATAGCGTGCCCCCCGTGGGCCACCCAGATTGTGCTCTTGAAGCCGACGCTCAGGATCTGTGGTTAAACCGGTATAAAGCGTTTGATCCGCACAGCGCAGAATATAGACGTAGTACATGGCAGACTTCAAGTTTGAAAAGGCGCTTCTGAGGAAGGTAAGCGACCCTCTAAGCGGCTGACAACCACAACGGCCGTAATATCTCCTGTCACATTTAAAACCGTACGCGACATATCCAAAAGACGATCCACCCCATAGATCATGGCAATGCTCTCACCCGGTACGCCCAAAGAGATCAGAATACTGACAATCAGAGGCAAAGACCCGCCTGGAACCCCAGCCGTTCCCACCCCCGCCAAAATCGACAGCATCACCACCAAAATCTGCTGCATTAGACTGAGGTGAACCCCAAAACACTCTGCCAAAAAAAGAATCGTAATGCCCTCAAAAAGCGCCGTGCCATTTTGATTGCCGGTACTGCCCACGGTCAAAACAAAACGGGAAATATCGGGCGGCATCATGAGTTCTTCCTGGGTCACACGCAAAGCCGTTGGCAGTGTGGCATTGCTGGAACTGGTTGAAAAAGCAGTTAGCATGACTTCACGGATACCTTTAAAAAATTTCAGGGGAGAATACCCTGCCATTTTCAGGATCAGGGAATAAACCCCAAATTGTTGAATCACCAAAGCGAGCAGCACCACGCCCACATATTGCAGCAGCAACTGCAAGATTCCCAAACCCAAATTCGATACCAGTACAAACAGAAGTGAAGCTACGCCAAAGGGAGCCAGGCCCATGCCAAAGCCAATTCCCTTCATCACCATTTCATACACCCCTTCCAAGAAATCTTTGACGGGTTGTACTTTGGCGGGCTCTGAGGCAGAAAGCGCAAGCCCCAGAATCACCGCAAAAAACATCACGGCCAACAAGCCGCCTCCGCTATAGCTGGGGTCAAAGGCTCGGGCCATATCCTCTACGGGGTTTTTCGGCACCAACGAGACCAAGGTTTCAGTTAAACTGCGCTCTGGAATGGCTTGCGCTTTTTCCTGAATACCTGCTGCCGTGCTTGCAAATTTTTGCAGCAAAAACTGACGATCTGAAGCTTTGATCCCCTGCGCAGGGTGGATCAAATTAAACAAACTCAGCCCCACCACCACCGAAATGGCAGAAGCAACCAAACTGTAAACCAAAGTTTTGAGCCCAATTCGGCCGATTTTTTGCAGGTTTCCCAATTCGGCCACCCCCAAAATCAGGGCGGAGAGCAAAAGCGGAATCACGAGCATGAAAATCATGCGCAGGAATAAATCCCCCACGGGCTTTATCCAGGCCACCAAGAGAGCAACAGTATCCGGGCTCAGGCCCATAAATTGCACAAGCGCCCCAGCGAGTATGCCAACTAACATGCCAATGAATATACGGGTGTGCAGGGGAATAGATTTCATGAAGTTTCCTGTTTACTTTTCTGCTGTATGATACGATAATGCAGCCATAAACCCAAATCGGGCAGACTGAGATGAAAGGCGGTCAGAAGATGATTTGTCAGGTCAATCTTGATACGATACAGCTGGCTGATAGCCTGATTCGCCCAGTGGCAAGGGTTACACCGGTTTTGGAATCGACCCGGCTCAGCCAAAAAATCGGGGTACCGGTCTGGCTCAAGCTCGAAAATTTGCAGCGCACAGGCTCGTTTAAAATTCGGGGTGCCTTTTACAAACTCAATCAACTGGCTGAAAGTGGTCAAGTTAAACAAGTGATGGCCATTTCGGCGGGCAATCATGCCCAAGGCGTAGCTTTGGCAGGAAGTTTAACGGGAATCAACAGCACGATCTTCATGCCCGCAGATGCGCCCCTGGCAAAGGTACAAGCCACCCGCAATTATGGCGCAGAAGTGATCTGCATTGGCAAAAGTTTTGATGAAACCCGTGAACACGCCATGGAATGGCTGGAACAAAACCCAGTTACCTTTATCAGCCCCTTTGATGACGATGATATTATTGCCGGGCAGGGCACCTGTGGTTTGGAAATCTTTCAGCAGGTACCAGAGGTAGAAACAGTCGTGGTTCCTGTCGGAGGGGGAGGCCTGCTCTCAGGCATCGCCCTGGCACTCAAACAGCTCAAACCCTCGATTCGTCTGATCGGTGTTCAGGCCCGGGCCTCCTCTTCACTTTATCAATCTTTTCAGCGTAAAAAACTGATTCTGGCCCCTTCAGCCCCCACCATCGCCGATGGAATCGCAATCAAAAAACCCGCGCAACGCAATTTTGAAGTGCTTCGCCAGTATGTCGATGAAATGGTCCTGGTCAGTGAAGAAGAATTGAGTGATGCCCTTTATTTCGCCATTCAATACAAGCATCTGATTGCTGAAGGGGCAGGGGTAGCCGGTCTGGCGGCCCTGCTGAGCGGAAAAATCGCTTCCCAGGGCCCCACGCTGGTGGTCTTGAGTGGAGGCAATATTGATGTCAAACTGCTGGACTCGATTATCAACAAAGGCATGATGCGCGGCGGGCGCTTTTTAACCTTTAAAACCCTGATCGCCGATTCTCCAGGTTCGCTGAAAAAAGTACTGAACTTGCTCGCTCTGCAAAAATCCAATGTTCTGCATATTGAACACGCCCGTTTTCGCTCAGATATCCCCTTGGGCACCACAGAAATAGAAGTTGAGATTGAAACCCGCGACCATACCCATGCCAGCGAAATCGTTGCCGCACTGGAAGACAAGGGTTATCACGTTCAACGGCTATAATCAATAGACAAGCCCGACGGGCTCCAGTATTCTGAAAGCATGTCCACCTTACGAAAATACCGAATTCCCATTGGCTTGCTGGTACTGGCCCTTTTGTTCAGTCTTCCCTGGCTCAACTGGGCCTTTCAGCCAACGCATCCGCTCAAACTTTTAATTCTCGATAAAACGGTACCTGATCGCAGTTATCGTGAGCATGCAGCCTTGATCTGGAGCTTAAACCATTTTAAAATTCCCCATCCTGAACACCCTACCTGGGTCAAAGAAACAGATTATTTGGGCTATACCCCTGAAAACCCTGTTACAAAAAAACCTGGCTTTGGCGAAAAGCTGAAAGCAGAGGCCTTAAAGGACAAAGATTTACTCTTTATTGCTGACAGCTATGGGGTGTATAGCCAAGACGAGGCTGAAGCCAAACGTGAAAAAGCACCCGATTACAGTCGCAAACTGTATGGGGGCTTAGACGATCAGGAAGTCGATCTGATTGAAAACTTTCTCAACCAGGGCAAGGCCTTGATTGCAGAATTCAATACCTTTGCCTCCCCTACCCGTGGTGCAGCCCGCAAACGCCTGGAAAAGCTCCTCAATCTAAATTGGACAGAGTGGAGTGGCCGTTATTTTGAAAAGCTTGAACACCCCACTGAAATTCCGGCCTGGGCACGGCGCAATTGGAAACAACAGTCGGGTTCAGAATGGAACTTTAAAGGGCCAGGCTATCTTTTGGTAAACGAAAACAGCCGGGTGGTCGTGCTGGAGTTTGGAAAAGAGGTTTTACCTGAGGGGCTGCGAATTTACAAAGCCTCCCATCACCCTTTTATGAAAGACTTTGGCGATGAGGTCCCCTTTTATTATTGGTTTGATATTCTGAAAGTTCAACCCGGCAGTCAGGTTTTGGCAGAATATCGTTTGAATTTGACCGATCAGGGTCATGCCTTGCTGAAAAAAGAGGGAATTCCGGCGCAGTTTCCGGCGATTGTCTTAACTGAAACCCCCAGTTTACGACTTTATCTGGCAGGCGACGCTTCCGACAGCGCCCTGGATTTGGGCAGCCCTAGCTGGTCAGGTCGCCAGACCTGGTTCAAGAATTGGCCCTTAGACAGCCCCAATCCTGAACAGATTGATTTTTTCTGGCGTTGTTATATCCCACTCATGCGCAATGTCTATGCCTATCTCAGTCAGCATTACTCCCATTGAAAAGGAAAGCCCATGAAAACACCCGACTTCAGTCAAGTTAAGCTCAAGGAAATCAACCGCTGGATGCAAAATACAGCGGCAGAATCTTTGGGCATTGAAGTGATCAGCACAGGCACAGACTGGATCGAGGCCCGCATGCCCGTCGATCAGCGCACCCACCAACCGGCAGGTCTTCTGCATGGGGGAGCTTCTGTGCTCTTGGCAGAAACCCTGGGCAGTATAGCGGGCTCCCTCTGTGTGGATCGCGAAAAACAAGCGGTGGTGGGGGTAGAAATCAATGCCAACCATTTGCGCGGCGTGAGAGACGGATGGGTGATCGGGCGCGTCAGCCCTTTGCACCTGGGCAGAACCACCCAGGTTTGGGAAATCAGAATCCGTGACCAGGCGGATAAATTGGTCTGTATCAGCCGATTGACGATCGCGGTGATTCAGCTGCCCACCGCTTGAAAATGCTGATCAGTATACGTCGCCACACCCCTGGATTGGGGCTGGCTATCCTTGTTGCTTTGCTTGCGCTTTGGCTGGCCCACTGGCCCAGTTTACAGAAACTGATCCCCCTCAGCCCGCTCATGCTCGCCATCGCAATCGGCTTTGTGCTGGGCAATCTACGCCCTCTGCCAGCAACCACCAAACCCGGTTTAACCTTTGCTCTTAAGAAACTACTGCGTTTGGGTATTATCCTCTTGGGTTTTAAAATCAGCCTGGGCCAAATTCAGAGCATGGGTTGGCAAGGTCTGTTCTTGGTAACGCTCTGTGTGGCTGCCTGTTTTGGTTTTACCCTCTGGCTGGGAAAGAAAATGGGGCTCAACCCCAAACTGACCCTCCTGATGGCCTCTGGGACCTCGATCTGTGGTGCCTCGGCGATTGTTGCGACCGATGCCATGATCGAAGCCGAAGAACAGGATGTGGCCTATGCCGTGGCAGGAATTACCCTCTTCGGCACCCTGGCCATGGTTTCCTATCCCCTGCTGCAGATGCTGCTTCATTTATCCTTGCAAAGCTATGGTCTGTGGGTGGGCTCCTCGATCCATGAGGTGGCCCAAGTCGTGGCTGCGGGTTTTGCCCATGGCGAACAAAGTGGAAAACTTGCCACCCTGGTAAAAATGACACGGGTGGTTTTCCTGGTGCCTGTCAGCTTGGGGCTTTTGGCCTGGAGCTTCAAGGGAAGAATGCAGACGGCGCAGGCCAGCCTGAAAAAAATCCCCCTGCCCTGGTTTGTCTTGCTTTTTGTTGTTATGATTGGTCTGAATTCTCTGCAGGTTTTGCCCAAAGAATGGGTACAGGGCCTGATCGAAGTTGATCAATGGCTCTTGACCGTCTCCATGGCAGCCTTGGGAATTGAAACCCGTCTGGACAAGCTCCGGGCAACGGGCTTAAAACCCCTCTGGCTGGGACTGGCAGCATCTCTGTTCATCTCTTTGCTGAGCCTTTCTCTGCTGAACCTGCTCTATCCTTCAGTTTAAAAGGGAGTTTTTATGGAATTGTCTGCCGCTCAACTCGAACGCCTCAAAGCCTGGCGCACCTCGACCTTTATGGTGATGCTTTTTGGCTATGTCGGCTATTACCTGATCCGCCAAAATCTCTCTGCAGCCTTTCCGCTCATGAGCCAGGTTTTTCATTACAGCAATGCAGAATTGGGCCTGATTGCCGCCACTTCTGAAATTGCCTATGCGATTGGCAAATTTATCAATGGCCCGTTGGGCGATAAAATCGGCGGCAAAAAGATTTTTCTTTTGGGCATGGCAGGCGCTATAGTCTGCAATCTGCTCTTTGCCTTTGGCTCAACGCTAATCTACTTCATTGTGATTTGGTGCATTTGCCGCTACTTTCTCTCGATGGGCTGGGGCGGGATCGCCAAAACGATTGGCGCCTGGTATGAGCCTGAAAAAAATGGCACCGTGATGGGCTGGATCAGCCTCAATTTTCAGTTCGGCGGTGTGGTGGCCACACTCTTTGCGGGATATCTGGTCAGTCAGGGGCACAGCTGGGACAAACTCTTTATTTACCCTGCGGCCGTGGTCTGCGGGGTGTGGATCTGGTCCTTTTATGCCTCCAAAGAAACCCCTTCCGATGTGATTCCCGGTGCCTCCTTTCATTCTGAAGACCCCTCTAAAAAATCGCTGGCCAAATTCGACGATCAAGCAGAACTCAAAGTGACTGAGATTATTCTGACCCTGCTGAAAATGCCGGTCTTTCGGCACCTTTTGATTTACTCTTTTATTACCACTTTTCTGCGCTCGATTTTCTTTTTCTGGACACCCAAATTTTTGGTGGATATTGGCATGAGTTCTTCAACCGCCATTTTTCAATCGGCGGTATTTCCCTTTCTGGGTTGTATTGGCACTGTCCTCTTGGGTTGGTATACCGATAAATTTGCCCCCAATGGCGACCGCGCCAAAGCCATGGCCGTCATGTTGATCGGGCTGTTTTTCAGCTTGCTGGTGATTACCTTGATGGCAGGAAGCGGCGCAAGTGGGCATTTGCTGATCGTGATCATGCTGGGCCTGAGTGGCTTTTTTCTGCTGGGGCCCTATTCCATGTCGAGCGGAGCACTGACTTTGGACATTGCGGGCTCTAAAGGGGCTGGTTCCTGCACGGGCCTGATCGATGGGGTGGGCTATATCGGGGGGGCTTTGGCCACCTGGGGCGCAGGTCTGCTCTCCGATATCCTGGGCTGGTCTCAGGTCTTCGCCATTCTGGCGGCCTTTTCGCTGCTGGCGATTGGTTCGGCCCTGATGATGTCCTACCATTTCCGCAAAATGCGGCTCTCGGCTTAATTTGGCCCAGAACCTGATCCCCATCGGCTATATGGCCAAACGGGTGCTGTTGCGGCCCGACTGGCTGAAAACAACACGGGTGACGGAGATTTATTCCGTCAGCCCGTGTCTGTCTCCAAACTTTGCAGATTTTATCCCCTATTGGCAGCACAATGGCTGGTGGTTTTTTGATTCACCCAAAATCATCAAAGACCTGGCGCAGGCACAGGCCATCGATTTGACCGAGACCACCCTGTTTTACTATGAGGCCTATCCTCTGCAAGCAAACACAGAAACGGGAGTCTGGGAAAGTTTTGCGCCTGAGCCCAGCTTTAAAACAGAGCTCCAGGTTCCCCAACAAAAACAGCTAAGAGGTTTTGACCTGGTTTCTTTCAACTGTCAAACCAGCCCAGAATGTTCCTACCTTTCCTGCAACCAAATGGCCGATCAGATTCAGGTGAATTCCTTTTGTCTTTTAGAAAGTCTTGAAAGCGCAAAAAATCTACTTAAATCAGGTGCTTTTAAGAACTGTGAACCCGGCCCCTGTCGGATATTTGCGGTGTATACCCTGCCCGATACTTTCTGGCCGGGTTAAGGCAGAAAAATTTCCGGTTCAAAGCGGATACAGGCAAAAAACTCACTCCAGGAAGCACTGAAACCCGCATTGCCGCCACTGCCCAAATGAAACTGCTGGCGAAAACCCAGTTCACCGCCGAGATAAGGCAAAAACCGCCCATACCAGCTAAAGCCCAAATGAAAAATGCTCATATTACTGGGAAAATTTGCAGTTGTGGAATCGGTCATCACGGGGGTGAGGGGATAAGCGGCCAGATTGACAAAGAGAAAGAGTGGAAAAGGCAAGGTATCGTCAAAGCGTGCTGCCAATTGCGTGCCCAGGCCAAAACCCAAGCGGTTCTGATTGACCTGGTAATAGATCGCCTTGTCTTCGAGCACGCGATCATTGAGATTGAATTGAGAAGACATGCCCAAATAGGGAGCAATTTCAATCCGATCTTTCATCAATTTAAAGAAATAGCCAATTCCCGCATCTAAAAAATGCGTATACCGGCCATAAAGCTCACCCGTACGTTGGTTTTTTACGGGTTGAGACAGAAAGGTATAGTCCATAAAGACAAAGGCATTTTTCAGGTTGCCTTCTTTAAAGCGGTACATGCCGCCTATTCTGGGCTCGTGGTAAACCACGCCGCCCGCAGTGATCTCTCCCAAATCGGTATCGGGCAGGGTCAGTTTTTCACCGAAAAGGTCAATCTGATAGCCCAGACGCACATAGGTTCGCATCACGGGCTCGTGTGCTTCCTCAGGCAGGGAAGAAGGGGGTTCAAGTACCAGCGGCTGAGGTTCAGAGCCATCAGAGGTTTCAACCTGCGCAAAAACAGGCTGAATCACAGCAAGAAAGCAAAAAACCAGACCCCAAAGCATTGCCTGTTTCAAGTTCACATCCTCAAATTAATCAGCAGTCTTGAATTACTATACAAGATTCCCCCTTAAGATTCAAAGCCTCAAATTCAAGAGCAAGATTTAGCCCAAACTTAAACAGCTTTGCCTGGAAAAATTCCCCTCAAATTTGCTATGAATAAACTATCGGTTCAAGGGGGAAGATTTCATGGCTGTACAGGAAGAGCAGATTTATCTGATTACCTATCTACAAAATGGCCTGCAGATGCGGGATCGTTTTTTTGAAGAAGCAGAACCTGCCCGGCAGCATTTTCACTTTCTCTCTCAGATGTTTCCTGAAGCGCAGGTCAAGCTGCACGAAATTTCACTGAAAAAAAGACTGAAACAAAACTGCTGCAGCGTCTGTTATTAAACCTCTCCAGCTTCTTTCGCATGATTGAAGCCGCCCCAAAGAAAAACACCCAGGGCCTTTCATCGGCTATACTGTAACTTCCTGATTCAATTCAAAAATTTACCTGGAAAATTGCATGCACCTTTTTCATCCTCACTTGGAAAGTTTTCAAACGCTCGACCCCCAAGCCCGTGAGCTGATGCGTAAAAGCATTGCTTTTTTTGAAAACAAAGGCCTTGCCAAAATCAAAGCCGATGATCGTGAGCGCGTGTGGTATGCAGATATTCTTGAATTTTTTAAGCAGGAACAGATTTTTGCAAACCTGCTCACACCAGAACCCTATGGCGAAAAGGGCGCCTGCTGGGATACCAACCGGATCTGCGCCTTTAACGAAATCTTGGGGTTTTACAGCACTTCCTATTGGTATACCTGGCAGGTCAGTATTCTCGGTTTGGGTCCGATTTGGATGAGCAGCAATGAGAAGGTCAAACGTCAAACAGCAAAATTCCTAAAAGCAGGCGGAATATTTGCCTTTGGGGTCTCCGAAAAAGAACACGGGGCAGATCTCTATGCCAGTGAAATGGCCCTGAGCCCAGACACACAGGGGCATTTTCTTGCCAATGGCCGCAAATATTATATTGGCAATGGCAACCAAGCCGCCTATGTATCCACTTTTGGCAAGCGAACAGACCAAAATGACTATGTATTTTTTGTAGCTGAAACCTCTCGACCTGAATATCTCTGCCATAAAAACCTGATCAATTCCCAAAATTTCATCGCTGAATTTGAACTAAAAAATTACCCTGTAAAGGCCGAAGAAATCCTCTCTTCCGGTGATGAAGCCTGGAATACAGTCTTGAACAGCATCAATATTGGCAAATTCAATTTGGGCTTTGCCGCCATCGGCATGTGTACCCATGCCTTTTATGAAGCCATCAACCACGCCTCGCACCGCCGCCTGTTTGACCACTGTGTCACTGATTTTGTGCATATCCGGCAATTGATGATGGATGCCTATTGCCGTCTGGTAGCCATGAAAGCCTTTTCCACCCGCAGCATTGATTATTTCAGAAACGCCTCAGCTGAGGATCGCCGTTACCTCTTGTATAACCCCATGGTCAAAATGAAAGTCACGACCCAGGGGGAAGAAGTCATGAATCTGCTTTGGGATGTGATTGCCGCCAAGGGATTTGAGAAAGAAACCTTTTTTGAAATGGCCGTCAGGGATATTCGCGGGCTGCCCAAACTTGAGGGCACGGTGCACGTCAATATGGCCTTGATTATCAAATTTATGAAAAATTATTTTTTTAATCCCCAGGCCTATCCTGAAATCAAGCCCGTGACCAGCCCCCGCAATGACGATTTTCTCTTTCAGCAGGGCAGCACCAAAGGCCTGAGTAAAATCCGCTTTCACGATTACCGTCAGACCTATGCCCGCAAAGATTTAGCCAATCTGCGTATTTTCAGAAAACAAATCAACAGGTTCCGGCAATGGTTGGTACTGGCTCCCCCCACACCTGAACAAATCAAAGATATAGATTTTCTCTTGATTGTGGGTGAATTGTTTACCCTGGTGGTCTACGGGCAATTGATTCTCGAAAACAGCCTGGGCTTAGAAGATGATCTCTTGGATCAGATTTTTGATTTTATGATTCGCGATTTTTCAAAATTTGCCCTGCAATTGTACAGCAAAACCAGCAGTACCAAACGTCAGCAATGGCTCAGCCTGCGCATGATTGCAAAACCCACGGTCAACCCGGAACGCTTCGAAAAGATCTGGAAAAACCAGGTCTTTGCCTTGAAAGACAGCTACACCATGCAAGGGGCCTAAACGCCCGCAGACCATTTAAACTTTTCGCCAGCGAAAGAGACTGGCTCCCAAACTGAGAAAAACCAGCGTCATGCTCAGCAAAAGCAGCAGAGTTCCTGAAACCTGCGCCAGGCCCGCGCCATCATTCATGACCTGGCGCATGCCACGAATCATATGGGTCAGGGGAAAGAGCAAAGCCAGCTTTTGCAGCCACTCAGGCGCACCCTCAAGTGAAAACCATACCTCAGAAAAAAACATCATCGGCCAGGTAAGTAGATTGATCAAGCCTCCGGCCAACTCTTCAGATTCCGTTCGCGCAGCCACCACCAAGCCCAGCGAAATCAGACTGGTCGACCCCAAAATAAACAGCAAAACCAAAGCCAACCACGAACCCCGCACTTCAAAATGAAACAAAAGCAGGGAGCCCCCGAACAGAATCAGGGTATTGCAGATTATTAAAAAGAGGCGAGAACTGAGTTGTGCCGCTAAAAACTCAAAGGCTGTCAGAGGTGTGGCGCTCAAACGTTTGAGCATGCCATTTTTTCGGTAGCGCACAATCACATAGCCCACCCCAAAAACCGCTGAGAACATGATATTCATGCCCAACATGCCTGGAAAAAACCAGTCAAGGTAGGGAACTTCCAAGCCTTTGAGGGTTTCTCGTCTGAAAAGTGGAGGGGGCGGCGGGCGCGCTTCCCGCACTTCCAATTCCCGAATCACGAGTTTTTCTGCCACGCTGCTTTTGGGCGAAGTTTCACTTAAAAAATAGACGGGGGGTTGAGGCGAAGTGTCTAAAACCAAATCCAGCTTGTGGTGCGCCAGCTTATCGCGGGCCTGCTCCAGATTTTCAATCAAAACCACCTCGATCAAGGGAAGGGTTTTGAGGGTGGCCTGCCATTGAACAGACTGGCTGCCCACCAGACCAATCTTGGCCTGGGCGGGGGGATGTTCACGATCAAAGGTAAAACTGAAACCCACCAGCATCAGAAAAGGAAAGAGAAAGCTCCAGGCCAAAGTGCCCCGATCGCGAATAAATTCGTAATTCCGGGCCACAAAGATACTCCAGAAACGCTCAAAGCTTTTGGAAAACTTATTCACGCAAACTCCGTCCTGTCAGCACCAAAAACACATCTTCGAGATTGGGCGTGTGAATGCTGATCTCGTTCAGGGCAATTTCTCTGCGCAAAAGTTCTTGGATACAGGCATTGGCCTCGGTTGCACGAATTTCAAGTCCCTGTTGGTGTTCCAGTACTGGCCAGGGAAAATCCTTCAGAGCCTGGGTCTGAGCGGGTAAAATCACCGAAACATAGGGGCAATGTTCTTGAATCAATTCACGGGGCGTTCCACTGGTTAAAATCAGGCCTTGATCCACAATCGCCACCCGATCACAGAGCAATTGGGCCTCATCCATATAATGGGTTGTCAAAACCAAGGTTTTTCCCCTGCGTTTGATTTCAAGCACTGCCTCCCAGAGATTGCGGCGGGCTTGCGGATCCATACCCGTGGTAGGCTCATCCAAAAAAACCAGATCGGGATCATTGAGCAGTGCCAAAGCCAATAAGAGACGCTGTTTTTGCCCCCCAGAAATTTTACGGTTATCGCGATCTAATAATTCTTTTAACTGACAGATTTCAATAATTTCGGCAAGTGGGGCCTGGCGTGTATACAAACGGTGAAAGGTTTTCAGGGTTTCACCCACGCTCAGATATTGGGGCAATTCTGTACTTTGAAATTGAATACCGACTTCTTCTTTAAAATGGGGGCCACGGGCAACGCCCTTATAGCGTATTTCCCCCGAACTGGGAGAGAGCGTATCTTCAATCATTTCAAGGGTCGTGGTTTTGCCCGCCCCGTTGGGGCCCAGCAAGCCCAAACACATGCCTTGCTCCAGCTCAAAACTGATGCCCCGCACGGCCTCCACCCCGCCAGGATAGACCTTGACCAAATTTCGAACCGAGAGCAGGGGCTCGCTCACACAGTTTCCTGCTGAAGTTTTCGGGCCTGGGCATCCTGTAAGAAAACAGCCAATTCCTGGCCGCCCAGCGAACTCTCAAACAGAAGATGTTTCTGTTGGCGCAAAGTTTGAATCCAGGCTTGGCGCAATTCAGGGTTTTGCGCCAGGGCCAGGGCCTGTGTGACATAGTCTTCAAGCGAAGTGGCCAGGCCCGTCTGTATGCCCAGGGTTTGATACAGGGCCTGTACCACCCGGCCCCTGAGAAATTCTCCTGGCCAGGAGACCATCGGCACCTCAGCCTGCAAAGCGAGATAGGCCGTGGTGCCCAAACCAAAGGGAAAAGGATCCAGAACCAGATCAAAATGGGGAAGCAATTCCTGAAAGCGCTCAGCACTTTGCCAGGGCAGAAGATGCATGCGTTCCGAATCTGGCCCCAAAAGCTCTTGCCAACGCGTCTTGAGAATGGCTGCAATCTCAGGCGATTGATCTTGAAAACAGAGGATTTGAGCCTCTGGATCTGCTGCGAGCAAGGCTGCAAAAACCTTGTCAAAACCGGGATGCAATTTAAACAGGGTGACAGGGCAGGCGTAAAGCCGGCCAGCGGGCAGACCTGTCTGAGCACGCTCGATCACAGGGTGCTGTGCTTGATTGGGGAAATTGACAAGGGGGTGATCTAAAAGTACAAGCGGCTCCTGGTAATGCTGCTGGGCATCAGGGCCTTCAAGCACTCGAGATGAAATAAAACCATCCAAACTCTTCAGACCCGAAGTCACAGGGTGACCCGGCAAGAGATACTGCAAGGGAGCCAGACGGTTCTGAGCCAATAAAAAGCCAAAGGGCTCCATGCCCAAATCTGTATAGATCAAGATATCCAGTTCTTGGGCCTGAATTTGTTCCTGGGCTTGAGCAAGTACTTCAGAAAGGGGCAAAACGGCAGCAATTGCTGCTTGAAATCTGCCCGGCATCAAGTCCTGACGCGAGCCTGGCACCTGAAACAAGAGATGAACAGTCCCTTTGGGAAAATTATTCAATACAGGCAAAAAGCACTGGGCAACTGAATGGGTATGAAAATAACGGGAAACCCAACCCACACGCAAATTTTTCTCGCGTGGGCGTTTTTCTTGCAAAGGGGAAAGCGCTGGCACATGGGGCTGAATCAAGCGGGCCAGACGCTGCATAATCTCGAGGTCGTTCTGGCCTTGATAGGCCAGGTAAAAAGGATACCAATCCATTTCATGCAGACGCCTGAAGCTCAAATTTGCCTGTTCGGCTTCAAGTGTCTCCAACTTGGCTGTCAATTGATCGCGCCATTGGTTCAATTCGGCTTCACTGCGATAGACCACAGGCAGATAAAAGGCACGCATCAAGGCAATGGTGCCATCCGGGTCGAGTTCATAGGCCTGATCAAGGCAGCCCAAGGCCTCACTGTCTCGCCCCAAACGCTGCAAACAGAAAGTCTTTTTGAGCAGGGCACTGACCCTCAAGGTGCCAGAATATTTTACAATCACAGAAAAAAGCGCTTCTGCTTGCGTAAAATCACCCTTAAGCAAAGCATTCATTCCGGTTTGAAAATAGGTTCTTTCCAGCGAAGCGTCAATGTTTAAAGCTTGAAGACAGTGATAGGCAAACAGATCATACTGCCCGAGCGGTAAAAACAGCTGACCGAGATTGAGATGGGCAGGGGCAAATTCGGAATTGATTTCAAGCGCCTTAAAAAAATAACCGCTGGCCAAATCTGGCAGCCCCTGCAGAGTGGCTATCACGCCCAAATTGTTATAGACCTCTTGAATAGCGGGGTCCAGCTCCAGCACATGGGTATAATGATCAATCGCGTTCTCGAAGTCTCCCCATTTTTGGCAGATTTCGCCCAAATGATACCAGGCTTCTTTACAGTCTGGATAATCGCGAACAATGGATTCAAAGGCCTGACGTGACGTCAGTATTTCGCCTGCTTGCAGCGACTTCAGAGCTTCAATAAACGAGGATTCCAAAGAGGGTATTTCAGATGCGTTCATGCAGGCATTATAACGCTATTTTCTCAATTGGTTTTTATGAAATTTGAACAGAAGGAAGGGAAATGCCTGCGGCACAATACAGAGGTTCAAAACTTTCACTTCAGTTTGAGGCCTTGATGACCCAAGAGATGAAAACAGCGTTGGTAACCAAGGCCTGTTCTGGATTTGGTTTTATACTGTCGAAAGGCACTTGAACAGAGGTTGGAGAATGGATCAACTCAATCGTCAAATTTTAGGCAAATTTTTAACGCAGTCAGAAAAAAACAGTCCTGAATCAAGCCTGACGTAACTCTTGAAGTGTCAGCAAGGCCTGCTTTTCTTCTCCCTGGAGTTGATAATCTCTGCTTGCAAGTTTTGCTTCCAGCAGGTTTTTCCACTCAATCGCCACTTGATTGCAGATCTTGAAGCGCTGCTCCAGCTCTGAATTGGGTTTGAGACTTGAACGCAAAAGATAACGACGGGAGAGCAGATACTCCCGCCAAAACTGGCGGTTTAAGACTTGCAGTGCTTCAGCCAAAACTGCAGCTTCACAATTTTCAGTGCGCAAGCGTGTCAACGCCACGATCAGGCCATTCCAATCACCGACTTCTCGCTTGGCCTGGGTCATGAAATCTGATTCCAATTCGGCCACATAGATACAGACATAGCCGATGGCCAAATACCCAGCCTGCAACATCAGCCCCCACCCCAAGGGACGGAGCAAAGGCAAAAAGCTCAAGCCGGCTCCCAGAACAAAATTCAGGATTAAAAAGGGTTTGAGCCAAGCAGGATACGCAATCTGCCTCATCGCCCTCCCCCAATAACACCCGCTGGCGGCTCCAGGTTTTTATCGTAAACCCAAAGCGTGTGCGGATATTTTTCAAAATAATTCCGCTCGTATTCCTTCATTTTGCCGGCCAAAATTCGGAAATTGAGATTGATCACATAAAAATACGAAGGGCCATAATCAGGCGTGGTTTTGGATACTCTGCCATCACAGAGGAAATGGCTTGAAAAGCCACAGCCATAATACAGACCCAAATAGAGTACCAAGGGCCAGAACTGGTGTTGGTAACAAGACATCCACAGGGCCCAGGGCAAGAGGGGAATGGAAACAAAGGAACCGAAAAAATGCATTCGCAAGACATCCTGATTGAGATGCAAATAGAGAAAATAGTCTTCAAAATTATCAAAATCGGCATAACTATAAGTATTGATATGTTTTTGCCGAAAAGCACGTGAGGTAGTGGCTTTCATTCTCCCTGCCTCACAGTTTGCAGCTCAGGGGCAATCCGCAACGCCGAAAAGCGGTAAAGCAAGGTAAACAAAGCGGCATTGCCCACTGAAAGTGCCCCATATAGCAGAGGGATCCAACTGATCTGTAGAACGGTTTCACGGGGAAGATTGAGGCTGATAATCGCAAAAGCCAAGGGTGCGTTTTGAATCCCTGTTTCAAAGGAGAGCGTGCGGGCAATCCGCTGCTCAAAGTGCAGGCCCCGACTGAGTAAATGCGCAAAGAAAATACCACTCAAACTCAAGAGCCCTGTCGCCACAAAGACACGCAGGTCTTCTTTTTGTAAAAGCTCAAGAATTTTGGGCCCCCAAATCACCAACATGATGCCAATCGAAACATAGCCGATCCAAGCTCCCACTCTTTCTGTTCGCTTTGCCCACCCTTCAGATTTTGCACGTATCAAATAGCCAATCCCAGCGGGCAGAAGAGCGGCAAAGAGGGTGACGATTAAATTAGGCAAAGGCAGCTGCAAAGAGCCCGAAATACCCAATGAACCTCCAAACAAGGCCAAGAGCAGAGGAGTCATGAAAAAAGCCAGGCAGGTGGTCAGAGAAGTCAGAAAAATACTCAAGCTGACATCTGCCTTGGCAAAATAGGTGAACATATTCGAAGTGGTTCCGCCAGGGCAAGTGGCAATCAGCAGCAAAGTGCCCGCAGCAAGTGGTGGCAGGTTCAAGGTCAAAATCCAGACACAGGCCAAACTGGGAAGCAAAAGATATTGCAGGCCCAAACCTGCCAGAATCGCTTTTTTGTCTTGCCACACGGCAAGAATATCTTTTTTTTCAATCGAAGCCCCAATGCCAACGCTCAAGCAGAAAAAAGATAAAAAAAGCAAAACCTGTTCAAGAGAACTGAGCATAAAATCCTATTTTTCATCACTTCTTGGAATGAACCAGTGTACACAGCTTTTATCAGGGGCGGCAAACCCTGAAATCTTCAAACGGCTTCTCAATGCAGATTTTTCAGAGCCGCCAAGGCCTGCGCATGATCTGGCTGCCAACTCAGCAATTGCTGAAAAATCTCTCGGGCTTGGGCCTCTTGATGCAGCGCAAGATATGACAACCCCAGATTATAGGCTGCATTGACATAAGCTGGCTTATTTTTTAAGGCTTTCTCAAGCAAAGGCATAGCTTTTCCAGGCTCCCCATTGGTCAAGAAGAGGGAACCTAAATTATAAAGCACGACAGGGTTATTGGGCTCAAGTTCCAAGGCTGTTTTGAAATGCTTTTGAGCCTCTTCTATCTCATAGGCCTGGAGCAAAACCTGCCCCAAGTCGTTGAGCAAGGCGACTGAATGGGGGGTTTTCAGCAATTCATTCCGCAGCCAAACCTGCTTATATTCCTGCTGAAAATAGGCATTCTTGCGTGAAAAGGGGTCAATTTGAAATAATTCCTGATAATAGTTTAAAAGCCGGGAGTACTCTTTCGAAGAAGTGTAATAGCCAATCAAAGCAATGAGTGCACTGCTCCGCTCAGCGGGGTAGCGATCATAAATCGCCTGAAAAAGAAGCAAAGCCTCATCGGCTTGCCCCATACTCATCTTTAGATTGCCCTTTTCAAACATCAGATAGGGTCTCATGCTCTGATAATCTTCACTTCTGTCAATCCAGGCCAGCCCCCTATCTAAAGCTTGTATGGCCTCTTTTGTTTTTTTCTGCTTTTCTAGAATTTTTGCGCGTTGGGTATAAATAGTGGGGTACTCAGGGGAGACTCTCTCTGCCTGATCCAAAGCTGCCAAGGCCTGCTCTGTTTGGCCCATTTGCTCCAAATCTTGGGCAAGCAAAACATGGTTAAGGGCTTTGTCCGGATATTTTTGAATCGTTTTCTGAATCACTTCGAGCGAGCGCTTTTGGATCTCAGCCATGCGTTCAGGCTGTTTCATACGACGATAGTAAGAGTATAGATTTTTGAAGTTGCTGTGAGCCATGATCGGAATCCAAGGACTGTCTGGGTCAATGCTCAAACCGAGTTCGATTTGTTGTCGCGCCAGTTCAGGTTGGTTTTGACGCACATAAATCTGCGCCAATTGCAAAGGGATCACGGGATTATCCGGCAAAGCCTGACCTGCCTGTTTTAAAAGTGCAAAGGCTTCGGCAAAATCTGGCTGATCTTGCTCAAACAATTCATAAAGCACGTGCATTCCCAAGGAAAAAGCGATTTCAGGAGCATTTTGCTCTGCTCCTAAACGCTGTAGCAAAGATTTTAATTCAGCAGATGAAATCATTCTGTTACTGATTTCAATCGAAGCTTGATCTCGCAAATTAATATAGCTCAAGACCAATTCAGTATTGCCAGGAAAAACCTCTAAGGCTTCTTTCAGAAGTGCTTCTGCCTGGGTGTCAAGCTTTTGAGCAATCAAAATATTGACCTTGACCAACCAGGCTTTGACAAGCTGAGGGTTATTCTGCAGAGCCACATTGATCCAATGCATTGCCTTTTCAAGTTCCTGGCTGTTTTTGCTGCGAACGCCACGCGCCAAAGACAACTCAGCCAGGCCTGTTTGAACCAGCGCATCCTGGGGAGCCAAGCGCAACGCTTCTTGGAAAAGTTTTTCTGCAGCCTGTCGATCTGCCGACGTATTTTTTTCAAGCAGATACTGGCCACGATAATAAAGCGAGTGGACTTCATTGGCAGAGGCCGAATGCGAAACAGCAGGTGCTGAAAAGGTTGAACCCTGAAAAGATTTGAGCAATTTTTGCGCAAGGTGATCCTGCAAATCAAGAATGTCACGGACCTGTCCTTCTACCTGAATCACCGACTCAGGCAAGATTTGACCCGTTTCCACAGCGATCATGCGCGCCTGAATGCGCAGACGCTCTCCCACTTTTTGAAAATTGCCAAGCACCATGCGCCGAGCACCTACCAATTTTCCCAAAGAAGGGGCCTGGGAACTATCTGCCAAGGCAGATTGCGAAAAGCTCTGTTCCTGCAGTATGCGTTTGATCTGGCTGCGTTCAATCACCTGCAGAGTAGGCAAGCGTGCCAACGAGCCCGCCAGACTTTCAGCCAAACTCAGCCCCATCCATTCATCTTCACTGAGACGGGTCAGGTTTTCAAAGGGCAAAACGGCGATAGAGAGCGCTTCTGAAAAATTTTCTTGGGTTTGCAATAGAACAGCTTTTACAGGTTCTGATAAAAAAGGCTGAAAAGGCAGCAGAAGCTGAAAAGCTGACAATACGATCAATCGGTGGATAACTTGCATTTTATTGTTTCTTTCTCAATCTCACCATTCTCAGACAGATCTGCCTGAGAATGGTATCATCACGATCTTTCTGCGAATTAATGCCCCAACCACTTGGAGGTCATAAAGGCACTGACCCCACCAGAGACAGCGCCTACGCCCCCTGAGATCAAAGCTGCAGGAAGATTTTTTGCCATGGCGCCCCCAGCAACAGCTCCAATACCGGCACCCGAAATCGCACCAAACAGCGTTGCTTTGAGCTTGGAATCGGTCAGATTGGCAACCACCCCCCCGCTGATAAAACCGGCAACTGCACCAAAGCCCCCGCCAAAAGCCGTGGCCTGTTTCACGCTTTGTGCACCGCCCAGGAACAAATCCCCGGCCCCCATTAACAAGCCTCCTGTTGCAGCCCCCACCAGACTGCCCGCAAAGGCACCGCCTGAAATGGTGATTATCGGACTGACAGAGCCTTTGCTTTGTAGCGTGACCTGATCCGTTCCCATACTTGCCAAAGGTTTATCTGCCTGACTTTGTTGAGATTCCGGTTTACGTGAAGCTTCCTGCGGTTTGCTGATCACTTGTGTCTGTTGAATTGCGGTAATGGCCATGGCTCAATTACTCCCGAGAATTGATAAGCTAGTTATCGTCTCTAAAGCACTCAGAATGCGCATCATGGCAAAAGCTTATTCTAAAATTAAAGTTTTAATTACCTGATATTTACTTTTGTCCGCAGACTTGCTAAAATAAAGGCATTCGGGCATCGTGCTCCCTATCCACCAGAACAAAATTCCCCCGATTCAACAGACCGAGGTCTGTAATTTACCCGTAATGACCTGAGAGGTAGTTCCATGCAAGTTTTGCGTAATTATATACATGGGGAATTTGTCCCCTCATCTTCCAGCGAAGTTCTGGATGTCATCAATCCCGCCACCGAAGAGGTTTTGGCCCAGGTTCCCCTGAGCAACCGAGCAGATCTGGATGCCGCCGTGGCTTCTGCCAAAGCCGCATTTCCCAGCTGGCGTCGAACCCCTCCTGCTGAGCGCGCGAAATATATCTTCCGTTTTAAAAATTTGATGGAAGAACATTTCGATGAAATCGCGACCCTGGTCACCCAGGAGCACGGAAAAACCTTTGCTGAAGCGCAAGGGGATGTGCGCCGCGGGATTGACAATCTGGATGTGGCCTGTGGGATTCCCAGCCTGATGCAGGGTGAAACCCTTGAAGACGTTGGCCGTGGTATTGACTGTGTATCCACCCGCCGCGCGATGGGTGTCTATGGCGCCATTACGCCCTTTAATTTCCCAGCCATGGTGCCCCTCTGGTTCATGCCCTATGCGATTGCCACGGGAAATACCTTTGTGCTGAAGCCCTCTGAACAAGTCCCCCTGACCCAACAGCGCATGTTTGAACTCTGGCACCAGACAGGCTTGCCCAAAGGTGTAATTCAAATGGTGCATGGCGCCAAAGAGATGGTCAATGGCCTGTGCGAGCATCCCGATATCGTTGGGGTTTCTTTCGTCGGTTCAACCCCTGTGGCCAAACATGTCTATGAAACAGGCACCCGCCACCACAAACGGGTTCAGGCTTTAGGCGGCGCCAAGAATTTCCTGGTTGTCATGCCCGATGCAGAACCTGAAATGACCACCCAAATTCTCTCCGATTCGTGCTTTGGTTGTGCGGGCGAACGCTGCCTGGCTGGAGCCACCCTGATTCTCGTCGGCCAGGCCTACGAAATTTTCAAAGATCGCCTGGTGGCAAAAGCCAAGGAAATCAAAGTCGGCAATGGTCTGGAAGAGGGCGTGCTGATGGGCCCCGTGATTTCAAAAGGCCACAAAGAACGCGTGATCGGCTATATCGAAAAAGGGGTTGCAGAAGGAGCAGAACTCTTGCTGGATGGCCGTATTGGCTATGAAAACAGCAAGGGATATTTCCTGGGGCCCACCGTTTTTGACAAAGTCACCCCCGAAATGACGATCGGCAAAGAGGAAGTCTTTGGCCCTGTGCTCTGCCTGATCAAGGCTGAGAGCCTGGATGAAGCCATTGCCATTATCGAGAAACATGAATTGGCAAATACCACTTCGATTTTTACCCAGAATGGGAAATGGGCCCGTGAATTCTGCTATAACGTTTCTCCCAGCATGATGGGTATCAATATTGGCGTGGCAGCGCCCATGTCCTTCTTCAATTTTGGAGGCACCAAGCAATCCTTCTTTGGTGATCTGAAAGCCCATGGCAAACACGGGATTGAATTCTATACAGAACGCAAAGTCGTGATCAGCCGCTGGCTCTAATCATTCTGATTCAAAAGCCCCTGCTGAAAATTCAGCAGGGGCTTTTTTAAGAATATTTAATGGATGTTTAAATCGGGGTCGTGGGCAAAGACCTCAAGCACTTCAGCAATGCCGCTGACTTTGTGAGCTACTTGATCGCGATCAAATTGCTTGTAGAGGGAACAGGTCAAAACCAAGTGGCGCCCAAAGCGATCTGCCAGTAAATCCTCAGGGGGGGGGAAAGACTTAATCACCATGCCAAACTCTTCTACCTGCATCATAATCAAAGAAGCACGAACAGACTTCATTTGTACGCCATCCATCAGTTCGATATGCAACTCCACCACTTCTTGCCCACTGGCTTGAGCGGTTTGGATCACCCGACGATCAGCCGCATTGTAAAAGGTTTGGATTTCTTCAACCTCATGCTGCACCAAGGTATCCTCATCACCTGCTACAGGGGGTTGAAAAACATCTTTGCCCAGGGTATACGACCAAACAGAGGCATTTTTAGGGCTCAGTTCCACCAGACGGGTATGGTTAAAAAATGAAACCAGCGTATTGCCATTTTCCAAACGCGCCAACCAGGTCGGGTTTAAACGGTTGCTGCGGGCATGCCCATAATACTCCCAAATTAATTTACCTTCTGGATTAATTTCTAAGACCCGATGGTGCCGCGTATCGGCAATCAGAAAATTCCCATTTTCAAGACGGGTCGCGTATCCAGGCCCAAAAAGACGATCCTGTTTTCCTGGCAATTGACCCTTGCCTTTGATGGGATTGCCATAAAACCATTTCACCAGACCCGAGCGGTGAATAATCGTCACCCGGTTCAAAAGGGCATCACAAAAGAGAATGCTACCATCGGGCAATTCTTCAGCATACTGCGGCGAGGCAATCAGCTCATCGCGCTTAAATCCCCAAACAGTCTGATTATCGGGTGTAATTTCAACCAAACGCTGATTGTATTGATCGGCGATTAAATAATTCCCATTCTTGAGCAGCATCGCCGATCGGGGATGATTCAAACGACGACTGACCGGCCCCTTGATTTCATTCAGAAGCTCTTTATCCAGGCGCGAAACTTCGATCACCCGGTTATTGCCCGTGTCTGCAATCACGAGCGAGTGAGAAGTGACCTGCAAAAATTGAGGACGCGAAAGTCTTTGCTCGAGATCATAACCAAAATGCCAAATCACACGGCCCTTGCGATCTATTCTGACAATCCCGTTGTGGCGCTGATCAATTAAATAGGGAGAATGTTCAGTCAGGCTTGCTCCCTCGCGGGTATAGACCACAGAATGATCAAAACTCTCCAAATGTGCCTTGGGTGCAGTTGGGCGTTGAATTAAAGCCTGAAGCCGTTCTTGGGCTGAAACTCTGCGAAACTTGGCCCCAGCATCTTTAGGGGCTGCGGGAGTTGGCACAAGCGGTTCAACTGCTGCCTGAACAGGAATTTCACGGGTTGGAGACTCTTGGCTCTGAAGGGGAGGGGCTTCTGCTGATTCAGGCTTATACTCCGATCGTTTGGCAGCTTCAAGCTGAAGTTTATCAAGGGTTGAAAACCAAATTAATTTTTTTTGCAGCGGCAAGATTTGTATCGCCTTGCGATCGTTATAGAGTATAAGATCTTGATTGGGCAAACGAATCAAGCGGGAGGGCTCGAGCAAGCGCAGCTCAGTGGGCATGCCTGTTTTATAGTAAGTAATCCGCTCTTTGACCACCCCCAAGGGATCCAATTCCAGAATCTGATAGGCTTCAGCATCGACAATCAACGTATGCCCATTCCAAAGACGTTGGGCGCAAACCGGTCGCAGCAAACCATAGGACTCGCGCTCAAAAATCTGTTCAAGTTCACCTTCTTCCCCCAATTCCAAAACCCTGCCATTGTTCGCATCGGTAATCAACCAGGTGCGATCAGGGGTAAATTGAAGATCCGTCGGAGAATCCAAATGCGCAGTATCGTCTCCTGACACGCCCTGTTCCCCAAAGCTCCAGCAAATCTGACTTTCATGATCAATTTCAAGTACGCGGTGATTGCCCTGATCCACAATCAAATAACGCAGCTCACCTGAGGAGGTACGCCGCCAACTGATTTTTACAGGATTTTTCAAGCGATGGGTTTCTGATTCAAAGGTTTTCATCGACCAATGAATTTTGCCCTTTAATCCCACTTCATAAATTTGATGGCGGTGGCTGTCTGCTACCAAAAGGCGTTCATCCGGCATACGCACTGCATCTCTGGGAAACTCACAGGAAAGCTGATCAGGATCCAATTGCCAGACAATTTCTTTGCGGGAATTCAGTTCAAGGATGCGCAAGCCCTGTGGATCGGGCAAAACAAAATTGCCATTTTCAAGTTCAGTCGTCGCCTCAGCAGAAGCAATCCGAGCCTTAAAACTGCGCAAGGCGTTTTCAAGCTCATAGCCACAGACCTGACATTCCCAATGATTCATCAGATTCTGCTGACAAAGCGGACATTGCAAAGGCACGATCGGATCAGGATGTTCTTTTAACCAGCTTTCCTGCTCCTGTCTGAGCACAACCGCCCTGCGGCGCAAGGTCATTTTCAGACTGCGCCCCTCATGCAGTTTCTCAAGTTCCACAGGCACATCAAAGGATTTTTCCAAAATCGGACGAATCCGGACAGCTTCTTCCTGCAGTAACTTCCAAGGACGGGGAAAGTCCATGATTTCCAGGCCCGTTTCCAGCTTAAAATATTCAGCCAAAAGTTTTGCGATCAGGCTTTCTGTTTCAGGGCCCAGGCTGATTTCTGAGGCACTGGGTTTTGACGGTGCCTTTACAGCTTCAGGCTCAGGCGGAGCAGGGGGAAGCGGCTCAGCTTGCGCGGGAGCCGGAGCAACGGGTCCAGGCATAGGCTTTCGGGCCACCACCGGGGGGCTCAGAACAGGCGGAGGCACAAATTCTTGGGGTTGATGCAAATCTGAAGGATGCAGTACAGGGGGCGGAATCATTTCAATTTCTGGCTGCTCTAGGGAGAACAAAGTCTGCTCATTGACCAACCCAGACTCTAAGAGCATTTGCTTGAGATTTTTTTGGGAATAGGATTGAAGTGGGTTGGGTCGGGCAAATAAAATCTGACAGGGTCTTGAACCGTCTTTCAAGGCATAGCGACGCAGTGTTTTCACCTGTGCTGTATCAATCACCGAGACAACAGGGGTGAGGGGATCAGGAGCATTTTGGAAAGTCATCACCAGCAAGAACCTTTGATTCGGAGAAAGCTGGAGTAAATCGCTGGGAACTTCACTTTGATTTCGAAAGAGATCTCCTTTCAATGGAATTCTTTTGCTGACAGACCAGGTCGAAATTTTTAAATAAAGCAATTCTTGAGCGGGCTTCAAAGTTAATAGATAGAGGTGTTCAAAATCAGGGGCCATGACCAGATTGCCCAACATGCCCAAACCCGGCTTGATCTGCTCAATTTGACCCGTGGCGATATTCCCCACATGCAAAACCGTTGAGGTATTGTCTGTCATGATCAAACGTTGATCACGCAAATCAAAGGCCACGTTCAGCCCTGAATGACTGCCCGCAGGCCGCACTTGAAAATGGGCAAGTTTATGATGGTTTTGAGTTGAAAAGACATCCACAGTCCCCGCGCCACGATCGGCCAAGGCAAAAAGTGAATCATCTGCAGCAAAGAATAAATCCCAAGGTCCTGTTTGATTTCTGTCGCGTAAGTTTCCCGGAAAAAGACTGCTACGACCATAACCAAGCCAATCTGCCTGCAGCCCTTCCTGGGTCAAAACCCAAGCGCCTTCACGCGACAGAACCAAACCAGCTGTCGCCTCTTTTTCAAGAGGAACAGAAAAAAGTTGAGTGCCATCGTCTTCTTTTACCAAGAGACGATGGGTTGCCCAGGGGGCCCACTGTGAACCCGTTAAACTTGCAGAAAGCGGATAAACAGCAAGCTCCTGTTTCGAAGCCAAATCACTGACCCGCAAAAGCCCTGTTTCTGGCTCCAATTGATAAAGCGTCCCTGACAAAGTACGGTGCGACTCTTCAAACGCTTTTTTCTGAGCCTCAAGCATGCCCACCAAAGTGGCACGTTCAACCAAGCCACGTTGAATTAACTTTTCGATCAATTTAAGGTCTTCAGGACTGGCTATCGACATTTAATTTAACGTTCTAAACCGCATTCTTCTGATAAGATAAGGCGTTTTCCCATCTTACTAGTATAGAATCCCTGCAAAGATTATGCAAAGAGCAGAGACAATGCGGATTTACTCCTCATCTAACCAATCCACATCCTCTTCGCTGCGGAAGAAGCGCGGAGCATGACTGGAATGAGGCGATTGTTTCGCCATTCTTGCCGCATAGGAGTCTTTTTGAGGATTCGCCACAGGCGCCTTTTCCTGGCGCACCGTTTGGCGGGAAAGCTCTGAAACTTGAGGAGAAAGATGTTTTGATTCTCCATAGGCAGAGCGCGGTTCTGCGGTTGAGGCGGAAGCCTGGGTATGGGCCGTCAAACGCGAAACAGACGTACGCTTCTGGGCGCGTTCAGAGGCCTGTCTGCGACGGTTCAATTCTTGAGCAGCAGGCCCCAAGGTCTGTGTCGAAACATTCTGCTCGACTTCTCTTTCAGATTTTACTGAAGGGGAAGGCTCTCTAAAATCGCTGGGTTCTGGTGTGCGTTTGGTGGGACGGGCCTTTTCAGCAAGGTTTTCTTTATGTTTTACCTGATCAACCACGGACAACTCAGCCTTTACAGGCTTGCGGAGGTGTTGAGCATTCCGGGACTTCTTGGCAGAAGCAGGTTTTGGAATCTGAGTTGAGGGCAAAAGAGCGGGTTCACTCGAGGTTTCAAGTAAAAGCTTGGGCTCTGATCCTGGATGCAATTTTTTATGCGTGTCACGCGCAGGTCCAGGTTTGAGTTTCTTTTGCGCTTCAGGATCCTTGCCCGCCTTTAATTGCCGAGCAGGGGCCTTCCCCGCTTCAATCAGTTTGGGTGTTTCAGGCTCTGCCTGAGGCACCTGTTTTTTTGAACGAGCTGCCGTGCTGTTTTTCTTCTCCTGAAGCGCTGCGCCCTCTTCAACAGTCGAGCGCTGAGATTTTGCTTTGCCCGTATTTTTGAGCGGTCTCTCTTTTTTAGGCGAAACAGACCTTGTTTCTTGCGCTTTTTGAGAAGGCTTGGTCTCTGCTGATTTTTTGTGAGTGGTTTTCCCGCGCTCACTTCCCTGACTAACGGTTTTTTCCGTTTCCAATTTTGGGGTTTCACGTTGGTCTGACCATTCAGGCAAGGTGCGATTGATCAGTTTTTCGATATTTTTCAGATGCCGGATTTCGGCAGGAGAAACAAAGGTATACGCCTCTCCTTTGGCCAGAGCGCGGCCTGTTCTGCCGACGCGGTGCACATAATCTTCAGGATGGGTCGGGGTATCAAAATTGACGACATGGGAAATATGCTCAATATCCAGACCTCGGGCCGCGATATCGGTAGCAACCAGGATTTCACACTCCCCACGCTTAAAACGTTCCAAGGCATTCTGGCGTTGAACCTGCGAAAGATTGGAGTGAATCGCCATGGCTGAAATACCCGCCTGTTCCAGACGTCGGCTCAGCTCGGCACACCCCAGCTTGGTACGGGTAAACACAATCGTAGACGTCATTTCGGGTTGTTTGAGCAGCGAAATCAAGAGTCTTTCTTTTTCGCGATCGCCCACTTTGCAAATCCACTGTGTCACCGTATCCGCTGAAGAACTGCGTTCGCCAATCACGATCATCTCTGCAGATTGGGTGCGGGTCACACGGCGTGCCAATTTTTCAATTTCAGGGGGCATGGTGGCAGAAAATAACAGGGTTTGCCGGGTGCGGGGAACATAGCTGACAATATTCTCCACATCGGGTATAAAGCCCATGTCCAGCATCCGATCCGCCTCATCTAAAATCAGAAAACGCACGTCGTAGAGGCGCAAGGAAGGTTTTTGCAGCAAATCCAACAAACGGCCAGGGGTCGCAACGACAATATCTACACCTTTTTTGAGTGCTGATTCCTGAGTTCGGGAAGGCACGCCCCCATACACAGCAACACAACGTACTGGCATGAAACGGGTATAGTCTTGAATGGCCTGAAAAATCTGTTCAGCCAACTCACGTGTCGGCGTAATAATCAAAGCCTGGGGATGCGCGCTGGCACCCGGTTTAATCTTTTGCAAAACAGGCAAGGCAAAAGCCGCAGTTTTACCGGTACCCGTTTGGGCACAACCAATGACATCACGGCCTTCAAGCAGCGTTGGAATCGTTTTTTCTTGAATGGGAGTGGGGCCTGTATAGCCCATTTCATCGAGTGCTTGAAGCAAGGGGGGGTGTAAATCAAAATCTGAAAATTTCATAGGGTTCCATGGAAGTTATTATTGTTAAAGCGCTAATGGCATGCTTAAAATCTGTTCCTTAATCGAGAGACAGAAAACGTCCCAGCGAGAGAATCCGTCTGGGGAGGGACAAGATAAACCCTGATTTGCGGGTTAAAGCTGAAAATATGAATAAAATGCATGCCCTTAAAGCATAGCACTCCTCTTATCCTGCTGACAATTAAGTAGGTTCAGACCGTGCCAAAACTTGAAGTACAAAAACCCAGTCCAAGCTTCTGAGCATGGGGTCAAGGCACCCCGAGCCCAGAAGCTTGTGAGCAAAAATTTACAGGTAGAAACGCCCTACCAGTCCCCTTCGCTCGAGTCGGTGGGAGAATTGGTAAGATTGCGCAAACCCGAACCATCCAGATTAATTTGGAACAAATCATATTGCGTGGAACTGCTTTGGCTCTTTGCACCTGAGAAAAGAATCCGTTTCATATCCCGTGAGAAAACCGGTCCAAATTTTGCAAGTTGATCGGTGGTGAGACGGCGAATTTTAGAGCCATCAGCCTGCATGATATAAATTTCATTGGAGTCTGCATCCCGACTGGAAGCAAAAGCAATCATGCTGCCATCAATTGACCAAGTGCCGCCGTAATCCTGTCCTTGATGACGGGTCAGGTTCTGAGCCCCTTTGCCATCAATGCCAATCGTGTACAACTCGTTATTGCCATCCCGATCAGAGACAAAGAGCAGGGTTTTGCCATCGGGCGACCAACGGGAAACAGCGTCTCCAGCAGGATGGTTGCTGATATTTTTTTGTTGAGACCCATCAACGTTCATGATATAAACCTCTTCATTGCCATCGCGTTCAGAGGTAAAGGTAATGTGTTTGCCATCAGGGGCAAAATCGGGATAGAGATCGCGATCGGGATGGTCGGTCAAACGACGCTGATTCTGGCCATTGGCATCCATGCTATAGATTTCTGGATTGCCATCGCGATCGGAAACAAAAACGATCTTGGAGCGATCCATTGACCAACGCGGCATGGTATCCGCAGCTGCATTTTTACTGAGATTGACCTTTCCACTGCCATCCGCATTCATCAGAAAGATCTCTTCATTGTTATCGACCACCTGGGTCAATAGAATTTTACCCATGAAAGGAGAATCATCTCCTGGATATTTTGGTGCACAGCCCATCAAGGCAGAGAAGAGGAGCGAAGCAGATAAACTCAAAGCAAAAATGCGTTTCAATTGAGGAAACTCCTTTAGCATAAACTGGCTGTATTATAACAGGGAACCCAAGCAAGGATTAACTCTCCTTATTTAGTTTTTTCACTTCCAGCCTGAAAAACCCTTACAAAAACGTCCAAGGCCTATTCAGCTGAAAATGGGCTGGAATAAGGATTTTTGCCATGGTATGATAGGGCGCATGGCCCTCAAAATACACCATCTCAATTGTGGCACCTTGTGCCCACTCAGCCAAAAACTTTTCAATGGCAGGGGTTCTCTCCTGAAACCTGGAATGCTGGTTTGCCATTGTCTCTTGCTTGAAACAGAAGCTGGATTGGTGCTGATCGATACAGGATTGGGACGGGAAGATTTACGCCTGGGTTTTGTCAGCCCTTTGCTGGATACCTTTTCTCCCCCACGCTACCACGCCCAGGAAACCGCCTTGGCTCAAATCAAGGCATTGGGTTTTGCACCTGAAGAGGTCAGACATATTGTGCTCACCCATCTGGATCTTGACCATGCCGGTGGCCTTGCTGACTTTCCGAAGGCCCGTGTTCATCTTCACCTTAACGAATACCAGGGAGCGGTCAGCCAGCCCTCTCTTGCTGAAATCTGGCGCTATTTGCCCCGCCAATGGAAACATGACGTGCAGTGGGAAACCTATGAGCCCCTAGGGGAGACGTGGAAAGGCCTCAATGCTGTACGCAGTTTACGGGGATTGCCAGAGGAAATTCTACTGATTCCGCTGCGTGGCCATACCCGCGGGCACAGTGGTATTGCGATTCAAACCCCAACAGGTTGGTTACTTCATGCCGGGGATGCTTTTTTTGAGAGGGGCCAATTGTCTTTTCCAGGAATAAACTGTTCCCCTGGCCTCTTGCTGCTACAGGTTCTCGAGCCTTGGAATGCCTTTGAATGGGGCAATACGCTCCTCAAATTGCAACTCTTGTCCCGTCAGCACCCCGACGTACAAATTCTGTGCTCACATGACCCACAGGCCTTTAAAGAGCAGGCAGGCCAACCTTGAGTAGTCTTTTGAAACAGGGACTTCGGCGCGTCAATGCTTTTGTGGGTGTACGTAGCAACGAATGGGGCCTGCTCTTGCTCATGCTGCTGCATTTTTCAGTCGCACTGTGTAACCAATCGCTGCAACGCAGTTTGAATACCGGCTTATTTTTAGGTGCCTTTGACTCCAGTTGGTACCCCTGGTATTTTCTAGCAGAATCGATTTTAACCTTTGTGCTCTCGGTGGTCTATTCCCGCTTTGTTTTGGGAAAAATTGACAGAAAATATGAAAGCATCGGTTTGGGCCTGATCTTTATTGGGATTCTGTTGAGCGGGCGTTTTCTCTTGCTCAGCAAAGCGGCTTGGATACGCTTTGTGCTGCCGATTTGCTGTGATACGTTTCTGGGTTTGACCTTGCTTCAAACCTGGAGCCTGTATGGGGATTGCCTCGACAGCCGCAAAGCCAAACGTCTTTTTCCGTTGATTGGCTTTGGCGGCACGATTGGCGCCATCAGTGGGGGTTGGATCAGCCTTTCACTGGCCAGCAGCTTAGGCACCGAAAATCTGCTGTTTATCTGTGTTCTTCTTTTGAGTGTCTTTTCAGGACTGAGCCTGATCCTGCAAAGATACAGCCTGACACATCCTGGAGCAAATGCAAGCACACAAAGTGCAGAACAAAACTCCTTGCAGGAACAACTGCAAGAATTCATGAAAGGCATCCTGGGAAATCGTTTGCTGCTCTTGATGATCTTGATTCTGATCAGCGTCAGAGCCTCTTCGACGATCGCAGATTATCATCTGCAGGTGCAATTGCGAGGGCATTTTAGTCAGAACGAAATTACCGCCTATATGGGCACTTATCTTGCGATCACCAATATCTGCGTGCTGATTATCCAAGCCCTTGTCGAAAACCGTCTGATCAACGCCTATGGCGTGGTATTCGGCATGGCCCTGACCCCTGTCGCTTTGAGCATGGGCATGGGTTATTTTATTTTCAGGCCTTCATTGTTTTCGATTACAGCCACCAAATTCTTTGAACAGATTACACGCAATTCAGTCTTTAAAACCGCCACAGAATTGGTCTATCTGCCTTTTGATTCCACTACCCGCCGCCAGCTCAAACTCACAGTCAATGGCATTCTGGGGCTGGCCACAGTCCCCTTGGTCAGCTTGGCCATTTTTGTCATGCAGGGCAATACGCTTGGCCTGGCAATTTTAAGCCTGACCTTTGCCCTCGCGGGCATTCTGATCAGTCTTGAACTGAAAAAACCCTATACCCAAAGCTTGCATGAATCCCTGATGCGCAAACGCCTTTTGGTAGATGAAGAAAGCAACGAGTCTCCCATTCAACTTTCCAGTGCCCGAATTGAAGAAAGCCTGGCCCAGGACAATCCAGAAATGGTGCTGTTTTCGCTCGAATTATTGAAAACCCATGCCTTGCGACTTCCTCAGGATCAACTTCTGCCTCTGATAGAACACGAAAATCCCTATGTACGCGAAACGGCCATGCATATTCTTCGCCATCAAGCCAATCCAGATCTGGTGGATATCGTTTTACACCTGCTGCGCCACGAGCGGGTGGGAAGGGTTCGCCAAGCCTGTTTTCAGGCCTTGCAGCATATGGGAGATGAGTCGATCAACGCCATCGCGATTGAACACCTCAAAGACACACATCTGGCGGTACAGGCTGAAGCTACCGTCTTTCTGTTTACACGGGGGGGCATTGAAGGCGTCCTGGCAGGAGCAGAACATTTAAAAAGTTTAATGGGCAGTCAAAAACAGGAAGAACTCTGTGCAGCAGCCAGTATTATGGGGGCGATCGGGATTCGCTATTTCCGCAAAGATTTTGCCGAACTGTTGGCTTCCGAAGCTGTTGAAATCAGGAAAGTGTGTTTAAACGCCGCAGGCCTCACCCCTGAACCCAAGCTCATGCCGCAACTCTTCAAAGCACTTGAAGATCGTCGCACCACCCGTGAAGCCTTGTACAGTCTGCAACACTTTCCCGCCGAATTGATCCTGCCCCAGGCCGTGAAAGAATTTAAAAAAAATACCAGCAGCCATGACTATCGCCAAGAACTCATCCGACTGCTGAGCAGTTTTGAAACGCCCCAGGCCATTGCCAGCCTGCTTGAAATTTTACAAGAACCCCATGTCCGACACAAATACCAAGCACTTAAAGCCTGCACAAACCTGCGCCGCAAGCTCATGTTTAATCTTTCAGAATACAACCACATTATTCATTACCAGATCCAACGTGAGTTTCGCTTTGGATATTCCTATTATTTTCTGCTTTCCCTGCTGCAGAGCAATCCCATCAACCGTGAGCGGGCCCCACTTTTACAGCAGGAACTCAAACAGCGCATCCTTTTTGTGCAGAATATGCTGTTTAAACTCTTTGCCCTGCTCTATAATCCCAATGAAATGTACAAGGCCTATCTGAACTTCAAAAGCCAGGCCCCCCACTACCGGGCCTTGAGTTTAGAGGTCTTAAACTATACCCTGAGCCGGGATCTGGTCGAACTGACCCTGCCGCTGATGGATGAAATTCCAATGGAAAAACGCTTGGCACTGGGCCGGGATCGTGATTTTATTGACGCTTATATTGGCCAGTCCTGGTGGAGCAGCACCCTGATTCAAGAGGATCTTTGGCTGAATCGAATCGCCACTTGGGTTCGCAACCCGGCCCCCAGTACTGAGGAGGAAAAAAACGTGTTTCAACTCTTAGACAAAGTCTTTTTATTAAAGAAAACCCAGCTCTTCAATCAGTTTCGCGCAGAAGAACTGACGCCCGTAGCCCATACTGCCGAAGAAATTTTATTGCCAGTCAATACCCGCGTCTTTAAACAGGGTTCACCCGGCGATGCCTTTTATGTCATCAACAAAGGCGAAGTCATCGTAGAACGCAATGGGCGCGAAGTCACCCGTCTGGGAACTGGAGAATGTTTCGGAGAAGTGGAAATTCTCAATGCCTCTCCCCGATTGGGAAGCGTCAGAACGCTCAGCAATTGCGAACTGCTTCGGATCGGAAGAGAAGATTTTATCGACGTGGTAGAAACCTATCCCGTTTTTGCGCGCAGTCTCTTGGAAATTCTGTCTAAACGATTGGGGGAAAATCTCACCCAAATGGAATCCTATCTTCCCAGTTCACAGCATACTTAAACCACTATCACGTGTGGGTCTGATATTTCCAAACAAAGTTTTGATTGGATCAAAGGATCTTCCAATCAAAAGAACCCGCTAAGCGCTGCTGAGAGTGCTTAGCGGGTTCACAATACCATTTTGGCTTTATTTGCCGCTCAAACGATAAATCGCAGCAGAGAGCGGGGGCACAGTGACCTGGATCGCTCCCCCCTGAATTTGAAGGGTTTCCTGCGGATTGAGCAGATTCACCAAGCGATTCTGGCTTGCCTTGTTCGGGCTTTCAGCACGCAGGGGAATTTGACGGGTTTGGGGCTGTTCGCTATTGTTGAAAACGGCAATCATCTCTTCAGCCGCATTTTCTGTCAGACGGGTAAAACCATAGACCTGTTCGTCTTTCCACATTTCGAGCTGACGACCGCGACGCATGGCCCGGTTTTGTTTGCGCAGATTGGTCATGAATTTCACATAATCCCGTAAACCACTGTCACGGTTAAAATCCATGTCCCGACGGTTGTCAGGATCAGGCCCACCCGGCAAGCCGACTTCAGTGCCGTAATAGAGCATGGGCAAGCCACGAATTGACATGATAAAAGCAATACTCAACATCAGGCGTTTGCGTTTATCACCCGAGGCTTCATGTACAAAGCGGGGCACATCATGGTTGTCGATAAAAGGCGAAAGCAAAGAAGCGTCGGGATAGACCCCGTCTTTATCAAAAATTTCACCCAAACGGCGCATGCTTTGGCCCCCACCCAAGGCGTCTTTGATGGCGTAATAAAGTGGGAAGTCAAAAGCAGAATGCATGCCCTCGCGTAGATAATCTGCCTGGAATTCAGGGTAGCCCGTGTAAATCTCACCCAAGAGCAGGAAGTCATTCCCAGCAAAGGCACGTATCTCACGGTTAAATTGTTGCCAGAAACTGCGGGGTACGTGTTTGACCGTATCAATCCGGAAACCATCCACACCCGACTGGGTAATCCACCATTTCATCGCATCAATGATATATCGGGCTGTTTCTGGGTTGCTTTGATTCAAGTCAGGCAATTCTGCCAGTTCGCCATTTTCAACCCACCACTGGTTGTTCCAGTCTTTGATCACACCGTTGTGGTTGAACCAATTATAGTATTTGCTGCCCTTGGCTTTGCCCTGCACTGCAAAAGGATGATCATAATCGGTATGGTTGGCGACAATATCCAAAAGGATTTTAATGCCCCGGCGATGCGCTTCAGCGACCAATTGTTTCAACTTGGCCATATCGCCCAAATGCTCATCTATCTTATAAAAGTCTTTAAACCAATAGCCGTGATAGCCCCAGATTTCCTGTTTGTGTCCTCCGCCAAAATCGGCGACAAAGCCATTGTCTCGATTGTCGATAATGGGCGTCAGCCAAATCGCTGTGGCCCCCAAATCCTTAATATAATCGAGCTTATTGATAACCCCTTGAAGATCCCCGCCATGGTAGGCCCAAGGATTGTTCTGAACATTGAAATCGTTGCTGCGATCGCCGTTGGAGAACCGATCGGTAAAGACGAAATAGATAATTTCGTCTTGCCAGATACGGCTGGCGCTGCGCAGATCAGTCGATTTACTCTGTGCGCGGACAGGCGCGGCATTGGCAGCCAGGCGGTTCAGGGGGGCAGGAGCAAGATTCTGTACACTCCGGGCATTGCCAGGCAGCATACTGCAACCTGAAAAGAGCAGAGCAGATGCCAAAGTGGTACTCAAAGCGGTTTTAAAGGGATGGATTTTTCGCATAGGACCTCCAGATTCGGTGAAAGACACACGGGACCACATGGATAATATCACGTGTTCTTAAGAAAAACTTTCTTAAAATTTAAATTATTTAACAATTCAATCGGCACTATCCTCTTCGCCAGGGCCGCTCAGAGAGTGTACTCAAGGTATGATATGATAAAAGCATCAAAAATGTAATAAAGGGGCCTGCGATGTCAGCTGAAAATTTTATCGTAGAATCGATTGAGTTTAAAATGAAAACCCAGGCCATGCTCAATTTCGCACCGATGATCTTTACGATCAAACAACCCCGTCGTCGCGATCTGGTTTTGACCGAAAAGGCTTTTTGGTCAGAAGATGCGCATAAACTTTTGGGGCCCAATTTTATCACGCTCGTCGATCAGGACGGCCTTTTGCGTCAGATCAAAATCAACCAGTTTCTCAAAGAATACAGCCGGATTCAATCCGCTTTTGAAGTTGATTCTCACATGATTCAGGATACCTTTACCGTTTTACAGGAAGGTCTGATGCGTGTGATTTTCACGGATATTATGCAAATGGCCTATAATAAATACGCCATGAACGCCAAAATGCGCAGCCGTTCAAGCATTTAGGTCTTTTAAGCTTTGCTCCAAAATCCAGCGATCTAAATCCAGGCTGGCAGCATTGCAATAATAGAGTTCATTCATTGGCAGATGGGCCAGCTCGGGCAAATTGGCATAGGCATAAATGCCAGGGGCATAGACAGGCAGTTGATTCACCCTTTCCCATCCTGCGGGGCCTTCTTCCTGCAATTGGTTGCCCACCAACCAAAGCTCGCCCTTCAGAACCGCCTCATACCAAGGCACCTTGTCCAATTGGTAATGGTAAAACCATTTTTCAGGCAGAGCTGGCTGTTTGCGCTGTTTAAACACCGGCAGCTCCAAGAGTTGGCCCTGGGCATTCGCATAAAATCGCTTGTTCTGAAAACGTGCAAAGCGTTCTAAAAAGGCATAGGCCTTGCGCCGATTGCGTAAAAAATTCTCTATCCAGTCTTTTTCCCAACTGAGTTTTTCTAAGCGTGCAGCGGGCTCCTGAAGTCGATTTTGCTGAGCCCACTCAATCTGCAAGCGCTCTCTTTGGCCGCTGGCAGGGTGAAGAATCTCTTGCCCAATCACAAACTTGCGTTGCAGATTCACGCCTTGCAAATAGCTGGGGCCAATCACCAAACATTCTTGAAGCTGGGTCTCATCTTCCACTCTGACGTGTCCGGTTAAAAGACTGCGTGAAACCTGCGCACCCGCTCCGAGAACCGTATCTGTTCCCAACCAAAGAGGCGAGCCCAGCTGCGCTTCAGTCTGAACATGAACATTTCTGCCTTTCCAGATTTTATCGGGCTCCTGCACCGCCTGAAGTTCAAAACGCTCAGCACGCCCCAGAATTTCAAGATTGATCTGAAGATAGGCAGCCAGACTGTGCAGCGGAATAACGGGAAAACGCACCTCGGGATGGTAGTCCAAAGGTACCTGGATCCAGGCATCAAAACGATTCTCACTCACCAAGGTATTCAGGAGTTGATGCGAAACCAAAAGAATATTGTCGGTGAGGTCCAAATGCCTTTGATTCAAACTGTAAATCCCCGTTTCACGGGGAAGTTGAAGGGTTTTCAGGGTCTGACGATCATAAAAGGGAAAAAGAGGGCCATCCACCACAAGCAAATCATCCTGAAGATGATGCTTTAAACGCTCTAAGGTTTCAGGCAAAACCTCGCCCGATAAACCTTCAATATAACTGAGCTGAATGCCCCAGGCAGCTCCCGTGCCATAGCGAGCAGAAATTTCTGGGGTCTGTAAATAATCGACAAGTAAAATCTCTGTCACCCCCAAATAGAGAAAAAGGTCAAAATAATACTCCAAAACCGGTTTCTCACAAACCGGAGCCAACCAAATCGGGAAAGGCAGGGATTGATCAAAGGGGGGATCAGGTAAACGGCAGTTGAGAAGGCCTTTCATGCGGGCGTGCTCCAGGTACTAACTTGCTTCTATTCTAACTGAGCCCAAGCGCTGACAAGGGTACATCTCTCACAGCCAAGGTCCAGCCCACTACAATTCAGAGCAACGCAAGCTTGTCGTGGGTCTTTCATCCGTGTCATTCTGAATTATCACGATTGATCCAGGAAAAAAAGATGTTTAAGTGGAGCGCAGCCCTTCTGGCCCTGACCCTGCTCACCCCGCTCAAAGCTGAGGCCCAAGCCATTCATATCGCCTGTGGCCAGAGCATGCCCTCAGAAATCTGCCAACGCATTGTCCAGCATTTCGAGAAAATTGAAGTGCCTGTTCAACTCAGGCTGGAGTTGGGAACCTCCCCAGCACCTGTTGATCTGGCTGAAGAAGAATTTTTATGGCAGGCCCAAAAGACCCCTGAAGGGCTCACACTTCAGGTCTGGGGCAAGGTAGAAAAAGACGATCCCACCAACCGGGGCCTGCTTTACGGAAGTTATGCCCTGCTCGAGCGTCTGGGTTTTCGTTTCAATCATCCTTTTCAGGTGCTCTCGCCCCCCCAGCTGAATCTGCCCTCAGCGGGAGAACAGCACAGAGAAAAACCTTTCTGGCCCCAAAGAGGTTTGGTGCATCACACCATGCATCCCCTGGAAATGACCCATGTTTTGAATGGCTGGGGCCCTGGTGGCCCCAGCGACCCCCAAGGTTGGGAAAGCCTGCGGGGGGAATGGGAAAGCTATTTGGAATGGTTGATCGCCAACCGCCAAAATGAAGTGGAATGGGTCTTGCTTGAAAAAGGGCCTTGGCAGGGATTTTCTCGCAGTACTTTGCGACAGAAACGCCTGAAAAGCTTGGTAGAACAGGCCCATCGCTGGGGCATCAAAGCCGGTATCGACGTCCCGCTGGCTTTGGGGCAGCAAAATGCCTGGAGGCTGGTGACCCGTTTTGGTGAACTGCGTCAGGAACAGGAACAGATTCGTGAAAATCTTGATTGGCTGATGGAAGCTGGCTTTGATTTTGTAAGCACAGAACTGGGCTTGAGTGAGTTTCACAATGCCGGAGATCAATTGATGCTGGATTGGCTCAATACGGCAACCGCCCACCTCGAAGACCAGTATCACAAACATTTCTATACCAAAATCCATATTTCAAGCGGCCAAGTCTCTGAGCGCTACCGGGATCCGCAAACGGGTGCCCCGCTCAATTTTAATTTTTTGCCCCATTACGCAGATCCCCGACTTGGCATCATGCCCCATACCGTTCAAATCTACAGTTTGGACGACCCGGCTCCCACCTATGGACACCAAGATTTTTCGCAGATGCATCAGTTTATCCGTCAGGAAGCTGGTAGACGCCCTTTGCTTTGGTTTCCTGAGAGCAGCTATTGGGTCAATTACGATATCAACCAGCCTTTGTTTTTACCGGTCTATGCCGCCAGACGCCTGCATGATATCTGGATCTTGGCAGGCTCTCGTCTGCCCGGCAACCCAGGGCCAGCCCTGGATATTCAGGGCCAAATGCTTTTTTCAAGTGGCTTTGAATGGGGCTATTGGCTGAATGACCGGATCAGCAGCCGTGCAGCTTGGAGCCCTGATTTTGGTAAAAGCTCAGAAGCCGAAGCCTTACATTTTCTCTTGTTTGATGCCCTGCAACCCGCTGGAGCAGGGCAAATGGCCTGGACTGAACTGCTCGAAAAAACCATTGCCAGCCAATACCGTTTGTTGGTCTTGGGCCAGCTTCAGGGAAAAAACCCCAGAGAAATTGAAAAACATACGGGCATGGCCTATCTGGCAGGTGTGGATGCCTGGAGCGAAATTGCCGCCTTGGCTCGAAAATCAGGGATTCTCAAAGGATTTCAAACCCAACCGGATCGGCTGGAACCCGAAGATCTGCGCAAACAGCCCCAGGCACTCCAGACTTATCTGCGTGAGATTCGCCCGCTCTTAGCGCAAATGCACAGCGAATTTAAAGCCTTGGCAAGAGAAGCCCAAAATTTGCAAAGACAGTATCCATCAGAATTTACGGCAGAATTCGTGGCGGGTCTTGAAATCAACGCCTTGCGTGCGGGCTTTAAACTTGCAGAGTATGAACATGCAGCCCTCAGTCAGGTCGGGCAAAAACAAGAGGCAGCCCATTGGCTGGCGTTCGCCAAAACCCAGCTCAACCGAGCACAAACAACCGTCAAACAGAGGGAAAGCCACTACCGTACCGATCCTGAGCGCATCGCAGGTTGGGGACTCAACCCAACAGCCTATCGCTATGGCTATCTTTGGCAGGCACGGGCCCTCAGCTTTTGGAAACGGGATTTGCTTGCGATGGAAACAGGCAATACCCACCCCTGCCGTTTGAATACCATCGATCCTCTGGAAGTGGCCCTGCCCGATCCTGATTGGGACAGCCGGGCGCTCCTGGCGCGGGATCTGGGTAAATTCTTGCCAGGCTGGAGAGACTGTCTCTTTCCTGGTGAAAATGAACCCGACTGGGCCCGATAGTGTGAACGATTTGATCGGTCTTGCTTTCAAACCAAACAGTTCGTGTATACTGTCAAAAATGGAATCACCACAAGGAAACTGGCATGTCTTCTGAAATCCTGATCCCAATTTTTCCACTGGGAATCGTTCCCCTGCCTGGAGAACCTGTTCCTCTGCATATCTTCGAACCCCGCTACAAGCAAATGATCGCCGACTGCGCACCGGTCGCAGGCAGCAATCAGTACCTTCCGATCGGCATCAATTTCGCCCATCCTCAGAAATTACACGAAACAGGCTGTACGGTGATTGTGCATCAAATCTTGCACAAGTACGCAGATGGTCAACTGGATATCATGACCCAGGGCAGTCAGCGTTTTCATGTCTTGGAATTGGATCATTCCCGCTCTTATCTTCAGGCAAAAATTCGCTATTTTGAAGATCTGAATCCCAGCGAAATACCGGATCCCGACTTAAAAACAAAATTGCTTGAAAATTACCAAACCTTTCTCAGTCTGATTGGCTCTGACGCAGAATGGAGTCTTGACACCGATGCGATCAGTTTCCAACTGGCCGCCCTGCTCAGTCTGGAAACTGAAATCAAATTGGAACTTTTGGAAAGTCGCAGCGAAAACGAACGCTTAGAACGTCTCTGTAACTATTTTAAAGAACTCCTGCCCCGTTTAGAAAAGGCCAAAGAGTTTCAGCGCAGGGTCCGCTCAAATGGTCACTTTTAAATGTAGGCCAGAGGATTGAACGGCTTGCAGACGGGAAGCCATTTGAGTGTGTATCCGGCCATTGCTGGCAAGAATTTCGCCAGAAAAAGGATCGAGCGTCCCTTCCTGGTAATTGCTGATTTTTCCACCGGCTTCCTGAACTAAAACAGCTCCCGCACAAATATCCCAGGCATTGAGATGACGTTCCCAAAAGCCATCAAAACGCCCGCAGGCTACATAGGCCAAATCCAAAGCGGCAGAACCCGGGCGACGGATATCCTGAACCTGATCAGCCAAATAGCAGAACTCAGCGTAATTATTGTCTTCGAGACTGGCTTTGCGATAGGGAAAACCTGTCGCCAGAAAGCTTTGTGAAAGGGTCTCAACAGGTGAGACCTGAAAGATATCCCCATTCAGGGTGGCTCCCCCGCCCTGATAAGCGGCAAAGGTTTCGGCCAGCACGGGAGCGTAAATGACTCCCAATACGGGCTTTTGCTGATAAAGCAGGCCCAGTGAGACACAGAAAAAAGGCAAATTGTGGGCATAATTCAGCGTGCCATCCAGAGGATCAATCGCCCAAAGCCAATCACTGCCAGTTTCCTGACGACCTGATTCTTCGGCGAGCAGGGCATGTTGCGGCAGATTTTGCTTCAGATAGTCTAAAATAGTGGCTTCAGAAGCCTCATCTGCTTCCGTCACCAAATCACCACTGCTGCTTTTGCTGCGAATTTTAGACAGGTGGCCCCGGTAATCAAGCAACTGAGAGCCGCCCAATCGGGCGGCTTCAAGTGCGAACTCTAGATAAGTACTTAACTCAGTCTGCAATGCTTAACCCTTTGTAAATCTTACGATTTGAGATTCCTTATAGCTTGCACCAGAATCAGCGACGAAAACCGTGCCGCTGGAATCTACAAAGAGGGATTTGGGAGCGGAGAAGTCACCAGAGCCAAAACTGCCGAGGGATTCACCGCTGGATTTAAAGTATTTCACACCATCGGTTTCGAGTACGAAAATGGTTCCTTCACTGTCAACACTGACATCCAGGGGAGAGGTCAAGCCACTCACCACCTGTGAAGCATTGCCACTGCTGTCAATTTTCTGAATGGCATTGTTAGAAACCACGTAGAGATTGCCCTGGCTGTCATGGCCTACGCCGCCAGAGGGAATCACAGTGCTGAAAGCAGAACCTGCAGAGAGAGAAGCATCAAATTTTTGAATTCCACTGGTGGTCGCTACGAAAATATTGCCACCGGCGGTGGTAAGATCCAGCGCATCTGAGAGAGCGGCATCTACAGCCGTGGTGCTGTATTTAGCGGCGGCATCCATGCGATAAAGTTTGCTTTGCGCGTCTGTCACAATCAGATTGCCAGAGTCATCGAGGGTGGCTGCTTGAATGGTTTTGGGCATTTTATAACCAGCTGCGCCCAAGGTAAAGGTTGAAAGCAGGGATTTGCCCAGGTCTTTCCAACTGCCACCTGAGGTATCCATTTGAATCACCGTGCCTTTGGTCGGTGTTTTCACATCAACGGCAGCCACATAGATCGAAGAACCATCAGAAACAACACTGACGGGCTGCCACTGATTAAATGTGTCCTGATCGACCTTATAATTGCCATCAGCAATATAACCAGCACCGCCCCCCAGGCTGCTGCCAGAAGGCACATAAGGGGAACCCAAATCCATATCAGGAATTTCATCCAGATTTTGAGCGGCATCTGCAGCAGGCACTTCAGCTTCAGTTTGTTCGAGAGCGGGTGCAGTAGTGTCTACAGCAGGAGCTTCTTCAAGAGGCGCATCAAGAGCAGGTGCTTCTTCAGCAAGAGGGGCAGCCAATTCAGGAGCTGCAGCTTGTTCAATTGGGGCAACAGCAGAACTGCTGTCATCCAGACTTTCGATGGGGGTAATACCTGAGCTGCCAGCATCACTTAAAGAGGATAAGGAGGAGGCCCCCAAGGAGCCAACGGTAGCAGAGCCAGGAGAATTCACGCTGCCACCACAGGCGGTCAAGCTCAGGGTCAAGGTCAGGGCAGCTAAAATTTGATGACGTTTCATTTTCTAATATTCCTCTCTCTTCGCGATCTCTCTCGATAGTTTGTTTGTAGAAGACAAGTGTGAAAAGCTGACGTTATCAAGTTAAAGCAAAGGTTAATCTCATTGTAATTCTGGATTAAATCTTAAAATTTATAGAGCGATTGCCCGATACGCATTTAAAAAATGAAAAGCTATAATGGGGACAGGTCACTAAATAAATTGAATCAGAAAGATTGAGAAAGATGCTCGATCTACAGGCCCTGCGTGAAACCCAAAGCAAAATAAAATCCAGCCGCACAGAGCATATACAGGATCTGTGCTTGATGGGATACCAGATTTTGGCCGAGGTCTGGAACTCTCAGTTTGAACAGAAAGACCAGCTCAAGCAAGCGCTTGAATGTTTTGTGCGCGCTGTAAAAACGCAAAGAAATTCAGCAGAAGCCTTCGTCGGTTTGGCCTATCTGTTGATGCTCATTCAAGAAAATGAACAGGCCAAACCGTATTTGCGCGAAGCACTCAGACTCAACCCCCGACAGGCAGATGCTCAGAAACTCTTAAAAGCCCTCTATCTCCCTCCGACCCAAGTAGTTTCCCGCTCAAATCCCCCCCCCTCTGTGCCAGCGCCCCTTCCAAGTTCTCCCCTTCCGGTAAACAGCCTGACACCCGAACAACTCTTGCTTGATATTCAAAGAGCTTGCCAAGCGGCTCAGGAAAAAGTACTGCCCTTGCCTTCTGGCAGAGCAGACGATCTTGAAAATTTAACCCAAACACTTGAGCAATTCAATCTCAGCTATCGTGATTTAAAAGCCGAGCTGAAAATGCTTGAAGCAGAAGAAGACTGCACCGCTCTTGAAATCGCACTTTACCCCTTTGAAAAAATCATCAGGGAATGGAAAAAAAATTTAGCAGTCAATGAAGCCTTCCAAAGTTTGCTCCAAAAAATTGCCAAACAAACCCAACAAAGCCAGAAAGCGATCTTCACGCTTAAAAGCTCCCAAGGATTCAAACAGATAGAGATTTATGAATCCCGCCTGGAATTTTTATTAGATAGTTGCGATCGTTTTGCCGATGAAATTGATCTGTTTCAGGAACAGGGATTTGCAACCCACGAACTCGAAAACTGCTATGCTCAATTATTGGAAACGGTGGAAAGCTTTCGTGAAGCGCTCGATGAAGCGCAAGGAAACCCAGAGGCTTAAGCCCAACTGATTAAGTCCCTTCAGGATTGGGAATAAAAAAATATGAATACTGAAAGTTTAATAAAACCTGTTGCGCTTGTGGATGCTAAACCCTATCTACGCCTGAAATATTCCTTGGATTTTTGCTTTGCACTGTTGATGCTGCTCTGTATGGCTCCCCTTTTACTGTGCGTGGCCCTGCTGATACGCCTCGAAAGCAAGGGGCCCATTTTTTACCTTCAAACCCGTGTGGGCTTGAATGAGACCCCCTTTCAAATTTATAAATTTCGTACCATGGTGGCTGGCGCAGATAAAATCGGCCCCCTTTTAACCGAAACCAATGATCCCCGCATCACCCGCTTCGGCAAGCTTCTACGCCGCACCAGTATCGATGAACTGCCTCAACTCTTGAATATTCTGAAGGGTGAAATGAGTTTTATTGGCCCTCGGCCTGAAGTGCCACCCATCGTTGCTGATTATACTGAACGTCAGCGGGGTGTTTTTCAGGTGCGCCCCGGTTTAAGTGGCTGGGCCCAAGTCAATGGTCGGGACGAATTGGATATCCCCACCAAACTCAATCTAGATCTCGAGTATATTGCAAATCTTTCTTTGGGAATGGATTTTAAAATCCTCTGCCTGACCCCACTGGCCGTCTTGTCAAAACGCGGGGTCAATTAAACACTGCTTCAGACAAAAAATGTAAAAAACCGGTCGCGCTAAGCAACCGGTTTTTTAGCGGAGGGAACAGGATTCGAACCCGCAACCCCAAAGGGGCCACTGTTTTCAAGACAGCTTCCTCACCACCCGGACTCCCTCCAAAAGTGGACAAACCCAGAATAACATACGCCCCCCCCTGATGTGAATCAGACTGATAAAAACTGCCACTATTTCTTACCCGGTCGCCACCAGTTCCAACGCCCCAAAAGCATCATAAAACTGGGAACAAGTAAAAGTCTGACTACGGTGGCATCCAATAAAATAGCCGCTGATATTCCCAAACAAATCTCCTGGGTTTGCGGCGAACTCGAAAAAATGCCAGGAATAAATACCCCCAATAAAATAAACACAGCCCCTGTAATCACAGAACCACTTCGGGCCAAACCTTCAACAATGGCCTCACGAACTTGCCCATGGCGGTGATAATTTTCGCTGATTCGGCTCAGAATGAGCACCTCGTAATCCATACTCAGACCAAAAATAATACAGAAAAGCACCAGGGGCACAATATTCGTAACCGCACCATTGACAGGGGTATGTAGAACCGAACTGAACCAACCGTCTTGAAAAACCAAGGTCAGCAAGCCAAAGGCTGAAAGTATCGGCAAGAAGTTCATGATTGCAGCCTTGATCGGCAAGATCAAGGTTCGCATGGCAGCAAAGAGCAAGAGGTAAATACTCCCAAAAACCAAGCCTAAAATCAGAGGCGTTTGGCGATACAACTCATGGGTAAAGTCCTGCACCCGCGCAACGACCCCCCCAGATAAAAGTTTTAATTCTGGATGCTCTTGGGCATAGTTTCGGGTAAAATTTAATATTTTGCGGGTATCGTCAAGCTCCATCGGATCCTTGGGCAAGACCTGAATCAGCGTCAAGTGATTGCCTGAACTCTGATTCACCAAAGATGCAAAGCGCGGATCAGGGCGGCTCAAGAGGCCGAAGGCCCCCAGGGTATTGTAAAGTGCCAGATAATCCCGAGATTCAAATCCCGGACTCCAGCTCATCAAACCTTTTACTTCAGAGACGAAGGGTTGTGCCAGCAGATCTTGGCTCAAACGATCCAAAGCCAGCAGCACAGCAGGATCAAATACAGTCTTTCCAGGAGGCGCTTTGAGAACCAGGATCACGGGTAAAATCTCGCCTCCCCAGCCATCGGCCTGCAAACGCAGATAGCCTTCCATCGATTCTGAATTCCTCGGCGCAACGGCCTGAACGGGCTCCCAAAGTTTCATGCGGGTCACGGGCCAGGCAAAAATACCTAAAAGCAACAAAGAAAGCATAAAATAGCGGCCTGGATGTGCAGTAATCTGCTCTGAAAATTTTTTCCAAAAGGGATAGCTGTCGATTTTGGCTATCCAGCGGGAGAGAAAACGGGGGCGATCGAGATAGGGTTCCCCCAGGGCCAGCAAGGCCGGTAAAACCAGCAGGGCATTGCCCAATGAGATCAGAATCACCAACAGAATTCCCTGCATCACAGCCCGGCTGAGGCTGACATCGGGAATCAAAAGCACAGCGATGCTACAAAACATGATCAAGGCCGAAAAAAGAATCGTTTCCCCAGCCAGTGCCAGGGTAATACGCAAAGATTCCTCAATCGTATGCCCGGCCTGTCTTTCTTCTCGAAATCGACTGACGAGAAAGAGAGAATAATCAATCGCCAGGGCCAAACCGACCAAGCCCGTTAAGATCCGCGAAACGGGATTAACTGAAAATCCCGGTAATTTCAAGAGACTGTTCAAAAGGATCAGGGTCGAAGCCCCCATCAACAAAGGCAAAAAAGCAGCGGTTAAGGCCCCAAAATTGAGCACCAGGATCAAAAAAGACAGCAAAAGGGCAATACTTTCGCCCCGGTGTGAGTCCTTGCGCCCTTCCTGATGCGCGTCATACTGAAAAGCAGTATTGCCCGTCAACCAAATTTTACCGGAATGCCGTTTCGACCAGTCAGCAAGATACTTGCGTAAGGGGCCGGTTTGGGCCTGAGCTTCAGGCAAGCGCAAATCGGGTCGAAACTCAAGCAAAAAAAGTCGGTACTGGTGTTTTTTGCGACTTGAAATTTCTTTTACACGGCTGAGTAAGGGAAAATGGGCTTTAAGATCTTGGGCTAAAGTCTCTGCAAAGACTGAGTTTTCGAGCACCAAAGCCGCCGAGCTTCCCAAACGGGAAGCAAACTCAGTACGCAGAATTTTTACGACTTCTGCGGCCTCGGTTCCGCTTGCGCCGGAAAGTTCAGTTTCTTCATTCTGATGCGGGTTAAGACCTAAATTCAAAATCGCCAGCAGGATCAGCCCCAGCCAGAGCAAGACGATCCATTTTCTTTGCGCAAACAAAAACTGACTGAAGTGTTCGAGAATCGTATTCAAGCGTTTTCCCTTCGGCGTTCAGGTCACAAACTCTGAAATTTTTTAGTTGAAGCTATAAAATAGAGGCTTTCGTTTGCATGCAACTGGTTTCAATCCCAGGGGTATGGTATGATTCTGCATGTATTTTACCAGTATTTGACAGTCCTGAATGTCAGGGTTGGCAGCTCTTTATATCAGCCGAATCCGATCGGCATTATCCTTGCGCGGAAAGGGACATATGATGGAATCTGAAACTCACAAGGAACAGGAAAACTGGGAAAAGCTCACCCGTGTTGAGCGTCTCGGTGAAATGCTGGTCCGGATCAATGCGTTGAAACTCTCACAATTGACGGATCTCATGCAGGAACAGGAACGCACGGGCAAGCGCCTGGGTGAACTCGCTGTTGAAAAGGGTTTTATTACCCAAGATGCCCTTGTCGATTATTTGATCGCCCAAATCCGGGGCAGCCAATCGGTTGATGACAGCCTGCGAGAACTGGGTCGCATGACCAACGAAGAAAAATGGGAACGTCTTTCTCAGCATGAACGCTTGGGAGAAATCTTGATCAAACGTCAGGTCATTCGCCTTTCACAATTGGTTGAAGCCATTGAATTCCAAAAAGAACACCCCGAAAAACATTTGGGTGAAGTGCTAACCGAAAAAGGCCTGATTTCAGAGGAAGATCTCAATGAAGCCCTGAAAATGCAGTTTCAACAAAACGAAACCCTGCGTCACACGCTTGAAGAGGTTCAAACCCCGCATCACCATCCAGGCGAAAAGCATTAATCCCATTCAGAACCCAGCACTCAAAACAGCGCTTGAAACCAGGTGCTGTTTTTGATTTTTTTGAATGCGAGCATTTTGTCAGCTGCCCGACAGAAAAGATCCCTGTCTTCTGAGATACTCCCTTTATCACTGAAAGCAGAGGGAAGACATGTCTGAACTTAAAACAGCAAAGCGCCATGCATTCAAAAAATGGGCAAAGCCCGCTGTTTTTTTGGCAGTTTTGGTTTTGCTTTTTATCAGCGCCCGCTTCTTGGGTTTGGATAAAAAATTAGCAGAACTTCAAACCTGGATTCAATCGCTGGGTACGCTTGGGCCGATTGTCTTTGTTGCGCTCTATGCGCTTGCCACTGTTTTAGCGATTCCAGGCTCGGCCTTGACCCTTGCCGGAGGAGCCTTGTTTGGCTCCAGCACAGGTTTGATTTGCGTCAGTTTGGGCTCTACCCTGGGAGCCGCACTTTGCTTCTTGATCGCCCGTTATCTTGCCAGAAACACCCTTGAACAAAGCTTTGAGAACAATCCGCTCTTTCAAAAATTAGACGCTCTGACCGAAAAACAAGGCGCGATGATTGTGGCGATTACCCGCCTGGTGCCCCTGTTTCCATTTAATTTACTCAATTACGGTTTTGGCCTGACCAAGGTTCCCTTTTTGACCTATCTGTTCTGGTCCTGGCTCTGTATGCTTCCCGGTACCTTGCTCTATGTCGTGGGTTCAGACGCCCTGACCCAGGCCCTGGCCAAGGGTCAAATTCCCTGGCCCTTGGTCGGTCTTGTCATTTTGATGTTGATGCTCATCAGTTTGATCGCACGAAAAGCACAAAAGAAATTAGAGGAAGCATCGTCCTGAACATTTCCAGGTAAATTTTGGGCTAAACTTTGAGCTGGGGACGACAGTTTCTTTGCCTCTCTGGGTATATGAATAGCTAAGAAGATTATAATGACAGGATGCTGCTGTGCTGATTACGAACAACCCTCTCTTTTCTCTGCCTGCGCCAAAAGCCGCTTCACCCGCACTGGGTCTGGGTCAGAGCCGTCAAAGTCTGGATCAGATGCTCGAAAGCATTTGCACCCAGAAAGATATCTGTAACGCTCCTGCGGCACCCCAGGGCTCAGCCAACCAGAGAGTGGATTTTATCTCCGATCATCCCCAAACCCAGGCGTTTTACCTGAATGGCATTCGCACGCCTGAAAAAAGTGCAGAAGAGGCCCGCAAAGCCCTGGAAGGCAAAACCGGACTCGATATTCAGATGCTGTATAACCCTACGGATGGCTTGCTTGCAGATACCGCTGAATCCCTCATGAATATGTCAGGAATGGACACCAAGGTTTCACGACGCGCGGAAAAAGCTTTCGCCCAGGCCTTGGAGAAGGGCGATAAGGTGCAAATTTTTGCGCACAGCCAAGGGGCGGCCATTGCAGCGGACGCCCTGCGCAAACTTGAAAAAGACTGGCAAGCCAAAGGGGTCAGCGAGCCTGAGATCCGGGAGCGCCTCAGCCGGGTTCAAATCACAGGATTTGGAGGCTTTGCCACCGAAGATCATTTTCCCAGAGATGTAAAGGTTGAACTCTTCCGACACCCCAATGACTATATTCCCAAATTTGCCTTGGCAGTTTCAGATTTGGGCAAATCAACCCAAACCCAAGCCCAGGATTTTATGCCCAGCTTGAAAAGATTTGGAGATACCCTCGGCAGTTTTGTAGCCTTCAATACGAATCAAGCCCTCAATTTTATTGCCAGCCGTCCTGAAACCCTAAGCAAATGCACAGGGGGAAGCCTGGATGATTTGGGCACAGCCTGTGCAACGATTGGGCAGGTCATTGAAAGCGATCATGATATGATTGTCAAAAACGACTTCGCCCGTTCACATTACAGTTCAGGCTATGTCGAAATGTTTGCCAAGGAACAAGAACTCAAAGACCGTCTGGCCTAGCCCCCTTAAACATTCTCCCCAAAAGATCTGCGCTGATATTGCTCCTCAGTTCTGAAACTCCAAAGCGTAATCACCATGCGTCAGCAAATGGCCCTGCGGATGGGGAAAGAAATAAACCCAGGCTAAAACTTCAAGCCCCGTGTCCAATTGAACGGGGACCTTTTCGCGCACATAGACAAAGGGATGTTCTTCAAGATCATCAAGTTTTGAAAGCGTGTCCTGGTTCACCCGATAGACTTCAACACGAATTGGCGAAACAGGTTCGTGCTTATCAACACAGGGATAATCGGCAAGATACAGCGCATAGGCTTCCTGGGTCCAGCCGACCCCGAGCATGGGGCTGTCTGAAAGCAGAAAATGCCATTTGCGGCCCTGCCGCAGGGAGCCGTAAACGGCCACCAATTCACAGCATTCACAGGCTGGAATCAGGCAAATTTTCTGGTAATAGGCTTCAGATAAGACATCCTGGCCTGCCCAAAAATGTTTGAGATCGCGACAGGCGGGCCGCCCTTCTGCGATCCAGTCTTCAGGGGCGGTATAAACCCAAGCCTGAAGACTATCCCCGTCTGGCGTACGTACCGTCAAGTATTGCCGCTGGGCACAGACAGGCACGCTTTCTGCACAATCCAGCGCTTCCAGGGCATCTTCGCGCAGCAAATACAGTGCCCCCTCCACATGTGCTCCTTTTTGAGGTCGAAGATTGGCATCGGCCTGACCTTCTCCGGCCCCACTGCGACGTGAAAAAACCAATTCCCAATCCTCTAAAAGTGCGGGTTCACGACTTTCCCATGCGCCAACACGCTGGGCCATCAAGACAGGGTCGAGATCTCCGGCATAGGCAAAATAGTAAACCTTTTCCATTAGCCATCACGCAATTTATCAAGAATCGAGGCGTCTTCAAGCGTTGAGGTATCTCCGCTTGCTGCGCGGCCTGCCGCAATATCGCGCAAAAGTCGGCGCATAATTTTGCCGCTGCGCGTTTTGGGCAGGGTGTCTGTAAAAATAATTTCTTCAGGTCTGGCAATCGCACCAATTTCTTTGACCACATGCTGGCGCAGGGTCTCTTTCAGCTCATCACTGGCCGTATAACTGGATTCAAGCGTGACAAAAGCAACAACCGCCTCGCCACGGATTTCATCAGGTTTGCCCACCACTGCCGCTTCAGCAACTGCCTCATGGCTGACCAAAGCGCTTTCCACTTCCATGGTGCCCAAACGGTGGCCTGAAACATTGAGAACATCATCCACCCGACCCATAATCCAGAAATAGCCATCGGCATCCTGACGGGCCCCATCTCCGGTAAAATAAAGACCCGGATAGCGTGACCAATAGTTCTGAACATAGCGGTCAGGATCGCCGTAAACCGTGCGCAGCATGGAGGGCCAGGGCTTGGTAATCACAAGATAGCCCCCTTGGTTGGCACCTACGGGATTGCCCTCACGATCCACCACTTCAGGAAAGATACCCGGCAGGGGCAAGGTCGCTGTCCCCGGTTTCAGCGGTGTGGCCCCCGGCAAAGGCGCGATCATCATCGCCCCCGTTTCAGTCTGCCACCAGGTATCGACAATCGGACAGCGGTTCTTGCCGATCACTGAGTGATACCACATCCAGGCCTCTGGATTGATCGGCTCACCCACCGTTCCCAAAAGACGCAAAGAAGACAGGTCATGGCGCAAGGGCCATTTCTCACCCCATTTGATAAAGGCCCGTATCGCAGTGGGGGCCGTATAAAATATACTGACCTGGTATTTGTCGATGATTTGCCAGAAACGATCTGGATCGGGGGTATTGGGGGCGCCCTCATACATTACGGTGGTCGCCCCATTGGCCAGCATGCCATAAACCACATAGCTGTGCCCGGTGATCCAGCCAATATCTGCCGTACACCAATAGGTATCGTCTTCTTTGAGATCAAAGACCAGCTTGCTGGAATAGGCGGCACCCAAGAGATAACCAGCGGTGGAATGCACCACCCCTTTGGGTTTGCCCGTTGTACCTGAGGTATAGAGAATAAACAGCGGGTGTTCACTGTCGAGTGCTTCAGCAGGGCAATGGGCATCGACACAGTCCATTATATCGTCCCACCAATGGTCACGTCCGGGATGAAAACCCACCTGTTGTCCGGTACGTTTGACCACCACCACCTGCTCCACACAGCCGACCCCCTCGAGCGCCTGATCGACCCAATCCTTGAGGGGAACAATCTGGCCTCTGCGCCAGCCCCCATCGGCAGTCACCACCATTTTGGCCTGGGCATCCTCGATCCGGTCACGCAGCGCTTCTGCACTGAAGCCCCCAAAGACAATGCTGTGCACAGCCCCGATACGGGCACAGGCCAGCATGGCAATAGCGAGTTCGGGAATCATGGGCATATACAGGGCCACCCGATCCCCTTTGTGAATGCCTAATTTCTTTAAGACATTGGCAAAGCGGCAGACTTCGCGGTGCAATTGTTGATAAGTCAGGGTACGGCTGTCACCAGGCTCCCCTTCCCAAATCAAAGCCGCCTTGTTGCGACGAAACGTGCTCAGATGACGATCCAAACAATTGGCAGAAAGGTTGAGCTGCCCCCCCAAAAACCACTTCGCAAAGGGCGGCTGCCAATCTAAAACCTGCTCAAAAGGGGTGATCCAATCCAGATATTCAAGGGCCTGACGGGCCCAGAAGGCTTCGGAATCTTGATGGGCTTCTTCGCACAGGGCATGGTATTGCTCCATGGAATAAATTTCTGCTTGATCAGAAAAATGGACAGGGGGTTGAAAAACCCGCTCTTCTTTCAGGACGGAAGTCAGGTTCTGGTCGTTCATACCGGCCTCCAGGCTGTGTGGTAAACCTACCATACCGCTCGTTTGAGGCGAAGTCAATCAAATTCCTCTGAATCAAACGCGACTTCACCGCCCTGTGGCTCAATCTGCTAAAATACGCTCTGCCCACTCCATTACAACCTGCGCAGAGAAGAGAAAGAATGAATCCTTGATGTTATTTCAGTTTGACGACTATTTCCAAGCCCCAACAGAACGCCCCCTCTTAAGTCAGCATGAAATACAGGCGCTGGTCATGCATTTGAGCCGGGGCACCGAAATTCTCGCGATTGAGCCGCTCAGCGGGGGCTTTCGCAATCAAAACTACCGCATTGAACATCCCCAGGGCCAAGCTGTTTTACGGGTGGCATCGGAGACCCAATCCGCTCTGAAAGAGCTGAATCTAATGCAAAGGCTTTCTCAGTTTCTGCCTGTACCCAAGGTCTTGGCTGAACGCCAGACATCGGCCCATGTGTTTGCCTTGCTTGAATTTATCGAAGGTCAACGGGCCGATACCCTGCCGCACAATCTATCTGAAGCCAGTTTACTTTCCTTGGGGGCTGCCATAGGCGCGACTTTGGCGAAGATCCATCAAATCCAATTTCCGGCTACAGGTTTTTTAGATTCCGAACTGAAAATCCCCGACCCACTCACGCATCTGGGAGACAGCTGGCTGGCCTATATGCGCGAGGTTCTACACGGCAAGCGCGCAGAGCAGCGCCTGGGCCGGGAAACCTGCCAGGAAAGCCTGCAAATGTTAAACCGCAACGAATATCTGCTCAGAGATCTCGAGCCCGTTCAACGCCTGGTGCATTCAGATTTTAATCTGAAGAATCTTTTGGTGCGCGAGAAAGATGGCTATTGGCAGGTACGGGCTGTATTAGACTGGGAATTCGCCCATTCGGGCTCCCCCTTGGTGGATTTTGGCAATTTTTTCCGCTTTGAAAAAGAACTCCCACAGGCGCTCTTTGAGGGCTTTTTACACGCCTATCAGGAACTGAATGGCCCCCTGGGGCCCCTGTGGCGCAAACAAGCAAAATTACTCGATCTTACCTCCATGTGCAATTTTTTGGATGCGCCTGAAGAACGACCCATCACCCTCAAAACTGTCAGGAAGATCTTTGCGGAAACGCTTGAAAGCCTGGCTTAAGCCTTTAAATAATCCGCATGCCAGTGCAGGTGCTCCCCGATAAAGGTTGAAATAAAGAAATAGCTGTGATCATAGCCTTCGCGGTATTGCAGCTCAATCGGATAGCCCGCCTCATGGGCCGCCTGCTCCAACAATTCGGGCTTCAACTGCTCTGCCAGAAACTGATCTGCACTGCCCTGATCAATCTTGGTGGGCACATGAATTTCGGCTTTGCGAATCAAGAGATGGGCATCATAGGCTTCCCAGGTTTTGGGATCTGAGCCCAGGTAACAGCTGAAAGCCTTATAGCCCCAGGCACATTGACTGGGTGCGCAGATCGGCGCAAACGCCGAAACTGACGTATAGCGCTCTGGGTTGCGCAGAGCCAGAACCAAGGCTCCATGTCCCCCCATCGAGTGCCCCGCAATAGCCGCCTTGCCGGAGGTCAGAAATTCAGCTTCTATCACGGCAGGCAACTCCTTCAGCACATAGTCATACATGCGGTAGTGACGGTTCCAGGGTTCTTCGGTGGCATTGAGATAAAAGCCTGCCCCGGTGCCGAAATCCCAGCTATCGTCTTCGCCGGGTAAATGCGCTCCACGGGGGCTGGTATCTGGCGAAACCAGAATCAGACCCAATTCAGAGGCATAGCGCTGGGCGCCGGCTTTAAGAATAAAATTTTCTTCTGTACAGGTCAGCCCAGACAGCCAGTAGACGACTGGGCAGGGTTTATCATCGGCCTGGGGCGGCAGATAAACGCCAAACTTCATTGAAGTGCCTGTGGATTCTGAACTGTGAAGCCAGGTTTCCTGCCAGCCGCCAAAGGCTTTGACCCGGCTCAGACGGGCCAGATCAGACCCGGTATGAAATTCAGACATCGTGAAGCACCACCGAACGGATCGCCTTGCCCTGGTGCATCAAATCAAAGGCCTGGTTGATTTCAGCCAGGGGCAGGGTATAGGTAATCATTTCATCGACTTTGATTTCACCGGCCAGGTATTTTTCTACATACCCCGGCAATTGGCTCCGCCCTTTGACGCCGCCAAAAGCACTGCCGCGCCAAACTCTGCCGGTCACCAGCTGAAAAGGGCGGGTAGAAATTTCTTGGCCGGCTCCTGCCACGCCAATGATCGTCGATTCCCCCCAACCCTTGTGACAGCATTCAAGGGCAGCACGCATGACGTGGACATTGCCAATACATTCAAAGGAATAATCCACGCCCCCGTCCGTCAATTCCACAATCACCTCTTGAATCGGCGCACTGTAATCTTTGGGATTGACGCAATCGGTTGCTCCCAATTGGCGGGCAAACTCAAACTTATCGGGATTGGTATCAACGGCAATAATGCGGCCCGCTTGGGCCATCACCGCACCCTGAATCACGCTCAGGCCAATTCCGCCCAAACCAAATACAGCCACGCTTGAGCCTGGGGTCACTTTGGCGGTATTCAAAACAGCGCCAATGCCTGTGGTAATGCCACAGCCCAAGAGACAGACTTTTTCCAAAGGGGCTGCAGGGTTAATTTTCGCCAGGGCAATTTCGGGCAAAACCGTATGACGGGCAAAGGTAGAAGTGCCCATATAGTGATGAATCATGCGCCCTTGGTAGGAAAAACGGGAGCTGCCGTCAGGCATCAAGCCTTTGCCTTGGGTGCTGCGAATCGCCTGGCAGAGATTGGTCTTGCCTGAAGTGCAAAATTTGCACTCCCCACATTCCGGGGTATAGAGGGGAATCACGTGATCTCCTGGTTGAACAGAGGTCACACCCGCGCCTACCGCTTCAACAATGCCGCCTCCTTCATGCCCCAAAATCACAGGAAACAAGCCCTCTGGGTCATCACCCGAGAGGGTATAGGCATCGGTATGGCAGACGCCACTGGCCACAATCCGCACCAGCACCTCACCGGCCTGGGGTTCCTGCAAATCAATCTCAACAATTTCAAGGGGTTTACCCGCTTCAAAAGCAACAGCAGCAATCGTTTTCACGCGTTCACAACTCCGATTTATCCAAATAAAATTCCAAACTCAAAAAAACAGCACCGATCTTTTCAGAACAGTGCTTAATCAAAGCGGGCGACGAGATTCGAACTCGCGACATTCAGCTTGGGAAGCTGACACTCTACCAACTGAGTTACACCCGCAGGATTTGAATACTTAGGCATTATATCACAGCCCCCTGTTCAGAAAGGAACAGTTTGTCTCTCCTCTTAAAACAGATCCCTTGATATACTGAAGCACCATGCAAAGTTTACTGCCCCAACTTAAAGTGCTCATTGCCGAACCCCATGCCCTGCTTTGCAGTGCATTAAAAGCCTGCCTGCGTTCAGAGTCGACTTACCAGGTCAAAGCGCTTGCAGACAGTGTCCCTGAGTTGCTTAAAGCACTCTCACAAGCAAAGGTAGATTTCGTTATCCTGCACGCCCCCTGGGCCACCCCTGAAAATCTTCAAAAAATTGCAGACTCAGGTTCCCCAGCGGTTTTGGTGCTCGCAAACAACAAACAGGCCTTTGAAAATTTAAGGTTCTCAGGAGTACAGGGGGTTATTTCACTCGAAACAGGCATGCGTACCCTTTTGCCAGCGCTTCATTGTCTTTCTCAAGGCCAGGCCTACGCCTGGGATCATTCCGTGGAACTTCCCCCCCAAGTATCCGTCCAAAGGCTCAAACAACCCAATCGACTCACTCCCCGCGAAAATGAAGTGACAGCCCTTTCCGCCCGTGGCCTCAGCCCTGAAGCAATTGCTTCAGAACTGAAGATTCAAACGGCAACCGTCAAACGCACCTTAAAACGCATTGCTGAAAAAAACAGCAAAATCCAGAACCCGGCTTAAGACCTGCCAAGCCTGGCTTTGCTTTGGTTTTCAAATTGAGTTTAGCCTGTTCACTTGCTCTGGGGTATGTCAAAATGAGAAAGAATATTTTGGCGATAAACAGGTAAGAACAATGCTTCCAGATAATCTATTTGTACATGACCATCCTCTGATTCAAAGGGATATGACCCTTCTCAGAGATAAAAATACCCCTTCTCCAATTTTCCGGGCCATGATCAAAAATCTGGCCCGGTATATTGTATATGAGGCCTCCAGCAAACTTGAACTGGCACCTCAAGAAGTAGAAACTCCGCTTGGCCCCTGTCTGGGCAAGCGCATCAAATGCTCCCATATTGTTCTGGCTCCGATTCTTCGGGCCGGTTTGTGTATGATTGATGGAGCCTTCGAAGTGTTTCCCTTTGCACAGGTGCGCCATATTGGTCTCTACCGCAATGAAGAAACGCTTCTGCCCGTTGAGTACTATGTAAAAATCCCAGAAGAACTGGCAGCTGACACCCTGGTCTTTATTCTCGATCCCATGTTGGCAACAGGAGGTTCAGCGATTGCGGCCGTAGATATTCTGAAAAAACGTAAGGTGACGAATATTCACTTTTGTTGCCTGATTGCTTCACCCGAAGGCATTCAAAAACTCTCAGAAGCCCATCCTGATATCAAAATACACACAACCTCCGTTGATCAGGGACTCAACGAAATTGGTTATATTCTGCCAGGTCTCGGAGATGCTGGTGACAGGGCTTTTAATACTTGATGAATTCCCTGACAGCAGCAAAAATTCTGCTGATTGAAGACGAAGCCCAAATCTCGCGGTTCATTGAACTTGAATTGAAATGCGAAGGCTATCAAGTTGAATGCGCCAATAACGGGATTTCAGGGCTGACTCTGGCCAGAGAAAAAATTTTTGATCTGATTATTCTAGATCGCATGTTGCCTGGCATTGATGGCATGGAAATCTGTCGACGTTTACGCCGGGACTCTCAGATTCCCATTCTCATGCTCACGGCACGCAGTGAAGTTCAAGACAGGGTAGAGGGTTTGGATTCAGGGGCCAATGACTACCTGACCAAACCCTTTCACCTGGAAGAACTTTTGGCACGTATCCGTCTGCAATTGCGCTTAAACCAGAACAAAAACGAAGATGAACTGGCCTTTGAGCATTTACGTTTGAACCTGCGTAGCCGTGAAGTATTTTCAGGAGAAATCCCCCTTCATCTGGCCCCAAGAGAATTTGAACTGCTGGCACTTTTGATGCAAAACCCTCGTACCGTTTTAACCCGCTCGCATATCTTAAGCTCTGTCTGGGGCTGGGGAAACGATGTACAGGAAAGCGTGCTGGATGTGTATATCCATGCTTTGCGCGAAAAAACGGAACAAACCCATCAACCCCGTCTAATTCAAACCGTGCGGGGAATAGGCTATATTCTCAAAGAATCCCCATGACGCTTCGAAAAAGACTTTTCCTCTTCTTTTTCATTTTGGCGGTTTTAATCCTCGTCATTCCCAATCTTTTAATTGGTTGGGCCATGCAACAGCATTTTTTAATGCTGGCACAACGCGAAGGAGAAGAAATCACCCAGAGGATTCAAAGTTTTATAGATTTTTTGGCGCTCAAAAATCCAGAAATAAGTTTAGATTTACACAATCCTGATAAAGTACAAGAAATATTGGATAATACCAGCCGTTACCTCTTAAATAAAGAGGGGCTAGAAATAGAAAGTGGTTTTTTCTTAGAAATCAGAGGCCCCCAAGGGGATTTAATTGCTGCTTCGGCCAACCTCAAAAACGAAACCTTGCCCCAATCTAACGAAAAAATCACCCAATATCTCAAAATAAAAGATTTTAAAGCTATTCCCGTTCTCATTCAGGAAAGCCAGCTCCAGGTGAGGAATCAAAATCTAGGCACTGTGCGGGTCGCTGTTTCACTGCTTGAAAATAATTATTTTATTAAACAATTGCTTGTATTTTGGCTTGTCAGTCTGATGCTTACCCTGATACTTACCTTTTTTCTTGCCAATCTTTTTTCCCAACAGGCACTTAAACCCTTGGTATCTCTGAGCAGTGCCGTCGATCAGATGATCTCGACAGGCACCCTGACAGATCTTAAAACCCAGGGCTTGCCACCCGACCCGATTGGTATGCTGGCTCGGAGTTTCAATGCTCTTTTGCACAAAATCCAGGAGCTACTGATCAAACAACAGGATTTCCTGGCCGATGCTTCGCATGAATTGCGTTCCCCCTTAACAGCCATTCAAGGCCATGCCGAATTGCTTTTAAAACGGGGGGCCACACATCCTGAAATACTCGAAGAAGGGTTGGGAATTATACGTCAGGAATCTGAAAGGCTTTCAGCCTTGGTAGAAGACATGTTGCTTTTGGCTAAAACACGCCAAACAGCCCCTCATCAAGAAGAGCTGGAAATCAACAAACTTTTGCAGGAAGTCTATGAGGCGCGCCAAATGCTGCATCCCCAACTGGTATTTTTGCCCAGTCACGAGGAGCTTTGGGTCAAAGGTGAAAAAGCGGCACTGCAACGGGTCTTTATTAATTTAATCGATAATGCGCTGCGCTACAGCCCCCCAGAAAAAGAAGTCAAAATCATTTCCTATGCTCAAGATCAGCAAGCCCATATTGAAATTCAAGATCAAGGGCCCGGCATCCCAGAAGACAAACTCCCGCATATCTTCGAACGATTTTATCGTCTTGAGCCCGATCGCAACCGCAGCCAAGGAGGAACAGGTTTGGGACTGCCAATCGTGAAAGAAGTTTTAAATTGGCATGCGGGAGAAATCAAAGTTTTTAGCCAGTTGCTTGCGGGCTCTTGTTTTAGAGTCAGCTTACCGAGCGTAAATTTTGAAGCCCTGGCTCTGCAGGAAACAAAGTTAGATTCAGATTTCTGAGCGCCAATTCATCTTCTGCCAAATACCCAGCAAAGACCTCCATTTGATAGGTCAAGTGCAATAAACTCTCTTCCCATTTCTGCAGGCAGATTTCATCTGCAAGGAATGATTTCTCTTGGAGATCCTTTGCCAGAGCGCAGAGAAAGCCTTCCTCCGCTAAGGAAAAGGCAGATTCCAATTGATGCAGGTCTGAACCAACGCCACTCACACAATACAGACCGGGTAAAATAGAGGCTTCAAAGCGCATCCAGGAGCGATTTAAGGCCTGGGTTTCTTTTCGTTTCGTGTCTGCCATTAAAATTTCATGGCGAAATTGTGAGGACTCTTTGTGTAAAGCAATTTCCAATTGATCGCATAAATTACCCAAGTGAATCCGATAATGCGCAAGAATATCGTCCTCCAATAAGGAGATTCCCCCAAAATACCAATTTACAACGTCCAGAGATGAAACGGTCAGCATGCTGAGCATCTCCTGATAACCCATAAACTGAAAACTGCCAAGATTTTTATATTTCTCGAGTAGCGGCCGCAGGCTTCTCAAATGTGAAACACTTGCGTCATAAAGCAAAACAAGATACTTATCCTTTTCTACGGATTCGCCAGGTCGAATATAGACAGAGACCAATTCAGCCCCTAAACTTTCAAGCAATTCTTTTTGTACCCGTTTCATACTTGCAGATATAGATTTCATGTGCATTTACCCCTGAGTTTGTATTTTTCAGACTCAATATTTTCTCAGTTTAAGCAAGCTTATCTAAATTTTGCATGAAAAGAATCTTAGGATTTCTTAAGATTCCCCCCTGTTCAAATTTCCACCTGGGTCTTGTATGGGATAGCTCGTGGTATAATATTAAGTAGTGTTTAAGTAAAGGAAAACGGTCATGAAAAACCAGCTCATTAAGATCAGTGCTCTGATGATAACGCTCAGTCCCCTGGTGGCTTGTACCCGTGTTCCTGTTGGCGCATTTGGCGTCAGTGGTTCAGATGGCGCCAATGCCATCAGCGTAGATGCCGGTGCCAATACCCTGGAAGAAAAAAAATTAACCCGCCTTAAGCAAATTGATCAAAAAATTCAGGAAAGCGCTGATAAACTCAATGCCGTTCTGGATCCCAACAAGGTTTCAGAACCTGCCAATTTGGATAAATTGGTGATTGGTGATGAACTGGATCCTTCCTTAAGCTATGATCGCCGCTTCAGTGCCAATCAAAAAATTGAGCAAAAAATGGATCAAAAAGCCCAGGACTTAATTTCTGGCGAAGCCAGTGCCACATCAACCAGTACCTTAACTCCTACAGACAGTTCCTTGCTCAATGACCGCAGTCTGAGAAACCAGGCCTCGATTGATCAAAATCTGAATGAAAAAGCGGCCAACCCTGGCGGCGATTCAAGTGTTGAAACAGCCAGCAGCCCAGCTCCATCAGCTGAAACAGACAGCGATACAAGCCTTGAAAAAAAATCTGAAACCAGTTCTGATCAAAGCACAAATACAGACAATAAAACCCCCGCTTTTTAAGTTAATTCTTCATGCAAATTATTTTGGCATCGGCCTCTCCTCGTCGCAAAGAACTCTTAAGTCAAGTGATTTCTGAGTTTCAGGTTCAGCCCGCAGATATTGAAGAGAGCTTCGATTCCAAGCTTGAAAGTCTTACTGCCCAAGTTGAAGACTTGGCTCTGCGCAAAGCACGTTTAATCGCTCAAAATTGTACTTCACCCACTCAAATTCTCGGTTCAGATACGGTTGTCGTCATTCAGCAGGAGGTTTTGGGAAAACCAGCCGATGCAGAAGACGCCGCCCGTATGTTAGGCAAACTCAGCGGACAATGGCATGAGGTGATTACAGCTGTCGCCTTAATCCAGACAGGTGAAGCTCCCAAAGAGCTCAGTAACCATGCCATCAGCCGCGTCAAAATGAAAGACCTGAGCCCAGACGAAATTCAAAATTATATCGCCAGTGGTGAACCCTTGGACAAAGCGGGAGCCTATGCCATTCAGGGATTGGCTGGGGTCTTTGTAGAAAAAATTGAAGGTTCTTGGGATACCATTGTCGGTTTGCCCTTAGAAAATGTCAAAGCACTTCTGTCTGCTGTAAAGGCTTAAAACGGGTTTCTTTCCTGAAGTCTTTTTCGCTGGCGTTGGTATTGGTCAACAGCCACCTGCAACCTCTGCACCAAAAATTTGGCTTTGACCTGCTGATGAGAAATCGGAAGCCGCGATTTACAGAGCATGGGATGATCCGTTGGATGATGCCGGATCCGAACCTGAAGACGATTATGAACCATGGTCTGATCTAAAGAAAAAGCTTCAATGGCCTGTAGGGGCAAAGTCATGTTCTCAATAGGTTCCGTTCCACCAAATTGGCTGTCTTTCCAGGAACGCAACTCCAAGCCCTGCATAGAAAGTTCAATGCGCATATGGGTGCGCAAACCTTCGCTGCGATGAATGGCGACAAAAATGCCACTGGCAGCCAATAAACTGATCACCAGCAAAGGCCCCAAGCCAGGTATTGCACTGAAAAACATACCACCAACCAAATCCACCCCCAGCAAAACTGCCATCAAGGTTTTGTAATCATGGTAAGTGGGCATCAGATGCATCACCAATTTTTCAGGGGTATCTTCCACCTCTATCGCGGGATCGGGTTTAAAGGGAAAATACGCCTGCACGCCCCGCTCAAAACGCATGGTGTCAATTTCAGCTAATTTTTTACGGGCCTCGCGCGCTGAGTGAAAGCGATCTGATACTTGAGGGGCCACCATTTTACTCAGCCACCACTGTAAACCTTCTGAGCATTGAATATAGCCTTTAAAGTCAAGCCCCAAACCTTCTGCTTTCTGCATTTCATTGGGGGTACGCCCTGAGAGAATATGCAAAAGGGTAACACCCAAACCATAGAGATCACTTTGAGGGGTTGCCTGCCCCCAAAATTGCTCAGGGGCCATATAGCCATAGGTTCCAATAATCGTAGAACCTCCTCCGCCCTCTTCCCTTAATATCTCCTGAACTGCACCAAAATCAACAAGTGCAGGATGATCCTGCTCATCAATCAGGATATTCGAAGGTTTGATATCCCGATGAATGATCTGCGGCTCGCGCTCATGCAAATCGATTAGAATATCCAACATTTGATCTGCCAATTGACGCAGACGATTTTCAGAGGGGCGCCAGCCACTGCGAAGCCTTTGTGGCAAGGGCATGCCCGGCAAAAGCGTGGTCACCAGATAAAAACAATGGCGTTCTGCCTGCTGAATTTCAAAAAAATCCAAGAGACGCGGCGTGCGCGCATGCCGCATTCGCTCAAGGATTCTCATTTCACGTTCAAAGAGTTCATAGCCTTTCCAATGTTCCATGCGGTTAAAATGAAGTTCTTTGACAATGACTGGGGTCTGGACCGAAAGTTTATGGGCACGATAGGTCACAGAAGAAGAGCCTGTGCTCAGAACTTTATCAATCTGGTAGAGATCATTGAGGACTTCTCCCACCGACAAAACCCAGTTCTGAACGGGCAAAAGACGCTCTTCATTCGAATTTTTTTCTGGCAAGCGATCTTTCAATTCTTGTCGATCAATCGCCTGAGAGGTTGCTTTTTGGATGGCAGGTAAAGACAAGGTTCGGGTATAGACTGGTAAAATAGCTTGCAAAACTTCCAAGGCCTCATCAGCACTGAAAAAACGTTGCTCCAGAGAAGGCAGAATCAATTGCTCAATCCAGTTTGAGAAACGCTCAGAACACTCTACAAAAGGGCGAAAATCCAATAACATCTCAGGATTCGGGATTTGCTGCGGTTCAAGCCCTGAAAGCAGATAGATCAAGGTCACCCCCAACCCGTAGAGATCAGTTTGAGGCACAGAACGCCCACTGTACTGTTCTGGCGCCATATAGCCAAAGGTTCCTATAATCGTAGATCCCCCTCCTCCTTCAGGGTGAAGGAGTTCCTGAACCCCGCCAAAATCAATCAAATAGACACAACCTGCCTCATCGAGCAACAGATTGGAAGGCTTAAGATCCCGGTGAACAACAGGGGGGTGTAAATGGTGTAAATAACTGAGAATCTGCAAAACCTGTACAGCAATTAAATAAACAAATTCCTCACTTAGCCCCAGACCTTCTTGTATCTTTTGATTCAAAGGAATTCCTGGCACTTTTTCGGTTACCAGGTAGACTGATTGAGAATCACCCTCACCTTCAAAATAATCAAGCAAAGCGGGGATTTGAGGGTGCTCCAAATTGGCGAGTGTTCGTGCTTCTCGCCGAAAAAGTTCGAGTCTTTTCCAACGTTCCAATTGCCCTAAACGCAACTCTTTGACAATACAAGAGGACTCCGTTTCCTGGTTGAATGCCAAAAACGTTGCTGAATCACTGCCTTGGGCCAAACATTGATCGAGTCGGTAATGGCCTTGAATAATCAGAGGCTGTGCATTTTCATTCATAGTTTTTCAGAAACATCTTACCACGTTCAGCCCTTTCAAAGCAGAAAAGAAAGAAGCTCACGTAAAACAACGATCTATTTGTAAGTAAATTACTTACGCATGTTTTTACTATTTTAAAATATATATACGTAAATAGAATATATATTCAAAATTATTGTCACATAATTGTAAATTCTTGTAACATAACTGATTTCAGACTCAATAGATTAGATTAAGATAGAACTCATAAAAGCTTGAATTGAATCAAGTTCTTAAATGCTGAAAGCGAATCTTTTGTTTCGAATAAGTTCTAATTTAACAATTTCATTTTTCTACGATATTTAGTGAGCAATACATCCAGAGCGAAGATGTTTTTTTAGTGAAAAGCCAAACTGAAGGGAGCAGTTCAAGGGCTGAAATACAAAGCGGACTTTGTTTTTTCTTAAAATTTGAGGAGGGAAGTCAACGCAAGCGTTGATTAAAAGTAAAAATGTCAAAAAGTGTTTTATTGGTAGACAGTGCGCTGAATTGTATGACTCTCAGTTCCATGCTAATGAAAGAGCGAGCACTTAAAATTGTTGGGGTCTCGAATTCATTTCAAGCAGCTCAAGAAAAACTCAAACAAAGTCATCCTGAATACATGATTCTGGATCCTCAGATTCTTTCCGAAGAAGAGCTTTCAACTCTGGTTCGGGATTCTCAGGCCCAGGATGTTAAAATTATCGTCTTTTCAAAAACCAATACCCACCCCCTGCTCAGATTGGCCAAATATATCAAAAAACCTGAAACCAATATTTCACGGGACACCTTCTCGATTCAAACCCTGTTGCATGCAGTCAATGCAGAAACAGAAATGATTCCTGTCAATTCCATTTCTACGCTCTCCAGTGAACCGCGAAGTGAAGCTGATCCCCTCAGAATCATGTTGATCGATGATTCAGCTCTAATGAAGCTGGTACTCAGCAACCTTTTAAAAACAGACCCCAGTTTACGTCTGATTTGCGATGCAAAAAATGGCCAAGAAGGACTGGAACTCTTGCAGTCCTATACGCCAGACGTGATTCTATTGGATATTGAAATGCCCGTCATGGATGGTCTGAGCTTTCTCAAACACGCCCGCCATTTAACCAAAGCCAAGATTATTATACTTTCTTCAATTGCTAGCCAGAAAGCCGATGAAATCAGAGCGCTTGGGGCTGATGCCATGATCGAGAAGCCCGATGGTTCTGTCTCGATGGATTTTGCAATTAAGTCTGGGGCAAAACTGCTTCAGCTGATTCACAAACTCATCCCCTAATTCCAATTTACCTTTTCTAATCTACTGTAAAATCTATTTTTACTTTCTAAGAATTTGCGAAATATTTCAGATAGGAAGACAGAGATATATGGATGAATTCGACTTGTATGAAGATGATGATATTAATATTGGTGATACTTATTTAACTTTTTCAATTGATCATGAAGAATATGCAATCTGCGTAAGTTATGTCACCGAAATTGTCAGACTTCAAAAAATAATTGAAGTTCCCGATGTTCCAAACTATATCAAAGGTGTCATCAATTTACGTGGAAAAATTATCCCTGTCATGGATATCCGCAGCCGCTTCAATTTACAGACTGTCGATTATTCAGATCGCACAGTCATCATTGTCTTGGAGCTGGGGGATGTTTTAACCGGTATTGCGGTAGACAAGGTCAACGATGTGACTGAGCTTCCCCCTCATTGTATCGATCCTCCTCCCCAATATTCGCGTGGAGGAGAAAACCAATCGGTGATTAAAGGCATTGGTAAAAACGGGGATCATGTCTATATTCTTTTGGATACAGACTGTCTCATACATAACAAAGAAATTCATCATGCCCTACTTGAAGTCTCTTAAACTTCAAGTTTTCCACATTCTGGCTTAAACATAAATAATTAAACTCATCAAGTGAAAGAGAGAACGTCTCCATGGTAAATATCGATTGTGCCCTTACCCAAAATGAAAAGAAAACTTTAGTCACCCAACTCAAAAAAGTCGGACAAAGTATTGAAAAAAATGAGGGTGAATTCTTGGCACTTGATCCAGCCAAGTTCTCAGAACCAGCCCAGGATATCGTGATTGAGTTTAACAAAGTCATTGAAACAGCCCAACTCCTTGTTCAATCTCAAGAAGAAACCGGTGGGGTTTCATCTCAAATGACCCACGCTGCACTTGAAAGCGTTTCGACCAATATTATGATAGCCAATTCTAATTTTGAAATTGTGTATATGAACCCAGCCATCGTTCAAATGTTTAAAGATGCACAGCACGAAATTCGCGAGGTTTTTAAGAATTTTGACCCTGAAAATCTAATGGGCACGAATATCGACATTTTTCACAAAAATCCTGCCCATCAACGTAAAGTTTTAAAAGGTTTGACGGGAATTTTTCGCTCCAGAATCAGCATTGGCAGCAGAACCTTTGACCTGGTTGCAGCCAAAGCAGAAAACAGCGAAAAAGAAATTTTAGGCTATGTGGTGGAATGGACAGATGTTTCAAATCTTTTGATTGCAGAAAAAGAAAAAGAAGTTCTCTTGATGGACACCTTGCGCATTAAGGCCGGCCTTGACTGTGTAAGTACCAATATCATGATCGCAGATCCTCAATTTCAGATTGTGTATATGAATCCTGCCATTTATCAAATGTTTCGTGTAGCACAGCACGAAATTCGCGAAGTCTTTAAGGATTTTAATTCTGAAAAGCTGATTGGAATGAATATCGATGTCTTTCATAAAAATCCAGCCCACCAGCGCAAAGTCCTTGAAAGTTTGAAAGGGATCTTTCGCTCCCGAATCAGTATTGGCAGCAGAACCTTTGACCT
>Ga0210039_1000031_pt1 | contig 188703 bp, 158 predicted proteins | sample CryGeyCG2114_250_3_FD_185460 | JGI IMG/M metagenome (GOLD analysis project Ga0210039, IMG submission 185460) | Groundwater microbial communities from aquifer - Crystal Geyser CG17_big_fil_post_rev_8/21/14_2.50 (SPAdes) (version 2) | ecosystem: Environmental > Aquatic > Deep subsurface >...
TAAGTTTAATAGTTCGCTGAATAATCATATTCATATTGTATCATCTAAGTATTCAACAAAATACACATGGGAAAGGAGTGTGGGAAAGACACGTCCGGCTTACACCGGATGCGCTCTGCCTCTCCGGTATGAATGCCGGAGTCTCCTGCGCAAGACCTGATGAAGCATAAATCTGTTTTGTTATTAGGGGGGTATGGCGGCGTTGGGCAGTGTCTGGCCCGGCTCCTTTTGAAGGAAACTCAAATAGAGATCGTTATTGCAGGAAGAAGAAAAGAAAAGGCAGACGAATTTGCTGCCACTCTCAACAGGGAATATGCTGGTCATCGGGTGAATAGCCGTTGCGTGGATGCTTCTGATTACACCTGTCTCGTAGCTGCTTTTGAAGATGTGCAGCTTGTTATTGTTTTGACGACGACCCCAAATCTAATCAAGCAGATTGCTCAGGCTGCTCTTGTAGCTGATTGTGACTATTTGGATATTCTTGTCGGCGAGAATACGTTTCAAGATTTAGAGCCGTTGAACTCATCGATCAAGCAACAGAAAAGAATATTTATCACACAAGCAGGCTTTCATCCCGGTTTACCGGCTGTTTTTATTCGCTATGCTGCTCAATATTTTGATACGTATGAAAAAGCAATTATTGCGATGGCGATGAATGCCCGGTTTGAACGCGCGGAGCAAGCTGTTGAAATTATTTCACTGATAGCAGAATTTAAGGCCGAAGTTTACAAAGCGGGAGCTTGGCGAAATGCAACCTATCAAGAGGCTCTGACCATCGACATGGGAAGCAAATTCGGAAGCATGCAAGTTTTTCCCATTCAAATGCCAGAGATAAAATCCATGCCAGAAATGTTTTCCTTAAATGAAACAGGAGTTTACGTATCAGGTTTTAACTGGTTTGTGGATTATTTGGTTTTTCCCATAATTTGGGTAAGCCAAAAAATCAGGAAAGGATGGGCAACAGGTTTTCTAACTCAACTTTTCACCTGGGGCGTAAACACTTTTTCATCTCCGTATCAAGGGGTTGTGTTTCTGAATGAAGCAGAGGGTATAAAAGACAACAAGAAGCAGAGAGTTCGTATTATTGCAGAGCATGATGATGCTTACCTTTTCACTGCAATACCTGTTGCAGCATTGCTCAAACAATACTTTAAGGGCTGTCTTCCTTTTGGCTTAGGGTTGATGGGACATATCGTGGATGTTAATGAACTGTTCAGTGATATGGAAAAAATGGGTCTACACATCAGAGTTGAAGAGCAATAAGCTCTGGAGAAAGCAAAGAAGAGTAGAACTTTGCATTTCAAGAAAGAACCTGTTCATGTCAACTGAACTCGCTTCAAAAGCTTCACTTTGGACCTTGGCTCTGGGGGCCATTGGCGTGGTCTCTGGAGATATTGGCAGCAGCCCCTCTATACCCTGAAAGAATGTTTTCACGGCCATCTCAAACTGAATCACGCCCTGCATGAGCAGATCATTCTGCTCTCGGTCAAATCCAAGAATATTCAGGCGGTTGAGCCTGAGAACGCTTTAGAAGTGAACAAATTGGGCCGGGGCGTTTTTCAGGTAACTGCCAGCTATGGCTTTATGCAGTCGCCGGATATTCCCCGCCGGCTCACGGCTTGCCCTGATTTTAAAGCCTGGCTCATACCTGAAAACACCACTTATTTTATCGGGCATCAGACGCTGCTGCTGGAGCAGAACAAATCCCGCATGGCCAAGTGGCGTCGTGCGCTGTTTGTGTTTATGTCCCGCAAGGCCTGGTCGGCCGCCGGTTTTTTTAACCTGCCCCGTGAGCGCGTAATAGAGATTGGCATGCAGGTTGAAATCTGATTATTTTCAGACCAAACAAAAGAGGGGCTCAGATGAGCCCCTCTTTTTGTTGTTCTCTGCTTAAATCGTAGCAGAACCTGTTTTCAGGGCTGCTTTGAGATATTCACGCCGCATGGTCGCGATATTTTCAATCGAAATGCCTTTGGGGCAAACTGCTTCGCATTCGCCATGGTTTGAGCAATTGCCAAAGCCTTCAGCATCCATTTGCTCAATCATGCGCAGGGCCCGGCGGGTCGCCTCAGGCTTGCCTTGGGGCAAATGCGCGTATTGAGCAATTTTAGCCCCCACAAACAGGGCTGCAGAGGCATTCGGACAAGCTGCCACACAGGCGCCACAGCCAATACAGGCAGCAGCAAAGAAGGATTTATCGGCTTCCTCTTTACCAATCGGAATTGAATTGGCATCCTGGGCACAGCCCGTATTGACACCGACATAGCCACCGGCTTGAATAATCCGGTCAAAGGCAGAACGATCCACGACCAAATCCTTGATCACCGGAAAAGCTTCCGAGCGCCAGGGTTCAATCGTAATCGTATCGCCATCGCGGAAGGTACGCATATGCAACTGGCAAGTTGCAGTGCGTCGGGCGGGGCCATGGGGCACGCCATCAACGACCACCCCACAGGTGCCGCAAATGCCTTCACGACAGTCGTAATCATATTCAATCGGCTCTTCTTTGCCCTCTTTGATCAGCTTTTCATTGAGCACGTCCAGCATTTCCAAAAAAGACATATGACTGGAAACATTGTCCAATTCATAATCATGTAAGGCACCGGGGCTGTCTGGCCCTTTTTGGCGCCAGATACGCAACTTCATTCGCATTTTATCAGACATGGTGCTACTCCTTACTTATAGCTTCGTTGAGAGGGTTTAACATCATTAAATTCCAGCGCTTCCTTGTGCAGAACCGGCTGGCTCAGATTTCCGGAATATTCCCAGGCAGCGGCATAGCTATACGCTTCATCGTTGCGCTTGGCTTCGCCTTCTTCGGTCTGGTATTCTTCGCGGAAATGGCCTCCGCAGGATTCTTGACGGTGCAGGGCATCCAGTGCCATCAGTTCGCCCAGTTCCAAGAAATCTGCAACCCGGCTGGCAAACTCAAGGTTTTTATTCCAGCCATCGGCCGTGCCAGGAATTCTGACATTCTGCCAAAATTCTTCACGCAGTTTGGGAATTTCTTGCAAGACCTGGGTCAAGCCTTCTTCAGTGCGTGACATGCCGACATAATCCCACATTTTCAGACCCAATTCGCGATACAGCTCCATCACGGTGCGTTCCCCTTTGATCGAGAGCAGTTTATCGATTTGGCCCTGAATTTCAGCCCGCACGCCTTTGAAGGCTTCGTGCTGTTCGGGATCGACTTTGACGGGGGATTTTCCGGCCAGATAATCGCCAATGGTATAGGGCACCACGAAATAGCCATCTGCCAGACCCTGCATCAGGGCGCTGGCGCCCAAACGGTTGGCACCGTGGTCAGAGAAATTGGCTTCACCCAGGGCAAAAAGGCCTGGAATGGTGGTCATCAGGTTATAATCCACCCACAGACCGCCCATGGTATAGTGTACGGCTGGATAAATCTTCATCGGCACTTCATAGGGATTTTCACCGGTAATCCGCTCATACATTTCAAACAGATTGCCATAGCGATCTTCCACGGCCTTGCGGCCCAAGCGCTGAATCGATTCGGCAAAGTCGAGATAGACTGCCAAACCCGTTTCACCCACGCCCCGGCCTTCATCGCAAACATATTTAGCATTGCGGGAAGCCACGTCACGGGGCACAAGGTTGCCGAAACTGGGGTAACGGCGTTCGAGATAATAATCGCGTTCGTCTTCAGGAATTTCTCCCGGTGGACGTTTATCTCCCGCTTTTTTGGGCACCCAGACCCGGCCATCATTGCGCAGAGATTCGCTCATCAGCGTCAACTTGGACTGGTAATCGCCTGAAACAGGGATACAGGTCGGGTGAATCTGGGTAAAGCAGGGATTGGCGAAATAAGCCCCGCGCTTGTGGCAGCGCCAGGCAGCCGTGGCATTGGAATTCATGGCGTTGGTAGAGAGGAAATAGACATTGCCATATCCGCCAGTGCAAAGCAAGACGGCATCCCCCGCATAGGATTCCAATTCGCCGGTTTTGAGGTTGCGCATGACCACCCCTTTGGCGGCTCCGTCAATTACCACCAAATCCAGCATTTCGCGGTAGGTGAAGAGTTCAACCTTACCCGCATCGACCTGACGCATCATGGCGCCATAGGCTCCCAACAGCAATTGCTGACCTGTTTGGCCAGAAGCATAGAAAGTACGCGAAACCTGTGCGCCCCCAAACGAACGATTCGAAAGCATGCCGCCGTATTCACGGGCAAAGGGCACACCTTGGGCTACGCACTGGTCGATAATGCTGACGCTGACCTGGGCCAGACGGTAGACATTGGCTTCACGGGCGCGGAAATCGCCCCCCTTGACGGTGTCATAAAACAGACGCCAAACGCTGTCCCCATCATTCTGATAGTTTTTGGCAGCGTTGATTCCGCCCTGGGCAGCAATACTGTGCGCGCGACGGGGAGAGTCTGAAATACAGAAAGACTTGACGTTATACCCCAGTTCAGCCAGGGTGGCAGCCGCAGAAGCGCCGGCCAGACCTGTGCCAATCACCAGCACGGTATATTTACGTTTATTGGCGGGATTGACGACTTTAATCCCGGCTTTATAGCTGTCCCATTTATCTGATACCTGACCAGAGGGAATATGGGCCTGGAGGGGAGTACCCTCTTGAATATTCAGCTTACTCATTGCTGTAACCTCCAATTAATGCGCGGCCGGAACCATATAACAAACCCAGAGGGGCAACGCCAGGAAGCCCACAGCCAGGAGTACGGCCAGAAGAACGCCGAGACCATGAATCACAGGCGTATAACGAGGATGATAGGCTCCCAGCGACTGGAAAGCACTCCAGAAACCATGGCTGAGATGGCTGCCCAAAAACAGCATCACCAGGGTATAAGCCCAGGCAATGACAGGATTATGAAAAGCCGCCACAACAGGTTTATACAGGTTGATCACTTCTGCGCCATGCACGATCACCTGTTCGGGATTGACACGGGTCTGAAAACGAAACATCCAGACATGCGCCACCAAAAACACCAGCAGCACAAGTCCGGTATAAATCATACTTTGTGAAGCCATTGTTTTACGGCTGGGTTTCCCTGCGTTCCCCTTCACCGCATAGCGGCTCTTACGGGCTGCGCGGTTCTGAGAGGTTACACTAAAGGCAAAGATAATATGAAAGACGAAAACAGCCATCAGGCCCAATTCGGCCAGACGGATCAAGGGGCCCAGACTTTCAAGCTTCAGTACATAACTGTTAAAGGCTTCAGCCCCAAAGAAAAGGGTTAAATTGCCGGCGAGGTGAATGACAATAAATGCCACCAGCGCCAGGCCACTTAAACCCATGATATATTTGCGACCCACGGTTGAATCAAAAATAGACAGGATAGACTCAATTGCGTTAGGTTTGGCAGTATTATTTTCTGCGTTTTGCATACGGGTTCCTGCTCTTAAGAAATTGATGCTTTACGGCACATATACCATAGCATGAAGTGCAGATCACTGGTAACACACCGCATCTATTTAAGCTATGCGGCCTGTTCAAGCTTTCGGTCAAGTTTACGGCAAGGTGCTCAAGCGTTCACTTTCAGGCTGTGTTTCACAAACCAACGAAAGGTGCCTTCAGTTTAAAAGCATCTTTGAAAACTGTACATGATCCGGATCAAGTTCGCGTAAAATTCTGGTTTATTTTTGATAAAGATATGCTTTAAGCCATAAAATCAGGGCTTCAGTACTGCGGGTTTGGCCAAAAATCAGAGCATTCCGTTCTCTCAGCAGCAAACGACACTGACGGTTCCAGTCTTTTTCCTGGGCCAGGCGCACTGCGATTTGTATATAGTCCTCTGGCGTCTGGGCCACACCAAAATCCAAGCCCATGGCCTGATAAAGCCCCAGCCCTCCCCTGCCGCGCTGAAACTCAGACGGCCAGGTCACCACAGGTACTTCCCGTTCAAAGGCCATGTACAGGGTATTGCCGCCCCCAAAATGAAAAGTATCCAAGACCACATCCGCATTTTCAAGCCAAAGCATGAATTGGCCCCAAGGCATCCAGGGCAAAAAATGAACCCGCGCAGCCAGGTTCCCCAAACTGCGTTGAAAACGCCGCTCCAAAATCTGATGCAAAAGGGTCTGATGAAATTTAAACAAATAGAGATCAGCCTGCGGATCGCGCTCTAAAATGCCCTTGATCACGGCATCAAAATCAGGGTGAATTTTGAACAGGGTCATGGGGCAGAGATAAAGATGCCGACCACTGGGCAACCCCAGATCTGAAGAGGCGTTGAGGCTCCGCCGGGGAGGGCGCGTATAGTTGACAGGAACCCCTGGTAAACAGAGCAAATTTTCACTGTAATGGTTTTGGGCTGAGGGCAGCTCAAGATCGGCATGTGAAATAAAGGTATCGATGGTGGGAATGCCGCTGGTCGTAGGATGCCCAGACAAAACCGCCTGATGAGGAGCCAAACGGCTAAAAGCCAAAAGCCAGGAAAAATGATCCATGCCCAATTCAGGGTAAATCAGCAGATCCAAAGCCTGCTGCTGAATTTGCAAACGGGCATGCTCCAAACTGGCAGACAAATGCTCAAGCCCTTGAACCCGCTCTTTTAAAAGCTCAGTCACCTGATCGGGTTTGCTGGAGGGCGCCAGAAAAAGCAGCACTTCAAAATCGGGTTCTTGGGCCAAAGCTTGAATCATGCCCCCAAAACAATGGGTGACGGAATGGTCTTGAAAACAGGCAGAGACCAAACCAATTTTCAATTTATCGGGTGCGGGCTCACACAAGGCCAGCTGGGGTGAAAGATAACGCTGAAGAAACTGGGCCAGTGTGCTGTTCAATTCCCGATCATTCTGTCCCTGGTAGGCCAGGTAAAAATTGGTAAGCCCCGAAAACTCACACAGAGGGTCTTGAATCTCAAAGTTTGTGATTTGCAATTGCGCCAGCGTAAAACTTAAACGGGCCCTGGCTTCCAGTAATTCCTCTTGGCAAGCATAAACGCGCGGAAGTTGCAGGGCCTGACGAAGCGAAAGCATGGATGAGTCACGGTCAGAGCGCTTTGAAGAAATTGCCTCTTTCCGCTTACGCAACAATGCAGGCTGCAATTGCAGCGCCTGGGCTATTGCGGTTTGTGCCTGGGCCGTCAAACCATTGTCATAAAGACATTGGCTGTAATTCAACCACCCTTCGGCATAGGTGGGTTGAAGGGTAATGGCTTGACAATAAGCCGCAAGCGCCGCTGTCATCTGACCACATTCCCGTGCCAAATGCCCCAAATTGGTATACACCTGCGCAAAACCAGGCTCCAGTTCCAAAGCGCGCTCAAAGGCCCGATGGGCGGGTTCAGCCTGTTTAAGCGAACGCAGAATCAGGCCATATTCATTCCAGGCATTGGCATCGTTGGGACAGAGCGCCAGCCATTCCTGCACATGGGCCAAAGCCTCTGACCAACGTTTCAGCGCTTGATAATGCAGGCAAAGCTTTTGATGAAGCCGCAGTTCAGACTGAATTTGAAGACAGGCTTCCCAGTAGAGAAAAGCATCGGTTTCCTGCCCTTTGAGCCACAAAGCCTGGGCCAAATAGTCCAGGGCCTGACGAAAATCGGGCTGAGCCTGCACAGCCCGTTTTAAACAGGTTTCTGCCAAATCCAAATTGTCTGAGCGCAGGGCCAAAAATCCACGTCCAAACCAGGAAGGGGCATGTTGAGGTAAAAGACGCAAAACCTGCAGATAATGGGCGTCGGCCTGTGCATCCACTTGGTTTTCCTGTAAAAGCACCGCCATGCGATAATGCAATTCTGCGGCCTCAGGGTATTTTTTGAGCAGTTGCGCCAGTGCGACCTGGGCCTGAGACCACTCAGCCTGCCGCAAAAAGGGCTCCAAAATTCTGAGTTCAGCGTGATAGGACATACCCCTTAGCCTAACATGTCACAGCCCCATCTTTTTGTAACATTTCTATCCGATTGTCATAAATCAGGGTTTATTGTACTCAAAAAACAATTTCAAAACAGCCTTGATTTTTGTTCAGTTCAAGCGTTGAGCGATTAATACATTTTAACTTTTTTGCAACAATTATCTATTGCATTTTTCATCATATTTAAACCAATAGACAGATATTCACACAAAATCAAAAGGGAACTTCTTTGGTTTTTTTTCGTCTTCGATCAAATACGCACTTCAAAACCTTGGCTTTGCTGATTGAGAAAGGGGAACTCAGTGGCTGAAATCCAAATTTTGCAACCAAAACTGCTGAACTGGGGGTTGAGATACAGCCTGATTCTGAGCCTGGCGGCCTGTCAAACGCCCGGAAATATCGCCCCCCTACCTTCAAGCTCACAGCAACCCAACCCTACAGACAGTTCTGGCCCCCTATCGGCGACACCCGATCCCCTGGCCTCGGCACCCGCGCCCGGACAAATCATCGCTCCCTTTACGCTGCCTCGCCTGGGCGCACGCACCCTGATTGAAGACGAGATTCCCACTGAAGCCATCGGACTCCCCATTGGCTCCCCCCAGCCCCCTTCACACCCCACCGCCACCCCCTTGCCCAGCGCCACCAGTGATATCTCCGTGATCGAAAAAACCACCTTCAATGGCAAACTCTTTGATGATTTGGGGCAACCCCTGAACGGAGCCTTGGTCAAAGTACGCTCGCTCAATTCGCAAGTTCCCTTTGAAGCCGAAACCCTCACCTCTGGGGGGACATTTGCCTTTAACAATGCCCCCTCCGGCGTGCAGATCGAAATTACGATCAGCAAACCCGGATTTGCCTCCCGCAAGCGCGTAGAGGTCTTAAAATCCAATAAACAGGGCGACCCCAACGCCAACCGTTACGATTTTGGCCAGGCTTTTGCAGCAGGAGGCACACGTGAATCCTCGCCGGCCCCGGCTTCGGCGCCGCCGATTCTGCCCCTGCCCACCCCGATCATGCCGCCCCTTCCTCCGACAGCCAGCGCCGAACCGGCCTATGCCACGCGTAGCAGCGAAGCCGGTGCGCTCTCTTTTCAAGCCTTGCAGGGCAAAACCACGCTTGAAAAGCTCAAAAGCCAGATAAAAACCCACAGCCCGATTTCTCCAGCTCTGCTTTTGCCCTGGGAAGCCCTGCGACTGGAACCCTTGAATTTTTCCAATCTGAGTTACGTAGCGCCCTTTCAAATGGGTATGGGTCTTGTCAAAGTTGGCTCCGTGGCGGGTGCCGATCTTTATGATTGGGGAGGGCAGGTTCTCTTACCGACCCAACCTCTGGAAAGCCGACCCGCCACAGTGCTGACACTCTTGGTAGAGGCTTCAGGCCTGATGAACAGTTTTAAAGGCTTCGGTACAGGCAATACGGCCCCCCCTTCGCTCTGGGAGCTGGCTCAAGCGACCGTCCAAACCTTGGCAACTGGGCTCAAAGATACAGATCAACTCAACCTGATTGTATATTCAGAAGGCACTCAAACCCTGCTCAGTGGCCAGGCCTTCAGCACCGCCCAACCGCTGCTTCAGGCTCTACAAACCCAGACCCCATCAGGGTCTGCACAACTTCTACCCGCCTTGAACACAGCCTATGCCCTGGCAGAAAGCCAGCATGACCCCAGCAAAAACAACCGCCTGCTCCTGCTCGGCACCGTTTCAAGCCTCAGCGCAGCAGGCCAATCCGCTGAAATTTTGAATCTGGTAGAGAGCAAAGCCCAAGCGGGATTGCCGCTCTCGGTGCTGGCCCTGGGGGAACTGGCCGATCGGGCCCTGTTGGAAAACCTGCAAAGGCAGGGGCAAGGAGTCTCACGCCAACTGGCAGGTCTCGCAGATCTTGAGGCTTTGGCCCAAGGGCTTCCGGGGTTGCTCAAACCAGCCAACCGCCAGCTTCGCTTTCGGCTGGAAGCCCCCACAGAACTCAGTCTGAAAGCCAGCTCCTCGGCACTGCAAGGAGCCGATCTGCGCTGGAGTGGCACCCTGCTGCCAGGCGAAAAGCAGATCTTCTGGCAACGCTTTGCACTGCCTGTGGGGCAAAGTCCCAGCGGTGTCTTTCGACTGCAAGCCGATTATTTAGATCCCGCCGGTCAGGCCCAAAGCATCTCTTTCGAGCAATCTTTTGCGAGCTTACAAGGTCAAAACCAAAGCCCTGTCCGCGACGCAGGGCTGGTCAATCTGCTTTTTCGCTTGCTTTCAGGGCGGGTCGATCAGGCCGGCGCTCAGGCAGAACTGACTCCCTATTATGGCGCTCAGAATACCACCCTGGGCAATGAATACCGCAGTCTGATTCAAACCTGGAGTGGCCAATGAAAAGAAAATCCCTCTCTCTGAGCTTATGCCTGCTGGCAACAGGTCTCAATGCCTGTTCAGTATCCAATACCAGTGCTGTGCAGGTGCCGCTCAATCTGCCTGTAACTCAGGCTTCTGCCTCCCCTGGCGCAACGGCAGAAATGGCAGAAACGCCCAAACTTGATCTGAGCACCCTGCCCCTGAGCCGCAAAATGCTCACCCTTCAGGATGAAGACTATGAACTCTTTTTTCTGATTGAACCCGGTTACCAGGAGGCCTTAGACGCCATTCAAACCGGTGATTTTGAAAAAGCCAAGGCGCGTTTGGATAAGCCCCCCAGCAGCCCGGTATCTGATCCCAAAAGCCGTTTTGATCGGGCCACCCTGCAGTTGGCACGGGCACAGGTCGCAGATGCCTTGACCCAATTTGCCAAGCTCGAACCTGAGGTCACAGGCAAATGGATGCTTCAAGCCAACCGGGCCATTGCCAATCTTCAGCTGGGCCTTTACGATCAGGCCCTGGCAGATCTCAACGAGGTCATTCGCCAGCGGGCCGGTGAGAAAGCCGCTTATTATCACCGGGGCATCTTGCAACTGCGCTTGGATAAAAGCGCAGAAGCCCTCGACAGCCTCAATCTGGCCCTGAAACAGGATCGCAATTACGTACCCGCACTGAGCCGCCGGGGAGGCTTGTATCTGCGCCAGAATCAAACCGACAAGGCCCTTGAAGATCTTAACCGGGCGCTTCAACTCGAACCGGCCTATGCTCCGGCATTCAATGGCCGGGGATTGGCCTATCTCAAACTCAATCAACTCGATCAGGCCCTTGCCGATTTTGACCAAGCCCTCAAATTGCGACCCGGTTATTCTGAAGCTCTGCTCAACCGCAGTCTGGTACATATCCGGCGCAATGAACTGGGGCAGGGAGCCCAAGATGCAAGCTCTTCACTTCAGGCTTTGAATGGCAATGCAGCGGAACAGGCCAAAACAGCCTTTGTCTATGAAAATCTCTCCTGGATTCATCTGCTACAGCAGGACTGGAACGCAGCAGCAGACCTGGCCTCCCAGGCTTTACAAAAAGAACCCCAGGCCGTGCCTGCTCAACTCAACAAGGCCCATGCCCTGCTCTACCGGGGTGATAAACGTGAAGCGATTACAGCCTATCTTCAGGTCTTGCCTCAAACCGTCGACGGCAAACCCGTCAAGGATATTATTCAACAGGACTGGCTCTTTTTTCTCAACAAGGGTTTTCCGGGCATCGTCTACAGTGATATTGCCCAGGAACTGGGCTTTAAAACCCTGCTGGCTCCGTTGATGAGTAAATCAGTTCCTGAGCTGAGCAGCTCAATTCCTGTTTTAACACTTCCCTCCAGTCCAATCCCCAAGGCCTCCCCCACTCCAATCCCGACTCCTAGTCCGGTTTTCAGCTATCCCCCCACACCGGTCAATCCTGTAGATATTGGGGTAACCGCTTTTAGCGCAGCCTATAATTCCCTAAGCGAATTGCCCGAAGTCAGGATGGTGACTCCCGCCCGCAATGGTTCAGGCGTCAATCCCAAAACCAGTTTCGTGCTGGCATTTTCTGAACCGATGGAACGCAAGAGTGTCGAAGACAGCTTTTCAATTTATACCTTTAATTCACGCAAACTGAGTGTCGATCAGGACAATCTGACCCGTCACAATACCCTTACAGGCAATGGCGCTGTAGCTACCAATTTTCTGACCGGCAATAGCACTCCCATCTGGGACAAGGAGGCCTTCAATATCTCCTGGAACAGCGATGATACGGAAGTCACCTTTACCTTTAAAGAGGCTTTTTCCCTGCCCACCGATAAAGATAGCAACCTGGTTCCCGACTACAACGTGGCTTTTCGATCTTTGAGTACTGGGGAGCGCAGTCTGCGCGACAAAGCAGGTTTTATCCGCTCAGTGAAACATTTCAAACTGACCGATGGCGATTTTGAGGAATCGTATAAATTTGCGATCAAGACCGATGAGGTCAAACCCACCCTCAGCCAGATCTTTGTACAATCGGCGGAAACAGGAGGCAAATACGGCGATGCGATTGTCGCACGTTTCAGCGAGCCGATGATTATGTATACCCGCAGCCTGATCATTGCAGGTGGCATGGCTGAAAACGAAGCCAAACAAAGCTGGAAACAAGCTCCGGCAGGTTATCCCGGCAATCGTGGCATCAGCACCCCTGAACGGGCCGCCGCCAATTACCAAGTGACCATTACACCCGCAGGCTATGTTTTTCCAATTTTTGACGGGGCCTGGAGTGAAATTGGCGGCGGGGTCTATTATGATCCCGGCGATGCCACAGGAAAAACCGTTCTGCTGATTCCGCCCGTGGGTTTGCCGCTCTTCCGACCTGGGGATCTGGTCAAAGTCAGGGTTGGCACAGAGGTCATGGATCCCGCCGGGAACACGGTAGATGCCAGTCGCAACAGCCTGACGGGTCTGGCGGGATAAATTTTCAAGTTTTTACAGCAACAGTGCCCAAATCCTCTATACTTTTGAAACAGGCATCAAAATATTTCTAAAGGATCAGCCCATGTCTGATGACCCTGACTTTTGGGAAGACTGGGGAAGCACTTCCAATCCCTATTTTCAACTCAATCGCGAAAAAAGCTGCATTGGGAAACGAATTTTTGTTTACCACACCCCACTCTCCATTCAAACATCTTTTTTCACAGACTATCTGCCATCAGGTGAACTGAGTTTCCCCTTGGGAGAGCACTGCCCCTTTTACCAATTTTCAAGTCCAGGTTTTTTTGTGATCACAGGACTTTTAAATGATACCGAAATTCGAGTGGTCCCCAGGCTCAAGGCTTCTCTCCGTGAGGTTTGCCAAGTGATTGAAACAAGCTTGGAAAATTATGGCAAACAAAAAGGAGAGCCACCTGAGCAGCCCTCCTCTGTTTAAAGTCTGCCTATTGGTTGCGCACGACCACAATTTCAGTATATTCATCGCCCATGGCCAGGCATTTCGTCTGTTTTCCGACAAAATAGGCCCCTTCCTGAAAAAGCTTAACGTAAAGCTCCTTATCCAGCACAGGATCCGTGGTAATATCGCCATAATAAATCAGGTTCATCAAACCTGCGCAGCCACCCGTGGCCAGATAGCTGATCGGATGATCGGCCTTGCCAAACCAACGCAGATAGCCCAAAGATTCGTAATCCTCATAAATCCGCATCACGAGTTTTTCTCCAGGCACAAGCTCTTCAACGCGCCAAATCCCCCAACCCAAGGCATTGGTCACAGCCACCATGCCATGCACCCAATCGGCTTTTTCCTGCAAATGAGGCTGAATCAACGCTTTCCATTCCGCTGATTTCATAATGCCGCCAAAGGTATTAAAAGCACAGATATGCCCTGACTCTACCAGCAATTCTGTCGCCAACTCAACGCTTCCCATTTGCTTTTGAAGCTCTTCTTCAAAACGAAATGAGGTCTTATTATAATAATCAGCATACATCCGGGTAAGATACAAACCAAAAGCAGGAATCAAGCCCTCTTCATCTCCCACCAGGGGCAAACCTGAAACGGCTTGAACAATCCCAGCTTCATCTACAGGGGTCTCTGTAAACTTACGCTCAGGAATTTCACAAAAAGCAGGCAGTTCAGCAGGCACCAGTTTTTCAAGCCAATCAAAAGCAGGAGACTCACCCGCTTTTACCACGTAACGACAGTAATCATCCCCTAAAGAAATGGACTGGCTCTGTGTCAGGGTGAAGCCCTTCTGAAATTCGGGGCCAAGCTCATCTTTGAGCGCCTCAACCACACCTGCAATAAAACCTTTATCAAAATACTCTGCGGCTTTTGTACGGTGCCCGACATTGAGCTTCATCGCCAGACCAAAATGAGACGAGGGAACCGTTACAGAATGGCCTGAGTCTGCAAATTTTGAAAAATCTAAAATGCCAAAGCCTGCAAATTGAAAGATTTCACTGGCCATTGCCAATTTATCGGCCAACTTCCAGTCAGGATTTTGCGCAAAACAAGCTTTGAGCTGCAAATAGACGGTTTCAGCTGCAGATTGTAAAAGAATTTTTTCGGAGTCAATATAATCAGGATCTTCAATCGTCTGTTGTAAATAGCGATTGTAATGATTACAGTGAAAGAGCATCGATTGGCCATAAACATTCACAAGGCCTTTAGCGGATTGAAAATCAACTTGAATAGACATTTTAATTTATGTTTCCTTTAGATTTTTTCTTAAGAACTTATCCCTGAATAACAAGCCCTAAAATATCCTGCGCCGCTTTCACTGCTTTGACATATTGTTCTTCTGTAACCTCTGTATCTGGGGCAATAGCCGCCCAAATCAAGCCTGTTTTAAGCATGAGACGGCTGTAGATCGTACGGGGAACTTCTCCTGGAGGAATATTTTGAGCAATTTGCTCTTTCAATTGATAAATCTTTGATGCCATAAATTAACGACAAGGGGACTGCCTGCTTTAGCTGGCAGAGGAGCATGGCTGTCCTCATACGTAAGGCCGCAAAGCAGCCAACGTCTGAGGCATAGTCGTACCGGCGTGAGCCGGTCGTAAAATAACCCCTTGCGCCTCCTTTCTTGTTAAAATATTAATGGTGCAAGGCTTCAACGCAGACCCTCATACGCAAAGCCAGAAACAACGGGCTCTCAAAATTTGTTACACAAAAGAGACATTTAATAATCTATTATTTTCGAATAAAAGCTTGTACTGACTTCATTTGCATTATACACCTGCGCGCAGACATTTAAATTAATTATTACAAAACAGATACAATATCACAAAAGCATCATTATTATATAAAGAAACAAAATGCTCACAAGCCTGTTCTGTAATTGCCCTGTAAGTTGGCTGTAAGTTTTCAGCGCTAAGCTATCTCTCGTTTGACGCAACGCATCATCCAGGAGAGAGTCATGAAAACCCAAGTTCTTCCCGCCGGCCTTGAACTGCTGGCCACCCCACCCGAAACCCACTGGCCCGTGCTCAGTTCGGAAGCCCTTGAATTTATTACCACCCTGCAAAGAGAATTCAATCCCCGCCGCCAAGCACTCCTGGCCCGCCGCCAGGAACGCCAGAAACAGCTCGACGCAGGTCTGAAACCTGATTTTTTACCAGAAACCCAAGGCATTCGCTCAGGCGATTGGAAAATCGCCCCCTTGCCCACTGCCCTGCAAAAACGCCATCTTGAAATCACAGGGCCTGTCGATGCCAAAATGGTGATCAACGCGCTCAACTCAGGTGCGGATATGTTCATGGCCGATTTTGAAGATGCCTCCAGCCCAACCTGGCCCCATATGCTCGAAGGCCAATCCAATCTGGCCGAAGCCATTCGCGGCACCCTGCGCTATCAAAGCGGCGAAAAAAGCTACCAACTGAATCCCCAAACCGCAGTCTTGCTGGTGCGCCCCCGCGGCTGGCATCTGCCCGAAAAACACCTGCTGGTCAATGGCGAGCCGATTTCAGCTTCGCTCTTTGATTTCGGCCTTTACTTTTTTCACAATGCCAAAGAACTGATAGCACGCGGCTTGGGCCCCTGGTTCTATTTGCCCAAACTTGAAAGCCATCAGGAAGCCGCCCTTTGGAACGATGTCTTTGTCAGGGCCCAGGAGCTGCTCGGCATTCCCCAAGGCACAATCAAAGCCACGGTTTTGATCGAAACCATTTTGGCAGCCTTTGAAATGGATGAGATTCTCTATGTGCTGCGAGAGCATATCGCCGGTCTGAATGCCGGACGCTGGGATTATATCTTCAGCCTGATCAAAAAATTCCGCAACCACCCAGATGCCGTCCTGCCCGACCGCGCCCAAATCACCATGCAGGTGCCCTTTATGCAGGCCTATTGCAATCTGCTCGTACACACCTGCCACAAGCGTGGAGCCCATGCCATGGGCGGGATGGCGGCGTTTATCCCCAGCCGCCGCGATCCCGAAATCACCGAAAAAGCCCTGGCCCAAGTGCGGGCAGATAAAGAACGTGAAATTCGCCAGGGATTTGACGGCACCTGGGTCGCTCACCCCGATCTGGTGCCTGTGGCCCGCGAAGCCTTTGCGGCCTTGGCAGGAGAACCCCATCAGAAATCCGTCCTGCGTTCTGAAATCGAAGTAAAGGCCCAAGATTTGCTCAATTTCAAGATTCCAGAAGGGCAGATCAGTGAGGCGGGCTTTCGCTTGAATATCAACGTGGCGCTGCAATACCTGGCTGCCTGGCTTCAAGGACAAGGGGCCGTGGCCATTCACCATCTGATGGAGGATGCTGCCACCGCAGAAATTTCACGCGCACAACTTTGGCAATGGCTCCATCGGCCTGAAATTCGCTTCAGCACAGGGGAACCCATTCATTTTATCCACTACGAAACCTGTCTGGCAGAAGAGCTTGAAAAAATCCAGGCGCAGACTGCCCCCCAAAACCATGCGGCCTTGAAGGCGGCAGCCCAAGTTTTAAACAGCTTGGTACAAGCTGAAATTTTTCCTGAATTTTTAACCTTGAGTGCTTATCAACTACTTTAGAAGGAAACGCTTATGAAATCTGAATCTGTAAACACCCTTGAACAAGCTTGGCAAAGCGAGCGCTGGCAGGGCATTCAACGCCCCTACAGTGCTGAGCAAGTCATCCGTCTGCGGGGCAGTGTCAGCCCCGAACACACCCTGGCCCGCAGGGGGGCCGAAAAACTCTGGCAAAGACTGCAAAATCAGTCTTTTGTCAGAGCCCTGGGTGCACTCACCGGCAACCAGGCTGTGGAATATATCCAGGCCGGCCTGCAGGCGATCTACCTGAGTGGCTGGCAGGTCGCAGGGGATGCCAATAGCGCAGGACAAACCTATCCCGACCAGAGCCTCTACCCGGTCGACAGTGTTCCCACCGTCGTGCGTCGCATCAACAATGCCCTGCAAAGAGCCGACCAGATTGAAAGCCTGCAGGGAGAAGTCAGTCGCGACTGGTTCGCCCCGATCGTCGCCGATGCCGAAGCGGGTTTTGGCGGCGTGCTCAACGCCTATGAACTGATGAAAGCCATGATCGAAGCGGGGGCTGCGGGGATTCATTTTGAAGACCAACTGGCCTCAGAAAAGAAATGTGGACATATGGGCGGCAAGGTTTTGGTGCCTACCGCTGAGTTTATCCGCAAACTGGTAGCTGCCCGACTGGCAGCCGATGTACTCGATGTGCCCACCCTGCTGGTGGCCCGTACCGATGCCCAAGCAGCCCAATTGCTGACCAGCGATATTGATGAACGCGACCGCCCCTTTTTAAGCGGTGAACGCACTTCTGAAGGCTTCTTCCGTCTCAAAGGGGGGCTGGACTGCGCGATTGCCAGAGGCTTGGAATATGCCCCTTACGCAGATCTGGTCTGGTGCGAAACCTCAACCCCGGATCTGGGAGAGGCCCGTGAGTTTGCCCAAGCCCTGCATGCCAAATTCCCTGGCAAAATGCTGGCGTATAATTGTTCTCCCTCTTTCAATTGGCAACGGCATCTCTCTGCCGCTGAAATTGCAAAATTTCAGGAAACCCTCGGTGAACTGGGGTATCGCTTCCAGTTTGTTACCCTGGCGGGCTTTCATGCCCTCAATACCGCATCTTTTGAGCTGGCTGAAGCCTATAGCCGCGAAGGCATGGCAGCCTATTCCCGTCTGCAGGAGCGTGAATTCGCGCTCGAAAAACAGCATGGGTTCAGTGCCGTCAAGCATCAGCGTTTTGTCGGTGCCGGTTATTTCGACGAGATCCAGCAGGTCATTACGGGGGGGCTCAGCTCCACCACGGCCTTGGCGGGGTCTACCGAAGAAGCTCAATTCCATTAGTCTCCAGACGCTTCTGCGTCAGATCCCTTGAAATCCCGGGGAGAGGTAAAACTCTCCCTTTTTTTTGTTTGAAAAACCAGGAAACGGCCTTCGGCACCGCCTGGTTTTGCTACCATAGAGAGATACTTTCAATGGAGGGGAGCAAGGGCATGGAACTCAAGCAGTTTATTGCACAGATCCGCTTTCAGACGATCCAACCTGATACCCCCTCAGCGCAACGCTCCCAACGAGAGGAAATCGAAAATACCCTGCTACCGGCAGGCTGTTCCCATTTTGCAGAACGCATCGCCCCACTTGAAGCCCTGCCCCGCATGTCGAGTTTTGCTTTGACTGCCATTCTGGGGTTTGCCCTGCAAAAGCTACCTGCGGGGCAAATCTATTTGAATATTGGCGTCTGGCATGGCTACAGTCTGCTGGCGGCGATACTGCTCTCGCCCCAATCACGCTGCGTCGGTGTGGATAATTTTTCTGAATTTGGCGGCCCCCGCCAGGAATTTCTGCAACGCTTCCGGCAACTCCAAGGCCGGGGACACAGCTTTTATGACCTGGACTATCGTGACTATTTTAAACGCTACCAACGCACGCCGATCGGGCTCTATTTTTATGATGGTTTTCATGCTTACGCAGATCAGCGGGAGGCGCTGGAATTGGCCCACCCTTGGCTGGCCCCCGGTGCCATCATCTTGATTGATGATACCAATACCGTCGATCCACGCCAGGCCAGTTTAGATTTTCTGGAAGCATACCCGGAATATACCCTGCTTGCAGATCTGCGTACCTGCGGCCACCAACATCCCACCTTTTGGAATGGCCTGATGGTCTTGCGCAAAGACGCATAACCAGAGGCTTAGATCTGAGTTTCGTCTTCAGGTTCGTTTGGCATTTCAGATTCTATCGGATTCAAATCCTCAACAGGTGCCGCTTTCAACCAGGGCCTCAGCTCCTCCAACAAAGCTTCAGCCTGGCGGGGATTCAGTTGCGAAGCCAAAACCAGACTCTGCTCATCCCCGGCTTGAGGTCGCCAGTTCAGGATCAGAGTCTGCAAATCCAGCCAACCGGGCTCCAGCACCAACTCACCCAACTCATGGCGGGGATAATTGAAAACCCGCCGCCCTTTACGCAGGGTCAGGCTTTCGCGGTTCAAGGCAAATTCACGCCGCCAGCGCAAGGGCCAAAGCAGCCAGACAAGCAGACTCAAACCCAGCCAGCCCCCCGCAAAAATCAGCAAGGGCTGGAGTTTGCGCTGTTCTACACGTGGGGCCTGGGGGGCAAAGCCCTGTAAAAAGAGACGGATATTCCCTGCCAGGATATGGGCTGCAGGTTCTTCTTTTTCAGATTTAATCCAAATCTGGGTTTGCGTGGTCTGCAATACGATATCAAAAAGCTGCTGGGGCTCTTTACCCTCAGGAGATTTAAGCTGGCGGGGAATCACCAAAACGTCGCGAATCGCATCAGCCGGAATCACATTGCTGCGCGAGCGCAAAAGCCCCTGTTCTTGAAAAACACAGGATTTCTGCGGTTGATCCTGACAAAAGAAACTGAGTTGAAAGGTTTGGGTCTGTTCGTAGCCCACAAAGGCCAGAAGCAAAAGCAACAGACTGAACCCCAGCAAAGCCAGGCGGGCCAACCATCCCCCACGTTGCCAAACCCGAATCCGGGCAGGCTCTTCGTGAGCCACACGGGTTTTACGCCAACTCCAGCCCGAACCGGGCAAAAGATAGATCTCTGCCGCTTCAATTTCAAGCAGGGCCTGGGCAGCCTGTGCCGAAAGCTCACGGGGCTGAACGGCTTCGGGCGCAGGCCCCGGCAAAGACTCAGACAGCCCGATCACCTCCACTTGCAATTCCTGGGCTATCACAGGGGCATCCAAAAGCACCCCCTCTGTCGCAGAGCTTTCGCTTTGAGGGGCCGGTTCCTGCAACTCGGGGGCAGCCAAGGGGCCGGTGTCCTGATGAACTAAAGGCCCTGTCTGGGCCACAGCTTTTAAGTGCGGCTTGGCTTTGAGAAAGGGAATCGCCAGCGGATAATGGTAAAGCTGACTTTTGCGCACCCGCAGGGCGGCAGACAGACTCGCCACCAGGGCAAACAAGCTGGTCAGACCCGCAAAGCCCAAGGCCAGAAAGAAAAAATGCTCAGAGGTCAGGCTAAAGGGCAAAGCAGGCAGGGGAAACTCTGTCTGAATCAGAAAAACCCAGGCCAGTCCCAAACTAAAGGCCAATTCCAGCAGCAGATACAGCACAAATGAGAAGTGAAAATTCAGAACTTCACGGGCATTGAGCTCTAAAAAGGCCGAACGGCGGCGTTGGCGCAGCCAAAAAAGCGCGGGAAAAAGTAAAAATCCTGGCAGCGCCAGAAGATGAAGAAGCAGCGCTTTTCTGCGTTCCTGGGGCGAGGTTTCAACCACCTGAGGCCGATCATCGGGATCCTTGCTGACGGGGCGGCCCCGCACAGCTTCGCGAAAAGGCCGAACCACCACCAAAAGCGGCCAAAAAAGGATCGTAAAAACCTTGACCCCCTGCATCTGCAAAAGCAACAAAACCCCCGCCAGACCAAAGGCCAGATTTTGCACCCAGGCAGCCAGCACAGGGTGGACCGTACCCGCTGAGCCCAGATTGGTAAAGGTCGAATAGGCCAAATACCAGATAAAGACCAGCGCAATACTGATCGCCACGCCAAAATAATTGCCCATTTTCGAAAAACGAATGCCGATCGGAGCCGCCAAAAGAATCGTAAAAAAGGTCGCCAGGGGCAATGAGAATTTGGTGTGGTAATCCATTTCATCGCGGCGGGTGTCTTCACCGCGTTTGCGCTTTTCATCGATCAGTTTGGCAGCCTCACCCGAGGCCAATTGACGCACATCGAGCTGGTTATTGAAAATCATCTCAGGCTTGAGGTTCATTTCAATCTCCATGCGCTCAAAACGAATCTCATGGTCGATAAAGCCCTGGGCATCCAGCTTGCGCAAGACTCCCTTGTTCAAGATCCATTTGGTATCTTTACGCGTGCCCGTTTCAGCGGTAATGATCTGGGGATAACCGCCCTTGCTGCGATCCATGACATAAATGCCCTTGAGCAGATTTTTTTTGCGGTCAATCGACTGCACATAAAAATTGCGGTTGTCTGCGCTGATAAACTGCCGTTCTTTAACCGCCTGCAAAGTATCCCGCTTCATCATATCTTTGAGAATTTCAACGGTCTGCTGGTTCGACCAGGGCACCACCCGCTCCTGCAAAAACCAGCCCAAGCCACTGATAAAAATCGCCATCAGAATAATCGGGGCAATCGCACGGGTCAAACTGACCCCCACCGCCCGCAGGGCGATAATTTCAGAATCACGCCCCAAGCGCCCCAAAGCCAGCAGGGTGGCAAACATATACGCCACCGGCAGGGTCACCACCACAATCGCAGGCAGATTAAACAAGAGCATGCGCCCGACTGTAGCCGGGCCAATATTGCTTTTGAGAATCAGCTCCATAAAGATATAGAGGGTATTCGAGATCATGATGATCATAAAGGCCACCACCCCCGCCAAAAATGGCTTGAGCAGTTCACCCAGAATATAACGATCAATCAGACGAAAGAAAGGCAGCATATTTCACCAAATACAAACACGGCAGGGGAAACCTGCCGTGTTCAGGAAAGGGGTTCTTTTCAAGGGGCCGGAACAGCCGCGGGCTTTACGGGCCGTTCATAGGCCGAGTAAAGCCGCTTGACGCGGTGATAGGTCAGCACCTGGTGGGCGCCAAAGATCACAGCCGCTCCGACCAGCCAGCCCACGCCCCAGCGTACAGGCCCTGCAGGCAGATAATACCAAAGCGCAGCCAGCAGAATATTCAACAAAGACATCGGCACCAGGTATTTCCAACAGAAATTCAGCATCAAATCGACACGGAAACGTGGCAGGGTTCCCCGGAACCAGAAAATCACAAAGATAAAGACATAGGTTTTGAGAATAAACCAGGCCCAACTGGGTAAAATCGCAGGGCCCAGCCAACCCCCAAAGAAAAAGGTCGTGCTGAAAGCTGCAATCGCAAAAGCGCCCAAAAATTCGGCCATATAAAACAGACCAAATTTCATGCCGCTGTATTCAGTATGAAAACCGGCAATCAACTCAGACTCGGCTTCGGGCATATCAAAGGGCGAACGGTTGACTTCGGCCACACCGCTGATAAAAAAGATCAAGAAGCCCACAAATCCCCAGGGAGTCAAGACAAACCAACCGGGCTCCTGGGCTTTGACAATCGCCAGGGTCGACATCGAGCCTGACATCATCAACACCACCACCATCGAAAAACCCATCGGAATTTCGTAAGAAATGACCTGGGCGGCAGCACGCAGAGAGCTGATCAGGGAGTAAGTATTGTGAGAACTCCAACCGGCCATCAAAATCGCGACGGTTTCGATCGAAGAAATACTCATAATAAAAATCGTGGCGACATTCAGGTCCACCAGCAAAAGGTCTTTGCCAAAGGGCAAAACCGAGAAGATCATCACGGCGGGCATGACCACCAGCATGGGCGCAAGACTGTGCAAAAGCGGGTCTGCGGCCTTGGGAATAATGTCTTCTTTCATAAACATCTTAATGCCATCGGCAAAAGGCTGAAGTGAGCCAAAGGGGCCGACCCGATTCGGGCCATAGCGTTTTTGCATGCGAGCGACCACCTTGCGCTCCATCCAGGTCAGAAAGAGCATGGTCACAGGCCCAAAGATCAAAATTGCAGTGATGCCAATCATGATACCTATCTGCATTGAGAATTGCTTATACAAAGGCGCAGGCAAAAGCATTTCAGTCAGCTTCATGATCAGGGTATAAATTTGAGTAAAAATACTTTCCAGGGGATTCATTGCCAGTCAAGACCTCCTTTGCGCCAGGCATAGGCCAGTCCCATCAGCAGAACAAACAGGAAAACGGCCATCTCCACCAGGGCCATGGGGCCCAATTGTTTAAAGTTCACCGCCCAAGGATACACATAGAGAATTTCGATTGAGAAAATCAGAAAGGCCAGGGCAAAGAGATAGTATTGAATATTGTATTGAACATGCGGGTCTGATTTGGGATGCAAACCGCATTCATAACTGGCTTCTTTGCTGGTATTGCCTTTGCGGGGCCGAAAAAAGAAGGCCCCGGCAATCGGCAGGGTTGAGAAAATAATCGTCACCAGTGAAAATATCCCCAGAATACTCCAGGCTGTAAGTTGTGACATTTAGGGAGCCTCCTGTTCAGCCGCTTTTTCAGCTTCTTTTTTGGCTTTCAGCTCAGCGGCCTTTTTCAGTGCAGCTTCTTTTAAAGCTGCCTTTTCTTCATCGCTTAAAACTTTTTTAGCCGGTTTTTCAGCGGCAGCTGCTGGCTCGCCCCCATTGCCGGAAGGCGCCTCACCGGCTGCAGCCGCTTTTTCAGCTTCCTTTTTGGCCTTCAGCTCAGCGGCCTTTTTCAGTGCGGCTTCTTTTAAAGCTGCCTTTTCTTCATCGCTCAAAACTTTTTTAGCGGGCTTTTCAGCAGCGGCCTCAGCACTTCCTTCTGCAGGGGCATTGGCAGCTGCTTCTTTAGCCGCTGCGGCTTTGGCAGCAGCAGCCGCTTTTTTAGCCTCTTCTTTGGCTTTTTTGGCCTCTTCTTCCTTGCGGCGAATCTCATCTTCTTCAGCGCTGATACGGGGGCGAACAGAAGCATAATATTCAGCAGGAACCAAAAGTTTTTCCAGGTCATAGACATAGTTTTCACGCCGGTTTTCAGTTACGGTCAGCTCAAACTGATGATCCATCTTGATCGAATCAAAGGGGCAAAACTCAGAACAGAGGCCACAGTTCATACAAATCGAGGTGTCGATATAAAACTCTTCGGGCTTGGTAATTGGCTTGCCTTTTTCATCCATCTGCTGGGTGATCCAGATACACTGAGGAGGGCAGACCTTGGCACAGATGCCACAGGCTGTACAGCGCACATCACGCCCATCTTCCTTTTGATCATAGATCAACATCGGAATCACGCGGAAACGCTCATAGGTTTCACCTAAAGGCATGGGGGCTTCAGGGTACTGAACGGTGACAACCCCCTCAGAAAAGCTACGCAGCCCGTTTTCTGGCTGGCCTTTGCCCGAAAGGCGTTTAAAATCCTCAATATAGGTTTCTACAAAGGTCTTGAGGGTATAGAGCAGACCTTTCAGAACCGAAGTTCCATATACTTTCATCGGTCAACTTCTCCCAGAACAATATCCAAACTTCCCAATATCACCACCACGTCGGCGACCATATGGCCCCGGCTCATTTTCTCAAGAGCCGTCAGGTTAATAAAGCTGCCTGAACGAATATGGTAGCGGTAGGGATTGGTTTTTCCATCACTCACCACGTAATAGCCCAACTGCCCTTTGGGGCTTTCTACAGCGGCATAGGCATGCCCGGCAGGTACGCGCATATTCCACTGTTTTTTAGAAATAATCTCGCCTTCGGGCAGGTCTTTAATCGCCTGGCGCAGAATCTTAAGCGATTCATGCAGTTCACCCAAGCGGACTAAGTAACGGGAATAGACATCGCCCTTGGGCTGGGTAATCACATTAAAATCAAAGCGGTCATAGATCGAGTAGGGTTGGTTGCGGCGCAGGTCAAAGGGCACTCCGCTGCCTCTCAATACAGGGCCAGAGCAGCTGTAAGCAATCGCATCTTCGGCAGAAAGCACACCCAAGCCCTGGGTGCGTTCCATTACGATTTCGTTGGTGGTTAAAAACTTATCCAACTCATCAATCATGCGCGGCAGGCGCTCATTGATCAGGTGGTTGAAGGGCTGATAAAACTCTTCGGGCAGGTCATGCGATACCCCCCCAAAGCGCATATAGTTGCACATGATGCGTGAACCACTGGTCATTTCAAACAAATCGAGAATCAGTTCCCGCTCCTGCGCAGCATAGAGCATGGGGGTAAAAAAGGCCCCCAAGTCATTGAGCAGAAAGCCTTGCGCCCAGAGATGGCTGGCGATACGGGTCAGCTCGGACATAATCACCCGCAGATACTCAGCCCGCTCAGGCACTTCCATGCCCGTCAGCTTTTCAACCGCCAGCACATAGCCGTGGTTATTGACCATCGAGGTGATATAGTCGAGGCGATCGGTATAGGGAATATTCATAACCCAGGCATTGCGTTCACCGATCTTCTCATGGTTGCGGTGCAGATAGCCCATCATCGGATAAAGACGTACAATTTTTTCACCATCCAGGGCCAGTTTCATACGAAACACCCCGTGGGTGCTGGGGTGCTGAGGCCCCATATTGACTTCAACCAAATCGGTGCGCAAATCGCTGTCTGGGCTGATCGCAGATAAAACGGGATCGTCATCCTGCCAGGGAAAGGTCTCAGGGTCCCAATGTTCTGGGTAGCGCACATTGCGGCCCCAGATATTGCGGTTTTCAGCAAAATCGTGATGGCCTTCGCGCCAGCGGGAGCTGAAAATCTTGACAGGTTCTTCGTAATAAGGTTCTAAAAAGTCTTTGCGCAGGGGCCAGCCTTCATAGCCCTCCCACATCAGAATCCGACGCAGGTGGGGGTGACCTTCAAAGCGAATGCCCATCATGTCATAGACTTCACGCTCCTGAAAGTCTGCACCCGGCCAGAAGGGGGTCAGAGAAGGAACACTCGGTTTTTCTTTGTCAGTGCGCACCGCCAAGACCACAGGGGGCTTTTCGGCAGAGGTCTGGTCAGGGGAGGTAAAGTGGTAAACCACTTCAAAACAATCCTGACAGTCTACCGACGTCAGATTGGCGAGATAGGTATAGCCCTGATCGCGCAGAGAAAAGACGACATTTTGCAAGCGTTGGGCAGGCACCAGCAGACTGCTGACCGTGGTCACCCTGACTTCAGGAAACTGCTCAAGAAGCTTCTGCATGATCGGGGTCACGGTCGGGGGTTCAACCGCCTTTTTCTTGCGGGCTGCGAGTTTTTTCTTTTTATCATCGGCTTCGTCTGCTGCGGGTTCAGGCTCGGGAGGTTCGGGCTCATAAACCGGAAAGGCAGCCATATACTCGGGTAAAACAGCCGGAGCAGGCTGAATTTTACCTTCAGCCAACGCTTCTTTAATCGCCGGTAACTGGCGAATATCAACCAGATCGGGGCCCAGTCTGGGAATGGCACGTTCATCTGACTCGTCTTTGCGATACCAGCGTACGTCGCGGTAATGCTGCTTGTCTATTTTTTTCTGAAGCTCAATCAAACCGGCAAACAGGGCCTGGGGGGTAGGAGGACAGCCGGTGATATAGACATCGACAGGAATAAACTCATCGATCCCCGAAACCACGTTATAACCTTCTTTGAACGGGCCGCCACTGGTGGCACAGGCCCCCATCGAAATCACGTATTTGGGTTCGGGCATTTGGTTATAGAGACGCACAATCATGGGAATCATGCGCTTGGTCACGGTTCCAGACACGATCATCAAATCGGCCTGGCGGGGAGAGGCCCGAAAGAGTTCAGAGCCAAAACGGGAGATATCGAAACGGGCGCTGGCTGCACAGATCATTTCAATGGCGCAGCAGGCAAGGCCAAATTGCATGGGCCAGATCGAGGAGCGACGCCCCCAATTGCTTAAAAAATCAACGACTTTGTCAACAGAGGTTATGGAAACGTGTTTGCGGACTTCTGCCTCAAGAGCGGCAGTTTCGTCCTGGGGACCTTGAATAACGCGTAGTTCACTCATGCTTGATTACCGGTAAAAGTGGGCTGAATTGTTTCTGCAGATTGCTGTTCAGTGTAACATAATCCCGCTTGGGGGTATGAGAGGATAGCGATGAGGTTTCTTAAGCTTCAGTGCAGCAATTGGCGAACCAGAATAAAATAAGCCGCATGTTGTTCCTTTTGGGTGCCGGCAGAATAGGTCATATGCACGGAAGAAATCTTCCAGCCCTGTTCGAGCAGATAGGGCAAAGCTCCGCCTTTTAAAGCCGGGTTGCTCTCCGTCAGGGGGTCGCCTTCCATTAAAAAAGATTTGCCATCGGCCTGGGTCAAGACGACTTTTTGCGGGGCCTGGTCACCGGGTTTACTCAGGGCCTGGCTTTGCACGAATAAAAAAGCTGAAATCCCCAAGCTCACAACAGAAAGGCTGGCCAGAATCCAGGTAGATAATTTTTTCACAGGATGCTCCTCTACCAAATAGTTCAAGTTTTTTTCATGCCACATCATAGCGACATTCCGCTTTGCTCTCACCATACTCTCTGCAAAAGCTTAAAGCAATAGCATTAAGCAGGGATTGAAGCAAACTGAGCAGCGGGCTTGAAACAACAAGAGATTTTCAGCTCATTTGGATTTGCGCAATTAAAAAGGCCTTTGACCAAGTAAGAAGAGGAGATAACTTTATTCATCTTTATTCATCATAATTCAAAACACCACACACCAATAATGGCCGCTTGGCAAGCTGGCAGAGCAGCTATCTAATCTACCATTCAATCAAACGCTCCAGCATCTCGCTGATAGAAGCCGCGACATAACTGGGATTGTATTTCTCTTTTACATCTGGATCCCAATGAAACAATTGACCAAAATTTTTTGCTGTCATGCCAATCAAAAGATCACCAGTACCTTGTGATACCCCTATTTTTAAATACTCATAAGCTTTTTCTGGGTTCCAGTCTTCATACCAAGGATTATTTTCCTGTTCTTCTTGGCTCCACTGCTCAAAGGGCAAGGCATCTAAGGACAACATGTCATAGTCTACAACACTTGGTTTTCCAGGATAAGAGCCAGAAAATTTGCCGGGATAAAACTCATCATTTATTTTATATAAATAATCAATGGTTATGCCCCCATCTTTATTTAAGCCTTGTGGATCTGTTTCGCCTCTAAGTGCTATTTGGGGTAGTAATTTATACTTCAAAAAAGCTCCATTATAAAGCTGGTAAAACTGTTTGAGTTCAGTAGGAAAAACAATACTATAGTCTGACTCAAAAGTCTCGATCTCTTCTATAGAAACAGGCTTCCAAGAATCCTTTTTAAATTTGAATCTGTATTTCTCAAGTGGGTTTTCCATTGGATTATTCCCATTCTGGCTTTAGCTTCCAAAACAGGTCATAGTCATCGCGGGTAATATAGCCATTTTCAAACAAATATTGAGATGTTTGAGCCCCCCGAGACTTTAAGTACTGGATTATTTCTGTATGGCCGGCTTGAAGAGCATAATCTAAAACAGACAGGTTGCCTGTTTTTTCATTTGTGGATATTTGATTGACAGGTGCCCCCAAACCCACCAAACTCATAATCTGTTTCAATGCTGTCTTATTTTGCACATGAGTAGGGTGAACTTGAATAGAAGCCAAATCGGCCATATAGTTCAACAACCAATACTGATGATCCCATTTCTGATTTAAAATGCGCCGAATAACCATGTTTAAGTATTTTTCCCACTCCACACTCCCATGATCAGAATGGAGTGGAAAAGCCAAATTTTTACTCATCTGATGAAGAAGGGGAATCACTCCGCCTTCTAATTCATCAGAACTTAAAACTGGCAAAGCACTCAAAAAGTATTCAACATCGTCTATATTGCCCAACTCAACAATTCGCCCCAAATAACAGGCCAAGACCCGTTCCTGATGCGTAAGGTCGGCAGCATGTTTGCAGCCTGCTTTCTTTAAATAGGGAATAAGATAAGGATGTGAACTGTTATATTTTTTATCCCATTTATAGGCAATATCTAAGGCTGTCCTGCCCTGGTCTAATGCATTGGATTCTGCTTGGGCCAGCCAGTGTAAATGCGCTTTTCTTCTAAGTAAGTAAACAGAACCTCTGCCATCTGGATAACTTTCAGGGCCACAATAAAATTCAGACCACTCTCGATATTCTGATTCAATCTGTTGTGTTAGTATTTCTCTATGCATTCTTAAATCAAAACCATTGGCTAAAAACAAATCTGCTACCTTAAACTCGTAAGCATCAAGAGGTTGAGATATATCCATATTGTCTTGTGTAGAAAGAGCTAAAATGAATGCATCTATATCCTGCCAACTATTTTCAATCACAAACCCTTGATCTAATACTTTCTGAAACGCTTCTGCATTATTACAAGAAATAATATCTGAGATTTCTAAATATTTCTGACTCATTGATAGTTCTTACACACAATATTTTGTCCAAATCAGGTTTTGCATCCAAAACCTATCATATCTTTAAAACAACACACTCCAATGATATCAGCTTGGCAAGCTGGCAGAGCAGCTATCGAATCTACCATTCAATCAAACGCTCCAGCATCTCGCTGATAGAAGCCGCAACATAACTGGGATTATATTTTTCTTTCACATCTGGATCCCAATGAAACAATTGGCCAAAATTTTTAGCCGTCATGCCAATTAATAGATAACCTGTACCTTGTGATTGCCCTATTTTTAAATACTCATAAGCTTTTTCTGGGTACCAGTCTTCATACCAAGGATTATTTTCCTGTTCTTCTTGGCTCCACTGCTCAAAGGGCAAGGCATCTAAGGGCAACATGTCATAGTCTACAACACTTGGTTTTCCAGGATAAGAGCCAGAAAATTTGCCGGGATAAAACTCATCCTTTATTTTATATATATCATCAATGGTTATGCCCCCATCTTTATTTAAGCCTTGTGGATCTGTTTCGTCTCTAAGTGCTACTTGGGGTAGTAATTTATACTCCAAATAAGCTCCATTATAAAGCTGATAAAACTGTTTAAGTTCAGTAGGAAAAACAATACTATAGTCTGACTCAAAAGCCTCGATCTCTTCTATAGAAACGGGTTCCCAAGAATCCTTTTCAAATTTGAATCTGTATTTCTCAAGTGGGTTTTCCATTGGATTATTCCCAATCTGGCTTCAATATCCAAAATCGGTCAAGTTCTTCTCGCACTAAATAATGATTAGTCAAAAGATTTTCAAATGTTTGGGCTCCAATGGAGTATAAATAATCAATCAATTCATTATATTCTGATTTAATCGCCAAGTCCAAAACTGATTGGTTTTTCCATATTTGATTCACACGAATACCCAATGCAATCATCCATTCAATCTGTTTTAAAACAGTACGATTCGCATAATGGGTTGGATGAATATAAGTTGAAAGCAAAGCTTCTAAATATGTAAACAACCAAATTTGGTTATTTCCAGATTTAACAGGATTCAAGCCTCTTTCTATAAGCAAATGGATAATTTTTTCCCATTCAAGGCTCCCAATAGGATCGTTTAAAGGTAAACTGAGTTTATAACCTATTTGCTTTATAATTGAAGCAGAACCGTTTTCAAGCTCTTGTAAATTTAAAACAGGTAAAGCTTCAAGATAATAAATTATGTCATCGAGGTCTCCAATATTAGCAACAAGATCCAAAGTAGAAGAGATGAGTCTTTCATGATAAGTTAACTCTTTTGAATGTTTACACCCAGCTGTCTTCAAATAAGGGAGAATTAATGAATGTTGAAGATTCCAATCTGACTGCCATCTTTCGGCAATGTCAAGAGCTGTAACGCCTCTGTAGAAAGGGTCTAGTTCTTCTGCTTCACCAAATCTATATGTTAACCACCAAACAGATGCGTTATTTTTGAGTAAAAAAACACTCCCTCGTCCATCTGCTTTCTCCCCATAAGGAGAAGAACATTCATTATAAGCCCAATATTCCATTTCAAAATTAATACGTTGCACAAGCAAATCTCTATGCTGGCGCAAATCAAAACCATGATCCAAAAATAATTGAGCAATTTTGAAATCATAAGCATCTAAAGGTTTGGATATATCCATATTTTCATCATGAACAGAAAGTGCCGCATCAAAAGCCACTTTATCTTCCCAATTATTTTCGATAACAAGACCATCATTGAGGAGCTGCTCAAAAATTAAGCTATTATCTTCAGGTAAAATACTAAATAAACTATCATATTTATTTCTCATCAGATTATTCCCATTCTGACTTCAGTTTCCAAAACAGGTCATGGTCATCGCGGGTAATATAGCCATTTTCAAACAAATATTGAGATGTTTGAGCACCCTGTGACTTTAAGTACTGGATTATTTCTGTATGACCGGCTTGAAGAGCATAATCGAAAACAGACAGGTTGCCTGTTTTTTCATTTGTGGATATTTGATTGACGGGTGCCCCCAAACCCACCAAACCCATGATCTGTTTCAATGCTGTCTTATTTTTCACATGAGTAGGGTGAACTTGAGTAGAAGCAAAATCTTCCATATAGTTCAGCAACCAATACTGATGATCCCATTTCTGATTTAAAATACGTCGAATAACCCTGTTTAAGTATTTTTCCCACTCCACACTCCCATGATCAGAATAGAGTGGCAAAGCCAAATTTTTACTCATCTGATGAAGAAGGGGAATCACTCCGCCTTCTAATTCATCAGAACTTAAAACTGGCAAAGCACTCAAAAAGTATTCAACATCGTCTATATTGCCCAACTCAACAATTCGACCCAAATAACAGGCCAAGACCCGTTCCTGATGCGTAAGGTCGGCAGCATGTTTGCAGCCTGCTTTCTTTAAATACGGAATAAGATAAGGATGTGAAAAATTATAATCTTTATTCCATTTATAGGCAATATCTAGTGCTGTTCTGCCCTGATCTAATGCATTGGATTCTGCTTGGGTCAGCCAGTGTAAATGCGCTTTTTTTTTGAGCAAATAGGCTGAGCCTCTGCCATCTGGATACTCACCATAGGCCGAATAACCATTCATATCAAACCAATAATTGTATTCTAATTCCAATTGTTCTGTCAGTAAATTTCTATGCATTATCAAGTCAAAACCATTCGTTAAGAAAAGTTCTGCTATTTTGAATTCATATTGGTCAAGGTTTTTTGAAATATCTGTATTGCCATCCTGCGCATCAAGGGCACAAAGAAAGGCATCCCTATCCTGCCAACCATTTTCAATCACAAAACCTTGATCTAATACTTTCTGAAACGCTTCTGCATTATTACAAGAAATAATATCTGAGATTTCTAAATATTTCTGACTCATTGATAGTTCTTACACACAATATTTTGTCCAAATCAGGTCTTGCATCCAAAACCTATCATACCTTTAAAACAACACACTCCAATGATATCAGCTTGGCAAGCTGGCAGAGCAGCTATCGAATCTACCATTCAATCAAACGCTCCAGCATCTCGCTGATAGAAGCCGCGGCGTAACTGGGATTGTATTTCTCTTTCGTATCTGGATCCCAATGAAACAATTGACCAAAATTTTTAGCCGTCATGCCAATTAATAGATAACCTGTACCTTGTGATTGCCCAATGAGCAAATACTCCGAGGGCTTCTCTGGATACCAGTCTTCATACCAAGGATTATTTTCCTGTTCTTCTTGGCTCCACTGCTCAAAGGGCAATAAATCTAAGGGATACATATCTGGATCTACAACACTTGGGCAACCAGGGTAATAAGGTGTATCAACTTCAGAATAAAATAAATCCTTTACTTTATATATATCATCAATGGTTATGCCCCCATCTTTATTTAAGCCGTGTGGATCTGTTTCGTCTCGAATGGATACTCGAGGTAAATACTTATATTCTAGATAAGAACCATTATAAAGCTGATAAAACTGTTTAAGTTCAGTAGGAAAAACAATACTATAGTCGGACTCAAAAGCCTCGATCTCTTCTATAGAAACGGGTTCCCAAGAATCCTTTTCAAATTTGAATCTGTATTTCTCAAGTGGGTTTTCCATAACCTTAAAACCTATTTAAAATAATAATCGGGAGCAGATTTGTTCCCTCCAATAAAAGTATCCCATATTTGCTTTGTTATGCCATTCATTGCTATTGAGAGTGCTGTTCCACCAATATGGCCATTTGCTTTATGTATAGCTTCAGGAACCAATTGCATGGTTTTTAAATCTTCGTTGTGGTGCCAAGTAAGTTTTAATTTATCGCGCAACTTTTCCATATCTTGCCAAGAAGCATTTTGTTTCTTTACCCACTGCCCATTTACAAACTCACGAATATATCCTTTATTGGCAAATTGTTGAGCAATAATTGACCTGTAGCAATAGCCAGCTCAAATCCTATGAAATTGTCATTTTCCGACCTGTGCTTTTCTGATTTTTTATCGGTTCAAAATTGTTCTATAAAAAGGTTTTAAACATTTGACTCATTGCAGCAGGTCTATTTATCTTCGTAAGCCATATTTTATACATTCACCTCTATTGCTACAGAGATATTTTGGGATAATCCCACCCAATCAAAACTCTAATTCAACGGATTCTTCTCCGTCTGCAATCCAATTAGCTCCGCTACTAATAGCATCATATTCAAACCAGCCTTCATATATGAGCCTGCTGCAAGGAACACCATAAGCATTAAAATCTTCAACTTCAGAATATAACTTTAATTTTAGGCATGAATTATCTTTATCCAAAATTTCACACCTGTTATTTCTCGTATTCATATGATCTACAAAATAAACAATGCCCATATCTCCATACAGATTTTTGTCATCTTCACAAGTTTTAAATTTATCTCCACTATTGAGAACAAGTTCTGTTTTATTTGGAAGAATATAACTTACTTCCCATAAAAAGTGATTATTTAAGTATTCTGTATCTTCAAATTGTTTTATCGGTTTATCGCAGACCAATGTTAACAATAATCGATACTGATTATTATTTGTTCTAAATATTTTCCAGAGTGAAGATTCAACATGGTAATACTCAGTTCCAATAAATCTCTGTATTTCAATAATTTTCTCAGTCATTGTTTCAAATCTTTTTTTACTTTGTGTTCAACTCGCCCGATAAAGTCATTTAAAAAACATTTTGGGTTAAAAATAATAGATGGGTGAAGACTTGCTATCCCCAATAAAAGTATCCCACACTTGTTTGGTTATGCCATTCATTGCTATTGAGAGTGCTGTTCCACCAATATAGCCATTTGCGGCATGAATGGCTGTAGGCACCAATTGCTTTCGCAATTCTTTTACCTGACATGCCGTAAAGCCTCATCAGTATCAAGCGATAGATGAAGCCATTCGTGTGGTGCAATTCATTAGAAACAAAGCTGTACGACATTGGATGGACAATCGAGGCTCCGGTAAGAATGACCTCTACAAACTGGCTGCTTCGCTTCCGAAAGAGTTTGAATTTTCAGATAAGCTGAACTCAACAGCCCGACAGCAAGCTACAGAAAGGGCTTGGAGTGCAATTTCCAAGTTCTTTGAAAATTGCAAGAAAAAGATTCCTGGTAAAAAGGGGTATCCTAAGTTTCAAAAAGATAACCGTTCTGTTGAATACAAGCAATCTGGTTGGAAACTGGTAGATGACTGTAAACGCATCCATTTTTCAGACAAGTGTGGCATAGGCACGCTCAAACTGATTGGGAAACAATGTCTGAATCAATTTCAAGACAAGATTAAACGGGTGCGTCTTGTGCATAGGGCAGATGGGTACTATGCGCAATTCTGTCTGGACATTGAGCGCAAAGAGCATTTGACCAGCACAGGCTCCATTGTGGGCTTGGATATGGGCATCAGTCATCTTTGGACAGACAGTAACGGCAATACACTTGAAAATCCAAGAACCCTGAAACGGGCAGAAAAAGCCCTGAAACGCGCACAGCGTAGAGTATCCAAGAAGCAAAAATGCTCATCCAATCGTAAAAAACAAATCAAGCGTTTGGCTAAAAAACATCTGAAAGTGCAAAGACGGCGAGCCCCAGTTGTTGGCGAGGCACGAGCCATTACAACTGGGGACAGCAACGATAAAGACTTCGCTATTAAAGCAGCGAGGGCGCTATACCAATCTCACGACTTGGTGGTCATTGAAAACCTTCAGGTGAAGAATATGCTGAAAAACCATCATCTAGCAAAGGCTATCTCAGATGCAAGTTGGCATCAGCTTAAGCGGTGGTTAGAATATTTCAGCCAAGTATTTTCCAAGGGTTTTGTCATTGTCTCACCCAATCATACCAGCCAAGATTGCAGCGGTTGTGGTGAAAGGGTTGCCAAAAGCTTGAGTGAACGGGTGCATCACTGTGAATCATGTGGTCTGGAATTAGACCGTGACCACAATGCTGCCCTAAATATACTCAGCAAAGGATTAGGTTTAATCGGTACTGTGGGGCACACAGGAACCGGGCATCCTAGAGATGTCGAAACGCCTGAGGATTTATGCCCTTTCGGGTAGAGACAAGCCGCTGCTTGAATTCTGGAAACAGACTCAAGTAAGTTTGCTCGGTGAATCAGGAACCCCCGTCATTCATGGCGGGGAGAATGTCAGGTCTTGCCATGAGACAGTTTACCTGCAGCATTCTAAATCCTTTGAATTGGGAGCCGTTTTATAGCACTCCAAAAAGAAAAGCAAGCAAGTTATACTGAATTACCATGTTGAAACTTCGCAAAGTCTTTTCTATTTTGGTTGCAGCCCTCTTCTTGCTGGGCCTGGGGGTTCTGCTGTATTTTAACCAGCTGGCAGACCAAATGCTTTTTTACAAATATGACAAAGCCTGGTGGCAAACTTCGCATCCAGCCAGTTGCACGCCCTACCGCCAAAGCTATTTTGAAGATCTTCGCCCCAAGGCAAGCAGCTCAAAACCGCTTGAACTCAGTTGCGAAGAAGCCCTCAAACTGCCGGCTCAATCGGCCTATGCCCAAACCTCGGATGGGCTCAAAATCCATTACCGAATTTTTTTCACTCAGCACAAGAAGGCCCCCCTTCTCCTGCATGTTTCAGGCATTACCTCTGACTGGCTGAATGGTGCGCGCTATGTGCCAGCGGCCCAGCGCATGGGTTTTCAACTGGTCACCATGGAAATGCGCAACCACGGCAATTCAGACAATAATGGCCTGGGCACGCGCTATGGCTGCCATGAGTCGGCAGATATTCTGGCTGTGCTCAAGGCTTTGCATGAAAAAGAGCCTGATCGCAAGATCATGCTCTGGGGAACTTCGGGAGCCACCATGGCGATTCTCAATGCCGCAGAGGATTTGAGCAAAGATCCCCTGATTCAGACGATACTGTTGGAAAACCCCATCAGCAGCCTGCGGGATGTCGCTGAAGCCAAAAAACCAGGTTTGCCGCCCTTTGTCTATAATTTTGCGATGGGTATGGCCAGCCTGAAAGGCGGCGTAGATTTTCAGGCCTGTGCCCCCACCGCCCAAGCGCCCAAACTCTTGAAAAAGGTGTGGGTCACTGTTTCGCAAAAAGATCAACTGACTCCTGTTTGGATGGCTCAAAAGATTGTTCAAGCCCTGCCCCAGGGCAGTTTAAAAATGTATCCCGAAGGAAACCATGAACGAATTTGGAATGGACAGCCCGAGGCCTACGAAACCGATATACGTCTTCAGGGGCAGCCACTGCCTACGGAATTGATAGAGCGAGCGAGCTATATCGCTGATGATGCACCTTCAAAACAAGAAAAATAAAGGAAACAGAACATGCGCCTGACCGAGCGAGAAACAGAAAAACTGCTGATTTTCATGGCCGCTGAACTGGCTCGCAAACGTCAGGCCAGAGGCCTCAAGCTCAATTACCCTGAGGCCAATGCCCTGATCAGTGCCGAAATTTTGGAATGGGCCCGCGACGGCAAATCCGTAGCCGAAATTGTGCAATTGGGCAGCACCGTTTTAACACGCGCCCAGGTCATGGAAGGCATTCCCGAAATGCTGAGCGAAATTCAAATCGAAGCCACTTTTCCCGATGGCAGCAAACTGATTACCGTGCATGACCCGATTCGCTAAAATGCCCAGAGAGCCCTTCAAGGAGGAATTATGATTCCAGGTGAAATTTTCTTCGCCCCCGGCGAGATAGAAATCAACCCCCAGCGCGAAATAACCTCACTCACCGTTTCGCACCAAGGCGATCGCCCGATTCAGGTAGGCAGCCACAGTCATTTTTTTGAAGTCAACCGCGCCCTGCACTTTGATCGCAAGGCGGCCTACGGCAAACGCCTGAATATTCCAGCGGGTACGGCCATTCGTTTCGAACCTGGCCTGTGCAGCGAAGTGGAGTTGATTCCCCTGGCAGGAAAACGGATTGTTCAGGGCATGAACGGTTGGGTTTCGGGCTCCCTTGAAGAAAAACAGGCTGAAGCCTTTGCAAAACTGGAGCAAGCACAATGAAACTTACCCGTCAGGACTATGCCCGGCTCTATGGCCCCACCACGGGCGACCGGATCCGTCTGGGAGATACCCAGCTTCTGCTCCGAATTGAGCAAGACCTCAGTACTTACGGCGAAGAAGCCATTTTTGGGGGCGGAAAAGTGATCCGCGATGGCTTGGCTCAAAGTCAGTTCACACGCGCAGAAGGCAGCCCCGATCTGGTGATTACCCAGGTCGTGATTCTGGATTGGTGGGGAGTCGTCAAAGCAGATCTGGGCATTCGCGACGGGAAAATCTGCGCGATTGGCAAAGCGGGCAACCCCGATATTCAAGACGGTATTACCCCGGGTCTTGAAATCGGCCCCGGCACTGAAATTCTGGCCGGAGAGGGCAAAATTTTAACTCCGGGTGGTATCGATGCCCACGTTCATTTTATTTCGCCCCAGCAAGCCTGGGAAGCGCTTTACAGCGGCATTACCACCCTGATTGGTGGGGGCACGGGGCCTGCGGAAGGCACCAAGGCTACCACCTGCACGCCCGGCGCCTGGAATCTTTCCCGTATGCTGGAGTCGCTCACGGCCTTCCCCTTGAATTTTGGTCTTTTGGGCAAGGGCAACAGCAGCCGGGCAGAAACACTCGAAGAACAGATCCTGGCCGGCGCCATGGGACTAAAACTGCATGAAGACTGGGGCACCACCCCCAGCGCAATCGATACCTGCCTCTCGGTAGCCGAACGCTATGATGTACAGGTCGCAATTCATACCGATACCCTGAACGAGAGCGGCTATGTCGAAGATACCCTCAAGGCCATTCAAAATCGGGTGATTCACACCTACCATTCCGAAGGAGCCGGTGGCGGGCACGCCCCCGATATCCTGCGGGTGCTGGCTTACCCGCATATTCTGCCCAGCAGCACCAATCCCACCATGCCCTATACGGTCAATACCCTCGATGAGCATCTCGATATGCTGATGGTCTGTCACCACCTCTCGCCTCAGGTACCTGAAGACGTAGCCTTTGCGGAGTCTCGCATCAGAGCCGAAACCATGGGTGCCGAAGATGTCTTGCATGATTTGGGAGCGATCAGCATGATGTCGAGCGATTCCCAAGCCATGGGACGGGTCGGTGAAGTCATTCTGCGCACCTGGCAGACCGCCCATAAAATGAAAGTTGAACGCGGCCCCCTGCCCGGCGATGGCGACGATGACAATCTGCGCATCAAACGCTACCTCGCCAAATACACGATCAATCCGGCCTTGACCCACGGAATTGCCGATCATGTTGGCAGCATCGAAGTGGGCAAACTGGCCGATCTGGTGCTCTGGCAGCCTGCCTTTTTTGGCGTCAAACCTGAGATCATCCTCAAAGGGGGCATGATTGCGGCTTCCTTGATGGGAGATCCCAACGCCAGCATCCCCACTCCCGAACCCTTACGTTACCGCCCCATGTTTGCGGCTTTTGGTGCTGCCCGTGATCAGACCTGTGTGCATTTTGTCTCCCAGGCTGCACTTGCGGGGGGAAACCTGCCCAAGCTGAATCGCCCCTATTTGGCAGTTAAAAACTGCCGCAATCTGCGCAAAACAGATTTAAAACACAATGATTATCTGCCCAAGCTGGAGGTCAACCCCGAAAGCTATCAGGTGAGCATTGAAGGGCAGATCATCAGCAGCGCGCCCGCTGAAACCCTGCCGCTTACGCAGAAATACTTTCTTTTTTAGGCCATGTTTTTGCGCAAAACCCAGCCCCCGATCAAAGAGCTGCCCCCGCAAACCAAAGCAGAAGCAGAACTTGTCGTTGAAATTCCGCTGCTGTGTTGGGAGCGGCAGAAAGTGCGCCGCCGCCTGATCGCACCCGATGGTGAAGAATTGCTGCTGGCCCTGCCAACAGGTACCCAGCTTCACCCCGGCACCCTGCTGGCACGACGTGAGAACCGGGCCTATACGGTGATCGCAGCTCCCGAAGCTGTGCTGGTCTATTGCCCACCTGACTGGCAGGCCGCTTTGCGTTTTGGCCATTTTATCGGCAACCAGCACCGGGATCTTGAAATCAAAGGCTGCGAAGTTTTGGTTCTGGACGATCCCAGCCTGCGGGAACGGCTCGAAAAATTGGGCTTTGCCGTCGAACCCGCGTTGAGACCCTATCATGGCCGCCCTTTAAGTGAATACGCCCATGTCTGAAGCGAAAGCAGCCAGATCTCAAGCCCTCCTTCGGAGAGCCCTGATTCTACAACAGATTTTTGATTCCCAGTTTCCCCTGGGGGGGTTTGCCCATTCCAACGGTCTGGAGGCCTATACAACTGAGCCCCCGACCCCAGATTTTCTGTTGGCCCTGCTGGAAAATCACCTGCGCCAGGGAGGGCTCTGGCTGGAGTTAAGTGCCCTCAGTCTGGTCTACCGGGGAGACGATCCCGAAACGCTGTCCGCCGAGATCAGCGCCTGGAAAAGCACACCTGGCGCGTATCTTTCCAGTCTTGCCCTGGGCAAACGCCTGAAAAAAATGGCGCTGCGTTTCTGGAAAAAAGATCTCCCCAAGCTCACCGCCCCCCATTTTTGCCTGCTCATCGCCTGCCTGGGACAGGCGCTTGAATTGCCCCAGGCCGAACTTGCAGCCGCCTATGCCCAAAACCAGTTACAGGGAATGCTTTCAGCCTGCACCCGCTGCTTGGCATTCAGCCCTGAACAGGCCCAGGAAATTCTGATTCAATTGCAGCCCAGCATCGCAGAAACCGTTCCCCGCAGCCTTGAGCAGCCGTTTTTGCGCGCCGGCATGCCGGCCTTGGATTTGCGTGGACATCAACAGCAATATTTGTATTCACGGCTCTTTCAATCGTGATCGACAAGGAGAAGGCATATGACCGTCAAAATTGGCGTAGGAGGCCCTGTCGGCAGTGGCAAAACCGCCCTGCTGGAAAAGCTCTGCAAAGCCCTGCGCGAAACCTACCAGTTGGCTGTGATCACCAATGATATCTATTGCTATGAAGATGCAGAAATTCTGGTCAAGGCCCAAGCGTTAAGCGCCGAGCGGATTCGCGGCGTGCGTACCGGCGGCTGCCCCCACACTGCCATTCGTGAAGATCCCAGCATCAACCAGGAAGCTGTCGATGAAATGCTGGAGACCATGCCCGAGCTTGAGATTCTGCTGCTCGAATCCGGCGGAGACAATCTCGCTTCCTCATTCAGCCCTGAACTCGTCGATGTTTCGATTTTCGTGATTGATGTCAGCGGGGGCGATAAAATTCCCCGCAAAGGCGGCCCCGGTATTACCCGCTCAGATCTGCTGGTGATCAATAAAACCGATCTGGCTCCTTTCGTGGGGGCCGATCTTGAGGTTATGGCCCGCGATGCCCAGCAACAACGCGGAACCGCCCCCTTCTGTTTTACCAATCTCAAAACAGGTGAAGGCTTAGAAAAGATTATCGCCTGGATTGAAGCTGACGTTCTGTTTAAACCCACACGAGGCGAGCCATGGGATTGATCGAGGTGCTGCTGCTGGGTCTGGCATTGGGAATCAAACATGCCCTGGAACCCGACCATCTGATCGCTGTCAGCACCCTGCTGGGCCAGGAAGGCCAAATTTTGCCGGCCTTGCGAATGGGTGCCTGGTGGGGTCTGGGACACAGCACCACGCTGGCCTTGGGAATTGGCCTGCTGTTTATGCTCAAACTCCCCCTTCGAGCCCATCACCTGCTTTATTTTGAATTGCCAGTGGCGCTGATGCTCGTATTTTTAGGGCTCAAAACACTCCTGAAGCTCTCGCCGGGAGGCTCTGCTCTGCTCTTTCACCAACATGGGCGCTGGGTACATGTTCATGCTCTCAACCAGCAGGGCCTGCCTGAAGCCCAAGTGCGCAATCAGCTCCAGGGTTTTGGCATTGGGCTGATCCATGGTTTGGCGGGCAGCGGTGCGATGGCGCTTTTTCTGGCAGCCCAACTGGCCGATTGGAGACAGGTGCTGCTGTATACCCTCAGTTTTGGCTTGGGCAGTCTCTTGGGCATGACCTTGGTCTCCTGTGGCATGGCCCTGCCTTTTCTGGCCACCCGTCAAAAACCCCTGCTTCACGCAGGGCTGAGTCTTTTAACCGCCCTGCTCAGTTTGGGATTGGGTGGAGAAATTCTCTGGGCCCTGCTCCATGCATAGTCAGCTCCAACTTCAATTCAGGCAGTGCCAAGGCCAAACCCAACTCAAAACAGCCTTTTGCTCGGGGGCACTCAAGGTCTTTCGCCCCTTTCAGATCGGCCCCTATGCGCTTTTGCAAATCAGCAGCAATGCCCCCGGAATTCACAATGGCGACAGAATTGAAATAGAGATTGAAGTCGAAGCCGGTGCACAGGTCATTCTGCTCCATCAATCGGCGACCAAACTGCACCCCAAACAGGCCCCCGAAGCACGTCAGAACATTCAGATCCAAATCGGCCCTGCGGCACATCTTGAATATTATCCAGGCCTGTGTCTGCCCTTTGAAGGCGCCCATTTTTCACAGACGATCGAGGTCAGTTTAGCCCCCCAGGCTCAGTTTGGATTCTTCGAAGCCTGGAGTGCGGGTCGTCTGGAGCGGGGAGAGGCCTGGCGTTTTAAACAGCTCAGCAGCCTGCTCAGAATCAATCAGCAGGAGTTACCCCTCTACCGGGATGCCTTCGAAATCACTGAAAACAGCACCTTGGCAGGTCTGACCGATGGCTATCCTCTTTGGGCCCATGGCTTCTGGCACGGCTTGCCCAATCCCCCTGCTGCCATGCAGACTCCCCCTGGCGAAGCCACCCTCGCAGGTTGGGGCCCCACCCCAAAAGGCAGCCATTATTACCGGGCCTTGAGCAGGAACAGTCTGGCCTTTCAAAAAACAAACCGCGCCTACCTTGAGCAACGCTGGAAACAGTCTGCAAACCTGTCTATTCCCTGGCAGCGTTATGCCAGTGGCCTGGGGTTTTAAGCAGCAAGAACAGGCTCATGCCCTGTGGCAGCCTGCCAACAACCCAAAAGATCAGTTGCCACCAACTCAATGATATCGGGGTCCAATTTGGATTTTTTTCCCATATCCCGCAAGATTTCAAGAATTTTTTCAGGGGGCAAAGGCCCCCGATAAGGCCGCTCCTGCGCCAAAGCCTGAAAAACATCTGCAACCGCAATAATTCGCGCTTCACGGGAAAGGCTGTTCCGGCGCAAGCCATAGGGATAACCTTCTCCCGTCAGGGTTTCATGATGAAAGGCTGCCCATTCCGCCACCTTTTCAAGCCCATCAATCTGGCGCAGAATCTGATAACTTTCAAAACTGTGGCGCTTCATAATCGCCCGTTCTTTTTCATCCAAAGGCCCCGATTTTTCAAGAATCGAATCGGGAATATTGAGCTTGCCCAAATCATGTAGAAGACCGGCAATTTCAAGCAAATAACAGGTGTGCTCATCCAGCTTGTCGAGCTTGCCAATATAATGCGCCAGTCGGCCTACCCCCAAAGAGTGGCTGGCCGTAAAGGGGCTTTTGGCGTCTACAATCCCGGCAAAAAGACGGGCCACTTCTAAAAACTCATAGGGCGTCATTTCACGCTGTAAATGATGTTCTGACATTTCGCGCAAATAGAGGTTCAAATGCCGCATTTCCAAGGTCAGCCAGAAAAATTCACTGCTTGAAATCTCCAGAAAGACATCCATCAGTTCAGGCTTAAACAGCCGCTTGGCATGTTTTTTCATGGTTTCCTGTATTTCATAACGGGTCAGTAAAAGATCTTGACCGGCATAATGCGCGGCAAAAGCATCCACGCGATCCACCAGAAAAATCAAATTGGAGGCATCCTGAGTTTCAGCTGACAAAGGCAATTCTTTCATGCGTTCCCAAAAGGTATGGTGGTGAAGTACAATTTCAGACAAATGCTTAAAAACAGATTGCTGCTCTAAAAGCGCAAAGCCACGTGTACAGTGGTTGCCGGAATTCTGCCAGTCAAGCTCTTCAATCAGATGGGCATGTTCACGGGTAGAGGAAACACCACAATCGTGCAAAAGTCCCGCATGGTAAACCGTATCCAGTTGCTTTTGCCCCCATCCCAGCTTTCGGGCGCATTCAGTGGCCATAAAAGCCACACGTTTACAATGCTGGTAATCGTCTACGCCCACCAAATCCAGTGTATCTGAGAGCGCAGATACAATCTGGCGAAAATCTATTTTCATCAGCAGCCAAATCCTTAAAAAAGTTTTGTCAAAATCTAATTTCTAAGACAACAAATCCTGTTCTGCGCTTCAATTTTTAAAGCAAACCAGGCCAAGGAGTTGTTTTTTAATAGCTGTGACACAGGAGCAATTACAGGGTTAGTGAAAATAATTATAAATGAGAAGGGCTCCAATTTACAGGACTTCACTGCATATTTAAGGCAAAATTGTTGCAAATATCACACAAGCGTCACATTAATAGAACTCACCCCTTAAATCCAGTCCGCAGAAAGGCCTGAAGCCAGAGCTGAGAAAAGAGCAAAGCAGTCTGCTCTGACCCTTCGGAAAAAAGCGAAAATCTGCTACCATGTGAAAACACCCTGAATACCATTACACAATTTCTGACGCGTACCATCATAAGGAGCAGGCATGAGTTCAAACCTGGGAATGGCCACCGGCGAACTGCAGCATATGCATATTGAAGGAGGCGGTGAAAGTCTCTGGAAAGAAGCCTTTAAACGCCTGCTCAAAGACAGAATCGCCGTCTTTGGCGGAATCGTGATTATTTTATTGGTTCTGCTGGCCATCGCCGCCCCCTGGTTCAGCCCCCATAAACCCCATGCCCAATATGCCAATGGTACTTCAGCCTATGGCATGCCTTTGCCGATTAACAGTTGGGGAAAGCAAATGACCCTGGAGCTGAATCAGCCCCCCAAACGGTTGCTCGTGATTCCTCCCAATGTGGTCTATGTCACCCCCCAGGGTGAAGAGTTTACGGCCCGTGATAATATCAGTTTTCAGCCAGGCCAGAAAACAGCCACTGTGCCTGTGAACCCCGTACGCCCTGAAATGGCAAAGGCCGCGGATAAAAGCAGCCTCAAGCTTGAAAATGCCGAAGACTTGAATTTGCCGATTGCTTCGGCCCAACTTCAGAACGACAAACTCTTTCTTTTGGGCACCGATGCCAGTGGCCGGGATGTGATGAGCCGCCTGATCTTTGGCGCCCAGGTCTCCCTTCAGGTCGGCGTGATTGCGATTGGCCTGGCCGTCATTATTGGCTGTGTCTTGGGGTTGATCTCCGGTTATTTCGGAGGCTGGGTCGATGCCGTGATTATGCGTCTGACAGATATCATGATGGCCTTTCCTGACCTTTTGCTGGTGATGGCAATTGTGGCAGTGATCAATCCCTCACAATTGGGCAACAGCGACCGCGCTTTCGACAAAGCCCTGAACAGCTTCTTTGGCTTGGCCGGTTTTGTGGGGGTGACCCCTGAAGTGATTTTTATCTGTATCGCGATTTCGATCGTCAGTTGGACCCAATACGCCCGCCTGGTGCGCAGTCAGGTTTTAACGGTCCGCGAAATGGAATTTGTGGAAGCCTCCCGTTCCTTGGGGGCCCGTGACACGTATATTATGTTCAAACATATTCTGCCCAATGTGGCTGCCCCGATTATTGTCGTCGCCACGATGGGCATTGCCGGGGCGATCATGACCGAGGCTTCACTGAGCTTTCTCGGCTTTGGGGTCAAGGTGCCCACCGCCAGCTGGGGCAGCATGATCAACGATGGCTTGGGCTATTTCCGCGATGCCCCCCTGATTCCGCTGGTACCAGGCCTGGCGATCGCCATCACGGTCTTTGCGTTCAATCTCTTTGGCGATGGCGTGCGTGACGCTCTCGACCCCCGTTTGAAATAAATCCTGAGTAGGTTTTGCTATGTCCCGTAAAACACTTGTTCTGACCACCGTTCTTCTCGCTTTGGGGGCCTGTGCTCCCCTGGCACACCCCCCACTGCGCCCGGCAGCACAGCTTCAGGCCCAAGCCAGCCAGGAAAGTCTGCCCACCACACTGAGCGAGAAACAATATCTGGATTTATCGATCAAAACCATCCGCGAAGATCTCGACCAGGGCTCAGAAGCCAGCCTTCAGGCTTATCTCGACTGGGGCAAAAGCCAGCCTGAATATTTCAAAGGCTCACGCAATACGATTGGCCAGGCCATCTTGACCACCCTGCGCAGCCGCAAAGGGCCCGGCTCCCAGCGTATTGCCGAATTAGAAACCCTTTTAAAAACCCCGGTTCAAGGCGTCAGCCCTGAGGCCTATCGTGCGATTGATTTCAAGCGCGACCAGGGGGTTCACAAATCCAAACTTGCAGAATGGTGGTATTATACCGGCCACCTGCAAACCAGCTCAGGCACTCCCTATGGCTATGAACTCTGTTATTTCAGAGTTGCACCCGTGATCAATTTCGCCCACCTGGCAGTCACCGACGAAAAAAATCAGCGTTTCAGCTATGAACGCAATTTCTACCGTCCTTCAGCCGTTTCCTTTGCGGCGGATAAAAACCAGGTCAAATACGGCCCCCTGCTCAGCGATCAAACCGGCCCCTTTGCCTATACCCTGAGTTTTCCCATAGGCGGGCATTTCAAGCTGAACCTGAAAATGGAAGCCGAAAAACAGCCCCTGATGATCAATGGCAATGGCCTGATCGACATGCCCGAAGGGCTGGACTCCTATTATTATTCCCTAACCCGCCTGAAAACCTCAGGCACAATTGAAATCGACGGGCAAAGCCAGGCCGTGACGGGCCAATCCTGGATGGATCACCAGTGGGGGCATTTCGTGGCCCTGCGAATCGGCTGGGATTGGTTCTCTTTCCAGATGGACGATGGCAGTGAATACAATCTGTTTGGTTTCCGCAAGCGCAATGGTGAAAAACTGGAGCGCTATGTCAACGGTTTTGACAGCCGCAACCAACAGGTTCAAGGCAAGGGCTTTAAGATTGAACGCCTGCAATGGTGGAAAAGCCCACGCACCGGCCGCATGTATGTCACCCGCTGGCGCGTGACCCTGCCCCAGACCGGCGAAGTCTTTGAAGTTGAGGCCGTGCAACCCGATCAGGAAGTTGCCGCCGTGAAACCCTATGATATCGCCCCCACCTATTGGGAAGGCCGTTGCCGAATCACCAAGATTCGCCCCGATGGCACGCGGATCAGTGGCTTGGGCTATACCGAGCATTTTGACTATACCCGTCAGATTGGCGCAGACTAAGTTTCAGCCAAATTTGGGTTTTCAGACCGGTGAAAAGGAACTTCTCACCGGTCTTTCTGTTTTCAAAAAAAGAAAAAGGCGGGAATCAAACCCGCCCGATAGCGTAGAGAGTAGAGAAAAACTTTTACAAAGGCCTATTGATGCGCCTTGTGGTAGAGATAATAGCCTCCAGCGGCTAAGCCTGCAGCTGCCAGGCCAACGCCTACAGCCACACCTGCAGCAGCCACTTTGGGGCCACCGACAGTCGAAATCAGTTTTGAAAGGGCAGGGCCCGTGGGAACTTTCAGACCTATAGCGGTCAGTTTGCCCGCAATCAGCTGGGCTGTGCCATAGCCCCCCAAATTGGAGAGCGGCGCACCCAAGGTGGCAGTAATCGCAGTTAAAGCACCCGCAGTGCCTACGGTACCCACAGCACCACCGATCAAAGCGGCTTTGCCCAGATAGAGCTTTTTAGATATATCCACAGGCTGAGCGGGCGTTTCCTGAACGGGAGCCGGGGCCTCTTGAACGGGAGCAGGCGTTTCCTGTACCGGTGCGGGAGTCGGAGGCTCTTGAGGCGCAGGGGTTTCTTGAATCGGTTGAGCAGGCTGTTCAGCTGCGATCGGCAAGGTCAAAACCTGTTTGGGGTAAATCAAATCTGGATTTTTAATCTGGTCTTTGTTTAAATTGTAAATCGCATTCCAACGGGTCGGGTCGCCCAATTTGGCTTTGGAAATATTCCAGAGATTATCGCCTTTTTTTACGGTATAGGTTTGCAGTTTATCGCCACTCTGCAAAGCAGATTCAGGAGCTGACTGAGCAATAGCTTGTTCAGCAGGGGCCGATTTGGGAGCCACTGCCGGGGCAGGTAGGACGGGCAAAGAAGCAGATACTTGTAAATTCGACATGGTTCTCAACTCTCTTTTCGCAAACTCTGTATACAACTCTTTTCGTAGCTTGCCCCGCGCAACTGAACTCAAGCTGCTTAGAATTAAATGAATTTTACAAATTACTTAACCATCCTTAACCTTTGAGCGGCCTTGATTTCAGCAAAACCCCGCTTTTAAAAAACAGGTTAATCCGGCAAAATTGCCCTCTGGCACGAAAGATCTAACAGCTTCTGTGCGATAATTCTTATCAGAGCCATTTTATCCAGTAAAGGATTTCCTCCTATGCCGAATTTGAATGTCAACGGGCGCACAGTCGACCCCAACAGTATCCGCAAGATCTCCGTTCCTGAAGGAGAAACCCCCAAATCCTATCTTCAGAAAAACGAAGCCCTGATTCGTAAAAATTTTAAAGACGAGCTCTATTTTGAGCAAAACGGGGATCTCTTTGTTACCGAAGATCGTTTTATTGTCGAAAGCATGGGCGGCAACCTCAAAGACGCCAAACTGCGCATGGGTGCAGTTCCTGCTGTCGCCTTGATGCTCGACAATGAACCCGACTCCCATAAAATTACCGATCTGGAAATCACTGGCGCTCCCACTGAAACCGAATGGCTCAAAAAAGAACTGGGGCTCAAAAAGGGTGACCACGTCAATTTGCACGATTTGCAAAAAAAGGCAGATGTTCTCTTCCGTTCCAATCGCTTTTTAAACGTCAATTTTGTGCCTGAAGCCTCCGAGAAGGGCATCAAACTGCGGCTAGATGTGACTGAAGTACCCAAAGAAATCAAATTCCATGGCGCAGAGCCGGGCCAGGAAACCAAACTGAAAGCCCTCTTTCCCCAACCTCTGACCCAGGAAAATATCGCCAAAGGCATGCAGGCCGTTCAAGATCTGCAAGACAAAGACACCCAATCTCTCCTGCGTGGCCTCGACTTTAAAATCAACGGCAATCAACTGGATGTCATGATTTCAAAGGCGCAAATCCCCCAGCGCATGACCTTTGCGGGCATGAGCACCCAAGAAGCAAGTTCTGTCGAGCCCTTCTTTCAAAAGCCCCTGAACTATGAAAACATTGAAAAAGGCATGGAGAATATGCGCAAGCATTTCGCCAAACAAGGCTATATCCTGCCCACCCTTGAATTCAATGTCAAAGGCGAAGACCTCACGATTCAGATGAGCAAAGCCCCGATGCCCACCCGCATAGAGATCAAAGGGGCCACGGTTTATTCCGAACAGGAAATCAAGGGCATGTTTAAAGAACCTCTGACCATGGAGCATATCCAAGCCGGCCTGCGCGAACTTGAAAAGAAATACAATGACGATGGCTATGTACTCATGCCTCCTGAAGGCGTTTCTGCCGACCTCGACAAGGGCGTGCTCTCGATTCAGGTACGCGAAGCCAAGCTCAGCAGCATCGAATTGAGTGGCAATGACAAAACCAAATCTGATGTGATTATGCGCGAAATGCGCCAGCATGCAGATAAACCCCTGAATATGAAAACCCTCGATCAGGACTTGCAGCGCGTGGCTGGCACCGGTTTGTTTGCCAATGTCAACAAAACCGTTGAACCCGACCCTCAAAACCCAGACAAAGTCAAAGTTCGGGTGCATACCGCTGAAGAGAAAATGTCGAGTTTGAATGTGGGCGCGGGCTACAGCATGAGCAATGGCCCCTTCGGAACCGCCAGCCTGAATCTTGGCAACGTAGCAGGCATGAATCGCAAGGTCAGCATTGATGGCACGCTGGGAACCAAGGTTTGGGGCGGGGGCTTGAGCTATTATGATCCCTGGATGTTTGAAGGCCGTACGTCCTTTGGCGCCAGTGTCTACCACCGCCAATGGCAGGGGCCCTATTCCGACGAAACCCGTACAGGAGCAAAAGTCAGCCTGGGCAAACCCCTGGGAGATATTTACGATTCTCCCTGGCGGGCCGATGTTACCCTCAGCGCCGAACGGATTGGCATTGACGACCAATACAGCGTCAGCGGCACGGGCACCGATTATCGCGTGGGTGTGCGCCCCTCAATAACCTACAGTACCCTCGATGACCCTGTTATGCCCCACAAAGGCACCAAATTCCAGGCTGGCGCAGAACCCGTCTGGGTCAGTGGCCGCGTGATTGGCAAATTCGATGCCAGCGCCAGCCACAATATTCCCCTGGGCGAACGCTTTACCCTGACAGGCAGTGTTCAGGGCGGCACGATTTTAGGCGATGCACCGCTCTATGAAAAATACAATAATGCCGGTTTGGGACGCACCCTGATGGGATGGGAATCAGACGGCAAATTGGTCGGCAATAACTATGCCATGGCCAGTACCGGTGTCAACGCTCAAATTTGGGGCCCTGTGAGTGCCACCGCCAAATTGACAGCGGGTGACTATTTTGATGGCACCGATATTCACCCCAAAGTCGGCGCAGGTGTAGGCGTCAATGTCAAAATCGGGAATTTTGGCGTGCTCAACGCAGGCTATGGTTTCAAATTGGTTGGCAAAGAAAAGGGCGACAGCCCCGGTGCCTTCCATTTGGGCTTTGGCATTCCCTTCTAAAGCTGAAACGACATACTTAAAAGCCCCCTGGTTTCAGGGGGCTTTTTGCTGGGCAAAACGTGCCCGACTCAGTGAGGGCTTAATAGCTGAGCCCCCCGGCGCAAGATTTCCTGATAAAGCCGATAGGTATCCAAAAGACTTTCACGGCTCAACCACTCATCGGGGCGATGTGAATTGCCGCCAACCGGAGCCAAACTCAAAACAGGAAAGCCCACCAATGCAAGAATATTTTCATCGGCCACAGAAACGCCCATCACCTCGGGCAAAGCCTGCCCCCGCAAGCGGGTAAACAAATCTTGGATCTGTTTGACCAGGGGATGATACGGTGAAACCCAATAACCGGGAGCCATCGGCGTGGGGCGGTCCAAAGGTGACACACACAAATCGGCTTGGGTCCAGACCTGCAAAAAACTCTGTAAACGTTTTTGCAAACCCTCTTGGGTCGTGCCCGGATGCACAAGACAAGAGAGCACGACTTCACAGTGCGAGGGCACACTGAATTCAGCTTGCCCCCCCTGAATCTGACGCACCAGCATCTCTTCTGCTCCCCATTCCGGGTGGCGCGAGAGCAATAAATCCGGCAATTTCTGCAGGGTTTTGGCGGCCTCTTCAATGGCATTTAAGCCTTGTCCAAACAACGCTCCGTGAGCGGTTTCACCTTCAAAGACAAGCCGGTAGCTGAAAGAACCTCTGCGCCCCAACCCCAAACAGGGATAAGCGGTGTCCACACTCATTTCAGGCACCAAAGCCAGGGCCACATCCTCCAACCAGCCGGAACGCACCAAGGTCCAGGCCCCTTCAGACCAAAGCTCTTCATCGACACCCAAGGCGATTTTCAGACGATAGCCCTGAAATTTAAACTGCTGAGCCACTTCCAGAATCAAGGCCATGCCGCCTTTCATGTCTGAAACCCCCAGCCCGGTCATGCGATCGCCTTCTGTTTTTAAAACAAAGGGGTCTTTCCAAGTCTCTGCTGGCATAACGGTATCCAAATGGGCATAAAGCAGAATCGCCTGTTCACCCTCACCAGCTTCGGCCAGAAGATTAAAGCGGTTTTCTCCTTCAAGATACTGACGCTCTGTTTGAAAGCCTGCTTCTTGCAAAAAACGCTCACACCAAATCGCAAGGGCCTGCTCCTGGCCTGTGACCGACGGAATTGAAATCAGTTCGGCAAGCGTTTCAAAAAGCTGCACTTAATCCCCCGTTGCAACGACCTGGTTATCACGCAATACATTCCAACGCTTGTCCACACGCTGAATCTGCATCACGGTCTGGCCGTTCTGCTGAATATCCACGGTATTTGTAAAACCTGAGGCATCGACTGTGCCAAATCCATTATAGGCTTTGCCCTGAAAAACCGTATCAAAACTGATCTGGCCCTGGGTCAGCGTCCCCTCCAGATTGGCCTTGCCATCTACGCGCAGACCAATTTTCCCCAAGGCCGGATGGCCGGTATTTTCACCGCTGCCAGACAAGCTGGTTTCAATGTCTCCCCGCAGAGGAATCTGGCGGGGGACTTCGCCTTTGAGGGTCAGACTGAGCGTACCCAAGGTATTGGAGGGCGTTTGCGCCACACTCAGTTCATAATAGGCAAAATCAGCGGGGAAGGCTTTGGCAGGAAAAGGTTCCGCAGCCCCATAATTGGAGATCGCCAGCACATCAAAGGCATAGGGCTTGCCTTCACCATTTTTAAAACTCAGGGTATAGTTGCTGCGGTAAACAGGATCAAAGGTGGTATAGTCGGTACCATTGAAGAACCAATCAGGCAAACCGCTGCTGTTGCTGCTTTTGACATTGAAATAAATAAAGTTTTCAACCTGCTGGCGACGGGTACTGATCGCACGGGTGGTCACCAACATGCGTGAGGTTTCCTGGGCAATGCTGATCATGCGCGTGGCCAGGGCAATCAGCCCTTCTTCAGTGCTGATTTTGTATTCATCCGGGGCGGCAGATGCCACCGGTTTAATCAATTCTGGGCGCACCCCCTGTATGACCTGGGGAACCCAACAGCCTGTCAGACTGGCCATGGCCAAGAGGGTCAGCGAAATTGTATTGCGTTTCATATTCGGAATCAGCCCTTTACTTGATCTTCTGCAGAGAAACACGCCCCAAAGGGAATATGCTCAAATCTGTGCTAAAAGCGCAGCATATGCATCATACCACGATGCGGGAGCGGCAAAAATGGAGCCTTAGTTTTCAAGGGTTTCAAGCGCCAGTTCGGCCAACCCCACCCGTTCCTGTGCCAGACCCAGGTCTTGCAACTGGTCACGGCAATAGACATGGTTGATAGCCGCCAGCCGCAGATTGAGCCGATCCAGAGCCAGGGTATCCGGCAGTTCAAGGGCTTCCAGCGCACCTGGCTCCGTAAAATTCAAGGGGCAGACATCGAGCAAAACTTCGCCCTCGGCAGCTGCTTCTTCATCCTGAAAATAAACCGGCAGGCCGTGGGTCCGGCAAATCACCGGGCGCTGGGCATAGACAGTACAGAGATCATTGAGCAAAAGCGCACAGTGCGTTTGTGCTTCGGGTGCGGCCAGCGCCTGGCGGGCCTGGGCCAAAACCTGGGCTTGCTGCTCGGGAGCCAAGGCTTTCAGAGCGGTTTTGAGGGCATCCGCTTCGACCTGAAAGACCCCCAAACCAGGCAGACAACAGCCACTGCAACCGGCCTGACAACTCAAATGCGCAGCATGCTTTGTGCTCAAGGCTTCGCAAAGGCCTTCAAGGTCGTTTAAAAGTTGGTGATAAGGTTCAAAAAAAGGCATGGTTGCACTATATCTGATTTTTTCAGGGGTGGGGAGAGGACACGGATCTGCCAGATCAAAGAATAGCTTGGTCTGAAAGGGAGCATTCTATATTGAAATAGATCATTCTAATTGGAGAGAGATAGGGGCCACAGGCCCGCTGGCTTTTTCTTTCCATCATGTGCTTCTTCGAAATTATTTCTGAAGTAATTCACAGTCTAAAAACAAATCAATAGTCAAAATCTATCATAAATAACAAAACAAACGATTTTACTTATCAAAAGAAATCTGTCATGATCAGAGCAACGAAAAGAAAGAAGGCAAAACACCATTTTAGAGGCTTTTCAAGCCTTGCTGCTGCATCAGCGTGAAATACAAAAACAAGCGGCTGAAGCCGGTGATGAAGGCACAGCCTCATTGCTCAGCGATTATATCAAGCAGCAAGAAAAACAGGTTTGGATGTACGCCGCTTACCAAGGCTGAAACCCGAGGCAAGAATTTGGCAGAAACCAGGGATAAGCATTAAAATAGGTTTATTCCTGGTATTCTTCCTGAGGTAGTCTTTATCATGCGTGCATCCCGAACCTTGCTAACCTTGCTGGCCTGCGCCACGGCATTCAGCGCCTGCCAGAATCAGCCCTTTTCAAGCCCCCTTTCACGGGCCTCGGCCCCGCTGCAACAGAACAGCGTTTCAAGTTTTTTACAACACACCCTTCTGAACCAGTACCAGGCCCAGTTTCAAGAGCATGATCTCAACCACAATGGCCGCCTGGAACCCCAGGAATTGCCTCACGCCCCGCAGACCTTCAGCCGCTTGGATCGCAACCGGGATGGTTTTCTAAGCCCCGAAGAAGCGCAACCCGAAAGCAGCTTTCTGCGCCGACAGGGTGAGTTTCTGCTCAAAGAACTGCGCACGGCCTTTGAAAGCAAACACAGTGGCAGTGAGGATCCCCAATTGGAAATGCCCTTGGAAAACAGCTACGCCCAATTTGAAAATGCCTTTCTCAGCCAGACCGAAACCTTCCGCAGCAGCATGGAACAGAACAACACACCTCAAACAACGGGTCGCACCCCTGTGCTGCTGGTGCCCGGTTATGCCGAACCCAGTTGGTATTTTATGTATGGTATTTACCGCGACCTGAAAAAAGCGGGTTGGCCGGTCGAAGGCATCAATCTTTTCCCCAATTTTGCCTCAGCCGAAGAACAGGCCGCCAAGGTCAAGGCCAAAGCCGAAGCCCTGATGAAAAAATATGGCAGCAAAAAAGTCAATCTGGTTGTTCACAGTTTTGGCGGCCTGATCAGCCGCTATTTTATTCAGGAAAGGGGCGGCAACCAGGCCGTCGAAAATCTTGTCACGGTCGCCACCCCCCATTTGGGTACTTATACCGCCTACCTGGGGCCCGGTCAGAGTGCCGTACAATTGCGTCCTGAAAGTGAATTTATTCAAAAGCTGAATGCCCAGGGCTTTACCCGCCCCCCCGTCAAATACACCTCGATTTGGTCCAATCTCGATGAGATTGTGATTCCTCCCAAAAACTCGATTATGCCGGACTCAGAGGTACAATACGTGCCCTGGACAGGTCATTTAACGATCATGTTCAGCAAACGTACCTACGCCCATATCCGCCAGGCGCTCGAAAAACCAACGCGCCGATAAGCTTGCCGTAAAGCGCTTCGCTTTCTAAAATAGGGGGAGGGCGTTCAAGCAAACGCCGCCTTAAAGTACTGCCCCAAGTGATAACGGCGCGAGGAGGAAACCATGTCCGGCAAAAAAGCCAAAGTGATCTATAAATGCCCGCATGTGCGTAAAAAAGTCTGCGTAGACGTGGAAAATGAATTGGAAAAAGGCCTGCTCGGAAGTAAAATTACCGCTCAGACCGTCATCGCCTGTGATCTTCAGGCCATGGGAGGCTGCAATATGCGCCTGGATCGTTTTGACTGCAAGTGCCCCGCATTGGCCCAAGCCCTCAAGTGCAGCCTGAAATGAAATACACCGATTACTATGCCAGTCTGGGAATTGAAAAAGGCGCAAATGAAAAAGAAGTTCGCCAGGCCTATCGCCGCTTGGCCAAGGATTGCCACCCCGACACCCACCCTGGTGATAGCAAAGCCGAAGAAAAATTCAAGCAGATCACCGAAGCCTATGAAGTGCTCAGCGATCCTGAAAAACGTTCTCGCTATGATCAACTGGGTGCCAATTGGCAGGATTTTTCAGATTTTGCGGAGTCTTTTGGTGCCCACCAGCGCAACAAGCACCGGGTAGAATACAATTCAGAGCTCTTTGATCTGCCCTTCAGCGATTTCTTTGAAACCTTTTTTGGCGATCAGGCCGGTGGGATCTGGGATAAACACGCCCCCGATCTGCGCCAGGAAGCTCCTTCACAATTTCATGCCAAAAACCAAAACACTGCCAATTCAGAGATCAGCTATACTGCCCAGGTAACCCTCGAAGAAGTTCTCAATGGCACCAAACGCCGCATTCAATTGCATGAAGATGACGATTTCAAAACCCTGGAAGTGAAAATTCCTCCGGGCGTCAAAGAGGGGTCGAAAGTCAGAATTGGCAATCCTGAGCACAATCTCTTTCTCGAAATTCATCTGCGCCCCCACCCTCTGTTTAGCAGCGAAGGCCTCAATTTACATGGCAAACTCAAAATCATGGACTATGAGGCAATGCTGGGAGCGAGTAAACCTGTAGGAACACTGACCGGCAATATTCAAATGAAAATCCCGCCCGGCAGTCAATCCGGGCAGGTCTTCCGGGTCAAAGGTCAAGGGCTTCCTCAGTTGAAAAATCCTGAAGAACGCGGGGATCTGATGATCACACTCGAAGTAAAAACTTCCCGCAACCTGGGTGAAGAAGAGCGTCAGCTGATCGAACGCTTTCAGGTACTGCGAGAGGCCAAACCGCTTTAATCTTTGAGAGCCACGCGAAAATTCGCTTCGGTACAGGCCCGAATCTCTTCAAGACTGAGATCCGGGTCTTTTTCAATCAGCACCAGTTCACGGCCCTGTTTATCCACTTCAAAAACGGCTTTTTCAGTGATCACCAGATCAATACAGCTTTTGCCTGTTAAAGGCAGGGTACATTCTTTCAGCAGCTTAGAAGCGCCACTCTTGTCATTGTGGGTCATGACCACAACCACACGCTGCGCACCCGCCACCAGATCCATTGCGCCGCCCATGCCTTTGATCATTTTGCCCGGCACCATCCAATTGGCAATGTCTCCGGCCTGAGAAACTTCAAGCGCCCCCAAAATCGCCAGGTCAATATGGCCGCCCCGAATCATTGAAAACGAGGTGGCGCTGTCAAAATAACTCGCCCCTGGCAAAGCCGTGACAGTCTGTTTACCGGCATTGATCAAATCGGCATCGACTTCTCCATCCTCTGGAAAAGGCCCAATGCCCAGGAGCCCATTTTCAGAATGCAGCACCACGGTCATGCCTTCAGGCACGTAATTGGCAACCAGAGTGGGAATCCCAATACCCAGATTGACATAATAACCATCGCGCAGCTCTTGGGCTGCCCGTTTAGCGAGTAGTTCTCTGCTCGATCCGCTTTTCATAGTGGGCTCCTTTCAAAAGCATATTTACAAAAATACTGGGAGTATGCACCTGATCGGGGTCTAAATCACCCACAGGCACCAATTGCTCAACTTCGGCAATCGTGATCTTGCCGGCAGTGGCAACAGGGGCATTGAAATTACGCGCCGTTTTGCGGTAAATCAAATTGCCGTGGGTATCTCCCAGATGTGCCTTAACCAAAGCCAAATCGCCACGAATGGGCTTTTCAAGCACATACATGCGCCCGTCTATTTCACGGGTTTCTTTGCCTTCGGCCACAGGGGTGCCGTAACCTGTAGGGGTATAAAAACCACCTATCCCTGCTCCCCCCGCACGCAAACGCTCGGCCAGCGTTCCTTGGGGCACAAACTCGACTTCCAATTCGCCATCGAGAAACTGTTTTTCAAAGAGCTTGTTTTCGCCGACATAACTCGAAACCATTTTGCGAATCTGACGGGTTTGCAAAAGCAGTCCCAGGCCAAAATCATCGACACCGGCATTGTTGCTGACCACTGTCAGATCCTTGACGCCCAGCTCACGCAAAGCCAGGATTAAATTCTCAGGAATACCACAGAGACCGAATCCCCCCACAAGTACCGTGGCCCCATCTTTGAGACCGACCTGTTCGAGAGCTTCGGCTGCTGACTGAACGACTTTCTTCATGCGCAGCCCCCTTTGGGTGATGCGCCCAGTATAACATAGGAAAAAGAGTCAAAGCCGCCCAGGATCTAGCTTTCAAAAAAATGTTCCAAATCTGCTTGCTGCGGGGCTTCCACCTGATCGTGCATTTGTTACAATTGAAAGGACGAAAGAAAACAAAAGGAGCCCTGAGTGACACGCGCGATCTATCCTGGCAGTTTTGATCCCGTCACCAATGGCCATCTCGATATCATGGAAAGAGCCGCCCATCTTTTTGATGAGGTGATCGTAGCGGTGTCTACCAATATTGCCAAAAAATGCACCTTCAGTGTGGAGGAGCGTCAGGAAATGATTCGCCAAAGCACCCAACATTTGCCCAACCTTAAAATTGATGGTTGTGATGGTCTGATTGTAGACTATGCCCGCCAGGTTCAGGGCAATGTGATTATCCGGGGGCTGCGTGCCGTCTCTGATTTTGAGATTGAACTCAAAATGGCCCTGATGAACAAACATCTCAACCCCGAAGTGGATACGGTTTTTCTGATGCCCAAGGCAGAATACATGTTTCTGAACTCCAGTTTGATTCGTGAAATCGCTGGATTTGGAGGAAATATTTCAGATTTTGTCTCTCCTTGTGTTGAAGAATTGCTCAGAAAAAAATATAATAGTATTAAATAAAAGATAAATGTAAGTTAAAAAATGATAAATCAAAATGAAATTGCTCCCGCCATGGCCCCTGCAGCCCCCAGTTCTGCTGATACCACCCTCGCGTTGGTACAGAAGATTGAAGAAGTGATCGTCAACAGCATGAAAGTGCCGTTTACCTCACGCGTCGTGGTAGACGAAGAGGATATCTTTGAATTGATCGACCGGATTCGTGAGGTTTTACCCTCTGAAATCGTTCAGGCCCAGCAGATCATTGCCCAAAAAGAGTCGATTATCAACGAAGCCCAAAACAAAAGCAAACAGATCATTGAACTTACCAAAGAAAAATCACGCCAATATTTACAGGAACACGAACTGGTTCGTCAGGCCATGAAACTGGCCGATGAAACCCGTAAAAATGCAGAAGCAGAATGCCGTCAGCAACGCTTTGAAGCAGACAAATACAGTGAAGAAGTCCTGGCCACCCTTGAAGACAAGGTCACTCAAGCCTTGAGCATGGTTCAGGCAGGCCGTAGAAACCTGTCCCGCAATATGGAAACCACCGCCCGCTCACTCGGCGTATAAAACAGTCAAAAAGAGGAATAAAGCCATGTACCCACGTGCCAGTGGCATTTTACTGCATCCCACATCCCTGCCTGGCCCCTTCGGCATCGGCGATCTGGGCGAAATCGCCTATGATTTTCTCGACTTTATGGCAGAAACCGGGCAAAAGCTCTGGCAGGTCATGCCCTTGGGCCCCACAGGTTATGGAGATTCTCCTTATGCCTGTCTCTCAGCCTTTGCGGGCAACCCCCTCCTGATCAGCCCGCAAAAACTGGTTGAAAAAGGGTTGCTTTCACCTGAAAGTCCGGCCTTGCAAAACTATCCTGAATTAAGCCGCGAAAAGGTCGAATTTGAAGCCGTAGCGGCTGCAAAAAAAGAAATTTTTGAAGATTCATTTGCCCATTTTCGCAGCTATGCCAGCATTTCTGAGCGCAAACGCTTCAATAATTTCTGCCAATGTCAGCAAAACCACAATTGGCTGCACAATTACGCCCTCTTTGCCTCGTTAAAAGAACACTATGCCGGCGAGCCCTGGGACAAATGGAATGCAGGCCTGATCCGTCGGGATCCTGACACGGTTTCAGAATTTGAACAGGTTCTGGCCGAACGGATTCTCTACCACAAATACCTGCAATACCTCTTCTATACCCAATGGAATGAACTGCGCAGCTACGCCCATCTCAATGGTATTCATATTATTGGGGATATGCCCATCTTCCTGGCCCATGACAGTGCCGATGTCTGGGCACACCAGTCGCTCTTTCATCTCGATGCCCATGGCAAACCCACCGTCGTGGCAGGCGTTCCCCCTGACTATTTTTCGGCCACAGGCCAGCTTTGGGGCAACCCTCTGTATCACTGGGAAGCCATGGCCAAAGACAACTATGCCTGGTGGGCAGAACGCTTCCGTGTCATGCTCAATCTGGTGGATATTGTCAGACTCGATCATTTCCGGGGCTTCGAAGCCTATTGGGAAATTCCCGCCGGCGAAGAAACCGCAATCAATGGGAAATGGGTCAAAGGGCCGAATAAAGCCTTCTTCAAAGCCATGCAGAAAGCCCTGGGCAACCTGCCCTTTATTGCCGAAGACCTGGGCGTGATTACGCCTCCTGTCGAAGATCTACGTGACAGCTTTGGCTTTCCTGGCATGAAAGTATTGCAGTTTGCCTTCGACGATACCCCTGAAAACGCATTTTTGCCCCATAACCATATCGCCAATAGCGTGGTCTATACGGGCACCCATGATAACCAAACCACCCTGAGTTGGTTTGAAGATCGGCCCGAAAAGGTCAAACAGTTTATCTTGGGCTACCAGGGCAGCAACGATGCCAATTTTATCCATTGGCAGCTGATTCGTCTGGCCCTATCTTCTGTCGCCAATACAGTCTTGATTCCGCTTCAGGATATTCTCGGCCTGCCCGACGAAAGCGCGCGGATGAATACGCCCGGCAAAGCAGAAGGCAATTGGAGCTGGCGTCTCAAGGAAGAAGATCTGACGTCTGAAGTCGCCCATACCCTCAAACATTGGACCCAACTCTATAACCGCTGATCTCAAGCTCAAAACAAACTGGGAAAGCCTGGTCAGCTCTTTTTGCCAGGATCCCAGTTTGCGTGAGCGCAGCTTCAATGAGCTTGTGCATCGCTATACAGAGCCCCACCGGGCCTATCATACGCTTGAACATGTCTCCGCCCTGCTCGATTTGTGGATGCGCTATGGCGCTCTGGTTTCAGATCTACAAAGTGTCGGCTTGGCGATTTGGTTCCACGACGCGATTTACAACCCCCGCCGCCCTGGCAACGAGCTAAAAAGCGCCAAACTCTCCTCCCGCCATCTGCAGCGCATGGGTGCACCTCATAAACTTCAGAAACGGGTCTTTGAACTGGTTTTAGCCACCGCTGGCCACCAGGCAGCAGCCAACGATGGCGATGCCCTCTTTTTTCTGGATTGTGACCTGTCGATCCTGGGGGCACCTCCAGCAAGCTATCAGGCCTATACGCAGAAAATCCGGCAGGAATACTATTTTGTGCCTTTTTTTCTGTATAAAAAAGCACGTAACCGCCTGCTACAGACATGGCAAAACAAACAGCTCTTTCAGACCCCAGAACTCAGGTCTGTCTGGGAGAGCCAGGCCCATGTCAATCTTGCAGAAGAACTGCGCCAATTCTCCTGAGCCCCCGAGCGCTGTCTGCTTCTGTTTTGCCTCTCCAGACTGGTACAATGCATGTGTTTAAACCTAAGAAAAGCAATTCTGAAATCATGACCCAATTATTAACACCCATTATTGCCCTAGATGGTCATGCCGGAGCAGGAAAAAGTACAGTTGCGGGCGAAGTCGCCCAACGCCTCGGCTTTTGGCATGTCAATACGGGCCTGTTTTACCGCGCCCTGACCTGGAAAGTTCTGCAAACCGGTCTGGCCCCTGAAAATCAGCCGCAGATCGAAGCCCTTTCCCGCCAGGTTCAAATCCAGGTCAAAGAAGATGCCAGCGGCCAACAACATGTCTGGCTCGATGGCAAAGAAATCAGCCACGAAATACGCACCCCTGAAATCAACCGCAATATTTCACTGATCTCAGCCTATGCGGGCGTACGAGAAGCAATTACCCACCAATTGCGCCATATTGAACACCCCCAAGGCATTATCATGGATGGACGGGATATCGGCACAGTTGTTTTTCCCCATGCCACCCTGAAAGTTTTTCTGACGGCTTCGGTTGAAGAGCGGGCCCGCCGTCAATACCAGGATGCCCAGGCCCAGGGCCAGGAAATCAGCCTTGAAGAATTAAAACAGGCCATCGCCCGTCGCGATCGCATGGATTCGGAAAGATCGGTAGCCCCTCTGCGTCAGGCAGAAGATGCCGTTCGTGTAGATTCCACAGGACTTTCGCCTGAAATGGTGATCCGTCAAATCTTAGACTTGTGGGCCCAACACGCGATCAGCGTCAAAGCACCTTAAAACAAAGGGCAAAAGCCGAAGCTTACACGTCAAAATAAAACCGCCTTTGAGCAGTTTTAACTGTTCAAAGGCGGTTGAAAAATAGAAAGCGTTTAAAGCACGAAGCCCGCCCCGACCTGAAAGCCAAAGATATTGGATAAGGTGCGGTCGGTAATGCTGCCACTGCCCAACTGAGCCGGGGCCTGCCACCAGTAAAAACCGGCCAGGAGATCAAGATTAGGCAAAAGGCGATAGTTCATCTCTGTATAAATTCTGTGCAGCGTTAAAGTAAAGGGCGAGACATTGCTGACTTGGTTGGCCAAATGCAGAACCGGCACATTAAAACCATAATCAACAGAGATGCGCGCTACTTCAGGATAAAGCCAATATTCAAGCCTGACACCCGGTTCAAACCCGATGAGATGTTGCTGTACATTCGGGGCCATGGCAAACATATCGCGAAAATGGGCTTGGGGAATCAGCGCAAAATTTTCCCAGGCAAAGCGATAGCCTACGCCCGCACTGATTTCATTGTAATTGGGATAACCTGCCACCTGCGAAGCTGAAAGAAAGCGTTCAAGTGTCGCTGGGCTGGTATTGAAAAAATGATGAAAATGGGCATCGAGAACATAACCCTGTTGCCGATCCGTTTCAGAAGCCAGAAGCTGACGATAGGCCAGGCGCAACATCATGGAACGGGAAATATCATTGATGCCCTGATCTAAAAGAGAAAACTGAAATTCAGTGGTTTTGGGAGTGGGCGCACCGGGTGTCTTCACGGGAAAAACCGGTGAATCATCTTCTTGGGCACGAACACCCGTGGAAAGAGCCAAACACAAACTGCTGGCCAAAACGGCAATTGCTACAAATTTGGAGGTAAGTTTCATGAAGATAGTATCCTGCTGTAGGCTGAATGGATTCATTATACCCAGGCTGGAGACAAATCCCAAGCAAGTGGGTTCTGCTCTGTTTGAAAACCTGTGCTCGTTTGATTTTCTTACCGTAACATTTCTCTTATCTTAACCTAAACATAAGAAAGGTTTGAGCAGATCAACCGGACAATAACTAAGAATAGCGTTGAGGTAAGAAACTATGAAAAAAGCATTTCTTCTGTCCCTCCTGTCCCTACAGGCTGCTCTGCTCATCGGTTGCAGTCGCAATCCCAATTCTGTCATGCCCAATCAGGCAGTGAGCGCACCTGGTGCAGCACTGCCGACCACTGGCACAGGCGCTGGTTACAGCGACCCCTACGGTGCAGGTGCAGGTTATGGTACCGGCACAGGTACTGGCTACAGCGACCCCTACGGCGCAGGTGCCGGAACAGGTTATGGCACCACCCCCGGTTATGGTACTGGCACAGGCACTGGCTACACGGATCCCTACGGTGCGGGCGCCGGAACAGGTTATGGCACCACTCCCGCCTATGGCACCGGCGTCGCCGGTTGTGGCGGAGCGGGTTCTGCCTATGGTACCGGCACAGCTTATGGCACCACCCCTGGTTATGGTACCGGCACAGGTACTGGCTACACGGATCCCTACGGCGCAGGTGCCGGAACAGGCTATGGCACCACCCCTGGATACACTGATCCCTATGGTGCTGGCGCTGGCTACGGCACGGCTCCCGCCTATGGCACAGGTGCCGGTTATGGTACCGGAACCGCCTATGGCACCAACCCCTGTATGGATCCTGGCATTTCTCAACAGGTGATCACCAAGATTCAAGCCGCAGGTGGCTACAAAGCCTTGAAAGCAGACAATGTCGTCATCGACTATCTGAAAACCCTGAGCATGCCCATTCAACAGGCTTTCCAGGCTGCTCCCCTGACCAACCGGGTTCTGATTATCAAAACCCTGCTCGACGGTTGGGCTGGCAGTGATGAAGTCAACTATGCACGTCAAATCTGGAATACGATTATGCCCCAGGATCAGCAGACCTTGACAGGTCAAGATCCTGAACTGGCCAAGCTGGTTCAAAAACTGAACGGCGGCAGCAGCTCAGGTGGCACAAGTTCTATTCTTTCCAGTATCGGCAAGGTCTTCGGACTGAGCAAATAAGATTTTTGATTCTCTACTCAACGCTAATCTATTCCGTTACCCCTCAGGTAACGGATTTTTCTTTCCAGAATAAAGCAGGCGGAGAAACCGGCAAATGCTATAATGAAAAGGTTTTAAAGGGTTTTCAAAGATTTTTCTGATTCTTCAGGAAACATCTGCAACCTTTTCTACGTCTCCTGGATCAGGATGCCGTCATAAGCAAATGAAAACGGTTAGAGCGTGCTAGCAAAATAAAGGACCGGATGATGGACAAGTATATTTGGCAAAAAAGACTTCTCAGCCTGAGCGGCCTCGCAACCCTGGGATTGATGAGTTCCAGTTGCGGCCCGGGTGGAGGAATTGCGCTCAATTGCAATACTTTTTATACGTTTCAAATCGCCAGTCAAAGCATCGGCGTAGCTCAGCGGGTTCCCATCAATCTTTTGGTCAATAACCCCTGCAACCACAACCTTGAGTTCCGTTTTATCGCAAACCGGGGGCAGGTCATGTCTCAAAATCCAACCGTTCCCAGTGCGGAGTATATCTCCCCCTTTACCGGCGGTGAAGATGTCATTACCGTTACCGTTTTCGACCGCACCGACTCTGTCAATCTGCCCCAGCAGCAACGTCCTTTGCTGGTTCTGGGCGATGGCATGGCCTTTGTCGAAGCACCGGCTCAAGGCACCACCCTGGATGAATTCGATAATGGCGTGATCAAGGTCGCGGGCATTCAAGGCACGGGGGGCACCGGAACCCCGCCCCAACAGATCGCCATTGGCCGCCAACCCAATATCTCACCCGATGGCCGTTATATCGCCTATACCTATTATCCCGGCGATGGCACTTCTCAAATTCGCATGCAAGACACTGCAGGCAATGTCACCATTTTAAGCGGCAACAGCACCTCCTTTAACCGAGATCCCGCCTGGGCACCGATTGGCAGTGACCGCACCCTGAATGTGGTCTATTCTTCAGATCGTCTCAGTGATGGCAATGGAACCGGCGTCGAAGGCCGTGGAGACGTTTACAATATCTGGCGCGTAAATGCCCAGGGACAAATGAGTCGCCAAATCGCCAGTACGCCAGGTTCAGACCGAGAGCCCACCTGGTCGCCAGATGGCCAATTTATCATGTATCGCAGTAATTTTTCGCAGAACAAAGTCAATAATTTTGACAACCTGTGGCGCATGGAACTGACCAGCGGCCGCTTGCTCCAGTTGACCTACGAAACAGCGCCTCAAAAAGGCGCCTTTCAACCCAGCTTTTCACCCGATGGCAGTCGGATTGTCTACTCGCGCAAATACCTATCCCGCCAGCCCCAAAGCCTGTTTGATTTTCAAAAGATTTGGGTCGTCAATCTTGCCCAGATTGACATTCCCAGCTTGATTCCTTTTGTGCCAGGAGCACCGGGTCAACCCGCAGTGCCCGCCACCCCTGCCCTACCAGGCGGCAGTGTTGGCCCCGTGCCGGATCCCAGCCTCTTAAATCCCACGCTTCCCGGTAGCGTCAACAGTCTGAACGGCAATTTTGGCAATGTGGCCACCCAGGAATTTGATGAGGGAACAGTAGAAAGCTCCCCCAGTTTTTCAGTCGATGGACGCTGGATTACCTATGTTCAGCAACGGGGGGATGAAGTACGAGCCCTCTCTGTACCAGGCAATCCCGGCAATTTGGGCACGATCGGCTTTCAACCATTAAATGTTTTGCCCTCTGGGGCTGAGCGTGCACTGGAAGTGCGTTGGGCCCGTCAGGCTCAAAGCTTCAATCGCTTTTAAACCCGCTAAAAACAGAAAAGGCTCCTCTGTAGGAGCCTTTTCTGTTTCAAGAAAGAGAAGGTTTATTTGGCTTCTGCCAAGATTTCCTTCAAATCTGTAATCAACTGATTGGCAGTCGCTTTTAACTTTCCATCGGATGAAAGCGAAGTAAATTTCTGGAAGTTTTCAAGCGCTCTTTGCTGCATATCCGTTTTAAAGAAGCGCATGCCCCGCGTGAAATATTCTTTTGAACTGTTTTTATTGACAATCTTGGAGATAAACTGAGCCGTGGGTTTTAATTCAGCCAAACGGAAATAAGAAACCCCCAGGTCAAAATAGACGGGTGCATAATTGGATTTTTTGGTAATCGCCATCTGGTAGCTTTGAATCGAACGGTAAATATACTCAAATTTGGTATTGTTCATTTTCAATTGCTGAGGATCAGTCAGACTGCTGCGCTCATCCCATTTAAAATTAATTGTCATGCCTTTTTTATAAAAGGCATTGCCCAGATTATAGTAGACGTCTTCATCGCGCAATTCGTGTTGCAGCGCTTCCTGCAGATTGAGAATGGCCCCATCGTAATTGCCCACCAAGAGATAGGCCGTACCCAAATTGAAATGCACCCGGGGCTGACGCATACCCAGTGCAACGGCACGCTCAAAATGAGAAACCGCTTGTCCCACCAGTTTAAGATCTACTTTACTGGCTTTGGCCGTGCCTTCTTTATATTGCGCATCGCCCAAGGAAACATGATAAAGCGGGTTATTGGGGTCCAACTCCACTGCCTTCTCATAAGAGGGAATGGCTTTTTTCATCTTTTTGTTTTTAAACATCAGATTTCCCAATTGAAAATGGGGATCGGGATAGTCCTCATCAATCTGACTGGCCCGTTCAAAGGCTTTGACTGCTTCTTTTTCATTGCCAAAACGCAAATGGCGCATGGCCAAGGTATACTGATTTCCCGCCTGGGGGTCCACTTTCAGCACTTCCCAATAATCGGCAAGAGCCTGCTTAAACTGGCGGTGAGAAGCAAAATACTCGCCCCGTTTGATATGATCTGCACCATAACTGGGGTTGAGCAGACGAACCGCAATCTGATACTGTTCAGTCGCTTTTTCAAGCTGCCCCTGTTTCATATAGACTTTGCCCATGCCAATATAGGTCGGGTAATAGTCAGGGTTAATCGTCTTGGCCGTAAAAAACTCATGCATCGCGTCAGTAATGCGGTTTTGAGCCAAAAATTTATTGCCTTCTTCCACATGGCGGGCATAAAACTTGGGCAAAGGAATCGGGGTCGCGTCAATTTTGGGGGGTTCTTTGGGTCCTCGCGCCAAAACAGGCTCAATAGAGCCAAAGGTCACGCTTGCCGCGACCAGGATCATAAATAAAGCCGTATTCTTGCGCATAGATGCCCCCAACAAGGATTCTGAGACTCCAACCCATATTACCATTCCCCTTCCAGGCAGTCCAGGTACTTTGACACAGGCCCCATAAGCAAAAGCCTGTATTCATCTAAAGAATAGCGAAACAGGTATAATAATAAATCGATCTCAATCAAGCAGGAGTCTAGCATGAACAGGGTGCTTTTTGTATGTCTGGGCAATATCTGCCGCTCCCCCATGGCAGAGGCCATTTTTCAAAACCTACTCGAAAAAAATGCGCAAACCAAAGCCTGGAGTTGTGATTCTGCGGGGACCTCGAATTACCATCCCGGTGAACGCCCAGACAGACGCACCCTACAGGTCTTAAATAAATATGGGATTCAGACCCAACATCGGGCCCGGCAAATTTTGCACCATGATTTTGAAGAATTTAGCTACCTAATCGCCATGGACGATCAGCATCTAGAGCATATGCTGCGCATGCAGAAAAGCTTACCCCAAAATCAGGCGCAAATTCTCAGAATGATCGATTTCATTTCAGACGATCAAAATCCCTCCCGTCATCAGGAGATACCCGACCCTTACTATGGAGATCTTTCAGATTTTGAGGCCGTTTACCAACTGCTCAAACCAGGGTGTGAAAACCTTTTGAGCCATATTCTAAGTCATGCTCAGGCCTTGTGAGAAAGCGTAAACAGACTGCCATCTTCACGCCGGAGTAAAACCCCCAACTCATCAAAGACCGCAATTGTATAATTGGAGATATGCTCTTCTTCATCAAAATGTGCCTGGTAGAGCAGTTTACCAGCATGCTCAAGTAAGCCCTCGTCTACAGCATCGTGGGTAATATCCAGACAACTGTCTTCACTGATCAATAAATTTTTTTGCGTTGTATAGGGGTTGAGATACCAATCCTGGCTACCCTTGCGCTGTACAAAACGTTTGAGATCATCAAGCGTTTGTGGAAATTCCCCTGAATTCTGCAGGGCATAGGCTTCAACCAAGCCCTGCAAACGGTAGGCTTCTTGCTTGACCAGCTCCATTTTTTCACGCGCAGAAAGTAGTTTCAGCTCATCGGCCTGAAGCAAGGCTCCCGCAGCAGAGATATCTGAGGCACTTTGTTTCAGAACAGAAACACTTCCGCCCTCTATCAATTGAACCTGCTCAGCCAATTGATGGTACTCTTTGCGTAGATGCTCCATTTCACGTCGCAAAAGCTCATTTTGCTTATTGAGGGTATCCACACGGGCACTGCTGCTCAAGGTCAGAATCAAACTGCCCATCACCAACAAAAGACAAAGCGCCAATAAAAAGCTCAACACCTTGGATCATCACCTCGCAAGAAAAAAAAGCTCGATGCGTCCGTTAAATACATCCGATTAATCCTGTAAGGCCATTTCGACTTCCTCTTCATTGGAGAAGAGGGCACTCACAAAGGCCTGCGGTTCAAACTCCTGCAAATCTTCAAGCTGTTCGCCCACGCCCACCAAACGAATCGGAATATTCAATTCCTGGCGAATGGCAAAAACCACCCCGCCTTTGGCCGTCCCGTCCAGCTTGGTCAAAATCAAACCATCCAAAGGCACAGATTTCGAAAAGACCTCAGCCTGGCGCAAGCCATTCTGGCCTGTTGTGGCATCCAAGACCAGAACACATTCCACATGGGCATCGCCTTTTTCTCGTTCAATAATGCGATGAACTTTTTTCAGTTCTTCCATCAGGTGATCCTTATTGTGCAGGCGTCCAGCGGTATCAATCAACAAAACATCCACCTTGCGGGCCCGTGCAGACTGAATCGCGTCAAAAACAACAGCGGCAGCATCTGCGCCTTCATTGTGTCGAATCACAGGGCAGCCGACACGGTTGCCCCAAACAGCCAATTGATCAATCGCTGCAGCACGGAAAGTGTCACCGGCAGCCAACATCACCTTGTAGCCACTGATCTTCAATTTGGCAGCTACTTTGCCCACAGTGGTCGTCTTGCCTGTGCCATTGACACCGACCACCAAAACAATATTCAATTTGCCTTCTTCTACCCGGAAAGGTTCGCTCTGCATTTCTTCTTCAAGATATTTCATCAGGGCAGGAACCACTTCACTGGGCAAAAAGCGACGTTTCTTGGCTTCAGCACGCAGAAAGTCCAGAATGCGATCCGTTGTAGCAATGCCCATATCACTTTGCAGCAGAATTTCTTCAAGCTCTTCAAGCATATCTTCATCTACTTTGGTACGCCCTTTGGCAAGACGGTGCAGATTATCTGCCAGATGATTCCGACTTTTGCTTAAGCGTTCACGAAATCGGGCCAGCCAGGATTGCTTTTCCTGTTGCGGAACACGCGGCTTTTCTTTGCCAATGCCTAACCACAACATGCCTTTAAAACTTTTGAGCCAGTCTCCCTCTTGAGGTTCAGACTCAGAAACCTCTTCGGCAGCTACCACTGTTGCTTCTGATTCTTCTGAAACATCGGGTTCTGACGCAGGGGCACTGAGATCCTCAGCAAGAGCTTCGGACGTCTCGCTGAGAGCATCCGGAGCGGCATGCGTTACAGACGCTTCAGGCGCAAGATTTTCGGCAGGAACAGGCGCTTGTTCAGGCCTTTCAGATTGAGATTCAGAAAGCTCTGTTGCCTGCAAATCAAGCGGGGCTGCTTCAGTTTTTAAAACAGGCGCAGTTTCAACCCGCGCAGCGGGAGCCTCACTTTGAGGCTCTTGGCTTACGCTCTCTGTGGTTTCTGCGGATTCTGCAGCGGCAGGGTCGACCCACCCATCCTCTTTAAACAGATCTTGAACGGGCGTGTTCAAGATTTTCCAAAGACTTTTTTTACGGGGGCGGACGTCTTCACTCATGCGCGATAACTCCGGCGTAATTCTTCGGCCTTTGAAATCAGGTTGCGCAAAACACCGTTTACAAAACGATGAGAATCGCCTGTTCCATATTTTTTCGAAAGCTCAACGGCTTCATTAATCACCACCGGCAAAGGTGTAGAATCACCACCGATCTGATGCACGAAAGGATCATAAAACATTTCTGCCGCAGCCACCCGAATCAAATCCCGGTCAATGCTGTTCATGCGCTCCAAAGGCCATTCAGGAGAGATCGCATCCACCTCGGTATCAATCTGCACCCGGTGTTTGCGATACTGTGCAGCCAACTCAAGCGCAAATTCGCGAATTTGCGGGGTATCCGCCAAAATACGCAAAAGCGGGATCTGCATCGACTCTTCCATAAGATGGCTGGCCCTCTCCATCTGCTCTGTCTGCAGCAGGAGGGCGGCCTGAAAAGCTTTCATTTCTTCAATCTTCTGACGAATCTGACGTTGAGGGTCCTTCGCTGAAAGAACTATTTTCTCCTCCAGTTCAAAGGAAGACAGTTTTTCGTGTACTTCCTGAAGCGCTTTTCCAGAGGTCAAGAGCGCGTCTTCTGCTTCTGAAAGCAAAACCCTGACTGAACGCTCTAAAAGTTCTTCCAGTAAAATCTGATCTGCATGTTCTTCTTGGGATTGTTGCATCAGAGAAGAAACTGTTAAAAAAGCCAACTCACGCCCAATATGTCGGGCATAGCTCAATGTTTTGTGAGGGGGATGAATAGAAACCATAAATTTAAATTTAACCAACCGTTGCAATCGTAGATGTCATAGTCTCCTGGTTTTGTACTGAGGGGGCAGAGGGTTTACGAAAGGTCCAGAATTTATTCAAACCAAAATTCCAAACCAAAACAAGCATCGAGGTCAAAGCCTTGGCCAACATATACCAAACGCCAAGCAAAGAAACAAAGACCCACATCAAAGCCTGTGTGAGCGCCAAACCGCCAAGTGAAACCAGGAAAAAGCGAAAAAATTCAGAGGATACTTGATTGCCTCTGCTCTCGAAGGTCCAGAGACGGTTGAGAATATAGTTATTCACAACCGCAAAGAGAAAAGCCAAAGTCACGAAAAATGGAAAAAGCCAGCTTTTGCGGGGATCTATTCCACTCAAATGCGTAAGCAGATAAAGGGTTCCCAGATCGACTGCTGTTCCTAAAATACCCACAGCAACATAGCGAAAAAAAGTTGTCTGGCGTTTTAAAAACTGCAGCATGAAAATGACGCCTCTTTGTCAAGGATCAAGATAAAAACCGTATACATCATACCATTCCCCTCAAATGAAGGGATATGTTTTAGAGCGCTCTTCTTTTTATATCAAGAAACCTAAATCTTCAAAGCAGATCCTCAAATTTGAACTGCCTAAACCCCCTGTTTTCAGGTAACATAGTAAGTGCAGTTCACAAGCCACACCCGCTAGACGCCACGGCTTGCATCGATTATCAGAACTACCAGTCAGAGGGAATTGAAGCATCATGTCATCAGAGACCGCAGCGGCAGGACTTACTCAACTTTTTGAAACCACATTCAAAAATCAGCCTGAATTTCGCCTCTATATTTCAAGTTATCTTGAATTAATCAAGCAAAGCAACAGTCATTTTGACGAAGCACAGATCAGCCTTGCAGAACAGAATCTTTGGGCCGAATTCTACCGGCAATGCCTGCAAGCGATGGGTGAAGTTTCCTTTGACTGTCTGGTCATTTTAGATGCTTCTGGAAAAATTCTCGGTCTGAACAAACTGGCTGAACGCGTTTTAGGGCGTCCCTCGAGAGACTTAATTGGTGTTTCTGCTTTTGAAAAATTCTTTCCCACAGCCCAAGGCCAGGAATATTACCAATGCGTTCAAGAAGGACAAAAAGACCCCAATACCAATTTATTCTCACGCCGCTGGGACATTGTACTGAATCGCGCCAATGGCTCGATCTTTCCGATTGAACTGCGCCTCAACCGCTTGAAAATTTTTGGAAGTTCGGTGCTTGTCGCGAGTTTCAATGACGTCACCAAACAAAAATGGACCTTTGATGCCCTTCATTTTAATGAAGAACGCTACCGTAAAATAGTCAATGAAAATGCTGATGCTGTGTTTCTGATAGACCCCCAAACAAAAAAGATCACAGAAGCCAACCCTGCTTTCAATGTCATGTTGGGTTATAACGCTGATGAAATGTTCTCCCTGACGCTTTACGATATCATGGAAGGCGAGCCGCTTAAAATTGATGAATGGATCGATTTCCGACGTTTTCGGGGAACTGAACTTTTGGTTCGGGATGAAGCTCGTTTTTTAAACAAAGCCAATCAATGGCTGGAAGTTGAAGTCAGTTGCTCTGTTTTTGAACAGCGCGAAAAACATGTTGTCTGCCTGATTGCCCGTGACACCTCTGAACGAAAAATCTTAAAGCGGCCCCGGCTGCTGCTCGAGAAATTGCAGAGTTCCGGTCTCGAAACCAGCCTGGGAGAGATCAGCCGCCTGATTCAGGAATTGGTGCCTTCCAAAGGCCAAAAAGAAAAATTGTCTGAGCTTAGAACCCTTCACCAACACGTTTGTGAACTGATCGAAGGCGCATTGCCCCCCGAACCTGTCAAAGGACTGACCCAAAATGCCCAGAATGGAATGGTTCTTCCCACCCAGCCCTTCAGCCTGCGCGCGGTCGTCAACTCACTCAAATTCCTCTTTCATCAAACCGCTCAAACCCGTGGATTACAGATTTTTCATTCCGTTGAAGATGATGTACCCGATGCATTTTCAGGTGAGCCCAACCGTCTTCAGCACATTCTTTACCAACTCTTGGACAACGCCCTGCGCCATACGGAACAAGGGAATATTCTGGTCAAGGTACGCTTGGCAGAACAAGACGACCATTCCGCAACCCTGCTGTTTATGATCCGGGATACGGGCCATGGCATTGACGAAACGACCCAGGAAGGCATCCGCCGTCTTTTTGAAACGGGCGCACTTCCCAAAGGACTGACCTTCAAGGGCTTGACACAAGCCAAACAGTATATCAATGATTTAGAGGGAAAAATCTGGTTTAACAGCTTGCGGGATCAAGGCAGCACCTTTCTTTTCAACCTCAAACTCGCATTTTCAAACGAAGAACCCCGTCATATTCCGGATTTTGATCCAGAAACGCCTGCCCCTGCGTTTCTCCCAAGCGCTCCTGAGCCTGTTCAGGAAAAAACCAATACCTCACGGATTCAAACCATTGCCAATGATGAAATCGCTGAAGAAGCAGAGGCAGAAGAAGAGATCCCTGAAGAGACAAGAACCCAGCCGGTAAATGAAAGCGCTCAAACAGAAGCCCACGAGCATTCAGCCGTGCCTGCACTTCCTGTGAATTTTAATCCTGAATTTTTAGAAGGGCTCGAACCCTGTGCGATTCTCTTGGTCGATGATGATCTTGAAACCATGCTTGAATTTCAACAGTTTTCATCCGGTTATCCTGTGATTTTTAGTTATGTAGACAATGGCAGAAAAGCAATTGAAATGTTTAAAGAAAAAGCCTTTGATCTGCTCTTGATGGATTTGAATATGCCCGTGATGAATGGTAGAAAATCAACCGAGCATATCCGGAACTGGGAGAAAAAAGAAGATCGGGGTCAAACGCCGATTGTTGGCCTGCTCTCAGAAGGCGACAGCCCTGAAGACCAGGAGGGATTTATGGCCCTGGTCAAAAAACCACAAACCAAAGAAGAATTACTTTCGGTTCTGGTTCAACACATTCCCCTCTGGGCAGATCAAATCTCCCTGCTTCAGCCTACAGAACCAGAGACTCCAGACTCCAGTTCAATGGAAGCAACGATCGTACACATTGGAGCAGATATGGCAGAACATGCCCCTGCTTTTCTTGAAAAAAGACAACAAGATCTGGTAAGAATCGAAGAAGCCTTAAACAATGGAGACTTTGGCTTGATCCGCGTCCTGGGCAAAAGCATGAAAAGCGCTGGCGGCATTTTTGGCTTCACCGGCGTTACTGAAATTGGAGAAGCCCTCGAAAAAGGTGCAACCGGTTCAAATCAGGAGCTAATCGCAGAAAATCTCATCAAGCTACGCAGTTATTTGGACTCTGTTCAAATTGTGGTGGACAGCTAAAAATTTACGCTTCGGTATCAGTGCCCTGCACTTTGGTAAGTATGCCAATCGGCTGATCAGCAGGGCGCAGAAACAAGCGGGCCAGGAATAAACCCAGCCCGCTTAAAAAGGGAACTGAAAACAAAGCGAAAACCAAAGCTTGCTTGAGTACATACCAGTGCGTTACAAACATCGGAGCCGGGTTTTCGCCCGACTCCACTTCAAAGCCTTGGCGGCGACTTTTTAACATCCGCCTACATTTTAATCATCATATCATGAAGTTTTTCATGTACCCGTTGCAGAGAATCAGACAATCTTTCGGCCTGGGCAATCTGGCCGCATTTGCCATAAAGGTCATCCCAAAAAGCACATTTATCACCTACACAAGGAACTGCCGCATCCTTTGAAAAAGAAGCACGAAAACTCATGATGGGGCATAAGCCCCCTTTTTTTTCAGCCATTGAGAAATTCCCCTCGTTTACCTTAATCGAATTATAGGATTATAACAAGCTATGAATAGATGCGAGAAAATTCAGGACAAAACTTGGAAACAGGAACAGTCCCAGTATACCCACAAGCCCCAAAATACTCGCCATCATCAAGGCCGGATGAGATGATTTTTGTTCAAACTCGGCAGTACTCTGTCCAAAATAAAGCATGCGAATTACGCGGCTGTAGTAATAGAGAGAGACCACGCTATTCAAAACGGCCACAAGAACGATCCACAGGTAACCCGTTCCCATTTGGGTAACAGCCCCAAACAGATAAAATTTACCTGTAAAACCGGCAAAAGGAGGAAGTCCGGTAAGAGACAGCAGACACGCGCTTAAAACAAAGGCAAACCAAGGATAACGGGCACCCAATCCAGAAAAGTAAATAATTTCTGTGCTGCCCATTTGTTTTGAAAGATGGGTAATCGCTGCAAAAGCGCCCAGATTCATAAAGACATAGACCAAAAGATAGAACAAAAGTCCTGAAATCGCCATGTCACGGGAACTTAAATTCGACAGGGCGGCCACCCCTAAAAGCAAGTAACCCGCTTGGGCAATACTGGAATAGGCAAACATCCGTTTGATATCCCGTTGTGCAATCGCCAGGATATTGCCCAAGGACATCGACAGAATCGCCAAGAGAAATACCAGACGCACCCAGACAGGGGTTAGAGAATTATTATCCAGCATTTGCGTCATGCGAATCAGGGCGGCAAAGCCTGCAAGTTTTGAACTGACCGACAGGAAAGCAGTGACAGGCAAAGGCGCACCCTCATAGACATCGGGCGCCCACATATGAAAGGGAACAGCGGCGACCTTATAACCCAGCCCCCCCAAAATCAAGAAAATAGCCACCATCGGTTGCAAAGTCAGATAACCATTTGAATCCAGCAGGCCTTGGGTAATTTGAGAGAAATAGGCATTGATCTGGGCATACTGAATACTGCCAGTCATGCCAAAAATCAGAGAAAGGCCATACAAAAGCAAGCCTGAAGAAAGGGCTCCAAAAACCAGATACTTCAAAGAGGCTTCTGCAGATTTGGGGTTGTCTTTGCGCAAAGCCACCAGCACAAAAGAGGAAAGACTTAAAAGTTCAAGTGAAAGGTAAAAAGTAAGCATTTCGGTGGCCGCAGAAAGAAACATTGCGCCCAAAGTCGCTAAACAAATCAAAGCATAAAATTCAGCCGCATGGCGGATCTTATCCTGAACATATTGCACCGAAAGCATGATCGTCATCAACGCCGAAAGCAAAAGTGCAAAGCGGAAAAACAAACTCATATGATCAGGTGCAAAGGCTCCGTAAAAACGCTCAAGGCCAAAATAGCCCCCAGCATGGGCCCCGACCAGAACCCCCAGGGCAATGCTTAAACCCGCAGCAGAAATAAAGGCCATCACCCCACGTCTCCGGCGTTCGTCCTGATCATTGAATAAATCAGCACCAATCACCGCCAATGCGGTCAGGCAAACTAGAATTTCAGGTATGATGACGGTAAAGTCCACTACTCAACTCCTTCATTTCGGCAAAAGGGATATCAACTGCTCAGCGGCAGGGTTGATCATATCCATCAACAGAGCCGGGTAAAAGCCAAGTGCAACCACCAAGAGGGTCAAAATCACAACATTAAACAGTTCAACTCGGTTCATATCCGTCAGCTCTTGCCAGCGTTGGGGCAAACTGCCAAAGAAAACGCGCTGGGTCAACCACAGGGTATAACCCGCCCCCAAAATAATCCCCAAAGCAGAGCCTACGGTAAACAATTGAATCGCAAAATGGGGAATGCCTTTCAGATGGTTGCCATAGCTGCCAACAAAAATTAAAAACTCACTGACAAAGCCACTCATGCCGGGTGCCCCGACTGAAGCCAAGGCCGCCATCACAAAGAAAGCTGAAGCCAGAGGCATTTTCGCGCTCAAGCCCCCCAAATCAGCAATCACACGGGTATGGGTTCGATCGTAAACCACCCCGACAAAGATAAATAAAAGTGCTGTAATCGTGCCATGGGTAAACATTTGCATAATCGCGCCATCTAAACCCATGGGGTTCATTGCAGCCAATCCCAGGAGCACAAAGCCCATATGGCTGACGCTGGAATAGGCAATCACCCGTTTCATATCTGTTTGCGCAAGCGCAAGCAGTGCGCCATAGAGAATATTGATCATGCCAAAGGCCGCAATAAAAACAGCCAATTGTTTCATCAGATCGGGAAAGAAACCAAAGCCGAAACGGATAATGCCATAGGCACCCATTTTGAGCAAGACACCCGCGAGCACCACACTGATTGCAGTAGGCGCTTCAACGTGCGCATCTGGCAACCAGGTATGAAAAGGCACCATTGGCAATTTCACACAGAAGCAAAGCAAAAGGGAAACCAGAACCAGAATCTGGAAAGAAGGCGCCAGAGTTGCCAAGAGCGAATTATGATTTTCAAGCAACGCAATCACATCAAAGGTATGCGGCTGTGAGAAGAAATAAATGGCCAAAAATGCAATAAACATAAAGGCACTGGCCAACATGGTGTAAAGAATAAACTTAATCGCAGCGTAGCCGCGACGGGGTCCTCCCCACAATCCAATCAGGAAATACATGGGAATCAGTTCAAGCTCCCACATCACGAAAAACTGAAATAAATCAAGGGAAGTAAAAACACCCAAAACAGCTGTTTCCATGATCAGGAGCATCATGAAATACATCCGGCTGCGTTCCTGAATCCCCCAAGAGGCAAAGACCGCCACGAAAACAATCAGAGTGGTCAGTAAAACCATGGGCAGACTGAGACCATCCACCCCCACCTGGTACTGAATATGCATCGCTGGCATCCAAGGCAGGCGATCTACCAATTGAAAAATGGCTTTGCCAGAGGCATTGTGAAGCCCATGCTGATACTGGCTCAAGGCGAACAAAGACAAGAGAAAGGTCAAGCCACTCCAGCCAGCAGCCAGCCAATGGTAAATATGGGAGCGTTGGCTGCGCACGAAAAACAAGGAAAGCGCACCCAATACAGGTAGAAAAATAAGCGTTGTTAAAAGAAATGAATTGGTTTGCATTACATCCCTACCTTTCCAAAGCCCAATTTCAGAAAGGCCAGAAGCAGAACCACCAAAATACTGACCACACTTAAGGCATAATAGGCAATGCGTCCACTTTGGAGGTATTTTAAGGTTTCACTGCTTCCAATCGTAAACAGACCCACTCCATTGACCAAAAGGCCATCCAGAATATATTTGTCAAAAAAGGCGCTGATACGTGCAAAGCCCATTACGACCCAACGTATGAAAAGCAGATAGAGTTCATCAAAATAAAAGCGGTTAAGAGAAGCCTTGTGCAAAGGCGCAAAGCGTTCAGCCAAAGCTTGAGGAGCAAGTGCGGGTTTATCCGAACCATACATGGCCCAGGCCAAACCCAAACCAACCAGAAAAACGAACAGGGAAACGCCCAAAACAACAGGGTTTAAACCGGTATGGGTTGCCACAGCATGGCCTGTAGCTTCATGCCCGACTGGCGAAAAGTGCAGAAAAGAATGAATATGAAAAGCCGGGGGTGTCCAGGGTGTGCCCACAAAACCTGCAAGCAGTGAAGGAATTGCCAAAATCACCAGGGGTCCCTTCATCAACCAACCTGAATCATGGATCTGCTCAGGAGCAAGCTCACCCCGGTAGGAGCCTTCAAAGGTCATAAAATAGAGGCGGAACATATAAAAGGCGGTGAGTACAGCCGCAAGGGCAGCCAATCCAAACAGAGGTGAATGGGCTTCCCACATCGCCAGCAGAATTTCATCTTTGCTCCAGAAACCAGCAGTCAGGAAAGGAAAGCCAGAAATAGAAGCAGTGCCAATCAGACAAGCCAGGGCCGTTACAGGTAAAAATTTACGCAGCCCGCCCATCACACGCATATCATTGGAATGAACAGCGTGAATCACACTGCCCGAGCATAAAAACAGCATCGCTTTGAAAAAAGCATGGGTCATCAAATGAAATAGACCTGCGGTATACCCCAGAGGAATAATCTGAAGATGCCCTGCTTCCGTAGTGGCCTGGTACATGCCCAAAGCCATCATCATAAAGCCCAATTGGCTGACTGTTGAATAGGCCAAAACCCGTTTAATATCGGTTTGCGTAACGGCAATGGCAGCAGCCAGCAAAGCGGTAATACCCCCGATCCAGGCAATCGCATCAAGCACCAGAAAAGAACCAAACAGGGGGCTGGTGGCCTGTGCAAAAAGCGGCATCAGCTTCGCAACCATATAGACGCCAGCAGCAACCATGGTAGCAGCGTGAATCAGCGCACTCACAGGCGTTGGGCCTTCCATTGCATCGGGAAGCCAGACATGCAAAGGGAACTGAGCGGATTTACCAATCGGCCCACAGAAGAGCAGAATGCCTGCCAGCGCCAGAAGTGCCCCAGGCAGTTTACCAGCGGCCACCGCCTCTGTCACAACAGAAAACTGAAGACTGCCCGTCATATAAAACAGAATCAAAATTCCCAGTAAGAAACCAAAATCTCCAATGCGATTGACGAGGAAGGCCTTTTTGGCTGCAGCGGCAGCTTCGGGCTTAAACGTAAAGAAACCAATCAAGAGATAGGAGCAAACCCCCACCAGTTCCCAGCCCATATAAAGCACCAAGAGATTATCGGCCAGCACCAGCAAAAGCATAGAGAAAGTAAACAACGATAGGGCGCCATAATAGCGGGGAATGCCCTCTTCATGCGACATATATTCTGCGGAATAAATTTGCACCAAAAGGCTGATAAACGTCACCACGACTAACATCATGGCGGTGAGATTATCAACCGACCAACCCATCGCTATTTCGGTCTGGCCAGCCGTTAACCAACGCAGAGAACCCTGCAAAGCGTGTCCGGAATCAGCGAATCGTGCCCCCAATAAACCCAAGGAAGCAACGAAAGCGAGTAAAACACCTGTGATTGAAATTCCAATTGCCGCTTGATTGGCTTTGCGCTGAAAGGCAGCCAGGATAAAAATCAAAGTGCCTGCCAAAAGCGGAAAAAAGGCTGGCAGCCATGCATTTTGAGTAAGAAAGGGCATATTCATGATCGGCTTACCATTTCATCAGATGGATCTTGTCCATATCAACGGACTGAAAGTGTTTGTAGATCGAAAGCGCGATCGCCAACGCGACACCGGCTTCAGCAGCGGCAATAGTCATCACAAAAATCGCAAAGACCTGCCCGGTTAACTCATGGGGTGTTACATAATGCGAAAAAGCCACAAAATTAATATTGGCAGCGTTCAAAATAAACTCAATCGACATCAGAACCTTGATCAGATTGCGGGAAGTAATCAGGCCAAACAAACCAATCGAAAACAAAAGAGCCGCCACAAGCAGATAGTGTTTCAGTCCAATATTTAAAATTTCATTGGCCATTTTCAGAAGCCACTTCCTTACGTGCAATCACAATCGCGCCAACTAAAGCCATCAAGAGAATAACCGAAGCGATTTCAAAGGGAATCAAATATTGATTAAAGAAGAGTTTGCCAATTTCAGCAACCGTGTTCAAATCAGCTGGGGTCGTACTTCCTTCGAGATGCCATTGCCCTTTCCAAACCGTTTGGGCCAGTAAGGAAAAAAGGCCTAGAAAAACAAAAATCCCAGCCAGACCTCTGAAGTCTGCGCCATATTCCTGCAGATTTTTACCGCCATTGCGAATCAACATAATCCCAAAGACAAAGAGAATAGAGACAGCACCGGCATAAATCAGAATCTGAGCTGCAGCCAGGAAATCAGCATGCAATGTTACGTATAAGCCCCCCACGCATAAAAAACTAAGCGCGAGCAGAAAGGCACTGCGAATCACATCCCGCAGAAGCACAACGCCTGTTGCAGAAGCCAGAAGGGTGATTGAAAGGAGATAAAAAGCGAGGGTTGTTCCAAAATTGAAAAGAACCAAACTGGTCAGAAGCAAAAAACCCGCAGCGAAAAGCAAACCGAAGACAATTTTGTCTGCAAATCGGAACGTCATGGTTTTACGTGTCCTTGGTGTACTGCTGCTGTCATGATGCTGCTATCAAATATATCTGAGTTATTCTGGATAGAATTTAAAGAGCCCAGAACGAGACTCGAACTCGTGACCTCATCCTTACCAAGGATGTGCTCTACCAACTGAGCTATCTGGGCGTATAAGTGGGAGGAGCTGGGTTCGAACCAGCGTACACGTACGTGAGCAGATTTACAGTCTGCCGCCTTTAACCACTCGGCCATCCTCCCGTATACGTTCGGGGCTGATGCCGATGATAGGAATCGAACCTACAACCTACGGTTTACAAAACCGTTGCTCTACCGTTGAGCTACATCGGCATGCGCACCAACTGCCTGCTTACTTACTAAGCAAAACAAACAGGGTGTGTATGACTTTTGTTTCTTGCCATCAATCAAGCCGAAACGCAGAGATCAAGATCTACACTTTAAGCAAATAAATCTATTTGCGATAGACGCTTTCAAACTGTTAAGTAGCCAGAAACTGCTTCCTATCAGGAAGATTTCAGCCACCGTCATAACAGTAGTACATATTACACGCTTCTCGAACAGACCACAAGTAGACCCAAAAGGATCTTCTCTGAATTCCGCCGAGATGGCTGTGTTCACACGGGTTCAGCGGAATTCAAAGCTCTTAGAGAAGATTGCTGACCACTATCTCCTGGCCCTTTACATTCGCGATCATAATATAACCCCGTTTCTGAGAACGGATTTTTTCAAGGTAGACCGCTTCGATTGAGAAACCTTCCGGCAAATAATTTTTCAAAACCGATTGCAACTCGTTGATATTATTTGCATGGGGATACTCTCCATTGTTCTGAAGTGCAAACTTTTCAAGCCCATGCCTGAGGTCATATAAACCCACCAAGACTTGATTCACAACACCCTCAGCATCAGAACGGGCCAATTTTTCACGCAGTGTATCCACTTCCTGACGTAACTGCCTGTTCTCTTTTTGCAGCTTCTCCATTTGGCGGGCAGGCTGCTCCCATAGATTCTGAAAGCTTTCACAGCCCGATAAAGAGCCGATCAAAAGACAAACAACAGCCGCAGAGAAGAACCTTGACATTATTGCCCCTGGCTGGATTTTTTCCAGTCGGCAAGAAATTTCTCGATGCCCAGATCTGTTAAGGGATGGTAGAAAAGTTGCTTCAGAACCTTATAAGGCACAGTTGAAACATCTGACCCCAATTGAGCCGCACGCAACACATGTTGCGGATGGCGCACGCTGGCAGTCAAAATTTGAGTTTCAAAATAATACTGATCAAAAACTGTACGAATATCTTCAATCAGAGCCATGCCATCCTGACCTGCATCATCCAAACGCCCCACAAAAGGGCTAACATAAGTCGCTCCCGCCAGCGCAGCCAGCAAAGCTTGGTTCGCTGTAAAGATCAAAGTTACGTTGGTCTTGATGCCTTCAGCAGAAAGTTGCTTGGTGGCTTTGATACCTTCAACCGTCATTGGGCATTTCACCACCACATTGGAAGACCAGGTCGCAAACTCATGCGCTTCTTTGAGCATGCCTTCACAATCCAGACTCAAGGCCTCTACACTGATAGGCCCATCTACAAGGGCACAAATTTCTTCAATAATTTCTCGGTGAGGACGGCTTTCTTTGGCAACCAGAGAAGGGTTGGTCGTAACACCAGAAATAATCCCCCAACTGGCGGCATCACGAATCTCATCAATATTGGCTGTATCTATAAAAAACTGCATTTTAAAGGGCCTCCATCTAAACACATGGTAAATTTAAGGTTTCATAATTCATTTCATGGGTATCATGCCCCATGTATACAACCTGGGTTGACAGGGGTACAATGACTTTGAACAGTGAAGCAAAATAGAACCATGTTATATTTTAAAGACTTAAGCTTTTAAACTATAATTGCAAATTCTAAATTTCATTGTTCAACTTGAATGGATATTCAGTATATCACAGGCTTTATCTCCTCCGAGAGAGCGATTATTGGAGAGCAAAGAGAAACTAACTGTGATCAAAAAACTTGACTCTTTGCAAGGATGACTGAATATAATTAATTGACTGCTTGAACGAAATTTCAATATGGCACCGTGATTTATATGAAACTATGTTAAGATATCTTAAGAAGTATTGTGGCAGGAAGTAATCGGACCTTGAAGAAGCAAACGTGTATTAAACTTTCATTTCTTTCCAGTTTTGTTCTATTGACAGGTGTGGCATGTTCAAGTCTGAATAACCCCTTTCATCCCTGGGCAGAGTTACGCATCACCGATGTCGCAGCAGGTACTCAACAAAGTTCAGGTTCATTCGTCGGAATTCGTCAATCCAGCTCAGTTGTGGATGGCATTCCCGCTATTGTCTATACTTATACTGAACCTACTCTTAAAATAGAGAATAAACCCGCACTGCCCCGTGTTGATTTCAAAAAATTTAAAGTCGAATACCTTTTGGCTGATGGGACGTCCCTTCCGATAAAAGAATATCCTTTAAGTCAGACTTTACCTGCAAGTGGAACAGTGGATATCCAAATTAAGATCATGAGTGTTGACACTGATTTACGGAGTGTTGTTTATCCCGGTAATCGTGCCCCTCGTGTCACAGATGGAACCGCATATGTAGAACTCATTGGCAAAGATTTTAATGGCTATGATATTTCTGTCAAAACATCTTTCCCTTTACGTTTTGAATCATTGCTTTTCTCTGACAATAGTCAGATTCCTGTTCCTGCACCGTCTACAACACCTTCTGCCGCTCCTGTAGCAACCCCCAGCCCCCAGATTAATAATATACGCCCCTAAATAAATATGATATGAGACCGCCTCGGAGGAAAAAGTAAAAACCCATGAAAAGTCTTCGCCGCCTTTCGGTTAACAGCCTGGCCTCTCTACTTGTCGCTTTGACACTGCCTATGGCCTGCCAAAACACCTCCGGAGTCCTGACCGGTTCTCAGGCTAGCTCTACCAGCACTTCTGAGGGAGCGATTACTGGGGCGCTTTATACTGGAACTGCGACAGATGGGCGCTTGGTTCCTCCCAAAGAAGTCGTGTCCATTGAGATTCTTGATAAAAATAATAAAGTTTTGTCCACAACTCAAACAGATCAATTGGGAAACTTTTTTCTTCGCAATATCCCCATTCAAGCAAACAATGAAAAAACAGGTGAAGAAGTGATTGTCCGCATTCAACGGGCTGATTATAGCCGGAGTATGCGATTATTTCCTGGAAGAGTTATTAATCTAAGCGCCATTCAAATGGTTTCTGAAGCCCCCAAAGAACAAGCGCAATCGATTACAGGCATTCTACTCGATCCCAATCAAACCCCACTTTCGGGTATCTTGATCAGGGACAAAGAGTTTTCCTTTCGCTCGGCAACCACCGATGCCAATGGACGCTTTGTCCTTGATGTGGTCAGTGATCAAGTTGAAATTGTTTTAGATGATAGTAGCTTACCTTTTACTATCAACGTCAGCGAATTCAAAACCAAGCAAATCGTTACTTTGGACACCAATAATGTACGCAGTGTCAGTGGAATTATCCAAGATAGCACCAATTCAAATATTTTTCTGAACAAAGTTAAAGTAAAGATTGCTGGTACAAGTATTTCAGCAACAACAAACAACAAGGGTGAATTTTCGATGAATGGTGCTCCTCTCGGCCCCTTTACCCTTGAGGCTGAAGCCATTGATGGTTATACAGGCACGGCAATTCAAGTCAGGCCAGCTGAAATCAAGGATGGCAAACCCACTCCAGTAAAACAAAATCTGAATTTGCGACCTGTTGGATCGGTTCAAATTAATTTCAAGGTAGAAGATGCCCCAGGTTTTGGAGATCCCAATAATAATCCCAATATTCCCCCCTTGGGCTGCGTGGTGGGCTTTAACTGCGCAAACTACGACCTGAATGGCGATGGCACAATGGAAGACGTCTACCACAATAGTTTGGGCGTGCGCACAACAGATACAGCAGGAAAACCTGGACTGGAAACTTTGGTCAATATCGAAGGAACCGATATCACGCGTCAGATTTCTTATCCACCTGCTCCCGTACTCGATCTGAAAGGAACAGATGCACTCGGCGAAGTAAAAATCTTTCCTCAAGCCGTAGTGGCACCAAATATTGTTTACAGTATTGTTTTGGACAATGTTCCTGGCGGGCGCCAGAATATCACAATTTCAATGACGGGCATGCAAACCCAAAAAAGTATCAGTGTCTTCATTCCTCCCAAAGACACGATTTCAACCGATTTGATTACCCTTTTCCGAGTTCGTCCTGTAATGGGCGTTGGCGATGTAAAAGGTAAATTGGTGGTCATCAATGAAAAGGGAGAAGATATATCAAGTAAAATCAATTTCAATAATCTGAAAGTTGCTTATGTTGACATTGCTGACAGTGAATATTTTTCACCCACTGGCCCGAATGGCGCCCTTGAAAGGAACCCCGATCTCTTGCGTCGTATCAAGGACTCTTTGACCAATGCAGACCGTTCAGTGCGCTTAAGCAATAATAGCTATTATCTGAAAAACGTGTCCACAGGTTCACGTGTCATGGTTGTGGCCGGTTTGCTAACGGATACAGATGAAGTTTTGGCTGATTGCTTTGTACCCAATTCGGCTACACTTTTGAATGTAAGGCCAGGTGTCGTTAATTTTGCTCCCGATCTGTCACTGACACTGCGCCCCTTGCCTGGCTGCGGTGGCTAAAACCTGAATCGCTGATCTGTGTCAACCCACTTTCCTGACTTCCTGATTATTGGAGGCGGGATCGTGGGTTTGTCTTTGGCCAAAACCCTCAAACACGCCTATCCAGATCTCCAAATTACCTTGCTTGAAAAAGAAAAAGACGTAGCCCAACATGCTTCCGGCAGAAACAGTGGGGTCTTGCATGCGGGTTTTTACTATCCCAGTGACAGTCTCAAAGCACGCCTTTGTGTGGAGGGAAACCGTTCCCTAAAAGCGTATTGCCAAGAACACGCACTGCCTTTAAACCGATGCGGAAAATTGGTGGTGACTCGTTCCGAAGCCGAGATTCCTGGTCTCAAACGCCTGTATCAAAGAGGCTTGGAAAATGGAGTCAAGGTCGAGCTGTTGAATGAAGCAGAAACTCAAAGCATTGAACCCAACGCAAAGACCCATGGTTGGTCACTCTTTTCACCTGACACAGCGACCACCCAACCTCAAAAAGTTTGCCAAAACCTGAAACACGAACTGCTGGAAATGGGGATTAAAATCCAACTCAACCATCAGTATCTGTATCAGCGTAAAAACAGGGTCTATACCAATCAAGGGCTTTATCAGGCTGGCATGGTAATCAATTGCGCGGGGCTCTATGCCGATAAAATTGCTCAGGATTTTGGCTTTGGCTCAAAATACACCTTGCTTCCCTTTAAAGGTATTTATTTGGGTTACAATGGAAACCCAAATATTATCCGCACGCATATTTACCCAGTTCCCGATCCTCGCCAGCCCTTTTTGGGTGTGCATTTTACAAAAACTGCTGATAACCACGTAAAAATTGGCCCGACTGCCATTCCTGCCTTTTGGAGAGAAAATTACCAGGGCCTGAACAATCTCAATTTTCAGGAATTTGCTGAAGTGGTCTGGTACGAAAGCCGATTGTTTCTCGGCAATGCTTTTGGTTTCCGAGATTTGGCCCTGAGTGAAATACGCAAATATGCACGCAGCCATTTCGCACAGTTGGCGCGCCATTTGGTACATGAAATTGATCCCAAAGACTTCAAGCATTTTCTGGCTCCGGGCATTCGGGCCCAACTCTTAAATAAACAAACCCTTGAGTTGGTACAAGACTTTGTAATTGAAGGCGATGTACACAGCCTGCATGTTTTAAATGCTGTCTCACCGGCTTTTACCTGTTCTTTTGCCTTTGCAGAATACCTCAATAAAAATTGGATCTCAAAGATCAGATGAATAAAAGAGCCTTGTTTTTAAGCATCGGCGCAGCTTTCATGCTCCTGACAGCAGTCCTGACCTTCCACACCTTGCAAACCCCATCACACCAACTCGTCTCTCCCCCCTCCTTTACACAGGATCCTGCACCCTCAGCACAAATGGCGGAGAGGCTCTCGCATGCAATCCAGTTTGCGACAGTCTCTGGGGAAGGTTCGCAGAAGCAGGTAGAATTTACAAAATTGCATGCTTTTCTCGCTCAAGCTTTCCCCCTCACCTTTCAAATCCTCAAACCTGAAAGGGTCAATCAAAGCAGTCTTTTGATTCACGTTCCCGGTCTTGCACCAGAACAACCTGCAGCCCTTTTTTTAGCCCATTTGGATGTGGTGCCTGTAGAAAAAGGCACAGAAAATCTTTGGCAAGCCCCTCCTTTTTCGGGTCGGATCCAAGCAGGTCATATCTGGGGACGGGGCGCCATTGACGATAAACAAAGTGCACTGGCTCTGCTGGAAGCCATCGAAGCCATGCTCAAAGCAGGAATCAAGCCAAAACGCTCAATTTACCTGGCCTTTGGTCATGATGAAGAAATCGGAGGCCAACAAGGAGCAGCCGCTATCGCCAAAACACTCCAGAAGCGCAAGCTGAATTGCGGTTTTTCACTGGATGAGGGCTTGGTGATCGTACCTGGCAACATGATTGGAATGAAGCCTCCCATTGCCCTGATCGGCATTTCTGAAAAGGGCTATCTCTCAGTTGATCTCAGCGTGGCTCAAGCAGGAGGACATGCTTCTATGCCTCCCGCTGAAAGCAATATCCAGATCCTGGCCCAGGCCTTGGTGCGTCTTCAGAAAAACCCTTTTCCAGCCCGTCTGAGTGCTGCTGCCCAAGCCATGTTTGCCTGGCTGGCCCCTGAAATGCCTGGTTTGTCAAAAGTGGTACTGACCAATCTTTGGCTCTTTCAACCACTTTTATTGAAACAACTCTCAGCCAAACCTTCTACCTCAGCACTGATACACACCACGGTAGCGCCGACCATGCTCGTTGGCAGCCCCAAAGAAAATATTTTACCTGCCCAAGCCAAAGCCACACTCAATCTCCGTCTTTTACCAGGGGATACACAAGCCCAAGTCTTGGCAAAGCTCAGGCAAAAAATTGCGGATCCACGGGTTAAAATTGACCCTCACCCAGGATTTTCTTCTGAGGCAGCCCCGGAATCAGAGATTGAGGGAAATGAGTTTCAACTTCTCCACCAAACAATTCGTGAAGTTTTTCCAGAAGCGCGCGTAGCCCCCTCCTTGGTACTGGCCGGAACCGACAGCCGACACTACCAAAAGCTATGTAAGAACCAATACCGTTTTCAACCTGTGTATTTAAACACAGAAGATTTAAATCGGATTCATGGCAGCAATGAACGGATTGCTATCACAGCGCATGCTCAGGCCAGCCGTTTCTATTTCAAGCTCATGCAAAATCTCTAAAAAAATAAGGCTGACAAAATTTGATTGCCAGCCTTTTGGTTACAGTGAGTTAATACTGTTCAATCAAATAGCGAATCAAATCAGTGGTGGTCACCAACCCTTTCAAATTGCCATCTTCACCCACAACGGGTACAGCATGAAAGCCTTTTTCCACCAAAAGTTCAGCAACCTCTCGTATCGTCGTTTCCTCAGAAACGACTTCAGGATTGGGCGTCATGGCCTGTTCAACGTTGACAGACTGGTAAATTGCCTGATTTTGAGCCAAATCTTCTTTCGCGATCCCATAGGTCACGCGCATCAAATCTGTCAGACTGACAATACCAACCACGTCCTTTCCACTGACAACGGGAATATGGCGAATCTGCTGCTGTTCAAAAATTTCTTTGACTTCCCATAATGTTTGCTTGGGGTGAACAGTAAACAGACCTGCAGACATAATATGTCCAATGGATTCACGTTTTTTCATAGGACGCTCCTTGATTTCTTGATACTTGAAGTCTAACAGGCCTCAAATCAAGCTTTTTTGCCCCAAGTCAACCTGAAGATTGATGTATATCAAGCCCTTTAGTTGGGATTCCCTAAAAGCAGGCGAGCTCCCTGCTTAAACTCCAAATGCAAAGGTTTATAATAGCGGGGAGCTCCGGGATGAATACTTGAAATTAAGAAACGATGTTGATCTGGCACAGGGTGCAAAACAAAACCTTCTCCCAAATAAAGCCCAATATGCTGACCATAAAGATAGAGATCTCCAGGCTTAAGTTGCTCTGAATCCCGGATGGAGAGAGTCAAGGGTAAAAACTGACGGGGCTTACGCGGCAAAAGAACCCCAAACTGTTTAAAAATATGTTGTATCAACGCGCCATCATCACAACCTTTAATCGTGGTACCCCCCTCTAAATAGGGGGTTTTGAGCCAATAACGCGCCTCAGCAACAAGCTCTTCGGGCAAAAAAGGTTGGCTGGGAATAAACAAACGAAGCGCGGATTTCGCCAAATAAGCAGGGCGAATCCCTTCCGCACCAGGCGCCAAGACTTCATACACATTTTCTCCCGCCCGAATCAAAGGCAAACGCGTACCTGCCAATACGCTGAGCAAGGGCTGTGTTAAAGCTTCATCCTGGTAAAGTTGGGTTTCTGGCTGGCGAATCATAACAGAATCCAAGCCCACCAACTCATCGTATTTCTGCTCCGGCACGGGCAAAACTTCAGGATAGGCAACCCAGCTGATATAGCGATCAGAAACCGATTGAACCAAAGCCCAATCTCCCTGCGTTTTTAATATCCGCAGGAGAGTACCAAAAAGCAATTGGGTTTTCAAAGGGGATGCTGGATTCGGTTCAGCAAAGCCATCCAACCAGGGCGTGCGCACCCAGGCATAGGGCGTGCTGATCTGTCGAAAAGGAAAAAGCTCCACCTGGTCTACCAAAGGAAGATGAAACTGATGAAATCCCGCTAAAAGCAATAATTTTTGCTCAACATCGCCTACTTTTCCGCGCAAAATGAGTTTTCCTTTTTCAAGAAAAGCGTCTACCTCAAAATAACTCATTTCAGCATCTGAGCTGCTGCGCTCACGCACCAATTGGAGCGCGGTATTCAATTGTTCGCGGGTAGGAACTCCTTGATAGGTTGCGGCCTGCAGGCACAGGGCCAGAAGCCCTGTGCCCAGCCATTTAATAAGCTTTGGCAAATAAAACCTCGTAGCGGGCAGGCTCACCAGAGAAGAGGCAAACCCCCGGATCTTCGGGTTGTTCAAAGGGAATGCAACGGATAGTCGCTTTGGTTTCTTCCTTGATGCGGGCTTCCACCTCTGCACTGCCATTCCAACCTGCTCTGACCCAGCCTTTTTCAGCCGCGATAAGCTCTTTAAACTCTTCGTAGTTTGCAACCGTAAAAATATGCGCATCGCGAAAAGCTTTGGCTTTGTCATAAATGGCCTGTTGAATCGTCTCAAGCAATTGGGGAATGCTCTCCGTCAGACCGGCCATGGGCAAGGGTGTTTTTTCACCTGTATCACGACGTGCGACCATCACCTGCTGGCTGTCGACATCACGGGGGCCAATTTCAATCCGCAGGGGTACGCCCAGCAATTCATATTCGGCAAACTTCCAGCCAGGTTTTTGCTTGTTATCGTCGTCCAATTTGACAGCAACTCCCTGGGCGGCCAAATCACGCCGAATTTGATCTGCTGCCTCAAGCACACGGGCCCATTCTTCTTCACTGCGGGCAATCGGCACGATCGCCACTTGGATACTGGCCATGCGGGGAGGCAGAACCAAGCCCTTGTCATCACTGTGAGCCATAATCAGGGCGCCAATTAAACGGGTGCTTACCCCCCAACTGGTTGAATAGGGGGCCTTCAATTCGCCATCGCGATCCTGAAAGCGCACTTCAAAGGCCTTGGCAAAATTTTGGCCCAGATTATGAGAGGTTCCTGCCTGTAAGGCTTTGCAATCCTGCATCATCGCTTCAATACAATAGGTAGTCACTGCTCCGGCAAATTTTTCAGCCTCTGTTTTGCGTCCTTTGATCACGGGCAGGGCCATATGCTCTTCGGCAAAGCTGGCGTAGACATTGAGCATTTTCATGGTTTCTTCTTCAGCTTCTTCGGCTGTGGCATGCGCGGTATGCCCTTCCTGCCAGAGAAACTCGGTTGTACGTAAAAACAAACGGGTACGCATTTCCCAACGCACCACATTGGCCCATTGATTGATCAGCAAAGGCAGATCACGGTATGACTGGATCCAATTTTTATACATGCTCCAGATAATCGTTTCAGAAGTGGGACGCACCACCAGAGGTTCTTCCAAGAGTTTTCCTCCCCCATGGGTGACCACAGCGGTTTCAGGTGCAAATCCTTCCACATGTTCGGCTTCTTTCTTCAAAAAGCTCTCAGGAATAAACATCGGGAAATAGGCATTGACATGCCCTGTCTCTTTGAACATCTTATCCAAAGCAGCCTGCATTTTTTCCCAAATTGCGTATCCATTGGGGCGAATCACCATACAGCCTTTCACAGGCGCATAGTCAGCCAATTTGGCATGATTGATAATATCCAGATACCACTTGGAGTAATCCTGAGCACGGGGTGTAATTTTGGCCATGATTCGAGTCCTTTATCTTAACTAGGGTTAACCTTGTCCATGATACCTGAAACCAAAGGCATCAGGGGAGAAAGTACCCGATAGACGAACGAAAATCAGGGAATACTCACCAATTCAATCTCAAAGATGAGAGTTGAATCAGGCGGAATAATACCCACCGTAGCACTGCCATAGGCCAGATGGGGTGGGATTGTCAAACGACGCTTGCCACCAGCCTGCATACCGATTAAGCCCTGCTCCCAGCCTTTAATGACCTGATTGGCTCCGACCGTAAAGCTGAAAGGCTGACCACGGGTATACGAGTTATCAAATTCGGTGCCATTGGTCAAGGTGCCAATATAATTCACAGTGACAGCATTGCCTGTGGCAACAGCAGGCCCCGTTCCAACCACCAAATCTTGAACCAGCAACGGAGGCAGAATACTTGTAAAGCCCCCTTGATAGGCCCCGGCATCAGGTGGAGAGGTGCGCGCTACACCCAGGATATCGGCGGCAGGCATACCTGCCGCCAAGCCAGCTCCCAAAGCAGGACTGGTATCCGAAAGACGCATTCCATCATCTGAAGTCAGATACACATCATCGGGGCCATCCATATCTAGAAAATTGACAAAATAGGGATCCGCCAGTTGATTCCCAGAACCTGTCGCCATTGACAGGTCACTGACAATTGAATTGCTGACGCTTAACTGACTGTCTGTCGACTTATTAATAGGTTTGGTTTTATAGGGGTTCCAGACAATACTGCTGATCACCGAAGGCCTTCCCACATAATCAGCATAGATTTCAGACCCCGTATTATTGGCTGAATTATTGTACATGGTGACGTGGCGGATGACTGGCGCAGCCTGAGAGCTGACATAAATCCCCCCCCCAGTCACAGAGGCAAAATTATTGGAAAGCATCGTATTCGTTAAAGTGGGAGCCGAGTTACTGCGAATCGCAATTCCGCCCCCGTTACGAGCCGTATTATCGGTCAAAACCAAACGGTTCATTTGAGCGATGCCAGCAGAAGCCTTGTAGAGGTAAATCCCCCCCCCATAATAGGTGGCAATATTTCCCTTAAAAACAGACTCTTGCAGATTGATTATTGAATTATTATAGGCATAAAGGCCAGCACCATTATCTGCTTTGTTGTTTACAAAGGTGAAACCCGTGATGCTAGGAGAAGAAGCATCTACATTGTAAATCCCGCCCCCAATCGCCGCACGGTTATTTTCAAAACGGCCCTGATTGAGCGTGGGAGAAGCTCCATTGCGGTTACAAAGCCCGCCCCCAAAATATTGGGCTGTATTCGAAGTAAAACTTACATTGGTAAATACGGGAGAAGCTCCCTCATTAAAAACCCCTCCACCATGCTTGGCAGAGTTGAAGGCGATGGTGCTATTACTCACACTGGGAACTGAACCTGGAGCATTATAGATAGCGCCTCCAGCCTGCCGGGCAAAACAACCATTCATTGCCACATTGCTCAGTTGAGGTGAGGCCCCCTCAGAATTATAAATTCCGCCGCCCAAATAATTGGCTCGGTCTTCTAAAAATCTCACTTTGTTGAGAATGGGGGAGGTGCCTTTATTATAAAGCCCGCCGCCACGATCGTGCGGAGCCACACCATCGGCATTGCCACCGGCAATCGTCAAGCCATCTAATGTGACATTATTGGCCCCAATGACAATATGGTATGAGTTTTCTACCATATCGCTGAAATTAGCATCACTGTAATCGTCATTTCGAGCCAAATCGCCACTTAAAACGGTTTCATGCAAATCGAGATTGCGCTGACTGGGATCCGTTTCAGTTCCGACAAAGCCCCCATAAATCGTGGTTCCTGCCTGAAGCAAAAAAGACTTATTGCGATCACCTGTCGGCGTAGGCAAGTAAACACCTTCGGTAACCCAGACCTGATCACCCGCCTGAGCAATATAAACTGCTGTATCCAAACGGTTCATGGCAGAAGCCCAAGAACTGCCATCTCCACCTGCCGCTGCAGCATTGACATAAAGCGTGCGTGGGCCACCCGCATAGGATTGTAAAGTAAAGGTGTCGGCAGAATAAGCGGGTCCACCAGGATTGCTCACGGTCAAAATACCTGAACTGAAACCATTGGGCACCTGAGCTGTAATTTGAGTATCGCTATCTACGTTAAAGGAAAAGGCTTCAATCCCTGCAAACTTCACAGAGGTCGCGCCCGTAAAACCAGAACCCGTAATCACGACAGGATCCAATACTGCCCCTGTTGTCGTGCTTAAAGCTGCAATCACAGGTGGGGCCACAGCAGGTGTGGGGCTTGCCACAGGAGCTGCTGAAATATCTCCCCCCGTAGAAGTCAATGTTGCGCCACTGAGTTGCGCCTGAACCTGGGGACAAGCAGGAAGCGTCGTTGAGGTGGCGCCCGTTGACTTCAGCTGCACCGTCACCGTCGTGCCCGCCTGAGCAGTAACGTCAATATTATAATCAACAAAGCCCAATTCAGCGCCTTGGCTATCACGGAATGTGGTTTGACCAGTGGTCGTGCCCACAGGCAGATCATTCAGGGTATAATTCAGCCCCAAGGTATCGGCTGCCAATTGTTGAACCGTATTGGAAAAAGTCAGGAGCGTTTGGGTTCCTTGATCCTGAATCTGAATACCCGCCTGACTCAGATTGGTCTGGGCCTGGGCAGAGAGTGTGCCTGGCACCGTCAGAACGGTCTGAACAGAAGTCAATGCCTGCTGACAAGCTGCCACATCCGTAATCTGCTTGATTCTAAAACTGCCCAAAAGTGCGGGATCCAGCTTAAAGGACAGGCGAACTGCGCGCGGAGGCAACGGAGCAACGGGAGTAACTGGAGCAACCGGTGTTTGAGTCGAAGAAGAGGAAGGCAGAATAACAGGAAGGACAGATGGCTGAATTTTAGAGGCAACGGTAGGAGCCCCAGAAGGGGCACAGGCCGCTACGGTCAGACTGAGCAGGGTACTTCCCGCCAAGAAACGAGAATACCCTTTTACTGTTTTGCGTATCGATTTCCGCATGTTCAACTCCCGGCTGCGCAAGGTCTATTCTGAATTGTATCAGGATTAGGGTGCGAAAAGGGAATCTTCATTCTCTTGAAGCCTACTCTGGGCTGCGTCATAATGAATATTCAGCGTCTATTCGCTAAAAAACAGAACTTCAAAGAGGCAAGATGAGCGAGAACGAACTCCCCTCCCACTTTATTCAGGACATTATCAATGCTGATCTGGCCAGCGGAAAACATCAAACCGTGATTACACGTTTTCCACCAGAACCCAACGGTTATTTGCATATCGGACATGCCAAGTCCATCTGGCTGAATTTTGGTTTGGCGCAAAAAAATGGCGGCCGCTGCCATCTGCGTTTTGATGATACCAATCCCGCCAAGGAAGAAGTAGAGTATGTAGAATCCATTCAGAAAGATATCCGTTGGCTGGGATATGATTGGGATTCTCATCTCTATTTTGCTTCAGATTATTTTCAAAAACTCTATGAATTCGCTGTCGATCTGATTCGTTCTGGCAAAGCCTACGTCGATGATTTGACCCCAGAACAAATCAGAGAATACCGGGGAACCCTGACAGAGCCGGGTAAAAACAGCCCTTGGCGGGAACGCCCTGTGGAAGAAAGCCTTGATTTATTCGAGCGTATGAAAGCCGGTGAGTTTGAAGAAGGCAGCCGAATTCTACGTGCCAAAATTGATATGACACACCCCAATATGAATCTGCGTGACCCAGCCATTTACCGCATCAAAAAAACGCATCATCACCGCACCGGCGATGATTGGTATATTTACCCCATGTACGATTTCGCCCATGGGCTCTCTGATGCGCTTGAAGGCATCACCCATTCGATCTGCACCCTCGAATTTGAAGATCATCGCCCACTTTATGACTGGTTTCTGGATCAATTGGATGTGCCCTGCCATCCACAACAGATTGAATTTGCGCGTTTGAACATCACCCGTACGATTATGAGCAAACGCTATCTGCTGCGCCTGGTTCAGGAAAATCATGTCAGTGGTTGGGATGACCCCCGTATGCCCACCCTGTCTGGCATGCGTCGGCGGGGCTTTCCACCGGAAGCCATTCGCACCCTGTGTGAGCGGGCTGGGGTCGCCAAAAGTAACAGCATGGTCGATATTGCCATGCTCGAATCTTTTGTAAGAGAAGCCTTGAACCAAACCTCGCTGCGGCGGATGGTGGTGATGGATCCCGTAAAGGTGGTACTCACCAACTATCCCGAAGGCCAGGTTGAAACCTTTGAAGCTGAAAACAACCCTGAAAACCCAGAAGCAGGCACACGCCCGATTCAGTTTTCACGTGAACTTTATATCGAGCGTACGGATTTTATGGAAGATCCTCCCAAAAAATTCTTCCGCCTCGCGCCCGGACAGGAAGTCAGACTGAAACACGCCTACTATATTACCTGTCAGGAAGTGATCAAAGACGCGCAGGGACAGATTACCGAACTGCGCTGCACCTATGCACCTGATAGCCGGGGGGGCTGGACAGAAGATGGCCGCAAAGTCAAAGGCACGCTGCACTGGGTCAATGCCCAGGATGCGATTGAGGCCGAAGTGCGCCTTTACGACTATCTTTTCAAAGAAAACCCTGATTCTGACGCCGATTTTGCAGATCAGCTCAACCCCGATTCCTTGAAAGTGGTTTCGGCACTGGTTGAGCCTGCGCTGAAATCAGCCCAGGCAGGCCAACAGTTTCAATTCCTGCGCACCGGTTATTTTTGCCTGGACAGTGACTCCAGCGAAACAAAACTGGTCTTCAACCGCACGATTGGCTTGGTGGATAGCTGGGCCAAAATGCAGAAAAATCAAGGCTCCCCAAGCTAAATACACTGCATAAAAACACCCCTGGATTCTGAGAGTAGAATCCGGGGGTATTGAGAGCTTGACGCGGATTATTCTTCCCAGCGCTGCGAAACAGGCCCGCCGTCGCCAGTCTTGCGTAAAATCACCTGGTAACCCTGGTGCAGCAATTGATAAAACCCCTGATAACAGGCCAGAAAACTGTCAATCGCCAAAGCCGGATTCCAGGCCGGATCTTGAAAACGCCGATAGCCATAATCATCACAGCAGAGCAAACCTTCTGGCTTTAACAAACGCCAGGCCAAAACCAGATCGCTGAGCACATAACGCGCACGATGTGATCCATCCAGATAAATCAGGTCGTAGGATTCAGCTGGTAAACCGGGCAAAGCGACTTCAGAACTTGCCTTGATTTTTATCAGACGGGCTGGGCTTTTTTGCAATGCCAAAGCCGTATTGCTGTCAAAGCGGGCTTCTGCCCAGGCCAGCATGACCTCTGGTTCAAACTCAATCATTTCAGGAGTCACCTGCCAGGGGTCAATACAGGTTAAAGCAGCTTCTGGCCCCGTTAAGACCTGCTCAAGAAACCAAACCGCTGAACGCCCCTCAAAACTGCCAATTTCGAGAATCTTTAAACCTGTTTGACCTGCCAAGGGCAGAATCCAGGGTTCCAACTCAGACAGGTAGGGACTGAACCAGTCGTAGTGAAAAAGATAAGTCATGGGGTGTTTTCAGATATTTGAAAAGTGTGAAGGCTTTTTCCGGCCAGCACAAAGCCACTCCCCACCAATAAAGCGGCAAGGGCTTGAACAGCCACCACTGAATACCCTGTGGGCAGGTCGAGATAATAGGAGCCCAGCAAAGCTGCCAAATTGAGTAAAATGCCCAAGCCCCAGGCCCACAAGAGCGTAAAGCGAGAGCCCCCAAAGAAATAGAGAGAAATCAAAGCCGGACCAATCAACAAGACAAAAACCACCAAGACTCCCGCCATTTTCACAGAACTGGTGACTGTAGCCGCAAAACTCAGGAAAAAAATCAATTCCCGTAAACGTCCCTGCAGTTTGCGGGTGAAATAGAGAAGGGAACCTAAACCCGCATAGATCAAGGCTGTTTTACCAACTTCAACCAAAGGCGTAAATAAAATATCATAGGCCATCAGGTTTTGGATCTCTTCCATGCCATGGGGGGATTTGGCCAAAAGCAAGAAAACGCCAGCTATCGCAGAGGCGTACATCAGCCCAATCATCGGTTCGGCCTGGTGACCACTGCGGCGTGAAAGCGCGCCAATCAAAAGCCCTCCTGCCAAAGCAAAGCCCAGTGAAACCGGATACATGAATTTTCCATCCCACAGAACAAGGGTCAGTGCGCTGCCAAAGGCTGCCCACTGGCCAATCGCAAGATCTGTAAAAATAATCCCCCTGCGGATAATTTCCAAGCCGAAATAGGAGTGAATCCCCAACAAAACCACAGAAACCAGAAAAGCGGGCAGCAAAAGCTCGATCATGGCACCAACCGGGTCACCAGCGTATCATAAAACGAAAACAGATCCCGGGCCTCAGGAACCGCTCCTACATCATGCGGCAAAGTCACAAGACGCAAGCCTGTTTTCTCTGAAACAAAACGGGAAGGATCTTCTGGATTGTAAACCCCCCGCAAATTCAAGCTGATTTTTTCGCCTTTGACCAAGAGCACGGTTTCCTGCATATAGGCCGGGCTGGGCGGAATGCCCGGCAAGGGTTCAATCGTTTTGAACAAAATCAAGCCATAGCGCTGCAGCAAATAATCGTGAAGGCGGTGATACTCCAATACTTTTTGCCCCTTGAGCCGCGCGAGTTTCTGATCCCAAACTTTCAGTTGGGATTTCCAGCGCTTGAGAAACTGATCGCGATTGGATTGAAAAACAGAGCAGGAGGAGGGCTCCATTTGGCAAAGTTTATCTGAAATAGCTTTGGCCAAGGGGGGAATATTGTGAGGATCGGTAATAAAATGGGGGTTTCCCTGCGGATGTACGTCTCCCATGGCACGGGATACACTTTGCGGTTTTTGAATCAAGTGTACAAAATTGGAAAGCTCCAGAAAACCGGGTTGTCCGGGTTGAATCTTGGCGTTATTGGCCTGTCTTAGCAAAGGCGGCAACCAACCAATTTCCAACTGCGCTCCGTTGATTATCAATAGATCGGCTTTGCGCAAACGGGCAATCAGAGAAGGGCGTGCCACCACAAAATGCGGATCCCAATCGCCACGTGCCAAGGCATTCGTTTGCAGTTGATTTTTGCCAATCTCTTTGACCAATTCAGAAATATAGGGATAGGCAGTCACCACTTCCAGACGCGCAAAAGCAGGTGCAGACAAACTTAGAAAAGCAAAAACTGTAAAAACACAGCGTTTGAACATGAAATAAGGAACTCCTTTAAAAATTGTGAGCACCGTGGGCTCCCATCGACAGGTTCAGCTGCAAAAAAAGCTCATGAACAGGGGTCGCTACGCCCGCAGCCAAACGACTCTGGTCTAAATTATACTCAAGTCGCAGACGCGAAAACTCGCTGGGATGAAATTCAAGCATCGCGGCATAGCGCGGCAAAAGGGTCGGCCCTGCCGTCAAACTCTGATTTTGCCAAGTCTGATTCTGGGTGATCAAATCCAGGCGGGCTCCCGCCCGCCATTGCCAAGCAAAGCGCCAAACCAGCTCAGAATACAGACCCGACTGTTCTTTGCGCAAGGTATAGGCCTGCCCCCCTTGCTCCTGTTGGCCGTCTAAAGAACGGTGCAAAAACTCTGTTTGCCAAAGTACTTCACGATAGGAATCCTGAAACCATCGCAGGGTTAGATCTGCACCATAGACACGGGCTCCTCCCGCAAAATTGCCGAGGGCAGAGGGGTTTGAAGATTCGACGGCAGCCTGGCGTGCCCCCCCTTGTGCCAGAGAAAGCCCTCCCAAAACAACAAACTGCTCGCCCAAATCCACAGAGCCTTTGGCATAGGCCACCAACAAATTGGGCAGGTTATTTTCAGCGATTTGGGTTTGTCCCAAATGGACTTCTGACGTACCAAAACTTTCACTGTTATTGCCCTGTAAAGCTTCTATGCCCAGATTCAAAAAAAAGTCAAGGGGAGCCACCCAATTCACTTGCAATCCCATTTCATTCAAGCCCTCGGAACCGAAAAGGCCGTCATAAACCAAGGGCCGCTTTGCGAAATTCCAAAAATGCTCGTGTTGATTGTTGAGTCGGCCAAAATGGCTGAGGAACTTCCCCCCCTTCAACTGAAAATTGCCAGGCAGCCCTCGGGTAGAAAAATAAGCCTCCTCTATCTCAAAACCCTCTGGTTGAAGATGAAAAGAGGCAAAAGCATCAAAAAAAGGATCAATCGGAGCCTGCAAGCTCAACTCGGCATAATTGAAGTTCAGGCCATTCTGACTGCCCATACCATGTTCAGAAGGCAGTCCCTGTAAACTGAATGGAGAAACAAGTCCAGAAGCATCCTGATTGGAGAGCGAACGCCCGCCCGCCGAAGAATCTAAAATCAGGGAGATATTCGGAACAAAGATTTGCTGATTAAAAGGCGAACTCAAAAGACTTTGCGACTGAAGCGTGTTTAGATCCGTCTCAGGAGCCGGATTTTCAAAACCAGACTCTTCTTCAGAGGGCTCCTCTTCAGAAGGTTGATCTATCAAAGTCGAATCAGAATCTTGAGCAGACTGCGTTTCAGCTTCTGAATTTTCTGTTTCTGCAGCGACAGGAGAAATCAGACAGAAAAAACTAGCCAAAACCAAAACTGTTTTTGAAAACGGCTGTAATTTAAAGCTCATTTTAAAATATATTTTCCACTTACAGACTTTAAGTTTAATGCAAGTCACTTGCATTAAGAAATTATATCACAGAAATAAATTGATAATAAACCATTATAAAATGGGTGATTATTATTTTTGAAAATAATTCTATTTTCAATTTAATTGTATTTAAATTCAAGCATCTGAAACGCTCAAATTCTTTCCAATAAAAAGATCACAAATTCAGATCCACATGGTAATGAGGCTCTAAAGTTCAGGGTTTGTGTTTAGTTTTGGATCTGTAGTATGATGTTATTAAGTTCTAAAGATTTGAATATCAGGCTAGGAGTGGCATTTGAACTATGGCGGTTACACGAATCCAGCGTAACAGTACGAATCCTCAGACAACTGAGACCAATGCCCGTGAGCATACAACCTCAAAGACATCGGGCAATGGAGATGCCACCCCCGCAAAAACCCAGTTTGATAATCCTGTCGCCAAAAACGAACTGGTCAAGGGCAATCAAGGTGGCACACAAGAGTCGACCCCTTCTGGTCAGACCAATGTTTATAAAAGTGAACAAGCCACCCGTCACCAATTGGATGTCAAACCTCCCGGTGAAGAATCAGCCCAGTTCAAGGGAGATCATTACAACCCTTCTTCTACCATTACCCGTGGCAAAGAAACCGATACCAACCAGGGCGATGATCGTGAACACAAAGTCAAACGCAAGAATGAGCGTGATCGTGACGAAGAGGATGCGGAAAATGAAGGTGGTGGAGAACGCAAACGGCGTCGGCCCCGCCAACCTGGCGCAAAACGCAGTGGCGGAGGAAATATTCCCGGTGCTGGTGCCGGTGTCCCTGCTGTGGTCAGCGGTGGGGGCGGGGGCGTTTCATCCTTAAGCGCTCCCAGTGCCTCAGATGGTCGCCGGGTTAACTTGGGAACCATGAAAGGCGCAACCGTACTGGATGGACAATCTCAGGATCTTTTCCAACCCAGTACCTCAACCCAATCGACCGCAGCGAAAGCGCAAGAACGCAGTATTCGTGAGCAGATTTCAATGTACAGTCTGGGGGCTGTCGGTGCCGCCGTATTCACGGCTGTCGCAGCCAATGCCGATCCCAATGGAGACAATGGCATGGGCGGCAATATGCAAAAAGTGCTCTTGAATCAATCGATCGAGGCCATGGCTGAAGCCCCCGATATTCTTTCTGCCCAATACCGTGAAATTGTACGGGAAATTGTGCAAGGCACTCTGCAGGCCGCCAAGGAAAACGATATTCAAACCCAGGCCGCGATCAAAATGCTGGTCACCAGCCTGATGGCGGTTTCACCCCATGATGACGATCCCAAAATGATGTGTGAAGCCCTGAAAGTTATTTCCTCTGAAATTCTCTATGGCAAGCTGAATGTCGGCTACTCGATGAAATTGGCGGCTTATGCACTCGGGGGCGCGCTGTTCATGCTCTCGATCTATTATAAGAACTATCAGAAACGCGTAGACTATACCAAACAACTCGAGCAAAAGCTGAAATATGCCTGCAACGATGGTATTTGGGAAGCGACAGGCGAAGTAACGGGCTATTCTGAAGAACATGCCCGCTCCAATACCGATCGCTTTGTGGCGGGTCGTATTGAAGAAGAAAAAGAATTTCAGCGCAATATGTTCAAAGGCATTCTCTTGCTTCCACTTAAAAAGATGGAAAACGTACCCTTTGTGCGCAAACTTTTATCAAGATTCCAAAAAGGGAGTATCTAGATGTCGGCAGATTCGGGTGAAGAAAAGCTGGAGCAAGCTTCTCCCTCACATGAAGAAGCCCCTTCCCCCACATCAACACTCTTTCTGGAAGGAGAGATCCGTGTCAAAGCAAGCATGTCAATGCTCTTCTCTGATATTCTCAGTCAAGAGCTTTCGGCATCTATTGCCGCACCCGACTCCATTTCTGTTTTACAAAAATATTTGCGTAACAAGCCCCTTGATCAACTCAATCCCAGCGAGTTAAAACCCTTTCTAGAAAATATTCCTGCTCCCATTGCAGATGTCATCAAAGAAGCTGTTTTTTGCAGTGGTGCCGCGATCAAACGCATGCAATGCAAATATCCAATCAATATCGGGGACCGTTTTATTTTTCGTGGCTCTGGCCTGATGGCCGATCTCGAACTTCTTGATGGCAAAGTGGTCTCTATCCAACCCTTGAAAAAACGTTAGCGTTGGCATGAACCAGCCCTCTTTGCCGCTGCAGCAGGAGCGCAGCCCCCTCGCTGCAGCTGAAAATCCAAGTTTTCAACAGGTGATTCAGCAACTGAAATCTGAAGATCTTGAACAATTGAATGCCGCCGTTCAACAACTTTTGGAATGGGGCACAGAAATTACCCCCCTTCTGATTGAGAATCTGGTATCTATCGATGAAGAAATCCGAAAAAACGTGGCCTGGGTCTTGGGCTATCTGCGTGACCCGGCAGCCATAGAAGCCCTTTTTCGTTCCTTGGTGCATGAACACAGCACCGAAGTAAAACTGAGCGCAGCCTGGGCCTTGCGTAATTTTTCAGCAACGGAAATCTATCCCCATATTTTTACAAAGCTCCCTCCGCCCCGCAATTTAGACGATGTGATCGCCTATCTGGATAGCAAAAGCTGGAAGGCCCGCTGGTACAGCTCCGTTTTGCTCTCAAAGCAAAAAGTGGAGGATTGTTTACCCCAACTGATCAAACTGGCCGAATCAGATGAAAATTTGATTGTGCGCTGCAGCGCAATTCTGACCCTTGCCAGTTATCCGGGACAGGAAAGTGCAGAATGCCTGTGTAATTTACTCAGTGATATCAACGACTTCATCAAAATTGAAGCCGCGACTGTTTTGGCGCTTAAAAACTACCAAGCGGCCATTCCCTATCTGCTCAAACAACTCCAGGCTTTTAATGAGAATGTGCGTGTCAGCGTGATTGCTGCCTTGGGAGCCCTGGGTGACAACAGTGTGATTGGGCCACTCTGCCAGGCTTTGCAAGACCCTGCAGACTTGGTTCGCATCAATGCTGCCATGGCGCTTCTGGATATTTCACAACGCCTCAGAAGGCCGCATCAGCAAATGGTGAAATATCTCTTAAAAGCCCTCAAAGACAAAAATACCTACGTGGTACGCAATGTCGCGCGTACACTGGGCATGGTCGGCAATGAAGAAGCCGTCACGGCGATCATCACCATGCTCAAGCAGGAGCAAAGTGCTGCGGTAACAGCCAATCTCACCCTGGCGCTGGGTCTACTGCAAGACCACCGCTCGCTCAAAATTCTGACACGGCTCTTACGTCACAATCAGTGGGAGGTGCGCTTTGAAGCCGCCAAAGCGTTGGGCAACCTTCAAGACCCCAAAGCCTATGGCCCCCTGATTCAAGCACTCAAAGATTCCTCTTTATTGGTCAGGGAGCAGGTGATATTCGCCCTGGGCAGGCTGGGCAATCGCAAAGCCATCGTTCATCTTGAAAAGCTCAAACTCCAACACCCCTATGGAACCGTCAACAAAGCAATTGGCATGGCCCTTGAACGTTTGCTGGAAGCCTAAAAAAACAAAGAACCCGGCCACAAAAGCGACCGGGTTCTTTATCTCAATCTAGATTACTGGTATTTAGCTTCCTGCTGATGCACAATTTCATCCAGAATCGGGCTGTAATGTGCCTCGTCTTTCTGAATCATCTTGCTCAGCACCAGATGGGCAAAACGTGGGATATCCGTACGGTGAAGCCCAACAGGGGACACAATATGGTAAAGCACGCTGTCAGGGAAAATAAACAGAGAATCGTCTTCAATTGTTGCCAATTGTTCGGGATCATCAATTTCCAGATTGCGGTAATCTCCCTGAAAAACAACCACGCGACCACATAAGCCTGACTGGCCCTGAACTTCAACAGAGCAGAGTTTGATATCTGGCATTGAATAAACAGAAGAAAGCGAATCTCCCATTTTCACAACAATATAATCTCCTGAGGGAGCCTTATACATTTTGATCTGGTTGGGGTCTCCACCATAGGTTTGAAGGTCGGCCTTCATTTCATTGATCATCTCTTCAAAGACCTTAAAGAGATAGCTCACTGCATGACGATGATATTCTGTAAGTTTCTGTTTTTCACGCAGTCGATCGCGTAGAATGAGTGCGAGTTCTTTAGTTTCCTGGCTCATAATACCCCTAATTGTCCTGAATGCTTATTGGTATAATTGTCGGTTCTTTGCCTTTGGGCTTGCGCATGGTACGAGAGCGAAAGGGATTGGGTAAATCCTGAAAGGTTTCACGGACACTGCCGCCCAAAACCTCACTCCGTTTTGCGACTTCTTCAGTTTCATCCAAAGCAGCACGGGCCACTTGTCCTATTCCCTGAATCAGTTCCGCACAAAGTTCAACGCCATCCTGGATACTTTCTTTCAAAAGCAGTTTGCCAGTATGCCGAAAATCCTGATGCTGTTCTTCGAATTTGTGAAACAGAAGATTGATTTGTTGCCCCAGTTCTTCGCCACGCTTAATAATGCGCGAAGTTTGCTCAAGCGCATCAATCACCAGATCCGCTCCCTGGTGCAAACTTTGACGGATCGTTGTCTCAATTTCACGTTGAAAAGGCTCAAAAAGCTGAGAAGAATAGGTTGAACCTGCAGAAGAAGCTTGCTTTTGCATCGTCATAGAAAAACCCTTTGTGGTTAGTCACCGGAACATTCCTCATCTTAACATAGACCTCCCCTCTTCACATACCCCGAAGCGACGGGTCTGAAACACAAACTCAAAACTGAAACAGGCCTACTTGCAACTGCCAGGCAGAACCCTTTGGCTGGCGCTCAGAAATTTCTGGTAAAGGGGCAGATTTTTCTGAACGGTTCAGATCTTTTTCAAGTTGTAAACCATAGGCGTCAAAGATATTCCAGATATACAGCGTTAAACTGCCCAACAAAGCGGCCAAAATAAAAAAGGGCGTGGCTTGTTGTAAATCACTGCCATTCCATCCCGGAAGATTGAGCGCTTGCAAACTGGCCATGCTCAAGGTAGCCAAAACCCAAGGCGCAATCAGAGTTCCAGCCATAAATCCCCAGCCACGCAAAGGCTCGCCCAAAAAAAGCTGGCCTGCGCCAGGTAAAAAAAACGAGGCACTCCAACAGGCCTCGCCACAAAAGGGGGCTTCAAGAGCCGGCGTTTCAGAAAGGGGCAAGAGCGCCAAACGATCCTGGGGTTCTAGAACATAGCGTTGTGGGGCGTGAAACTCCAACGCATACAAAGGCAAAGAAAAACACTGCCACCCCAAAACACAGGTCAGTAAGAGCGTAAAGAAACGCAACATCAATAGAGCACCTTCCAGGCCTGCCCCGCCCCAGGCGGAACAGTATTCAAGGCTTCAAAATGAATATCGGGCACAGAAACCGCAGCGCGTACAGATTCTGTGATCAGAATTTCGCCAGCTTTGGCGATATCTTCCCCTAATTTAGAAGAGGCATTGACCTCTGTGCCAAAAACATCAGCGTCACCAATTTTCAGTACAGGCCCATAGCCCAGCCCCACACAGAGCAAAACCTGTTCGACCTCTGGCAAACCGGCATTGTATTCTGTCAGCGCATGCTGCATGGCCAAGGCGCATTCCAAAGCTTTTTGCGGACGCTTAAAAATAACCAAGAGACTGTCACCTTCCTGCTTCAGCAAAATACCATCATAGGCATCAATACAGGGGATGAGCAGACGTTGAGATTCAAAGATGGTCTGTAAAAAATGAATAATGCCAAACTCATTCACGCGGCGCGAAAAACCCGCCAAATCGGTGAACATCACCGCCCAGGTCTCGCCAAAAAGATCCCAAATACGCTCATCCAAAGCCTGTTTATCTGTGCCAGGCTGAAGCCGTGCCTCAATCAATTTTTCAAGGCGGTCCTGAGAAGCTTGAGATTGAATGCGAAGTGAATAAGGCATGTAAACTCCCCCTTGGACAAGGACACAATAGATCTTCAAGTGAATAAAAGCAAGATCGATTGTAACATGCTTTGAATGGCGCTGCTTGGTCTGAACCCTGCTTAGCGAGGCAAAACACCGGAGGCGAAGGTGCCTTGTTTTAACTGCGCTTCCACTCCCGCCAACTCTTGTTCAAAGCAAACAAAATCGGCTGAATTCGTATTGCGCAGATCATAACGAAGCGCATAATAGCGTTCAGTCAAAGGCACGAGCGATTCCGCCAAAACCGACTGCATGCGAGCCAAAGCCGCCACCCGTTCTCGGGGTGTGAGAGCCAAATCGGTTTCAATTCCCAGAAGCCGCTCCCATTCAGAAAGATGGTTTAAATAACGTTCAATCAAGGCTTTGCGGATTTTTTCCTGGGCATAAGCAGGAATCCAAAGTGGCGACACAGCACGCCGGGCCCAACGACTCCAGAGAAACACGCCCACCAAGATCAACCCAATCAAAAGCACCACACCTGTAATCAACACAGACAGTGAAAAACTTTTGAAAAGCAAACCCAATAACTGAAGGCCTCCCCCTAAAAGCCCCACTAAAAAAGCCGTCACTGCGCCCAAGGCATTTTTCAAGCCCTGGGGCAAAAGAGCGGCAAAGAATTTCGCCAATTGGGAGGCATTGTTTTCCTGATACACCGTAGGTTGCGCACGATAAGCCAAATAACCTGGGGTCGCATCAAAAGAAACCCAGCCCTGATAAGGAAAATAAATTTCTGTCCACCCATGCGCATCACTGCTGCGCACCTCAAAATAGCCAGTAATCGGATTGTACGTTCCTGCGGTATAACCGGTCACCAAACGGGCGGGCAGCCCCAAAGAGCGCGCCATCAGAGTCAAGGAAGAGGCAAAATGTTCACAATAGCCCGCCTTTTGCTGAAAAAGAAAATAATCTACTGTATCCACATTTTCTGGAAACTCAGGGATATCCAGGCGATAGGGATAGTTTTGTTTTAAATAGGCTTCCAAATCACGAACGGCTGCATAGGGCCCCTGACTGTGACGGGTGATTTGACGGGCCAAAGCCTTCGTTCGTGGCGAGAAATTCTCAGGCACCCGATAATAAACGGGATCCTGGGGTTGTTTAGACAGTTGCTCCCAGCTGAGCTGTCGCAATTTCTGCTCACTGAAAACAGGAATTTCAGAGATCACGGTATAGGCCGTGCCTTCAAAAAGCTCAATCGGGCTTCGTAAACTGGCGTATTCATCGCGCAAAACATAGGTCGTTGGGAAATAAATAAACTCAGCATAAGGAGCATGAAAGATCAGATTGCTCTGGTCTTTTTCAATATAAAAGGTTTGAATCAAACGCTCGCGCGGTACAATATTTTGTTTTAAATTGCGTGTTTCCCGTATCCAAATCGGGGATTGACTGTTCTCAAGACGCGACAGTTTCATCGGCCAGGTCATGCTCCAGGCCTGGCCATCGTATACGTCAAAGGCCATTCCCCGCCAATAATTTGGCCGATTGCTTCTCACCCGCATCACGATTTCATCGGAGAGTTTACCGCGATAGTTCAAATCAAGTTCGGTACTGAAACCATAATAGGCCATGGGGTCGAAGCCATTTTGCTTGCGGTTTTTTGCACGGTTTTGATTTTTGGAGCCTGTTTGTGCTCCCTTGTTATAGGCCTTGTTTTTAATTTCCCCCTGAAAAACTGGCAAATTCTTAATCTGAAGTGAAACAGGAAAACTTTGAAACTTCAAACCTTCGTAGCGGGGCATAAAAACATAAGCCAGCAAAGCCCCTGCCAAAGACAAACCCATAACAGGCAAAAGCAGCCGTGCTCCCAGCACGGGTTTCGGCCAGGGCACCTGTTGGCTAGAAAGATGACTGGCAAAAAGGCTGCTCAGCGCAAAAAGGGCATAGGGCATGAGAAAATAGCTGAAACTGCCATCCCGGCTGAGAGTTGCCGCCACACTGATCAAAATCAAAGCAACCCAAAGCGAATAAAACAGATCTTTACGCCGTGGAAGGTCAAAACTATGCAAAACCTGTAACCAGATCAAGAGATGTGCCAGCGGAATTCGGGCATCAAAGATATTTTGCGAAATTTCAAGCATAAAATTCGCAAGCGCGACCATCATCAGTAAAGCCAAGATCAGCTTGATCCACCAATTTTTTGCCCTGCGGCGATGCCAACTCAACCAGGAACCTAAAAAAGTCACCAAAAGAGCAGTCAAACTGAGCGAGCCAGGACTCATGGCACAATAGGTCGTTGCAAAGATCGCAACGGCGACAGTCAAAAAGACAAGCAAACGGGGAAGCAGAGCATCTTCTACTTCTCGCGGCCTGTAACCATCCTGTTGAAAAAAGAGTTTAAACATGAGAATTTTCTTCGCTCATCATAGTATAGAGTACAGGCAAAATTCAATTCCCAGAGCTGACAAGATAGGGATCAAGTTAAGTTATAATACATTGCAGGCAGGTATTCTGCAGACCTGAAGCATCACCCCCCTTGCCTTATCAATCTAAACAACGGCTCACGCCGGAAATGGCCCGATATGTCTGAAAAAAAGCGACCCACAACCGATGAATTATATACACGCTCCCAATGGAGCGATAATATGTCGTTTAGCCGCGAAGCCATTCATGAGAGCCAAAAGAAAAACACCAAACAATTGTCTGCGCCCAAGGGTGAAACCCCAGAAAAACCGAGCACAGCACAACTGCCTGCCCCACCTCCCTTGCCAGGAATACCTTCTGCAAGTCAGAGCAAAATTGCGCCGCCCCCGATCGCAACTCCCGCAGCAACAACAGCGGCCTCGCCCCCCAAACCCTCAGCGACCACAGCCAAAGCAAGTGCAGGCAAACGCAATAGCCAAAGCCCCAATCACCTCGACCATTATGTCTCTGAAATGAATCAGGAAATCAACCGGGTCTCTGATGTTGTTGGCAACAGCCTCGACAGCTTGGGCGATCGCATTTCTGACGCTTTTCGCCGTTTGTTTGAACCCATCGCCCAAACCCTGATGGGCTTGGCTGAAGCTTTCGCGCAAACCCTGCATAAACTTACAGTGGGGTTGGTAAAAGCCATTCTTCAGGAATTTACCTTTGTCTTGCGTACCCTGACAGATAAAATACTGGGCGGAAAACGTGTGGCACAGGCCCCCACTTTCACAGAACCCGCAAGAGGCACAGCCCAACTCAGTGCAGTTGCAGAAGAAGACGACAGCAAAATTCCCAGTTTTCGCAGTGGTTTTGGCACCTTGGTTGAATTGCGCGTCTTCTTTTCAACCATCCACAACCGTCCTTTCTTAACTGAAAAAGATATCCGGGATTTTCGTCCAGGCAATAAACGCCTGGAATATGAATGGATGACGCGTGCAATCGAAGAAATCCGCAACTGCGCCCCCTATGGTCAAAAACTGCCAGCTCCCCCCAAAGGCACCTATATGGGGATTCCGATGCAGGATGTTCTGCGCAATATTACCTATTCTGATCTTGAAAGCTTTCTGGTTTTCGTCAGCAACCGACCCCAACCTTTCCAACAAAAGCCGTTAAAACTTTCCGAGGCATATGCAACATGGGCACACAAAGGCGCTCCCGACCATTAATTAAAACTTATTTTTTACTGACATTTCTGATAACACCCGCTCTCTTTGCCGCAGATAGTCGTGATTTAGAACAAAAAGCTTATCAAGCCTATACCCGCCGCAATTATCCCGAAGCAATTCGGCATTACCAGGCCCTGCAAAAGCTAAGACCCATGGATGCCGAGATCTGGTATAACCTGGGCGTGGTTTATCACTATAATAAACAGCCCCAACAAGCCATTACTGCCTATCGGCAGGCCATTGAGCTCAAAACAGATTATTTTGACGCCTATAATAATTTAGGCGTGGTCTATATCGAAACCAAATCCTGGGATCGGGCCATTGAAGTCTATCGTTTTATCGTGCGCCAACGCACCGAAGATCCCGACGTCTGGTTCAACCTCGGCGTCTGTTACGCACAATCCAATATGCCAGAAAAGGCCATGGATGCATTTCGCAAGGTACTCGCTTTGCAGCCTGGCCATCCAGGCGCACAACAACAGCTCAAACAGTTAGAAAAAAAATATCCACGCCTTTCTCCCGCCAACCTTGAAAAGCAAGACAGTGCCCACTCTACAGAAGCGCTGCGCTTGTATGAAACAGGGAATCAATTCAAAGCGCAGAAAAAATGGAAAGAAGCGATTCAAGCCTATCAAAAATCTGTGCAATACGATCCCCGCCTCAGTGAAGCCCATTATCAACTGGGCTGGATTTTTAACCAAACAGGCAATCACCATGCCGCCCTCGCCGCACTGGTTCAAGCCGTTGCTTTGGTTCCCACCCATGTCAGCGCACACCACCAGATGGCGATCAGTTACGAACGCCTGGGGCAGCACGGCAAGGCCCTTGAAATACTGAATAACCTGCTCATGATCCGCTCTGACTACGCACCCGCACTTTATGATTTGGGCCGTCTCTACGAAGAAAGCAATCAACCTGAGCAGGCCATCCGTGTCTTCGAACAATTGGGCAAACAGGACAAAAGCTATTCAGACACACTCTATCATCTGGGCAAACTTCACCTGCAGCAAAACAATCCTGATCTGGCCGAAGCCTATTTTCATGAAAGTACCCGCCTCAAACCCAATCTGGTCACCGCCTGGATCCAATTGGGAAAAATGGCCTGGCAAACAGGCCAAACCGAAAAAGCACAGGAATACTTTAACCAGGCGCTTAAGTATTCGCCGCAAAACCCAGAATTACATTACACCCTGGCCAGCATGTATTTTCAGAGCAGCGGGAGTGAGTCTCAAACCCGCAGCATGACCTACCTCAACCAGGCTCTGAATATCAACCCCACCTATACCGACGCGCTGGCTCTGCGGGGCGTGCTGCACTACAACGCGCAACGTTATCCCCAGGCCATTCAGGACTTTCAAAATGCCTTGCGCCAAGACAGTCAAAGGGCCGACCTACAGCGCAATCTGGGACTGGCACAGGTCAAAACAGGGCAGGCGCAAGCCGCGATTCAAGCCTTTGAAAGCTATCTGAAACTCGAACCCAACGCCACGGATCGGGTCACTATCCAAAAACTGGTTCAGGAATTGAAACTCGTTCTGCAAAAGAAATCTTCGCGTTGAGCACATCCACCTTGCTCAAGGCTGAAAATCTGAGTTTTCGCGTTGCCGAAAAACAATTGCTGAACCCACTCCATTTGGAAATCAAAGCGGGAACGGTCACGGTATTGGTTGGGCCCAATGGGGCAGGAAAATCGACACTGCTCAAACTTCTAGCGGGTGTATTAAAGCCCAGTACCGGTCAAGTCAGGCTTTCGGAAAAACCTCTCGCAGACTGGTCGGCTCAAGAACGGGCCCGCCACCTGGCAGTCATGAACCCCCGTGAGCCCTTGCCCTCTTTTCCGCTCACCCTGCGGGAATATGTCAGCCTGGGTCGCAGCCCCTATCAAGACTGGCTGGGAAGAATGCGCCCCCAGGATCTTGAATGTCTGGGGAGTGCACTGCAAGACTGCGGATTGGTTCGGTTTCAAAACCGGGATATTCGCTCGCTCAGCAGTGGAGAATGGCAAAAAGTGCAATTGGCACGCGCTTTGGCTCAAGCCCCTCAAGTTTTACTGCTCGATGAGCCGACTTCGCATCTGGATATTCAGGCAGAGGTCGAAGTCATGCATCTTTTACGCACCCTCAGCCAAACCGGTCTTGGCATTTTTGTGATTTTACATGATTTGAATTTAGCTGCCCATTTCAGTGATCAACTGCTTTTGCTGCATCAGGGCCAACTTGAAGCCCAAGGGCCTGCAAATACAGTATTAAGACCTGAAGTGCTTGAAAGAATTTACGGCCCCTATTGGGAGGTTGAACCGGGCAAAGCGGGCAAGCCACTGCTTCGCCCCCACTATGAAGGCCAAGAAAGTGCTTCCTGGAGAAAGGAACTCTGAGTCAGATTTCTGCGTCCTCAAAAAAACCAGCCACTTCAGCCAGCGAGGAGTTTTGCAATGCGTCAACGTTTTCAGCCTGTTTCTTCGGTTTTAGCCCTGAGTTTACTCTTCGGGCTCAGTGCCTGCAATAACCAGACCGTCACCGCCAATCCCGTGATTGTGGTGCAGCAGGCCCAGCCCACCCCTGCGCCCGTCCTTCTGAGCGGCCCGTTTGCCGTCTTGGGCGGCGCCCCTCTAGACCCCACCATTGGCCGCTTTTGCAGTGGGCAAACCGTTGAAGGCGAACAGGGCTATGCCCGTGAAACCGCTCAGGAATACCGCCTGCTGACTGAGAAACTGCTGAATTTAAAGGGCTATTATACGGGCCCCTCCCCGATTCAAGGCCCAGGCAATATCTTTGGGGCCCCTACACCAGTACCCGTTTATACGCCCTTTAGTGGTGGTGGTGGTGGTGGCGGTGGTGGTGGTGGTGGTGGCGGTGGTGGTGGCGGTGGCGGTTCATCAGCTACCCCCTTGCCCATGGCAACCTCAGATATTTCTGTCATAGAAAAAACCACTTTCAATGGCAAAATTTTCGATGACAACCAATCTCCCCTCGACGGAACCACGGTAAGAGCCCGTTCACTCAACAGCTCTGTTCCTTTCGAAGCTGAAACAGTCACGGCTGGCGGCTCCTACGCCTTTAACAATGCCCCCTCAGGGGTTCAAGTTGAAATTACGGTTATCAAGCCTGGTTTTACCACCCGTCAATTGGTCACGGTGCTGAAATCCAACAAACAGGGTGACCCCAATGTCAACCGTTTTGATTTCGGCAATGATGGCAGCAACAGCACTTTTTCAGCCCCATATTATGCAATTTCTGACAAGCCTGAAGTCACTGCTGCAGCCTGGCTGCGGGAATATAGAGAAAACAGCCCTCAAGGGGTGACCTTGAACTTCAGCGAGCCCATGGACACAGCCTCGGTTGAGAAAAATATCTCGCTCAACCAATTCACAGCAGGCAGCCTGGGCAATGCCTTGGCAACCCCCGATCAACTTCAGTTTGTCTGGTCCTCAGACAATCGGGTCGTGCAGGTAAAGCTCCCCTCCAGCCTGAGCTTGAACAGCGATCTGAGCCAATACAGCTGGAGCCTGGCTGCGGGCGATGGCAAAATTCTCGATCAAGCAGGCACCTCCCGGGACAGCCATTATTTTAAACTGACAGAGGGCAATTATGAGGCCATTCTCTTGCCAAACCGTATTCAGCCCACTTCCTCGACCACCACTCCCGCGCCACTGCCCACCCCTGTTCCGGTTGCAACAATCGTTCCCACCCCCAAACCCACAGCGGTGCCCACTCCAACTCCCAAACCCACCCTCAGCCCTTTGCCTCCCCCCCCAAATGCCCGTGAGAGCTTTTATTTTTCCTACGATGATTCCGCCAGCACAGCCGGGGTAGAATTGGTCAAACAGGCACTGAGTGCCAACCAATTGCCAAAACCGGAATGGGCCCGCCCTTGGGAATTTCTGAATTATGAGAATTTCGACCATATCAACCAGGAATCCACAGGTCTGTTCAAGGTTTCAATCGGCCTGACCCGCAATTCTCACCCCAACCACCCCCTGCTCGACAGTTACGAACTGGGCGTGCATGTTACCGCCCCCTACCGCTGCAAAGAAACCCGCAAAAATCTGGTTCTGACGATTGTCGCCGATGTTTCCAATTCCATGACCCATTATGCTCCTCTGGCTGATGAAGCCGGAAAAACACCCCCCACCCGCCTTGAATTGCTCAAAGCCGGTTTGCAGCAATTGCTAACCCAACTCAAACCCGGCGATGTGATCAATCTGGTAACCTTTGCCAGCAAGTCTTTCCATGAAATTGAGGGCTATGCCTTTGGCAACGATCCCACCGCCTATCTTGAAGTGCTCAAGAAAATGGAGCCCCTGGGCAATACCAATCTTCAGGCTGCGCTTGAAGATGGCTACCGGGTTGCAGAAGCGCATTATGACGCCACAAAGTTGAACCGCGTGCTGTTTATGACCGATGCCCAACCCACCGAAGGTTCTCGGGATTTTGAACCCCTCAAAGCACTGGCTGCCCGCCGCAACCAGCAGGGCATTTACCTCTCTGCCATTGGCCTGGGCTATGAGCACAACCAGGAATTGCTCAATGCCATTACCGAAGCCGGTCGTGGGGCCTATACCAGCGTGGTCAGCAAAACAGATATGAAAGAAGTCATGGGCGATCGTTTTATCGCCATGATGGATCTGGCGGCCCGCAATGTACGCTTTAAACTGGAATATCCTGGCCAGCTCTACCACGGAGAATCTGCCGCTGAACAGGTTTCTACCGATCCCGGCAAAGTTCAGCCTACCAATTTCTCCTTCAATACCTCGCAGTATTTCTGGGAGCAGTTCAAAGCCAATAAAACAGACAATCTTCAAAATCAGAAGATCAAGCTTGAAATTCGCTATACCGACCCTGAAAGCCGCCAGGTCAAAACTGAAACCCTTGAAAAAACAGTGGTCGAACTGCTCGGCAGAGACAAGGGCAATATCCAGGCCGCCCATATGGTTTATCTCTTCAGTTCGTTGGCCAAAGGCAGTATTTCAGGCGCAGAGGTTCGGACCGAACTGGACGGCCCACTCAAAGATGTGGGGAAATAAGCAACCCCTCAAGCCCCAGTGGGGGCAGCAGAAGAGGTAACCGAGGAGCTGCCTGAACTGGGTTCAGACGGCTCCTGAGAAGCCTGTGGAGATTCCGGCACGGTAAGTGGAGCAGGTTCAGGCAAAGGGGTCAAAGCAGGAAAGGGCAGCGGTGCCAATTCATTGAAACCAGAGCTCTCTGTCGCGGCTTGGTTCTGAAGCGGCTGGAGCGGTGGCAGACTTTGATTTTCCCAAGTCTGACTGCTCTGACGGGCTGAGTTCTGCAAAATCACAGATTCAGGCACATCTTCACAACTGTTGAGCACAAAAAAACACACAACCAAAGCCCATAATTTATTCATCCGTGCGCTCCCAAAATACTGTGCCCTTATTTTCTCATATCCCCCGCTGATCTGACGAGCAAACCGATGAAAAAAGGAGCAGAAAAGCTATACTTAGAACAGATTGATTGAGGAGTGCTTCATGACTGATTCTACCCAACTCCGCTCAAGCGAAGAAAAAAAGGCCCAACGGATACGCAACCTACATGTTCTGCACCTGTCAGGCTCAGATTATGAAATGGGGTTTCAACATGGCCAAGCCCTGAAAGAAGCCATTCCAGGCGGGGCTGTTCCTTATTTTTCGGTCTATCTTGAAAAAATCCTGCGCCATGCCGGTGGCGAGCGTGTCGCCAAAACCTTGAAACAGGGGTTGGATCGTTGGATTGGCCGCCAGTTGATCAGCGCCTTTCCAGAACATGTCAAAGCCCATGTCAAAGGGTTGGCAAAGGGTTCAGGTGTTGAAGAAAGTCTGATCTGGCAGGCCTTTGTTTTGCCCGACAGTTTTCTTTGGCTTTCAGCCCAAAGCCAAAAAATGCGAAATCTTGAACTGGCACCTCAATTGGCAGTACAAACCCTGGGCTGCTCCAGCGCAGTGGCCCACAGCAGCGCCACCCGCACAGGCGAAATGCTGCACGCCCGCAACCTGGATTATATGGGCGCGCAAACCTGGGACAAAGAAGCCGCCGTGCTCTTCTGCCAACCCGAAGATGGCATGCGCTATCTTTCCATCAGCTCTGCGGGTATTCCCCTCGGTGGCGTAACCGCCATGAACGAAGCAGGATTGACCCTGGCAGTTCACCAGCATGTCGCCTGCCTGAATGTCGCACTGGGAGGGCAACCCGTCGGTGTGATCGGAGATGAAGTCATGCGCCGGGCCCATAGTTTGGACGAAGCCCGGCGTATTCTCGACAGTCACCGCCCCAATGCCTGCTGGACGTATATTATCGCCTCAGGCCCTGAAAAAGCAGTGCTCTGCTACGAAGTAACCGCCACCGACCGCCACTGGTTTATTTCAGATCAAGAAACCTTTGGCTATACCAATATGTACCTGACCAAACGTTTGGCTGACCGGGAAACCCATATGTACCCCTCCCAATGGCGTTCCAATCTGGGCCGTTACCAGCATATTCAAGACTATCTCAGCGCACGCCACGGTCAGCTTGAAGCCCAGGATATGGCGGCTCTGCTCGGCGATCGGGTCGATCCCCGTTGCCGTCTGCGCACCCCACTGGCCATGCTTCTGACTGTTTCTTCGGCTGTTTTTGCGCCCGATCAGGGCATTGCCTGGGTTGGCGCTGGCCCTGTTCCAACTTCTACCCGCCCCTATCTGGCCTTTGATCTCAAAGCGGGGCGGGTGCGCGAAGAGTGGCCGGCCTTGGTCGGTAGAACCCTTTCGGCCGAAGAAGACAGTGCTTTTGCCTGCTATACCCGAGGGTATCTTGCCTATTTTGACCGTGACGATAAAGGAGCAGCTTTGCAGGCCTTTGAAGAAGCCTGTCAGATTCAACCCCGTGAACCTGTCTACGCCTATATCACCGGCTTGGTTGCACTTTCAGCCAAGCGCCCAGAAATCGCGCTGCATCATTTGCACAAAGCCCTTGAACTGGGGCACCCCGATCCTGAACGTGTCGCCGCCTTTCAACTCTGGCGCGGACGCGCCTATGACGTGGCGGGTCTCAGAAGCGAAGCCCGTCGGGACTATGCCGCCGTTCTGGAGCAGCAGGCCGATACCCTGATTCGCAAAGCGGCTGAAAAAGGGCTCAAACGCCCCTGGAAAGCCAAATCCTTGGGCATCGAATTTAATTACGCGGATGTACTGGTGCCATGACCCACCTTCAAATCGACTTCTTGGGCGGGGCCGGAACAGTCACCGGCTCGCGTTTTCTGATCCGGGCCCTGGGCCATACCCTCTTGATCGACTGTGGTCTGTTTCAAGGTCTCAAAGCTTTGCGTTTGCAAAATTGGGAGCCCCTGCCTTTTCCTGCCGCAGAGATCGAAGCCGTCTTGCTAACCCATGGCCATATGGATCACTCGGGCTATTTGCCCTGTTTGATGCGTCAGGGCTTTAAAGGCCCTGTCTATTGTTCAGAACCCAGCCAGGAAGTGGCTGCGATCATTCTGCGCGACAGCGGCAAAATTCAGGAAGAAGAAGCCGAGAAAGCCAATCAAAAAGGTTATTCACGCCATGCGCCTGCCCGCCCACTTTATACCGCCCGCGAAGCAGAAAAAGCGCTGGGACATTTTCGCACCGTCAATCGCGGTGAATGGCTGGTTCTTTTTCCTGACGCAGGAATTCGTGCCCGCTGGCACTATAACGGGCATATTCTCGGCGCCTGTTTTATTGAATTGGAAATCGCCGGCAAAACCGTGATTGTTTCAGGGGATATTGGACGCCATGACGATTGGCTGCTTTACCCGCCCCACAAACCCCAACAGGCAGATCTGCTGCTGATGGAGTCAACCTATGGCAACCGCCTGCACCCCGATGAAGACGTGCTGGCTCGCCTGGAAAAACTGGCCCATGAAACCCTGAGTCAGGGCGGCAGCCTGCTGATTCCCGGTTTTGCGGTCGAGCGCACCCAAACGCTGCTTTGGCTGCTCCTGCAACTACAGAGCCAAAACCGCTTGCCCAAAGTACCCATCTTGCTCGACAGCCCCATGGGCAGCGCAGTACTGGCGATCTTTGAACGTTTTAACGAATGGCATAAGCTCAGCAAAAGTGAATGCCAGGAACTGACCCAACATGTACACGTGGTGGAGCATGCCCGTGAAACACAAAAATGGGCAAGTCGCAAGCAACCCAAGCTTGTCTTGGCCGGTAGCGGAATGCTGACCGGGGGGCGAATCCTCAGTTACCTGCTCTATGAATTGGCCAACCCCCTGTCCACAGTGCTGCTCACCGGTTATCAGGCCGAAGGAACGCGAGGCAGGGACTTACTGGAAGGAATTCCCAGTCTCAAGATTCAGGGCAACCATTATCCGGTCAAAGCCCGGATTGAACAATTGGAAAGCCTCTCGGCCCATGCCGACCAAAACGGCCTGATCGACTGGCTCTCAGACTTAAAAAAAGTCCCCCAAGAACTCTTTATTGTGCATGGCGAGCCCGAAGCCGCCGCAGGCCTGCAAGCCCGCTTACTCACAGACAAGCGTTGGCCATCGCGGGTCGCCCAAGCCGGAGAGTCTTTTGAACTTGAGCTTTAGGTGCCAGCCCCCCAGCAAAAGGCTATAATAGCAGCATGCATTCCCCCAAACAAATGACAGACACCCAAAATATACATACCCAACCCCAGGCCCAACACCCGGTTTTCAATAATTGGCAGGTGGTCAGCGAGGGCTGGTATATTCTCTGTTCTTCAGAGGAACTCCAGCACAATCAGCTACTCACCCGCGATCTGGCAGGTCAGAAACTCTGTGTTTTTCGTGATTCGCGCGGGCAGGTGCATGCCATGGATGGGTTTTGCCCCCACATGGGTGTGGATTTGGGGATTGGCAAGGTCGTAAATGATCGGGTGCGCTGCTTTTTTCATCACTGGGAATACGATGCCAATGGCCAATGTCAGCATATTCCGATTCAAAAAGAAATCCCGCGCAAGGCCTGTTTAAAGACTTATGCCTGCAAGGAAAAATACGGGTTTATTTGGGTTCACCCAGATAAAAACACAAACAGCAGCGTGCTCGAAGTGCCTTCCCTGGCCGGTCAGGAAGTCACCTGGCGACACGGCAAGCCCTATACCCGTGGCTGTCATTTTCACATCACCATGATCAATGGCATTGACCCCCAGCATTTGCGCACAGTGCACAATATTCACATGGATATGGAGATCGCGATTGAAGAAACAGGCCAAGTGATCACGATTGATCTCAGTGGCGAAACCCCCTCCACCCGCCTTGTGGAAAAATGGGTAAGAAAATTCTTGGGGCCACGCTATGGTTATTCCATGACCTATGCAGACGGTTGTCTGGCGGCCCTGACTCTGATGAAAGATGTCAGTTTTTTCGGCAGCAAAAGTAAGCGCTGGCCTGAACTTACCATGTTTTTCGCCTACCAGATGATCACTCCAGGCAAAACCCTGGTTCAGCCCATTTATGTGACGAAAAAACGGCAGGGCCTCACAGGTTGGCTGGTCTCTGAACTCTGTCTGTTTTTCACCAAACGGGCCTTCTTTGCCTTGCAGGGTGAAGACGGACAGGTCTATGAAAATATCCGCTTCAATACCCGCAATCTCTTGGCGGTAGATGCCCCCGTGGCCAAGTATATCCGCTATATCAACAAACTCAAGCCCAGCCCCTGGGGCAAACTCTGGAGCCCTCCTGAATCAGAAACCGCAGAGTCTGAGGATTGAATTTTCAGCTCTGATTTTTCAAGCGTTCAATGACCTTGAGGCCTCAAAACAGCGGTTCAAAGCCCTGTTTTGCTTCCAGCGCTGCCAAGACCCGATGGGCATCGGCCTTTTGCAGCAATCCGCGCAATAAATTGAGTTTGCGCTGGGTATCTGCCCGCGCTCCCATTTCAAGCAAAACCGTTTCGCGTTGGGCGGCGGTCAAGCCTTCGAGCGAGGTTTCAAACTGCTGCATCAAACTGACCGGGCCAATCCGCACCATATCCAGAAAAACGCCCATCATTTCAAGGGTATAGGCCCATTCTGACGGGGTCAGATCGGCCTCTTCAAAAAGCGCAAGGCCACTGCCATGATGCCCGGCTTCATCCATCAAAATCCGCTGCAAGGGGGCTTTCAAACGCTCCACACGGCAAGTTTTCATCATCTGCGCATAGTGATCCAGGCCCCAGCCTTCCAGCACGACCTGAATGATCAGCAACAGGGGGCGGCGTTCTGCCGAACGGATCAACTCACGCAAAAATTGAATAAAGGGATCCTGAGGTGGGGCAGGCAAGGGTCCCAAAACCGCTTGAATAAAGTCAAAATGAATCGCCTCTTCAGAGGCAAAAAGCGAATAGAGCTTTTGTTCTTCAAGGCTTTCAGCCAAGAGGCTCATTTTCGCAGCAAAGCTCATGCCTGCGTTTTCAATGCCATAGGCTTCCAGGAAGCGCCCACGGGCCAAGGCCTGCAAAAGCCCCTGCTGTTGAGCCTCAGAGGCCGCCTGCAACTGGCGTACCGGGGCCAAACCATAGGCCTGAAAATCCCAAACCTGGGCAAAATCCACAAGAGGTTCAAAGTTTTCGAGTTTGCGGCCCAGAATCTGCCCTACTTCACGGCAGGAAGTAAACTGTTCTTTGTTCAAAGCCTGCTGCAAGATCTCTGAAAACAAAGCACTTTCAGTTTTCAGATCCGCCTGTGCGGGAGCCAAATTCATTGCGCTACTCCTTCAGGGGTACGCTCCAATGAGCCGGTAACCACACGTTCAGGCCGCGGCTTGGAACGGCTGAAACGTTTTTTAAGCAATTTATATTGGTAATAAAAAGGCATGCTAAAGGTCATCAGGGCCACACAGGCCAGTTCATCACCGGCAAGCCAGCCCGGGTTCTTGGACTGAAAAAAGGCCACGCGCGGGTTTTGCAGTAATTCTTCGGTAATCGGGGTAATATCCTGCTTCAGCGCATCTTTGAGATGAGACTGATGCCCGGCAAAGCTGATCACGCCCTGTTCCTGCAGATAATGCTCGCCGTACAGAGTATGGCTGAAGGTATCTATCAAGCTCTGAATTTCAGGGGGGGTTGATTTTTCAAAGCGGGGATAATGGGTCTGAAAATTATTCGCCATCAGCAAATAGGTTTTATAACCCTTTGAGATCAAAAACCAGTAGAGGGGCTGAAAAGGTTTGCGCAGCTTATGTAAAAATAAAAATTTGAGAAAAGCCACCCCCAAGGTGCCCTGCCCCCAATACTCTCGATCAACCACGGTATCGCCGCTGAAAAAACCGCGCACAGGTTTGCCTTGAACTTCTGAATGCAGGGCCACAATGGTTGAAAAGCCTTTGATTTCAAGGCTTTGCTGATCTTTCAAGACAAAAACATGATCCTTTTTGAGCAAATCCTTGCGGAACTGTTCAAAGGAGACATTGGCATAGTACTCAGAAAAAAGCTGAAACATGGTTTGAATCTGGGCAGGTTTGAGATCGGCCACGCGGTAGCCAAATGCTTTGAGTTTTTTCATAAGTTCAGGCCTTCTGGGCCATTTTAGAGCCGCGCGGATCCGTATTTTCGCGCTGATTCAGGGCAATGATATTGTTGTGCTCCTGAGCCATGGGCAAGGTTTTCTCAGCTCCAGAGGCCCCAAACCCCCATACCGCTGTTTTTTGTTTCTCAAGGTGCTGAATAAAACGAATAATCGAATCATCTTCTTTGATCGGGCGTTGAAAATTGAATTTGATCGTTTTAAAAACTTCAGTATCCCCTGCGGCAAAATAATTGCCCACCAATTTGGTTGCAAAAAGCAGAAGGGGGTTAAAAATATTCAGCCAGTTCAATTTGTTCTTGACGGGAGAAGTCGGGGTAAGCAGAATCGTCAAGCCCTCGGTCTTGCCTTCAGCGGTAGGGCGCAGCGCAAAAATAATATGACAGTGCAAAAAGTCGGGGCCCACCGTGACAGAACCCGTTGAGCCTGCGGTATAGCACATCGAATAGGTAAGATGATTGGCGTAAAACTTGCTGAAAAAGCGCAGATACCAACGGGTTTTGGGGATATAGGTATTGTTATTGAATTGAATACTGTGTTCATTTAAAGCACGGGTATCAAAGGCCACATTGACGGGAAGATTGTGTACCGAAGTAAAATGATGGGCATCAATCGCATTGATCATCACCACATTGGGATGACAGTCCTTGGTAAAATTGTTGCCAAAGGATACAGCCACTTCTGCACCTTCAAGCTCCGGCACAAAATGCACGGGATGGCTTGGGGTTTCACCGGTATAAATCCAGATCACGCCATAGGTTTCAGAAACAGGCCAAGTCTTGATCCGCTCTTGAATACCAGGGGATTTGCGGCAGGGAATATCGACCAACTCTCCGTGTTCGTCAAATTTCCAGGCATGAAAAAAACAACGCACGCCCTTGCCATCGACTTTGCCCTCGGCCAGATGCGCGCCCATATGCGGGCAATAGGCTGATACCGCTCGCACCACCCCATCTTCTCCGCGATAAACCGCCAGTTCTTCGCCCAAAAAATTGAGGTGACGGATTTGTCCTTTTTTCAGATCGCTGGACTTGAAAGCCCAATACCATGACTCCACCACAACATCATTCTGGTTAAATACTTTGGTTTGCGTAACTGAAGACATGGACACACCCCTTCACAAGGTATTCGGTTTTGGGCACTCAGCTTTTATTATAGCCGATCTGCGAATATTTCCTGCTTCTTGACCGCATCAGCCTGATCATCAAGCGATTCTGAATTGATTATCCCAGCCTCTTCACTTCAGAGCGGACACTCCGAAAATTCAGACTGGCTGGTTTTTTCCCTGAATCTTGATTAAAATAGGGAGAGACTGGGTCAAAAGAGATGGCAAAACAAAGATATGAGCCCCAACACACTCCTCAATACATTTGATAAACCGGTTTCGCTTTTAGAAGATCAAAAGACCTATAAAAAGGTCGCTCTGAATCTGAAGCGCAACCAAAAACAAGACAATACCGATGCGCTCGACGCGCTGGCAGAAAATTTTAACTACGCAGCCTGCGCCCATGAATACTGGAACCCCGAAGAGTTTTCTCTGCTCTATGGCACCCCTCTTTGGGATCAGGCCAGTCAGGCCCAGCGGGTTCTGCTCAATCAGCTTTACTGGATTGGCTATTATTCTCAGATTATCTCTGCTGAGATTGCCACCATCTTTCTCAACCAGACCGCTGCCGCAGGAATGTATGGCATGGAAGATTTTCGCATTGTCTGCGATGCCCTCGATTTTGAGTCTCACCAGGAGCGCGCACATATCAATGCCTTCAAAACCGTTTCAGAAGCCGTTGAAAAAGAAGTTTTCGGCGAGCGGATCTTCAGCTACCCCATGAAAAACTTCGCCAGCGAAACCATGATTTTTCAAAATACCAACCCCCTGCGCGAACGCTGGAAAAAATTCCAATTGCATTTCTTCTCCTATCTCTCCTCTGAAAACGCCTTTATAGCCAGTCAATACCTAACCGTACGGGGCATGCGCACTTTAAATGGCAAAATTGTGCAGCACCAGCTCAGCCAATACTATATGAAGCACCCCGATCAAGAAAATGCACCGATCCCCGCCAAAATCAGCTACCACCATTTTCTCGACGAATCCTATCATTTCAACAGCTCGACCCTGATTGGCCATGAGGTCGTCAAAACCCTCAAGCCCCCCACAGCCTTCGAAAGAAAGATTGTCAATCTGGCGATCAAGGGCTGTCAAAAAGATCATTTCAATTTCAACTGTTCGGTCAATGGCATTTTCTGGTATGAACCCGCCCTGTTTGATACCATCTACCGCATTCTGCGCAGCAAGGTCTTTGGTTTTGAGCACGCCCAGGCGCTTGAGATGCTGTATCAATGCTTCTGCGAAGAAAACCAGGGTGTACATCTGGCCTACCACACCCACAAAGTGGCGCGCGACTCCTATGAACAATACCTGAGTGATCTGGATTTTCTCAGCCCTGAAAACAAAAGCGTTGCCCTGATGAAACAATCCAGTATTGAAAACTATCTGCAGACCAATCGCAAAGCCTTTCAGCGCTTTCGGCCCGCAGTCGCCTGATGATCCGGCACCGTATTTCTTTCTCTGGTGGAGAAAGCATTGAGGTCAATGAGGGAGAATTTCTCTCGGAATCCTTAGATGTTACCAATTCTCCGATCCTGTTTGGCTGCCGCACAGGCATTTGTGCCACCTGTTTGGTGGAGGTGCTCGAAGGCACGGAAAACCTTCCCCCCCTGGGAGAGGAAGAAGCCGAAGTACTTGAAATCTACGCTGAACGGGAGCACTGCCGGCTCTCCTGCCAACTCAAACTGAGCGGCCCCGTCAAATTGAACTATCTGGGCAAATAAATGCAAACCGAAACCAAAATGCAGGTCTCTTATAAAAATTATTGGTATATTGCCTGCCAATCCCATGAACTCAAGGCCAACCAAGCTCTGCAACGCATTGTGCTGGATGAATGGATCGCCCTCTTCCGAGATGAAGAAGGCAAACCCGTTGCCTTTCAAGACCGCTGCCCACACCGCAATTTCAAGCTCTCACAGGGCCATGTCAAGGATGGTTTACTGCAATGCCCTTACCATGGCTGGGTTTTTGACAAAAATGCCCAGGTCGTCGCGATTCCCTCTGAAAGTAAAAATTTCAAACCGCTTAAATCACGCTGTGCCAAACGTTTTGACGTGCTTGAACAGGATGATTTTATTTATGTACGCTTGGAAAGCCATCCCGACATTCAATCCGGCCCCTTTCGCATGCCCCATTACCGTGAACCCGGTTACCGCACCCAACGGCTTTTCAATGTCTTTAAAAACAATGTCACCAATTGTGCCGAAAACTATGTCGATGTCCCCCATACCGTCTTTGTGCACGATAAAATTTTCAGGGTCAGCCGCGATGAAAAGGTCGATGCCACCGTCACCCGCAAAAATGGCACGGTGAAAGTGGATTACCGCAATGAAACCGACAATATGGGCTGGTTTTCATTTTTTCTCAACCCCAAAAAAGAAAAAATCATTCACATCGATTATTTTCATGTGCCCAATATTACCAGCGTGGAGTATATTTTCTCACCGGGCAAAGAGTTCTATATCACCTCGCACAGCACACCCGTCAACGACCAGTTAACCCATGTCTATACCGATTTAACTTACCGTTTCGGCATTTTCACCCCCTTTGCCGGCCCGATCGTACGCTACCAAGGCCAGAGCGTCATTGATCAAGACATTGAAGTGCTCGATACCCAAATGGAAGTGATCCACAAATACGGCGAACGCTTTTCAAACTCCACGGCAGACATCGTCCATGTTTTGATTGAATCGCTGCGCAACGCGATCGCCAAGGGGCAAAACCCCGCTGAACTGGGCGAACAGCAACATGATTTTGAGTTCTGGATCTGATGCTGGAACTGGCCGTATTCTGGTTGCTTTTTGCCTGCTTGCTGCTCAACCCCAAAAGCCGTGCCCAATTGCGTCAGAAAAGCCCCTTTGAATGGGGGCTGGATACCAGCAATCTGCTGATTCAAGGGTTTCTGATTCCCTTTCTGCGCATGGCCGGGGTCTTTGCCCTGCTCAAATACTTCTGGCCCCAAGCTCAGGGGCTTTGGCAACTCTCAAACTGGGCGGGATTTCTGCTTTGTTTTATAGGGGTTGATTATCTCTATTACTGGAATCACCGCCTTTTTCACCACAAAAAAATTTTTCCGGTACATGTGGTGCACCATACTGTCACCCAAATGGATGTCATGGCCACCTCGCGCAATACCCTCTGGACCAGCTTTTTAATTCTCTATCTCTGGGTCAATGGTCTGCTGCTCTATCTGACCAATCTCAACAGCGGTTTTATAAGCGCCATGGCCCTGACCGCCTGCCTGGACATGTGGAAACACTCCAACCTGCTGCAAAACCAAACCGGCTTACAAAACTGGCTTTCCCGCTGGCTTTTGCTCATGACGCCCCTCAACCACGCCTGGCACCATTCCGCCAGGCTCAATTATAATTTTGGCGCCAATCTCAATCTCTTTGATCGCCTGCACGGCACCTACAGCGCAGAAACCGATTACCCCGAACGCTTGGGGGTACAATCCCATCTGCGTCCCTGGCAAACCTTGCTCTTTCCCTTTCAGCCATGACCTTGCTCTCAACCCTGCTTTCCTTTTTTCCGCTTTCGGTGCTGGTTTTATGGGGCAGCACGTTCTTTTTTCTGCTGCAGGCCCCCAATTTGCCTCGTTTTTTGCTGTTTCTGCTTTTTCCCTATCTCTATCCTTTGCTTTGCTTTCGCCTGCTCAATCTCTTTCACCCCTTGAAAGAAGGGCGCTATAACCTGAGTGAGCGGCAATACAATCCCTGGTGGGGCAGCCATCAGATTCAGCTGATTTACTTCGCCTGCCCCTGGCTGGAAGCCTTTTTACGACTGATTCCAGGGCTTTACAGCGCCTGGTTAAGGCTCTGGGGCGCAAAAATTGGCAAAGCCATTTACTGGACTCCCAATATAAAAATCGACGACCGCCCCCTGGTTGAGATTGGCGATCAGGTATTGTTTGGCCACCAGGTGCATCTGATCGGGCATGTCATTCTGCCCCACAAAGGCCAGATGCGGCTTTTCGTTAAAAAAACCAAGATTGGTAAGGCCTGTTTTTTAGGCGCGGGCTCACGCCTGGGCCCCGGTGTGGTGGTAGAAGACGGGGTTTTTCTGCCCATGCAGACCGATGCCCAGATCAGCCAGGTCTTCAGTGCTCCAGCGACAGGGCAAACCGAATGAGCCGGGCAGGACTGCTCACGCTCTTCCGCTGGGCCACAGACTGGAGCTGGAAACGATTTGAACGTGCCCTGCAAACGCCCTCTCAAGCTCAAAATCAAACCCTGCAAGCCATTCTGAAGGCCAGCAGCCTGAAAGGCATTCATGATTACGCGAGGTTTCGCCAATTGCCCCTGCGCTCCTATGAGGATCTTGCCCCCCGGATTTTAGCCGCCAAAACCAGCGAAAGAGGCTTTCTCAGCCGCCAAAGGCCACGGGCCTATGAGCCGACCAGTGGCTCCAGTGGCGCACAAAAGCTCATTCCCTATACCCCCGCACTGATCGCCAGTTTTACCCAACTCTTTGTTTTATGGGCCCATGATTTTCTCACGCATGGCCCCGCTCTGAAAGGAGGCCGACTTTATTTCAGCATTTCGCCCCAGTTTCATGAAACGAACGAAGGTCTGAGCGACGACAGCGATTATTTGAGCGGCCCCACAGCCTGGCTCTTTCGTCAGTTTGCCCTGGTCTCTCCGCACATCAAAAAGCTCAAAAACCCCGATGATTTTTTTAAAGTTTTGGCGCTTTCCCTGCTGGCAGCAGAAGATCTTGAAATCATCTCGATCTGGTCTCCCAGCTTTTTGCTCTCCTTGCTGAACTTTATTCAAAACCACCGCGAAATGCTGCTTGAAGCAGGGCAAAAAACAGAACACAAAATCGCGGGTCTGCACTTTCAAACCGGTGCCTTGCCCGCTGATAAACAGACTGAACTGCGCAAAACTGAACCCAATTGGCAAATCCTTTTTCCCACCCTAAAACTGATCTCCTGCTGGGGGGCTCAAAATGCCCGCACCGGCTTTGAAGAACTGAAACGTCTTTTCCCCCACTGCCATGTGCAGGAAAAAGGCCTCTTGGCAACCGAAGCCCCGATCAGTTTTCCTTCCGAAAAATACCATTTGTTTTTGCCCTTGCTCACCCAGGTTTTTTTTGAGTTTTTAGATCATACTGGGCAGATTCTTCTCTTGGATCAAATTCAGATCGGCCAGAGCTATGAGCTGATTATCAGCCAAAAATCAGGGCTTTTGCGCTACCGCTTAGGGGACAGGGTACGCGTGGTGGGCAAAGCCCTGAATACACCCTGTTTTGAATTTTTGGGGCGTGATCAGGCTATTTCAGACTTGGTAGGTGAAAAACTGAACGAAGACTATCTGGCCCAGATCGCGCAAAGTCTTTGGCCCGCGCTCTATCTCTGTCTGGTTCCCGACAGCGCGCTTCCGGGCTATACCCTCTTCAGCAATGCCCCCCTGAATATCCAGGCTTTTGAAGCCGAACTGATGCGCTCCCCCCATTATTGCAATGCCCGCCAATTGCAGCAGTTAAAACCTCTTCAGGCGGTGGTCGTGCCTGATTTAAGTGAAAAGCTGAAACGCTTTTTCAGCCAGGAACGCGGCCTGAAATGGGGCGATGTGAAAGACCGGTATTTGTACAGCCAGGAAAAAGATGGGAACTTGAGTGGCTTTTTAAAGAATTGAAAACCGCATCTGAAACCTGAATTTTCTGAGCTTTCAAACCTGATCAAAATTGAAAAAACGGGGTGGAGGCATATCCGAAGCGCAGACAGGTTTCACGCCTGAGTGACTTGAAACCTTGAAAATCTGCTGACTCCGCGCTGTATTTAGTGCATCATGCCAAGCTGCTGCATCATCATGCCCGAGTCCATAAAACCCCAATGCTCGATGAATTTGCCGTTGGCCATGCGAAAGATATCGACAGCCATCATATCGATCGGCTTATTGGTCGCATTCATGCCCATGAACATTCCTTTGTGGGTGCCTGTCAGGCGAAAACGGACCACGACCTTGTCTCCTTCAGAAATCACGTCCTCGACCTTGATCTTCATATCTGGAAAGCCGGTATGCATCATCGTCATAAACATCTTGAAATTCTCAAGTGTTGATTTTTGGGGATCCATCTGGGCATCATGGTCGATGGCGTCCATCGCAATGTATTTATCAGCCACATCGAGCTTAAATTGATTCATGACCTCGTCGTAAAACTTCATCACCAGGCTGCGTTGCCCCTCCCCCTGGGCAGGCATATGATGGTCAGCAAAAGCCGAAGGAGACAGCATTGTAACAAAACCAGTGGAAAGAACGAGGGCCAGTAGTATTTTTTTCATAAAGCAAGACTTCCTTGTTTTTTTAGACTTAATACTTACTATAGCCCAGATCGACGAGACATCAAAGCAGGGAACTTGACATTTTTTAAGAAGAAGGGGGAGCACCGCAAGGGACTCCCCCTCAAGCAGTTTAAATCTTCCAGCGCAGGCCAAAAATATCCCCCTGGCCGTTATAACCCAAGGTGCCTTCAAGATTGGGATTGAATTTATAACCCAATTCAAACCCACCGGAGGGCGGATAATAATCATTAAAACTACCGCCCCGGCCAAAGAAATTATAACCGCCAGCCAGGTTCAAGCGTCCCGTCAATTGAGGCGTAAATTTATAGGCCAGACCCAAGCCCAACTCCAAACCTGCCCAGCGCGAAAGCGTGGTATTGCTGAAATTGGCATTGCCCCAAACCCCAAAAATACCGCTCAATGAAAAACCACCCTGTTGCAGAAAGCGATACATGACGCGCACGTCATAGCGGCTGTTAATGCCATTGTTAAAGCCTTCTACCAGAAAAGGCAAGCCCAGTGATCCGCCCAGAGAAACCTGGGGCGCGAGTTTAAAGTCAAAAGCAATACTGGGACCCAGCGCAAAGACAAAAGAGGATTGATCCACCTCAGCTTTGGGCATGGTCGATGCCTGGGCAGCACCAGCACAGAGGCAGGAAGCAGCCAGAACCAGGGATGCAAAAGTATATTTCAGAGTTTTCATTGTTTATATTCCTTTACCAATAGTAATGATAATTTTTTCGATAGAATTCAAGTGTATCCTGAAGCCCTTCTTCAAGACTCCGTCGGGGTTGCCAATCGAGATCATTCTGAATTTTGCCAATTTCCATCACAAAATCACCCACGTCATAATTGCGACTGCCCGCAGGCCATTCAACCTGTTCAATCCGACCAGAACCCGCCAGGCGAATAATCGTACGGGCAAGCTCAATAAAGGCCGAGCCAAAACCCGCCCCAATATTAAAGATCTGCCCCACGGCTGCAGGGTGTAATCCGGCAAGTAGCATCGCCTCACAGGCATCCTGCACATGCAGATAATCACGGATTTGCATACCATCGCCATAGATTTTGATCGACTGGTCTTCAAGTGCGAGCCTGACGAAAAAGTTCAAAACATTGTACTTGGGATGCTGCATCTGGGCCCGAGGCCCATAAATATTGCCAATCCGCAGTGATGTTACCGGCAAACCATAATGCAGATGATAAATAAAATGGTATTGCTCAGCTGCGAAACGGTTGATCGAGTAAATATCCCGTGGCAAAACCGGAGAAGCTTCATTCACGGGCAAAGTGGGGGGTGCCCCATAAAACGCTCGCGTACCCGCAAAAACAATCCGGGCCTCAGGGTTTACCGCACGGCAGGCCTCCAGCAAAGTGAGATTGCCCTTGGCGTTGATATCCAAATCCAGAAAGGGATCCCGCATACTGTCAGAATGGCTGGTTTGGGCTGCAATATTGAAAATGACCGCCTGATCGCGGATCAATTCACGCAGCGCCTCTGCCTGGCGCAAATCAGAAAGATGTACTTGAACCTGCTCACGGATGCCATCCAGATTAAACCAATTGGCGCCATGATCGGGCAAGAAATTATCGACAAGTGTCACCTTGGCTCCAACAGCCACCAAGCGCTGAGCCAGGTTGCTGCCAATAAATCCCAGGCCGCCCAGGATCAAAACTTTTTGCTGCTGATATTGCGAAAACACGTTTGGCTATCCTTCATGATTCAGGTCAGAGAGCGGTTTCTTGAGCCGCTCTCCCAGTATACCTGATCAGAAGTTATATCCTGTACCAAAGGTCACGCCATGGTAGATCTGGCTGGCGTCTGAACCCAAATCAAAGAGCAGAAGCCCCTGATAGCCCAGATTAAGCGAAACCTTACTCTGGCCCATACTGAACATATCCCAATTGATCATGAAATTGATCAGGGTATCCCAGCGGCTGAGCGGCAAGCCTGCCAATTGAATATTGCTCAGGTCCTGCATAACATAGTGCGGCGCAACGCTAAACTCAAGTGAAAGCGGTTCAAAGATTTGATAAGCCGCCTGGAGACGCAGACCCGCGCCGATATACGAACGGGCAGCCAGAAAATAATGATTACGTGGGTCATTGCTGCTACCGGTCATGCGGTAATAGCCATCCAAACCAGCTGCCAGGTCAAAACTTGAGCTGCTGACCAGTTTATACAAAACGGCCAAGTCAGCATTGACCAATTCGGTAAGGGTGCCATTCTGGTTGCCGACATTGCTGGTATAGTCAAATCCGCTGAGAGAGCTGATATCCAGTGCAAGCCCCAAATTACCCAAGGTTGTTTGCGGAGCACCGAACCAAATCAGGGTATTGAGATTTCCAGCCATTCCCGCACTGCCACTGACTGTCTGCTCTGCATCGTTCATTTTTAAGCCCTCTTTGATCGAGGCGGGAACCCGCTCTTCATAGAGCAGTTTATACGTGCCGGTCAAGAGAATACGGTTATGCAGCGGAGCCAAAGCACTTGAAACGGGAGAAGCACTGCCTGCGGGTTTGGGAGTAGGGCTGGCCATCACCGTTTGCACAGGCGTGCTGCTGGCCGTGGGCAGAGGAATATTCACCAAACTGTCAGGGTCAGCAGGCTTCAGGGTAGGCGCAGCACTGGGAGCAGCCTTACTGGCCATCGGCGCAGGGCTGGCACTGAGATTCTTAAGCTGGTTTTCAAGATCCTCCAGAGAAAGATCGCCAGGTGATTTACTGGGTTTAGGTACAGGAGTGGCCTTGGGGCTGGGGGATACCACACTGGGTTTGGCACTGGGCTGAACCGTGGGTTTGGCACTCAACTTGGGCGAAGGCTGAACCGTGGGTTTGGCGCTCAACTTGGGCGAGGGTTGAACTGTGGGTTTGGCACTTAACTTGGGCGAGGGCTGAACTGTGGGTTTGGCACTCAGCTTGGGCGAGGGCTGAACCGTGGGTTTGGCACTCAGCTTGGGCGAAGGCTGAACCGTGGGTTTGGCACTTAACTTGGGTGAAGGCAAAACACTGGGAGGAGCAGAAGAAGCCGCTGGATTGAAAAGATTTTCAAGCGCTTGAAGATCTGCGCTGGTCGCAGGCTTGGGAGTGGCTGGAGCGGTACTGGGTTTGGCAGTCGGTTTTGCCGTGGGCTTGGCGCTGGGTTTAGAGCTTCCGTTCAAGAGGTTTTCAAGCTCATCCAAGGTCGAGCCCCCTGTACTGACAGGCTTGGGGGTTCCAGCCGGAGTACTGGGTTTGGCACTTGCCGGTTTTGCGGTGGGTACGGGTGTCGGTTTGGGTGTAGGCAAAGGTTTTGGCGTCGGTGTCGGCACCGGTCTTTGGGTTGGCACAGGCGTGGGCAAGGGTTTCGTGCTTGCAGGAGGAGAAGTCGGCGCAGAGCTCGAGGGAGGATTGCCAGAGGCATTTAAAAGCTGCTCTATGGCCGTCAGATTATCAACAGGTTGCCCGGTGGCGGGTGGTGCCCCTGTCACCGGTGGCTTGCCAGTAGAAGGCGCTGAAGTTTCAATCAACTGCTCCAGCGGAGGCGAGGGACGGGGCTGCGCCAAAGCCTGCTTCACATCTTCATAGAGTAAGCCCGCGGCCTTGGCAACCATGATCAGGGCTTCATAGCGGGTAATTTTACTCGTACCCCGAAATTTTCCATCGGCATAGCCATTGGTTAATTGCCAGGTATTGGTCAGCTTTTGCACCATTTCTTCATGTTCGCGATCGACATCTTTGAATTCGATCTTTTTTTCACGGGGCATGGGGGGAGAGGCCGTTAAATACGTCAAAAGGCGATCCATACTCTGGGCAAACTCATAGCGGTTCACTGGGCGCAAGCCTTCAAACAGGCCACTTTCCATCGTCATCAAATCCGCTTGAACCACTCGGTTGATAAATTTATATTCACGGCTATCGGGCAAGACATCCGAAATAATCAGCACAGTCGTATTGGGAATCACTTTCGAACCCAGCATGCGGTCGAGCACTTCAGCAAATTGAAAACGGGTTAAGGGCAGATCTCCGCCAAAACGGTCGTAGGTCACGCCGCGCATAATGCTCTTGTCATACATGACTTTGGCTTCCAAAGCCGCCCAATGCTTATAATCGATATCGTTATAAGGCAGGCCTTCAGCAATGGCACCTAAACTGATGCTCAAGACCAGGAAAAGAGCCAGATACACCCGAAGAATAGACTGTCTGAAAATAGTGCTCACCTTTTCTGAGTTATAGTATTAATTAAATTATAGCCTTAAATAAGTGCCAACTGACTTCTGATCAGGCAGCAAACCAAGGAGCCCGCATGCATATCCACCTCCACACCGATCCCTTGCCCTATTATGGCCCAGAATTGACCTCTCATTTCATTTACAACCACTTTGGCCTGCGTGGCGACGCCATGGTCGCCTTTGCTGGCCCCTGCCGTGTACAACTTAATGACATGGTAGACCTCGAAGATGTTCACGCCGATGCCCCTATTTTCAGTGAACTGATGTTACATTTTCTGATTGAACATTTCCAAACACCCCTCGAAACCATGGTCTTGCGCCAACGTCTGCTTACTGCTCAGATTCAAAATTTACTTCACGCCCACGGTCAAAACCAGATTCGGCGTTCAGGGGATGATCTCTATGACGCCAAAAACAAACTTTCGGTTTCAATTGCCACCGTTAGCCCTGTTTCTGGCTTGATTCACTTTGGCATCAATATTTCAAGTGCCAATACCCCCGTCTCAACCCGCGGCTTAGCCGATTATGAAATTGACTGGCAAACCTTTGCCCAGGAAACCCTCAATGCCTATGCCAAAGAAGATGCTTCTATCCGCTTGGCCTTGACCAAGGTACGCTGGGTTCACTGAGATTGGGGTCTATACCAACGCCTGAATTCGGCTGGACTGCCGGCAAAAACATTTTGATCGACAAACCCCTGAATACCGGCTACGCGTCCCCGATTGCTGAACTGCCAAAAAAGCCAAACCCGCTGATTGAATAGAACAGGTTCGCGCAGAATATCTCGCACCCAGAGGGAATAATCAGAAAAAGCGTTTTGTTTCAGATAGGTTTTGGCAAAGGTATCCGTGACATAGAGAAGTGGTTTTTGATGGGTATGTTTTTCAACTTGGTCTAAAAAGATCTGCACTTCCTTCACCAAGGCTTGTTGGCTGGGACGTTTTTTGCAATTGCCCCCAAATTCCAGATCAACGACGGGCGGAAGTAAATCGGGTTCAGAAGGCAAAAGTGAAATAAAATTTTGCGCTTGTTCTGACCCACTGCGGCAAAAAGTAAAAAAATGATAAGCTCCGCGCAAAAGCCCCACCTCACGACTCCCCTGCCAATTCAGAGCAAAACGCGGGTCACGAAAATCGCCTCCCTCGCTGGCCTTGATATAGACGAAACTCCAAGGTCCTTTTGCAACTTGAGGCCAGTCAATTTCTCCCTGATGCGCAGAAACATCAAGCCCTTGAATCGGATAGCGTCTCAAAGAGGGCCTATTCAACCAGAGATCTCCTTTTAAGATCAAAGCCACGCCGCCTAAAGCGATGAAAAATAAAAAAATCATCAGGATACCGATTCCTTTCAAGAAGGGACGGAATCTTATATGGCGAGAGGAGATCGTCGGATCTAAAAGTGGCAAGGGAAGCCCTCAAAATAATAAATTAGATCTTTTCTTAACAAAAACTTAGGCAAAAATTAGAAAGAAATCTGGATCAGTTGCCTATAGTATAATGGAGATTAGCTATAGCGCAAGGAAGGTTATCATGTTCAACGGCAATGTGAACTACAACAACCCGCAAATACCGATGGCAACAACGGTACCGGTTCAAGGCAGTCCGCCGCCGGTCTACCCGCAACAATATGTTCAGCCGCAGGCTCCCTATCCCCAGCCTGCCTATGGGGCTGATCAGGCCCGCTTCTCACCTCAGATGCCCATGCCCTCACCCGCTCCTGCCGTTGAAGTGGGTCTGTTTGATAAGATGAAATCCTATTTCAACGATGTTTACCGTTCCGATGACAATCTGCGCGCCTATAAAGTCTTTCAAAATGATGTAGACAATAACCCCGCCACTCTCAAACCCGGAAGTGGCGATAAAACCCGTGTCAGCGACCTGCAGCAGAAACTGAATATTGCCGGTATCAAAGCCAATGTCAATGGCATTTATGGTTATGCCACCGGTGAAGCTGTCAAAGAATTCAAGGTTCAAATGGGCCTAAATGACGGCTATCTTGATGCCAATGGCAAACCTGCAGTCTCTGATATTGCCACGCCCCAAATGCAGTCTGTACTGCAGTCCGTGGTCAGTCGCAAACTCTCAGGTCAGCCCGGCCCCACCAATCCCCTGCCTGTTTCTCAGGAAGACTTGCTCTGGGCTCAGAATCTGATGACCCGCGTGCAAAATTTTGGCTATAAACCCAGCCAGCAGGAATATGACCGTTACCAGGATATTCAGGCCCGCCAGCAAATGAATGGGGCTCCGCAAATGCCGGTTCCTCAACAGCCGGTCGCACCGCCCGTCATGGTACAGCCCCCCCAACAACCTGTTTATGCTCCCAGCCCCACAGCTCCGGTTCAGGGTGCAGTTACGCAACAGGAACTGGACTGGGCCACCCAAATGCAGGATCGGATTGTTCAAGGCTATCGCCCCAGCCCTCAAGAGGCTGCAGCCTACGACAATATTCAGAAACGCTATGCAGCGCAACAACCTGCTCCCAGCCCCAGCATGCCTCAACCCTCTGGGCAATTGCGTCCTGTCACCCAGGAAGAACTGGACTGGGCTTCGCAAATGCAGGATCGGATTGTTCAAGGCTATCGCCCCAGCCAGGCCGAAGCCGATCGCTACAATGACATCTACACCCGTTATCAGAGCCAACCGGCCAATCCTGGAACAGCACCTTCGCAACCAGCCAAACCAGAAAAACCGGCCTATGATCCCGGTGTCAGCGCACCCGTGGTAGAAGACAAAACCGTCAGTCAGGAAGAACTGCAATGGGCCATGGATCTGCAAAAGCGGATCGATACCCAGGGCTATCGCCCCACCCAGCATGAAATTGCCCGTTACACGGATATCTATACCCGTTATCAGGCCCAGCAGCAACAGCCTGCGGCGCCCGCCCAGCCCACACAACCGCAACCGCCTGTGCAGACAATTCCGGGTCAACCTCAGCAACCCCAACAGCCTGTGGCTCCCCAGCGAGGTGCCACCATGGATGAAATCCATTGGGCCAATCAACTTGAGGACAAAATGGCCAAAGGCATTCGTGCCACAGCTCAGGAACTGCAACAATACAATGAAATTCAAATGAAGCTCGCCAATTTTGGGGTCGCCTCAACAATACCGGCTGCCCCCACGGCCCCCGTCAGCGCACCGTCTGGCGATATCACCCAGTCTGAAATTGACTGGGCCTTGCAACTGCAACACAAGGTTCAGTTTGAAGGCTATCAGCCCACCCAACAGGAAGTGGATGCCTATACCCAAATTTATGCGCGTTATCAACAGTTGCTGGCGCAACAACAGGCTCAAGCCCAGCAGCCTGCTGTTCAGCCCCAACAGCCCGTAGGGCCTGCCGCCCCCACTGCTCCTGCCGCTCCCGCGGGCGTACAAGCCCCCAGCCAACAGGAAATTCAGTGGGCCATGCAGCTGCAGCAGATGGTACAACAGGGGTATCAGGCCAACGAACAGGAAATCGCAGCTTATACCGATATCTATAACCGCATGCAGCAAAGTGGAGCCACGGCTCCAGCAGCCCCGACAGCACCTACAGCTCCTGCACAGCCCCAGGTGGGTCAGCCCGCCCCTGTGACCCCAGGCAGCGTCATGGTCAATATCGGAGCCGCCGATCCTGAACTGCAATGGGCACTTGAATTGCTCAACCGTTTCCGCCAAGGCTATCAGCCCACAGCACCGGAAATGACCATGTATGAGCAAATCATCAGTCGCAAGGCCGTGCCTGGCGCCACCCCTTAAGAAAGTAGCGAACCAAAGACCGGGGCATCCCGGTCTTTGGTCTTGAAAAGAACATGAATTTTCGCATTTCAGCTCTTCTTCCCCCGCTTCTGACGGGCGTTCGAGGCCTGCAAAGCCCCCAGTCAAAACCCACCCTTTCAGGCATTCCAGCAACCCTGGCCCCGCAAGACCGTCTCCAGATTGACACAAGCGCCCTTCAAGGGCCAGGCGCAGATCTCTTCGCCAGCCACGAAGCCTGGCTTCAGGAAATGCAAAAGATTAACCATGTTTCTCCGACAATGGAAAGCCTGCCTGATTTTTCAGTCACCCCTTTGCGGATTGGCGTCTCCCTGGCCCAAAAACAAGCAAGTTTTTCAGTTGAAAAAGGCAATTTATGCGTGGATACTCCCCAAGGCACGGTCCGCTTGGGATATTTCGAAAATACACGCTTTCAAATTCAGGCCCAAGCCGGCGGTTTTCAGATTAAAACTGCTGAAGGTCAGGATTTGGGAAGTTTTGAAGGGGTTTTACGTTTCGAAAATGAATCAGATCGGGTCTCCATCAATGGCAGTCGCTACCGGGGCAGTTTAGAAATTCGCCCCCACCCTGAAAACCCAGCAAGTTTCAATCTGATCAATACCGTGATGCTTGAAGACTATCTGCTCAGCGTCGTGCCCTCTGAAAGCCCTGCTTCCTGGCCCTTGGAAAGCCTCAAAGCCCAAGCCATGGCCGCTCGCACCTATGCGGTTTCAAACTGGCGCAAACGTGAAGCCCTGGGCTTTGATATGAATGCCGATACTTCAGACCAAATGTATACCGGCATTCAAGGCGAGCAACCCAGTTCCAGTCAGGCCGTCAAAGCCACCCAGAACCAAATCATTACCTATCAGGGCAAACCCATTACCGCCTTGTTTTTTTCATGTTCTGGGGGCATGACCGACTCCGCACAGGAAGTTTGGGGCACAGACCTGCCCTATATCCAACCCGTCAAAGATTTTGATCAGGAAGCTCCCCGCTATCGCTGGAGCAAGACCATGAACCAGGCTCAACTGCAGGGAGCCCTCAAAAAATTGGGCCTCAACGTAGGCCGTCTGCGTGAAATTGAAATTCTTGAAAAAACACCCCAAGGCCGGGCCAAACGTATTCTGTTTAAAGGCAGCCAAGGACAGGCCGAAGCAGATGCAAATAAATTCCGTTTTGCTGCAGGTCTTTCCAGTACACTCTGGACCCCGCAAAGCAATGGAACCCCCCCTCAGGAATTTGTTTTTTCAGGGGGCGGTTGGGGGCATGGCCTGGGCATGTCTCAATGGGGTGCCCGGCAAATGGCTGCTGATGGAAAAAGCGCAACTGAGATTATTCAACATTATTATCAGAATATTGAAGTTTCAGCCCTTCAGCCAGAAACATAGTGCAAGGCCAAACAGCAAGCCCTGGGGCGGGCCTGAGTTTGCGAAAGATTTAATTTTATGCTAAGATTTTATTAAATTATGATCATATTTCAGGAGAAATGACCATGTTGAAAAAAGCTTCTGGTTTTCTTATTCTCGGCATGAGTCTGGTGGCCTGTAATAATAATGTACAAGCACTTCGCACCCCAAACACTCCCCAACTGCTCAATGCAGCATCAGCCCCCAGCACACGTGCGATTACAGACGCACGTTACAGCTATTCTGCCGATCGTACAGAGTTGCTGATTACCCTGACCCACGACAATGGTGAAACGGCTGAGCATTCCCTCGTGCGTCGTCCGCTTGATGGGTTTGCTGTCGTTGCCCAAACCACGATTAAACGCAATGGCAGTGTGGTCAGCAGCGCCCGAACCACCCCTTCAGAAGCACAACTCGTGATCAAAACCGCAGCCAATAATGGCTGGCAGGATATTTACCGGGATCTGAAAGACCGTTACCGTCTGGCGGGCTTGGTAAACTAAAATGAAACGCTTGGCTCTGCTGGCTTTAAGCATCACCTCACTTCTCAGCGCCTGTCAAACACCTGTACCCAACGCGCAAAGCACCGCAATACTTCAGGCTGCAGCGGCACGCCCCCGCAGTACACCGGATCGCTTTCTCTGCGCCATGGAACCTGGCAGTGGGGGATTCACCATGCTCAAAGTCATGGATCTCAGCAGCCATACGGTACGCTCTGTTTTTGTGCCAGGCCAGGTGCTTTCTGTGGATGGAGTTCAGCAGGAGCGCAAGCTCTATCTCAGCAGCCGCGAAGGCGATACCCAGCCTCTTTTCAGTCTTTTTGAAGTAGATATTGAAAAACTGCTGATCCGCCGGGTGGCCTCTTTTTCTCAGGCCGGGCTTTGGCCCAGTGACTTTCTCGTGCGTGACGGTCAACTCTATGCTGCAGGCACGCGCCAGGGGCAGGGTCAGTTAATGAGCCTCAACCTGGTTCAGGGCGGCTGGCAGAATATTGTACAAAACTTTGCCACAGGCAATTTGGAATGGGGCAGAAGCCCCAATCTGGTTCAATCTGTGGCATTTGATGAAGATAAAATCACCCGCACCACGATCGATATCCTTCAAAAACGGGTGGTCAATGTGCAATCCTTCGACCACGGCATTCCCTTTGGCAACAATGTTGGCCTCAGTTCACCCGATGCAAGCTATTTCTATGCTCTGCACCAGCTCAAAGGTGAAGTTGAAATTTATTCCTATGATATCGCCTCGGGGGCCAGCAATAACTTAATCAGCTCTGAAAAGGCCGTGGGGATCCTCTACAACAGCGTGATCAGTCGTGATGGTCGCTTTCTCTATGCCACAATCGACAATAAAATTCACCGCTACGAACTCCAGGGCACCCAAATGAAACGCCTGCCACCAATTGAACTGCGCACTTCAGAAGCCCGTTATTTGACCTTATCTCCCAATGCTTCCGTACTCTATGTTTCTCATGATCGTCAAAACGCGATCAGCCAAATCAACCTCAGTCCTGATGGCGGTTATACCATTCAGGAACTGGCTTATCCTGGTCAAAACAACGAAGTCTTTGTTTTCTAAATCCAGACGATCTTCTGCCTGAGACAAAAGTGAATCTGCTATAGTATGGGCAGGAGCAAACAGCTATGAAACAACCCTCACCAGCCTTTACACGTTACGCCTGGGGCCTGCTTGCTTTTTTGGTGGGTGTCATTCTCTGGGGCGCCTGGGTACGCATCAGTGGGGCTGGCGCTGGCTGCGGCAATCATTGGCCCACCTGCAATGGCGTTGTTTTGCCAATTGCACCCAATACCAAAACCCTGATTGAATTTACCCACCGACTGACCAGTGGCCTCTGTCTGCCTCTGGTTCTGGGGATGATGATCTGGGCCTGGAAACTTTTTCCCAAACAGCATGCTGTTCGCAAAGCTGCAGCCCTGACCCTTTTCTTTCTGCTCAGTGAGGCGGCCTTGGGAGCCGGTCTGGTGAAATTTGAACTGGTCGCCCAGAATACCTCCGTAGCCCGCGCTATTACAGCGGCTTTGCACCTGATCAATACCTTTACCCTGGCAGCAACCTCAGCACTCGTAGCCTGGTGGTCGGCTCACCCTGCCCCCTTGGCCTGGAACCAAAACAGACAGGCAAAATGGCCCCTTCTACTGGCCATGGCTGCCCTGATCGTCACAGGCATGAGTGGCGCTGTGACCGCCTTGGGGGACACACTCTTTCCCACGACTATTTTTGTAGAGGGAGGTATTTTTGCCCGTTTACAGGAAGATCTCTCTGGCAGCACGCATTTTCTGGTACAATTGCGCCTGATACATCCGATTCTGGCAGTAGGTCTGGCTTTTTATTTGCTTTTTCTGAGTTCTTCGTTGCGTGCAGATCATGAAGAAGGGCCCCGGATGCGCTTGGGCAGCTTGCTGACCACGCTTACGATTTGCCAATTCTTGGTGGGTTTCAGCAATATTCTTTTGGCTGCCCCGGGTCTGATTCAGATTGTGCACTTACTTCTGGCGGTCTCTATCTGGCTGACCCTGATTTTACTGCTCGTCAGCGTTCTGGCTGAAGAAGCTGAAAACGCAGGCATTGAAAAACCGCTGGCCGTAACCAGCGGTTAAACATCAAATTGAGAGTTTTGTTTAATCTTCTGTTTCATCGTTCACCGTGCTCAAAATTTCAAAAACTTCTTTGCCATAACGGGTGACAATACGTTTTCGAATCGTGGCAGCACGTGCTTCGTGACCAATGCGAATCATTTCAAGATACTCCTGCATCATTTGTTCACAATTTGCGTTTATTTTCTTATGTTGACGCATGGCTGAAAATTTCATAATACACTCCTTTCTACTTTTAATTAGACGATTTTTGCTGAGATCTGTTCCAGAGGATAGCGTATGAAATGAATTGAAATGACAAACAGCACTCATGATACATGCTTCGGGGTACAAACGGATATGGGATTGCTCAATCGAGTGGAGCAGGGGCCATAAGGGCTGGCCCCGTGGGACAAGGGCGCAGTAAATAGCCATAATAGCCAAGAATCTCGCGGGGCAAAGACCAATACAAATCACGCCATTCAAAGATCCGGGCATACGTCCCCCAAACCGGGCTAACCCCACATTTTGCCAAAGCCAGTTGTGTGCGCAGAATATGAAAATAACTGGATACCACAATCACAGAGCGCAAATGCTGCTGCTCCAGCATTTGAAAGGTATTCTTGGCGGTTTGAAACGTATCATAGCCTTCGGTATCAACCAGCAGATCTTCACGGGGAACCCCTTTGCGCACCAGATAACGTCCCATCACCACACCTTCTTCATGGCCCTCTTTGCCCAAGCCTCCACTGACCAGAATAAAAGCCACCTGTTTTTTCTGATAGAGTTCCAACGCCCGATCGAGACGGGCTTTGAGCCGGGGAGAAACCTGACCATTGGGCAAAACCTGAGATCCCATCACCAAAGCAACATTGGCACGATCTTTGCTGTCGTGCAGGCCGACCCACAAAATCCAGCCCGTCTGCACCAATCCCCCCAATAGGAGTACTCCCAAGCAAACCAGTCCAATCATCAGGGGCAGACGCAGACGATTCAAGTTTCGCTGACCGAGACTTCAGACTCAAGCGCTGCAGCAAAGCTTTTCACGATCTCGGCAGCAGGTAAAACCTCATGAATGGTTTCAACGCTTTTACCAGCCTGCCAAAAATCCTTATAGCCATTGCCTTTTAAGGCCGCCTGCTTTAATTTCCAAACCGATTGCAAGGCATAAAGCGTACGCATCAGGTATTTGGTGCGGCGGTTTTTAAGCAACTTTTTCTCAAGCCAGGAGGCATTGATGCCCATCCGTTCAACAGCTGGGGTTTTGATAATCGCGCAGGGCGTGCCAGAAAGACGATCGGTCAGAACAATATCCTCAGCATGGGCCTTGAGAATGGCCTGTTTATAATCTTCATGGGCTTTACACTCTTGGGTCGCAATAAAACGCGTTCCCATCTGCACGCCCGCATAGCCCATCTCCAGGGCTTCCCGAAACGCCTGGGGGTCGCCAATCCCCCCCGCACAGATCAAGGGCTTGCCCAAATCCTTGAGATCGGCCAGTAAACGCTCTGCACTGCGTTGCCCAGCGTGCCCACCGGCCCGCTCATTCACACAAATCAGGCCATCGACGTCTGCCTCCAGCGCTTTAAGGGCCCATTTGCGTTCGGTAACGTCGTGATAGACAATACCGCCTAACGGACGCACCTTTTCAACCACCCAGCGGGGGTTGCCCAAAGAAGTCAGAAAGAAGCGCACACCTTCTTCAAGTGCGATTTCTACCCAGGTCTGCATGCGCTCTTCATAGGCCTTTGCCGATTTTTCAATCAGCACATTCATGCCAATGGGTCGATCTGTCTGGCTGCGAATCCAACGCAAACCCTCACGAAAATCATCGCCATAGACAAAGACCATTGAAAGGGGCTGAACCACACCCAACCCTCCGGCAGCAGAGACGGCAGCCACCAATTCTTTATTGCTGCAAGGATACATCGGGCCACAGATCAGCGGAACCTCAAGGCCCAGCTGTTCGCTAAAAGGGGTTTGATATGTCATGGTTGAATACCTCAATACTCACGATACCACAGTGCTTAGGTACTGCCGCGCTCCGGATCCAATAAACAGCTGTTGATTTCTTCAAGCGAAGTGTCTCCTGAAATCACCTTGGCCTGGGCATCCTGAAACAAAGGAATCATCTGGCAATGTTTCAAAGCCAGATTGCGTACACTTTCAGTGGTGCACTGCCCTTGACTGATTGACTCACGCAGTATTTCAGTAGGCAATAAAATCTCATGAATACCAATTCGGCCACGGTACCCACTCTGACTGCACTTGGAGCAGCCTTTGCTGCGATAGAGGATCAAAGATTCCTTAATATCTGCTTTGAGCTGCTGCTTCTGTAAACTGCTCGCTTCAAAGGGTTCCTTACAATCTGGGCAAAGGCGTCGAATCAGTCTTTGCGCACAGATCATGGCAATCGAAGCGCTTACCATAAAAGGGGGAATATCCATCTCCATAAATCGCGTAATCGTAGAGGGTGCATCATTGGTATGCATAGTTGAGAGCACAAGATGCCCCGTTAAAGAAGCCTCAATGGCGATCTTGGCCGTTTCGCGATCGCGAATTTCACCCAATAAAATAATATCAGGATCATGACGTAAAAACGCTTTCAAGGCCCGTTGAAAGCTCAGTCCGATTTCAGTATGTGCTTCTACCTGAACAATGCCCGGAATACTGTATTCAATCGGATCTTCTATCGTCAGGATCTTGCGATCAGGCGTATTCAGCTCATTCAGAGCCGCATAGAGTGTTGTGGTCTTGCCTGAGCCTGTGGGCCCAACATTGAGAACAATCCCATAGGGATGGCGCAAACCCTCACGGTAAAGCGCCAGAGAACGGGAGGTAAAACCAAAATTCGTAAGCGCCACCTGACTGCGCTGTTTATAGATAATACGCATGACAATGCTTTCGCCAAACTGGCTGGGTATGGTCGAGAGACGTAGATCAACATCCAGCTTTTTTGATGAGTAGTGTTTAAATGCAATTCGCCCGTCCTGGGGCATGCGACGTTCTGCAATATCCAGATTACTCATGATTTTTAGGCGAGAACTCAGAGGAAGAATCAATTTCCGTGGCGTCAGACGGTGCATTTCACGTAATTGCCCATCAATACGATAACGAACAAGCACCTCATATTCCTGAGGCTCAATATGAATATCTGAAGCATCCATCTGGCAGGCGTTTTCAATCAGACGGTTCACCAAGCGGGTAATAAAGGGACTGTTCTCTTTGTCACTTTCCTCCTCTATCTCTTCCGGCGCAGCCGGTTCAGTCGTATCCGCAAAAAGTGAAACCAGCTCCTGTTCCAAATCCTGAAAACGTGTCACGGGCTCCATCAAGTTTTGCTGAAAATTGACCTCTGTTGGAACAGATACAAGCCCCAGAACTGGCGCATCAGGTACGGGTTCCGATTCATTTGAAGCAAGCAAACTTTGTTCCAAAACAAAAGGAGAAACCAGGGCCCGACCACTGCCTGGATAACGGCTCAAAAGATCAATTAAAGCCAATTCAAAGGGATTACTTAAAGCAAAAGTCAAAGGCTCGCCTGGAACAGGCTGCAGAGGGAGAACCCCATTGCTGCGAATAAAATTGAGAGGAAACACCCCCAACTGCAAATGGGACGGATTAATCTTTTCCAGTACAGACCAATCCAAATACTCACCCAACTGTCTCAGCGTCTCTTGCTGAGTCATCCCTCGGGCTTCAAGAAAAAGAAAAGTCTCAGAAAGATTCAAAAACTCCATTTGCCCAAGTGATTCAAAACTAAAATTCAAACGTTCCCCCAGCCAGACTTTAAAGGCAGATAAACTGTGCGCACTTTTTTTGAGTTGAGACGAAAGCACGGGCTTCGTAAGCTTATTTTCCCAAATCTGACCCGTAGAAAGATAATGGCGAACTTTGGCCAAAAGCTCGTCACTGTCAAAGGGTTTTTGAATAAAGTCTACGCCACCGGCCTGAAACGCCTTCAGCTGATCCGCTTCGGTATTCAGTTGGCCAGAGACAAATACAATTGGGATTTTTGCCAAAACAGGGTAATTTTGAAGTTTTCGACAAAGTGTATAGCCATCCAGATCGGGCATGAGCACATCCAGTAGAATCAATTGCGGACGTTCTTTGGCCAAAATCTCAATTGCTGCCTGAGCACCTTTAGCAGTTAAAACCCTGTATCCCGAACGTTTCAGAATCGTTTTTGCCAATAACAGAATATCCGGAGAATCGTCAATACACAGAATGGTGGTATCAAGTGGCGCATCTTCACTCATGACAGCTCTCCAGCAGATATAATGCCCTATTTGAATCTATGGCTATACTGATTCTAGCACCGTTTTTTTAACCTTCACAGGAAGCTTCAGCAAAGGACGTAAAAAACGCCCCGTATGCGAAGCGGGGTTTTGGGCGACCTCTTCAGGCGTGCCTTGCGCGACAATTCGGCCGCCCTTATCCCCCCCTTCTGGGCCCAAATCGATCAGATGATCTGCCACTTTAATGACATCCAAATTGTGCTCAATCACCAACACAGTATTGCCCTTATTCACCAAACGCTGAATCACGTCTAGAAGTTTGGCTACATCAGCAAAATGCAGACCCGTGGTAGGCTCATCTAATAGATACATCGTTTTTCCTGTACTGCGCTTGCTCAGTTCAGTCGCCAATTTCACGCGTTGGGCCTCTCCGCCTGAAAGTGTATTGGCAGGTTGCCCCAACTGAATATAGTCGAGCCCCACGTCAGAAAGCGTCTGAAGCTTGCGCTCAAGCGCAGGAATATTGGCAAAATGTTCAAGCGCTTCTTCAACGGTCATATTCAACACATCGGCAATCGAAGCGTCTTTCCATTTGACGGCCAGGGTTTCACGGTTATAGCGCTGACTTTTACAGACTTCACAGGGCACGTATACATCGGGCAAAAAGTGCATTTCGATCTTGTTCATGCCATCTCCCTGACAGGATTCGCAGCGCCCCCCTTTGACATTGAAGCTGAAACGTCCGGGCTGAAAACCGCGTACTTTGGCTTCTACACTTTGGGCAAAAAGTTCACGGATCGGGGTAAACAAACCCGTATAGGTCGCTGGGTTTGAACGGGGAGTGCGCCCAATCGGAGACTGATCAATAATGATCAGCTTATCGAGTTGGGCGATCCCTTCAACCGAGAGCACGCCTTGAGGGCGCGGCGTATTGTGATGCAATTCATGCCAGATCCAGGGAGCCAGAATCTCATTGATCAGGGTGGATTTGCCAGAACCCGAAACCCCGGTGACACAAATCAACTGCCCCAAAGGAATCTCAAGATCGAGGTTTTGCAGATTATTGCGGCTGGCCTGGCGAATGCTCAAAGTATGGCCATTGCCTTTTTTGCGCTTTTTCGGAACCTCAATCTGACTCTTGCCACTGAGATATTGTCCGGTTAAGGATTCCTTACTGCCCATGATCTCTTTCAGGCTGCCCTGAGCGACCACCTCTCCCCCATGTCGCCCAGCGCGAGGCCCAATATCGACCAGGTGATCGGCGGCCCGAATCGTATCCTCGTCATGCTCAACCACAATCAGGGTATTGCCCAAATCACGCAGGCGTTCAAGGGTTTTAAGCAAGCGCTCATTGTCCCGCTGGTGCAAGCCAATGCTGGGCTCGTCAAGAATATACAAAACACCCACCAGACCAGAGCCTATCTGGGTCGCCAAACGAATCCGCTGCGCCTCGCCTCCGGAAAGGGTATTGGCGCTGCGATCCAGGGTCAGATAATCCAGCCCGACATTCAGCAAAAATCCTGAGCGTTCTTTCAGTTCACGCATAATCAAAGCTGCAATCATGGCCTCACGAGGATTTAAATGACAGTTTTCAAGCCAGGCATGAAAATTTTCAATCGAAAGCCCTGTAATGTCTGCAATCGAGTGCTCACCAATCCTGACAGCCAAAGCCACAGGTTGCAGACGGCGCCCCTCACAGACCGGGCAGAGCATTTTTTCCATATACTGCTCCACTTCCTGGCGGGTGGAATCGGAAGTGCTTTCAGAATACAAACGCTGCAAACGCGGAATCACGCCTTCAAAGCGGGTAAAAAAGCTGTATTGCATTTGGCCTGCGCTTTTGCTGCGATATTCAACCTGCATGCGCTGCTCAGAGCCGTGTAAAAGGGTATGCTGGATTTCCTCTGGAAGCTTTTCAAAGGGCGTATCTAAGTCAAAAGTCATTTCCCGCTGCAGGGCTTCTAAAAGGGTACGCAGATAGCTGCCACCCGATTGATCTAAACTTTTACTCCACGGCCTGACTGCGCCTTGAGCAATACTCAGACTGGGCACGGGAATAATTTTTTCAGGCACGATTTCCTGACGGGCTCCCAAACCATGACATTCTTTACAAGCGCCAAAGGGGCTATTAAATGAAAACAAGCGCGGCTCAACCTCGGGAAAGCTAAAGCCGCAGTCAGGACAAGACAGATTTTGGTTGAACAAACGGGTTTGGGCTGGCTCTTCCAGATTTTCAATCTCGACCAAGCCCTCGGCTTTTTTGAGGGCCAGTTGAATTGACTCGGTTAAACGGGAAATCGCTTCTTCTTTGAGTTTCAGACGATCAATCACCAGCGAAATATCGTGTTTTTTCTGCTTGGCCAAGGGGATTTCATCACCCAGTTCATGAAAAACGCCATCGACTTTAACCCGTGAAAAACCTTCGCGCAAGAGACCATCAAGCAAAGACTTGTACTCCCCTTTGCGTCCACGAATCAAAGGCGCCAAAATCCCAATCTTGGTTCCCTCTGGCCACTGTCGGATCTGATCCACGATCTGATCCAGGCTCTGGGCCTGAATTTTTTGCCCACAATCCGGGCAATGGGGAATGCCAATCCGGGCATACAAAAGGCGCAGATAGTCGTAGATTTCGGTTACAGTACCGACTGTGGAGCGGGGATTATGACTGGCAGATTTCTGATCAATCGAGATTGCAGGTGAAAGTCCTTCAATATGTTCCACATCGGGCTTGCGCATCTGCCCCAAAAACTGACGGGCATAGGCCGAAAGGGATTCTACATAGCGGCGTTGCCCCTCCGCAAAAATCGTATCAAAAGCGAGGCTGGATTTCCCCGAACCACTGACCCCCGTAAAAACAATCAATTGATTTCGCGGCAGACGCAGACTGACCTGTTTTAAATTGTGTTCTGAAGCGTTTTTAATCAGTATTTCTGAGTGCGTCATGGTCCTATTTCACCTGCATCATCAAGATTATATTTCAAAAATCGGGGGTGTATACTTACAATTCACTCCTGTATACCAGGATACCGCATGACTCAAAAAAAAGGAAAGAATTGGATCCAAGATATTTAAATCAGATTAAATTTCTTTTTTTTGTTATCAGAAATCTGTTAAATATAAATTAAGTATGGACAGACACAAGCACCGAATTCAGATAAAAGATTCGGTGAACTATATCTCAAGCGCAAAGGAAGGAATCTCCTCATGAATGTATGGTCTAGCGCTGGAGCAGAATCCCGCTCCAAATCCGAACTGGGTCTGACCTCTGTAGAACAGCAGCGCATGCTGCGCAACAACAACGGCATTACCTCCACTTATATGAGTGAAAAAGATGCCCGCAGTGGTGAAGCCGAAAATGAAGATCAAAAAATTGCCGATAAAGAGCTGAAAAAAATCGCTTCTGATCATTTGCGTCAAGCGGCTCAGTTGCGCTTTATCGGTTCTGTTTTGAACGCAATTGGAACTATTGCCAATATCGGCATGAGTTCAGGCAGTCAGCAAGGTGTGAATTGGGCAACCGCCATTCCAGGTCTTTTAAATGCTTTGGGTGACGTCGTCAATAAATACATGGATCTTCAGAAACAGGAAGCTGAAGTGGATGCGGTAAATGAAGAACTGGGCAAACTAAAGGGCGACCGTATGCAAACAGCGGCTCACGTTCGTGCCCTGGATGCAAATCCTTACGCTTAGTTTTTAAAGGAGACAGTTATCATGCCATCAATTCAGGCAATGCGTTCGGATGCCCTGGCCCTCCGTGCCAAGGAGGATATCCAGGAAAAAATTCCGAGCTTTTACAATTCAGTCAATCAGGCTCTGGGCACCAGCATCGTGCAAGGCCAGGACGCTGCAGAACAACTGATCAACAGCCGTTTTGAAGCAGCCAATAAAATTGCAGCTGAGTTGCGCCAAAAGGTTGATGGCAAAGGTGGCTTGACTGAGCTAGGGGTCAGTATGACCATGAAACTGATCAGTCAAACGCTGACAATTGCACTCTCAGCCCTCAGCAAAACAACCACGACGAAAATCTCAGAATTGGCTTCGGCCCTGGCGAATTTTCTCTTGGAACAGGCAGCTCTCCGTGAACAGTGGGATGCGGGTGTTGCAACCTATGCCCAATGGACCGTTCAAGCCGGTTACACGGGACATGATACGGTCGGTTTGGATATGAGAAACACCATGCGCTCAATGGGGGGACGCGGGGCGATTAAATACCGCGATGCGCTTACGCCCCGTTGGACAGACCGACGGGGCTATGCTGGCAGTGCAACGGTACCTGGTCCCAATGGATATGATACGCTTTATAGTTGGGGATCTGTCGGATCGATTACCCGCATAGGCCAAACCTAGACGGTCTTTATACTTCAGCGCAGAGAACGAAAGGAAATTTAAACACATGGTCGGCATTGGAAACAGCCAACTTTCTGTGAATCTCACCTCACGTGATATTCACAATACCCGTCTCAATCAAACAGCAACCAGCATGAGTGCAGCAACCGCAGGGTTCGTCTGGAACCCTACCTCTAAGCTGATTATCCGCAAAGAAGAAACAGATAAACAGAACGATGACAATTTAACCTTTTTGTTTGAATATCGCGCGCTGCTCAACTCTCGCCTGCAAACCCTGATTACCCAACTCAGCAATGCTTTGTCTGCCGACCTTGAAGTGGCCATGAGTTCAAGTAACTCACGCTGGAATAACGACCGTTCCGCCATGAACGGGAACTCAACCTCTACTGTGCAGGACGCAGGGGCAGGCCGTACAGCCTTTAACTTTATGATGGGCTGGATGACCACACGTACGGAAACCCAGGCCGCAGCTCTGGGGGCAGCCCCCACTGGGCCGGATCAGCTTTTTGATGTAACCTTTAATTCTGCTGGCAGCAATGGAATCAACGCCGCCCCGATCAATGGTCCCACTATTGCCAATCGCAGTATCCGTGTCGCCGGTTCAGCCACGCTTACCCAGGCAGATCCTGGTCTGGCAGATGTCCTCTATGTCAGTGGGATCAACGGAATTGGTACACCTACTTTCAAATATTCAAACGATGACTCTGACGATCAAGCAGGAGCCGGTACCAACCCGAACCCTGAAAATGTACTCAACAATAGCTTTTCTGGCCCACTCGGCATAGAAGCTGATTTACAGGATGCCAAAAATCTATTTCAGAAAGTGCTCTTCGATGCAGTCTCAAGCATTGAATACCGCTCAGTACTGAGCTCTGGCCTATTTAAAAATATTATCGTATCTGCAAGTGCAAGTCTCGCCAGCGGCTCTCAGGCCCAAGGCAGTATCAGCATGACCTATAACGGTACACAGGATGGGGGAAGACTCGATATCAGTCTCGATAAACTCACCTGTTTCTATCACTCTTAAAAACGTTTCAGGCGTAGGAAAGGAATCAATACATGGGTTTTAGTTTTGGCTTAGGCTCTGATGTTATGGCCAATCAACTTCAAAAGGATGCCACCCTTTTCAAGCTGAACGATATCTCTACCAATATTCAGAAGCGTGATGTCACCTTGGGAAACGCAGCAGCCTATGTTGACTATTCCTTTTCACACCTCAGCCGCTTCATGCTCTTGGATGAAGCGAATGACAGCGCCTCTGTTTTTCTGAATGAATATCAGGCCCTGCTCAGAACCCGTATCCAACAGCTGATTACGGATTTGACAGCGGCGATGACCCGCGATATTGACAAGGCCTTGACGGATACCCGCACAGATTGGGAACAATCAGGCCCCAGACGTGGCGCACAAGGTTATACTTCTGCCAATGGAGATGATGCAGGGGCCTCCCGTGTTTCCTATAACTATTTTACTGGTTTTGCTCAAAATGCAACGCCCTCTGGCGGGGGCACCAATACCGCTCCCTCCACTGCCCCTTACAAAGGTCAGCCCATGTGGGATGGCATAGAACGCGTTTCTCCTGATACACAGTCTGACGCGGTTTTTGATCAACTCAGAGTGTTTGGCACTGCCGCTCTCCAACAGGGGGCTCCTGATGATGGGTTTACAGAGGCAATCCTAGACACGCTCAACGTTGTACATCAAAACAATGCTGTACTCTATGGTGAAACAGGGGGCGGTTTTGTCACCCATCTCAATAAATATAGCTTTACCGATGTGGCAGCAAATCGCTTTGACACGCAGAATATTGTCTACACCAATACCACCAATTCTCGCAATCTGAACGATGAGAAATGGGATGGCGTGGGCGCTGATTTTGTCAGCGGTGGAGGCAATACCGCAGATATTCAACAGTTTGATCGGAACGGCCGTGCCAAAAATGAATTTGAGCGCATTCTCTGGGATGCCATTGCTGAATTTGATCGCAAAAACTATTTGCGGGATATGTTCCGGCTCTCAGATCAGAACGGTTTTTTCAATGATGTTCAAATCGCCTCTACCTCAAGCTTAAACTCTGGTTCACAAGCTCAGAACAGCGTGTTCTTGGAGTTTGTTCCCAGTTTCGGAGGAACAGGTACCGATGCCAATAGCGATGGTACTTTAAGCAATACAGAAAGATTCCGCCCAGATCTGGGCGGGCAAATTCGTATTGTATTTGATCGTTGGAGTGCCTTTTTCCACTCATAAAATGAAATTCAGGGAGTTTTCAGGAGTAAACCATGTCCATAGGATCATTAGGTTCATCAGGCGAACAATTTAGAGATTTCCTGGGTGGAAGTCAACGGGATATTAGTCGAGGATTACAGGATGTTCTCTCAACCTATAGTAATCCTGCGGGTAATTTTAACCGCCTGAACGACCGCTCCCGTGGTCTTTTTCAACTGAACACCTCTGAATATGGCAGTGTGTTTGATAAAGACTCTCAAAACAGCTTTTCTGAAGCCTGGTATCAGGAATACCGGGCCGTCTTGAACCTGCGTGCTGAAGCCCTGAAAAAAAAGCTAAACCGTCAATACACCAAGGTTTTGGAGCGCAGTATGTATGCGCCTGTACGCCCAAACGATAAATGGACTCCCGAAGGCAACCGTGATATCAATGATATTAGCGCTTCCGACCCACTTCAGTTGCCTGGCACGGTGATTGGCGATCCCGTGATCCCCCCCAATGCCATTATTGATGATACCCTTTATGCTCACCCGGATTGGTTCTCTGGTTCTTCCGCAAAAAGTACAGGCGAACCCTTTCAGGATATTCGCCGTTATCTCAATGATAAATACCCCCTTTCAGACATGGATGGTGACGGCAATGGCTGGACTTTCAATGATGCCTCGCGTACCTATACCACAGCAGATACAGGTTCAAGTGGCGCCTACGATTTGTGGGGGGCCCACCCTGGTGGCCCCTTTAGCGCTCCAGCCGCAATCGGAAACTACGATATCAACAATTCAGCCTATTGGAGCAGCACGTGGGGAGGCGATATCGCTCAAAAGAACAATGTTCCCCCTTCAACCACCACTCAAAATTTCGTTTTAAATGATCCAGGCAATGGATACTACGCCGAGATTCCAGAAGGGATGGAGGCCTCCAGTCTGGTAAGCCTGCTTCCAGCAAGCCTGGTGGGTGCAGCAGCAGATGGTTATGCAATTAAGGCTTCAGCCGTTCCAGGCGGAAGTCAGGTAAGAACCCGCATCTATGGCTGGAAAAACAACTCAAGTGGGGTTATGGATACAGGGAATACAACCGGCGTTCCGCCAGCTGGAGCTGGTGGTTGGACACAATATGTCATGGTCACCTCCGGCACCCAAATCTATGACCCCCGTGTGATTGGAAATGAAGGCCTGTTCTCTGGAGGTCCCTCTTTTCCCGGACCCGCCAACAGTGTAAATTCAGGCATTACCCTGAACCCTTTACTGGCAGTACCGCCTCCTCCTGCCCCACTTGATAGTGTAGGACCCGGCTGGGCCAGTGTAACAGGGGTAAGCTATGATGCAGGGGATCACGCGGGTGAATCTGACTTGGTAGACACCACCACCATCCCTGTTTACCAAAAAGACTTTGTCGACAGTTGGCTTGAAGCACGTGCGATTCAAAAACGTGAGGCCCAAGTAGAAGCGGGTGTATCAGCCTATGCTGACGGCAGTGCGGCCTTGGCAGCAAGCGGGAATCCGCAGGCCAACTCCATGCAGTATGCCGAAATCATGGACAATGTTTTCAGTGCACTGGATACCTTGGGTGGAGCAACCAGTGGAATCAGCGGCGGGGGAACAGGCACAGTGGGGCCTCCTGGCTCTCCTGGCGGTTCTGTATCTTTCCCCCCTCAAATTCCCAGTGGCGGCGGTGGGCTGGATCTTTCCAGCACCATGCCCTATGGCCACAATATTATTCCTACACCCACAGGCTTTACAATTTCTGGCACAGCCAATACGGTCTACCAGCATGGACGTGAATACACAGGCGCAGGCACAGGTGACAGCGGTTCAATCTACGGCCTTATCTACCAACGCTTGGCCTTTGCAGCTACAGACCCCTTCAGTGGCCCCACTGCCAACTCAGGCGCGGCCGGTCTTTCAGGCGCGACCTCAACCAGCTATCCTCCCTCTCCTCCTGCTGGCGGAACGGGACAACAGGGTTCGGTTGGCGGAACCAATAATCTCTATACCCCCATTCCTGTCGGGGCAGCAGAAAATGCCAACGATGCTCAACCCGATATAGGTGTCAACACTGGGGTTGATAATTTGAATGACACCATGTTTGAAATTCCCTCTCAGGCCACGACCATTGATAAGATCAGCAATCTTTTTGTCGGTCGCCAATGGGACTATGTACCCGGTTTTGATGGGGTGGGTGCGGGTGCCGTAAAATATGCAGCTGACACTATTTCCGCGCATATGATGACCCTTCCGGGTTGGTATGGAGGCTCAACAGACAATCCAGCAGGCTCTCCTTTGCTCACCATGTCTCCCCCGATTGAAGATTATGCATTGCAGACTGCAGCCGGTGTCGCCAACTGGGGTAAGATTGATGATGCTATCAATATGGCATTGGGAGGTTCCTTTCTAAGAGTCGGAGGGGGCTCTGACTCTTCCGGTTTCCCTGATATTGACGGTTCAGACAGCAATTACAATATTGCAGTAGGCTTTGGTATGGGCACTCTGGGTCTTTTCTGGGGACATACCTCAGCAATTGGACGTATTGGAGATATTGAGTATCTCATGACCGATCCTGGCCCGCTCTTCAGTCTCGTGAAAGGTACCTTGGGTATCTTGGGGGCTGTAGGTGGCGCCTCAATGGATGATGTCAGCGTTTTCCCCAATGTTGGCCTCTTTGGCACCAATATGGACTTCAATATTCCGATTCCCATCCCGATTCCCTTTGTCGGGCTTTACTGGTTGAATATCCCCATGACGATCTATGGCGGGATGTCCTGGGACGTCATGACCGACTATATGCACCAGTTTCTTGAGTCACTCAAACACGAAATTCTCGACAGCGTATCGGTTTATTCCTATGCCACCAGCGGCGGAACCGCAATGGATTCCTACGGCATGCGTGGGGAATACCACTTTATTGAAAAAGGCGCTTTCGCCACCCTGGATGGAATGCCCAGTATTGGCCCGATTGACTTCGGCAGCGCAGCTCAATCGGTTGTATCCAGTGTTTTGGGTGTTCAGGGCGAAATCAACAATGCGCAGGTAAAAGAGCGTCTACTTGAAAAGAAACACAGTTACCAAGCAGGCGAAGCCCGTGAATTGGAAACCGGCGGTTTCTTTACCACAGCGGCCTTCCTTTCTCAGTTCAACCTCAATAAAATGGACTATTCTTACTGGACAGCCAGCAGCCAGAATGAGGAAATGGCCAATATGGACATGATGCGTATGCTGCTGGTTTCAGGCAAAGAAATCATGTCTTTCCTGAACATGGCAGTTTTCGGCGCAGCAGGTAATCTTGAGACAACAGATATTGTTTCGACTGTCACCTTGACCATTATCAATATGATGCTGCAAAATCTGCAACAAAGCGTCAACGAAGCCCTGATGTGGGATATTTTGCTGCACGATCAGAACCAGGATGGCTTTGTCACCTCTTCAAAAATCATGAGCAGCCACCTCCAATCAGAAGGCTATGATTTTATTGAAGATGAACGCAAGATTTTCCAAAATGATTACCAAACCACCGCCAATAAGGGCGTAATTGGCAGCGTTTTGGACAATTTGGTAGGCTCATTTGAAGTCCCCAATACGGTTTTGGAGGGTACGGCCAATACCCGCCGTTACAAACCCTACTTAACAGGGGTCGATGTCCGTGCGGGCCGCCAGGGCTGGGCTCAAGCCCATGGAGGAGATGCCGATTTAAATGGCGATGGTTATATGGATTCCCCAGGTTCTGGGGCATTGGTAAATCCACTCTTGCGAGACCCCAACCGCTATGACGAGAACTGGAATATCCACGATGGTTTTTGGCAAGACACCGGCTTGGGGGATATCAACGAGGTTTATGTGCGGCGGAACCAGGTGTCTTGGGGAACCGATCTCAACGGGGAGATTGCAGGTGGCTTGGGCAACGCCACAGCCAATACCGTAACAGTCGATACCTTGATCGATCGCTATGTTGGCTCCAATAACCGCATTGTCGGACGAGCCTACGATGGAGCCAAACCTTTGAATCTACAGGAATTCCGCTACGGTTATTTCGCAGATAAGTATTTCGGCTCCTATATTCAGGATACGCAAGCAGCCAATGCTGCCAATCTTGAGATTCGTACCATGACCGGAGTTGACAGTGATACCGATGGTACCGCGACCGTCTATATGCACGGTGGCAAAGGTTATTTTGACCGCACCAAGCTCTACGATATGAACTTCAAATTTTCTTCCAGTGGTTCGAATATTTCACTCTCCGGCAAACAGGCCCTGACACCCACCCTGGGGGGCAATATCAAAATGGCCACAGTGGATAAAAACATCGATTATCAGGGTCGTATGGGCTATGACATCCTGGGGCAGGACAACCCGCTCAACGAAGTCTTGACCAAATATATGCGCGTCAGTGAAGATGGCAAAAATGCCAAACTGGTGCGCGATTACCGCGATGTCTTTAACCTCGACTTACTGGATGATATTTATATTACCGCTTCGGCCAATGCACCTACAGGCGGCGGCGTAACTTCATCTATCCGCATTAAGTACCATGGTTATGAGCCCGAGACACTCGACCCTGGCGCAGTTGCAAATTTAGGCACCGGCATCAGCTATGAAAACCAGCGAAACAACCAAGTGGGGGGTACAGGCTCACTGGTGGTAGATCCTGGGTATCTGGGAAGAAAAACCTATTTCAAGAATTCCAGCCGTGGCAAGGTGGATATATTCCTGAACAGTTTCTTTGCCTTTAAACGCCCACCCAAAACAAAATAAAACGTAAGGCTCTGGTGATTAAACCAGAGCCTTTTTTAATAGATACTCTCTTGGGGCTGTACCTTCGCACCCACTCCATTTTTGGGTTACAATAGGCTCTATGAAAACGCATGAACCCCCCCCAAAAAAACGCATTCTGACGGGAGACCGCCCTACCGGCCGCCTGCATTTAGGCCATTATGCTGGCAGCCTGGTCAACCGCATCAAATTACAGTCTGACTATGAAACCTATATCCTGATCGCCGATGTACAGGCCCTGACCGATAATTATGAACATCCTGAAATCCTGCAAAAACATATACGTGAAGTTGTTCTCGATTATTTGGCTGTCGGCTTAGACCCCAAACAAGCAGCCTTTGTGGTGCAGTCTTTGGTTCCGGAAATAGCCGAACTCACCATCTATTACCTCAATTTAGTCACCTTGGCCCGCGTGGAGCGCAACCCCACGGTTAAAACAGAAATCAAACAAAAATTTGGCCACGAAGTGCCGATGGGTTTTGTTTGTTATCCTGTTTCACAGTGTGCAGATATTACCGCTTTTGGGGCACATCTGGTACCCGTCGGCGAAGATCAGAAGCCCATGATTGAACTGACCCGCGATATCGTCGCTCGTTTTAATCAATATTACGGTGAAACCTTGATCATGCCTGAAGGTATGTATTCTCAAGTTTCACGCTTGCCTGGCACCGATGGGCAAACCAAAATGAGCAAAAGTTTGGGCAATGCGATCTATCTCAGCGATGATCCCGCCACGCTGCAGAAAAAAATCATGTCAATGTTTACGGATCCGCAACGGATTCGAGGCACCGAACCTGGCAATGTCGAAGGCAATCCTGTCTTTACCTATCTTGATGCCTTTCACCCTGATCCAGCCTTTGTTGAAGACCTGAAAGAGCGCTACCGCAAGGGCGGCGCAGATGAAAAAGGCAAACCCTTGCTCGGAGACGTGGTCGTCAAACGCGCATTAATCAATGCATTGAATGAACTGCTCGATCCCATTCGTACTCGGCGTCAAGAATTTGAGAAAGACGATACCTATGTTTGGGATGTTATCGCTGAGGGAACCCGCCGGGGTCGGGCCAGAGCAGCTGAAGTTATGGACGGCGTTCGCTCGGCCATGAAACTGAATTACCCCCTTTCACTTTAAATTTATCGAGCCACCAGGAAAAGAGCTTCAGGCCTTAAAAGCCAATACCTGAAGCTCTTTTTCAACTTGGATACGAGATTTTTATTTTAAGCAAATATTTTAAGTTTATTAAATATTCTTTGCCTGACACCAGAAGACAGCTGAATTGTCTGATAAAGAACGAGTATAAATCTGTTCTCGCAGTATCTACGGCATCAAGGAGATTTTCAAATGACTTTTTCTGCATTCAATATTGGCAGTCAGATGGTCACGCTGACCGGAAATAAAATTCCGCAACTGCGCCTGGCAACCAAACCTGTCGCAGGGGGCACCTTTACCCCCAGCACCTTGGAAGCTGCTTTTGTGATGCGCTCATCTCTTGATTACCAATTCGAAAATGCTTTTCTGACCAAATACAAAGCCCTGATGCAGAACAGATTGAATTTTTTGACCGAAAAAATGCGCGATGCCTATACCAATATTCTCAATACTTCAATGGCCCAACAAGTAGGTCAGGATGCTGCCGTAGACACTCGCGCAGACGTACGCCTCGATGGTTTTGATGCTTCTGCGAATGCCAAATTAATCGGCGGGGTACGGGGTGCGAATGGTTTTGAAGATATCGGTGTCGCGGCTGACAGTGATGCAACCTTTGAAACCTCTGCCAGCAATGATGTTTGGCGAACTCCGGGAAAACTCAGCGATAGCATGATTACCGGAGGGGCACTGCCTGAAGATCAGGTCGCCGGTTGGGGCCGTTCTTTGGGGGGAGGCACTACCCCAGTACAGTTCCGCTCCCTATTGGAATACACCACAGGTGCCGGCAATGTTTCCGGAGATATCAATATCACCATGCGTGCAGAAGATGATCCACCTGTGCCTGAACCCGTCAATATTCTGATGAGTGCCTTGGCCAGTATCACCACCGCTGTCACAGGCCCTCCTCCAGCGCCCACCTATTTCAACCAAAAATTGGAAGAACACCAAACCCAATACAAAACCGGTGGTTTTTGGTCTGCAATTAACTATCTCTATAATTTTGCACCCCGTGAACTTCAATACTCTTATGCGGTCGGTTATACCGTCAACAGCGATGAAGCAGGGAATGATGCCTATCTGGCTTCAGGCAATCTGGTTGATTCCCGCGACAATGTCGGCATCGCCGGTGACCCTCCCGCCTTTTTACAAGAGCCTCAGCGTGTAAAATGGGCGAGTTTTGAGCCGACAGAAGGATATCAGCACGAAATTTCTGGTACCAGCTCACGTTATGCCACTGTTATCAACCGTGAAAATGCCTGGCTTCAGGGCAGCAACGAATACGGAGCTGACGTCTGGTACGATCCCGCCAATTTCTCAACCAGCAACGCGGGCGCTCAAGCCCAAATTGTGGATGGCGTTCTGTTTCAGAGTGGCACCTATACCTATAATAATGGCGTCATGATTAACAGCAACAGCAGTATTGCCGCAGTTGCTTTAGCAGGAGGCAAACTGGTTGAAACAGCCGGAACCAATGGCGTGCTCTACGCCAACTCTAATATTCAGGCCGGCAGCACCTTCAAAAACACAGTTGAATGGAATGGACTGAATGATGATGTGTATAATGGTGACAATGAAGCGACCTCACGTGGACGTATCAACAGCTCTCTCTTTTTCAATCATTACGAAGTAGAAACCCGCTCAGTGGCCTTTAATGATGCCACCCGTACCGACGCCACCTCTTCTCCGAACAATACCGATAATACAGGTCAACTTTTTGTGGCCGGTGGGCTGGATCGCTCTTTCAGCGTCGATGCCAGTAAAGATTATCAACGCCTGAAAGATCCCACCAGCAGCGGCAATGATCTGAGCCGTGGTGCAGGCAATGTTTCGCGCACTTTTAATGGCGAATTCATTCAAGGCCTGCATAAAATTGAAAGCGTGAATGGTCAAAATCTAGCTGGCAATGAGCAGAAACAAGCCTCTCCCATTCTGGGCAACTTCCAGATTGGTGCCTATGAAGGCATTCTGCGTTCCTATAATATGTCCCGCAATATTGTCACCTATACCAAACCCACCAAAATGGAAATCAACGCTGCCGATACGGTACCAACAGACTGGCACCAGGCTGAAATGCTAGTACCTTCTACAACAGCCGCTTTGGCCACGGATTTGGCCACAGGTAAGATCTGGATGCCCTGGTTGGCAGACACGATTTACAGTGGTTCAAGCGGAGGCTATGGCAAACCCACATCCAAGGATATGGTGGTAGAAGCCAGAAATACCTTTGATTTAAAAAAGGAAGACTTTCTCTTACCCAGTGGTTTAGTGCAGGATGTAACCGGTTACTATCAACCCACCTATACAAAACAGGACTATATTCTGGATATCAATCTAACGGGCATTCACAATGACTCGAATATTGCAGCAAACTATATCAAACAAACGGATGACACCAGCCAAGTGCCCACCCGTCGGGATTTTGGCATCAATCTGGAAGACGCAAAAATCTTCGTCAATGGGGAATTGCTAAAGCCCCCTTCAGAACAGCCTCCAGGAACAGCCATTCCAGGCCAACCCAACCCCCAGATTTCAGTCACGGGGATTACTCAAAACTTCAGTGGAAATTACGATCTGGGATTGCGTGTCAATATTAAGGACTATCTGCGTGAAGGCTTGAACACCATTGTAATTCAAACCCGTGATGCCACCTATAACGTGACGCCGGGGGTCGACAATTTCAATGAAAGTATCTCCGTGGTGGCTGGGCCAGGCAATACCGCAGCCGTGAATAAGGTTCTGAACAATAAAGTCATTTCAGGCTACAATACCGTTGGCGAAGCCAATTATAATCCTGATTTTGACCGCCAAGGCCTACTCAAGGTTCAAAGCCGTTGGCAAACCCGGGCGGTGCCCCATACCGTCAGCCCCAATTTCACCGTCGATCCCATCGATGATTTTCTCGGAATTGGCGGGGTTGCTCTGGGTGATTCAGCAGCGACGATCAAAACAAAAATGAACGCGCTGCCCGTCACCGATACCAATTTCAAGCTCTATACGCGTTTGAGCGAATTGGCAAGTGCTCCAGAGACAACAGGATCGGCGTTTAAAGTCGCCAATTCTTTTGTTGAACAGATCCTGAATTTCATCAACCAACAAAAATACCGTGATATTTTCCGGATGGGCATGATGAGCAATCTGAACAAAATTGCCATTCAAGGCTCAGCAAACCTTCCTTCAGGCTCCAGCCTGCAAGGCAATGTTTCTATCTATTATGATCAAAAAACACAAATGATTATCGTCAACCAGGACAAACTGGTTGGTAAATCCTAAGGAGGCTATGATGATTGATTTAAGCAAGGTAACGGATCTGCTCAAAGCAACCCAGGGGTTGGCCCAGTTGCAGCAACAGGCCAATGTATCACAACAAAACCAGGCCAATGCGGCGAGTGGTCAGGCCCAGGCGGCAGATCCTGCAACAAGCAAATTATTTGCTCAGCTGGGGGCGGTCATTGCCAACGCCAATACCCAAAGTCCGGCTACACAAGATCCAAACCGCACAGCTCTTCTGCGTCAAGCGGCTGTAATCTCTTCAAAGACCAAGGCATTGATGGCAAAAGCCGATGCGCTTGAAGCCATGCTGAATCTCGCTCCCACCCCAGAGAGCGTTGATGTCGGTGAACTCTTTGAAGATTTCAAAAAAATCATGGAAGACCTGAGCAAAGATATGGATGCACTGAATAAAAAAGCTCAGGAAAGAAAAGATCAGAACTCCATGACCCTGGAACAAAAGCCCACAGCGATGAAAGCGGGTGAGCATGTTGGGGATTTGTCGTTCAATAAAACCCTGACTGTTTAATTAGACAGATCATGACTACTGAAGTTGAATCCGTGCTTCAAGCAGGCGTGGGAGCTCTTAAAGAGAACAATCTTGAAGTTGCTGAAGCACGGTTTTTACAAGTTTTGGAAATGGATCCTGAATCTGCCGCAGCAGCCTGTAATTTGGGCATGCTTGAACTCATGCGGCAAAGCCCTCAGAAAGCCATTCCCTATCTGGTACAAGCGATTAAATATGATGATCGCTTGTTTCATGCCTATTTAAATTTGGGCAGTGCCCATTTTTTGTTGGGTGAATTGGCCCAGGCCGAGCAAAACTATACCAAAGCAGCTCAAGTAGACCCCAAAAATACAGATGTGCATCTCAATCTGGGAGTTCTCTATGGCCAAGCCAACCAACTGGACAAAGCGCGTCAATCTTTCGAGCGCGTCTTGAAGCTGAACAGTCGCTCTTTTCAGGCTCTGTTTTTACTTAGTTCCGTCTATATGGAAATGCAGGAGTATTATCCTGCTTTGGCCAATACACTTTATGCTTTGCGCATGGAACCAAACCATCTCGAGTCCTGTATCCTGCTGGCAGAGATCTTTCGACGCATGGGGCGCTACGACGCTGCAGAATTTGAACTGAAAGCGCTGATTGAAAAAGCCCCTGAATTGGTTACGCCCTATGTTCGTCTGGGTATCGTCTATATAGAAACAGCCCGACATGCAGAAGCCCTACCGGTTTTGGAACAAGCTCTTGAGAAAGGTGTCGATACCCCTCAAGTGCTTGAACTTTGTGGCATTCTCTATGAAGAAAAGGGTGAAATTGAAAAAGCCCAAGAAACCTATCAGCAAATACTCCTGATTGATCCTGAAAATGAAAATGCAAGCGAAGGTCTGAAACGGATTGAGCGCCTGCCAGGTTTAGGAGCTTTCCTTTTAGGAAAATAACACTGAGCTAATTTGATTCGATCACCCCTTCAACAGTTGCGTACAATCGTTCTGTTGCAAGGGGTGTTTCAAATTTCTCCGCGATATTCAGTCCCTGCTTCAGTTTTTGCCAAAACGTAAGCGGTTCTGTATAAACCGCAAAAACAGGCAAACGCTTAAAAGAGGGGTTATTTCGAATCAATTGGATAAAAGCTTGCGTTTCCTGATTGGTTTCACAAAAAACAATCACCAAGGCTGGTTTAAACATAAAAATATGCGCCAGTGCCTCAATCCGATTTTGCACATGAGAAAGTTCCAACCTTGGCATGCGTAAAAGAACTCTTTCAATCAAACGAAAAGAGGCCTCATTGGGGGCCATGACCATTACATGTTTTTTTCGAAAAGGATTCTCCAATTGAAAGAGATCATCTGGAGAGATATCTGCGGCCAAGCTCAAGCTTCTCCTCTTTCTATCAAAAAGAAGGCCGATATGAAAATACCAGCCTTCTTTTGGGTTTTAAACGGCGGCTAGGCGCGCGCTCAAGAGTTCTACGACCTGAGGAGGCGTGTCGGCCACAGGAACACCAGCAGCATTCAAAGCCTCGATTTTGGCTTCAGCAGTGCCACTGCTTCCAGAAATAATCGCGCCAGCATGGCCCATCCGTTTGCCAGGAGGTGCTGTACGCCCAGAGATAAAGCTCACAACAGGTTTTTTCATATTCTTGGCGATATAGGCAGCAGCTGTTTCTTCATCATTGCCTCCAATTTCGCCCAGCAAAACCACGGCATCCGTATCAGAGTCTGCTTCAAACAGTTCCAAGAGGTCAATAAATTTGGTTCCGATAATCGGATCTCCGCCAATACCCACACAGGTAGATTGTCCCATACCCGCGCGTGTGAGTTGGTAAACCAATTCGTAAGTCAGGGTACCACTGCGGGAAATCACACCAATTTTGCCTGGGGTATGGATATGTCCTGGCATAATACCGACCTTGGCTGCACCGGGAGAAATCAAGCCGGGACAGTTAGGTCCAATCAGACGACAGCCTTGTTTACGCACATAGTCATAAACAGGAATCATGTCCTGCACAGGCACGCCTTCAGTGATACAGATAATCAAAGGAATACGGGCATCAGCAGCTTCCAAAACTGCATCAGCAGCAAAACGAGGAGGAACGAAAATAATGGAGCAATTGGCCCGGGTTTCATCAACAGCTTCTTGAACGGTATTAAAGACGGGGACGCCTTCTAATTCCTGTCCTTTTTTGCCAGGAGTGACCCCAGCAACAACAGATGTTCCGTAGTCCAGCATCTGCCGTGTGTGAAAAGAGCCATCACGCCCTGTTATTCCCTGAACAAGAACCCGTGTATGTTTATCAATCAGAATTGCCATGGTTGTTTTCAAATTAGACAAAAAGACCCGAAGAGCTTTGTCCTTTTCCTTTCAGATCATTTAGTTTGAATTGTTCAGACTGCCGCACATCTCATCGCGATTAGAGTGACAGAAGCCCGATAATGCTATACAATTATGACACATTATTAAGCCGCTTGCCCCTGATCCTGCGAGCCAGAACAGCAATGACCAAGCATAATTTTTCACTTTCTCCAAATCATGTTCATCACAGTACCTGCCCGGCCTGTGGTTTTCACTTGGCTCTTGACTTTTACCCAGGCGGAAAGCAACCCTTGGCAACCCTGGGTTGGCCAGCATCAGAGGACGAAGCGAAAAAAATGCCCCGTCTGCCGCTTGAGTTTGTCCGTTGCCTGCAATGCGGACATATCTACAACCGTCTTTTCGATTATACGCAAGTGCCTTACGTCAATAATCCCAATCGCATGTATAACCGCAGTGCTCTTTGGAAAGAGCACCTAGAAAGCGTCTGTGACGCCATTCTTCCTTATTTATCTGAAAAATCCGTCGTGGTAGAAATTGGCTGTGGTGAAGCACAATTGCTTTCTCTGCTTGCCCAGAAACACCCCCAAGGCAGATATATTGGCTTTGATCCCCATGCAGCACTCGTATCACCCCATCCGGGAGTGGAAATTCGTGCCCAACTTTTTGAGCCCCACCTACACCTGGATGAACTGAAACCCGATCTTTTACTGAGCAGACATGTACTTGAACATCTCATGAATCCTTTGGCCTTTATACAGGAAACAGCCTTCTATTGCAGCTATTTTGAAATCTTTCCCCTGCTCTTTGTTGAAGTTCCCTGTATCGATCGGGCCATAGAGAGCAGCCGTCTTGAAGATTTTTATTATGAGCACAACTCTCATTTTTCAAAAGCTTCCTTTACCCGCTTTCTCAAGCAAATTAATCCAAATCCCCTTTTTATTCAAACAGGTTATGCCCAAGAAGTCATTTTCGGATTAAGCCGTTTCACTCCCCAGCCCACTTATCTGGAACATGCGGAAAGTACCCTGAATTTTCTCAAACAAAGCACGCACGTGCAAAAAAATATTCACACGCTCTTGAATGCTTTACAAACCCAAAACCTTCAAGTGGCACTTTGGGGAGGAACGGGCAAAGGAGCAGCCTTTATGAACAGCCTCAATCTGGATTCCACCCGATTTCCCCTGGTCATTGATTCAGACCCGGCAAAGACAGGCACCTATGTACCTGGAACCGGCCAAAAAATTCAAGCAAAAAACTATCTCCTGGAGCATCCTGTCGATATTATTCTAATCACGACCCAATGGCGGGCCCGTGATATCGTCAATGAACTTATCGAGGCAAAAATCCCCTTTCAGAAAATTTTGATTGAATACCAGGGCCAATTGCTCAATTATCTCGAGGACGAACATCCCTATCGTTGAGCAGTCAGATTGACATTTGTTTCGAAATATTATATTTTGTTAAGAGACTGATGCTGCATAGATAAGCTTAAGAAGCTGAATAATTCACAAGGGAACCGTTAATAAAGTCGTGAACCTGTATGCCTAAAGCCCTCAATTTTATTGCTCCTTTTTTTATTTTTCTTTTGGGCAGCATCGTGGGAAGCTTTCTCAATGTCGTGATCTACCGGCTTCCTGAGGCTCTTTTAAAAAACTACGATGAAACTGAGACCCAGGAAGAAACTTCAGAACAGATTCCTCAAAATATATTTTTTCGCATTTTTTGGGCGCTTAAATATATTGGCCTGGATATCTTTTGGATGCTTCAATACTTTATTCAAGATTTTCCCAAGGAATTCCTGCTCAGCCTCAAGGCTGTTTCATTTCCTGCCTCTCGCTGCCCCAAGTGCCTGAAAGATATCGCTTGGTACGATAATATACCCATCCTCAGCTGGTTTATTTTACGTGGAAAATGCAGAAATTGTTCAGCCCCCTTCAGTTTTCGCTATCCACTGAATGAGTTTATCTGTGGCCTACTCTTTTTATATGCCTTCAGCATCACGGGTTTTCAAGGAGATTTCCTGGCCTGGGCCTTCTTTTTGTCAGTTCTCTGGGTTATTTTCTGGATAGATCTGGATCATCAATTTATCTTCAATGTGACAACCTACCCAAGTATTTTCTTGGGGATCGTATATAATGTCTCTAAAGGATTAACAAGTCATACATTGTGGGGTGTCCTGATAGGACTGTCACTGTTTGAACTGATCGTTTTTCTCGCCATCGTTCTGCTTCGTAGAGAAGAAGGTATGGGGGGCGGTGACGTCAGATTGGTGATGGTACTGGGTGCATGGCTCGGTCCCATAAAATTAGGCTCTGCTCTGGCACTGGCATTTATCGTCGGTTCAATTGCAGGAATTATTTTATTGGTTCGGAAACGAGAAAGTATACCGTTTTCATTCGGCCCAGCGTTAGTCCTGGGTGGAGTGATCTCGATGCGTCTTGGTGAAAAACTTTGGGCGTGGTATATTTACTCAATCTACGGCAACTCAATGACATCACTGACAGGTTTGATATGAAGCATAAAAGCAACAGGGTAAAAGGTTCGTTCCAATGAAGTTTCGAGGCCGTGAAATTAATGCAGGCACCCTTAAAAGCCTCTTAAAAAATCCATTTGTAAAAGAAATTCCAGTGGGAATTGATATTACAAATGAATCCATCGTGGTTGTTGAACTCGCACCCATCAAAGGGCAACCTGGAAGCGCGGAATTGGTCAATTTAGCCATTACCAATACCCCTGAAAATGCAGTAAGAGACGGTGAAGTCATCGATCCTTCCCGTGTGGCTGACGCGATTCAACAAATCTGGCAAGAAAACGGTATTAAATCACGTCGCGTCATCACTGCAGTATCTGGTCAAGCGGCAATTATCCGCCCCAGAATCAAATTTCCCGTCATTCCTATTAAAGAATTAAAAGAAGTCGTTATGCACGATGCGGAACGTTATATTCCGTTTCCAATTCAAGATGTCTATATCGACTTTCAAGTCACAGGAACCGTAGAAGAAGATGGTGCCAGCAAATATGACGTTTTGCTTGTAACAGCTCAAAAACAACTCATCGATACCTATATGGAAACTTTCCGCCAAGCGGAAATGCAATTGGTATCCGTAGATGTTGCCTCTTTTTCTGTCATGCGTGCCATTGAAGAAAAAGATCAAGAAGAAAATCCTGAGATGTTGTCAGTACTTGTGCTGATTCGCGGAGAGACGACAGATCTCAATGTTACCCGCGCAGGTGTCCCGCTTTTCTTCCGCAGTATCCCTTTGGGAAGCAGTACCTTTATTGAAGTCATTGCCAGCAATATGGGGGTAGATCTTGAAGAAGCAGTCAAGCTTTTTGACAAGGTCGCCATTGATATTGCCGGTGACGAGATCTATGAAGATCCCATGATCGAACAGGCTTCTCAGGAAGTTCGCCCCCTGCTCAAAGATCTGAGCAATGAGATTCAGAAATCGATTGAATATTTTCACCAGTCTCAGCAAGAAAATGCACGCATTCAACAGATGGTCCTGTCTGATCGGGGAGCCAAAATGAAAAATTTGGACCTCTATCTTTCTCATGCACTGGGCATTGATGTTGAAATCTGCAATCCGATCAAGTCGCTTACTTTTGATGAAGATCGGTTTTCACTTCAATATCTGACAGAAAATGCCACCCTTTTCGCAACAGCTATCGGACTTGCCCGGAGAGGAATTGACGAACTTTGACACAGATAAGCATAAACCTTCTCGGTATAGAACAAAAAGAAGCACTCAGCCGTAAAGGCCTGCCTATTGATAAAGGTTGGCTTATTTCTGGCGCAACCGTCATTGCATCAGCCATCCTGTTGATCTTGGCGATCAATATTTTAAATGGAATGGTCGCAAAGGCAGAAGATACCAAAAGAGAAAACGAAGCCAAAATAGCGGCTCTCGATAAAAAAATTGAAGAAATTAAAACGCTTGAAAAACAGCGGGCCACCCAGCAAATGGAAGAAAAAGTTCTTCGCTATGTAACGGGTGAAACTTATAAATGGTCTTATTTCTTGCAAGAAATTCGTGCATTGATGCCCATCGATGTTTCTATCAACGATTTTAAAATTAATCCAGCGGGTGATTTTACATTGAACGGAACTGCCACAGACCACCGGACAGTTGCTCTGTATCTGGCCAGTCTGCAAAACTCAAAACTGCTGAAAGATGTTACTTTACAGTCCAGTGTAAAAACAGACAAAGCCACGACGTTTGTGATCACCTGTAAAAAGGCCAATTAAGCTATGGAGATAAAACTCACTAAAACCGTCACCCTGGACACAGATAATTTAACAACGGTCCATAAATTAGCCATTGGCGCAACCCTCTCCGTACTGATTCTCGGCTTGGGCATCTGGCAGTTGGTCTTGCCTCCCTATAACCAACTCCAGGAATTGAACGCCCAAATTGAACAACAGCAAGCCGATATTGAGGCCAAAGAACTCAAAGCCAAAGAATTGGTCAAACTGAAAAAGGAATTGAAAGAAATCGAAGAACGCTTGGTTGTTCTGAGACGTAAAATTCCACTCCAACCCAATGTCGCCCCTTTGATGATCGATATTGAAGAGATTACTGAGAATAAAGAACTCTTCGGCAATGGTGCTATCCTGAAAGAATTCAAACCCAGCGGAATTGTCAATTTTGATTTGCCCGCTGAGCTACAGGAAGCACAGGGTTCAGAGGTTTCAAAACAACTGAAACAACTTCCAATCAGTATTTCTTTAACGAATATCAGCTATCCTGATTTCATTAAATTGCTGACAGACTATGAAAGCTATGAACGGACCCTCAGTGTTGAAAATATTTCTTTGATACCTGTTGAAGATAAAGAAGCACTGTATACACCTGTCAATGTCACCTTCACGCTTAAAGCCTTTTTGCTGGGGGGCGAATAAACCATGAATAAACATCTTATTTTCTTACCCCTGCTTTTGGTCAGCGCAACAGCACTTTTGTTGTTTTCGCTTTCACTGCCAGAAGATACGCCACAAATTGCAGAGAGCCCTGTTCCTACAGCAAGCCCCGCACGATCTGCAATTCCGGCGAAAACACCTGCTCCAGGAAAAAGCACTGCGTCCAGCGCAAAACCTTCTGCAGTTCCTTCGACAGCCAGTTCTGCCAAACCTGCGGCAAGCCCCAGTCCTTCGCCTTCCCCCAGCCCTTCACCCAAGGCTTCAGCCCTTCCCTCCTTTGGAATTGCTGCAACAACGCCTGAAGCGGTTCTGCGTGAGGCACAGGCAAATACCGGTCGGATGGATCCCTTTAAATCTATCCTTCCCCCAGAATTGCCAGAATTTGAGCCCCAGATCGAACCTGAGCAATTGGCCTATATCCCCCCGCCTGCTTTAAAAACAGAGACAGAAACAGAAAATATACCTGTGAGAACAGCTTTACCTCAACAGAAAGCCCCAGCTCCAGAACCCAAACTGATTGAAGGTCTTGTTTTAAAAGGAATCGTCAATGGAGGACTGGACCCCGTTGCGATTGTTCAGGTGGACGGTAACAGTGAATTGGTAAGAGTGGGAGAACGGTTACCCGGAAATATTCTCGTAACCGCCATCCATTTCGAAGGAAAATATATTACCCTGTCCAGAGGCAATCAAAAAGCGCGTCTTGAACTTGAGGAGGAGTAAAAGTACTCTTATGCAGAAATTCAATCATCTTGTGGCCGCCACTCTGGCCGTCTGTGCGACCTTTGGCCCTATTTCAGGTGCCTGGGCCGTCAATACCGTGGTCAATGCACCGGTTGCTGGCTCCAGCGATCCCCTGACCATTCGCAAAGCTTTTCAATTGGAAAGTGATCCGCTGATCAGCCTGACCCTGCGTGATGCCTCTGCAGAAGCTGTTTTGAGAACTTTGGCACAAAGAGCCAACCTCAGTTTGGTGTTTATGTCGAGCAATGCCGGAAGTGGAAGTGCCGCGGCAGCCTCAACACCTGAGGCAAGTGCTCCCGCCAATGACCTGGAAGATGATCTTGACGCTCCACCTGCTGCTGCAAGCAGCAGTTCATCTCAATCTTCTGCAATGGGTCAACGGATTCCCTTTTTAGAGCTGCGCAGTATTCCCCTCAGTGAGGCCTTTGCCTTGGTCTTACAAATGACAGGACTGGTTGCCCGTCGGGTTTATAATACCTTGCTGATCAGCACGCCAGAAAAAATGGAGCAAATGGGTTTTTCCTCCCCCTTGATCAAGACCTATACCGTATATAACCAACTGACCAGCGCAGGCAGTGGTTCAGCAGGTGGCGGAGCCACAGCTGCAAGTCAACCCATCAATACACAATTGGAGACCATTTTCAAGAGCAGAGGTTTAAACCCCCTGCCCAAAATGATTGTGGATCCGCGTACCACGACCCTGATTTTAATTGGCACCCAAGAAGCAATCGATATTGCGGATCGCATGATCCCCATTCTGGATCAGGCCCTTCCTCAGGTCATGGTCGAGATCAAATTGATCGAACTGACCAAACGCGGCAGTGAAGAACTGGGGTTTGCCTATGGGTTTTCTCAGGGCAAATTTGGCTTCAGTTATAATCAAACCACTTCAACAGCAGCCGCAGCAGGTGGTGGTGCAGGTGGAATAACGCCCAACCCCATCAACCTCATTTCACAAAATGCTGCTTTCTTAGGCAATCCAGTAACAGGAACGGATCGCAGCGGTTTAAGTTTTAACTCTTTGGCAGATTTTACCCCCAATTTCAATGTCCGTCTGAATGCATTGATACAGAACAGCCAAGCCCGTTTGCTCACCAGCCCACGCATGGCAATTCAACACGGGGTCAAAGGGGTCTTTGATTCCACCACTGAAGTTCCTATTCTTTCAACCACAGTCACAGCCACGGCGGCAACAGAAACCGTACAAACTCTGCCCATCGGTGAGAAAATGGACATTACCCCCTATATTGACGTGGAAAATGGCATGATCACGATGAAAGTCAAACCTGATATCAGTACACGTGGACAAACCGTCACCGTCGGAGCTCAAAGTGTGCCCGAAAAAGGCAAGCGCATGGTCGAAACGACCCTGCGTGTCCGCGATGGAGAATCTGCCGTGATTGGGGGCCTGATGCGTACCATCACCAATGAATCCAAGAGCAAGGTACCCGTTTTGGGAGATATTCCCTTCTTGGGCGGACTTTTCACCAATACCAAAATTGAAAAAGAAGATGTGGAAGTGCTGATCATGATCACCCCCCGCATCATCAAAAACGAATAAGGTCATGACTGGAAAGGAGGAATAAGGTGCCTCTGTTTTTTATCGAAATCACTGGAGATGACCGCCTTTCCTTTGAGGTCCGAATCCTGAACAACCAATTGTCAGCCTTACGTATCAAACGGCAAATCTATCGGCGAACCGATCGCGTTGTAACGGATATTAAAGGCTTCGATCCCTTTAATGTGGGCGAATGGATGACCTTGGTCAAATACGAAAACTGGAAAGGCGAAGCTCTCAAAGACGCCTTGCGTCCGGCTCCTGCCAATTTCTCCCCCTTGGGAATCCATGTCAAAGAAAATTGGGGTTTTTTGGACGTTTATACGCTTTTGGATAAAACCTTTGAAGATCTTCAACAAAATTGGCAGAAAGATTATATCAATTATGGGGGATTACCGGCTCTGCCCTCCAATCGTGTTGAACACTTTCAGCGAGACTTGCCCTTTGTAGCAGAATTAGCCCGTTATATTGTTCATGATCGCAGTATTCTGGAAATGCTTGCTCATGAACAGACGATCATGCCGCTGCCGAAAGTCGGCCTGGACGATTGGCTGATCGAAGAAAATACCTTGGCCATGAATCGCACAGAAAAGGTTGCTCTGCGTGGGCGGCTCAGCATTGAACAGTTGGGTACCCATCAAATGATTACCCACCGCCCCAGAGCCGAAGGCGAAGATATTCTCTCAGTCAACAAATTCTAATGAATGCAGTGCTAAGGTTTTTTCAAACCATTGGGAGCATGGGTTTGTTTTGCGCTCAGGTGCTCACAGCGCTGTTCCGTCCTCCCTTCTTTTGGCGCGAAACGCTACGCTCCATGCATACGATTGGCTTTCAATGTTTATTGCCTGTACTGGCAATCGTTGTGCCAACAGGCATGGTCACCACCTTGCAGGGCTTGCATGTCTTTGAACTCTTTGGCGCCCAACGCTTACTGAGCAGTCTTTTGGCCGAAGCCGTTTTCAGAGAACTCTCTCCCACCCTTGTCAGTATCATGGTGGCAGCCCAAGCTGGAAGTTCAGTCTCGGGTGAGATTGGAACCATGCGCGTAAAGGAAGAGATCGATGCCATGGAAGTTATGGCTGTGGATCCCTTTCAATACGTGATAGTACCCCGCTTAATTGCTTTGGCCGTCATGGTTCCACTGATCAATGCGATTGCCTGTTTTGGTGGCATTGTGGGGGGCTATGCTGTTGCAATTGGATTAAAGGGTCTAAACTCAGGTGTGTTTCTTGCCAATCTCTTCAGCTTTGCCAAGCTCTCACATATTTGGGGAGGCATGCTCAAAGCCAGTATTTTTGGACTGATTGTAGGCATTATGAGTTGTTATAAAGGCTACCATGTTTCAGGCGGTGCACTGGGGGTCGGTTTAGCAGCCAACACAACAGTCGTTCATTCTATTCTTTTAATTGTCTGTATCAACTATTTTTTAACCTCAGCCCTGGTCACCCTGCTGGGTTGAACATATGAAGAGTCGTTTGAAGTTTCACCTATTGTCTGGCTTGCTGGCCTGCAGTTTGAGTGCTGCATTGCTTTCCTGTTCTCCCCCTTTGCGGCAGGCCGAAGAATTGATTGCAAAGAAAAAATATGCACAGGCTCAAATCATTCTTGAAAAACTTCAGAATGAAGACCCTGAAAATTTAACGGCCCAAGCCCTACTTGGCTACAGTCGTTTTTATACAGAAGGCCCCCTGCCTGCGCTTGAGGAACTTCAGCCTCTACAGCAAAAAAGCCCAAATTCCTTGCCCGTACGCCAAACCATCCAAAAACTGATTCAAGAACTTCAGAAATTTGATGCGTTGCTCAGGAACCCCCAAGCAGAAGCGCTCAAAATCTATATACCCCAAGCCCCCAATGCTTTTTTAAAATCAAGGGCCCAATGGGTTCTGTTTAAAAAATTGAAAGCCTCGGGCTTAAAAAAAGAGGCGGTCAAACTGGCTGAAATGCTCAAGCAGGAAACCCAAGACCCCTTTATTCAACAACTTCTGGATTGGGAAAGCCTGTCTCAAAAACCTGAAGAAAGGGAACGCATTCTGGATCGTCACCCCAAAAGCACCCTGAGACCCCTTTGGTATTGGCAAATTCTGGATTCACAGGACAAAACCCCCAAAGCCAATCAGTTGTTGATCCATTTTAAAGAAGAAACAGAAGACGATACCCTGCGCGCAGCGATTCTTCTGCGCCAGGGAGAATACAATCTCGAAAAAAATCCAGTCGTCGCACTCAATTATTTTCGTACGCTCTTACAAAATTACCCCAAGCACCCCAGGGGCCGTCAGTTGATTTACACAATCCGTGAAAAACTGGGGAAATATCTCAGCACGGCAGATCATCAGTTTTTAGCCCAAGCTGCCTTTGACCGCTATATGTATCAAACAGCTTCAGGAGAGCTCCAGGCAGCAGCACCACAAGACCGAGAAGGCCTTTACCAACTTGGAATTTATGCCCGAAAAGCAGAGTATTACAGCCTGGCAAGAGAAACTTTTGCAGGAATTTTACGCCGCTTTCCCCGAACCCGCGAAGCGGGTTTGGCCAGTGTCCAATTGGCGGGCATGCAGCGCAGCAATAAAGCCTATAACGCGGCTCTCTCTCAATTGCGACAAACCCGAAGCAGTTATGAGAGCTACCCGGAAGTCTATACCGAGGCCCTTTGGGAAGAAGGAATTGTTTACGATTTTCTCAACCAAGCTGAAAAACAGGCCCAGGTCTACAAATTACTTGTGGAAACAGATCCAAAATCTCTCCATGCTGCCGAAGCGCTCTGGATTGCAGTCTGGCAAACCTATCTTGAAGGCCAAACTTCTGAGGTCGTGCGCTTGATTGAAAAATACCGCAAGGTCTTTGAAGGGGACGAGCTGGAAAGCCGTTTCCTGTATTGGTTGGCCCGAGCCCAGGAAAGCCTTGAACAAAAAGAAGAGGCAAAAAAAACCTATGCCAGTCTGGCAGAGGGGCCCTTAATGGACTACTATACCCACCGCAGCCGTGAACGTTTGCGTGTCATGCTGCGGGGAGGGGAAGATCAATACGCCACCCGCAAATATCTGGGCTATAAACCCGAAAGTCGTCAGTTACCCGGATGGGCCGACGCATTCAAAGCTCGCCTGGAAAGCACAACGCTCTCAAAAGAAGACTGGCCTGAAGCCCTCCAGCTTTTTTATCTCGGACAATGGCACGAATTTCTGCAAATTGCAGAAAACAGCAGCAATGATCGCTGGCAATACCTGCGGGGTCTGCTCTTAAACCAAGCCGGTGATCATTACAATGCCATTACACACTACCGTTATAAGGCCAAAGAGAATGAAATCTTCCTGCCAGTAGCCTTTCCCCTGGCCTGGTTTGAAACCATGGAGCAGGAAGCCTTAAAATATCAGATGAACCCCTTTCTGGTCGCAGGCTTAAGTTGGCAGGAAAGCCAATACAAACCAGATATCCAATCCTGGGTCGGTGCAACCGGTTTGATGCAAATCATGCCCAGCACGGCTGAACAGATTGCTGCCCAAATGGGCATGAAGGACTACGATTTAAAAGACCCTGAAACCAATATCCGCATGGGCACCTGGTATTTAAACTCCACCCACAAAACCTTTGAAGGCAATTCCATGTTAGCAGTCGCCTCTTATAATGCTGGAGCAGGCCCTGTTTTGCGTTGGAAAAAGCAATTTGCACACCTGCCCTACGATGCCTTGGCAGAGTCGATTGCCTATCCAGAAACGCGCGATTATGTCAAAAAGGTATTTACTGCCTATTGGATCTATCAAGCCCTCTACGGCAAAGACGCTCAATGATCGGGGTCTGAAAGCTCAAGATCATAAATTTTGCGGTTAATGCCATGAATCAGGGCTTGAGACGAGCTTTCAGACAAAATACCATTGCGGAAGGCGTCGCGCACAGAGCTTTTCTGTGTAACCAATAAATGCCGTTCTGCACTTAAAGATTGCAAATGCACAAGCTTAGGCTCTTCCTGTTGAATCATGCCAATATCCCGCTCAACTTCTTCAAGGCGCAGGCTGTATTTGACCTTTTGCTCTTCATAGATCATTTTCGAAAACTTGCCTGCACCATGCATCAACTCCAACTCTGCCAAAGCAGAGCGCAAAGCAACCAGTTCCCCCTGAAGCAATTCAAATTGCTCTGCAAAACTCTCTTTTTTGGAGAGTTTCAGTATTTTGAGAAAAGGGTTCATACTTAAACCGGGGCCCAGAAGCGAAAAAAGAACCACACCAAAAATAGTCACCAATAATTCTTTGCGATAGGGAACATCGGCGGGCAAACTCATGACCAAAGCCATGGAGAGGGCCCCCTTGAGATTGCCCCAAACCAGAATATGCATCCATTTCATGGGCAAGCGAGCCTTCAAACCCAGATTCAAAATCCAGGCCAGGGGATAAATCGCCAAAATACGCCCCGCAAAAAGGGCAAGAATACCTGCTCCAATGATCGGTGCAAAATGCAGCAGTTCATTCAGATGAATTTGTAAGCCAATCAAGAGGAAAATCAAGGAATTGATTACAAAAGCCGCGTACTCCCAAAAAGTAAGCACAGCCACACGGGTGGTGGGGGTCATGGCCCGTTCCCAGCCCATATTTCCGACCATAATTCCAGCTGTTACCACAGCAATCACACCAGAAACATGCAGGCTTTCAGCCACCAGATAAGTCCCATAGGCCAAAACCGTGGTGATCATCAACTCCAACAAATGATCATCAATTTTTTCAAGCAGCACAATGGCACCATAGGCAATCACCAGCCCGACAGCCAACCCGCCCAAACAAACCAATAAAAACTTCTGCAAGCCCTCCATCGCGCTGAAATGTCCTGTCACTACCACAGCCAGAATAATTTGGAAAGCCACAATCGCAGTCCCATCATTGAAGAGACTTTCCCCTTCAACAATCGCGGTCAGGCGATGGGGAACCCCCAATTTTTTAAAAATCGAAAGCACAGACACAGGATCGGTGGCCACAATCATCGAACCAAACAACAAAGCGATCATCCAGGGCATGCCCCCCAGCCAGTGCATGACTCCTCCTGTTACAAAGAGGCTGATCACCACGCCAAAAACAGCCATGGTCAGAATCGACTTCATATCCGCCCTGAGATGGCTGTATTCAATATTGATCGAAGCCTCAAATAAAAGAATCGGCAAAAAAATGGTCATGACAATCTCAGGCGTCATTTCAACCTCAGGGAGATAATGCAAAACACCTAAAACCAAGCCCCCTAAAACCAGCATGACCGTATACGGCAATTGAATATAGCGCACCAGAATCGCCACTGAAGTAGCAATCAGGAGAAGTGTTAGCAGGGTTTCAACTTCGTGATGCATAGGACCTCCTGCAGAGTAATATTTCGATGATTATTTTCAGCTAAACACAGTTCAAAGCGAAGCGCAACCTCGATTGCAATCCACTCTCAGAGAAAGCCTTGATAATGCATCGCATCATCTTAATAGACCGGTCAGGAAAGACTTATAATAGGAGTGGGAATAAGTTCATTGCGCATTGAAACGAAAAAGGACATTTTAACAATGCAAATGCTAGAGATCTTATCCATACAAGCACAACAGGAACAGCTTTCAGCGCAACGCCATCTGAAATCTGCACAAGCCACAGAGCAGGGTTTTCACTGCCTCACCCAGGCTGAGAACACACATTATGCGCACCCCCAGGATCTTCAAACAGCCTGTGATTATTTTGCCGAAGCCATCGCGCAAAACCGTCTCAACCCCGAACCTTATCTGGGCATGGCCCTGATCCTTTTTCTCTTAAAAGATTACCCTATGGTTCAGTCTTATTTACAGGAAGTCAGGCAATTGGCTCCCGAGCATCCCGATCTTGTAAAACTCGAAAAAGCCATGCAGACGAAAGAAGCATTGCCTGAACCGAGTGCTGAAGAGGTAGACCACTGGAATGATGATGAACTGAATACCCGCATTCACCTCTATTACCACGACCTTGCGACCCGGCATCAGAACCCCAGCCAACTGATTCTCAACCCACAGGAGCTTGAGCATCTGAGACAGGATCTGAGCCATCAAAAAACCCAAATCCTACATTTTCAGAAAGCCTTGCAACATCTTGATCAGCACCATGAGACCCATGCTTTGCACCAACTCATGCTGCCCATTCAACAGCTCTTCCAGCGGTATGAAAAACAGTGGAAAAGTTCGCAGGAGGCTCTGTTCATTCAGAACCAACTGCAGGCATTTGCTCAGAAAATTGTCACGATTCATGAGCAATTGGAATCAGACCCGAATCTGGAAAGACGCAATGCCCTTGAAACAGAGCTTGAAGCCATGGTGGATCAATGCGATCACTGTGCCGATCAATTGGATGCCTTGAGTGGCCAAGGTTACCAGATCGGAGCCCTTGAATCACTTTACGAAAACCTGGTTCACGAGATCGAGTCCTGTTTTGAATGGATTGACGGAATTCATGAAACAGAAAGGCAAAGGGTATGAGCAGTATTCGAATCAATCCCCACCAACAGTATTTAAAACCCCTTGAAATGCAGGCACAAAGGCCAGCCCTGCGCCCTGGAGAAAGCGTACGTCGGGAAGAGATCAAAGTCAAATTCCGAGACAGCAGTAAAATGGAGGCATATAAACAGCAGGCCGAAGTCTCCCGAACCCAAGGCAAGCTCGGCAGCAAAGCCCAAATTGCCAATATCAAAGCCCTGGTTGAAGGCATTCCCGTCGAAAATGTGAGAATTCAAGCCAGTAAACTGGGCAAAATGGAGGTCGTCAAGAAATATGCAGGGCTGGCAGGGGCCTCACTCTTAAAAGGAATTCAAGCCCTGCCTGGCACCTTGCGCGAAAAAGTGGTCGGACTGGCCAAAAGTCTGCCGATCGTCTCACATATCATTGAACACCGCCAAGTCAAAGCCTTGCGCATGGAGGCCAGCCTGCATCAGCGCAAAGCCGACAGCCTGCGCGCCCTGGCCTTAAAAATATCGGCCCAAACCGTCGGCCGAGCGGCAGTGAACCCCGATGCGCTCAAAGACCCAGAAGTGCAACGCGGAGCAGAGGTCTACCATCAATTGATGGGGCAGGCCGACCAAGCTGAACGTACCGCCCGAGCCTTGGAGACAGAAGCCAAAGGCAAAACTCTGAAACAAAAGGTATTGGCCAAACTGGATACTGTACGCAGTGCAGTAGGCTATGGCTCGCTTCTGCTTTCCCCCACCTCGACCGGGCTCAAACAGGTGGCCGGCATTTTGGCTCCCAACGCCACCACGCTCAAAGCAACCGATACCCTGCAAATAGCAGGCAAACTGGGAATTGCAGCCCAAAGCGTCAGTATCGCTGGGGGAGCGATTACGATTGGAACAGAAAGCTATGATTTGGCAAAGACCGCTGCCAGCCTCAAAAGCTCTTTAAATCAGCGCAAATATGCCCGCCGGGTGTTGATGACCCCCGAACAGCGGGAAGCCAAAATCAAAGCCTATGAAGCTGCAGCCCAAAAAGCAGAAAAACCAGGCCGTTTTTTTGGTCCCCATCTTGCCAAAGCAGAAGCACTGCGCACCAAAGCCAAAGAACTTTCCGCCATCCATCAAATAGAGCAGGCAGGAAAACTCAGTGAAGCCGACAAGGCCATTGCAGAACAGGTCGTGCGCCGTACCGACTGGAAATTCAAAGCTGTCAAAATGCTGAAACATACGGTAGCGATTACCGGAGGGGCTTTGGCCGTCGCCAGTGCCGCGCTGGCCATCGCAGGAACGGTTGCACTCTTGGGTTCAAACCCTGTCGGCTGGGCAGCATTGGCCGTTGGCTTAACAGCCACCATTGCAATCGGGGGCGGGTTGGCTATTTATGCCGGTGTCAAAGCCTGGCGTCGTCAGAAAAAAATCGATGCAGCAGAAGGAACGCAACAGCAGATTGAATTCAAAACCGCTGCGATCAGCCAGGATCGGGAAGCACTGAAACAGAAACAGGCCCTGATGGCCGGTGAGATTCAAGGCTTTCAGGAAAAAGGCCAGTTGATCGCACGGATCTTGGATGGAGGCCATGCCCCCACACGGACGGAAATTGAAAAATACAAATTGCAGGATTATTTTGATTCCCACAACCAATTGACCCACCGACAGGCACTGGGTATGCAACAGAGCAATCTGCTCGAAGCGACAAGCTTCGCCAAGGCGGAATCGCAACGCCTGGAAAAAAGTATTCAAGAAAAAGACAGCCAATTGGAAGCATTGCAAACTTTGGCAACCCGCAACCTGGTTCAGTTGATGTCGGCCTCCCCCAAACGCGCAGGGGAACGCATCATGCAAGGGTATCGACAAGGCGATCCGACCATGACCTTTATAGCCGAACGTATTTTGCATGTTCCCCCCCACAGCAAAGATTTGCCCGCCAATCTTGCCCGTAAATATTTTATGACCCTGCCCTTGGGGCCGCAATAGGAGCAAACCATGTCAGACACACCTCAAACATTACGTTCCCTTTCCCGCCTGGCTGAGATTCTCGATCATGCAGGTTTTCCTGTCTATAAAATGGAGGCCACTGAAGAGATTCCCTTTGAACAGCTTTTGGTGGCATTGGACGAGGATGAGCAGGATGAAGTCAGCTATCCCATGCGCTTGTTTTACCAGGAAGATATTCTGCTGCTTTCAGAGCCTGAAGACAGTGCCATTGGGGCAGAACTTGAAGAATCTGCCACGCTCTTTTTTCTCTTGGAATGGCAACGCAATTTGCCCCAAGATAAGTGCTTGGATCTCTACCGCCTTTTGAATCTTTGGAATGGAATTTTGCCTGTCGGACACTTTATCGTTCAGGAAGCTTCCCCCCAAGCGATTCTCTTTCGCCATGCTTTGCTACATGATGAAGGCTATCAGGCCTTGCTGATTGCAGATTTACTTGAAATGATGGGCTTCTATCTCAACCGTCTGCTGCCACTCTTGGACGAATGGCTCAGCACAGATATGCCCCTGGAAGAAATCATGCAGCGTTCAGAACTGGAGTTGGCGACAGAGGTTCTGGCACTTCAGACCCCCAAAGCCTAAGTGGAACACTCAATGCGCTTGCCGCTGCAATAGTTTGACGAAACGCTTACGTTGACGGGAATCTAAGTGCGGCTCTAAATACTGAAGGATTTCAGATTGCACCCATTCTTGCTCATACTGGCTGAGCTGTTGTGCGAATTTGTATTTACGCGCCCCGGCCTCAAGGGCAAGCACAAAAACCGGCACGCCATTGCTGCGATAACTCAACTCACGCACAAGGCCATTCAATTCCCCCAGCAGGATCGTTTCTGACCATGAAAAGCGCAAGAGTTGGTGCGAAAGCAGCAGATGATGCGGGGAAAGCTCAAGCGTGGTAGAAAGCAAAACCTGGCGCAAAACCAAAGAGGCCATAAAAAAGCCGGCGATCCAAAAGGGAATCGAAAAAAGCGCAAAAAAGAAGCTGGCCTGCGAGGCTCCCCAAGTCCAGAAAGCAACAAAACACAGCCAAAAAGTGGCAAATCCCAGAATAGGCAAAACCGAGAGCGTAAAACCACCGGGGGGAATTTTCAGCACCAACTGATCCGCCTGATGCAAGATTTGAATTTTGGAGCCTGAAGGCTGAGGCAGCGCTTGAAAAGGCCCCAAAATCTCCTCTTGCTCTTGCAAGGCAGCACGTTGCGAGACGCGGGAAAGCCGTTGTCTCAGCGCAGCAGGGTCCAACAGGGCCTCACGCGCTTCTGCCGCACTTTGAAAGCGGTTTTCAGGTGCTGGAGAGAGCATCTGTTGCAGCCAGGTTTTGAATTCACCCGAAATCTGCACATAGTCTTCAAAAGCCAGGCGCAATTCTCGTTGTGGCATCTCAGCCGGTGGACGCCCTGATAAAATATGCACCAAGGTTGCCCCCAGCCCGTAGAGGTCACTGACAGGCACCGCCCGACCCGAAAACTGTTCGGGCGCCATATAGCCATAGGTGCCCACCACCGTGGAGCCCCCTTCGGGTTTGAGCAGGTCTTGTACTGCACCAAAATCAATCAGAAAAACACGCAAACCGTCCAAAATCAGATTGGAGGGTTTGATATCGCGGTGAATCACTGGAGGAGCGAGGCCATGCAAATACTGCAAAACATCCAAAAGATTGAGCGCCAGACTTTTGACTTCAGCTTCGCCGGGACGCCAACCCGCCTGAAGCTTTTGCAGGAGAGATTCTCCCGGCACCCTGGCCTGAACCAGATAGAGACAGGTTTCATTGTTCTGGGTAATTTCGAGCATTTCCAAAAAACGGGGAATGGCAGGGTGATCCAGGGATTGTAAAATCCGCACTTCACGCAGAAACAGATCATAGGCTTTCCAGCTTTCCAACTGACTAAAAACCAACTCCTTGACCACCACTGCAGACTGGTCGGCCAAGCAGGTCGCCGCAAAGGTTCGGGCCATCCCCCCTGCTCCCAAGCGCTCAGCTATCTGATATTTTTCTGCCAGAATCGCACCGGTCTGTATTCCCACCTTGAACTCCTCGTGCCTGATTAGCTTTATTTTAACAAAGCGGAGCCTGTCTGTTTTTCATTTTAAGCAGCGGCTCAAGCAGAACACATGAATTGTAAAGCCTTGAGAAAATCGGCGGGTGCCTGGGGCTGATAAAAAAGCGCAGCTCTTCGCTGCAAGAGCGTTTCGCGAAACGCGAGACAGTAAGCTGGGTCTTGTACCATCGCCTTGGCCTTTTCAAGATACTCCAGTTCAGAAAAAGCCACGCAATCAGAGATTCCCAGTACTTGGTAAATCGCCATCGGGATTCTGGATTTGAGGGTTTGCCCTGGGCAGGTCAGCAAGGGCAAGCCCAAGGCAATCGCCTCAAAGGCCAGTTTGCCTGCCCCGTAGGGCCAGGGATCGAGCGCAAAATCCCCCTGTTCCAGCAAAGCCAGAAAATCAGGGGGCTCTAAGCGCGGTAGAAACAGCAATTGCTCAGCGGAAATTTGCTTGAGCAGACGGGCCTGAACCTGCTGATTCCAGACCGGATTACGTGAATTCACAAAAACAAAACGCAAGGCAGGGCTGAATTGCGCAAGCTCAGCCAGCACCCGTTCAAAACGGGGATGCAGTTTGAGAAGATTGTGCGGAAAAAGTGCAAGAACGCCCGTTTCAGGCAAGCCCAAGGCACTGCGGCTTTTCCCGGAGGAAAGCAGTTGCTCGGGGCCATACCAAATCGGCAGTGCTTGACTCAAGACCAATTTTTCACTGTAACACTGCGCAGCCTGAGGCCCTTCCAAAGCGGGGGAACTGAGAAAATAATCCATTTCAGGAATCCCTGTGCTGCCGCCACTGCCCCAAGAGGTAAATTGAACCCTGCCCAGCCTGAAAAAGGGCATAAAATAATTGAGCGGATCGGTACCTGCCTCCCAGAAATAGACGGCATCCAGATTCAAAGCCTGAACGGCTTTGACTGAAAACGCCCAATCAGGACTGAGGTGAAAGCGTTGCAACTGGGGTAGTTCTTGGGCAAAAATAACCTCAGAGGCCGGCCAAATCAGCAGAATAACCTCGACCTGTTCAGGATCCAAGGCGGCCAGCAGACGCCCCGAAACAAAGAGAAACACCCCTTCATGCTGGGGAGTGACCAAAACCCCCAAACGCAAACGTCTGGAACGGCGATGAAAAAGCGGAGCTTCAGGGGCCTGAAAATGCCTTGCAAAGGCCTGCTTCAAAGCCAAAGGCTGCTCACTGAAATAATGCAGATCAAAGAGGGTATCCAGATTGGTCTGCCCCAAGCTGTTTTGCCAATCACTTAAACGAATGGGAATCTGAAAATCCTCAAGCGCTTGGCGAAGTTGAGCCAAGCTCTGCTCAAGCTGAAGTTCTGAAACGGGAAGCGGGGCGTAGCAAATTTTGGCCTGTAAGCGCCAAAGGGCCTGCCCAGGCTGCAAGGCCAAAGCACGCTGGTAACAGAGCTGCGCCTGCTCCAGATTTCCAAGAGATTGCTGCATACGCCCCAGGTGAAAATAGAGCGGGGCAAAATCAGGCTTTTGGGCCAAAACCTGCTGGTAATGAGCCAAAGCCTCCTGCAGCTGATAGGACTCTAAAAGCAGATGCCCCAAAAGCATCCGCGCCTGCCAATGTCCTGAATCCAAAGCCAAGGCCTCGCGACAGGCCGCCTCTGCCCCAGAACGCTCTCCCTGCGAAAAGCGCAATTGGGCCCGCACAAACCAGGTCTGTGCGCTGGGAGCCAATTCCAGCGAAAGCACACACCAACACTCTGAAAGCAGGGGTTCTGCCAGGGCATGGAAAAGCGAGGCCAAAATACAGGCCTGCTCGGCATGGGTTGCGGGATAGGCATTCAAAAGCAAGGCCAACTGACGGGCCTGTTCACGTTCGGGACCGGCCTGCCAGGCGGCAATGATCGCCAGAATAAAACTGAGGAGGAGTTGTTGAAATGCTGGGGGAAAATGCCCATAGGCCTGGGCATCGGCTAAAAAAGAGGCGGAGGGGTCCCATTCCAAAGCCTTTTTAAAAAAGGTCTCAGCCCGCCGGCCCTCACCACTTTGCCAGGCCAAGAGCGCAAGCCCCCACCAAAGTTCAGGCCGTGTGGGTTGATGGGGAATTTCGGTCTGGTAGAGTTCAAAGGCTTCAGCAGACTTACCTGCTTGCAGGGCCTGCCAAGCCCGCTCAAGGCTCACAGGCGCGGATCCACAGGCTCGCTCTCAAGGGCCAAAAGTCCCGCCACACAGCGGTGCACCTCACGCAAAGGCGCTTTCGCCACAAAGCGTTCAAGCGCTTCCATGCCCAGGGCAAACTCGCGCAGGGCCAAGGAACGTTTGGCCGCCAAGCCCCGTTTTTTCAAACGTTTTAAATGCTCTGGGCGGGTATATTCCGGGCTGTAAATCATGCGCAGGTACTCACGGCCCCGACATTTTACCCCTGGCTGAACATAGCCTTTGGAGCCTCGGGCAATGGCCTCAAGCGGCTTGACAACCATGCCCTCTCCGCCCGCTGCGGTCAGCTCAAGCCACCAATCCAGCGCAGCCTCAATGCTGCCTGCTGCTTCAAAATCCACTTCTTTCCAGGCAGTGGCTCGAAACAGGCCCGGATCCAACTGGGCCAATTCAGCCAGGGTTTCAATCTGCCAAAGATGGGTTTGGTCGTGGTAAACCCGACCTTCACTGGCCAAAATTTGAAAGGGCGCCAGTTTATAATCTTCAAGCTGATGTACCGGCCAGCAATAGGGCTGCCAGGCCTCCCGAAAAGCGCCAGCCAAGAGCGCGCGTTCTTGGATGCGGGCCTGCAGAGTCTCCAGTTCAGGCTTCTTGGCCTGCGCCAGGGTCTTTAAGGTTTCGCCCAAAGCAGCCCCAGCAGCTGAAGAAAGAGCGGCATACTGCTGCCGGATCAGCTCCTGGGCCTTGGCTGACCAGGGCAAAAGTTCAGCATCCAGACAAAACCAATCCGAATCAAAGCGTTGCCACCAGTCACCCTGGCTCAGGGTGGCGGCCACCCGCTCCAAAAAAGCAGCTTCTAAAGCTGGCTGACTGAAAAAAGCGCGTCCGGTGCGGGTATAGCATGTTCCCTGGGTGCCAACATTGACACCAAAGCGTCGCTTTGCCGTTTCGAGATCACGGCAGATCACCACCACGGCCCGCGAGCCCATGTGTTTTTCCTGACAGATGACCCGCTTCAGCCCCTGGGCCCGATAATAGCCCAAGGCCTCGCGGGGATGCTCTAAATAATCGGGTTCCGAACTGGTTTCGCTGGGCGACATCGTCGGGGGCAGATAAATCAGCCAGCGGGGATCGACAGAATAACGACTGAGCACTTCCAAGGCCGCCGCAGCATTTTCAGCCTGAATGATCACCTGGCGCTTGAGACGGGTTTCAAGGATTTGCTTGCCGGTAATTTCAGACAGTTCAAGTCGTCGGTCATCGTACTGCTGGGCTGAAACACCGGTTTGAATTTCACGCAGCGGGCGAAGAGGTTCGCAGTAGACCTGCGCAGCCGGCACCTGCACCAAGGTCTGCTCAGGATAGCGCAAAGCCGTCAGCTTGCCGCCAAAGACACAGCCCGTGTCTAAACAAATCGTCCCATTCAGCCACTCAGCCTCGGGCACGGGGGTATGCCCATAGACCACCTTGGCCGCTCCCCGGTATTCCGACGCCCAGGGATAGCGCACGGGCAAGCCAAACTCATCGGTTTCACCCGTGGTTTCGCCATAGAGGGCGAATTCACGCACCCGCCCAGAAGCCCGCCCCTGAAGCTCAGAGCGCATACCGGCATGGGCCACCACCAGCCGCCCCTGATCGAGTACAAAATGGCTGATCAGCCCATCTATAAAGCTTTCCGCCCGCCGTTTAAAATCGGCCTGTTCTGGCTCTGGCAAGGCCTGAACCTGATCGAGGGTCTCCTGAAAACCATGAATCGGTTTCACATTCTTGCCGCGCAGCCAGCGCAGAAACTTGCTTTCATGGTTGCCTGGCACACACAAGGCGGTTCCGGCTTGGGTCATGCGCATGGCCAGGTTCAGACAGTCCACAATCCGGGGGCCGCGATCCACCAAATCGCCTAAAAATACCACTTTTCGCCCCTCGGGGTGACGATAAGCCGCCTCGGCATCGGCCTGATAACCCAGCAGTCCCAAAAGGGCTTCCAACTCATCGCCACAGCCATGCACATCCCCGATGATATCAAAGGGGCCCTCTTCATCGCGGCGATCGGTCCAGAGGCGAACCCGTTCGATCTGAACCTGTTCTACCTGCTCTGGGCTTTCGAGCGTAAAAACAGAGCGAAAACCTTCCTGTTTAAGCAGTTTGAGTGTCCTGCGCAAGTCTTGGGTCTGGCGCGAGACCACGTGTGGGCCAAATTGCCGGTCGGGACGCTGGGCATTGCGATCCTGGCAAAGGCGTTCGGGCATTTTCAGCACAATCGCCACTGGCAGAACATGAAACTGTTTTGCCAATTGCAGCGCCCGCGTACGTGAACCGGCTTGCACATGGGTGGCATCAATCACGGTCAGACGCCCTGCCGCCAGCCGCTTGGCGGCAATTGCATAAACCAGATCAAAGGCATCGCCGGTTGCGCTTTGATCATTTTCATTATCGGCCACCAACCCACGGCAGAAATCTGAAGAAATCACCTCAGTGGGCAAGAAATGACGGCGGCCAAAGCTCGATTTGCCTGAGCCAGAGGCACCGATCAAGAGCACCAGTGAGAGTTCAGGAATTTTCAAAACCTGGGTTTCAGGCATCAGAGCTATCCATTTCGTGTATAAAAGCAGGGGGTACAGAGGCTGTCAGCCAGACCCCATTGGCAGAACAATAAAAAGTATACCCGGCTGCTGCCATTTCTGCCGCAGAAATTTTGAGCAGCACAGGCCGTTGATCATAGCGACGCCCCACCGCCAGCGCCGTTGAAATATCGAAAGAAAGGTGCACATGCTGACGCGCCTGTGGGCTTAGCCCCTGAGCAAAAATCGACTCCAAATGGCGGCGCGCGGTGCCATGGTAGAGAAAATCGGGAGGAGTCTGGGGTTGAAGGGCGAGGTCAACAGACAGGCTGTGGCCCTGATTGGCGCGAATATACTGACCCTCCGGGCTGAAGGCAAAGCGCTGTTTATCACTTTCACGCACGATTTTCTCCAGCAAAGCACGGGTTAGCCCCCGATCAGCCAGCTTACTCACAAGCTCCTCCACCGAGGCCCACCCCTGGGCATCCAGCGTCAGCCCGATTTCTTCAGGCTTGTGGCGCAGCACAAGGCTCAAGAGCTTGCTCAAATGTTTTAAAGGATCATGGCTCATAAATGCTTGGGCATTTCCCAATACCATTGCTGAATCGTTTTGAATTGAGCAGAAGTCAATGTGGACTCCAATTTCTCACGGAAAGGCGCATCCATATACCCAGCAAACTGTTTCCAAGAGCTGGCATCGATCAGCTCATAGGTCAATTTTTGCAAATCTCCTCCGCTGATATACCCCACTCCCTCCATCAACTTTTTGGCAATGGCCTGAATCGTGCTCGGCTTCAAGCTGCGGAAAAGCGCCTTATTGTCGGCTTGGGTATCGGAATCATTGAGAAAATTGCGAATCGCCTGGGAGCGCCCCGCACCGGCCAGGGTTACCAGATAGTCTTCAAGTTTCAAACCGATCGCTTTTTCCCCCGCCTTTTCATAGGAACGGGCAATCCAAACCGCAATTTTGCCAGCCTGGGCATCATTCTCGATCTCTGCGGCCAGCTGTTTGACATCAATCCGACTGATCAGATCGAGGAACTGGTTATTGGCGTAGGGGGTTTGATCGAGAATTTTGTAAATCACGTTTTCCTGCGCCGAAGTCGTCGGGTTCTGATCCATCAGGTATTTGATCATCTGGGCCTTGGTCGCATTGGATGCGTTTTTCATGACCTTGATCATCATCTCGTATTCTTCACTGCTGGTATTGCCCGTATCCAAATTCTTAAACAGGCGGATGCGGAAATCATCGGGCAGTTTTGTGAGGGCGTCTTCACTCAAATTTTTGAGGAAGGTATAGGCCACATCATCTGAGCTGGTATCCGGCCAGATATAGTTTTGTTGGGTCACACCCGTAAAAAAGGCCTGAAGTTTCTCATTCATAATCTCAGCGGGCAAATCCAGACTGGCAAGAATATTCATAACTTTGGCAGCATCTTCGGTTTTACCCAATTTGCTGCCCAAACGGCTGAGATCTAAGGACTGTGCAATTGCCTTGCGGTTCTCAGGACTGGCTTCGCTGATGATCTGCTTGATCGTATTTTGGGCATCTTCCATCACGGGCCAAGCCATCAACTGGTTGAGCATATAGATCTGGGTGGCGGCACTGGCCCCTTGAGCCAAACGGGCAATCGTGCCATACTCGCTGCTGCTGGTCCAGTATTCATCGAGGGCATCAAAAAGTTTGCGCTTCAGACTGTCATCCAGACCTTTGACGGCCTCATTGCTCAAACCCTTGAGAAATTTCATAGCCGTATCATCGTCACGGGTATTCACAAACAGCCCTTGGGCCCGCACCCCACTGAAAAAGGCATTCAATTTCGCACTCATCTCTTCCTTGGGCAGGCCCAAGGTATAGAGGAAATTCATCATCTTAGCGGCCCGGCCTGCACTTTCCAACTCTGTGCCCAGGTCTTTGAGGTCGAGGTTGCGTACAATCTGTTTGCGTTCTTCTGGCCCTGCTTTTTCAAGAATTTTGAGAATCGCTTTTTCAGCACGGGCATAGGTGGGACCACTCAAAAGCTGATTGATCATCGCCGTTTTCGTGCTGGCATCAGCGGCTTCTGCCAATTTTTCAATCATGCCGTATTCCTGCTCAGAGGTCCAACAGGATTCAAGATTGTCAAACAATTTTTTGATCAAATCCTGACTCAGCACCGAACGCAAACTGCCCACGCTGATATCCAGGGCACTCAATTCCTTCAAAAACTCGCGGGTGATATTGTCGTCTTCAAACCACTTGCCTGAAAGGCGCTCCACATAGGCTTTAAACTGATCATGGCCAGCTCCGGCCTGAATCATCCAGGCCAAAAGCTTGCCAGACTTCTCATTGCTCATGCGCTCAATAAAATCAGGCACCGCATTTTTGCCATTGAGCTGCACAGCGCTGAGAAATTCCTTGAACTGCGCTGGCCCCTGGGCCCGGGCTTCGGTCAGATTCTGCCAGATCAAATCCTTGAGACGATCAGAAGCGCCATGTACCGAGCGGGTAATAAAACTGTTCAACAGTTCTGCGGTCATTTGCCCTTTGAGTTTGGGTGATTTGGCCGAACGGTAGAGCATTTCAATCATGGCGGTTTCATCTACGACTTTCACGCCTTCATTGAGAATTTTCAGCATTTGCAGGCGATTGGCGTCACTCAATTTATCAAAGAGCCCTGTTAGAACCTTGCTTTTTTGCAAAGCAGCGACCATAGCCTTGCTATTATTACCACTCAAAAGGCTGAGCTCTTTTTGAACCTCAGGCTCAAGCGATTCCTTGAGAAACCCCATCACGGCATTGTCATCAGTAAACCAACGGGTATCGACACCTTTGAGAATGTCGCCAACGGCCTGATTCAGCAACTCAGGAGGAAGTTTGCCCCCAAATTGAAGAATTTTGCGCAGGACCACGCCCACCAAATCTTTGCCTTCACCGGTTTGCCCCATCACGTCCTGAATATTGGCAAGCGAACCATATTTTTTCTGCAGGATATCCAGTCCTTTGCGCAGACTTTCACCATCTTTGGCTTGCATGATATTGCGATGGATATCTGTGACGACGTCTTTGTCGAGAGCAATATTGTATTCGGCAAACATATCTGCGCCGATGCTGGCAAAGGTGAGCAATAAATTCAAGGGATTACCCGGCGGTTGCGAGGTCACAATACAAGAAGTACCAATCGCCCCAGCCAAAGCACAGGCTCCACTGGTACGTACGCTGGGACGAATTTTATAAATGGTACCGTCAATATTCTCGTCGATATAATTCAGCCCAATCGCGTTGGCAGTATAATAGCCTGCCGAATAACCCGCTAAAACATTCCCAAGACTCAGGCGCTTGAGAAAACCTTCAGCCCCCTTGGCTCCCAGTTTGCCGCCGATCTCACCAAAAATATGGACTGCCTGTTTGACCATTTTTTCGGAGGCTTCTTTGCCAAAAACCTTGAGGATCTCAGCATCCATGACCTTTTCAACGCCCTCAAGTAAAAACTTGGCAGCCCCGCCCCCACTCTTGACCAGGGTATTGATAAAAGCGATATGGTTTTTATTGAGCTGAATGCCTTTTTCAACTAAAAACTGGGCAAATTTAACCCCTGCGGGTTCAAGCAGCTTATACAAATCTGCGGCTATTTTCACAACTTTTTGCGCCTTGGCGGCTTTTGAAAGTTCCCCTACCACCACGGTAGATCCCACATAGCCATGCGTGGTTTGATCACCAATACCAGCACGCGATTTCCAAGCATTGAAGACATCTGCAACAAAACCAAGGGGAGCCCCAGCCTTTTCCCAGAGGGAGGAAGGCATCTCAGACTGCCATTTTTTCACGGCTTCAAATATTTTGCCTTTGGCACTTACCTTTTCCTGAATAGCCTGAGTCAAGGCATCCAACTGCTTGACAGCCCCCTCAGGTAAAGTCAGTTTTTGCCCCTTAAAAACCACCTCACTTTTGCCCGCCTGACGCGCGGTACGAATGGCCTCGCTCAAGGATTCGCGCTCCTGATGCAGGGTTTGAATCTCGCCATTGAAACGGGCAATTTCCTGATCAACCAGCCCTCCCTCTTTGAGCAAAGCGGTCAAAACCGTGCGCATTTCCTGTTTTCCCAAACCGGCCTGTTCTACAATTTTGGACAAGATCCCCGATTTGGCTTTTATTTCAGAGAGTTCCAGATCCTTTAACTGCACAAAGGTCTCACCCGCATCCAGCCGCTGTACAGGCATCACTTTGGTAGGCGTGCGCATCTGACTGAGCAAAGAAGCCGCACTGCTCTGAAGTTCTTTGGCAATCGCCGGATCGGCATTTTTAACAGCGTCATCCAAGGCTTTGCTGAGGGTTTCACGGCTGAGATTGGCCAAAGCCACCACCACCGAACGGCCATCGGGCAATTGCACGCTGAGGTGGGCCGTGCCCTTGCTCTGCAACTGATCGGCCTTCTGCATATATTCGTCTACCGTCAGGCGTTGCAAGCTGCCCTCAGGGGTTTCAAAAACAACGTCTGACTGTTTGCTGCTCAGTGAAGCCTGAAGCGCTTTCAGCTTTTCAGGCTTCAGGGAATGAATTTCATTGGGGTTGGCAAAAACCAGATTGCGATGAATATCTAAACTGCCCATGGCAAGGTACGCTCCTTGATTCAGATCTTGCAGCTTGAACAAACCCATGATTCTGTGTCTGTTCAACCTGGGTCTGTGCTCACGGAATTGCAGGGAGGATTAAAACTCCAGCAGATAATTCTATTCTAGGTCTTTTCTGATGTTTTTTCAAATACGGCCATTTGAGTCGCAGTGCTTCAGAATGAAAGACTGAATTTTTGAGTTCAGTTGAGAAAAGCAAGAACAGAGGCATAGAGCAGGGTCTGTACAGGAAAAAGTAGGCACCATCATAGAGCTGGATCGAGCCAGAAATCCTC